>Ga0233425_10000011_pt1 | contig 517656 bp, 459 predicted proteins | sample Watercolumn_Towu_2_FD_181712 | JGI IMG/M metagenome (GOLD analysis project Ga0233425, IMG submission 181712) | Freshwater microbial communities from Lake Towuti, South Sulawesi, Indonesia - Watercolumn_Towuti2014_140_MG | ecosystem: Environmental > Aquatic > Freshwater > Lake | place...
CATCTTTCTTGGATCCGTCTTCGTCTTCCTCATCCTCGCTGGGGGTTGCTACCAGCACTTCCGGATTCAGCTCGAAGATACGCTGCATATCGATTGGTTGTTCTTCTTCCTCTTCAGGCTTTTGGATCTCAGCCTGATCAGGCTCAGCTACTGGCACCGGCTGTTCAGCCTCCTCGGCTTTTTCCGCTGCCGCGGGGGTGGAAGCCTCTTGCGGGACAACTGGCGCGGGCAGCAGCTTGGCTTTCTGCAAGGCAGCCTCGATCTCTTCCATCATGCGCGGGCCAAAACCCTGCAGCGCGAGAATGGCGTCAGAATCCAGTTTGTATTGCAGGACTAACTCGCCCTGGGTCATGTAGCCAGCCTCGAGCAGCGCGCTTGAGATCGCGTCTTCCAGTCCCAGGCCGTCCAGGCCCAACTCGAAGGCGCGCGGAGGAATGCCGGCCAGGATCTGGGCGCGTTTGAGATCTTCCGGTTTTTGCTCGGCCTGGCGCTTGCTGGCGGTCTTGCGTTCCACCCGGTCCACAAATTTGGCCAGCTGGTCAAATTCTTCTGGTGAGAGCGGACGGCCTTCTACCTTCTTTTGCAGGATGCCGTCGACCACCGGGATGTTTTCGGTTTCAGCCTCAAAGATGGCGCGGAAGTCCACATTGCTGCGGATCTTGTTCAGTGCGTCACCGGCGGCTTCCGGCAGGCTCTTGATGTCAATGCGCCAGCCAGTCAGCTTGGCGGCCAGGCGGGCATTTTGGCCGTCGCGGCCAATGGCCAGGCTTAATTGGTCTTCCGGCACGACGACGGTGGCGGTCTTGTTGCTGCCGGCAGCATCGTTGATGTACACCCCGTTCACGCGGGCCGGGCTGATGGCTTTCAGGATGTAGATGGTGGGGTCGCTGTTCCACTCGATCACATCGATCTTCTCGTCATGCAATTCACGCACGATGGCCTGAATGCGCACGCCCCGGATGCCGACGCAGGCGCCGACCGGGTCGATGCCCGGCTGGGTGGCGGCGACAGCCACTTTGGCCCGTTGGCCGGGTTCGCGCGCGATCGAGCGGATCTCTACCACGCCGTGGTATATCTCAGGGACTTCGGTTTCCAGCAAGCGGCGCAGGAAATTGCGGTGGCCGCGGGAAAGGATGATCTGCGGTCCGCGGGCATTTTCGAGGACGTCCAGCAGCAAGGCGCGGACACGGTCGCGCGGGCGGAAATGCTCACCCGGGATGGATTCTTTGCGGGTCAGCACACCTTCGGCCTTCAGGTCCATACCGACGGTGACGCCGAGGGCATTGGAGGCCTGAACGACGCCGCTGATGATCTCGCCCTTCTGTTTGTTGAAGTATTCGATCTGGGAGAGATGTTCCGCGTCGCGGATCTTCTGCTGAATGACCTGCCGGGCGGTTTGCGCGCCGATGCGGCCAAAATCAACGGCCGGGGCTTCGATCATCAGCTCATCACCCAGTTCGCAATCCGGGAAAAGCTGGCGGGCTTCCGCCAGGCTGACCTCGGTGTTCGGCAGCGCCACTTCTTCCACCACCTCGCGGGCGGTGTAGATGGTCACCTTGCCGGTCTCGGGGTCAACTTTGGCGGTAACATCCTGTTTTTTGGGGGCATTCACAGCACGCTTGTAGGCGGATTCCATCGCTTCTTTGAGCGCCTGCATGATGACATCACGGGGAAGCTGTTTTTCCTCCAGGACTTCTATGAAAGCCAGCACAAATTCGTTCTTCATACTTACTTTATCTCCACTCTGACGAACTTTTGGTATAAGATGTAAAAAAGTGGGGAGTACCCACTTTTCGGTGAAAGCAATATCGGTGAACCGTGAAACATGTATATTTTAGCACACCTGGTTATGGGAATCAAGCATTCGGCTTCCCCGCCTGAATCTTTACATTATCTACACAGATTTCTAATAATCCCTTCACATCATTCTGTTAATATTAGCGCAATAAGGAGAACAAAATGAATAAAACGCTAAAAACAATTCTGATCATTCTCGGTGTCATCGTCGGATTGGCGATCGTGGCCTTTTCTATGACCTTCATGCACGGCTTCGGCTTCCGCGGCAGAATGGGCATGCCATTCTTCGGCGGGTTCATGGTAGTCGGCGCCCTCTCTGCCATCTGCCGCTTCCTCATCCCGGCCGTGTTGATCGGCTGGTTCTTCTGGTGGCTGATCAATAAGGTGACCGCCCGCAAAGTAGCCGAAGCCCTAAAGGCAGCCACGCCCGCGCCAGTAGTAGAAACACCCTGCAAACACTGCGGTAAACCGGTCCAGGCTGGTTGGGTGGCCTGCCCGCACTGCGGCAAGAAGATCTAAAGTAACCAGAGATTTCTCTCCTTCCTCTGAGAGCGCCGGAAACGGCGCTCCTTTTCAATTTCAGGCAGGCCGCTGGCGGCAAGAAAACAGAGCTGGCTTCGTTGACGGCTCAGCGAAAGTAACTGGTCCGTTACAGCTTGACACAGATTCCTGGCAGATAGATAATTGGTTAATCCTTTCTTCCAATCGAGAATTCAGGATTGCGTAGACCAGCTCATGGGGGAGAAAAGAGGATTGGAGGACATCAATTTTATGAAACCAAAGATTTGTGAGCGGTGCGGCGGGGTGGAATTCAAGGATGTGGATGGGTACAGCATCTGTCAATATTGCAATACGAAATACCTACTCACGCCTGAGGATCTTCCGATGAAAGCATCAACGATTGCTCTTCAGGATGATATTCGGCTTCTTTTACAGAAATGCAAAGACGACCCGGCGAACGCGCGCCGGTACGCCAGCCTGGTGCTGGATATTGACCCGAGTAATTCTGAAGCAAAGAGATACTTCTACCAATAACAGGGGAATCATTATGAAAGCCAAGGATGTAGCCAAGCAATATGGTATAGATATAGTTAAGCTGGAAAGTTTTTTATTTGAGTCTAAATATAAAGAATTTCTTCGTGATATTGATATGGGGATGAAAATCGATGAAAGAATTGATATCGACGTCCTTGTTTCTGATTTTAAATATTGGGAAGATAATATAGAAACAGAGAGGAGAAGAGCAGCCCAAGAGAAATCGGCCGAGGAAAGAAAGTTGGCACGAGAGAGAATCGAAGAAAGGGAAAGGCTAAATAAAGCTGCTGCCGAGAAAAAGGCAGCCCTGGCCAGCATGCTGATCACCTCCGGATTCAATTTTGACGGCTACACCATCACAAAGTATTCGGGTTATATATCTGGTGATGACGCCATATCGGTAGACAGAGGATTGACTGTGCTAGGCTTCGGCACCGATGTCAAAGACAAGTTACTGGAATCCCTGGTGATCATTCGACGAAATGCCCTGGCTGAATTAAAAGAAGCCGCCTATACTCTGGGCTGCAATGCCGTGATCGGGGTGGATTTCGATTATTTAACCCTGGATCCGCAAACCGCGAATTTAACCGGTGGAACTTCCTACCGACCCTATGTTTTTGGTGTAACCGCGAACGGAAACGCGGTGATTATTGAAAAGAATAAATAAAGACCTAAAACATCCCAGATTGACCCAGGAGCGCCGTTACCGGCGCTCCTTTTTTCCTCTTGAAAATGGGACACGCGGGATGTACACTGAGATTGTCCAATACCGCTTCCCCTGATGGCAGGAAATCCACACCCCCTTACATCCCTCCCTGCAAGCAAGTTAAGGAGGAATGTATGAAACACGCGCTGTACACCCAAAAATGCCGGGACGCGGTCCGCACGCTGGTTTTCCGGCGCGGCTCCCTGCGGACGGCGCTGACCAAGGTCGCCGCAGAATGCTTTGCCACTTTCCCGCTGCAGCAGGTGCCGTATGGGGACGACGCGCCCTGCGCGGCCTTGCTGGACACCCTAACCGATCATCACCAGCGGCTGCCGGCAGACGTGATCGCCGGGATGGATGACGGGCAGGTGCGGCAGGCCGCCCAGGCCATTCTGGATCTCTTCTACCAGCTTTCTGTGGATGAGGGCATGCAGTTTGTGGATACGCAATGGAAAGCCACCTACCTGCGCCCGCTGAAAACCCACTATTAATAGACTTGTAATATCAAAGCCTAGACAAAACAGTTCTACGCACCAAAGCCCGGTTGACTCTGGAATCTGTGTTCTGTACAATGGACAAAATAAAGGAGGCAAGATGCGCAATACATTCAAATTGATGGTAGTACTACTGGTGGCGGGGTTGATCCTCTCTGCTTGCAGCTTCAACGCGAGCACCGCCAACATTCCGGAAGCCTACATGGCGACCGATGACAGCGGCGCGAACCAAACCACGGTTTTCGCCCAGGATCAGGGCTTCTACGCCATTGTGGTGCTCAAGAACGCCCCGGATGACACGACCGTCAAAGCCGTCTGGACTGCGGTGGACGTGGCCGATACCGACCCGAACCTGATGATCGATGAATTTAGCATCACCACCGGCGATGCCACCATCCCCTTCAGCCTGGTCAATGACAACCTGTGGCCGCTCGGCAGCTACAAGGTAGATATCTACCTGAATGACGAGTTGAACCAGACCCTGGAGTTTACAGTTCAGTAATTTTAATATTTCTATCAAACAGGCTGCTGACGGCAGCCTGTTGTCATTTAATTACGGGTTGTATCACCCCCCGGCTAATTGACATTTTCACCTTTACCGCTATAATCTCAAAGATAAGCTGAGCCTGGAACACAGGGCTGAACTACCGCTCCAGAGAGCCTGCGGACGGTGCAAGCAGGCAGCGGTTTCCGCCCGATCCAATCCAGCGTCAGGTTCTGACCAGTTTTCCACGGAAGGCCGCGGCCTGAAAAGGAAACGGGTACGCCCGTTAGCGCGTTCAAAGGTCCCGCCCCGGCGGGATAAAAGCAGGTGGCACCACGGGCAGCCCCTCGTCCTGCGGACGAATGGGCTGTTATTTATTAACCAGGAGGAGCGATCATGCTAGACATCAATTTAATCCGTGAGAACCCTGAAGTGGTGCGGGAAGCCCTGCGCAAACGCCAGATGGACCCATCCCCGGTGGACGCGGTGCTGGAAGTGGACACCCGCCGGCGCGCCGCGCTGAGTGAGGTGGAAGCACTGAAAGCGCAGCGCAACGCCACCTCGAACGAGATCAGCAAGATGAAGGACGCGGCCGCGCGGCAGGAAAAGATCGACGCCATGCGCGAACTGGGCGAGCGCATCGCACGGCTGGACCAGGCCTATAAGCAGATGGAATCCGAACAGTTGGCGATCGTCCAGATCATCCCCAATATTCCGCACGCGGATGTGCCGCTGGGCGTGGATGACCACGACAACCCGGTGATACAGGTGTACGGCCAGCCGCGCGAGTTTGCCTTCACCCCCAAACCGCACTGGGACCTCGGCCCCGAACTGGGGATCATCGACTTTGAGCAGGGCATTAAACTGACCGGCTCACGCTTCTATGTGCTCAACGGCGCCGGCGCGCGCCTGCAGCGGGCGCTCATCGCCTGGATGCTGGACCTGCACATCCGCCAGGGATACACCGAAAAATACACCCCGTTCATGGTCAAGAGCGACGTGCTGTTGGCTTCCGGTCAGCTGCCCAAGTTCAAAGACAACCTGTACCACGACGCGGAAGAAGATTACTGGATGGTGCCAACCGCCGAGGTGCCGTTGACCGGCATTCACATGGGTGATTTTATTGAGGATGCCGCGCTGCCGTTGAACTATACCGCCTACACCCCCTGCTTCCGGCGCGAGAAGATGAGCGCCGGCCGCGATGTGCGCGGCATCAAACGCGGGCACCAGTTTGACAAAGTGGAAATGTATAAATACTGCCGGCCGGAAGAATCCATGGCTGAACTGCAGAAAATGGTCAATGATGCCGGACAAACCTGCGCGGACCTGGGCCTGCACTACCGCATGATCCAGCAGTGCAGCGGTGACCTGGGCTTCAACGGCATGATCGCATACGACCTGGAAGTGTGGGCGCCGGGCTGCGGTGAGTGGCTGGAAGTTTCCTCTATCTCCAATGTGGGTGATTTTCAGGCCCGCCGCGCCAACATCAAATACCGGCCGGCGGACGGCGGTAAACCGCGCTTTGTGCATACATTGAACGGCTCAGGCCTGGGCCTGCCGCGCACCTTGATCGCGGTGCTGGAAACCTACCAGCAAAGCGACGGTTCCATCCAGGTACCGGACGTGCTGAAACCCTGGATGGGCGGGATAAACCGCATAACAAAATAATGGATCTGACGCCAATTCTGCCGTACATTTTTCCGACCCTGGTGCTGCTGGTGATGTTGGCCGGCTGGATCGGGCTGATCATTCCCGTGTACCCCGGCCTGACCATCATCTGGCTGGCCGCGCTGGTTTTCGCCATCGTTCAGGGCGTCCAATGGCCGGGTTGGCTGTTCTTTAGCCTGTTGACCCTGCTGATGGTCGCCGGCAACCTGGCGGATAACATCCTGATCGGCGCGCGTGCCAAACAGACCGGGGCGAGCTGGGGTTCGATCCTGGCCGGTTACCTGGCCGGCCTGATCGGGACTTTTCTCATCCCGGCAGTCGGCGGAGTGCTGCTGACAGTCGCTGGTGTGTTCTTGATGGAATGGCTGCGTCGCAAAGAGTGGCGGACAGCCTGGAAGGTCACCGTGGCCATGGCTTTCGGCATTGGCTGGGCGGTGCTGGTGCGCCTGCTGATCGGCGGGATCATGGTCGCGCTGTGGCTGGCCTGGTACGGCTTGACCGCCGTCTGATGGCCCACCGGGCGGCCCGCCCGTTCTTGCGGAGCCGGATGCGGTATTGCTAGAAACGAGTATAAGAAATCAGCCCCGGAAAACCGGGGCTGATTTTTGTATATTAACAAGTTAATCGTGCGCCAGGTAGGCTTCCAGCATCAACAGGTTCTTTTCCCCAGCCTGCTTCACCACGCGCAGCAGCGCGTCCATGTGGCTGACCTCTTCCAGCTGTTCGCTGACAAACCAGCCCAGGAACTCGCGCGCCAGGTGATCGTTCTGTTTGATCGCCAGGTCCATCAAGGCATTGACGCGGCGGGTCACTTCCCACTCCCAGTCCAGCGCGTACTGGATGGCCTCTTCCGCGGTCGCGAAGCCGGTTTTGCCGGCGGGGACAGCCGGTACCTTCAATTCGCCGCCGGTTTCCATGACATACTTGACAAATTTCAGGCCGTGCCCGCGCTCTTCTTCGGCCTGCTTCAAGAACATCTTCGCCATGCCCTTCAATGCCCGCGCGTCAAAGAAAGCGGCCAATTGCAGGTACTGGCTGGCGGCTTCAAATTCATGCCCGATCTGCGCGTTGATCATTTCATTCAATTCTTTGCTGATCATCATAAGATTACCCTTTCTAGTATTGATTTAAATTCATTATAGCAAGCCTGTATTTCAATTTCTAATGCAGGGTTACACGCCCGGTTTGATGATATAAATAGAAATTAGAATATTCAGCGGAGAAGAACATGGTTTGCATGGATTTACCACAACCAAAAACCGGCACGCAAGCGGATTTCGGGCGGTTTGCCCGGCTGGAGAAAAAAGCCCGCCTGATGTTGAATGATCAATTTGAGTATGCCTGGAAACAGCGGGAATTGGCGCCGGAGAAACACGCCGCCGCCTTCCTGACTGCCTGGGAAGTGCTGTGCGCGACAGCCGAGGTCACCTGCGGGCTGACCTGCCCGGCGGACTGGGTGCCGCTGATCGGGCAGGACCCGGCCTGGGCTGCCAGCTTTAATGACTTGATGGATAACCCGAAATCACTGACGCGTATGTACGCCAAACGCTTTGCCCTGTTATGGCCGATCTACGATGTACCGGCCGCGTTGTCGGCAGATGTTTTACAGGTTCATCCCGATACACGGGAAAGCGCGCAGTCGGCTTACGCCGCGGTAGAAATACCGTGTGCCCCTGCCTGCTGGCAAAAACACCGCGCTGAGTCCCCCGACCTCCTGCCAGACTGGCAGCACACGCTAGCCGCCTGGCAAGCCGTCCGCCGCAACCTGTTTCAGGACCCGGCCTGGCACAACAGCGAAAACGATCATCACATCGTTTCCAACGCTTTTCTCTCCCTGATCTACTTTTTTAAGGAGAGCAAGCTATACTTTGAGAACCCCAGCCTGAAACCGGATATCTTCGACCGGACGCAGGTGCTTTCCAGCTTGTGATGAATGAAACACGCGCGCTGAAACCGGTCTATCTTCGCATTCAGGAAATGGTGCGGCAGATACCCGCCGGACGGGTCTGTTCGTATGGACAGATCGCGCAGCTGGTGGGCGGCTGCACCGCCCGCATGGTCGGTTACGCCATGGCAGCCCTGCCGGCAGAGACGGACGTGCCCTGGCAGCGGGTGATCAACGCACGCGGCAAGATCAGCCCACACGGCTACGGATTAGGGACGCTGCACCAGCGGCAGCGGCTGGAAGACGAAGGTGTGAAATTTTCCCCGGAGGGAGTGATCGACCTGACGGAATACTTCTGGCCTTAGAAGTTTAAACCGGGCCAGTCTTCCGGCCAGTGGCCCGGGCTAGGGGCCAACTGCTTGATGATAGATACCAGCTGTTCCATCGGTAAAGGTTTGGCCAGGTAATAATCGGCGCCGGCATTCCGACACATCTCAGCATCCCCCGGCATAACCAGGGCGGTAAATGCCACCACCGGCACCTGGCGCAGCCAGGTACTATCCGAGGTGCGCAGCTGCCGGATGGCCTGAATACCGTCCATGCCCGGCATCTGGATGTCGGTCAGGATGATATCCATGTGGAAGCGGTTGGCTATATCCAGCAGTTCGTACCCGCTGCGGGCCGTCATGACCTGGCAGCCGGCGGCTGTCAGGACGGCTGAAACCGTATCCAGAATGATCTCATTGTCATCCACCAGCAAGACTGAGTGGTTAAGTTTATCCTCACCTGTAAATTGGTCAGGCTGCGGCACCGGAACCGCCACCCGTGCCAGCTCTGTCTTTAATTCCTGCTGAGTGAAGGGTTTCACCAGGTAGCCGGCAGCGCCTTGTTCCATGCATGCGCCGCGATTTTCTTCCACCGAGCTGATGATGACAACGATCCCGGCCGTGCGCGGATCGTTCTTTAATTCCCGCAGCACCGCGCCACCGTCTGTGTCCGGCAGGTGCAAGTCCAGCAGAATCGCGTCCGGTTTGAAGCGGACGGCTTCTTCCAGCGTGCCGGCACCCTGGCCGTGGATGTGCGTCTCGATGCCCAGCGCGCGCAGCTGCGCGGTGATCTGCTTTTGATGGGTTTCATTATCTTCCACCAGCAGCACCCGCTTCATCTGGATCTGATTCGGCGGGCTTTGATGGAGTTCATCCATCAGGGTGCCCTGCCAGGTGAAGGAGAGGGTAAACCGGCTGCCCACCCCGACTTCGCTTTCGACATGGATGCTGCCGCCGTGCATTTCCACCAGGCGGGCCACCAGCGATAAGCCCAAACCGGATCCGGCATATTCGCGGGATAGGCTGCTGTCCAGCTGGATAAACGGCTTGAACAACTTTTTCATATTTTCCGCGCTGATACCAATGCCGGTATCCCAGACCGCGATCTGCAAGATTCCGTTCGCGGCGGTTGCCTCCAGGCCGACCTTGCCGCCATTGGGTGTGAATTTGACGGCATTGCTCAGCAGGTTCACCAGGATCTGCTTGAGGCGGCGCGAATCTGCCATGACGGCCGCTTCGCGGGGTTCCGCGTGGTAACTCAGTTCGATGCCCTTCTTAAGCGCCTGCGCTTTCACCATTTGCAGGCTGGCCTGGCTGACCTCGTGCACGGAGACCAGTTCATAGGTTAATTCCAGGCGGTTCGCGCCGATCTTGGATAGGTCCAGAATGTCATTGATCAGTTCCAGCAGATGGCGCCCGGCCTGCTCAATATTCTGCATCGCGCCAAGCTGTTTCTCATTCAGCTCGCCGTAAGTCTGCATTTGCAGCACTTCAGATAAGCCCAGGATGCCAGTCAGCGGGGTGCGCAGCTCGTGGCTCATGCTGGCCAGGAATTCATCTTTCAGCTTGGCTGCTTTTTCCAGCGAGGCGTTGGCGGAACTTAACTGGTCGCGGCTCTTGCGCAGGGCTTTCTCCGAGGCGATCAGAGCCGATTGGGTTTGCTTTTTATCGGTGATATCGCGGATGATGGACTGGATCAGGATTAGCCGGCCGTCTGGTGCCACCACCGGCGAGAGGGATATTTCCATCACGATGCGCGCGCCATCTTTACGGACGAAGGTGCGTTCATAATCCGGCACCCTTTCGCCCTGCCGAATGGCTGCCAGCTTCTTTTGCGCGTCCGTGCGTTCTTCCTGGGCCACGCTGAAATCAAATTCCTGCCGATCCCGGTCCAGGTATTCGGCCAGGGTGTAGCCCAACATGCGCAAACCGCGCGGGTTGGCATTAATGGCCTTGCCGTCCGGTGTGAACAGGAAAATGCCGTCCGTGGATGTTTCAAAGAGGCTGTGGTAAGTGGCCTCAGCGTCATACAGCGACTGTTCACTGCGGTGCAGCGCGTCCAGGGCTTTGCGCCGCCGGGTAATATCCTGCACCGATGAGCGGATGGCGGTTACCCGGCCTTCCGCATCCCGGATGGCAAGGGAGTTGACACTGCCGTACAACACTGTGCCGTCAGCGCGGATAAAAGCCAATTCCAGGTCTTTAGTTTGCCCGGCGGCAAAGAACTGGCGCAGGCTTTCCGTAACGTAATCCCGTTGTTCCGGCAAAACCAGATCGGTCACCTTCATAATTCCGGTCACCTGTTCGCGCGCGTACCCCAGCCAGGTAAGCCCGGTCTGGTTCATCAGCTGGATGACCAGGTCCGCCCCGACTGAATAATAAGCCACCGGAGCATTGTTATACAGATCCGCCACCTCAGCCGTGCGCGCTTCTACCTTTGCCTCCAACTCCGCGTTCAGAGTGATGAGCTGGCGATAGAGCCGGCTGATATCCAGGCTGTCCAACAGGCTGACGAGAATAGAAAAGATGGCGATCAGGCTGATCTGGATGACCAGCAGTGTGTGGTTAAATTCTGTATTTGTGATTTCCAGAATGATCCACAGAATAAATGAGATCCCGATCACAAACGCGGTAAAGTAGCGGTGGAATTGTGATATGCCTGCCAGGCTGCTCTCTGGCATCTGGGCTGAGCGCTTGCCCTGGATCTGCGCGCGGGCTGAAAGCGCGATCAGGATATAACTCCAGGCATACAGGATATGCGCCCAGCGGCCGGAGAGGAGCCCGGTCTCCAGCTTGCCGGTAACGTACAGGGAATCGCCTACGATGGTGATGATGATGGCGGCCAGCAGCCAGTACATGGAAGACGGGCGGATGGCCGGGTGGGAACGCGTCAGGATCAGCAAAACCGCCACCAGCAGCAGTAAGTCGAAGGTTGGATATGTCAGGGTGATAATGAATTGCGGTGTGATACCCTGTGCTGCCCGGGCCACGATGGGAGCCTGTACGAAAAACCACAGGTACATCCAGGTTGTCAGCGCAATGATCAGGACATCCAGAATGACCTTCAGCCGGTCTCTGCCGCGCGGTAGATAACCCTGGAAGAAGGCCACACCGGTCACAAAGAGCGGATAAAACGCCAGGTAGAAGAAGTCCGCCACGGACGGGAAGGCATGATTTCCCAGCACCTGCCCGATATAAGCTGAAAGAACGTCACCGAGAGTGTAGCTGACCATGGCGAAACCGATGATCAGCCAGGCCCGATAAACGCGCGGGTCGCACATTTTGATTTTTTTCGCGGTGGCAAAGATCAACAGGGTGGCTGCCAGGTTATAGGAGATGAGCAGCGCATCCAACCATGGATTGTCATACTTGCGATTAAACTGGATTAGCGCGGCCAGCACCGGCGGCAGGAACAGGCCAGCCCGAAAGAAAAGCCTCTGGCGCGGATGGCGCTCCAACCAACTCTTTTGCGATGACGGCTGACCGGTTTGATTATCCACGCATGGCCCTTCTATGTGTGAAACTGGAAAATCGGTTGGTTAAGGGAGATCTATCGCCAGGTGCTTCTTGAACAATTCTACTATACGGGGGTCAAAATGGCTGCCGGAGGATGGCAGAATGATCGCCAGCGCCTCATCGCGGGTCATAGCCTTGCGGTACGGCCGGTCGGAGGTGAGCGCGTCCCACACATCCACAATCGCGAACAGGCGGGCAGCCAGCGGGATCTCTTCGCCCTTCAGGTGGCGCGGATAGCCGCTGCCGTCCCATTTTTCGTGGTGGCAGTAGGGGATGTCCAGGGCAGGCCGCAGGTATTCGATCGGTGACAGCCATTCATAAGCGTATTCCGGGTGGCGCCGCATGATGACCCATTCGTCATCCGTCAACGGCCCGGGCTTGTGCAAGATCACATCCGGGATGCCCAGTTTGCCGACATCGTGCAGCATACAGCCGCGCCAGATGTGCTTGAGCTCTTCTTTCCCCATGCCCATTTCGCTGGCCAGCTGCAAGGTCAGGTCGCACACGCGTTCGGTGTGGCCTTCAGTTTCCTTATCGCGCAGGTCCAGCGCGTTGGACCAGCCCACCAGGGTCTGGTCGTATGCGACCAGCAGTTCCTTGTGCATCATTTCGATCTGGGAGCGCTGTTCCACGATGCGCCGGAAGCGGTTCAAGCGCAGCACGCCCTGCAGGCGGGCGATCAGTTCCATGCCGTCATACGGTTTGGTGATGAAGTCATCCGCGCCAGCGCGAATGCCGGTCAATTTGGAGGTGCGGTCATCCAACGCGGTGACCATCAGGATCGGGATCTCTTTTAGCTCTTCGCTCTCCCGCAATTGCTTACAAACTTCATAGCCGGTCATGCCCGGCATCATGACATCCAGCAGGATCACGTCCGGGACGAGCTGGCGGGCCTTATCTATGCCGATCTGCCCGTCCTCGGCGAAATGCAGCTTATACGGCTGCCCGAAGAGCAGAGCTTCTATGGTCGTTCGCGCGATGGGTTCATCGTCGACGATCAAAATACTGGGTAAATCCTGATTCAGGTCAGCCATCGTTCATCTCCGTAGAATTCTTCTATTTTAACCTGAGTTCTTCTATTATTTCGAGCAATTTCCCTAAAGGCACCGGTTTGCTGACGTAACGGTTGGCGCCGGCCGCCAGGCAGATCTGCTCATCCCCCGGCATGGCCAGGGCGGTGATCGCCACGATCGGCACCTGTTTTAGGTAGGCATCATTGGATGAGCGGATGGCCTGGATCGCCTGCAAACCGTCCATGCCCGGCATCTGGATGTCGGTCAGGATGATGTGCGCGTGGGCATTCGGCGCCAGCTGGACCAGTTCACGCCCATTGCGCGCGGTGATGACGTTATACCCGCGCACGCGCAGGTTGTCACAGGTGGTATCCAGAATGACCGGGTTGTCATCCGCGAAGATGACCGTGACCATCTCCCCGGAGATCTTCTTCCCGGCTGCCAGTGCGGGTTTTTTGGCCAGCGCGGTTGTAAATTCGCGCTTCAGGTCATCCGCGCTGAAAGGTTTCACCAGGTAGCCAGCGGCGCCCAGCTCCAGGTAGCGGCGCCGGTCTTCTTCCACGGAGCTGATGATCACCACCATATCGCGCGTGCGTTCATCGGATTTCAGATCCAGCAGCACCTGCTCGCCCTGAATATCCGGCAAGTTCAGATCCAGCAGGATGGCATCCGGCGCGACGCGCACCGCTACGTCCAACGCGCCGCGGCCGTGGTCGTGCATGAAGTACTCGATGCCGAGGGTCTGTAAATAACCGCCGATCTGGCGTTGATGCAGTACATTATCCTCGATCAGCAGGCAGCGGTGGATCGCCTCCACTCCCTGTCCGTCCACAACAGCGGCCGGCTGGCTTTCCATGTTCCAGGGCAGGGTGATGGTAAAGCGGCTGCCTTCGCCAAAAACGCTCTCCACGCGGACGCTGCCGCCGTGCATTTCCGCCAGGCGGCCGACCAGCGAGAGACCCAGCCCGGTGCCGCTGTGCGCGCGCGAGAGGCTGTTATCCAGCTGGACAAATGGCTTGAACAGTTTTTCCATGTCTTCCGGATGGATGCCGATGCCTTTATCCCACACCGTCAGGTTGATGTGCTGATTCTCCGCGTCCCCGGCCACCTCCAGGCCTAACTTACCGCCTTCCGGGGTGAACTTGATGGCATTGCTGAGCAGGTTCACCAGCATTTGTTTCAAGCGGCGCGGGTCCGCGCGGATGACAGCATTGGCCGGGTTGGCTTTGAAATCCACAGAGAGATTCTTCTTCTGGGCCATGCCGCGCGTCAATTGCAGAGAGGCCTGGCAGGTATCCACCACCGGGCAGAGCTCCAGGTTGAGGTCAAGCTTTTCCGCTTCGATCTTGGAGAGATCCAGGATGTCGTTGATCAGATCCAGCAGGTGCCGGCCGGAGCTTTCAATGTTCACCAGGGCATTACGCTGGCGGTCGGACAGGCTGCCGTAAGTTTCCAGCTGCAGGGCCTCGCTCAAACCCAGGATGCCGGTCAACGGCGTGCGCAGTTCATGGCTCATGCTGGCCAGGAATTCGTCTTTCAGGCGCGAGGCTTTCTCCAGGGCGGCATTGGCGGCGCTTAACTGGTCACGGTTCTTGCGCAGCGAGGCCTGGCTCTCCATCAAGGCTAATTGCGCCTTCTTCTGCTCGGTATTGTTAAACAGTGTGGAGCGGCTCTGGCGGTATTTACCATCCGCGTCATAAACGGCGACCGTGTTCACCACCACCGGCAGGATGCTGCCGTCCTTGCATAAAAACTCAAGTTCCACATCATGCAAGAAGCCGTCTTTCAGATACTGCGGGTAGGCTTTGTCAAACACCGCGCGGCTGGCCGGTGTCAGCAGGTCACGGATATAAACATTGTTGAGCAATTCTTCGCGGGTATAACCCAGCCAGTTGCATTCGGTCTGATTGACCATCACCATACGGCCGGACAGATCAATAGAGTGATAGCCGGTGGGTGCGTTATCGTACAGGTCTTGCACTTCCGCCGTGCGCTCCGCCACCCGCGCTTCCAGCTCCGCGGAAAGCGATTTATAACGCGCTTCGCTGGCAGCCAGCGCGATCTCAGCCTCCTTGCGCTCATGGATGTCATACTTAAAGATGGTAACGCTCTCCACCCGGTCATCCAGCACCACCGGACTAAACACCACATCGTTCCAGTGATACTCCCCCGATTCGGTCAGCATCAACAACTCCATGTGTTGGGAGGTTTTCTGCCGGATCACTTGCTGGATCAGCCGCGCCGCCTGCTCAGCCTGATCCCCGGCAACCTGGTCCACGAAGCGGATCGCCCTAAATTCCGAGTCGCTCTGATTGTGCCAGCGCTTGTTGCTGTAGAGATACTTGCCATCCAGCCCAATCCTCAAGATATCACCAGGGGAACTGCTGACGATGGAGCCGAGTAAGCCTTCACGCTGCTTCAGGGTCAATTCGGCCAGCTTGGCTTCGGTGATGTCGGCCGTCACGCCGACTGTTTGCACCAGTTTGCCGCGTTCATTAAAGATCGGTTCGCTGGTCTCGCGCAGCCAGGCTTCCCGGCCGTCAGGGCGGATAAAGCGGAATTGCAGGTCCGTGCGCCGGCCAGCTTCTATATCTTTCTGTCCTTCCTCCAATATATGCCGGTCATCCGGGTGGGTATTCCTCAGGTGAAACATCGGATCGCCCTGCACCAGCTGGAGATCGTACCCAAAGATCGTCTCAAAGCGCGGACCCAGGTACTCCAACTTACCGGTCAGGCGGTTGGTCAGCCAGAAGACCTCATGGATGTTGCGGGCGATCAGCGCGAAGCGGTCATTGGATTCCTTCATCCGGGTCAAGATCTGCTGGCGGATGATGGCCGAAGTAAGCGAGCTGCCGATATTGATCAGGCGCTGCTTATCCCTGGCGCTAAATGGTTCCTGGCTGGCAAAATCCAGCAAGCCCAGGGTCTGGTCATCCAGTACCAGCGGGTAGGAGAGCAGGTGGGTTGAGCCGACCAGCTTGACGAATTGCGGCAGCAAGCCCCGGTAGAGGGCTTTTTGCGCCGGTGAGGTCGTATCCGTCTCAATGATCTCCAAAATACGGTTCGCAATCTCATCCGGGGAGTCCCAGACGACCGCGGTACCGCTCTGGAGCGCTTTAAGGAAGACGCCGCCTTCCAGCAAGGGGATCTTGACATCCGGCAGCGGTCTTTTCATCATCTTCTCGATTTTCTCGATAATGTTGGTGCCGGTCGAGAAACTGGTGCTGCGCAGGTACTGGCCGTCCTCATCCATCAGGTACAGCGCCACCGCGTTAATGCCAAACTCCTGCCGGACGTGGTGAGCCATGATACGGGAGATTTCTTTGATGCTCTCACCGCGGTTCATGGCTTCCACCAGGCGGTTGACCAGCGCCAGGTCTTCGTTGTACTGCTGTAATTCCAGCTCGCTCTGCTTACGCGCGGTAATATCGGTGATGATGCCGTAATAGGTGTAATTGCCGTCCGCGTCCCGCGTCGGGCTGGCATCCAGCTCCAACCACAACTGGCCGCGGGTGGGATGGTTATAGCGGAATTCGGAGCGCAGCGGCTGCTGGCGGCGCGCTGATCGGATCAGTTCACGATTAAAGCGGCGCAGATCGTCCCGGTCCATTGGTTTCATGGCAGATGCCAGGCTGCGCGAGAGCTTCTCTGGGTCCAACCCGTACAGCTCCTCGATGCGCGGGCTGACGTAGGAGAGATAACTCTTGCCGCCTCTCAACAGGCGGTATTCAAAAATAACCCCTGGCACGGTGGCTGCGATCTTCTCCAGCTTATTTTTTTCCTGGCGCCGGGCGTTTTCGCTGTTGACCTGTTCAGTGATATCCTGCACCGTACCCATCGCGCGCACCGGTTTGCCGTTTTCAAACTCCGTCTGCCATTGTTCATACACGTACTTGATGGCGCCGGTACAGGTGATGATCCGCTCAATCAACTCCTGCTTGCGCGGATCTCGCAGGGCAGCCTCGTAAGCTTCTTCCGCCACGGGGCGATCCTCTGGATGGATAAAATCCAGGAACGATTTACCGGTGGGGGTAATTCTCCCCGGCTGCATGTCCAGGATGCGGAAGATCTCATCCGACCAGTGGATGGTGTCGTGGGTGATATCCATGGCCCAGTTGCCAATATGCGCCATGTGCTGCGCTTCGATCAACAGTGCTTCGGATTCCTGAATGCGTTTCAAGGCGTGGCGGGCCTGGGTCACATCCCGGCCGTAAACCACTACCCGCTCTACTTTTCCTGCCGCGTTGATTACCGGATAAACATTATTCAGAAAAAAGAGCTCGCCGCGCTGATCCTCAAAGGTCAGCGGCTGCCCGGTATCTATAACCTGCTGAACCAACCCCTTCCGCTGCTTGGCCAACTCCGGCGGGAAGAACTTGTACACATTCTGCCCCAGTAGATCGGTATAGCTCACCCCCATGCGGCGGGCGGTGAACTCATTGGCCATTAAAACGGTGCCGTCCAATGAAAGCATCAATACCGATTCCAGCGTAGCATCCACCATGGCGCGCATTGTTTCTTCACTGCGGGCGATTCGCTCGCGCGCCTGGTGTTTCTCGGTCACGTCAAAGATGGTGCCGTGGATATGGTTGATCTCTTCCAGCGGCACCGGGTCGGTATATATAGAAACCTCAAAAACCCGCTCATTGCCGCGCCCGGTTTTGGCGCGGAAAACCATGCTGTGCGGCTGGCCGGTGGTTAATGCTAACCGCGCGGTCTCTGCCAATTTTTCCAGGTCGTCCGGGTGGACCATCTTCTCCAGGGTCTGCCGGTCAGGCACCGCCTGGCCGGGCTCGATCTCGAAGAGCTGGAACATTTCGCGCGACCAACTGGGCTGCGCCGCGCCAACCCCGAATTCCCAGCTGCCCATGTGCGCCGCGGACTGGGCTTTTTCCAGGTTTTCCTGGGCTTCTTTGAGCTGTAATGCCCGCTTGCGGCGCTCGGTGATATCGCGTGAGATGCCAACCACCTGCACGCTGCCATCCGGCCGCAGCACAAAGCGGGCGGTGACCTCGATCGGCACCGTGCCGCCGCCCTTGATGTACTCATCCAGCTCCAGGTTCAGCGGCGGCAAGTCCTCTCCGGCCAGCACGCGCGGTATCGATTCATCGATGGCCTTCTGCGCGATGAGCATGGATTCCGGGGTGATGACTCTTTCAACGGTCAACCCCTCCAACTCTTCGTTCGTCCAGCCGGTCAATTTACGGATGGATGGGCTGAAATAGGGGAAGTCCATAGTGGCCACATTCAAAACCCAGATGACATCCACCGAGTTTTCCGCGATCAGCTCATAACGCTCATTAATTTTCTGGATGACCCGGGCATCTTCACGCCGGGCGGTAATATCATTAAAGTTGATCACCAAGCCCCGCACCGCCGGGTCGGTCATCAGGTTGGTGATGGTGGCATGGATCCAGCGGTAGTTCCCATCTTTGTGCAGACCGCGGTATTCGATCACCACCGGGTGCGCCGGGTCCGCGAAGACCTGCGCCATGGCCTGCTTGACGCGCGGCAAATCATCCGGGTGGGTCACGTCATCCGCGAACAACCCGCTCATCTCACCGGGGTCATAGCCAAAGATTTGAAAAGCGGTGGGGCTGGCGAAGATAAAATGCCCGTGACCGTCGGTGACGATGATGCCGTCCGGCGCATTCATGATCAAGGCCTGGTTGCGTCTTTCGGCTACGCGCACTTGCTCGGCGAGCGTCACCTGCTGGATCGCCAGCGCCACCGTGTTGGCGACATAATCCAACACTTTCTGCTCCCGTTCACCGTAGGCTTGCATGTCGGTGTAGCTCTGCACGGCCATCACCCCGATGGTCTTGCCTTCCAGGATCAGCGGGGCGCCCAGCCAGGAGCGCGAGCGGGCCCCGATCACCTCTATCTGCTTATCCGCGCCATCCGGTTGGAAAATGTGAGATTTGCCGCTGCGGATCACCATCGCGGTCAAACCCTTGCCGAGCTGCATGGGGACGGCGTTCGGCGCGTCCCTTTCATCCACCTCATACACAAAACTCAGCAGGTCGGTCTCTTCATCATACAGGGCGATGTAAAAGTTTTTGGCCTGCATCACCCGCCCGATCTGGGCATGGATCTCGGCATACAGCCCCGGCAGAGAATCCATGGCATGCGCGGCCTCAGCAATGCGGTAGATCACATCGCGCTGGGTTTCATCCAGTTTACGCTGTGTAATATCCCGCGAGACGCCTATCACCTGAATACTGCCTCCCGGCGTCTTGTGGTAATAAATGGTCGCCTCTGTGCTGACGGTACGGCCGTCCTTGCACAGCTGGTCGATCTCCAGGGTTGCCGGCGGGGGAATCTTGCCAGCCTGCAGGTAGACGCGGTTCTTCTGGATCAATTCAGTAACGCGATCCAGCGATTCAGGTGTGAGAGCTTCGTTTAGTCCCTGCTGCAATACTTCCGCTGGCGTGAAACCGCGCAGCGCGAATACCGAAGGGCTGATGTAAATGAATTTCTGGCTGACCGTATCAAACACCCAGATGACATCTTCAAAATATTGTTCGATCAATGCCAGCGGTTGACTCAGCAGCGCGCCGGACGGGAGATTTTCTCCTTCAGTGCCGACGCCTGTTCCGTCTGCCGCCATACCAGTGCTGTGTTGTTTTCTCTCAGGTGTCATCTTAGCTCCAACGAATTGGGATAATTACTTTTCGGCGTGCGGTTTTCTGGCAGCGCTCAGCGGTTTGATCCATTCCAGCAGGGTCGCGACGGCCACCGGCTTTTCAAAATACGCGATGGCGCCGGCATTCAAAAAATGCTGGCGGCTGTCCGGTATGCCGTAGGCAGTCATCACCAGGATGGGCACCTGCTTGAAATAAGCGCTCTTCTGGTTGCGGATTTCCCGGATCAACGCCAGGCCGTCCATGCCGGGCATGCGGGCATCGGTTAATATTACATCCGGCCGCTGTGTTTTGACAAGATGCGCCATCTCCAGGCCGTTGCGGCTGGTGATGACGGCGAAGCCCTGCTCCCGCAGCGTATCCGCGTATGACATTAGGACGGCTTCGTTATCATCCGCGATGGCAATCACTCCCCGCGCGTCTCCCGACACCAGCTGCCGACTGTCTGCCTGCCGCATAATCAACGGTAAGCGTAGGGTAAAACAGGCTCCTCCTCCAGGCGCGCTTTCCGCACGGATGCTGCCGCCGTGCAGATCTACCAGGCGGGCGGTCAGCGCCAAACCCAGGCCAAGGCCGCTGTGTTTTCGCGCTAAGCCGGCATCCAATTGCGAGAAGGGTTGATAGAGCCGATTCATCTCTTCCGGGGGGATGCCTGGTCCGGTATCCTGCACGCTAATGGCGATCTGGTTGGCGTCCTTATCCGCCGAGAAGCGGATGCTGATACTACCATTTTCCGGTGTGAACTTTACGGCATTGGAGATCAGTTGATCGATCATCTGCTTCACCCGGCGGGTATCAGCCCGGATGACCAGATCCTCGTTACCTGTCTGTAATATCAGGCTCTGGTGTTTTCCAGCAGCGACCGGGCCGGCGGCGACCATACACTGCGTCAGAATCGGCAGAATGGGGCAATCTTCCAGTACCAGCTCCAGGCGGTTGGCCTCCAGCTTGGAATAATCAATGGTGACATTGACCAGTTCCAGCAGCTGGCGCGCGCTGGTCTGCAGGCTGCTCAGCGCCTGACGCTGCCGCTCATTCAAGCTGCCCAGGTTTTCCATCTCCAGCGCTTCGGCCATGCCGATCACGCCGGTCAGCGGGGTGCGAAATTCATGGCTCATCCCCGAAAGGAAGTCGTCCTTGGCGCGGTTCGCTCGCATTAATTCCGCGTTCGCCCGGCTGAGTTCTTCCTTGCTGGTTGCCAGAGATTCTTCCACGCTGCGCCGTTCGGTAATATCCATCACGCTGGCTCGAATCCCGGTGAACTTTCCGTCCGGTGAAAATTCCCCATGGACATTGACCAGCCCCACGTAAGTGGTTCCATTTTTCCGCTGGAATACGATCTCACCATTCAGGATCTTCCCGCCCTCCCGTATCTCCGCGAAATTCTCCTGGAAGGTTTGGACTGAGCCGGGGGCAATAAACTCAATCATCCTGTGCTTGCCGATCACTTCTTCGGCGGTGTATCCCAACCAATTTAGTTCGGTCTGATTCATGTGGGTTAGTACACCTGCAGCGTTAACCGAGTGATACCCGACCGGCGCGTGTTCGTACAGGTCTATATATTCCTCCGCGCGCTGCTGCTCGCCTTCCTGCAGGGATTGATTCAAGCCCTGAATGCGGATCTCGCCGGCAGCGATCGTTTCCTGTGCGACGATATTCTCGGTGATATCGCGAACCAAAACTAACAATCCTTCGCTGGCAGGTTGTATATTCCAATGGAACCAGCGGGTCTCCCCGTTTGGAAACGCAAATTTACCGATGGCCGTGGTGGGTTCGCGATCCCGCAGTACCTGAAGGTGCAGATCATAGGCAGGATTCCCCACGAAAGACGGCCAACAATCAATAACCGCGCGGCCCAGTAATTCGGCAGCCGGGCGGCGGCTCATCGCCTCAGCCGCTTCATTCAGGTAAAGATATTTCATATTCCAATCCAGCAGGAGGATCCCCTCGGTCATATTATTCACAATGCCGCGGAAACGCTTCTCTTCCACCTTCATCCTCTGCTGCAAATGGACCCTTTCAAGGACTTTCCCCACCCGCTCGGCCATGGCGCCGAGCAACATCCGCTCCTCATGCAGGAAAGGTCCTTCATACTCAAACGGCCGTTTTTCCAGGTAGACCACTTCCAACTGACCTACCTCCACTCCGAGCGAATGAATGTGGGCCAGTTGGCTCCACTCGGAATTTCTAAAATTGGGGGTGGTGTAGGTCCGCCCTTCCACGGTGATGCGGGCGGCTGTCACCTCCGGGTACTGCCAGGCCTCCGCCATGATGGCCGGCATCTGCTCAAAGAAGGCCTCGCAGGTAAGGGTTTGGTTCTCCAGCAGGCTGTTCATACGAACCAGCGCGTGCAGTTCTTTGTACCGTTCGCGCTCCTGTTTCTTGTAGATCATCTGGCTGGTAATGTCAATATAAGTGGAATAAAAGAGCGCCGGCTTCTTGCCGCCCGGCAGGGTCACCGGGTAGACCGAGACGCTGGCCCAGTAATACAGCCCGGCGCGCGGATGGAAGATGCCAATCTCCTGGTCCCGCGTACCCACCCCGGTGCGCAGCGCGGTGGAGGTTGGGCACTGTCCGACTGGGATGGGAGTCCCGTCCGGACGGATGAGCTTCCATTGATCCGGCAGCGGGATGCGCTGCGCGATCTGGTCTTCGGTTAAGTCCAACAGTTCCCGCGCCAGTTTGTTGCAGAAAAGCAGCTGCCCCTCTCCATCCTGCGCCAGGATGCCGATAGGCAGCAGATCATAGAATGCCTGTGTTTCATCATCCGGCACTTTGGAAAGCAACCCGCGGTGGGCGGCAATGCCCGGAATAGACACAGGCTGTTTCACACTACTTTCACGTTTGATAGACATCTCCCCTCCCGATGTTTTGTGCTTGGCCGGTCCTGTATCCCTGCCCGGTTTCACACATTTCCTTTCTGATCCCGGGCGGCCCGGTTTAGTATGGTGGTCAGCCGGTCCATCGGAACCGGTTTCTTGAAGTATTCGTACGCGCCAGCCTGCAGGTACTTTTCGCGGTCGCCTGGCAGGTTCGTGGCGGACATCAGGATAACAGGCGTGCGCGCCAGACGCGCGTCCGGCAAGGCGCGGATCTCCCGCAGCAGCTCACTGGCCGCCGCTCCCGGCATCAGCACATCGGACACGATGGCATCCGGCTTCTCCTGTTTCAATAGGTCCATCAATTCGTGGGCCGAGCGGGTTGGGATGACCTTGAAGCCGCGGGCTGTCAGATCCGCGGAATAGGCTTGTAGGGTATAGTCCTGATCATCCACCAGCAGCAGGGTCTGCCGGCCTTCCGCGCGCACCGGCTCCGCGCCGGCGCGGCTGGCCATGGGCAGGCAAACGGTAAAGCGGCTGCCTTTGCCTACCTCGCTCTCCAGCGAGATACTGCCGCCCTGAATTTCCACCAGGCGGGTGACCAGCGCCAAACCCAGCCCCGCCCCGTTGTACTGGCGGGAAAGGCTGCTATCCAACTGGGTGAAGGGTTGGAAAAGTCTGGGCATATCCTCCGCCCGGATGCCAACCCCGGTATCCCACACCGTGAAACAGGCAATGCCTTCCTCTTCACTGACATCCACTTCCACCCCCAACTGGCCGCCCTCCGCGGTGAATTTGGACGCATTTGATAACAAATCCAACATCAGCTGCCGGAAGCGGTGCGCGTCAGCTCGGATGTGCAGGTCACTGGTGGACGCTTTGAAAGCGGTTTTCTGCCCGCGCGCTTCCGCATGCGGGGTAACAGCGCGCAGCGCGGACATGGCAATTTCCAACGCCGGCACCTCCTCGATCTCCAGGTCCATACTGTTGGTCAGCAGTTTGGAATAGTCCATAATGTCGTTCACCAGCTGCAGCAGGCGGTTACCGCTTTCCTCCACCTTTTGCAGGGCGTCCTGCTGCCGGTCGTTCAACTCACCCAGGTTCTTCATCAACAGCACGCTGGTCAGGCCGAGCACTCCCGTCAGGGGAGTGCGCAGCTCATGGCTCATGTTGGAGAGGAACTCATCTTTGGCGCGGGAAGCCAGCGCCAGTTCCACATTGGCCTGGCTCAATTCATCTCGGCTGTGCTGCAAGGCCTCCTCCATCTTCTTGCGTTCGCCAAAATCAGCGATGACCACCCGCGCGCCGGTAAATTTGCCGCTGTCATCTACCAGAGCAGAGGTATTCACCAGCCCGTAGAAGATGGTGCCGTCTTTACGCAGGAATTCGCATTCAATATCCTGCAGGCGCTTGTTCTTGATCAGCTGCGGCAGGTAGCTCGGGAATTCCAGTCGGTTGGCGGGTGACAGCAGGTCAGTTACTTTGAGCTTGCCAACAACTTCATCCCGGGTGTAGCCTAACCAGCGCAGTGTGGTGGCGTTCATGCGGGTGATCAGCCCGTCTGCGTCCTGCGAGTGGTAACCCACCGGGGCGCTGTCATACAGATCCTGCAGTGCGGCGGTGCGCTCTTTCACTTTCTGGTCCAGTTCCGATGCCAGCTGGCGGTACTGGGCTTCGCTGCGAGCCAGCGCGTCCGCGGCGGCCTGCCGCTCGGTGACATCCATGGTAAAGTAGAAGAAGCCGTCCGCGGTTGGCTGAGCGCGCACATCAAACACGCGGGTGTCACCGCCCGGGTAAGTGTATGACAGAACCCCGCTGGAAACCTCTTTCTTCTGTAAAGCCCGCAGCGCGTACCTGTAGATTTCGGTCTTCTCGATACCCGGCCAGCAATCCAGCATGGTGCGGCCGATCATTTCCGCGCCGGAGCGGCGGTTTTGCACTTCAGCGGCGTGATTGATGTATATATAACGCATCTCTGAATCCAGCAGCTGCACGCCTTCCAACATGTTGTCGATCAGGCTGTGAAAGCGGCGTTCGCTGGCTTCCAGGGTCTTCTTGGCCGCGTGCTTCTCGGTGATCTCTGTCGTCACCAGCAGTAAACCTTCCGGCAGGGGTTGTATGTTCCATTCAAACCAGCGCTCGGTGCCGTCCGGGAATATATAGGAACTTTCGATGATCCCCGGTACTTTTTCAGTATTGCACTTTACTTCCAGCTGATAAAAATCAGTCGCTTCAATGCCGGGCCAACATTCCGCTACGGTGCGGCCGAGCAATTCGTCCTTACTCCGCCGACCCTGCTCTTCGGCCGCGCGGTTGATGTAGACGTAGCGTAAATCATTATCCAGCAGGAGAAGACCTTCATTCATACTGGTCATGACATTAGATAAGCGCGCCTCAGTCTCTACTAATTCTGCCTGGCTGCGAATCTGCTCCAGATATCGGCCCAGTCGCAGCGCCAGAGCCTGGATCAGAGCCTTTTCTTCAACCAGAAACGGTCCATCATCTAATTCTGGATGAGTCTGGGGGTAACCCACTTCAATTAAACCCACTTTCTCATTCAATATCACCACGTCAGCTTGAAGTGTCGTTTGCGGTTTTTTATACCCCGGTGAGAGATAATCCACCCCCTCCAGGCGGACGCAAGCGACTGCGCTGCTGGAGTAATACCAGCCCGCCGGCAGATGATAAGCCAGCTGCTGACAGATCTCCGCCTCAGTGAGATCGGGTGTTTCCGTTAGCGTATTGAAAGTGTACAGAGTGGTCAGTTCTTTATTTCGTTCCAGCAGATCCCGCGAATCCTTGCGCTGTTCGGTAATATCATGTACGGTGGAATAGACCTGGAAGGGCTCCGTTTCCCCCGGGCGAAACTCCGGGTAGGTATCCACTTCGATCCAGACGTAATCCTCCTGGCGCGGGCGGAAAATGCCCATCAAGACGCCGCGGGTGGGTTTCCCCGTCCGCAGTGATTCCATGGAGGGGTGCTGCATACCGGGAAAATCGCTGCCGTCCTCATGGATGGGCCGCCAGCGCGGATCAATCGATGTCCTCCCGAGCATTTCATCCTCGGTCAACCCCAGAATACGCTGCGCGGCCGGGTTGCTGAAGATGATCACGCCCTCCTTATTCTGGTAGACCACCCCCAGGTTCATCGTCGCCACCAGGTTGCTGCCGGTCGGCAGCCCCTGATCTGCCGGATATATTTCACTCCCCTGGTGTGTGTTCAATTTTCGATCGGTCATAATTCCTCTCATCTACCATTAAGCGGTTTTACCAGATCTGGCCTCAGCCACAATCTCGTTAATGCGCGCTGCCAGCCGGTCCAGTTTGATCGGCTTGCTGATGTATTCATTCGCGCCGGCTTTCAGGCACATTTCCTTATCCCCTGGCATAGCCAGCGCGGTGATGGCCACAATCGGCAGGTTGGCCATTGCCGGGTCTGCCAGCTTGCGAATCTCACGGATGGCAGTCAGCCCGTCCATCACCGGCATTTGCACATCGGTCAGGATGATATCCGGCCGGGCTTCCGCCAGCATGTCCAGCATCTGTTGGCCGTTCTTGGCCGTCACCACCTGGAAAGAGCGGGTGCGCAGGAAATCGGCCAGGGTATCCAGGATGACCTCATTATCATCCGCCAGCATGACGCGTAAATTGCCCGGGCTGCCAGCCGCAAAGACCAACTCCTGCCCGGCGCTGGCCAGCTTCAGTAATTCTTCCTTGAGGTTGTCGATACTGAACGGCTTGACCAGGGAGGCCGCGGCTCCCAGTTCTTTAAAGCGTTTCGGGTCTTCCTCGACAGACGCGATGATGATGGGAATGGCGGCCGTGCGTTTATCCCGCTTCAAAGCGGTCAACACATCTTCGCCGGGCATATCCGGCAAGCCGATATCCAGCAGGATGACATCCGGGTGATAAGAAGCGGCCGTCTCCACCGCGCCTTTGCCCAGGCGCAGCGGCACGCAGTCCAACCCCAGGCGGGTCAAATAGTCGATGATCTGCTTCTGGTGGATCTCCACATCCTCGATCACCAGCGCGGTCTTGAAGGCGCGGATCTTCTCCACCTCGCCGCGTACCGGCTGGGTGGCCGATTCCGGCTCCCACGGCAAGTTGATGCTGAAGCGGCTGCCGGTGCCGAATTCGCTTTCCACGCTGACGCTGCCGCCGTGCAGTTCGGCCAGGCGAGCCACCAGCGAGAGGCCTAAACCGGTGCCGTTCTGGCTGCGGGTTAAGCCGCTATCCAACTGCGTGAAGGGTTTGAAGAGCTTGGCCAGGTCGTCTGGTTTGATGCCGGCGCCTTTATCCCAAACAGTCAGGCGCACATAGTGGTCTTCCTCTGAACCCGTCACTTCCAGCCCCAGCTGACCGTCCGGTGGGGTGAATTTGATGGCGTTGCTGAGCAGGTTGACCACCATCTGCTTGAAGCGCCGCACATCCGCCAACACCACGGCTGCCGGGACGCTGGTAGTGAAGCTGACCGATTGGTGCTTCTGGTGCGCCATGCCTTTGCTCAACTGCAGGCTGGCCTGGCAGATCTCAGAGACTGAGACCTGCTCCAACTGCAATTCCAGCTTATCCGCCTCGATCTTGGAAAGATCCAGGATGTCATTGATCAGTTCCAGCAGGTGGCGGCCGCTGTTCTCCACGTTCGTCAGGGCTGTGCGCTGCTTCTGGTTCAGCTCGCCGTAAGTCTCCATTTGCAGGGCTTCGGTCAGGCCCAGGATGCCGGTCAACGGCGTGCGCAGCTCATGGCTCATGCTGGCCAGGAATTCGTCTTTTAAGCGGGAGGCCTTAGCCAGCGCCGCGTTGGCCGTATTCAATTCATCCCGGCTGTGTTCCAGGGCCAGCTGGGCTTTCTTCTGTTCAGTATTGTCAAAGACGGTCGTGCGGCTCATCAGGAACTTGCCATCCTGGTCATAGATCGCGCGTGAGTTCACCAGCACCTGGAAACGGCTGCCGTCCTTGCGAATATAGGTAAATTCCAGGTCCTTCACCCAGCCGCGTTCTTTGAAGATCGGGTAGATCCCCAGGAAGTCCTGTATGCTTTCGGGTGTCATCACATCAGTGGTTTTCATCTTGCCGATGACTTCCTCGCGGGTGTAACCCAACCACGCCAGTTCGGTATCGTTGATCATGCAGTAATAGCCGTCCGCGTCCAGCGAGTGATACCCAGTGGGGGCATTGTTATACAGGTCCTGCACCTCGGCCGTTCGTTCAACCACCTTCTGTTCCAGTTCAGCACTCAGCAGGCGGTACTTCTCTTCGCTTTCAGTCAGAGCTCGCTGTGTGAGAATGGCTTCGGTGATGTCGCGGACGATCAGCACAACCTCCTGCTCGTCCTGGTTGGCTACCGCGCGGGCTTCAAACGTACGTTCAATATCCTGCTGCAGGGTATAGGTATATGTGATCGGCTGGTTGGTTGCAAACGCGCGTTCGCTCGCATCAGTAAACAGTTTGACCAATTCCTGCGGCATGACATCCGCTATATTCCGACCCATGAATGCTTCGGGAGGAATGTACAGATGCATGGTGGGCGGGACTTTGTAATCTATGAATGTGCCGTCGCGCTTTAGCCGGAAGAGTAAGTCCGGGATGGCATCTGCCAGGGCCCGATTCTGGTGTTCGCTAACCACCAGGTTTTCCTCCGCGTTCTTCCTGGCGGTGATATCGCGGAAGTTGATGACGATACCGCCGATGGCCGGGTCATCGTTCAGGTTGCGGTAAGTGCTCTCGATCCAGTGCCATTCGCCGCCCGCGCCGCGCGAGCGATATTCAATCGTCAGCACCTGGCTGGGGTCCGCCCGTACGATCTCCAGCGTTTTCATAACCAGCGGCAGATCACCCGGGTGGGTTAGTTTGACCGGATTCACCGCGGTGACATCACCAGCCTGATAACCGAAGATCTTATACGCGGTTGGGCTGCCGTAAATGAATTTCTTATTGGGGCCGAGCACCACGATGCCGTCCGCGGAATTGGCGATCAGGGCGGCATTGCGGGCTTGTTCCGCCTTCAATGCCCGTTCAGCTTCCTTGGTATCGGTAATGTTGCGGCCGGTCGCCACAAAATGGGTGATCTTGCCGTCCGCGTCGCGGATGGGGGAGATTGTTTTCAGCTCGATTAACTCTTCACCATTCTTTTTCAAGTTGGTGAACTCAGCCGTGAAGACCTCGCCTTTCAAGATGGTCTGCCAGAGCTTTTCATAGAATTCCTGGGGCTGCGCGCCAGATTTTAAGATGCGCGGGTTTTGACCGCGGATCTCAGCCAGGGTGTAACCGGTATTACGCTCAAAGGCGGGATTGACATATTCGATATTCCCATCCAGGTCGGTGATGATGACCGCGTCGGCGGCCTGGGTGACCACGGTGGATAACTGGCGAATTTCTTCTGCTGCCCGCACCCGGTCGGTTACATCCACCATGGTCGCGCTGTAGATGTGATCCAGCATGGAGACAGAGACCAGCAGGCGTTTCTCCGCGCCCTGGCTGTTCACCACGATGAATTCTTCATTCACCAGGTCCTTGCCCGGCTCTAATTTCGTGATGGCTTTCTCAAAACCGGTGGAACGCAGCAAAAGGAACAGGCTGTACTTCATCAAGCCTTCAACCGAGTCAAAGCCCAGGGTCTGCGCGAAGTTCTGGTTGGCGTAGAGTAGGAGCCCTTCGCGGGAGAAGCGCACAATCCCCGCCTGGGCATGCTCTGACAGGCCGCGAAATTCCGCTTCAGAACGTGCCAACTTTGATTCTGCCTGCTGACGGCTCTGGGTGTACACCAGGAACATGGCCGTCAGCAGCAGGCCGCCGAAGAAAACCACCCAGCTGGTAGACCCGTGCTGGGTAAAGGTATATTCCAGCCCAGGTTGGGCAATCAACAGCCAGCGGCGGTTGCCCATCTGCAGGGTGGTAGACATGTAATTGCCGACCATCAATTCTTCCGGGGAGGGAGCGTTTTCCAGATACATGATCTTCGCCGGGTCTGGCTCCGGATAGCGCAGCAGGAAATAGGCACTGTCACCATCTGTGATGTCATAAAAATAATAGGTAAGTTGGTGGTTTTCCACTTCCGCCAGGGCGCGCGCTACCAGGCGGTCCACATTGAACTCGCCGATCGCGACACCTTGCAGGTTGGCGCGGCGCTGCGCCAGGGTGGCAATTGGCGTGCCATTCTGGTAAATCGGAACAACCATCAGGATGGCACTGGTTTTTATATTCTGGTGGTTAATTGATAAGGGGCTGCTGAACACAGCCGTATTCATATCCCGCGCCTTTTCAATCGCAGCGTATGCGGACAGGTTGGCTGCAAAGTCAACCCCCAAATTATTGTAATTTTGGGCGAAAGGTTCGATATATGTCGCCGGGAAATATTCATCCCGTTGACGGGCAGGAACCAAATCACCGGCACCCGCCGGTTCCACGATCTGAAAAGTGGGGAAACCTTCCGCGCGGACGGCCTGTTCATAAGTCAACCGCTCCGGCGCCGTCACCAGCTGGGCCCAGGTCAACCCGATCGTATCGGGATATTCCTGCAGGAAAGACTTTGTAAAACTATTAAACTCATCCCGTTCCACGCTTTTTGAAGCGGCGAAGAGCGCCTTAATTGCCATGATGGATTGCGTGTCGTGGAAGTTAATCGATTCCTGCAGAATTGAGGATACCTCCGTGAAATCCCGGTGGAAGGTATCGGCAGAGGTGCGTTGAACCTCATCGCGCAGATACATGAAAACCAACAGCGACAGGCCCAGCATGAAGGCTGCCAGGGGAAAGAAGATGGATGTGCGAAAGTTCGGATGATCAAAATACTTTACTAGAATGCCGATGATGGTCGGGGTGAAGAAGTAAATGCCCACCAGGGTGGCGGAGGTATTGGAGCCTACCCCAAGCCAGAAAGTCTCCCCGATGGGTATCCCGCCGGCGGTGTAGACCAGCTGCATCATGATAGACTGGCCAGCGGCACAAACGGTATAAATTAATATGGAAAAGAGCACACCCGAGACGGTTTCCGGCGGCTGAGATTTTACCCAGCGGCGCAACATGAATGAACACCCTTTGGCATGGATCACAGAAACGCAGGCGATCCCGACAGCGATCCAGAGCGCGTTGGTGCCAGCCAGGTGCTGGTAAGTGGCTGTAAAATTACCGAACAGCACGCCGACTGCGGCCGGCCATCCAAAGACGTATACCAGCGCGAGCGCAATACCGCTCTGCGGCAGTACCAGCGGCACGTCCATTTGCTGCAGATAGAGTTTTTGGCCCAACAGGGCTGCCGCGTAGACGGCCAACCCCGTGCCTACAGCCACCAGAACTGCCTTGATGATACGCTTCGATGGTATGTTCATAGCCGCATCCCGCTTTCCGCATTGTCAATAAAAACTGTAATCAATTTGTTAGAACTGAATAATCGCAGGTAATTTATACTTGTTTTGTCGTCTTTACACCTAGCCAAAATCTGACTATACTTATTATGTATGTTAAACGTTTACATTAATATCATAATTCATTAGAAGATAAATGCAAGTTAGAAACTGACCAGAATCTGATTGTCACTAACCGGGAATGTAAAGGATCGATATATCATGGGAAGAGGTAGAAAATTTATTGATCCTGTTCTGCGGGCAGTCAAACGCCTGATCGATATCGGCACGCATGGGGATATGCATTACACCGACCGGCAGACGGTTCAACTGACCAACGCGATGGTGTTGACACGCATGTTCACGGCCGTCCCATTTGCCATCCTGTTCGCTTCACAGGGTAAAACATTCTTCTGGCCAGTCCTGGTACCATTCCTGTTAGGCACCGCGCTGATCGGGCTGACCATCTACTTTAACGCGCGCGGGTTGTATCTTTTCGCCGGGACCTGGGGCAATGTTCTAAATACTCTGCAGCATTTCACCATCCTCTGGCTGTACTTTGGATACACCACCGGCGCGTATTTCTTCTTCCTGCTCTACGCACTAATTCCCATCATCACCATTCCGCGCGAGAAACGGCTGTTGATCGCCTTCCTTTCCAGCATGAACCTGTTGTTCTTCCTGGCGCTGAACTATCACAAGCCTGTTGTGCCAATTACATATCCATACACCGAATTGCAACTCAGCCTGATGCGCCAGGGCGCCATCTTCGGCACCATGGTGTTGATCGTGATGGCCTTTTACTTCTACCAGCAGATCTTGCACCGCAACGAAAGGCTGCTGGATGAGAAATCCGTCAAGCTGAACGAGCTGCTGCAAGCCGCCACCATCATGGGGACAACCGACAGCCTGACCCGCCTTTCCAACCGGCGCCACCTGGAGGAATTGCTGCAGCAGGAGATCGCGCGCGCGCTGCGTTATTCCAGCGAGTTGTCGCTGATCATGTTTGACCTGGACCATTTCAAGCGGGTCAATGATACCCTGGGGCACGACATTGGCGACCAGGTGCTGGTCCGCACCGGTGAGCTGGCCCTCTCCAAGTTGCGCTCAGTCGACTTGTGCGGGCGTTGGGGCGGCGAGGAGTTTCTGATCATACTGCCGCACACCGGGCTGGAAGGCGCGCTGCTGGTGGCGGAGAAGATCCGCCTGACGCTGGAAACCGCCTGGCATGACCGCGCCGGCATCGTGACTGGTTCTTTCGGCGTGGCCGAGTGGACCGCTGATGAAAATTATGACACCCTGATCAAACGGGTAGATAACGCCATGTACCGCGCCAAGAACGGCGGGCGAAACCTGGTCTCCATTTCGATCGAGCAGCTGGCGCAGCCGCGCAACCTGGCCAAGCTGGTCTGGATGAGCGAATGGGAGACCGGTGAGCTGATCATCGACAGCAGCCATCAACACATTCTGCAATTTGCCAACCGCTTCCTAGAAAATTCAGAGAATGAGATCACCCAAACGGAAACACTCTCCATGCTGGATGAACTGGAGAACCTGCTGCGCGATCACTTTATTTATGAAGAAGAACTGATGGTCAAGGCGAAATATCCGCAGGTGGAAGAGCACCGCAAAGAGCACCAGCAGCTGCTGGCGCAGCTGGAACACATGCGGGCCAATTTTCAACACACGGTAGCCAACCCGGTCAGCCTGTACGTCTTTATTACCGATGAGGTGGTGGTTGGCCATCTGATCAACACAGATATCAAGTACTTCCCGTACGTCGAAGCGTTGCTGGCACAGAAGCAGCATTCACGTTTACATTAAGGAGATCATATGAACCTGAATAATATTCTCACCTGGGTGATCGTCGGCGCGATCGCCGGCATCCTGGCAGATCTGGTGATCAAGGGCATCCGCCTGCGCCTGCTGGGCAAACTGATCGTTGGGATCCTGGGCGGTTTTCTGGGCGGGTGGCTGTTTGGTCTGCTGAACATCCAGATCGCCAGCGGGCTGCTGGGGCAGGTTATCTCTGCCTTCGTTGGCGCGGTGATCCTGCTGCTCATCCTCCGGGCACTCAAGCGAAACTAACCCGAGATTTCCGTTATCGCATCAGCGTTCCTGCCGCAAAATATCATTTAGTGAACCTATCCGCGAGCCAATGGCTGGTGGATGAAATCTATATAGAGAGACTGGAAAAGCCTGACACATGCTAAGAACTTTGATCACGAAAATCCTCACAGTTGGAATAGACGATGACTCACCGGGCTATGTCCATCGTCCGGTGATTTTTACCAACATGGCGGCCGGGCTGGGGATACTTTTTTATACGATCTTTGTGGTCTTTCACCTGATGAACGCAAACCCGAGCCTGCTGCCGGTCACCCTGATCGATATGGCCGGCCTGGCGTGTCTGCCTTTCGTTTTCTTGCTGAATAAGAATCACCGCTATAGTTTGGCTGCGGTTCTGCTGAATCTACTGGTGGCAGTACCAGTTTTCATCAAAAGTTATCTTTACTACGGTTATCTGACCGGCTACCATATCTTCTTTATCATCTTCACCATTCTGCCGATCCTGACCATGCCTGCGAAACGCATGTTTGTGACGGCCGGACTGGTCGGTCTCAACCTAGCGTTCTACCTGCTTACCTTCCGGCACCTCCCGCTGCATGATGTTACTTCCGCCCACTCTGCCGCTGAAATGACTGCCATGAACTATGCCATCAGCATCCTGGTGATCCTGTTGATGGCAGTCTGTTTCTACATCTACCAGGTAATGCTGGCTCAGAATGACCATAACCTGGAACGGAAAGCGGATGAACTGCGCCTGGCTTATGATGAAGTGAATCTGCTCGCGTCCACCGATCCGCTGACCGGGCTGTTGAACCGGCGGGTGATCGAACAGACCATCATGGATGAAATCATCCGCGCGGAACGCTATCACTCGCCCCTGTCGATCATCCTGTTCGACCTCGATCACTTTAAAACCGTCAATGATACTTTCGGTCATGATATCGGCGATCAGGTACTGATCACGATCTGCTCCCTGGTGCAGGCCAATCTGCGCGAGACAGATGTGCTGGGCCGCTGGGGCGGCGAGGAATTTCTGATCATCCTGCCGGAAACCGATGTGAACGGCGCGACCCGCACCGCCGAGAAATTACGGGCCGTGCTGGCGAAACACAAGCATGAAACCGCCGGTAAAGTGACAGCTTCTTTCGGGGTGGTCCAGCGCCAGATCAACACCACGCTGACTTTCTTCTTCCGGCAGGTGGATGAGGCCATGTACGCCGCCAAGAATCAGGGCCGCAACCGCGTCTGGTCCGCCCCGCATAGCCAGGAAGTCGGCATTAATAGCGAACGCCTGGAATGGAAGGCGGAATGGGAGACCGGGCTGGCGGCCATCGATGATGAACACAAAGCGCTGGTCGTCCTGACCAATCAGTTCATTGAGGCGTCACTCGATCCTGATCACACCTGCGATATTTCCGCGTTGATGCATACTATCTATACGGGTTTGAGCGGGCACTTCACGCATGAAGAGAAGATCCTGGCGGACTCGAATTACCCGGACACCCAGAAGCACATCCAGATCCACGGGAACATTTTACGCAAGCTGATCGGTCTGGAGAACCGCATCGAGGCCGGAGAAGTCCGCCCGGTGGCATTTTATATCTTTATCATCAATGAGATCGTGGTTGGGCACATGTTGAATTCGGATATCAAGTATTATCCGCATATCCGGCGGTATGTGATGAATAGTTAATGGAATCCCATCCCCTGCCCCTTCCCGTTGGGAAGGGGTTTTTTTACAGGGGACCAGCAGGTCATGTTGCTTGCAGCGAAACATCTGTAGGTTACGTAGGGTGCGTCGCTGACGCACCGGGTTTATTTCACAAAGATGGTGCGTTTCCAACGCACCCTACGCATCTGCGCCCCTACTTCCGTCATGTTGAGCGAAGCGACACCTGCGCTGCGGGTCTCGCTCTGCCGGCTGTCAACCGGAAATTCTGCCCATCCCCTGCCCCTTCCCGTTGGGAAGGGGATTTATTTTTTTAGGGGAGTTTGAGCCGTTTCACGGCTCAAACTCCCCATTAAACAATAGTCCCCGCCCTGGAGGGCGGGGAAACAGGGGTGGGTGAATAAAAAGGTACATTCACATCGCACCGCTTCTTTCGTCATGTTGAGCGCAGCGACACCTGCGCTGCGCGCAAGTGCAGCGAACATCTCTTACATTGTCGTAGAGACCGGCGCGAAACGCAGGAGCCGCAATGCATAAGGAACACCACGCTAGCACCGCGGGATACCTGCACACAACCGGAAATTCTGCCCATCCCCTGCCCCTTCCCGTCGGGAAGGGGATTTGTTTTTTTAGTGGAGTTTGAGCCGTTTCACGGCTCAAACTCCCCATTAAACAATAGTCCCCGCCCTGAAGGGCGGGGAAACAGGGGTGGGTGAAGGTAATGATACGTTCACACCGCGTCGCTTCCTTCGTCATGATGAACGAAGCGGAGGTCTTCTTAATTATCGTAGAGACCCTTCGCTGCGCTCAGGGTGACTGTGTTGCAAGTAGGTGCGTTCTCACCGCACCCTTCATCTACATTCTGGCCAGAACCGCGGTCTTCTCCGCCAGCGCTCGGATGGAGAGACGCTCTTTGCCCGCGATGTATGTCTCCAGCAGGTCGCCCAGCGGGTCAGCCCACTCTGCCGGCACCGGTTTCAGGATCCCGAGTACATTCCCGATCAGCCCGCCGTTGCAGTCCACATCCAGGCCGGCGACGGCCAGCAGCGCCATTCCTTCCGTAAAGTCACCCTGGCTGTACCACAGGGCCAGCAAGTCCGCGGCCAGGTTCGGGTAAGCATGGATCCAGTTATAACGCTCAAAATGCTTTTCCAGCTTCTTCCAGGCATCCGCCGGGTTTGATGTTGCGGATAATGTCTCAAAACAGAATGCCAATTTGGCCGCGTATTCGCTGCCGGCTGGGATGTAGCGCGCTCCTTCCAGCGCGATCTGGCGCGGGTCAGAAATCACAAACGCCAGCGAGGTGATCACCGCGGCGTAAATCTCGCCGTATACGCCGTTACGCGCGTGGGAGACGACCGCGTCAATATGCGCCAGGCGGGCGGCTTCCAGCGGGTCGGCCGGCGCCAGCATACCGCAGATCATCCCGCGCATCTGCGCGCCGATCCAGTCACAGTACGGGTTCAGGAAGGTGCCAGACTCCGGCGGATAGATACCCAAGTTGAGATTGCGCAAAGCCGTGCCTTCCGCGGAAACGCCGTACGGCAGCTTCTTGACCCATTCCTCGCCCAACGCGGCGCTGGTCAGCTTGCGGCCCATGCGTTCAAAGACGTCCATTAACAGCAGTTCGTAAACGACATCGTCATTGGTTGTCTCCGGCGGGATTAGATAACCGCGCACGTCACCGTAGACCTGGCGGATGCGCTCGCCGGTGTAGCCTTCAATGGCGGTGCCGAAAGAGCCGCCGGCCATCTGGCCCAGCCAGCCCTGGTAGATCTGATCCTTGAATTCTGCGCGCCAGCCGGACAGAGGAACATAACCGGCAGCAGCCGGCATAGCAGCCTTGACATCCTCCCAGCTCGCGGGATGCTCGTATTGGTGATAGGGGTGGCCGGGAATCTTGGGCGCTTCCTTCAATACCCGCATGATACGCGCGGATAACACCCGCAGCTCTTCAATGCGGCCTTCTGCTTCCAAACTGACGCCTTCCGGCAGCAAAGCTTCCGCTTCACGCACATCATAACCCTGGTTGGCCCAGTCCTGCACCATCCCCATAAAGAAGATGTCCGGCGCGAGAGAGCCGGGCACGCGCACATGCCAGTGCCAGCGCAGCAGCCCATCCCCGTGCGGGAAGTCAGCCACATGCTCCCAGCTGGCAGCCGCGGTGCGGCGGTCCACCGGTACAGCCGCGTCCCGGAATTCTTTTTCCTGTTCCCAGGCTGATTTTGTCATTTGTAACTCCTCAGGCGTTAAGTTTCTTTTTCAGGCGCATGGAATAGACAAACAGGGCGACCAGCGTCGCGATGTAAGGCACCATGGCGGTAAATTGCGGGGGCAGGTCCTGCTGTAAAAAGAGACCCAGGCCGTCCGTAAAACCAAAGATCAAAGAGATGAAAGCGATTCCGACCGGGCTGCCGGATACCAGAATGACAGCTGCCAGCGAGATCCAGCCCTTACCGGCCGACATGCCCTGGGTGAAGCCTTCCACCACGCCCAGGGAGAGAAAAGCCCCGGCCAATCCGCATAAGACACCGCAGATCAGCAGGGAGGAGATGCGGATGCGGTTGGCGGAAACACCGCTGGTATCCAGGCAGGTGCGGTTGTAGCCGGAGGCGCGCAGCCGCAAGCCGTAGCGTGTTTTGAACACCAGATATTGGATGACTATGACTGCCAGCAAGGTCAGGTAAACCACCAGGTTGTGCCCGCTGAGGATCTCACCAACAACCGGAACTTGCTCCAAGCCGGGGATGTGTATCCGCGGAATGGGCACGATCTCGGTCACCGGCATGTCGATCTGGCGCACCAGGTAGGTGGTCAGCCCGAGCGAGAGCAGGTTAAGGCCGATGCCGGTGATGAATTCATCCATTTTCAGGACAACCGCGAATAGGATGAAGATCAGCGCCATCACCAGCGCGCCGAGGATGGCAAACAGGATGCCCACCACCCAGGACTGGAAATAATAGGAACCGAGCGCGGCAAAAAAGGCGCCGCCCAACATCATGCCTTCCATGGCGATGTTGAATATGCCGGCATAATAGGTGACCGAACCGCCCAGGGCGGCCAGCAGGATGGGAGTGGCCGAAGTGAGCATGCCGTTGATCAGGCCGATGATGATCTTCATTTCGCCAGTCCTTTCATCTTGCGCCGGGCTTCCCGCCGGGCAAAGAGAGTCTCAAAGTATCCGCGCCCGGCCACCACGATCAGGACGATGACGGCCTGCAGCACCTGGATCAATTCCCGCGGTACCAGGGCGGTCAACTGCATGCCAGTCGCGCCGGTTTGCAGTACCGCGAAGAATAAACCGAAGATGAGCGTCAGGAACACCCCCGAGTTGGCCACCATGGCGATCATGATGCCGTCCCAGGCGTAATTAGCGCCCATGTCTTTGATGAAGCGGTGCGGACCGGCCATCAGCACCAGTCCACCAGCCAGGCCGGCCAGCGCCCCAGTCAGCAGCATCACCAACACATAATTCTTGCTGACATTCACGCCGCCCAACCGGCTGAAAAGGCTGTTCTGGCCGGAGATGCGCCACTCGTAACCCGCGGTGGTGCGGTTCATAATCCACCAGATGATACCAAAAGCGATCACCATCACCAGCACACTCGATGAGAGGTTGCCCCACTCCGGCATCCACCCGGTGTTGGCGATGGGCGGCGTTTGCGGGTGGTTGGCATCCGTCTCAAAGAGCGGATAACTGATCGCCCACAGTGTCAGGAAGTCGGCGATCATGTTCAGCATCAGGGTGGTGATAAACTCACTCATCCGGAAGAAATGCTTGCACAATGCCGCGATGCCGGACCATAACGCGCCGCCGAGCATTGCCAGCAGCAGCAAGGTGGGGATCATCAGAAAAGGCGGCAGTTTCAGGTACAAACCGCCGATAACGGCGAAGAGCGCACCGATCAGAAGCTGCCCGGGTTGACCCAGGTTAACCGGGCCGGAGGCGAACGCGACGGTGGCGGAAAGGCCGGTCAGTACCAGCGGGACCGATTTGTTCAGGGTATAGACGAATTTTTTTCCCAGTGAATAATTGAACAGGCTGGCATAAGCCAGAACAGGATCTTTGCCCTGGATCAGCATCACGATCGCGCCAATAATGAATGCCAGCAGGATGCCAATCAGGTTGATCAGGATTTTACGCTTCATAGGCTTTTCCTTCCAGCATCAGATATCCGATCTCATTGATGTTCGTGTCTTCCGTGCGCAGATCCGCCACGATTCGGCCGCGGTGCATCACCAGCAAGCGGTCTGATAGACGGAATAACTCTTCCAGATCGGCGGAGATCAACAGCATACCGCGCATGCTGGAACGCATGGCAATGATCTGGCGGTGCACATATTCGATCGAGCCAACATCCAAACCGCGGGTGGGCTGGTCCAGCAATATGAACGGCGCGGAGAGCAATAACTCGCGGCCCAGGATGATCTTCTGCTGGTTGCCGCCGGAAAGGGATTTGAACGGCGCCTCACCGCTGGTCATTTGCACATCAAACATCTGACGCACCTCGCCCGTGAACGCGACAGCCTGGCGGTAATCCAGTACGCTGCCGGCCGCGCGGGTAAAGCGCTTCCCCAGGCGGTGATGCGTCATGATGACATTTTCAGTGATTTTGGCCGGCGTGCAAGCCCCCATATTCGCCCGGTCCTGTGAAACAAACGCCACCCGCCGCCTTTTTTCCAGGATCGGCAGGCGGGTGATATCCACATCGCTGCAGCGGATAGACCCGGTTTGCGGCTCGACCAACCCCATAATGGCATTCACCAGTTCCAGCTGGCCGTTGCCTTCCACGCCCGCGATGCCGACGATCTCGCCAGCGCGCACTTTCAGGTTGATGTCTGATAATTTCAGCCGTTTATCGCTATCGGTGTATTTCAGGTCGGTGATCTCAAATACCAGGCTGCCGGGCTGCTGCGGCTGGCGCAGGGATTCAAAGATCACCTCACGACCGACCATCATTTGCGCCAGGTTGGCTTTGGTCGCCCTGGCAGCATCCAGCGTGCCGATGAATTTGCCTTTACGTAAGACTGTGATGCGATCAGATAATTCCAGCACCTCATCCAGGTGGTGAGAGATAAAAAGAATAGTATGGCCGTTATCACGCAGCCGTTTAAGTTCACTGAATAATTGCGGGATTTCCTGCGGGGTCAGAACCGAGGTCGGTTCATCCATGATCAGGACGGAAACATTCCGGAATAATAGCTTGAGGATCTCTACTTTTTGCCGGGCCGCGACGGAGATGTCTTCCACTTTCGCGTCCGGGTCGAGATTGAAATGAAATTCGTCGATCTTCGCCCGCACCTGTTCGCGGGCTTTTTTTACGTCCAGCCGGTTGAGGAATTTGACCGGCTCCAACCCCAGGACCACATTTTGCCAGATGGTATATTCCGGGATGAGCAGGATCTCCTGGTGAACCATCCCAATGCCGTTGGCGATCGCTTCGCCGGGGTCAGTGAAGCGGGCCGGCTTGCCTTTCAACAGAATATCACCGGAATCAGCAGGCTGCATGCCGTACAGGATCTTCATCAGGGTGGATTTGCCCGCGCCGTTCTCCCCCACGATGGCATGGATCTCTCCTTCTCTGAAAGTAACGCTCACATGATCTAGAGCCACCAGGCTGGGTGGAAAGATCTTGACCATCTCTGTCATTGATATGATATCGCCCACGAGAAGCCCTTTCCATTAAAGCCGGGTGCCGGCAGAACTGCCGACACCCGGTAAAACGTCTGTTACTTAAGGAACGTAGATCTCAACTTTTACGTCGCCGTTGATGATCTGCTGGCGCAGTTCATTGACCTTATCCAGGATGGCCTGGGGCAGAACGCCGCCATTGTCATCAAATACCACATCGACGCCGCCGGTGGCTAAGCCGTAATTGAAGACGGTGCCAGGAACGTACGTACCATCTTTGACGGTCGCGAAGATGTTGGTGATGGCCAGGCCGATATCCTTGATATCGGAAGCAACCACGTGCCCGGGAACGAGCGCGTTCTGGTTGGTGTCTACACCGATGGAGTAGAGGTCGCGTTCGCCAGAAGCCTGCAAAACACCTTTACCGGCGTTGGCAGCGATCTGGAAGACGATGTCCGCGCCCATATCATACAGCTGCAGGGCGGCCTGTTTGCCTTTGGCGGTATCTTCCCAGTCGCCCAGGTAAACGCGTTCCATGGTGATCTCCGGGTCGACAGATTTGGCGCCGTTCTCATAAGCGAACATGAAGGCATCAATGACCGGGTCCTGGTCTCCGCCCACCGCGCCGATGATCTTCTGATCATTGACATTGGGGATGGAAGTATCCACGGTCAGCATACCGGCGACAACACCCGCCAGGTAAGCGGATTCTTCTTCGATGTAGTCTACCGAGGTGACGGTCTTGGCGTCATTGACGACCACGGTGTCCAGGTTGACGAAAACTTTTTGTGGGTTGGCATCCGCGTATTGCTTAACCAGGTCTTCGAAACCGTAAGAGATCACGAAGATCACGTCGGCATATTCCACCGCGGCTTCCAGCATGGGTTCGTACTGGGCCGGGTCATAACCGCATTCCAGGGTGCGAATTTCCACGCCATACTTGGCAGCGATCGCGTCCATACCTTTTTGGCCGGAATCGTAGAAAGCGTCATCACCCAGGGCGCCGTTGATCAGGTAGACGGCTTTTGTGGTGTCGATCCCGCTGACGGCGGAAGCCTCAGGGGCAGCGGCTTTTGGCGCGCAAGAGGCCAGGGCCAGCGCCAAAATTGTGAATACAGAAACCAGCATAACGATCTTTTTCATTATTTTCTCCTCTAAATAATTTTATGGGTGAAATTGGTCGATCCGTCAATATTATATTTGGTCACCACCTCCTATAAGATGATCTTTTGACCGGTTAACTCAGGCCGGTGGACTTGGCTAAAAAGCTCAACAGCTTGCCGGGTAGGTATGGAACTCTGCGCGCCAAGCGAGGTAACTGTCAGGGAGGCGGCTGCCACTGCCAACCGCAAGGCGGATTCATCATCCAGACCTTGCAGCCTGGCGGCCATAAAATACCCGGTGAAAGTATCGCCGGCAGCGGTGGTATCCACGGCGGTGACTTCACACGCCGGTTGATGAAACTCGCGCGCGGGCGAAAGCAGGTACGCGCCGGTCGACCCAACCGTGATGATCACTTTGTCAACGCCGCCAGCGAATAGCTTATCGGCAGCTTGCCGCGCGGTATCCTGCCCGGTAACCCGGATACCGCTCAGCGCTTCGGCTTCGGTTTCATTGAGGATCAGGTAATCCACGCAGGCTAATACTTCAGGCGGTATGGGCAAGACCGGAGCCGGATTCAGGCAGACAATCAAACCGGCCGCGGCTGCCGCCCGGACGACCGCGTGAACCACCGCCAGCGGGATTTCGTGCTGTAAAAGAACCGCGCCGCCTTTTGATATCTTTGAAACCGCCGCCAGGGCAGTCTGCTCATCCAGGCAGGCATTCGCGCCGGGGATGATGATGATGCGGTTCTCTCCGCTGGCTTCCACCAGGATGTCCGCGATGCCGGTCGATTGACCCTTGATCGTAACCACGCCGCTGGTATCCACCCCGGCAGACCGCAGCGATTCGCGCATCGCATCGCCAAATACATCGGCGCCTACGCAGCCCACCATCCTGACGGCAGCGCCAGCCCGGCACGCCGCTACCGCCTGGTTTGCCCCTTTTCCGCCGGGCACCAGTTTAAAGCCGTTACCAGCCAGCGTTTCTCCGGCTGCCGGGACGCGTGTGGTTTGGACCACCAGGTCCATGTTCAAACTACCGATCACCAGAATTTCAGGCATATACCCCCTTGTATTGAATGGTTGATTCGCGCAGAACCAGGCTGCCGGTCAAGATCACCCGCTGGTTTTCACCCGTTCTGACACCCGTCATGCGCTCGATCAGGATCTGGATGGCTGCCCGCGCCAGGTCATCCACCGGCTGACGCATGGTTGTCAGGGCCGGCGTCATTTCACTGGCTAATTCTATATCATCAAAGCCCACAATGGAAATATCCGCCGGGACGGACAGCCCATGCTGCCGCATGGACATCATCGCGCCAATTGCCATCATGTCATTGGTTGAAAAGACCGCGGACGGACGATCTGGCTGATCCAGCAGCGTATTCATCGCGGCCAGCCCGCCCGCGCTGGTGTAATCTCCCATGGCCACCAGCGCCGGGTCTGCCGGGATGCCAGCTTCCGCCAGGGAACGGCGGTAACCAGCCAGGCGGGCCTGGCTGGAGATATAAGCGGGTGTGGTGGCGATACAGGCAATGCGGCGGTGACCCAGCTCCACCAGGTGGCTGGTGGCTTCGTAACCGGCCTTCTCGTTATCCAGCATCACCACATCCGCCAGCTCCAGCGAGATATCACGGTCTGCCACAACGACCGGGATGTGATTCTCGGTCAGGGGATAGAGTTCTTCGTCCCGGCCGCCGGAGGAAATGAAGATCATGCCATCCACCCGCTTGGCCAACAGAGTTTTGATATAGGAGGATTGTTTATCGGGGTTGTTGTCGCTGTTACCCAGGATCACGCTGTAGCCCTGAGAAAAACCGTAATCTTCGATCTTGCGGGCGATTTCCGCGAAGAAAAGGTTGGACGCATCGGGCACGATCAGCCCGATGGTTTTGGTGACCCCGCTGCGCAGGCTGCGCGCCAGGGAATTGGGTTGGTATCCCAGGGCATCCATCATGCGCAAAACGCGCTGGCGGGTATCCGGTTCCACAAAGCGGGTGTTATTCACCACGTGCGAAACGGTGGTGATGGAAACACTGGCTGCCAGGGCGACGTCCTTGATGGTTACACGCTTCATAGGGTGAACTGTACCTCTTCAGGAAAACGTTTGCGCAATCGATAACAATAGAATAGCAAAAATACTTCAGGCTGTCAAGTACGAAAAAGGCGCCAATCGGCGCCTTTTATCGTTTTCACTTAAAGAGAGCCATTAACCAGCCGAATTCTTCTTTCGCAGCTCCAGCACCAGCAATCCAACCAGCAGCGCCAGGCTGCCGGCGATGGCCGGGACTGCCCACAAGGCCAGCGCCTGCTTAAATTCGCGCGGCGCATCCGAAACGACCACCAGCGTAGTTTCTCCCGCTGTCTCTGTCTGAATTTTCCCGGTGGCGATCCCGGCATCCTGCCAGGCTGTCAACTCGCCCTCGCTGCCAACGATCGCGAAATTACTCTCAGCGATCCTGCCAGCCGTCAAAGCCTGTCCGGCTGCCAGGATACCGGCCGGGCTGCTGCCCAGCACCGCCGCGATCGTATTTCCGCCATCCGCTCCAGCGGCGCGGATGGCCAGGTAGCCGATGTCCGCCCCGGCCGGCGGGTTAGTCACGATCTCCAAACCGCTGCCAGCCTGTAACACGCCGTTGGCATCAAACTGTATAGATGGGAAGTACGCGTCACTGGATAGAACCGGGAATGCCGCGGGTGTGCCAACCAAGATCAGGTTGCCGGACCCCAATTCCGCGGCGCGGGCTGGATCCGCCCAGGCTGCCTGCAGCTGCAGGGGATCTGCTTGCGGCAATGCCGCCCCGAGGGCGAAAGCGATCGCGCCGGCACTGCCCAGCGCGCCAGCATCTCCCGGCGCGACCAACAGTGTGACATTATCCAGCCGCGTGCCTGAAAGGAAGCGGGCCGGAAAATCAGCCATCACGCGCGCGGACGTATCCACCACCGCGTGCTCCAACGGCAGGTGCAGGATGGAATCACCCGAAACCCGCAGCCAGGCCGCTTCCGCGGAGGGTTCCGCGCACATATCCAGCAGGTACAGTTCAGCCGTCATCGTGATGGTGTTGCGGCCGGTGTGGATCAGGCTGGCCGGCAAGATCAGCTGGAACAGGTTCTGCACAGAAGTATTGTCATTCAGGCGAATACTGGCCACCGGTTGGCCGTTCAGAGATACATGCAGCGAGGAGCTCAGGTAATCCAATTGCTGGGAGTGACTGAGGACCAACCCGAAGTAGGAATCCGCGCGCGCCTGTTCACCCACCGGGATGTAAAAGTCAAAAGAGCGGGACAGCCCGCCGGTATTGGTTAGCAGCACATCCCCTGCCCCCAGGTCTACCAGGTAGGCATCCTCGGCAGCTGGCGTTTGCGGCTGGGGATTGACATCACTGACTACCACCAGCGAGCCATCCCCGATCGCGCTGACCTGGTCCGCCGCCGCGGTTTGGGCGGCTTTGATGATCCCTTCCGCGTCCCCGGTGACCAGCAAACCAAACCTGGCACCGGCCGGTTTCAGGACGGCCAACGCGCCTTCCCCGGGATTTAACGCGACCGCGGGGAAAGTACCAATTTGCTGGACTTCCGCGCTGGCTAACCGGTCACTGCCAGCGACCAGGATCACGCTGGCTGTCAGGTCCGGTTGGTAATCACCGCTGTAAAACCAGCGGATTTCCTGTTGACCGCTAGAAAGCTGCCCGATTCCCGCCGCCAGGATCATGGCAGCCTGCAATTCCGGGCCGGTCGCATCGCGCGGCAGCAGAATATCCAGCCGGCTGGGTTGTATCGATTTCTCGATCACAAACGGCACCGGGAAAGCGGTCAAAGAAACAGCTTCCTGCCCGGTTTCATAACCGAGGGTGATGGTTGATTCCGGCAGGATCGAGACGCTGGTCAGCAGATTCATGCGACAGGCCGCCGCAGCATCCCACCGGAAGCGCAGGCTGTTCACCTGGCCGGCGCGCGGCAGCATCAGCCGCTCCGCGTTAAATTCCACCCGTAAGGTTTGGTCACCGCTTTGCTGTAAGGTAAACTCCTGAACTTTCTGATCATTCACAAAGACGCTCAGGTTCCCGGCCACCATCCCGGAGACAGCTTCCGGATTTTCCGGCAGCACCAGGCTGGAAAAGTAAGCGGAGATCTGAAGATTCAGAATGACACTGCCAGACGGCTGCCAATCTCCGGGCAGGTTAAATTGCAAGCTGTGTTCAGAGACGGGCCCATTCAGCGAAACCGGGAAATCCATCCCCAGGTCCGCGAAGGTGAGGTCGGCATTCGTCTGCGCGGCTGCGGCTGCCGAGACGTGCCCGGCGGGCACGAGTAAACTCACCAGCAGTACCAGTGCGGTTAACCAGCCCGTGATTCGGATTTTTAAAGTTGTTTTCATCGCTGCCTCCCGCCTACTTGGCCACTACCAGGTTCCGTGTGCCGGCGAGAGCTGAATTTAACGTCTCCTCGCCGCGCAGCACCATGGTTTCCAGGCTGTCATCCGCGCGGCGGATGACCACCCCGGCCACCGGCTGTAAGTTGATCTCGTCGCCCGTATCCAACCGCACGGGTTGTTCCAGCGCTTGCAGCAGGCGCTCAAAGGTTTTTACCGCCGGCGCTTCCGGCGTGGAGGGTAAGGACACCGAGAAGGTTAATTTCTCCCAGCGGGCCACCATGTCATTACCGCGCAGCATGGTATGCAGCCGTCGCACGACATCCTGCATGATGCGGGTCGTCATGCCTTCCGGCAGCCCATCCACCAGGTCTTCCAATCCCTGCAGGCGGATCAGCCCGTACGGCAGCGGTTCATCGGCTTTACGCGCCAGGTCTTGCCCCAGCGTCCGCAGGAAATGCTTACGGTTATATGCCAGCGACTGCTTATCCACCAGCGCGCGTTCCCGCAGCTGCTCCAACGGGACGCGCAGCGACTCACGAATCAGCAGGAAAATGATCCCGACGATGAAACCGGCTCCGGCCGCGATCAACAGATATAGACCCGGCTGCGGATGGTAAGGCGCCGCCGGTTCACGCGCCAGGTCGAGGAAGGAGATATCGAACACCTGGTAAATGGATTTGATAAAACTGATGCCGTTCTGGCCGATGTTATTCGCCAGCAGGGTGATCAACTGCGGGTCAGGGCCTTCCACCACCAGCACCAGTATGTTGGTATCTTTCTGTACTTCGGCAGAAACACGGACATTTTTCAATGCCGGCTCAGCCAGCTGCAGCCGGTCAACGGTATCCTGAAATACCCGCTGGCTGTCCAGGATGTCCGCGTATGTGTTCGAGACCGTCTTCCCTTCCAGCGTGTCCAGGCTGCTGACAACATCGCGGCTGCTGGTTAAATTGGCATTGGGGTAGACCAGGAAGGTGGCCTGGGAGCGGTACATGGGCGTAGTGATCAAACTCCACACCAGCGCGCCGGCGGCAAAGGCAAGAATGATAACGAGCAGGACCCGCCAGCCAGATTGAATGGATTTAAAACCAGTTCGGGTAGATGCCATGGTTTGACCTCCGGTATGTCAGATTAATCCTCCGGGGCGATCACAAACAAACGGCCCCAGGAAGGTTCATTCCCCTGCGCGATGCAGGTTTGAAAAGTCGTTTTGGAGCTGCCGCCGTAGACTTTGGTGAACAGGGCGGTGGAAGAGAGCTTTTCACCCGTCAGAACATTGACAAAATTGCTGGTCGGGCTGGTTGGGTTCAGCGCCTGGTATTGAATGGAATCCGCGACGGTGTACTCTTCGGTGCGGCCGTCGCCGTAGATCAACACCACCACCTGGCCGGGGACCAGATCATAATAATAAACTCCAGCCAGGTAGTTATGCGCCAGCAACCCGGTGTTGCCGGTCTGCTTCTTGACCATGGAAAAATAGGTAGCGACGCCCTTGACCCCGGAAACAAAAGCCGGGTTGTTGGAAGGCTGCTGCACCACTTTGAGGGCCAACACATTCTCCACATACACGCCAACCACTTTGGTGGCATCGCCGTTTTTGATCGCCGTGACGAACTGGTCGAAGAAGGGGGCTGCCGCCGGGGTCGGTGTGGAAGCGAAAGTCGGGGAGGAGGTTGGTACAACGGGAGTTGGCAGCGGGGTGGCGGTACGGGATGGTATGAACACAGCTGCCTGCACCGGCACGGACGTGCTGGGAGGCGCGGAGGCCTGCACGACCTGTGTGACGGCCGCGGTTTGGCAGCCGGCAAATGTCACAACCAGCAGGCCTACGCCCAGAAATGTCTTTCGGAAGAGATTCGTATGATTCAGCATGAAGATTAGTGGATTGATAAACTTATTATATAGAAGAATATACCCCATACCAGTCAGGATTACCAGAAAGAGCGCTGAGAGCGGCTGGCCCGCGTAGATAAACCGGCAAAATGTGTGATAATAAAGCAACTCAGGTTTTGGCGGGAGCCGGATGACTGTTGAGATCTTTAAAGGACGATTGTTTCAATACGGCCACGAAAGACGCGCGCTTGGCGTCTTTTTACATGAGCTGAATCACCGCTTCGCAGATGCAGATGAACTGTATATTGTCGTGATCGAAGTGGACGCCAACGGGGCCAACCTGGACCTGCTGCTGCTTTCGCCGCGCGCGGTCATCGTGGTGGATATCAAAGAACTGACCGGAGCGGCCTATGCCACCCCCACTGCCATCCATTTGCTGGGGAAGGAAAACGGCGCCTGGCAGTACCAACCCGGGGACGGCCGGCAACCGATCCGCCTGGGTGGTGCGCGCAATAAATCCAACCCGTATAAACAGGTGGAACAGAACCGGCATAATTTCGCGGAATGGCTCAGCCAGCACGGCAAGGCCGTCAACAATGACAGCTGGGATAAGCGCGCCGCCATGGATTGCACCCGCGGCTGGGTGACCATCTCGCCGGGGTTTGATGGCAAAACGGATGACCTGCTGCTCCCGTGGGAGCAGATTCACACGGAGCAGGATTGGTTCAAAGTCCGCGCGCTGACAGACCTGGCCTGGGAGTTTCACTGTACGACGGCCAATGCCATCCATTTTACAGAGAATGAGCTTCACCGTATGGTGGACTTGCTGGGGGCTGAGCCGGTGACCAACCTGTCACAGGTACTGCCCGGGCATATCAATCCGAAAGCGCCCCTGCCTGGCGTGTTTTGTTCCATTCAACCACTGGCAGAGCTGGTTGGCCGTGCGGAGGAGCTGGATGAGCTGACCGCCTGGCTGGAGGATGCCAACTCGGCCTTTTTATCTCTGGAAGGCATGGGTGGGATCGGCAAGTCCACCCTGCTGCGCCGGATGGCCGGAACGCCGGTTGCCCAAAAGTGGCACTGGCAGTACCTCTCCAGCCGGGACGCGCAATTAACTCCCGAAAGATTTCTGTCTGCGGTAGCCGCGGACATCCCGGATGATGCCCGCGCGCATCACCTGATCCCGCCCGAGCCGTCCCTGATCGAGCTGCCGGACGAGGACCGGCGCGTCAAAGCCCGGCAGGAGCGGTTGACTGCCGCGCTGGACTACCTGGAAAGCAGCCGCACCCTGCTGATCCTGGAAGACTTCCACGCCCAACGCGATGAAACCTGGACGCATGAACTGCTGCGCGGTATCGCGGCGCGTAACGGCCGAGTTAAATGCCTGATCGCCGGACGGGAGCACCCAACCCTGCTGGACCATCCAGATTTTGGACTGCAATCAACCACCATCCTGTGCCTGCAGGGATTGGCACTGGAAGACAGCGCCGCGCTGCTGCGCAGCAAGCTGGGGGAAACTGTCAGTGACAAAATTGCTGCAGCAATCCACACCAAAACCGGCGGCAACCCGTATTTGATCCATCTGCTGCTGCCGTGCCTGCGGCGGACGGGTTGGAATCAGCAATTGGCCAACCTGCCGCTGTATATCTCCGACCGCGACCACTGGTTTGACACCCTGGTAGAAAATTTATCCCCGCAGGCGCTGGAAATCGCTGAACAATTGGCCCTGATCCGCGCCCCGGTGGATTCCAACCTGATCGCGGTGCTCTGCCCGGACCCTGGCACGGCTTTCGGCATTTTCAATGAACTGGTGGATGGTTACATCCTGCAGCGTGCGGGCCCGGTGCAAAACTGGCAGCTGCCAGATGCGCTGGCAGATTACCTGGAAGGGAAGCATGCCCGGCCGGAAATAAAAGAAGCCACCCTGCGCGCCGCGGGACGCAATTTTCTGCTGCAAGCCCAGGGTGAAGAACAACGCTCAACCCGCCAAATGGACCTGCAATACCAGGCGCTGACCTGCTACCAGCGCGCGGGGTTGAGCGCTGAATTCCCGGCGCGGATATTTCGGCAGCTGGCACACGGTTTATTCAAAGCCGGCCGCGGCGAGCGGGCAGCCTGGGTACTGCAGACCGCCTACGAACGGGCTATCAAAAGCGGTTCGCTCTTGCAGCAAGCCGACTGGCTGCTGGAGATCGCCGAAATCTCACTGCAAGACACAGATTACCAAGCCGCGCGCGCGGCCATCGACAAAGCCGCGGCACTGCTGACCGACGGCGGGGAAGCGGAAACATCCGCTGAGCTGGCGCGGCAGAAACTACAGGCCAGGATCCACCTGGGACGCGGCCGGATCGCTTACCATCAGAGCCACCTGAACCAGGCGGAGAGTGAATATCAACAGGCGCTGGAGATCGCCGCCGTTACCCAGCAAACCGGGCTGCGGACGGAGGCTGTCCTACGCCTGGCGCGTGCCGCCCGTCTGCGGGGCGACCTGCCGACCTCGCGCACACAATTTGAAGCAGCCATGCGGCTGCCCGGCGTGCGGCGTGACAAACACACCTACGTGGAAGTGCTGTCGCATCTCGGGTTGATCGCCCGTTCAGAGGGCGATGTGGCAGCCGCGCGCGCAGCCTTTACCCGGGCTGCCCGGCTGGCCAAGCGCACCCAGGACGTCAACGCCTATGAGATCAACCGCAGCCTGCTGGCGGACCTGGAGCGGCGGCAAGGGAACTACGCCAGCGCGGCGCGCATGTTCAAGGACTGCCTGGACGTATCCATGCGCATGGGCAGCGGGCTGGGCATCCGCGTCAACCTGGGGCAGCTGGCGGAATGCCTGATCCAGCAGGATAAACTGCGGGAAGCGCTGCCCATCCTGAAAGAGGCCTACAGCCGCTGCCAGCAGGCGGGAGACCAGATCGGCATTGCCTGGAATTACCGCCGGCGCGGCTTATATATGAAGAAAAAAGGTGATCAGGCGGGCGGCGATGCCTGGATCCTGCGCGGACTTCAGCTGCTGCGGGAGATCGGCAGCACCATCTATATTGAGGAATTCAAGAAAGACCTGAACCCGGAACAGGTCAGCCTGCCCGGTTTTTCGCTCGCCGCAGAGGAGCCATTCTTCTAAACGGCACCGCGCGAGGCTATGTAAATAGATGATCGTCGACCAGTTCAGAATGGTGAAATATGGGTAGCCCGGCCAAGGTTGTGATCGGCCTGACCGGCAATATCGCCAGCGGCAAGAGCCTGGTCCGCCGCATGCTGGAAGACCTGGGTGTTTTCAGCGTGGATACGGACAGCCTGGGGCACCGCCTGTATGAAGCCAATTCGGAAAGCTATCATGAAGTGGTCCGGCTATTTGGCGCCGGGATCCTGGACCCGGCGGGCAGCATCAACCGGGCTGCACTGGCGGGGATCGTCTTCTCAGACCCGGCCGCCCTGCGCCAGCTGGAAGCAGTCATCCACCCGCCGGTATTTCAGGCAGCCCGCGCGCTCATCAGCCACGCGGAACAGCCAGCCGCTGTCCTCGAATCGATCATCCTGCTGGAATCCTCGCTGACGGCTGCCTGTGACACCACCTGGGTGGTGGCCTGTTCGCGAGAGACGCAAATCCGGCGGCTGATGGAACAGCGCGGGCTGAGCCAGGCACAGGCCGTCCAACGGATTGACGCGCAGTCTCCGCAGGGCGAAAAGATCGCCCGGGCAGATGTTGTCATCTGGAACGATGGCGATGTAAATCAACTGGGGCAGCAGGTGAAGCAGCAGTACCTCGCCAGTGAATCACCCGCCGGCATTTGGATGACGCAAAACTGGCAGGGCGGCAGCCTGACCCTGACGCCCGTCAGCGCGAGTGACCTGCTCGCGAATACTAATACCCCGCCCGGTATCTCCGCCCTGCCCGCGGACGAGATCCACCGCCGGCACTGGCTCCACGCCAGCGTTTCCGGCCAGAGCGCCGGCCTGATCGGTCTGCGGTTTGAGAACCTGCTGTGTGTGGTGGATGCCTTCTATATAAATGGCACAACCAACCTGGCAGAAATATGGCCAGCCCTGCGCGCAGCGATCCCCGCGATATGCCGCCGCTGGCAATGTGAAGCGGCGCTGCTGGCAGTCCCGGCCGGCGCCGCGAATGGCGCTGCTTCCCCGGCTGATTTTCAACCGGTGACAGCCGGGCAGTTACCGGTCTCCACCTGGCGTGAACATGCGATAAAATTACAGCTAGCGGGCAGCCGCCTGTTCTACCAGCAATATCAAGAAAACCTGCTATTAATCGACCCACCCACCGATTCGGAACCACCTCGTGACTGATCTGTTTACTGACCTCGCCCTGTTATTCCAGCGCATGAACTGGCAGAATCTGCTGGACATTGTGCTGGTCACGGCTATCTTTTTTGTCATCCTGCGGTTGATCAATGACACGAAGGCGGCGGTGATCTTGCGCGGCATCGTCATCCTGGCAGTCTTCCTTTCCATTCTGACCACACTGGTGAACTTGCCGGCCTTCAACTGGCTGATCAAAACCACGCTGCCCGCGCTGCTGCTGGCCATCCCGGTCATCTTCGCGCCGGAGATTCGCCGCGGATTGGAAGGTATTGGGCGGGCCGGGGGGATCTTTCAATTTAGCCGGCGCGGCGAAAACCAATTAATGCAGGCCACCATTCACGCCATCGTCGCGGCAGCCGCCAGGCTGTCCGTCCGCAACCACGGCGCGCTCATCATCCTGCAGCGGGTGGACAGTTTGCGGGAGTACATCCTGAGCGGCGTTCGCCTGAACGCGAAGGTCACCCCGGAGCTGCTGATGCAGATCTTTTACCCCAACACGCCGCTGCATGACGGCGCGGTGATCATCGTCGGAGATGAATTGACCGCGGCCGCCTGCGTCTTACCGCTCTCCGCCAGCGGGATTCTGACCGGTACGCCCGACCGCCAGATGGGTCTGCGCCACCGCGCCGCGCTGGGGATCTCTGAAACCACGGACGCGATTGCAGTGGTGGTATCTGAAGAGACCGGACACATCGCCGTGGCTCACTCCGGGCGGATGATCCGCCGCTTGGACACGGAACGGCTGGAGAACATCCTGACGGCTTTCTACCGGCCCGAAAGATTGAACGCGCGTCAAGGCGGCTGGCTGGTGAACCTGTTGAATAAGATCCGCCGCGCCGGGAGGAAATCCTGATGCTGACCTTCCTGCGCCGCCTGCTAAAAAGCCTGCCCACCCTGTTGATCGCCCTGGCGCTGTCCATCTCCGCCTGGCTGGCAGCTGTCTCTTCCACTGACCCCAACGAGATTCACACCTACGCGCACCCGGTCACCATCGAATTTCGCGGACAGGCCGCCGACCTGGTGGTGAGCGGCGGTGAAACGCGCCAGGTGACCGTCACCTTCAACGCGCCGCGGTCGGTCTGGCAGCAATTGAACTCCAGCGCGGACCTGGTGCATGCCTATGTCGACCTGGCAGCGCTGCCGGCTGGGACGCACTCCCTGCCGGTGCAAGTTTTCGTGGATGCCCGGCCAGTGCGGGTGATGCTGACCACCCCCGCGACGTTGGATTTCGCGCTGGAGCCGCTGGTCGCAGATATCTTCCCGATCCAGTTGGTCACGCGCGGAGAACCGGCCGTCGGTTACCAGGCCGAAGCCGCCAGCCTGGACCCGCTGAATGCCAGTATCTCCGGCCCGCAGTCACTGGTGGCGCAGGTGGTGCGGGTGCGGGCTTCAGTAGACCTGACGCAGACGCGCGAGAATATCACAGCCTCACTGCCGCTTTCGGCGGTCGATATCAACGGCAATGCCGTCGATGGGCTGGTGATCTCACCGGCCGCGGTGCAAGTGATCCAACCCATCACCCAGAAAGGCGGTTACCGCAATGTGGTGGTCAAGGTGGTCAGCCAGGGCAACCTGGCCAACGGTTACCGCCTGACCAATATCACCGTCCAACCGCCGAACCTGACTGTCTTCTCTGAAGATCCAGGCATTGTCGAAACCCTGCCCGGTTATATCGAGACCCTGCCGATCCCGCTGCAAAACATCAAAACCGATGCCGCGCTGCCGGCGGACTTAAACCTGCCGGCCGGTATCAGCGTGGTCGGCAACCAGGTGGTGATGGTGACCATCAATGTGGAACCGGTGGAATCCAGCCTGACCATCTCGCGCGTGCCGGTGCTGGTAACCGGGTTGGCGGATAAGCTGCAGGCTTCCCTCTCGCCCCAATCCGTGGATGTCTTGCTCTCCGGCCCGCTGCCGCTGCTGGATGTGCTGAGAACCCAGGAGATTCAGGTCACACTGGACCTGACCGGCAAAGGCGAAGGCACCTATCAGCTGGCGCCGAACGTGCTCATCAATACCCCGGAAATTAGGGTAGAATCGGTCATACCGGGCAACATTCAGGTGATCGTTACCCGCAAGTAGAAGAACAGGAAATACCCATCAAATGACAAAACCTATCGTTGCCCTGGTTGGCCGGCCGAATGTCGGAAAAAGCACTTTATTTAACCGGTTGGCCGGCGAGCCGCTCACCATTGTGGATGACGTGCCGGGCACCACGCGCGACCGCATCTTCGCGGACGCGGAATGGCTGGAAACCCATTTTGAGATCATCGACACCGGCGGGATCGACCCCACCTCTGTTTCGCGTTCGCTGGAACCGCTTTCCATCGGCTCCGCCGAATATGTGGACCAGATCCGGGAACAGGCACTGCTGGCAGTGCGTGAAGCAGATGTGGTGCTCTTCATTACAGACGCCACCGCCGGCGTTACCCCGGCCGATACGGAAGTGGCCAATATTCTTCGCAAAAACCAGAAGGATGTCGGCGGTCAGCGGGTACCGCCGGTAATCCTGGTGGTCAACAAAGCGGACAGCCAGCGCTACCGCGAGCAAGCCCTGCAGTTTTATGAGCTTGGCCTGGGTGACCCCATGCCGATCTCGGCCCTGCACGGCACCGCCATCGGTGATCTGCTGGATGTGGTCATCGCGCACTTCCCGCAGGGCGGCGAGGTAGAAGATGACGACTCGGTCAAGATCGCCATTGTGGGCAAACCGAATGTCGGAAAATCCAGCCTGCTGAACAAATTGGTCGGCGAAGAGCGCGCCATTGTCAGCCCGACAGCCGGCACCACGCGCGATGCCATCGACACACATTTTGTCTTTCAAGATATCCCCATCACGCTGATCGATACTGCCGGTATCCGCCGGCGCGGCAAGGTCATCCCCGGCGTGGAGAAATACAGCGTCTTGCGTTCCATGCGGGCCATTGAGCGCGCGGATGTATCACTGCTGCTGCTGGACGCCTCCGATTCCCTCAGCGCGCAGGACTTGCACATTGCCGGCTATGTCATTGACGCCTGGAAGAGCATTGTGGTGATCGTCAACAAGTGGGATGCCATCGAAAAAGACAACTACACCATGAACCAGTACACGGAATACATCCGCAAAGAATTGAACTTTGTGGATTATGTTCCGATCCTCTTCATCAGCGCAAAAACCGGCCGGAATGTGGAAGATGTTTTGCCGCTGGCTCTGCGCGTACAGGAAGAGCGCCTGGCCCGCCTGACGACCGGGCAGATCAACCGCACCATCCAGCGCGCGCAGGATGCCCACCCGGCGCCCGCCCACGGCGGCCGTTCCCTGCGCATGTATTACGGCACGCAGGTGCGCAGCGATCCGCCCACCTTCATGATCTATGTCAATGACCCGAAACTGGCCCATTTCAGTTACTACCGCTACCTGGAAAATGAGATCCGCAAGGATTACGGCTTTATCGGTACACCCATCCATATTGTGATGAAAGCCCGGCGTTAACCAGGCTGCTTGCGCCTGCCAGGCTCCGGTGATATCATCCTGCCCGAGGAATTCGCATTGAAAGAACCAACCGCGCCAGAAGTGGCACCCAACCCAACCGCCCCGGCGGAGAATCTGCCTGAGACCCAGAACACGGACCAGGCCGAAATCACCGCCGCCAGCAAAAAGATCAACCTGAAAGGTTTCCTGCTGGAGACTGCCGAGATCGTGGTCATGGTGCTGGTGCTGACCCTCTTGATCAACTGGCTCAGCGCCCGCGTGCGGGTAGAGAACGTCTCCATGCAGCCCACCCTGCACCAGGGAGAATTGCTGCTGGTGAACAAACTGGCTTACCTGAAAGAGACCCCCAAAACTGGTGATGTGGTCGTCTTTCACGCGCCGCCGGAACCCGGCGAAGATTTCATCAAGCGCGTGATCGGCGCGCCGGGCGACCAGGTCATCATTCAGGACGGGCAAGTTTTCGTCAACGATGAACTGCTGCAGGAAGGCTATATCGCCAGCAGCCCGGATTACAACGGCAGCTGGGATGTGCCGCTGGACGCGGTTTTTGTGCTGGGAGACAACCGCAATTCCTCATCCGATTCACACACCTGGGGCTATGTCCCGCTGAAAAACATCGTAGGCAAAGCGCTGCTGGTGTACTGGCCCGTGAGCGATATGACGCTGCTGGAACACAAACTTCCACAAACGTCGAATCAGTAATTGGTGTTCTGAACCATTATCCGGTAAAATCAATTTATGGAATCCAACGAGCAGACCTCCTACCAGTGCAACGAATGCCAGGCCGGCCATGTCACCCGCCGGTACATCACGTACTTCACCTGGTTGGGAGATCAGCTGGTGAGCGTTCCCAACTTTCCGGCCTGGGTTTGTGATATTTGCGGCAGGCGGGAGTACGATCACCAGGCCATCCTGTGGCTAAACATGCTGCTGAACCCGGAAGCCGGCAAACCGGCCAGAAAACAAGTGCGAAAAAGCCCGACCCTGCGCAAGCCGTCCCCGCGCGTGGGTGATACCAAGCCCTGAGTTTAGCGCGGACATTCACTTTTATTTGACTTCAATCCCCTGTCATGCTATCATGCAGGGGTAATTTTTATTTTATTTTTCATTATTTTTCGGGAGCAATCATGAGCATAGACCTTACTTTCCGCCTGGTCGGGTTGGTGGTTTTTTCGGTTATCGGTGTACTCTGGGGGGTGGATCTTTCAAAATCTGTTCTGCCAGCCCTGGGTGACGTCAATTTTACAGCCTCACAATTAAGTATCGCGCTGGGTGCGGTGGGCGCCATCCTCGGGTTTGCCCTCACGCCCTACATCACCACCAAGCCTTTCCGCGGGCTGTGGGGCCTGATGAAGCGCCTGTCTGTCCAGATCCTGCTGTCTTCGGTGATCGGGCTGATGTGCGGCCTGCTGTTTGCCGCGCTGCTGGCCTTCCCCCTCTCCCTGCTGCCAAAGCCGCTGGGGGAGATCTTCCCCTTCGTGGGCGTGCTGCTCTTCAGCTACCTGGGGATCGCCCTGTTCACCCTGCGCCAGACGGATTTCTTCGCCTTCTTCCGCAACATCCGCTCGGAGCATAAAGGCGGCAGCCATGTGGGTGATAACCATCCCATTCTGCTGGATACCAGCGTCATCATCGACGGCCGCATCGCGGACATCGCCCGCACCGGCTTCATCCCCGGCACCATGTTGATCCCGCGCTTCGTGCTGAACGAGCTGCAATATATCGCCGATTCACCGGATTCCCTGCGCCGGCAGCGCGGCCGCCGCGGCATGGAGGTGCTTTCTCAGCTGCAAAAAGAAAGCCTGACCCCGGTCAAACTCAATGACATGGACGTGGAAGGCGTGCGTGAAGTGGATGAAAAGCTGGTGATGCTGGCCCGCCAGCTGCACTGCCCCATCCTGACCAATGATTACAACCTGAACCGCATCGCGGAGATCCAGGGGATCACCATTCTGAACGTCAATGAACTGGCCAACGCCGTCAAATCCGTCCTGCTGCCGGGTGAAGACCTTGTGATCAATGTGATCCAGGAAGGCAAGGAAAACTCGCAGGGCGTAGGCTATATGGATGACGGTACGATGGTGGTGGTCGAGAACGGCCGCGAGTATTTATCCCGCACCGTGCGGGTGGTCGTCACCAAGATCCTGCAAACCGCGGCCGGCCGTATGATCTTTGCCCGCCCGGAAGAGATCGTCCACAACCGCTGATCGATCACGATGAAAGAATGGCTGTGCGGCCGCAACCCGGTTTACGAAATGGTCCGTGCCCGCAAGCGGCAGATCTTCAAACTGCTGCTGACGGAGAACCTGCAGCCAGACGAACGAATCTCTGAAATTCTACGGGCAGCCAAAACCTACCGCGTCCCGGTCGAGACGGTCAAACGCCTGCGGCTGGACAGCATCGCGGAGAACCACCAGGGGGTGGCGGCGGAGGTTTCCGCTTACACGTACAGCGACCTGAGTTCGATCCTGCAAGCAGCCCGGCAGAAGAATCAACCGCCTTTCGTACTGGTACTAGACAGCCTGCAAAACCCGCAAAATTTTGGCACGCTCATCCGCAGCGCGGAAGCCTTCGGCGTGCATGGTATCCTGATCCCCTTCCGGCATGCCAGCGGCATCACCCCGGCCGTCGTCACGGCTTCCGCCGGCGCGGCGGAGCACATGCTGGTGGCATCTGCCAACCTGGCGCAGTCGCTGGAAGAATTAAAGAAAGCCGGCCTGTGGGTGATCGGGCTGGAAGGCAGCCCGCAGGCGCAGCCCCCGGAAAAACTCCGCCTGGGCGGCGCGGCCGCGCTGGTGGTGGGCAGTGAAGGCGAAGGCATGCGCAGCCTGGTGCGAAAATCCTGTGATGTGCTGATGCGCCTGCCGCTGGAAGGCCAAATTGAATCCCTGAACGCGGCCGTGGCTGGTTCGATCGGCCTCTTCCTGATCCATCAGGCCCGTCAGCCAGGTTGATGCCCGCCGGTAATGCGGGTAGGGTATAATTCACTCAGAGTTACCGCCTATGTCTGCCAGAAGAGCGCGCCGGTCAGCCGAGTTTACCACCCCTGAGTTGCGCGGGATGCTGCTGGAGCGCCTGAAAAGACAGCACACACGGCGGGCCGTACATTACCAATCCACAGGTGAGATTCCGGTTTGGCTGCCATCAGCAAATCGACCAACCGCTTCCGGGACAGACAGCCCCCACTCACGCGCCAAACCGCGCGGCAAGCTGGATAAATTGCTGCTGGCGGTGGAAGGCACCGCGGTTATCGGCTTGATCATCGTGCTGGCGCTCGGTTTGAAAGCCCTGCGCGGATTAAACCAGGAATTTACCGCCGCGCTGCAGCAGCCCACCGCCGCGCCGACCCCTCTCATTTCCGCGGTGGTCCTGCCGGACGGTCACACCCCGCCCAACAGCGCCGGTGGCGCGCAGCCGAACAACGCTGAGATTCCCCCGCACCTGCTGCCGATCGTGCAGAGCCTGGCCAACATCCCCATCCCAACCAGCAGCCCGGAACAGGCATTGCGCGTCCAGATCCCGGCCATCCAGGTGGACGCGCCGGTGGTGCAAGGTGACGGCTGGGAACAGCTGCGCAAAGGGGTCGGCCAGCACATCAACAGCGGACTGCCCGGGCAAGCCGGCAACCTGGTACTTTCGGCCCATAATGATGTGTTTGGCGAGATCTTCCGCCACCTGGACCAGCTGAAACCCGGCGATGAGATCATTGTGTATACCGCGTCGCGCCAGTTCAGTTACACCGTCACCGGCAGTGAGATCGTGGAACCCACCCGGGTGGACGTCATGGCGAATACGCCAGACCCGACATTAACATTGATCTCGTGTTACCCGTACCTGGTGGATAACAAAAGGATCATTATTAAAGCAATTATTCATTATTAAACCAAAGGAGTAACCATGGCCTCAAAGACCAAACGAAAAGTATCCAACCCGGCGCCCGCCGCCAACCCGCAAGCCAACGCTGCACTCAGCCGCCGTTTTAGCACCAGCGCGGATTTCAACCCGGATTATTCACAGGTCAAAGCCGGTTTGAAGCGCATCGCCATCCTGGCGGGCAGTTTCCTGGTGATCTTGATCGTCCTTTCCTTCATTCTATAGTGTCCCATCCGCCTCCAATTTGGAGGCGGTTTTTGCTACCACCCGCGAAAACAAAGGAGAGTTTTATGTCACGCATGTTCGTACCCGGCCCGGTCGATGTGGCGGATGAAGTCCTTGCCGCGCAGACAAAACCGATGGTCCCGCACCGCAACAAGGATTTCGAGGCTATCTTCCGTTCTTGCGATGAGCGCCTGCGTAAAGTATTCTTCACCGAACGTCCCGTCTATATCTCTACTTCCTCCGGCTCCGGCCTGCAGGAAGCGGGCATCCGTAATTTTGCCAATGAGACCGTTCTGTCCTGCGTCAACGGCGCGTTTGCCAAACGCTGGTACGATGTTGCGGTCGCCAACGGCAAACAGGCGGATAAACTGGACGTGGCCTGGGGCGAGACCATCCAACCAGCTCAGCTGGCTGCCGCGCTGCAGCAAAAGAAGTATGAAGTCGTCACCATCGTCCACAACGAGACTTCCACCGGCGCGGTGAACCCGGTGAAAGCTCTGGCCGAAGTGGTTCATCAGGTCAGCCCGGATACACTCATCCTGGTGGACGCGGTCTCTTCACTGGCCGGCGACAAAGTGGAAATGGATGCCTGGGGTCTGGACTTTTTGCTGACCTCCTCCCAGAAATGCTTTGCGCTGCCGCCGGGGCTTTCCTTCGGCGCGGCTTCTGAACGCGCGATGAAGAAAGCGGAAACGGTCAAGTTCCGCGGTTGGTATTTTGACCTGCTGCTGCTGGAAAAACACCGCTCAAAGGACTCCACCCCCATGACGCCCGGTATGTCGCTGATCTGGGCGCTGGATGTTCAGCTGGACCGCATGCTGGCGGAAGGCATGGAAAACCGCTTCGCGCGGCACGCTGCCATGGCCAAAACCACCCAGGATTGGTGTATTGCCCGCGGTATGCAGCCGCTGGCCGCGGAAGGTTTCCGCTCGCACACCGTCTCCACGGTGCAAAACAGCCGCGGTATGGATATTGCCGCGCTGAACGCCTTCCTCAAGACCAAATCCATGCGCATCGCCAACGGCTACGGCGACCTGAAGGACAAGACCTTCCGCATCGCGCACATGGGCGAGATCACCCCGGCGGATGTCGAGAAACTCCTGACCGCCATGGATGAATACCTGAAGACCCTCTAACCCGCAAAACCCAACCAGCGGAAGGACTTGTTCCTTCCGCTTTTTGTTTTATACTGACAGAAAAAGGACAATTAGGATGGATTTGGAATACCGCATCGAGAGCCTGGCGAACGGCGGGGACGGCATCGGCCGTACGCCGGATGGCCGGGCCATTTTTACGCCCTTCACTATCCCGGGCGAACGGGTGCTGGCGCGGGTGGAAAGTGATGAGCGCCAGCTGCTGCGCGGTGAGGTACTGCGGATCATCGAGCCGTCACCAGCGCGGGTGACCCCGCGCTGCCCGCACTTCGGGATCTGCGGCGGATGCCAGCTGCAGCACATGGATTACCCGGCCCAATTAACGGCCAAAGCGCAGATCGTGGCGGATGTCTTTCAGCGGGTCGGCGGACTGAGCGGGATACCCATCCGGCCGGTCGTCCCCAGCCCGGCGCCGTGGAACTACCGCAACCATGTGCAATTCCACCTGGACGCGGCCGGCAGGCCGGGCTATCAACAGCGCGCCAGCCATGATATTGTCCCTGTGGAAGTCTGCCACCTGGCCGCGCCGCGCCTGGATGAATTGCGCCAGAGCCTTTCCCTGGACCCGGCGGCCGGCATCGCGCGCGTCTCGCTGCGGGCCGGGCTGGACGGCGATGACCTGATCCTGCTGGAAAGCGATGGTGCTGACCTGCCCGAACTGGAGCTGGACCTGCCGGCCTCGGTGGTTCATGCCGGCGTTGACGGCACGCTGGTGCTGGCCGGCAGCGGCAGCCAGATCATCGGCACCGCTGCCGGCAACTTTCAGGTCTCGGCGCAATCTTTCTTTCAGGTCAACCTGGCCGTGGCAGACGCGCTGCAGGCATCTGTTCTGGCGCTGCTGCCAGATTGTCTCACCCTGGCGGTGGATCTCTTCTGCGGAGTCGGTTTCTTCTCCCGCGCGCTGGCTGAAAGGGCCGCGCGCCTGGTGGCGGTGGAAGCCTCGCTGCCGGCCTGCGGGGATTTCGCGGTGAATCTGGATGCTTTTGACATGGTAGAATTATTTGAAGGCAGCACGGATCAGGTCCTGCCGGCGCTGAAACTAACGGGCGGGGTCTACCTGGCAGATCCACCGCGGGCGGGGATGGGCATCAAAACCCTGGAAGCGCTGGCTGCCGCGCGGCCGTCCGCGTTGATCTACATCTCCTGCGACCCGGCGACCCTGGCGCGGGACGCGGCGCGCCTGGCCCGGCACGGCTACAGCTGCCGCTTCGTGCAGCCGTTTGATATGTTCCCGCACACCCAGCATATTGAATGCCTGGCTCTCTTTGAGCCAGAACCTTAAGCAGGAAGGAGAAAGAAGGCAGGCAGATTCGGAAGTGTATAATCATTATGATACAATTGCGCCTAACCACTTCCTAACATTCGCGCTGTATAGCGGATGACACCTCCCCATTTCTTCTGGAGATCCACCCATGCTATCCTACGTGAGTTCCCATCAATATCTGGCCGATTTCATTTACGGCCTGGCCTTCTTCATCATGGGCTGGTCCATCCTTCTTAAATCCAGCAGCCAGCAGAACCAATTCCTGCTCAGCTTGAACCACCTGTCCTTCTTCGGCATCCTGCAGGCCATGGTGAAATGGCTGGACATGATCCTTTCGTGGGAAGCGCCACACCTCGACCCGGCGTATTTAAATGGCATCATAATCTTCCAACATATTGTGTTGGGAACGTCCTTTTATTTTCTGGAGTTGAGCGGCTTCAACCTGCTGGGAATCCGGCTGAAACACAAAGTACCGGTTTTGATCTCCATTTGGGCTGCGCTGATGTTGATACCCATCCTCTTGCTGCTGGGTCCCGGCATCACTCCCGTCAGTGATCCCGCGCAAATGGAGCTGGTGGACGTCCTCGCGCGCAACCTCATCGGTTTCCCGGCCGGCATCCTGTTCATGGTCGGTATACTGCGCCAACTTCCGGTCTTTTCATATTATTACGACCGCGCCATTGTGCGGCACGCCATCGGCCTGGCTGTCTCGGTCGGGCTGCTGGCGATTATGAGCGGCCTGGTCACCCCGGCTGCCGAGTCCGGGTTAGCCTCTATCCTCAATGAGGACACCTTTAGCAAATTCCTGGGGTTCTCGGTGTATTTTGTGCGCGCGATCCTGGCAGCTCTGTGCATGGTCTTCGCCGTTCAAATGCTGGATATGTTCAAGCTTGACGAACAGTACCGCGATTCAAAAACTCAGCTGGCTTCCACCCCGCTCATCTATAAATTCATCCAGTCCTGTGTCAAGCGTTCCGAGCCTTTCAGCGTGCTTTTCCTCGACCTGGACCTGTTCAAGCAGATCAACGATCAATACGGCCATTTATTTGGTGACCAGGTGCTGTTGAATGTAGCGCAGACCCTGACGCAGAACACGCGCGCCATCGATTGCGTCGGCCGCTTTGGCGGTGAGGAGTTCGTCATTATCCTGCCCGGCAGCAAGCTCCCCGAGGCGATGCAGGCGGCTGAGCGATTGCGCGTGCAGATCGCCGACAACCGCCAGATCTTGCCCGGCGGTGCCGCCGCCATCCAGGTGACAATTTCCATCGGTGTGGCGGAGTGGGACCGCAAATCAGGGATTGATGACCTGCTGGAAAAAGCGGATAATGCCATGTACGCGGCCAAATCTGCCGGTCGCAACCGCGTGCAGAAATATCAACCCGCGGCGGCGTAGCGGGAAAGGTATTAGTTTACGCCTTCCGGCGTGTCTGAACTGAATAGTTGTTCGCTCAGCAGTAAATTGATCTTTTCGGGGGGTACGGGTTCGGAGACCAAAAATCCCTGGATCAGCTGGCAGTACGTACCGCGCAGGAAATCCGCCTGCTGCGCGTATTCCACGCCTTCTGCCACCACCTGAACCCCCAAACTTTCAGCCAGAGAAAGAATTGCCCGCACGATTGCCTGCTTTTCGCGGGCGGCCGGCAGGTTGCTGATGAAGGATTTATCGATCTTGATCTTGTCGATCGGGAACAGGCTGAGGTACGCCAGGGAGGAATGACCGGTGCCGAAATCATCAATGGCAATGCTGATCCCCAGTTCTTTGATGCGTTCAAACAAATTCCTGAAATAGTCCGGCGCGCTCATGGCGTTGGATTCAGTCACCTCGATCTCAAGCAGTGTGCCGCTGACCAGGTGCCGCCGCAGCGCGCTCTGCAGGTGTTCCAACAGGTCCGGCTGCCGGAGCTGGCGCAGAGAGAGGTTGACCGCCAGGCGGAAGTTGGGGATGTTCTCCCAGTGGTTGGCGTTGATCTGCCGGCAGGCGTCATCAAGCACAAATTCGGTCAGGGTATGTGAGAGGCCAATCTCTTCCATGATGGGGATGAACTCATCCGGCGGCACATTCCCCAGACGGGGGTGTTCCCAGCGCGCCAGCGCCTCCAGCCCCTGGATCTTACCGGTCATCAGCTCCACCTGCGGCTGGTAAACCATCCGGAATTGATGTTCCTGTACCGCTGCGCGCAGCGCGTTGCTCAGGTGAAACCAGCGCCGGGTGCGTTCATTCAACTGGAAGTCGTGCAGCAGGTACATATCTCCGCCCAGCGCTTTGGCATGGCTGAGCGCGTTGTCCGCGTTCTGGATCAGTTTCTCGGCATCGCCGCCGTCCTCCGGGTAGACGGCTACACCCAGGCTGGCAGTGGCAGAAAAGCTGGAACCATTCAGCCAGTACGGTTTGCGGATGGTCTCCAGGATGTTGAGCAGGCGAGTGTTCAACGTGGAGAGAGAATCCAGCCGCGTCAGGGTCAGTGAGAAAATATCACCGCCAAAGCGCGCGGCGGTTTCGCCCTTCACCAGGCAGCCTTCAATGCGTTCGGCCATGGCGGAAAGGAGTTGGTCGCCCAGATAATGCCCGAGGGAATTATTTAAATTTCGGAAGCGGTCCACCCCCACCTGCACTACCGCGAAGTGCGGGTCACCGCCTTCCGGCTGTTCCACCAGGCTCTGCACTTCCTGTTTGAACGCGCCGCGGTTGGGTAAACCGGTCAGCGGATCGTGCGCGCTGGTGAAGCTGAGCTCCGCCAGCAGGTCCAATCGTTCGGAGAGATCAGAACAGATGGAAACATAACCCATGTTCTCATCGTGATGACTTTTAATCGCGTAAATGGAAAGGGATTCTTTGTATTCCTTGCCATCCTTCTTCTTATTCCAGATCTCTCCCTGCCAACTGCCGAGCGTAGTCAACTGCTGCCATAACGCCTCGTAGAACTCTTTGTCCTGCCGCCCGGACTTTAAGATGCGGGGATTCTGCCCCTGCAGCTCCTCCTGGGAATACCCAGTGATGCGCGAGAAGGCCGGGTTGACTATCAGAATGTTCGCGTTGTTATCGGTCAGCATGATGCCTTCCTGTACGGAATTGAAGATGGCGTAGGCGGTGCGCGACCTTTCCTCATTGACACGCTGTTCATCCAGGTTGCTGCAGATCACCATGGAAATACGCTGCCCGTTTTCCAGGTAAGCCAGCCCGGTAATTTCGACCTGCAGCTGCCGGCAATCCTTACTGACGGCTGGCAGGGTGTAGTGAATGTGATGGTATTCGCCTTCCCGCAAACCGCTGAAGAACTCCAGCATGGTTTGCTGGGCCTCGGTGGAGAAGATCAGCGTAACCTCGCGGCCCTGTAATTCAGCTACCGTGTAACCAAAAAGCCGGCTGCAATAGTCATTGATGGAAGCGAATACGCCATTGCGGGTGACGAACATCCCCACAGTGGATTGGTTGAGAAACGTAGACAGCAATACCGCCTGAAAGCTCAGGCTGTCCCCCATCTGGATTGGTTTAGATTGGAAACCCGCTTGCATCTATCTTTTCCCGGTTATTGTTTGGTTAGTATTATATTCATATTTGATTATGTTTGTCTTATTTAGCCAATTATCGTCTAATGTGATTTTAATTTGGCTTGTGAATTACTTATGTCATATTCGGAAATTTACCTGGAACAGATGAGAGGGATGTCGAGCAGCTTGAGCGGTTAACCCAGCAGGCGCGGTGAAATCACCTGTAAACGGCATATAATATGCATCAGAAGAAGTGGTGGACCATAACCACCTGGAGGTAACTGTGAAAACCAAAAAGATCTTCCTGCCTATTCTGGCCGTCCTGACCATTACGACCCTGGCATGCAACCTGCCAGCCTATTTCACCCCGGCCAGTTACAGTTTCCCAACGGCCGCGCCGGTGCAACCGACGGCAGCTGCCCCGACCGTAAAGGTGCAGGAGCCGGCAGCCGAGGTGACCCAGGTCAGCGCGGCGACCATCGAACTGCCGAGTGCTACCCCGCTGCCCAGCGCCACGCCTCTGCCGAGCGCCACCCCGCTGCCGAGTGCCACCCCGCTGCCCAGCGCCACAGCGCTGCCCGCCAATACCCTGCCGCCCCCGCCCACCGCGCTGCCGCCCAGCCACCGCGCCAGCCCGTATCTGGAAGCTCATCATGTCGGCTCCGCGCCGACCATTGACGGCGGTTGGGTAGACTGGGACGCGCCGGAATACGCGGCCAATTACCTGGTGTACGACACCGGTAAATGGGTCGACTCAACCGACCTGTCAGCCGGTTTCAAAATGCTGTGGGATGAGAAGTACCTGTACATCGCGTTCAAAGTCAAAGACGAGAAGTATCAGCAGCAGTCCACCGGTCTGTACCTTTACCAGGGTGACAGCGTGGAAGTGCTGATCGATACCGACGTGCAGGATGATTACTACACCCGTGCGCTCAACTGGGATGATTTCCAGATCGGCGCGTCCGCCGGTAAAGGCGCGGTTGGGGCCAGCCCGGAAGCCTACATCTGGTACCCGGTTTCAGTCGACGGGCCGACAACCAAAGTGAAGGTCGGCGCGCAAACCTGGAGCCACGGCTACCGCATTTCCCTGGCCATCCCCTGGAGCCTGCTGGGAGTCGACCCCTATACCGGCGCGCGCTTTGGCTTCGCTGCCTCGGTCTCTGACGATGACAGCAAGAACGGCAAGACGCAGCAAACGCTGATCTCCAGTTCCCCGTACCGCATCTTAACCGACCCCACCTCCTGGGGTGACCTGATCCTGGTAAAGTAACATCCATTAATCTAAAACAGCGGCTGGTGGTTGTAACCACCAGCCGCTGCTGTTTAAATGAATAATGCCTGTAATTAAAACAGTATCGTTGCCAATTCAGCGCGGTACGCGCGGGCAAGCTCATCCTCATCCCCCAGTACCTGTAACAGAGCCACCGTGATCGCGCGGGCTTTCCCGCGCAGGTACTGCTTGTTCTTCCGCAGCAATTCCAGCAGGCCGTCCAACGCGGCGTAGAAATTTCCACGCCGCGCCAGGCGCAAGGCCGCGGTATAAGCCGCGCGCAGGTCATCTTCATCATCCGCGCCGTTTGCCATGTCCTGGTAGGCTTGAACCAGCGGCAGGTAATTTTGTGCCAGCGGATATTCTTTACTGGCCGGGAAGGCTTCGATCATCGCCAGCGCTTCGGCCGCCCGGCCTTCTGCCACCAGGCAGGTCAGATACCCGTATAAAGCAGCCGGGTTATTCTCTTCCTGCTCCAACGCTTCGTTGAAGGCTGCCAACGCTTCCACCCAGGCTTTGCGGGTCAGCAGCGCCTTGCCGCGGTTAATTGCCAGGCTGCCGGCCGGCGGCGCGATGGACCTGAGCAGGTCCTGAATATGGGTCTCTACCAACGGGCCGCTTAACTCCGCGCTGAGTATACCCTTCACGAACGCCCGCACTGCCGGCAGGGTCCGCACCCCGTAACGGCCGGGCAGGGCTTTCTCCTGATCCACATTCACCCGCGCCAGGCGGAAAGCGCCGTGTGCCGCGCGAACCGCTTGCTGTAATTTCTGTGTCAGCGGCCGGCTGGCAGCGGACCATTCCGCCCAGAATTCCACCACGACCGGCGACCGGTGCGAGTATTCCAGCACCTCCTGCTCAAAACTCGCCTCGCTGACATCCAGGATCAGTTCGTCCATAGGTCAGGCGCTACTCGTCGTCTTCCGCCGGGCGGGAAGGCTGTATGACCTGAATTACTTCACCGTGGTAATTGATCACCACCTTGAAACCCATCATACCCATATATGCCCGGCCAGCTTCGGGGATGCCGTCGCGGAAGACCTGCTCCAGCTGCTGATCGATATTGCGGATCTGCTGATTGATGGCCGCGCGGCTAAAAATATCTTCCTGCCCCAGCATTTTGGCGGTCTGGTCGGCCAGTTCATCCTCGTGCCCCTTGATCTGCTCCAGCATCGCCTGCAGCACCTGGCGGTCCACCTGCTCCGCCGGGATGTGCCGCATAAAACCCTCATCATTCACCACATAGCACGGCTCGCCGCCAATGCTGGAAGTCTCCACCAGGTCCCCGCACTCATCAACTACCAAACCCGCGAACAACGGTTCTTTTGCCACTTTTCCTTCTTCTTATTGATGGACATTCACCAGGGTGCCGACATCCGCCCAGTTATACAACCAGGCCGCGTCCGAGGTGCTTAAATTCACACAGCCGTGACTCATCGGCGTGCCAAAATTACTGTGCCAGTAGGTGCCGTGCAGGCTGTATCCCTCATAAAAATACATTACGTACGGCACGTCCGGCAAGTAGTATCCCGGGCCGGCCATGTCATCATAGCGGTATTTCATATAGATGTAGTAGCGGCCGGTGACGGTGGGATGCGCCGCGGTACCGGTGGAAACGGTGAACTTCTTCACGATCTCCTGCCCCTCATAGGCGTACACCCGCTGCTGGCTCAGGTCCACGTCGATCCAGCGCTCCCGCTGGCTGGAAACCGGCAGCTCGGACGGAGAATAGACATTGTCTTCCTGCACATACACCACCGGCGGCAGCGCGGTACTGGTTGGCGCCGGCGTCTCGGTAGGCAGCGGGGTATTGGTCGGCAGCGGTGTGTTCGTCGCGGTGGGCGTCAGGGTGGCAGTCGGTGACGGTGTGAATGTCGGCGTGGGGGTGAAGGTCGCTGTGGGGGTCGGCGTCAGCGTCGGCTTGGTGTAGACCCCGGGCTGAACCTGCGCCACCGCGGGCGGATGAATGCCCTGCCAGATGGTTGGTGCAATGAACCAGCCCGCTACAGCCAGGCAGCCCAGCAGAATCAGCAGGATCCACGGCAGCAGCGCCACCCGCCGGGAGGTTTCGCGGGCGGATGTGATCCAGTGGTACTGGTTCGACTGTTCGATATTTTGCGACTCCAGCGGGGTTGCCGGGGTTGCAGCGTCTGGCGCGCTGTTTTCTGGCTGCCAGGCGGAGGCCGCGGCATTTTCAACCCGGGTTTTACGGGCTTTTTCCAGACGTTCACGCGCCCAGGCCAGGCCTTTGAGCGCCCGCTGGCTATCCGGGTGGATTTGTAAGGCGGTGTTGAGATGTTGAATGGCTTCTTCCGGCGCGGAGACAGCCGCCAGCATCAGCCAGCCGTCCTCCAATCCCGGAGCCAGCCGGGCCGCCTCTGCGGCCAGCGCGCGGGCTGAAGCCGCATCCCTGCGGGCAAGTGCTTCTTTCGCTTTTTGTACCAGCGCGAGCGCCGCGGCGGTATCCGGCTGGCTCACGGCGTCACCTGCGCGGTGGGGTCTTCATCCCGCACAAAGCACAGGATGCCGGAAACGATGCCCTGCGCGGCGGTGGCGGGAGATTTGGTCAGGAATTCCCGGTCCAGGTTGAGGAAGCCGGCTTCCATCACCACCACCGGTGTGCCCTGGTTCACTTCTTCAAAACCGTGCCAGCTGGTCAGGTGTTCGTTGGTGGTATTGATGAAGCGCAGCCCGGTTTCGGCGGCAAAACGGCTGGTGACGCAATTGACCAGCCGGCTGGCTGCTTCCGGCTGAGAGCGCGACCCCAGGCTGGGGACGGCCGTGAAGCCGGAGGCATCATTATCGATGAATTCGCACGAGCCGCTGTGGATGGAAACCACTGCCAGCCCGCTGTAATTTTGCAGGCGCGAGTCAAACTCTTTGAACAGGTCCACCTCGTAACCCTGATCCAGCAACTTTTGCCGCACAAATGTCGCGATGGCCAGGTTGGCATCGGTCTCGGTCTGGCCGTCCGGGCAGACGTAGCCGCCGTCACTGCCCCAGTGCCCGGCCACGATGCCGATGTGGTTCGCGGATGGGACTTCGGTCGGCGCGGCCAGTTGCGGATAAGCCTGGTTGCGGATGGCCTGCGACAGGCTGTATTCCATGTTCGCGGAAAACAGCCCGGCGGGGGTGATGAAATTGAACAGGGTCGCCACCAGGATGGCAACGCTGATCACCGTACCCAGGTAAGGCATGTAATTAAAGGAAATCTCCGGCGGCGTTGGCCGCGGCCCGTCACCAGATGGGGTCGGATCCAGGTTCGTCATTTTGATACACCTTGCATCATTGATACCAATTATAGATGATATCCGCCGCGTGTGTTGTTAAAATAAAACCACCCGGGCCGGGTGGATCGAACTAGCGGAATACCTCGAAATGTCAGCCGCTGATTTCGACTGAATCGACGATGGCGACGATCAATGAATTGACGCAGCTGGCCGGGTTCCCCAGCGCCTGGCGGTTGCCGTTCCCTTCGCGGTTGACGATTACCACATCCCCCACCCCAGCCTGAGTATTATCCAGGGCAATGAAATCCTCATTCGCCGTATCCCCCGCGAGTACCAGCGGTTGAACCACCAGCAAACGGTGATCTTTATAATCCGGGGTGCTGATGGTGGTAACCACCGTGCCGATCACGCGCGCGAGTATCATCAGGCGTACCTGTTCCAGCCCGCTTTAAGGGTAAAGTCGTACTCACCATCGGGTCGCAGGGTGAACTCATCCACAATGCCCGTAACGGCCAGGTCAACCGGCACGAATTTCTCCCCCAGCATAGCCAGGGCGGCCTCGCGCGAGCGCGCCAGCACACACAGGTCACCCGCGCCAGCCATGACCGTATCCGCGGCCACCGCCAGTGTCCCTACCGGCTGCAGGCGGCTGTCCAGCGGCTGCACCACCAGCAGTTTCACGCCTTCCAGCCCGGCATACTTGATGGTAGCGACGGCCGTGCCATGCACGCGAGCCAATTGCACGGCTACACCTTCACCTGATCCAGCACGCGCCGGATGATGGCATCCAGCAGACCCGGGTCGACCTGGGTGCCCAGGCGAGCCACCACTGCGTTCTTGATGCGCGCCGGCAGATCCGCCGGCAGCGACGCGCCTGCGTGTTTATCCTGGCAGCCGGGGTTATTGCACGGCGCGGCAGCCTGTAAATGGGTATAGCTGCTGGCGACTGGTGCCTGATTCTCTTTGCTCAGGTACGGCCGCACCGGCGCGTCCGCCACCTGTTCAATGCCTTGCGTCAGGCGCATCCCCAGGCGGACGGCCTTTTCATATGCCAGGCCGGTCAATACCACGCTGTCATTCAACTCCAGGCTGGTAACGCCGGACTTGAACAGGTCTTCAATCTCATGTTCGGTATAAAAAGTCTTGGGCATGGACCCTCCGCCTAACCGGCAATGCCTTCCAGAGATTCCAGGGCTTTGACTGCCGCGTCGCGCGCGGTGATGATCTCCGATTCAGAGCCGCTCAGCCACATGCGCCCGTAGCGACCCACGGACGAGATATGCACGATCTTGATGTTCGCGCTCTTCTCCGCCTCGTTCACCGCGTAGTTGATGTAAGCCGCTGGCGCGCATTCCAATACAAGCATGGTCTCGCCCGGCACCAGCATGGAGCCGCGCCGAAAGCGGTTGAGCAGCTGCGACTGGTACGGGTCGATGTTGGTGATGACCTGCACCGAGGCGATCGTGGGTTTAATACGGCTGGCGGGGTTGAGACCCAGGCGGGAAAGCACCACATCGCCCGCTTCCAGCACCGCGGCCTGGTTGTGGGAATGCAGCTCGAACATGCCGAACTCCCTTTCCACGATCTGCGCGCCGGGCCGGGCCTCGGTGGCTTTGACGGCAATGTCCACCAGCTTGAAGACCTCATTCCCCGGGGCGACTTCGACATACAGCGCCGCCATACCCTCGGTCGGCAGGTCACCCTGGGTGATGGTGCCGATGAACGCGGCATACTGGGCTTGCATGCGGTCCAGGTAGGCGTAACACCGCAGTGAAAAATTATCAGCCATAGTTCTCTCCTAAATCTGGTCGTGCAGGGCGATGCCCAACGGGGTGATAAAGAGCGGGTCAGTAGGTACCCGGGTTGGGATGCCGGTGTAATCTTGCACGACCTCCGCCATTCCGCTGAAAGCTGTGGAACCGCCCACCAGGGTGAGCGATGGGACAGTCTGCCCCGCCACGCTGCGCAGCACGATGGCGCCGACCTTTTCCATGACCGGTTTCACTGCCGGAAACAGCAGCGGCTGCATGGCCGGGTCGCATTTGCGCAGCTCCGCTTCTTCCAGGGCGATGCCGAGTGAGCCGGCGATGACCAGCGAAAAATGCGTACCGCCGCACGGCTCATCCGCCGAGCTGACCACCTGCCCGCCGCGGATGACTGCCACGCCGGTCGTGCCGCCGCCGACATCCACAATGGCGCCGTCGGTCAGGCGCAGCACATTGTTGGCCGCGCTGGGCTCATCCACCAGACCGGTACACTCAAAGCCGGCCGCCTCCAGCACGTTGGCTGTGGCGCGGATCTCTGCCTGCGGCACCCCGGGGGGATAGCCGCTGGCGGCGTGCGTCAACACCCGTCCCAGGCGCTTTTCCACGCGGGCTTTCATCGCCTTCAAGCGGTCCACCGCGCCGATGAAATCCACCACCAGTCCGTCGCGCGAAACCTGCGCGAACTGGTATTCACCGGCCAGCGGCGTGCCGTCCGCGGCCAGCACCACCAGCACCAGGTAAGCAGTCCCGAGGTCGACGCCCGTGTAGAGCTCACCCTCCGGCACAACCACAGGTTCAGCGGCTGCTGAAAGGTGGGAAGGCAGGATCACCCGCCCTGCTTGCGACAGGTAATCATCCAGGGTGATGCCTGCTTCCCGGTTCAGTGTTGGAGACAAAATGTCGTTCCCCGCGGGCGGTTATTTCTTATCGGTGGTGCGGCCGCCGATGGCGCCTTTGGACTGTGCGGGCAGGATCATTTCAACATCCGCGTGCGGCCGTGGGATGACATGGACCGAAACCAGCTCGCCCACGCGCTTGGCAGCGGCAGCGCCGGCGTCCGTGGCAGCCTTGACGGCGCCAACATCACCGCGGACCATGACGGTCACAAATCCGCCGCCGACATACTCGGAACCGAGCAGAACGACATTCGCGGCTTTGACCATGGCATCGGCGGCTTCAATTGCTCCGACCAGACCCTTGGTCTCAACCATTCCTAAAGCGATCAGTGCAGTATCTAGTGGCATTTTGTTCTCCTTCTGATTATTTTGCGCTCAAGATCTCTTGAACTACCTGACGAACCACAGCTTCGATCTGCTGCGGGTTAGGCCGATTTAATGGCGCGCCGGGGGTGAGAGCGGCAGCGGGCGGTTGGCTGGTGCCGTAAGCGACGCGCTTGACATTGAACATATGGTGCACGGTGACATTATCTCCGGTAATGGAACCGCCGATACCGCCGGCGCCGAGGGTAAGGGACGGCATCAGCCCGGTGGTGACGCCGACCGCGCCGAGGGTAGCCATGGTGTTGACCAGGATGCGGAAGACCGGTTTTTCCAGGCCAAACGCCAGCACGATCTTCTCATCGCGGCAGTGCAGCGCCACACTGTGGCCTTTGCCGCCGAACTGGATCAGCTCGATGCAGCGTTCACAACCCGCCTGCCAACCTTCTGCCTCATACCAGCCCAGCACGGTGGTCAATTTTTCCGCGGAAAGCGGCTCCGCCTTGCCAACCTGGTTCAGGCGGGCTACCAGCACGCGCGTGCCGGCAGGGACATCAAAACCAGCCATGCCTGCCAGCACCAGCGCGGATTTCCCGACCGCGGCCGGGTTGATGCTCATGTTCTCATGGAACAGCAGCTTGCCCAGTGCTCTGGTTTGTTCCGGCGTGACAAAATAAGCGCCGTGAGCCTCCATGATCTGGCGTAATTCCGCCGCAATCGGCGCGTCCGCCACCACCGATTGTTCGGTGGCGCAGATGGTGGAGTGGTCGAAGGCTTTACTGGCAACGATGAAGCGGGCAGCCTGCTCCAGGTCCGCACTGCGGTCCACATAAACCGGCACATTACCCGGGCCAACGCCGTAGGCCGGCTTGCCGACTGAGTGCGCGGCGCGCACCATCGGCGTGCCGCCGGTCGCCAGGATCAGCGCGATGGCACGGTGATTCATCAATTCCTGCGTACCCTGCAGCGAGACCTGCTGCATACTGCCGATCAAGCCGCGCGGCGCGCCAGCATCTTCCGCCGCCCGTGACATGATGCGGGCCGTCTCAAAACAGCAATTCACCGCGCTGGGGTGCGGCGCCACCACGATCCCATTGCGGGCTTTGACCGCGATGAGGATCTTGAACATGACCGTGGAGGTGGGATTGGTGCTGGGTGTCAGTGCCGCCACCACCCCGACCGGCCAGGCGATCTCGGTGATGCCGCGCGCCGCGTCCTGCCGGATCACCCCGGCTGTGCGCACGTCTTTGATGCTCTCCCACACCCCGCGTGAGCCTAATTCATTCTTCAGGCGTTTATGTTCCGGCACGCCGTAACCGGTCTCTTCGAAAGCCATCTGCCCCAGGCGGGCAGAAGCCGAGAAAGCCGCGTCCGCCATGGCCGCGCAGACTTTATCGACCAGGGTCTGGTCGGCCTGTGCCCAGACGCGCTGCGCCTCCCGGGCGTTCACCGCCAGGTCGCGCGCTTCTTGAATCGAGACCAGGTCAGGATCCATCCAGCCTACTTTTGATAAGTGGTCTCGCCGTCCACATGCAGCGAGTCAATAATTCCCATAATGACGGTATCCACTGGCGTGTCTTTGGTGACGGCCGTTTGGCGGGCGCTGGAGCCAGCTGCCGTCAACACCAGGTCGCCGACACCGGCATCCAGCGTGTCGATGGCGACATAAGGTTTGCCGCTGGCGTTGCCGTTCTCATCCGCCGGCCGGCAGATGAGCAGCTTGCGGCCGACCAGTTTTTCATCCTTGATGGTGGAAACAGTGGTTCCAATGACACGGGCGATCAACATGGTTCCTCCGGAGGTTAATACCCTTTCGCAGGGGCAGGTGACGCAGCCGCGGCTTCCGCGGGCTGCCCGACTCCCTGAACGATCTTAACGCTGGCGCTGGCGCCAATGCGGTTCGCGCCAGCTTTGACCATGGCTTCAGCATCCTGCGTGGTGCGCACGCCGCCGGAAGCTTTCACGCCAATTTCCGGGCCGACTACCCGGCGCATCAGGGTGATGTCTTCTACGGTCGCACCGCCGCCGCTGAAACCGGTGGACGTCTTCACAAAATCCGCTCCGGCCTCTTTGGCCAGCAGGCAGGCAGTCACTTTTTCATCGGTGTTGAGCAGCGCGGTCTCAATGATGACCTTCAGGATCGCCCCGCCGTTATGCGCGGTGCGGACCACGCCGCGGATGTCCCGCGAGACCAGCTCCAGATCACCGCTCTTGAGCGCGCCGATGTTGATCACCATATCGATCTCGGACGCGCCGTGCTGAATGGCCAGCTGCGCTTCCATCACCTTTACGTCGGGGGTGTTGGCGCCAAGCGGGAAGCCGATAACGGAGCAGACCCGCACTGGGGTACCGCGCAGCAGTTCCGCGCACAGGCGAACATTGGCCGGGTTGACACAGACCGAAGCGAAGCCGTACTTGCGGGCTTCGAAGCAGAGCTGGGCGATCTGGTCCTTGGTGGCGTCCGGTTTGAGCAGGGTGTGGTCGATCATGGACGCGATGGAAATATCGGCGGGGATACCGCCCAGGCGGGTGCTGAGACGCTCCGCGCCAGCCGAAACCACATTGCCGATCTTATCGAAGCAGGTGCGCACGCACAGGCCGTCCGCGCATTCCATCTTGCATAAACCCTCCGCGGGGTTCTGCTGGCGGTACTTGCGTTCTTCCAGCGCGGTTAGCACTTCCCGCGTAATGATCTCGACGATCTGTTCCACCGATTGCGTGTCAGGTGTCATAAAATTAGCCTTTTGAATAGCGGGTTTCAATCGCGGTGATCTTATCCACGCGCTTCTGGTGCCGCGCGCCGCCGAAGTCGGTTGCCAGCCAGGTCTTGACGATCTGTTTGGCCAGGTTGTCACCGATGAGGCCAGCCCCCAGCGTCAGCACATTGGCGTCATTATGCTCGCGGCTGTTGACGGCGGTGGCGTAGTCATAGCACAGGGCCGCGCGCACACCCGGGACCTTGTTGGCAGCCATGCAGCTGCCGATGCCGGCGCCGTCCACCAGAATACCGCGCCAGGCCTTATTCTCTTTAACCTGTAAAGCGACCGCCAGCGCAAAATCCGGGTAGTCCACCGCGGTGGTGCTGTCAGCGGTGCCGCAATCCGACACGCCGTAACCTAGCTCCACCAGGTAGGCTTTCAGCATCTCTTTCATTTTGAAGCCGCCGTGGTCCGCCCCGATTGCGACGGTTTTCACACCTCCCGGGGAGGGAACTGCCGCATCCGCGGCAGGTTGCGCGGTCACCGGCTGGGGGTTGGCGGCCGGAAGCTCCGGCGTCCCGCCCATGGTGCGGCGCACAACCTGTTCCACGATCTGGTGCAGTTCATGCTCTGTGATGGGTGTCATCTGTTTATTCCAGGGTTATACTTGAAGTAAGGTATAATACTCCGTATCGCTAACTGGTAATGTGGTCATTACCAGTAGTGTAGCACGAAGGAAAGCCTATGTCAAGTACCATTGATCCAAACCACATGCTGCCCCGCTATTATCAACTGGTGACGATCCTGCGGGAAAAGATCGACGCGGGAGAATGGCAGCCGCACGAAGCCATCCCCTCCGAGCGCCAGATGGAAGCGCTGTACGGCGTCTCCCGCACCACCGTCCGCCAGGCGGTGGGACTGCTGATCCGCCAGGGCTTGATCTACCAGCTGCACGGCAAAGGCACCTACGTCTCCCCCCGCAAACTGCAAAAAGGCCTGGTGGAGCTGACCAGCTTCAGCGAGGACATGCAGCAGCGCGGACTGAAACCCGGCCAACGCATTCTGGAGCTGGCGGTGGTGGACGCGCCGGAGAAAGTACGCCAACACCTGGAGCTGCCGCCCGAAGTCACCACAGTTACCATGCTGGAGAGAGTCCGCACCGGTGACGGCCAGCCGATCGGGCTGCAGACCTCTTACCTCAACTTGCCGCCCGGCGCTGAGCTGACGCGCGCGGAACTGCAAGAACGCGGTTCGCTGTACGCCATCCTGCAGGAGAAACACCACATCAACCTGGTGGCCGCGGACGAGACACTGGAAGTAACTGTGGCAACCCCGCGCGAGGCGCTTCTGCTCGAGGTGCCGGCCGGCAGCCCGCTGCTGCTGAGCGAACGTGTATTGTGGACCAACGAACGCCAGGCCATCGAATTTGTGAAGATCCTGTACCGGGGTGACCGCTACCGCTACGCGGTGCGGCTGACCCGCTGAAATATCTGTGATTATGCAAACATTCCTTATCTCATCAACTAATCCATTATTAATATCTGACACCTCATGCCTGCCAGCCTGAATCCTGCCGCGTCCCATACCCACCAGGTGGACTTTGAACCGGCCGGCCGGCGGGTCTCCGTCCCCGAGGGTACCAACCTGCTGGATGCCGCGCGGCAAGCCGGGGTAGAGATCGTCTCCTCCTGCGGCGGGATCGGCATCTGCGGCACCTGCACGGTCAAGCTGATCTCCGGCCGGCTTTCGCCCGTCACACCGATGGAAGAGGACACCCTGACCCAGGACGAACTCGCCGCGGGTCTGCGGCTGGCGTGCCAGGCTGAACCCCTCAGCCAGGTGCGGCTGGATGTGCCGCAGGAATCGCTGCTGCACACCCAGAAAATGCAGGTGGAAGGCATTGAGTCCGAACACTCGCTCGACCCGGCCGTGATCGCGTTGGATATCAGCCTGCCCGCCGGTCAGCGGAATCGTCAGGCGGAGAATTTCTCATTTATTAACGCGGAACTGGCGCAGCGCGGCTATCCACCGCTGTCCGCTGACCCGGGGCTGATACAGCAACTTACGCGATCTCTCATTACATCGGACGGGCAGGCGCGGATCGTGATCCGCCCGGCAGCCGAACAAAGTGAACTGGTGGCCGTTTTGCCTTCCGCCGCGCCGATTTTCGGGCTGGCCATGGATATCGGCTCCACCAAGATCGCCATGTACCTGGTTGACCTGACCAGCGGCGGCACGCTCAAAGCCTTCGCGGTGATGAACCCGCAAATCGCTTACGGGGAGGATGTCATCAGCCGCATCTCCTATGCCAACCGCGGTGAGGCGGAACGCAAACTGCTGCAAACGCTGCTGGTGGACGGCATCAACACGGCCGTGGCAGAACAGCTGCGGCTGGCCGGCCTGACCTCAGACCAGATCGTGGACGTGGTCGCCGTCGGCAACACCGCCATCCACCACTTTTTCTGCGGCCTGCCGGTGGAACAGCTGGGGCGGGCGCCCTTCTCGCCGGCGGTCGCTGGGTCACTCTCTCTGCCCGCCGCACAGATCGGGCTGCGCGCGGCGCCGGGCGCGCGGGTCTACCTGCCGCCCAACATTGCCGGCTACGTCGGCGCAGACCATGTGTCCGCGTTGGTTGCCAGCCAGCCGTACTTCGCGGACGGCGCGTCTCTGCTGGTGGATATCGGCACGAACACCGAGATCAGCCTGGTGAACGGCCAGCGCATCCTCTCTTGCTCGTGCGCTTCCGGCCCGGCTTTTGAAGGCGCGCACATCACCGACGGGATGCGGGCTGCCCCCGGCGCCATCGACCGCATCACCTTCCGGGACGGCCGGCCGGTCGTTTACACCATCGAAGAGAAACCGGCGGTGGGTATCTGCGGCTCAGGCATCCTGAACTCGCTGGCAGAAATGCTGAACGCCGGAGTGTTGGACCGGCGCGGCCTGCTGACCAACCAGACCGGCGGTAAACGCGGAGAATATATACTGGTGGACGCAGCCCACAGCGGCCATGGGCGGAACATCGTCATCAACCGGCGGGACGTGAACGAGATCCAGCTGGCCAAAGCGGCCATCCGCGGCGGGATGCGCACGCTGCAGGATGCCGCCGGCATGGGCGACCAGGCCGTCCAGTCTTTCGTCGCGGCTGGCGCGTTCGGCACGCACCTTGATACCGCCAGCGCCGTCCGCACCGGCATGTTCCCGGACATCCCGCGCGAACGCTTTCACCAGGTCGGCAACGCGGCCGGCGTCGGCGCCCGGCAGATGCTGCTCTCACGCGCCAAGCGTCAGGAAGCGGAGGAGATCGTCAGCCGGGTGGAATACCTGGAGCTGACCATCATGCCGCAGTTTACGCCTTTCTACACGGAAGAAATGTTCTTCCCAGAAAAATGAAATTCGGCGGATCCTAGCTTGCATCCGCCGAATAAACGCTTCCAAAAACCAACAGGCAAAAATCGACTAACCCGGCTCAGCGTAGCCCAGAATACAGACCGCCTGCGGGCCGGTATGCGCGCCTAGCACCGGCGAGGCAAAGTTGATGTTCATCTCCAGCGGGTGAAACACCTCTTCCACCCGCGCGGCCACCTCTTCGGCTTCTGGCAAGGCGTTATTGTGTGCTACGGTGATATGCAGCTTTTGACCGGGGGTAAAGTGCCGGGAAAATTCTTTGAACAAACCGTCCAGCGCGGACTTGCGCGAGCGCGCCGGGATCGAAGCGCCGACGGTGCCGCTATCCGGTTTGACAAACACCAGCGGCTTGATTTTTAAGAAGCTGTTGACGAAACTGACGGCATCAGCGATGCGTCCGCCTTTGCTAAGGTAATCGATGGTATCCAGCGAGACATAGTAAACCATGTGCGCGCGGACGTATTCGACCGCGGCCAGCATCGCCCGCAAGTCTCCGCCGTTGTCGCGGGCGCGCGCGGCAGCGATCACCTGCCAGCCCAGCCCCATGCCGTTATTCTTGCCGTCCACCACCGTGACGGGCAGCGGCGCGCCTTCTGCCGCCTGCCGCGCGGATTGGATGGTGCCGCTCATGGCGCTGCTGATGGTGATCACGACGGCCTGCTCAGCCCCGCTGTCCGCTGCTGACTGGTAGGCCTGGATAAAGGCCGCCGGGGTGGGTTGGGAGGTGGTGGGGTGATGCGTCCCCTGGCTGAGCCGCTGGTAGAACTCCGCCGGACTCATATCGATACCGTCCAGGTACGGGGTGCCGCCAAAGATGATCGAGAGGGGAACAACGGTGATCTCGTATTTTTTCAACCACTCAGGGGGGATGTCGCAGGTGCTGTCGGTGATCAGCGCGATCTTGTGTGCCATACATTCTCCAATCGTTAACACAATTTCCTGCCTATATCATACCAAAATCGGACAGACTGTGCTTGCGGGTATGCGCATATTTCGACCTTAATAGGCAATTTTCGCGTCCGGTTGGTATAATCCAACGATATGAATACGACAAATAATGAAGCCCGCACCCGGCTGACCGGGCTGCTGAACCTGGTCATCGTCTATATCGTCTGGGGATCCACCTACCTGGCCATCCGCATCGGGGTGCGCCCGGGCTCCGGCTTTCCGCCCTTCTTCCTGGCTGGTACGCGCGTATTGACCGCCGGCCTGATCCTGCTGGCCATACTGGCCATCCAGCGTAAATCCATTCACCTGACCCGCTCAGAGTTTTTGCGCTTAGTCTTTTCCGGTGTGCTGCTGTGGCTGGGCGGCAACGGGCTCGTCGTTTTTGCCGAACAGCACGTGGACTCCAGCGTGGCCGCGTTGATCATCGGTTCCACGCCGCTGGCCGTCACCCTGATGGAATCCATCCTCAACCAGCGCCGGCCGTCCGCGCTGTTGATCCTTTCGATGCTGGTGGGTTTTGTCGGGGTCGGGCTGCTTTCCGCGCCGGCCTTTACCAGCGGCGTCAAAGCGGATGCCGGCTATGTGCTCCTGATCGTGCTTGCTTCTATCTTATGGGGTGCCGGCAGCCTGTTCCAGAGCCGCAAACCTGTCTCGGTCGCACCGGAACTCTCTTCCGCCGTTCAGCATCTTGCGGGGGCAGGCGCGCTGCTGCTGACCGCCTTCATCACGCGCGAACCCTTCCCGCAGCCCACCACTCAGGCGCTGTTGGCCTGGGGTTACCTGGTAGTCTTCGGCTCGCTGTTGGCCTTCACGGCCTACGTGCGCGCGCTGCGGTTGCTGCCCACCAACCTGGTGATGACCTATGCCTACGTCAACCCGGTCATCGCGGTGATCCTCGGCGCGCTGATCCTCAACGAGAAGCCCTCCGCCTGGACGCTGGGCGGCATGGCGTTGATCCTGCTGGGCGTGGCAGGCGTCTTCCGCGCGCGGGCCGGCCAAAAGCCGATCCATTGAGGTGAAATTCATCCAGCTATTGCTTATTTTGGGATGATAAAGTAAAATGCAAGCGTTTCGGGCGGGTAGCTCAGTTGGTTAGAGCACACGGTTGACATCCGTGAGGTCGTAGGTTCGAGCCCTATTCCGCCCACTGTCACACGGATAGCGAAAAAACGACGAACCGTGTGTTGATATAAATCTTTGATAGCGTGGATGTAGGGGGACGATTGTCTAGCTATCTGACACGGGGAGGTGAATAAACGGGGATATTAGCTTACATCTAAGCATATTAATATCAAGCACAATCAATGGGAGGAAATGATGGTTACTTACGCTGTGTATTTCGTTATTGGGTTAATTTTCCTGGCGATCTTCAAAGTAAAGTTTACATTTTGGAATGCGCTAGGTGCTGGTATCTGCGCCGTGATCGTGTTTGGCAGCGGCGTCCTTCTGGCTGGTTCGCTGTCAGCGAATGGATCTACTGGTGGGAGTCTGGGTTACCTGTTGATTCTTTTATTAGGGTTGGCTGGGCTGTACGGGGCGGTGAAGGGCGACCGACTGAAGAAGGCGCAAGAGAAGAAGCCCGAGCAACAATAATGTAACTTGGCTGATAATCAGGAGAAAATAATGTCTAGCTTATTAACTCAATTGGTGCTGACTATCATTATTGGTGGAGCGACTATTGCCATTGCCAAGTTGAAATTTAATTTCTGGCGCATAGTAGGTTATGGCGTTTTAGGGCAGCTCGCTTTCGGGGCGATTATTGTGGGAGGAGGTTGGATCGGCTTGTTATTAAATAACCAGGTCACTGTTGATCAACTTCCAACAACAGGATGGACATATATCCTTTTAGCGTTGGGTTGTATATGGGCTTTTCCATTTGCTGTTCATCAGGATAAATTAAGACAGGCTGGACCAATAAAGATAGAAAAAGATCAGAAAAATGATTTTAGTACGCCTGCTCAAAGAAGAAATGTAGAAGAAGGAGATGCAATCACTGATACCAGGTGGAAATGTCCCCAATGCTTGAATATTAATATCGGAGATAAATGCCTCAGTTGTGGCATGAAGCATCAGAAGATAAGTTTGCCGGAAGAGATCATAAAACCTGAAGAGGTTAATAAACCTGAAGAGACAAGGAAACCAAAAGTATACACAAGTACCTATGATGAAAAAGAAAATTTACGACGTATCAATGAACAAATGGTACGAGGATTTAGTGAAAAGAAGTTGCTGCTCGGGTTCATAATTATAGTAATTTGTGTAATCGTTCTGATATCCATTCTTTTCAATTAGCATGGACGGTTATCTGCACAACAAGGTTTCTGCCCTAACAACAATCGAGAACTACAAGGTTAGCAACAAGAACCAGAGAGTAAATAAAAGCCTAGTACACCAAGTTATTACTAAGGCAGGATAATGGACATAAATGGTCAATTATCCTGCTTTCTAATTGATGTTGTCTCAAATTAATTCTCTTCGCTAAATTGTGAGGTGTCGCGTTTTTCCTAAGCGAGTAACATCGCAAGCGTTTCTTATGTAAGCAACTTCCTTACAATGGCTATCATCATCACACAACGAGTCAGGGGTGCTTCCCAAGAGATTGTAGTGCCGTCCAGATCTTCGTACCTGAGCTCAGTTCCGGCCCTCTTTCTAAATATTTGTCATCGAGCCCGATCTAGAGGTGATAAGGTGCTGGATACTTGAATCTAGAACATTAGGTCTGTTTTGGCGACATTATATACTTACATATCCAATAACCACAAAAGATAACAGAATACCTCTGATGCCCTTTCTGGATCACAATTCCCAGGGGATGTATTCAGAGGTATTTCTAATATAATTATACCATCGCTGTCAAGTTGTCCTAACAACCTACACGGGGCATTCTTTCCTCCCCCTACTCCTCCACCCGTTCGACGATCGCGCCGGCTTCGCTGACTTGCAGGTCAAACGTCCGCGCCGAAACGCCGGCCTGCTTGAAAGCCGCCGCCATGGCGTTCGCGGCGGGCTGCAGATCTTCCAGCCCAAAGGCGATGACCGACGGGCCGGCGCCGGAGAGCGCAGCCGCGGCCGCGCCGCTTTGTATCGCCGCCTCGATGGCCGCCGCCGCGCCGGGGATCAACTTCAAACGGTACGGCTGATGCAGGCGGTCCTGCATCACCTCTCCCAGCAGTTCCAGATCACCTTCCAGCAACGCCTGCACTACCAGGGATGTCATGGCGTTGTTAAATACCGCGTCTGGCAATGGGACACTGGCCGGCAGCGCGGCGCGCGCGGCATGGGTGGGTAACGCGACATCCGGCAGTACCACCGCGGCGCGCAACGGTTCACCGCCCACCCGCGGCATCCCCAGCGGACGGGTGATCAGCCGCTGGCCAGTATGACCAACCAGCACCAAACCGCCGTACAAGGCGGCCGCGGCATTATCGGGGTGACCTTCCAACTCCACCGCCAGCGCCAGCACCTGCTCCCGTGTCAGCGGACTGCCGCACAGCTCATTCGCCCCCAACAGACCTGTTAACACGGCCGCCGCGCTGGAACCCAGCCCTGACCCCAGCGGTATTTCGTTATGGCATAACAGAGAAACCCCTTCCGGCGCCTGGCAGCCCGTCAGCGTGAAAACCCGCCGCATGGCCTGCCAGATCAGGTTGCTCTCATCGTGCGGCAGGCTATTATCTCCCTCGCCGTGTACGCGGATGGTCAATCCGCGGCCGGTCAATTCGATCGAAAGTTCATTCCACAGGTCCAGCGCCAGCGCCAGGCAGTCAAAACCCGGGCCGAGGTTGGCCGTGGTAGCAGGGACGCGTACCAGCACTTCAGACACGGCTCATGCTCCTTTCAGCACGGCGGCTTCGATCACGCCGGCTTCCGCGGGTAAAGTCTGATAGGCGAAATCACGCGTGACGATCTCGGGGTCCTTCAAACCGTGCCCGGTGCAGACGATCACAACGCGTTTTCCGCGCGGGTCGATCTGCCCGGCGCTCACCTGCTGCCGCAGGCCAGCCAGCCCGGCCGCGGAGGCTGGCTCCACCCACACGCCGCTGCGCGCCAGCAGTTTTTGCATGGCGAGGATCTCCTCATCTGTACAGGCGATGATACGTCCGCCTGATTCTTCAGCCGCCTGCAGGGCCTGTTCCCCGCGCGCCGGCCGGCCGATGCGAATGGCGGTCGCCACCGTCTCAGGCCGCTCCACCGGGTGACCCAGCACCAGCGGCGCGGAACCGGCTGCCTGCACCCCCAGTACTTGCGGCAAGGAAGTGCCTTTCACCTGCTGATATTGCTTGAAACCCATCCAGTACGCGGTGATATTGCCGGCGTTGCCGACCGGCAGACACAGCCAGTCCGGCGCGCCGCCCAGCGTGTCGCAGATCTCAAAAGCGGCGGTCTTCTGCCCTTCCAGGCGGTAAGGGTTGAGCGAGTTGACCAGCGCCACCGGGTAGCGGGAGGTTAAGTCCACCACCAGCGCCAGGGCGTCATCGAATGAGCCGTCGATCTGCAGCACGTCCGCGCCGTAAGCCACCGCGCCGGCCAATTTGCCGGCGGCCACCTTGCCCTGCGGGATCAGTACAATGCATCGCATTCCCGCCCGGGCGGCGTACGCCGCCGCGGATGCCGCGGTATTGCCGGTGGAGGCGCACATGACCGTCCGCACCCCCCGCCCGGCAGCCTCGCTGATGGCCGCGGTCATGCCGCGGTCCTTGAACGAACCTGTTGGGTTGAGCCCTTCGAATTTGACGAACAGCTCAAATCCGCCGCCGAGAGCATCTGCGGCGGCCGGCACCGGGATGAGCGGGGTATTGCCCTCCAACAGGGTGACGACGCGGGTGTGCGCGGGCAGGTCTAGGTATTGGCGGTAGGTTTCAATGATCCCTGGCATGGGTCTCCTGGAAGTAGTGAGGGGAATGTTGAATATGCTGATTGTATCGCATTCGCACATGATCTACGACAGAGAGAAGCCGTTTCTGGATTGAGATATATCACATGGGGATAAAAAGTCTCAGTGATGTGACCTGTGGAGTTAATCCTCCATTAGGGTTACTGCTACTATACTTAGTTTTTCTCGTCATAGTACAGGTGGCGTGAACACCTCGAAAATAGTACAGTGGCAGGTCGTAAAACTCATCATTGATGTGATCCTAAATCGGATTTATACTGATATATGGATTAACAAGGAGGGATTGCGATGAGTACCAAGAAAGAATTGACAAGGGAGGAATACCTGAAGCAATTATTGCAGCGTTTCACCTCAGCCAAAACACTGGAAGAGAAGAAGCAAATCCTGTACAATCTGGACGACAGGGAAGCCAGGCGAATGCTTATCCATACGTTGACGGGGAAGGAATTTCAGACCCTCTTAGCGGAAGAGATGATAGCGGGTTTGGAATACAACAACAGCATCAACAATTACTAAATCCAGATACAGATACAACAGAAGACGGGGGTCAAAGTAACCTGTACCAGCAGGCTGGTTTTAACTTACAGCCTGACATATCCACGCAGCCGCAGCCTGGCGAACCGCAGATGACTGAGCCCCCCTTTGGTTCCTCTCCCCTCGCTTCGTTCGGGGACGCAAGCAGCCGAATGGCTGCGCAATTTGGGGGGAATGGGGTGGTGGACATGAGCAACCCTATTGGTGAAGTGCCGCTGAACGGGACCCCTCACCTGAGCCATACGGATCAACCTTGCAGGAGATTTACCAGGATGTACGCCCGCTGCCGTACTGCGCGTGATATAATCATCTCAAAGCGTTGACCGGGAAGAGTAGCCCCGCCCGCCGCAGACAGGAATGGCAGCCCAGACTGAGAGCCTGCCACTGCCGCCCGGAGCGAAAACCACCCGTGAGCTGAAAGCTGAACGCCCCGCGCCAGTAAGCCGACCGGCCGCAGCCGTTACCTGCAGTGGAGATATCCCCCGCCAGGGGATAAATCCGGGTGGAACCGCGAAAACTCTCTCGCCCCGGAACGGGCGAGAGTTCTATTTAACACAGTCAACCCTCCAGCGGAGGGAGGAACGAGGAAGAATGGAAGAACAATACGAACAAAGCAAACTGTACCGCATTCGCCACTCAGCCGCGCACATCATGGCGCAGGCCGTGCTGGAGCTTTTCCCGGACGGCAAGGTCACCATTGGCCCGCCGATCGAAGACGGCTTCTATTACGACTTTGACCTGCCGCGCGCCCTCACCCCGGAAGACCTGGCCGGCATTGAAAAACGCATGCGTCAGATTATCGCCGGGCGGCACGCCTTTGTGCGCCGCGAGCTGAGCGCGGACGAAGCCCGCCAGTTCTTCAAAGATCAACCCTACAAAGTGGAACTGATCGACGGGCTGGATAAAGGCGGCCAGGATGAGTACGGCAACGCCATCAGTGAACGCCCGGTCATTTCCACCTACACGCATGACACATTCACCGACCTGTGCCGCGGCCCGCACGTTGAGAATACCGGCCAGATCAATCCCTCGGCCATCAAGCTGATGAGCGTGGCCGGTGCCTACTGGCGCGGCGACGAGAAACGCCCCATGCTGCAGCGCATCTACGGCACCGCCTGGGAGACCCCCAAGGACCTGGAAGACTACCTGTGGAAGCTGGAAGAAGCCAAAAAGCGCGACCACCGCAAGCTGGGCAAGGAACTGGGCTTGTTCTACTTCTCTGAGGATGTCGGCCCCGGCCTGCCGCTCTTCACCCCCAAAGGCGAAATGCTGCGCCACCTGATGGAAAGCTATGTACGCGATGTGCAGACCAAATACGGCTTCCAGCACGTCTGGACCGGCAACCTGGTGAAAGAAGACCTGTACAAACGCTCCGGCCACTACGAGAACTACAAAGACGCCATGTTCCCGCCGATGGTGGATGAGAACATCACCTTCCGCCTCAAGCCGATGAACTGCCCCAGCCACATGACGCTCTTCAACGAGATGGGCCGCCACTCCTACCGCGAGCTGCCTATGCGCTTCGCGGAATTTGCCACGCTCTACCGCTACGAGAAGACCGGCGAATTGAGCGGGCTGACGCGCGTTCGCGCCCTGACACAGGACGACTGCCACACCTTCTGCACCCCGGAGCAGATCGAAAGCGAGTTCTCGCTGGATCTGCAGGTGATCAAAGAAGTGCTGCAGCGCTACCGCTTTACCGACTACCGCGTGCGCCTCTCCCTGCGCGGTGAAGGCGGCAAATACGTGCAGGACCCCGAGAAATGGGATAAAGCCGAAGCCGCGCTGCGCAGCGCCCTGCAGGCTAACCATGTGGAGTTCTACGAAGCCACCGGTGAAGCCGCCTTTTACGGCCCCAAAGCCGACTTCATGGCGCGTGATGTGCTCGGCCGCGAATGGCAGCTGTCCACCATCCAGGTGGATTTCATCCAGCCGGCCCGCATTGGCTGCACCTACATCGCCGAGGACGGGCAGGAACACACCCCGGTGGTACTGCACCGCGCCGTCACCGGCACCACCGAGCGCTTCCTGGGCGTCATCATCGAGCACTTTGCCGGCGCCTTCCCGGTCTGGCTCAGCCCGGTGCAAGCCGTGCTCATCCCCATTGCCGACCGGCACGTGGAATACTGCCGGTCCCTGGCCGCACGCCTGAAAGCCCAGGGCTTGCGGGTGGAAGTGGACGAACGCGCCGAGCGCATGAACTCCAAGATCCGCGACGCGCAAAAGCAGAAAGTACCGTACATGCTGGTGATCGGCGACCAGGAAATGGAAAACGACCAGGTGGCGCTGCGCCTGCGCAACGGTGAAAACCCCGGCGCCATGCCAGTGGCGGACTTCCTGACCCGCGCCCAGCAGGAAATTGAAGCCGGAGATTGACCCGAAACCCGCCCGAGAGCCGCGATTCAGCCTGAAAAGCCGTCCGCATTTGACGATTCAGGCTGAATCGTGGTATTATCAAACGACTTAATGCCGGCGCTGCCGGATATGACGCAATTATTCAGGAGAATACTATCAGCACAACTATATTTCGGGTAAATGATACCATCCGCTCCCCGCAGGTTCGCCTGATCGGGGCCAACGGCGAAAACGTCGGCATCGTGGAAATCTCTGTCGCGCTGCGCATGGCACGCGACGCGGAGCTGGACCTGGTGGAAGTAGCGCCAAACTCCGATCCGCCGGTTTGTCGCATTATCAATTTTGGCAAGTTCCTCTTCGAAAAAGAGAAGAAAGAACGCGAGGCCAAAAAATCGCAAACCAAGATCGAGATCAAAGAGATCCGGCTGCGCCCGAAGACCAACGAGCACCACCGCGGTTTCAAAACCCGCGACGCCCGCAAATGGCTGCAGGATGGCATGAAAGTCAAAGTGACCATCAAGTTCAGAGGTCGCGAGATCACCTACCCGGAACTGGCGCTGGAAGACCTGAAAGAGATCGCTGAAGAATTGGCGGATGTCGCGACTGTGGAAGTAGCGCCAGCCCTGGAAGGCAGAGTAATGAATATGATGCTCAGCCCGGCCAAGTTCAGCAAGAAGAAAGCCGCCGCCGAGGGAGCGCCCGCCGCCCCTGCCGCGCCAAAAGCGGAAGAATAACCCTGGGATTGCCATTCTATCCATAGAATGTGGAAGCCTGCGGCAGATGTTCACTGCCGTAAAAACCAATGAGAGGAGTATGCTGTGCCCCGCAAGTTAAAAGCAGGAAAAACCAAACTGAAGACCCACAAGGCAACCTCTAAACGGTTCCGCCTGACCGGGTCCGGTACGCTTGTGCGCACCAAGGGTGGCAAGAGCCACCTGCGCCGTCGTACCTCCGAGCGCACCAAGGATTTGCTTGCCGAAATGATCCCCGTCGAGGGCGAGAATATCGTCAAGAGCGTGCGCCGTCTGGCCCCGTACATGAAGAAGGACTAGTACGGATCAACCTTCGCCAAGCGCGAAGCTCATTAGAGCGACTGTTGGGTGCGCGCAACTGGCTATCATAGCCGGCGCCCAGGGGTTAGCAAAGGAGTAATTTATGGCTCGTGTGAAAGGTGGACCGAAAGGTCACCTGCGACATATCAAAGTACTAAAGATGAACCAGGGCTACTTTGGCACTCGTCACCGCCTCTTCCGGCGGGCGAATGAGGCAATGCTCAAAAGCCTGTTTTACGCCACCCGCGACCGCCGGGTTCGCAAACGCGACCTGCGGAAGCTGTGGATCACGCGCATCAACGCGGCTGCCCGCATCAACGGCGTCAGCTACAGCCGCCTGATCAACGGGATGAAAAACGCCAAGATCGAACTGAATCGCAAGATGCTGGCCGACCTGGCTGTGCGCGACCCGAAGGCTTTTGCGGCAGTTGTTGCCAAAGCAATGGCTGCGTAACCAACCTCTCATAATAGCCGGGAAGGCTCGCCTTCCCGGTTTTTATTTTGCCTGTGCTACAATTTAAGCCAGATATGATCACCTCCATCCACAACCCCCTGCTGCAGCGTGCGCGCCGGCTGCTTTCCCGCTCGAAAGACCGGCGGGAAGAGCAAGCCTATGTACTGGAAGGTGTGCGCCTGGTGGAAGAAGCCTGGACCGCCGGCGCGGTGCCGGAGGTGGTGATCTATTCATCCACGCTGGGGGAACGGGGAAACGCGTTGTTAAGCCAGATGCGGGCAGCCGGCGTACCAGTAGAAGAAGTCCCCGCTGACCTGCTGGAACGGCTGGGCGATACCGATACCCCGCAGGGCATTTTAGCCGTCCTGCCCTATTCTCCGCCAACCCTGCCGGCGGCTGCCAACCTGGTCGTCATTCTGGACGGCATCCGCGACCCGGGCAACCTGGGCACCATTCTGCGCACCGCCTGTGCCGCCGGCGCGGATCTGGCGCTGCTCTCACCCGATTGCGCGGACGTGCTTTCCCCCAAAGTCCTGCGCTCCGGCATGGGCGCGCATTTTCACATCCCCTGTGTTTCCGCGCCGTGGGAAGATATTTCCCGCTGGTGCCAGGCGAATCTGGCGGCCGCGGCCGTCTTCCTCTCCGATGTCAACGGCGGCTTATCGCTCTGGCAGTGCGACCTACGCCAGCCCTGCGCGCTGATCATCTGCAATGAGGCCAGCGGCGCCAGCCCGGCCGCGCGCACGCTGACCGAGACGCGCGTCCACATCCCCATGCCGGGCGGTTTTGAAAGCCTGAACGCCGCTACGGCTGCCGCGATTTTACTGTTCGAAGCGGTGCGGCAGCGGAGCCAGGCATGAAGATCCGCTCGCTCACCTATTTCATTCATCCGCCGGCTGGTTTACCCGCCCAGATTCAGGCCGCGGCGGCGCACGCGCGCAGCCTCTCTGACGCGCTGGCACGTGCCGGGGTGGCGGTGCAGACCCGCCGCCTGGCCACCACGCCGTTCCCGCGCTGGCTGGACCTGGAAGATCCCGCTGCCGCGCTGCGACAGGCAGCACAATTGGAGCAAACCGCGCTGGCAGAGGGCTTCAACTACACCGCCATTGGACCCGCCGGTCCGCTGCTGCCGGCCAGTTTTGAGATCCTCAAACAGGTGCTGACCCGGACCGGGCTGTTTGCCAGCGCGTGCCTGACCCACGGGCAGCAGCTGCATCCGCGTGCCTGCCGGGCCAGCGCTGATATCATTCACCACCTGTCCGCGGTGGAGGAGCACGGCTTCGCTAATTTGCGATTTACCGCGTTGGGCAATGTGCCGGCCGGGTCGCCGTTCTTCCCGTCCGCCTACGCGCCGGCTGATGAGATGTCCTTCGCCATCGCGGTCGAAGGCGCGGACCTGGCGGTGGCGGCTTTCAGCAATGCCGGCAGTATCGCCGAAGCGCAGACCAACCTGGCCAGCCGCATGCTAGCCGCCGCGGATCTGATCACCGCGCAAGTCCAATCAGCTAATCCAAAGATTCCCTTCACCGGGCTGGACATGACCCTGGCGCCTTTCCCGGATGAACTGACTTCCATCGGCGCGGCGTTGGAAAAGCTGGGAGTCCCCGCCCTGGGGCAGGCCGGCTCCGCCGCGGCCGCGGCGGTTTTGATGTCCGCCATGCAAGCGGTGAAATATCCCCGAACCGGGTTCAACGGGCTGATGCTGCCAGTGCTGGAAGACAGCCGCCTGGCGCAGCAGGCCGCGCGCGGCACATTGGGGGTGCAGGACTTGCTGCTCTATTCCACCCTGTGCGGCACCGGGCTGGATACGATCCCGCTGCCCGGTGATGTCTCAGAAGATCAACTGACTGCCATCCTGCTGGATGTTGCCGCGATCTCACTGCGGCTGAATAAAGCACTGACAGCGCGCCTGATGCCCATCCCCGGCAAGTTGGTTGGTGATCGGACAGATTTTGATTTCGCGTTCTTCGCCAACAGCCGGGTGATGAATCCCGATTCAGCCGGTGTCTCTGGCTTGCTGGCCGGCGATGAACCGTTTACAATCCTCCCCCGCGGGTAATTAGCGTACTTGCTTGAAGTTGATCAGTGTCAGGTTCTGATCGCACTGATCGCTGGTGGTGATGAAGACTTTCTCAGATACCGCGGTGCCGGCCTGGTTGTAGAGCTGTACCCACAGGGTCTGGTAACTGTACGAGGGGATATCGTCAATTTGGATCTCGTAACCTGCCCCGCCGTAACGCTGGACCGTCCCGGTAATGCTCATCTCGGCTTTGACATAGCCGTGGAAGGAGCCGTACACCTGCACCCGCAATCCGAGGATTGGCGCGCCGGTCTGGTCTTCCACATTACCGCCCACCCCCAGCCAGGCACAGCCCACATTCGGTACCATGGCACTGTACGGCAATGTCGCCGGGCTGCCCTGCATCACCACGAAGGGATATTCGCTGTCAACCGGGGCCTGTGTCTCGGCTGCGCCGGGGGTCTGCGTCGGCAGCAAGATCATGAATGGCGTGTAGGCGGTCGTCGGGGTGCTGGTTTCGGTCGGGCTGGCGGCTGGCGTGCTGGTGAAAACCGGGGTGGCTATTGCGGTCGGCTGCGGTGTGTTTGTCGATGTTGGAATTAGGGTGGCTGTTGAGGTTGGGATAACCGGCGGCTGCGCGGTGGGGTGCGGTGGAAAAGGATTATACCCAGCGGTCGGGTTGCTAAAGATGGCGGCCGCGTACGAGACAAAAACCACCGTACCGGTGAAAAATACCCCGCTGAAGAAGTTTAACCAGCGCAGCTTGCGCGGATGTTTTGGCGGTTCACCATCAGGAAGATGCTCGTCCGAATAATCCACCCTGCCCCCGCTTACGGCGTGATCACAACACTGGCCGCGGACTGGCGTCCCCGCAGCCAGTTCTCAACTGCCTGCTGCTGAACAAACAGCAGCGCGTCTGGTGTCAGCGGGTGCGCGTCCTCTTTTTCCACGATGTAAATAATATGATAACCCACTTCGGTCGTGATAACGTCGCTGTACGCGCCAAGCGCGAGGGTGAAGGCCGCGCTATCCACCGCGGACTGAGCCAAATATCCCTGTGGGAACCAGCCCAGGTCACCGCGGGTGACCGGGTCCACCTGGGCGGCCAGGTCATCAAAAGCGGCGCCGGCCTGTAACTGCGCCAGGTAGCCGCGCGCAGACGCTTCGCTCAACACCCGGATCTGGCGGGCATGTACCTGCGGAGCGGTGGCAGGGACGGCCGCGGTCAGGGCATCCCGCACGCAGGCCGCCGCGCTGTTCCGTTTGAAGGCCGTTTGAAATGTGGCGGCATCGTAGAAATTCTGCTGCAGCCAGGTATTAAAGGCATCCGGCCCGCCCACCGCGGAGATCGTGCCGTCCAGGCGGGTTTGCAGGCTGGCATCATCCTGCGCGCAGCCGTACTCACCCGCGGCCTGAGCCAGCAGCAGCTGGTAGATCAACTCCTGCTGCACCGCCGCGGCTTGTTCGCCCTCCGCTGGCACGGTCTGCCCGGCGGCTTGCAGCCCGGCCTGATAGCGCTGCAGCTCACCCTGGTACTCCACCACCGTAATGCCCTGCCCGTTGACTGTGACGGCCATCGGCTCGCTGGTCGGTGTCGGCTCTGGCACAGAAGTTGGCACGTCACTTGTAACTGTAGGTACAGCGGCTGCGTTGTTCCCGGCGCAGCCGGAAACCAATGCGAGTATGATCAGTGCAGCCAGTATGCGTGCGGTGGGGAGTGTTTTTCTGCTCATCCACCAGATTATAACCCATCTGCTGCCACCTCACCCCGGCCGCACGGGGCTGCCGATTGGAACAGGAGAAAGACTATGAAGATCAAACTAAGTTTGCTGATACCCGTCCTCACCATCCTGGCGCTGGCCGTACCATTTAGTACTGCCAGTGTATCCGCCAAGACCATTCCCGGTATCTCCATCGTCAGCGTGGTACCCGGGCAGGTGGTCACCATCCAAACCAGTAACTTCCCGGCCAATCTGGACTTTGATGTCGTAATCGGACCCTACGGCAAGTACGGTCTGACGGGCTACAAGGTCGCGACGACGAATTCCGGCTCAGGCGGAGCTTTTACAGCCACCTACAACATCCCGGCGGATTATAAAAACGCCGCGCGGCTGGCTATCCGCCTGACCAACCAGAGCAAGGGTTACTACGCCTACAACTGGTTTGAGAATGTCGTACCCACACCCGCGCCGACCGCGATTATGAAGACTCCCATCCCGGGATATAAAGGCACCCCCTCCATCAAGATCCAGTCGGTGGTCAGCGGCCAATTCGTTGGCGTGGAAGGCACCAACTTCCCGCCCAATGCCGAGTTGAACGTCCGCATGCATGTGATCGGGACGCGCGGCAAGAACGGCTACCTCGCCGGAACCGTGAAAGCGGGAGACACCGGGCAATTTACCGCCAAGTTCAGCATCCCTACCGAAGTCGCCGGCCTGTTCATGATCGCCATCCGCGTGGAAGACCCGGCCAGCGGATACTACGGCTACAACTGGTTCTTCAACACCAATACCCCGCTTATCGGCGCCGGGTCTGCCCCGGATGAAACAGATGCGGCCGGCAAAACCGGGGGATCACCCGCGGTGACAGCTACCCCGGCTTACGCGGGTTTCCCCACCCTGGAAATCACCGCGGTGGAGATGGGCAAGAAAGTCACACTGGCCGCGGCCAACCTGCCCGCCGGCAAGACTTTTGAGGTATATCTGGGCACCTTGAATCAGATGACCGGTGGCGGGATGAAAGTGGCCACTATGGCAGCCTCAAGTGATGGTACCGCCACGTTGACGGTTGAAATCCCGCCGGAATTTTCCAGCCTGTGGAAGATCTCCGTGCGAATTATCGACAATGAAACCGGTTATTACGCTTACAACTGGTTTTATAATCAGACATACCCGTAGAAATAGATGAAACAAGAACGGCATGTGAGTGACCTCGCATGCCGTTTTTTTCATATATTATAATGAAACTACCCTTTACCCTTAGGACCTCGCCATGAAACCCTTTATCCGTCTGACGCTGATCATCTTGATGCTGCTTGTGCTGGCCTGGGGATCATATACCGGCGCGACCGGTTTGATCACCAGTATGGAAGATTATCAAAGCCCGCTGGCAGATAATCCACCCGCGCCTGGCGCGGCAGTCGGCCAGTCGGCTGCCCGGCAGCTGGTGATCATCCTGGTGGATGCCCTGCGGCTGGATACCTCCCTGGACGCCAGCTTGATGCCGACGGTAAATGAATTGAAAGAGTCCGGCGCTTTCGCCCCGATGGTTTCCCATCCGCCCAGCTACTCCGCCCCGGGATACGGCACACTCTTCACCGGCGCCTGGCCGGAGATCAACAGCGGGCCGGCCTTCAATACCGAGTATGACCTGATCAAACAGCCCTGGTCGCAGGATAACCTGTTCTCGGCCGCGCACCGGGCTGGATTAAGGGTTGGCGTGAGCGGCTTCAACTGGTTTGAGAAGTTGATCCCCGCCGACGCGGTTGACCTGTCTTATTACACCCCCGGCGAAGATAACGCGGCAGATGAAGCCGTCCTGCAGGTCGCCCTCCCCTGGTTGGAAAACCCACCCACGCAGGTCATCTTGATCCACCTGGACCAGGTTGATTATGCCGGCCACCACGAAGGCGGTCCGCGGGCAGCCGGCTGGAGTCAGGCTGCCAGCCGGGTAGATGGCATGATCGCGGCGATCGTCTCCAAATTGGACTTGACGCAAGACACCGTCGCCATCTTTAGCGACCACGGGCAGATCGACGCGGGCGGCCACGGCGGCACCGAAGAGATCGTGCTACGCGAGCCGTTTATCCTGGCCGGCAAGGGAATCATCCCCGGCGTGTATCCTGAGATCCAGATGGTGGATGTCGCTCCGACGCTGGCCGCCCTGCTCGGCACGAACATCCCGGCCAGCAGCCAGGGTTCCGCCCAACTGCAGATGTTGGACCTGCCCGCGGGTACTGTTTCCGCGGCTGAGGAGCAACAAACGGCGGTCCACGCGCAGCTAACCCGGGCGTATAACACAACTATCGGAAATACGGATCTCACTCAGGATATCGATTCTGCTCGTAATTCCCGCCTGGCCAGAGAACGCGGCTGGCGGTTGCCGCTAAGCCTCCTGCTGGCGCTCGGTCTGCCATTTGCTTTCCTCTGGCGTAAAGCCCAGGCGCGGCTGCCCATCTTAGCCGGCGGGTTCTTGTCATTTGCCATATTCCAGGCGCGGTATGCGCTGCTGGACGGCAAGGGATACTCTTTCAGCGAGGTTTCCTCTCCCACCGACCTGGTGGTGTATTGCGCAGTCACCTTGCTAATCGCCATGACGCTGGGGTTCGTTCTTACCCTGGTTCTGCGTCGTCAGAAGTTCACAGACCGCTGGGATGCGGTGGATCACACCGTCAACTACATCTTTGCCTGCCTGTATTTCTGGTTATTACCGCTCATTATCAACTTCTGGTGGAATGGCTTGCTGCCGGATTGGACGCTGCCTCAGCTGGATGTATACTTCTGGGCATTACTGGGATACGTCGGCATCTTGTTTAGCGCGGCCGGCGGGCTGCTGCTGTTGGCCGTCTTCCCACTGATAACCACCAGGGGTAGAAGGAAACAGCCCTAACCCTGTACCGGAAAGCTCGCTCGCATCCGGTAAATCCGCGTTAATAGCGCGACCAAAGGAATATTGAATTTAATGGCAAGTTCGACATCTTTACAACGGATCTTTTCCTCTTTCCAACACCCGAATTACCGCCTGTGGTTTGGCGGTCAGCTGATATCACTGGTTGGCACCTGGATGCAATCCACCGCGCAGGGCTACCTGATCTACACACTCACAGGTTCCACCGCCTACCTCGGCTATATCTCGATCGCGGCCGGCATCCCCACCTGGATCTTCATGCTGTACGGCGGGGTAATTGCCGACCGCATTCCGCGGCGCAAGCTCATCATGATCACTCAGGCGGCTATGATGGTCCTGGCCCTGGCGTTGGCCGCGCTGGTCTTCACCAACACCATCCAACCCTGGCACATCCTGGTTCTGGCATTCCTGCTGGGCATCGCCAACGCCTTTGACGCACCGACCCGCCAGTCCTTCGTGCTGGAATTGGTTGGACGGGAAGACATGACCAATGCCATCGCGCTGAACGGGGCCATGTTCAACCTGGGGATCATCATCGGCCCCTCGATCGCGGGCGTCACTTATGCCGCCGTGGGACCGGCCTGGTGCTTCCTCATCAATGGCATCTCATTCATCGCGGTTATCGTCGCGCTTTCGCTGATGAAGATCTCCTATGTTCCAGAAAAGCTGCCCGCCCGCAATGTAATGGAAGATTTACGAACCGGCATTCAGTATGTGGCACAAAACCGCGCGGTCCGTTCTTTGATCACCAACCTGGGGCTGATGTCCATCTTCGGCTTTGGCGTGGTAGCGCTCATCCCGGCCTGGGCGGTGGAAGTATTGCACGGGGACGTGCGGGTGAACGGCCTGCTGTTGACCGCCCGCGGTGTCGGTTCGGTCATCGCCACCCTGTGGATCGCTTCGCGCGGCAACCGCCGCGGCCGCGGCAAGATCTGGCAGCTGGGCAACCTGCTGCTGCCGGTGTTCTGGATCATCTTCTCCTTCATAAGCAATCTACCGTTGGCGCTAGCCGCCATCGGCGTGGTAGGTATGAGCTTCATCCTATGCAACAACCTGTCGAACTCCATTGTGCAGACGGCGGTGCCGGACGCGCTGCGCGGGCGGGTGATGGCCATCTATACCATGGTGTTCTTCGGCTTAACGCCGGTCGGCTCGCTGCTGGCCGGCCTGGCCGCCGAGAAGTTCAGCCTGCAAACCACAGTACTGGCCAGCGGGTCAATCTTCCTGGTGATCGCGCTGTTCACCTTCATCCGCTATCCCTATCTGCGCAGGTTGGACTGATGTCAGTAACTGCGCGCCTCTCAACAGGAGCAGTATGACCTTACGCTTGATCTTCAACGCGGATGATTACGGTCTGACGGTCGGGGTTTGCCGCGGCATCCGCCAGGCGCACCTGCGCGGTGTGGTGACATCCACCAGCTGCATGATCGGCATGCCGGGAGTTGGCGCTGAAATTAAGACAGCCCGGCGAGAATGTCCGCGCCTGGGGATGGGGTTGCATCTCACCATCACTGCCGGCTGGCCGATTCTATCTCCAGAGGAGATCCCGGCGCTGTGCGCGGCGGACGGACGCTTTCAGCGGCTGGAGAGCCTGCTGCACCGCCGGCATGCGCTGCCTCTCGCTCAGGTGGAGGCCGAGTGGCGCGCGCAAATCAGGGCATTCATAGAGGCGGCGGGGTCACCGCCCACGCACCTGGATTCACATCATCACAGCTCCTACTTCACGCCTGACCTGTTCCGGCTGCAATTGAAGCTGGCCGCGGAATTTGGCACGGCCGTCCGCCTGCCGGTCATCAGCCGGGAACCTTATCAAGCCGCCGGCCTGCCGCCGGAGGTGACCGCCGAGCTGGAAGCCGCCCTGCCGGGGTTGCTGGCGGAGTTTCACCCCCGCTGCCCGGACGGCTTCCTGGCGGATTTTTATGAGACTGGCGCTACCAGACAGACCCTGATGGATTTCACTGACAGTCATCCAACCGGCACCTGGGAAGTAATGTGTCATCCGGCTTACGCGGATGGCGACCTGCTGGCTGTCTCCAGCTATAACGCCAACCGCCAGGTGGAACTGGAGCTGCTGACCAACCCGCAGACGGTTAAAGCCCTGCGGGAAAAGAAAGTTCAGTTAGTGAACTTTTTGGATGTTAAGTTATAGACTACATTTTTAGGGTTTGGAGAAATCTCTGGTAAAAGCGACATGTCTCAGTGCCCATCCCCAGCCCCTTCCCGTGGGGAGGGGTTCCTTTTTTATATGTGGATGAGCCGATTCTCGGCTCATCTGCATTTATTTAACACTTACCCCGCCGTGAGATCGGGGAAGAAATGCTGGGTGGATTTAAACGAAAATGAGCGAGGAGAGGATCGAACCCCGGTGCAAAACAACCGGGGCAGGTATATCCCTCGATGGGGCTCACAACAGAATGAAATATATAAATGAAAAATGAGCGAGGAGAGGATCGAATACATCCCCTCTCGGGGACTCTGAACAAAACCAGGTAATTAAATACAAAAATGAGCGAGGAGAGGATCGAATGAATCCCCTTGCGGGGACTCTCAACAAAACTGGTGGCTTAAATACGAAAATGAGCGAGGAGAGGATCGAACTCTCAACAAATGGCTTAAAAGGCCACTGCTCTGCCATTGAGCTACTCGCCCACAACGGCTCATATTCTATCACCAGCCGGTATTTTGGTCAATAAGCTTTACCGTGCCGGGAAGAAAAGCTTCATCATCGATTCGGCCGTACTATAGCAATTGCGATTGATCGTGGCAGCCGCCGCGGCATAATACCAACCGCCTGTTTGGATGGCTGCGCCGATCCCCGCCGCGCAGGTCATGGCTTTGAATTCTTTGCTCAACACGTCAAAGAAAGTGTCCATAAAGACTTCTTCATTAAAATCCCCGGTATAGTAAGCCACCGTGTCAAAAGCGGATTTCATTTTTACGTACAGCGCGTCTATTGGGTCCTGCACCGGATTCAAAATCGATCCCTGTTCCCCACCCACGCAGCCGTATCCGGGCACATACAGGATCTCCACCCGGGAATTACCGTAAGGTTGCGAGAGGACATCGATCAAACAGGAATCGGAGCGGGATTGATAGGTGTACAGGTCCAGGTAGGTCATATCGATTCGCAGAAAATCATCAATCCACCACCAGCCTTTGGTGTAAGCCAGGCTGAATCCGGCCGGATCACTTTTATACCAGCTGCTCCAAACACCGTTCTGGTTGTATCCTGAAATGGTGACGTTGGTCAGCTGGATTTTGGAGTCATCAACAAAAAACACGATCTGCCGCCCGGTGGTGAGAGTGGAAGGACTCTTTGCCTGCACCGGAGTTGCTTCAGTGGTAATAATAAAACTAATTAGCAGAAGGATGATAACAGCTTTTCTCATATCAATGCTCCTTTATTTGCTAATTAAAATAGCACAAGATTCACCAAAATCAATCCCTCAAGAAAAAAACTGAAAGGCATACCCCATTTCGGGCATGCCTTTCCGTATCCGTTCTTTTCTCTTTACTGCGTGCACTGCTGACCGTCCCAATTGCAGCCGTTGGCCAGACAGGTGGATTTATCGGTATAGCTCGGGCAGGTCTGGCTGCCCGGTGTAGATTGACAGACCCCGTTCACCAGGTAACAGCCGTTCTGCTCGCATTCATTTGGCGAGTAATCCGCGCAGGTCGCCTGGTGCGGTTTGGCGGTCGGCGCCGCTGTCACCTGGCAGACCGGCGGGGTCAGCGCGTATCGTAACAGATAGCCAGCCCCGTCACTGTAACGGCCGGAGACCAGCGCATCCACCGGGCTGCCAGACAGCTCGCGCGCGAGAGCGCACACCACCAGGTTCGTCCCCATGCCGCTGCAATCGGCCGGTGCCGGTGCGAATCCATTGAAAGTAATCGCATCAACCGAAACCCCGGCGTCCACCTGCACGGTCACGACCGGCGTCCGACCGGTGCATGCCGCGGTGATGGTATTCCCCGGTAAAGCGCGCGGAGTGCAGCCGGGGGTACAGGTTTCACCCGCATGCGCGTTGAGATAGTTGATCACCATCAAAACATCCAGCGGAGTAAGCGCGCCGTCGCCGGAAACATCAAAGAAACCCGCCCCGGCCGGGCGCGGCACTGGTAAAACACCCACGCCAAAGGCATTCATCCGGTTTATCAGCAGCAGTACATCAATGGGGGAAACACAGCCGTCGTTGTTCACGTCCTGCGGCAGGCCCACATGCTGCCAGGCAGAGATGGCGGCATCATCCACGCAGGTACCGCTGCCCGGTAAGCTGGGGGTGTTGGACGTGCCGCACTGCTCCGGCGGAAAGGTGACCAGGCCGTCATATGATTGAGTGAGGGTTGAGCCGTCAACCAGCACGGCCGTCAGGTTGACGCTCGGTCCGGGGGTCGCGGCCGGTAGTATGCAATGGAAAGTGCCGCTGCTGGCAGTATCCGCACCGCAGGCTACCACTCCCGCGGAAGTGGATGCGCTCAAGGCGGCGACATTCGGACCGCCGCTAATGCTGACAGCCAGGTCGATCATGGACGCGCCCTGCGGCAAACAGCCGGGGACGATCGTCCAGATAGCACCGCCCTGTTCACCGCCGCAGCGCGCCGGCAGCGAGGCGCTGCTGTACGGGCTGGCCTGGCACACCACGTTCACACTGTCCACGCTGGCGCAGAACTGCAGGTCCGTTGGCAAGGAAATAGGAATATTACAGGCGAAGGTACGGGGAGAGGTGGAGCTTTCGCTGCAATCAGTGGATACACCGCCTGAATTCACCTGCACAGCCGCAGCGCCTGCCGGACCAACGAACTGCACAAAAGCTGTGCCGCCGGGCAAGCCGTCCGGCCGGCAAACCGGCTGGCCAAATTGCAGGCTGGCCGTACCGGCCGGGGTGGCCGGGCAGACAGCCGGCAGGAAGACCGGCGCTGCTACCGGGACGCTGACCGCAGGATCGCTGGCCAGCGCGCAGGTCACATCCAGATGCACCAGGCCGTCGCTGGCGGACGGCGGGGTCAGGCAATCCCAGCGCAAAGCCGGACCGCCGGTGACAGCGCAGCTGGCGGGGGTATTCAGCGCGATCAGTAAACTATCTGCCGGATCGGAGGAAAGCGCGAAGCTTGACCGGCCAGACTGATCGCAGGTTGATTGAACGACCAGCGCGGGTGAACTGCCCTGTTGGTTGCAGGCTGGCACCTCAGCGGAAAAAGACGCGCTGAAGGGTGTGATGCCGTCCAGGGCGACCATATTAGCCGTCCCCGTCAGCGACGCGGGGCCGGTGATGCCCGGCAGCGGACAATTCGCAGAGGACAGACCGGCCAGGCATTCACTGCCCGGATCGGAATAATTGAGATTAACAGATCCTGACAGGATGGAAATAGCGCTGAAAGAGGCCGGGATGGAGCTGGTTAACTCGACCGCGGCTGTCCCTTCCGGGGCACAAACCGTCCGCGCTGAAACCACCCCCTGATTTGGAATCTGCTGATTACCCTGGCAGCCTGCGTAAGCGCTAGCGGGCAGGCGAACGTCATACTCGCTGCCGGGTAAAGCCGTTCCATCACCCCGGACGATATAGAAGCGCAGATCATGCTCCGCGCCGCTGCTGGCCGGGTCTAGCGGAAATATGCAGACGAGCATGGCCCGGCTGCTGTCATAACCGCAGGTCAGCGGGCTGCCATTGTGCGTACCGGCATAAGGCGCGCCAAGGGTATTTGAAGCGGAGAGATAAATCAAACCTTCACCGGTGATAGTGCACAGAGGCATGGGGTTGCCCCAGCTCCAGGACGCGGGTGTGTTCCCGGGATCGCGGTAACCGCGCAAACCGGGCTCCACGCTCCCGCCCTGTTCGGATACCCGGTGCAGCGGATCACCACCCGAAACGCCGGTAATCTCATCCCCACCCAGCACACAGCGGAAGCCCACATCATTGAATCCCCGGGTTGGGTCGCTGGCGGCGCGGTTGGCTGTCCGCAATTCACCGGCGGTGGAGTTCCAACCGCCGCCGCGGATCACTTTGTAGATACCGGCATATGGGCCGGGTGGATTCATGCTGGCGGCCACCTGATAGTAGTTGGCGTCATACCAATCATTGACCCATTCCCAGGCATTCCCGGCAAAATCTACTCCGTCCAGCGGTGTGTTGCCGGCGGGAAATGAGCCAACCTGGAACGGCAGCGCTTCTTTACCGCAGCCGGCCATGCCGCTGTTGGCGCAGCTCGCGGCATCACCGCCCCAGGGGTAAAGATTTTCACCCATGCCGCGCGCGGCAGCTTCCCATTCCGCTTCAGTCGGCAGCCGGCCGCCGGTCCAGCGGCAGTAATCCGCCGCCATATACCAATCCACACCCACCACCGGCATTTCCGCGGTCAAACCCGCGGCAGCGACCGGCACCAGGCAGGCCCCGGCCAGCACGCAGTCTTGATATTGCTGAAAAGTCACTTCGCTGCGCAAAATGCGGAAAGTGCTCAGCTCCACTTTATGTAATGGCATTTCATGCGGCAGCGCGTATATATCCCGCGCGCTGCTGCCCAGCACGTAAACACCGCCGGGGATGGTAATGCTGCCGTCCGCGGGTGCGGCCGGGACAGGGGTGGCGGCCGGGACAGGGGTCTCTGTTGGAAGAATCGGGGGGCTGGTGGCTTCGATCGGCGCCGGAGGCAGCGGGCTCGCGCACGCGGAAAGAACAAGCAGAACAAAGATCAACCCGAACAACCAGCCTGAACGCACCTGTTTTTGCATAGAACCTCCGATCTTCCCAGATTATTATGGCACGTAACTTTTTATTATCAAATGAATTTTGGCTTGAAATATGTATAATTACGCAAGGAGACCAAATGGCAAATCTTACAACTGTAACCACTGCTTCTTTTAACGAACTGCTGAAATCATCTACCTTACCAATTCTGGTGGACTTTGGCGCCACCTGGTGCGCCCCATGCAAAATGCTGGAACCCTACGTCGAAAAGCTGGCCGCCGCGTACGCAGGGAAAATGGTCGTGGTGAAATTGGATATCGATGAAAATCAGGATACCGCCTACAACTACCAGGTGATGGGTGTGCCCACCCTGATGCTCTTCAAAAACGGCCAACCCGTGGACCGCACCAGCGGCTTCCAACCTTACGATAACCTGGTGAACCGGTTCAGCCAGCACCTCTAGCCTGACCGCATGAAAACAGCCCTGCCGTACGGCACCTGGCCATCCGAAATTACGCCGGCAAGTGTTGCCGGCCGCTTGCGGCTGGCAGATACCCGGGCCACCACCGCGGGGTGGACCTGGCTGGAAAGCCGCACGGATGGCACATACCTGGTTCAACCGGCCGGTCAGCAGTTGCGGGAAACCTGCCTGCCTGTCCCGGCCCGCGGCAGCCTGGCTTACGGCGGGGGCGAATTTGACTGCCGGGCTAACAGGCTGGTGTATTGCGGGAAAGACGGCCGGCTATATATCCGCCAGGGTGACAACCTGAGTTTTTCCACAATTCCCTTGCCGGTTGGCAGTAATGCCTCACCTACCATTTCTCCCGACGGTAATCTGGCACTTTTTCTTCACTCTGAAGGCGCGACCGACTCAATCGGCCTGGTGGACCTGGCCGCAACCAGTTGGCCAATTCGCCTGACCCACGGCGCGGATTTCTATATGCAGCCCTGCTGGCACCCCGGCGGCAGGCGCGTCGCCTGGGTGGAATGGAACCAGCCCGCCATGCCCTGGGACGCCAGCGTGATCAAACTCGCTGAGTTCTCCCCTGAGACGCAACAGATAGTTTCAATCCAAACGATCGCGGGCGGAAAGGATACCCCCGTCTTTCAGCCGGAGTTCTCACCGGACGGCCGCTGGTTAAGTTACATCAGCGGCGCGGGAGACACAGACGAGTTGGTACTGCATGATCTGACTGCGGGCAAGAAAACCACCCTGCTGGCCGGGAAATATCTGCTGCCGCCCGCCTGGGTGATGGGCCTGCGCGCGTACGGCTGGGCGGCTGACTCTTCGGCCCTTTTTTGCATCGCCCAGAACGGCGACGGCAGCGGTTCGCATGTGGTAAGGATCAGCCTTGAATCAGGCATGGTGGAGAAACTGGACCTGCGGCCGTATACCAACTTTACGCAGATCACAACCGCGCAAACATCTTCCGGCGTCATCTGCCAGGCATCCTCCCCGCTGCACGCCGCCGGGCTGATCGAATGGCAGGCCGGGCAGATGCGCGAGATCCGCCCGGGTCTCCCGCGGCAGCTGTCAGCCGCTGACATTTCGCTGCCGCAAGCTGTCAGCTGGCAGAACCAGGACGGCACAACCGTTCACGGCTTGTTTTACCCGCCCCGGAATTCAAAGTACCAATCCAGCGGACTGCCGCCGGCCGTCATTCACATCCACGGCGGGCCGACCGCCGCGGCGGAGACAAGCTTCTCATTGGAGACCGCCTATTTCACCAGCCGCGGCTACGCCGTGCTGGCCGTCAACTACCGCGGCAGCACCGGCTACGGCCGCGAGTATCAACGCGCGCTCAACGGCCGCTGGGGTGAAGCTGATGTGGAGGATGTGCTGAGCGGCACGCGCTTCCTGGTGGAACACCAGCTGGCAGATCCACAAAAGTTAATATTGAAGGGCAGCAGCGCGGGCGGCTATACGCTGCTGAACGTCCTCATCCGCGAGCCGGCTATATACCGCGCGGCCATCTGCTCCTACCCGGTCGCCAACCTGGCTTCCATCCTGACGGAAACCTTCAAATTTGAATCGCATTACTACGATTCTCTGATCGGACCTTACCCGGCGGAGAAGTGGAAGTACGATGCCTGGTCGCCGATCAATCGCATCGCGGCGCTGCGCACCCCCCTGCTGCTTTTTCATGGGGATGCCGATCCGGTCGTCCCGCGCGGACAGAGCGATGAGATCGCCCTCGCGCTCGCGCAAAACCAGGTACCCTGCCAGTACCATGTTTTCGCCGGTGAGGGCCACGGCTGGAAGCAACCAGAAACGATTGATAATTATTATCGTATGATCGATGAATTTCTGCTCGCTCAGGTGATCCATGACTGAAAAAACCAGTAAACTGGCGCGCATCTCACTCCTGCTGGCCGGATTTTTCCTGCTGGATAAAATTCTGGCGATAGCCCGCCAGTTACTGACGGCCCGTATTTTTGGCCTGTCGCCCGAGTTGGACGCTTTCAATGCCGCCAACAACCTGCCGGACCTGCTTTTCGCGTTGATTTCCGGCGGCGCGCTGGCCATCGCCTTCATCCCGGTGCTGACGGAAGTCTTCACCCGCGAGGGCAGTGCCCCGGCCTGGCGGCTCTTCTCACGCGTGGCGAACCTGGCCTTCATCACCACCGCACTCCTGGCGCTGATCACCGCGCTGTTCGCCAGCCAGCTGGTCAACTGGCGGTTGGGCATCGCCCCCGGGTTTGCCCCGCAGCAGCGCTTGCTGGTGGCAGAACTGATGAGGCTGAACCTGATCGCCACGCTGATTTTCTCCATCAGCGGGCTGGTGATGGCCGGACTGCAATCGCGTCAGCATTTTCTGCTGCCCGCGGCCGCGCCGCTGCTCTACAACCTGGGGCAGATCTTTGGCGCTGTCATTCTGGCCCCGACGAAAGGCATGCACATCGGCCCGCTGCAGCTGCCCGCGTTCGGCCTGGGCGTGCGGGGGTTAGTCTATGGTGTGATCTTCGGCGCCATTTTGCACCTGTTGATCCAACTGCCGGGGTTGATCAAGTATCACTATCGGTGGGAGCCCGGTTTCGGGTTAAAAGACCCGCATGTGCGGCGGGTGCTTGCATTATTGATGCCCAGGTTGGGAACGATGCTCTCGATCCAGCTGATCTTCATCGCGCGCGATAACCTGGCCTCCGGTTTATCCGTCGGGGCGGTCTCAGCCCTGACGTACGGCTGGATGATCTTGCAGGTGCCGGAAACCTTGATCGGCACCGCGATTGGCACAGCCATGCTGCCAACCTTATCGGAACTGGCCGCAAAGCAGGATTGGGAAGCGTTTAAATCTGCCATCACGCGCGCCATCCGGGTACTGGCTGCCCTGACGCTGCCCATTGCCGCCATTCTGGCGCTGTGGCTGCGGCCGTTCATCGCGCTGGCCTTCGGCTTTGATGCCCCAGGCACTGCCCTGATCCACCTGGTGACGGCGGCTTTCCTGGCGGGACTGCTGGCGCACTCAGTGATCGAGGTGGAGGCGCGCGCCTTCTACTCCATGCAGAATGCCCGGCTGCCGCTATTCGCATCCCTGGTGACGCTGATCGTCTTCCTCGCCGGCGGTATTCTGCTGACCCCGCGCTGGGGCGCCGCGGGTATCGCGCTGGCCGTCACCATTGCCTTCACGGTCGAAATGGTGCTGTTAGGTTACCTCCTGCACCGAACGACTGGTTGGTCTCCGCGCGTCGGCGGATACCTGCTGCGCGGACTGGCCGCCGGTTTGGCGTCAGCCGGTTTGTTCTGGCTGGCAGCCACCTTCCTGCCATCCGCTGCGCCGCTAAACAGCCTGCCCGCCGCGCTGGCCGGGATGTTGATCAGCGTTCTGATCGCCTTGCTGACAACCCGCCCGGCCCTGCGCGAACTGCTTCATCTCTAAAAACGCGATTTTGATTAAGGTATAATCACTGCATGGCAAAAAAGAAAATAGTATCGGAACCGGTTCAAACGCCGGAGGTTGCTGAAGTCGAAAACGCTCCGGTGGAGGTTCCTGAACCCACCCCTGTCAAAAAGAAGAACGGCCTGTTCATTCTGAGCATCCTCGCGGGAGTACTGGTCGTCACCGCCCTGGGCGGACTGGCTGGTTATTACGCCGGTTTGCAGGTGCGCCGGGCAGCCGAAGAGAACAATCGGGCCGTAGCCGCCGCCACCCAGTTCCAACTCGGTCTGGAAGATTTCAACCGCGGCAACTACTCTTTCGCCCAGCAGCGCTTTGAGTATGTGATTCAACTGAACCCATCCTACCCGGGCGTGCTGGAAAAAATGGCCGAGATCGCCATCATCACCAACTCCACGGCCACCCCCGAGCCAACGCCCGCTGCCACCGCCATGCCCACCTTTGATTCACGCAACGTGGACGGTCTGCTCGGCCAGGTGCAGCAGTTCCTGGTCGCCGGGGACTGGGATTCGGCCATCCTGGCACTGGATGCCATGCGGAAAGAGAACCCCGCTTATAAAACCATCGAAGTGGACGGCCTGTATTACCTGGCGTACCGCAACCGCGGCATCGACCAGATCCAGAAACACGGCAAGCTGGAAAAGGGTATCTTTGATATCGCCATGATGACCCTGTTCGGCCCGCTCGATAAAGATTCTCGCGATGCATCCGAATGGGCGTCTTATTACATCTACGGCGCCAGTTTCTATAAGATCGACTGGGCCAGGGTTATCAAAGATCTGCAGATCGTCAATGATAATTACCCCTACCTGCTGGACCAGGGCGGCGTCCCCGCCACCACCCGCTATTGGACCGCGCTGTACAAATACGGCGTGCAGCTCTGGAAAGAGAATGCGGCCAAGAACGCCTGTAAGGTTTACAACAATTACTACCTGCCGGCCTGGAATTTGAACCAGAATATCCCGCAGGAAGATCTGGATCAGCTGGTTGCCGCACAGGCCATGTGTGAAGAGCAGCTAAAGAACCATCCGCCGGTCTTCACCATCTCGCTTCTGCCTGACGGGCAGGTTGGCGCGGCGTATGACACTTCCATTACCGCCTCAGACCCGGATAAAGACAAGCTGGTCTTTTCCATCACCAGCGGCGACCTTACTGCCTACGGCCTGGCAATGGACAGCCAGGGCCACATCACCGGGACACCGACTACCGCCGGAACGGTCACCATCTCTGTGCAGGTGACGGATAACCGCGAGGACGGCACCCTGAACTGGGACTTCACGATCAACATCCTGCCGTAATTACCGCCAACAAACCAAAAACCCGCCTGACGGCGGGTTTTTTCATATATGTCGTCACGGTCTGTATCAGTCCGCCAACTGACCCGACAGGTCATGCGCCATGGCGGCATCGATCCGCACCTGGATGAAGCTGCCGGTCTCCGTTTCTCCCGGGCAGATCACCAGCCCGTCGATCTCCGGCGCGTCGCGGTAGGTACGTCCGACAGTAATGCCGTCCCCGGCGCCTTCCACCAGAACCCGCAGAGTCTTTCCGACCAGGGCCTGGTTCTTCTCCAGCGAGATCTGCTCCTGCACTTCCATAAAGCGCTTCAGCCGCTCCTGTTTCACTTCAGCCGGGATCGGATCTCCCAGTGGTTCGCTGGCAGTGCCCGGCTCAAAGGAGAAAGTAAAAGCGCCGGCCCGGTCCAGGCGGATCTCGCGCATGAAGTCCAGCAGCGCGGAAAACTCAGCTTCGGTCTCGCCCGGGTAGCCCACAATAAAAGTTGAGCGGATGGCCAGGTCTGGCATGGCGTCGCGCATTTTTCGCAGGGTATTCCGCACCCAGTCCAGGTTATGCGGCCGTTTCATTCGTTTCAGGGTGTCCGGGTGGCCGTGCTGCAGGGGGATATCCAGATAATGCAGGATCTGCGGGCGGCTGGCCATGATGTCGATCAACTGATCGGTCACGAAGCCCGGGTAGGCATACATCACGCGCAGCCAGGGCAGGTCCGGCACTGCGCGCGTCACCTTATCCAGCAGGCTGGCCAGACCATCCGTCATACCCAGGTCGGTGCCGTAATCAGTCGTATCCTGGGCGATCAACACCACCTCATTGACGCCGCTGTCCCGCAAGGTTTTGACCTCGGTCACGATCGACTCGACCGGCCGGCTGGCTGGCAGCCCTTTGATCAACGGAATCGCGCAAAACGCACACGGCCGCCGGCAGCCGTCCGCGATCTTCAGGTAGGCGCTGCCGCCCTGGACAGCCGTCCGCAAGACGCCATCCACCTCTCCACCGCTGGAGGGTACTTCCGGTAGATGATACAGGGTTTTTGCCGGCCGGGTCTGCCGCAGCGCCCGCACAACCTGGGCCACATCCATCCAGCGCCGTGTCCCCAGCATGCCGTCAATACCCGGCAGCTTGCGGGCTACGTCTTCGCGGTAGCGCTGCGTCAGGCAGCCCGCCGCGATCAGCAGTTGACCTGGCTGCTTCGTTTCAGACAGTTCCTGCAGCACCGCGTAAGATTCATCCCGCGCGTCGCCAATAAAACCGCAGGTATTCACTACCACCACTTCAGCCCGCGCCGGTTCTTCCACCAGCTTGAAACCATCCCGGCCCAATACCTGGGCCATGGATTCCGAATCAACTGTATTCTTGGCACAGCCAAGTGAAATGATGCAAACAGTATCTTTTTTCATTCAGTCCTTATCTTACGGAGTTGGCGTGCGCGACGGCGTCGGCGTGCGGGTAGGCCATTGCGTGGATGTCGGCTGCTTGGTGTGCGTCGGCGGATAGGTATTGGAGGGGATCGGTGTTCGGCTCGGCCGCAGCGTGGCGGTGGGAGTGGTGGTGACTGTCAGGGTTGGTGCGCCAAAACCGTTCTCGCTGAAGATAAGATCGACCACCGTTCCCTGCGGACCAAGGTTGCCCAGGTCCAGCTGATTATAGATGATCTGAATCGCGCTGGCATTGCCGCAAATCAGCTCGACCCGTTTTTTGCCTTCATAATAATACGGCGTACCGGCTTTGACCCGGCCAACAAAGGCTGTCTTGCCATCCACAATCACCTGCAGATATGCCTGCTGGCGTGCTACCACAAACAACTGGATCGGCGCGCCGGAGCGGGTCGGAGCGACCAGGGTAGCTGTAGGTTCTTCCACACTGCCGGCCAGGGTTGACGTTTCTGCTGCGAGCAGCGTATTGGTAGCCGCCGGCAAATTGGCAGCAGCCTGGGCTGTTGCCATAGCGAATTCGCTTTCCGCAGTTTGAGTCAATTGCGGATCCACACGGTAACTCAAAACCCGGCTGCCGCCCCAGATCAGGATGATGAGCGTAACCAACGCCAGGCCGATGATGATCAGGACATCCAGCGAGATCACATTGCGGATCAGGCGCCACCAACCGCTGGTTGGCATTTTCAGCTTGATGCGCTTTTTCGGTTTGACGGATGGCGGAGGCGCGGGGTTCTCCTCCTGCCGGCGGGTCTGCAGCGCGTCCGCGAAGGCCAGCAGCAGATCTTCCACATCCATGTCCATATAATCGGCATAGTTCTGCAGCATGCCGCGGGCTTGCACCGCGGAGGGCAGGTCAGCCAGCCGGCCTTCTTCCAGCGCGCGCAGATAATGCATGGGGATGCGGATCACCTGTTCAATGCTTTCCAGGCTGAGGGTCAGACGCCGGCGGCGCTCACGCAGCTGCGCGCCGATCCGCTTGAATTGCTCAGTTGAAGACGGCTCTGAAGCGGTAGGTGCTTCAACGGTGGGAGGAGCGGCTTCATTAGCCGATTCGCTCGCGTCCGCGTCGGGTGAGGGTGTTACTTCCACCGGCTGTCCGGCCGGCGGGGTCGGAACTTCCGTCTCCGGTACGCGCCAGTAGGTATCCAGCTCCTCGTCGGGCAGGTCGAGATACTCCCAGTATAGGCGGATAAAGCCGCGTCCCTGGACCGTGGACGGTAAATCCTCCGGCCGGTCTTCCTCCATGGCCAGCAGGTACTTTTCGCGGATATGCAGGTCCGCGTAAGCCTGCCGCAGGGTCACCCCTTTTAAAAGCCGCGCCCGGGCTAATTTCTGTCCGATAGTTTCCGTCGTCATGTGGTTGATTATAAAACAAACCAGCCTGCCACCCTACGGGAAGACAGGCTGATCAGTTGTCTATCTATATCGAAATTAGGCGGCGTCTTCGGCAGCCGGGGTTTCTTCAGCCGGGGTTTCAACGACTGGAGCAGCGGCAACCGGTTCGGGGATCAGGCCGGCGACGGACTCACCTTCGCGGTGGACGATGATCTTGATCTCGGGCATCAGGTCAACCGTCAGGCGGATGTGGGCTTTCTTCTCACCCAGGGTGCGAATCGGTTCGACATCGATCTGGTGGCGGTCAACGGTGATACCGGTTTTGGCTTTGATGGCGTCAGCGATCATCTGATGGGTGATGGAGCCGTACAGCTTACCGGTTTCGCCAGCTTTGGTGCCAAATGTCAGCACAACTTTGGCCAGAACTTCAGCCACGCTGCCCATCTCTTCATTTAACGCCGCGCGGCGCACGGTAGCCTGCTGGCGGATATGATCCACCTGCTTCATGGCGCCGGCGGTAGCCAGCACGGCCAGGTGCTGCGGAATGAGAAAATTGCGGCCGAAACCATCGGCTACCCGCTTCACATCACCCGCCCGACCTAATTTATAAACATCTTTAAGGAGGAGAACTTTCATTCTTCAAGCCCTTCTGCATCAAATACTCTACGGCGAAGGGTACAACGCCGCAGGCGCAAGCAGTATACCATAAAAAACAGGAAGATGGTTTGCGCCATCTCCCTGCGATGATCAACGCATTGATCGTTACTTCAGCAGTGAACGCATCTGCGAGTAGATGATCTTTGCAGCCCGTTCCGGGATCAGGCGGGTCAGGAAGTCCATCATCTTGGAATCCTGGCCGACGAAGATGTGGTATTTATCCTTCTCGATCCCATCCACGATAATGGCAGCAGCGGCGGGGGCTGTGGTCATCTTGAACTTGGCTGCATCCGCTGATTTCTCCATATTGGCCATGGCCACGCCGGAGTTGACGGAAATGTTGGTCGCGATGGCGCCGGGGAAGACGGCGGAAACACGGATGTTGGTATCCAGCAGTTCCGAGTTCAATCCTTCCGTAAAGAGCTTGACGGCCGCTTTGGATGAGCCGTAGGCTGTCTGCCCGGGGACCGGCAGGAAACCGCCCATGCTGGACGTGTTGACGATGTGCGCGGTGGGGCGCTTGAGTAAATGCGGCAGGAAAGCCTTGGTCATATTCATCAGGCCCCAGAAGTTCACATTGAACACGCGTTCAATATCTTTGAACTCCAGGTCATTGATGCGCACGAATGGTTGGATGATACCGGCGTTGTTGATCAGGCCGTCCACCTGTCCGTGGGCTTTGATCACCGCTTCCGGTAAAGCCAACACCGCGGCGCGATCGGTGATGTTGAGCACATGTAATGTCAGACTCCCCTGGGTATCGCCAGCCAGTACGGCTGTCTCCTTCAAGGATGCCTCATTCAAGTCCACAGCAGCCACGCGCGCGCCTTTTTTCAGCAGCAATAAGCAGATCTCTCTGCCCATCCCACTGCCCGCCCCAGTTAGAACGATCGTTTTACCGAAAACCTTCATGACATCCTCCTATTAGTATATTCTGATAATGTTGATACTATTTCTCATTATATATTCTATGATTTGTATCAATCGGCTTCTGTTGAAGGTTCTCCATGAAACAAAAAATGGGCTGCAAAAGCAGCCCATTTATACAGACAGTATCTTGTTACTTTACAACGGGTAATTCAGCGGCCAGCCAGGCGCCCATACCACCAGCCAGGTTGGTTACTTCCGTGTAGCCGTTCATGCGCAGGGCTGCCAGAGCCATCGCGCCGCGATGACCGGACCCGCACACTGTTACAATCTTTGCGGCCTTGTCCTGCGGCAGTTCACTCAGACGAGCCCACAGTTCAACCACGGGGATATTGATCGCGCCTTCGATCATACCGCCGTCGGTGACCTCTTTGGCAGTACGCAGGTCAACAATAAAAGGCTTTTCAGCTTCACCAAGCGCCAGGTTTAAGTCGGCAGCTTTGACGGCATAGAAACCTTCAGGCAGGTTCGCAAGGAAAGCGTCCAGCGCTGCCAGGCGGGTTGCATCCACTACGGGTGCGGTACCAGCAGTTAATGCGGCAGCCTCGCCAGCTTCTACTGGGAACTCGGCTTTCTTCCAGGCGTTCATACCACCACCCAAGTTGCGGACATCGGTATAGCCCAGCAACCGTAATGCCGCGGTCGCGAGCGAGCCGCGGTGGCCAGATACGCAATAGATAACGATCGGTTGAGCCTGATCTGGAAGTTTATCCAGGTTCTGCAATAAACTGCGGACAGGCAAATTGATGGCGCCAGAGAGGTGACCCTCGGCATATTCGGTAGCTTCACGCACATCCACCAGGAGCGGAGTTTTTTCTGCCAGCTCTGCATTCAGGTTGGCAGCGGATACAGAGTAGTACCCTTCAGGGAGTGTGGTCAGGAATTCGCCCCAGACGGCGTTCCAGTCGACATAACCAACGATGGGGAACTGTGCGGCTTTCCAGGCATTAATGCCGCCAGCTAAATTCTTAACATTGGTGTAACCAAGCAGCTGCAGTCCCATCTGAGCGACAGCGCCGCGGTGTCCGGAAACACAGTAGATGACGATCGGTTGATCCTTGGCCGGGAGTTTGTCGAGTGAAGCAAAGAGCTCCTGCAGCGGAACATTGATGGCGCCTTCAATTCGGCCATTTTTGTTGTACTCATCCGCAGTCCGGACATCCACCAGGGTCGGGGCGCTCTCTGCGATGGCAGTATTCAGAGCATCGGCTTTGATCGTGCCGAAACCTTCCGGCAGATTGGACATGTAATCAGTGAGCAGGGTATAGAGTGCCTGATCCGCAATGACCGGGGCAGTGCCGGCGACCGGAGCAGCCGGAACGGAACCTGTCACAACCGGGAATTCGGCTTTCTTCCATCCACCCAGGCCGCCCGCCAGGTTGCGGACATTGGTATAACCTAACTGGCGCAGAGCAGCCATGGTATAGGCACCGCGGTGACCGGAAGCACAGTAAACGACGATCGCTTCATCCAAACCGGGGAGTTTATCCAGGTTCTTTAAGACATCCCGGACGGGAATATTGACAGCCCCATCAATGTAGCCATCGGTTTCCACCTCAGCGGCTTCACGCACATCCAGCAGGAAAGGCGCATTTTCCGCCATTTCCGTGTTCAGATTGGCGGCAGAGACTGTTCCGTAACCCTTATCTGCCGGGATGGCTGCAACCAGAGCAGACCATAAGGCCTGTACATCTGGCGCGGGGGCTGCGACGACCTGTTCGGCAGCCGCTGCTGCTACTGGCGCTTCTGCCACTGGCGCTGCCGCCGGCGCGCAGGCACCAAGCAACAGGCTGAACAAGAGGACGACTAATACTGCTAACGATAGTTTCTTCATTTTCTCTCCTTTTTGAATATTCCCGATTTACTCAGGAATTGACTCCACGATCACATCTTTGTTGGCATCCAACTCTTCCGGTTTCACCTTGTCGACAGTCAGGAAGAGGTCCGGATTACCATGGCACGCGTCGCAGCTTTGATTCTGCGGAGTGACACGTTGAATATTGTGCGGGGTCGCGTAGACCCACGTTGACACGAGATCGAAATTCGGCTGCAGATCATCGCCATAAAACGAATAACTATCCGGGGCGATGGGTATATGCCGGACCGTCACATACTCATAGGGTCTGTCTTCGCTTTGGATGGGATTACGCCCAATATAGAAGCCGAGGTAATGCGCGTCGGTGGTATAGAACGGTTTTCCGGTCTTGGTGCTGATCTCTACATGGCAGTTGTCGCAACTGCTATATTCGATCGAATGGCAGACCTGGCATTGAACTTTATCCTGGTGGATAGAGTGCTGTGCTACTGTATCACCGGCGGCGCCGATATCTGCATGGCAGCCGCGGCAGGATGGCTCCTGGGCGCCGGCATAGCGGGTGTTACCCGTTTCAACAGTGCTTGCGTGTAAATTGGATCCGGTATGACAGGAGACGCAATTCATGCGGGCATTCCTGAAATGAACATCGCCGGGGATTTCTTCACTATTCTTACCAAGGTACTCATTACCTACCCGGCTGCCGTGGCAGGCAGTACAGGTTCGGGTCATGGGTGGAGTTTCCACGAACTCATGCCCGCTCAAGAAGCCGCCGCCCACCGAATCCGGTTGGCTGATATGGCAATCTCCGCAGGATGTATGACATGAAGAACAGTGATTATTAAAAGCCTCATCCAGGGCAGGATGATTCTCTGGAACAGAGCGGTTATACATGGCCACCTTGTAACCAGACAAGGTGCTATGTAATGATTCCTTTGAGGTACTCACAATATCCGCGTGGCAGACACCGCAATAAGTATCAGCGTCATCACTGGGATGTGACACTAAACCAGTGTGAGCAGTCTCCTTATCCGACGATTGCTCACCCCTGTGGCAGGTACTGCACGAAACGCTCCCATGAGATGACATCAAGAAATTCTCACTGACCAAAACTTTTTCCCAAGGCTCCAACGGAGCCACATCGCCCCCTCAGCCAGTGCCTTCACTTTCCTTGATCACCACCTCTACTGGTTTCGCTGTGCTGATCAGCTGATCTTTGTCGGTGTGACATTTCACGCATTCGTCAACCGGCGCACTTCCGGTTTTGACTTCTTCGGTTGCCGCGGGTGCTGGCTGCCCTTCAGGCTCCACGGTCACCGTTGGCGCCAGAGCCGGTGAACAAGCTGACAGAAGGAACAGGATGATGATTGGAGTAATTATTGATTTCTTCATTCTCTCTCCCATAGATTTGACTCTTGCTTATAAATTGTAGGCAGTACTAATCATTGGGATAGTGACGAACATCATAATCAATAATTGGACTTGCTTATAATGATTTATAATATTTACTTATATAGAAAGGTGTCCGATGCTCGATCTACATCAGTTGGAAGTTTTCATCACTGCGGCAGAGTTGCTCAATTTCTCACAGGCTGGATTCCGCTTGCATATCAGTCAACCCAGTGTGACCCAGCACATTCAAAACCTTGAGGCTCAGCTCGGGAATCCCTTATTTATCCGCCAGGGGAAAAAGCTGGCGCTGACCGAAGCTGGTTCACTGCTTTTACCGATTGCCCGCAGGCTGGTGTTATCCTCCATGCGCGCGGAAGAAACCCTTGAGTCATTAACAACGGAAGTATCAGGACACCTGCATGTCGGATGCAGTACCACGCCGGGTAAATACCGCCTGCCTCTTCTGATGGCTGATTTTATGCGAGCCAATCCACTGGTTCAGGCTACCTGTTCCGTTACTTCCCGCAGCCAGGTGCTGCGGCTGTTGGAAAAAGGCAGCGTCGATTTCGCTTTCACATCCAGTATTCGCGAATTTAATCAGTACACGGAATTTAAGAAGTTTTTATCAGATCCAGTTTTATTGATCGTCCATCCAGACCATCCCTGGGCTGGACGCGGCAAGATCCAATTGGAAGATCTGCGGTCAGAACGCTATATTATGCGGGAAGATACTTCAGGGACATACGAAGTCACCAGGAACACTCTGGCTCAAGAAGGTTTCAACATCCATGATCTGCAAGTCATTCTGACCCTGGGAAACTCAGAGGCCATCGCCATGGCTGTGATGCAAAAAATCGGGGTGGGATTTATATCTCAGAGCGTCGTTCAAAACCTGGTCTGCGGAAGGGTAATACCGATCCAAATCGAAGGTATCAATATCACCCAGGAGATCTACTTCTGTCGGAATAAGCTGCACGCCATGGGTAACGCCCAGAGCAAATTCTGGTCTTTCATCCTGAGTCAGGCCGAAACTTCACAGCCCGGCTAATTAATGCCGATTCAAGCCCAGCGCTTTTAATACCGGGAGAACAACCAGGATGCCGGTCCCGGGCTGATTCAAGTCTCCGGCGATCAGCTCAGTCCGCTCCAGAATTTCATTCATCAACGCTTCCCCCTCCACAACAGTGAACAGTGTCCGGTTGAGGGTTTCTCCGCTCTCGAACAGCGAATTGAGGGTAGGCAACAACGGCAGGTCCTCCCGCAGGCCGACTTGCTGCGCCAGCCCATTCATGCCAATGCTCTGCAGGACGGTGATACCCTTGACACCGGCTTCGCTCCAGGCTTGCAGCATCGGTTCCAGCTTTTCCGGGTCATGCAATACATGTAAGATAAAGTAATGCATACTCACGCTCCTTGTTGATCCTGTTCACTTGCCGCAGCGGCGTTCCGGTTGAATAGCCAACGCAGCAAGACCGGTGTAACCAATGTTGTGATAACCACCATCCCAATGATGGCCGAAAACTCGGCATCTGTCACCAGGCCGTTACTCAGCCCGACTGCCCCCACGATCAAACCAACCTCACCGCGGGAGACCATCCCGGCGCCTAATTGAATACTTTCCTTCCAATTTAATCCCCCCAGCCGCGCGCCGAGACCCGCGCCCAGCCATTTACCCGCGATGGCAATCACGCAGACGGCCATCAACAGCCATAATGCAGATACTGGCACCTGCCGTAAATTGATCGACAGCCCAATACTGATAAAAAAGATCGGGACAAAAAAGCCGTAAGAGAGTGCCAGCAGGCCGGTTTCCACGCGGCTTTTGTCACTGCTGCGGGCGTACATCAACCCCGCAATGAACGTTCCGGTGATGGCGGCCATGCCGCCCACGATCTCTGCCGCCAGGCCGTACACCAGCATCACCACCACGGCCAGCGCCAGGCTGCCCTGGCTGATGTGCAGTTCCGCCACGCGCCGGGTAAGGCGAGGTAAGACCCAGCGGCCGAAGGCCATGGATAGAAGCAGGAAAGCCAGAATGCGGGTAAAGATCCAACCGACCCGGGCAAACCCGCCTCCGCCGCCGGACAGGGCAAGGAAAATAGAGAGCAATACAATGACGAGTACATCATCGAAGACAGCCGCGCCCAGCAGTGCTAAGCCAACCCGCGTCCGCAGGGCTTTCAATTCCATCAAGGTCTGCACGGAGATGCTGACAGAGGTGGCACCCAGCGTCAGCCCGAGGAACAGGGCGGCTCGCGTATCCATGCCAAACAACGCGCCGACGCCCCACCCCATCAGCACCGGGAGCAAGACGCCCAGCGCGCCGGAGTAGGCAGAAATCTTTACATGGCTGGCCAGTTCCTCCAGGTGCAGTTCCATGCCCGCGATGAACATGATCAACAGCACACCCAGTTCCCCCAGCTGAATCAGCACCTCGGTCAGATGGCTGTCGGTGACAAACTGCAAATGGGTAATATCCAGCAGGCTGGGACCGAGGGCGATCCCTACCAGCAGCTCCCCCAGAACAGACGGCTGCCCCAGGCGCGTGGTCAACCAGCCAGCCAACTTAGCTGCCACCAGGATGATGACCAGCATGGAAGTCAATTGCAGGAAGGGCGTCATGTTCACCTGCTGATTCTAGCAGACTTCCACTGAGGAGCGCTACCCGCGCGGAATTGCCGGCAGGCCGCCCAGGTGAAGCTTCAGGTATTGCCCGGTGTAGGAAGATTCCTGCCGGCAGATCTCTTCCGGCGTACCGCTGGCAATGACCTCACCGCCGCGGTTGCCGCCTTCCGGCCCCAGGTCAATGATGTGATCCGCGACTTTGATGATGTCCAGGTTGTGCTCAATGATCACCACGCTGTTGCCGGCATCCACCAGGCGCTGCAGCACCTCGATCAATTTATGCACATCCGCAGCGTGCAGCCCGACCGACGGTTCATCCAGCACGTAGATGGTGCGGCCGGTCGCGCGGCGGGAGAGTTCTTTGGCCAGTTTGACGCGCTGCGCCTCACCGCCAGACAGAGTGGTCGCCGGCTGCCCGATGCGGATGTAACCCAGCCCGACCTCATACAGCAGCTGCAGTTTATTTTTCAGCGTCGGGAAGCTGGCAAAAAGCTCCAGCCCGGCTTCCACAGTAGTGTCCAGTACATCCGCGATGGAGAGCCCCTTGAAATGCACCTGCAGCGTCTCACGGTTGAAGCGCGCGCCGTGGCAAACATCGCATGGGACGTAGACATCCGGCATGAATTGCATTTCAATGCGTAACTGCCCCTGACCCTGGCAGGCTTCACAGCGTCCGCCGTGGACATTGAAAGAGAAGCGGCCAGCCTTGTAGCCGCGCATCTTGCTTTCCGGCAGCTCCGCGTACAGGCTGCGGATCTCGTCGAACATGCCAGTGTATGTACCCGGGTTGGAGCGCGGCGTGCGCCCGATGGGGGACTGGTCGATGTTGATGATCTTGTCCAGATGCTCCAACCCCTCGATCCGTTCGTATAACCCCGGCTGGGTGCGCGCGCCGTTCAACTCCCGCGCCAGGGCCTTGTAGAGGATGTCCACCATCAGGGTAGATTTTCCGGAGCCGGAAACACCGGTGATGCACACCAGGCTGCCCAGCGGGATCGACACATCGATATTCTTCAGGTTGTTGGAATGGGCGCCGACCACCTTTAATGTCTTGCCGTTGCCCAGCCGCCGTTTCTCCGGCAGCGGAACACTCATCCGGCCCGACAGGTAGGCCCCGGTCAGCGAGCGCGGATGTGCCAGGATGGTTTCAACCGTCCCCTCGGCCACCACCTCCCCGCCGTGCACCCCGGCAGCCGGTCCCAGGTCAATGATCCAGTCCGCGCTGCGGATGGTCTCATCATCATGCTCCACCACCAGCACGGTATTGCCCAGGTCGCGCAGACCCGTCAGGGTTTCCAGCAGCCGGGTATTATCGCGCGGGTGCAGTCCGATCGACGGCTCATCCAGCACATACAGCACCCCCATCAAGCGTGAGCCGATCTGGGTGGCCAGGCGGATGCGCTGGGCTTCACCGCCGGAAAGCGAGCCGGCCGGCCGGCGCAGGGTCAGATAATCCAACCCCACATTAACTAAGAAACCCAACCGGCTCTCGATTTCTTTGATGATGCGCTCGGAGATCAGGCGCTGCCGTTCTGAGAGCAGGCCGTCCTTGCCCAGGCCGCGCACCCAGGCCAGGGTATCACCTACCGGCCAGTCCGTCACTTGCAAGATGTTCTGACCCTCAATGGTCACAGCTAAGGCCTCCGGTTTCAAACGGTTGCCGCCGCAGGTCGGGCAGGGTTTATCGGACATGAATTCTGAGATCTTGCCGCGGATGTATTCGGATTGAGTATCTTTATAGCGGCGCATCATGTTGCCAACCACACCTTCAAAGGTCATGGAAAGGTTGGATTCGCGGTTCTCATGGTGGAAGCTCATCGGGACAGCTTCCGCCCCTGTTCCGAACAGAATGCGGTTGACCTGCTCCTGCGAGAGATCCTTCACCGGCTTATCCAGGTCGATATGAAAATGCCGGGCAACATTGATGATCATCTGCCAGTAGTAGCCGCCTTCCACGCGCGGACCGTTCCACTCCATGGCGACGATCGCGCCTTCGTTGAAGGACCGCTCGCGGTCCGGGATGAGCAGATCCGGGTCGATCTCCATCTTGCTACCCAGCCCCTGGCATTCCGGGCAGGCGCCGTGCGGGGTGTTGAAGGAGAAAGTGCGCGGCTCAATTTCTGTCAGCGAAAAGCCGTGTTCCGGGCAGGCCAGATGTTCCGAGAACATCATGTCGGCCGGCGGGTTCAGGCTGATGTTTTGCACCGTCAGGTAGCCTTCGCCGACCTTCAGCGCGGTTTCGACAGAATCGTTCAGGCGGGAGAGGGCTGAGCGGGCTTCCTCCACGTCCTGCGGATGGGTGATGACCAGCCGGTCCACCACCGCTTCGATGGTGTGCTGCTTGTAGCGGTCCAGAGTGATCTCATCATCAAGCGTGTGAACCACGCCATCTACGCGTACGCGGGTGAAGCCAGCCTTGCTGATCTCCTCAAAAATGTTCTGGTAGGTACCTTTGCGGCCGCGGATGATCGGCGCCAGGATCAGAAGCTTGGTAGATTCCGGCAAGCGGGCAATGGTATCCACAATTTCCTGCGCGCTCTGCTTGACAACTTCCCGCCCGCAGGTGACGCAGTGCGGCACGCCGATGCGCGCGAAGAGCAGGCGCAGGTAATCATAGATCTCGGTCACTGTGCCGACGGTGGAGCGGGGATTATGGGAGGTGGCTTTCTGGTCAATGGATACAGCGGGGGAAAGTCCGTCGATATAATCCACATCTGGTTTTTCCATTTGTCCGAGGAACTGGCGCGCATACGCGGAAAGAGATTCCACATATCGGCGCTGCCCTTCCGCGAAGATGGTATCAAAAGCGAGTGAAGATTTGCCGGAGCCCGAAAGCCCGGTGATCACCACAAATTTATCGCGGGGAATCTCCACTGAGATATTTTTCAGGTTGTGCTGACGCGCACCCACCACATGAATGACATTCTGGCTCATAGCTGACCTCTGGAACGGAGTATAAACAGGTAATTATACCGCGGGCGGTATCCCTGCCGGATGGACTATAGGACGGTTATTCGTTCTTATTATAGAACTATTGTGCTATATATACAAGCGGTATCCTGAAAGACACCGCGGGGTTTATAGATATGCGATCCTCAAGCATCCCAAACCTGAGGGCTGAATTATAATTAATCATCTGATTTATTTCACCCATTTGAAAGGAATGATCCATGGACGAAAAAACGCATAAGAAGGCCATTTGGGCCTGGACAATGTACGACTGGGCGAATTCTGCCTTCGCCACCACGGTGATGGCAGCCATCCTGCCCAATTACTTCCTGGCCTTCATCGCCGTCGGAGCCAGCGACAAATCCCTCTCCCTGTGGGGCTACACGGTCGCCATCGGCAGCCTGATCGCCGCGGTCATAAGCCCAGTTCTGGGTTCCATCGCCGACTTCCGCGGCTCCAAGAAAAAGTTCATGCTCTTTTTCGTGGCCATCGGAGTTATTTCGACCGCGCTGATGTTCCTGATCCAGAAACCGGGTGATTGGCTGCTGGCCTGCATTCTGTATATCACCGGCACGATCGGTTTTGCTGGTTCACTCGTCTTCTACGATGCCCTCCTGCCGCATGTGGCAAAGGAAGATGAGATCGACTCGGTTTCTTCCCGCGGCTACGCCATGGGATATATCGGCGGCGGCCTGCTGCTGCTCGTCAATGTCGCCATGATCTTCCTCGGGCCAAAATTCCTCCCCAATATGGCCGAGAATGACGCCACAGCGCTGATGATGCGCTTAAGCCTGGCCAGTGTCGCGGTCTGGTGGGCACTGTTCTCCATCCCCATCTTCCGTAATGTTTCTGAGCCGGCGCGCAAAATCCAACCCGGTGAACAGAACGTCAATGTCTTCAAGGTTGGTTTTACCCGCTTCTTCCAGGCGCTCAAAGAGATCCGCAAATTCCGGGACTTGTTCACCTTCCTGCTGGCTTTCTTTATTTATGCCAACGGTATCGGAACGATTATCACAATGGCAGTCGCGCTGGGCACAGACCTGGGATTCGGCACCATGATCTTGATCGGCACGCTTTTGCTGGTTCAGTTCATCGCCGCACCGTTTGCCATCCTTTTCGGCAAACTGCCCAAGAAACTTGGCATCAAAACGACCATCTATATCAGCCTGCTGGTCTACACCGGGATTGCCATCATCGGCTTCTTCATGACCAAAGACTGGCATTTCATCCTGCTCGGCGTCGCTGTGGCGACAGTCCAGGGCGGCAGCCAGGCATTAAGCCGCTCCCTGATGGGTCAGCTCATGCCAAAGAGCAAATCCGCGGAGTTCTACGGTTTCTACAGCGTATCTGAGAAATTTAACACCGTCATCGGTCCGTTGGTCTTTGCCGTCGTCAAACAATTGACCGGCAACAGCCGCCTGGCGATCATCTCGCTGGTTGCCTTCTTCCTGGTAGGTATTTTCGTCCTCTCCAAGGTCAATATTGAACGCGGCGTAGAGAATGCCAAAGCCGAAGACGCCAAAATGATCACCGCCTAACCACAGTGCAATAACAGTAAACAGAGCGCGCGGTAAACCGCGCGCTCTGTTGCATTAATTGATCGGGGGATCTTACTTCGTCACCTGGTACAGTTCCAGCAGCACACCGCCTGTGGACTTGGGGTGTACGAAAGCCATCTTGCGGCCGGGTTCTTCGATCGGCGTCTCATTGATCAGGCGGAAACCTTTGGCTTTCAAGTCTGCCAGCAAGCCCTCGATATCATCGGTCTCCAGGCACAGGTGATGGATACCCTGGCCTTTCTCCGCCAGGAACTTCGCCATGACAGAGTCTTCCGCGGTGGGGGCAACCAGCTCTACATCGCTCTCGCCGACCGGCAGGAAGGCTACTTTGCTTTTCTGGCGGGCTACTTCTTCCACATGGTGCAATTTCATCCCCAGCCCATCCGTCCAAAACGGCAGGGCTTCTTCAATATTATTGACGGCAATACCCACATGATTGATCTTGATCAACTTAGCCATGCAACACTCCTCTGCTCGTAAAGGTTTGGATTATCCCCAGGCGGGGGTCTGGTATTCGCCCCACACAGTCCGCAGCACACCGGTGATCTCGCCCAGCGTGATCATCTGAGAGACACACTCAATGAAGAGCGGCATCAAGTTCTCATTACCGCGCGCGGCAGTCTCCAGCTGACCCAGCAGCTCGCTGACTTTGGCCGCGTCCCGCGTCTGGCGCAGTTCCGCCAGCCTGGCGCGCTGATTCTGTTCAATGGCCGGGTCCACCTTCAACCGTTCCATATCCAGTTTCTCTTCCACCTGGAAGGCATTGACGCCAACCAGCGTGGCTTCCTTATTCTCCAAGGCTCGCTGATACTGGTACGCCGCTTCCTGGATCTCATTCTGCATGTAGCCGGCTTCGATGGCAGCCAGCGCCCCGCCCATGCCGTCGATCTTTGCCAGGTAGTCATTGGCGCGCGCTTCGATCTCATCTGTCAGGTATTCCACCACGTATGAGCCGGCGAATGGATCGACCGTATCCGCCACCCCGGATTCGTACGCGATGATCTGCTGCGTCCGCAGCGCCACCCGCACGCTCTTTTCGGTCGGCAGCCACAGTGCTTCATCACGGCTGTTGGTGTGCAGGCTCTGTGTCCCGCCCATCACCGCGGCCAGCGCCTGTAAGGTGACGCGCACCACGTTGTTATCCGGCTGCTGAGCCGTCAGGGTAGAGCCGGCCGTCTGGGTATGGAAGCGCAGCTGCCAACTCTTGGGATCCTTCGCGCCAAAGCGTTCCCGCATGATGCGCGCCCACATGCGCCGCGCGGCGCGGTATTTGGCGATCTCTTCCAGGAAGTTATTATGCGCGTTGAAGAAGAAGGATAACTGGGAGGCAAAACCGTCCACATCCAGGCCGGCTTTGATGGCCGTCTGAACATACGCGATGCCGTTCGCCAGCGTGAAGGCTACTTCCTGCACGGCGGTAGAACCGGCTTCGCGGATGTGGTAGCCCGAGATGCTAATGGTGTTCCACTTTTTGACGTTCTGTTCGCAGAACTGGAAGATATCCGTGATCAAGCGCATGGACGGCGCGGGCGGGAAGATATAAGTGCCGCGCGCGACATATTCTTTCAAGATATCGTTTTGGATGGTGCCGCGCAGCTCGCCCATCGCCACACCCTGTTTGCGGGCGACCGCGATGTACATTGCCAGCAAAATAGCGGCCGGCGCGTTGATCGTCATACTGGTTGAAACCTGGTCCAGCGGGATCTCGCGGAAAAGGGTTTCCATATCCGCCAGGGATGAGATAGAGACGCCCACTTTGCCAACTTCGCCCATCGCCATGGGATGATCCGCGTCGTAGCCGATCTGCGTGGGCAGGTCAAATGCCACTGACAGGCCGGTTTGACCCTGCTGTAAGAGGTAGCGGTAGCGTTTGTTGGATTCTTCCGCGCTGGCGAAACCGGCATACTGGCGCATGGTCCAGAATCGGCCGCGGTACATGTTGGGCTGGACGCCGCGGGTGTACGGGTATTCGCCGGGGAAACCCAACTGTTCCAGATAATCACCTTCACCCGGGGTCGCCGCCACCGGCACCGGTATTCCGGATGGGGTAGTAAACTGCTGGCTGCGTTCCTTATTCTTTGCCGTAGCGGGCTGCAGCGTGTTCGCCTCCCAACGCTTCTTTTCCTGTTCGACAGTCATTGGCACCTCGCAGAGAGTAGTATGGAATACGTTCTGCCACCAGTATATAGCAGCCCGGTCTGAAAACCAAACGGAACCTGCCGAAATTCCCTCTGAAAAGGCATGCTATATGTCACATTTTTTGCATGCTATAATTATTCACGCGGGTTGAATCTGCCGTATCGGCAGTAACCGGGTAGATCGATGCAGATGAAAAATGCTTTATCCCGAACAGACAGTACGAGCGGACAGGCGCTGGTAGAATTTGCTCTATCCCTGACATTGCTGCTGGTGATCCTGGTTGGCCTGTTTGAAATGGCCCGGTTGGTGGTCAGTTATGCCGCGGTCGCCGCGGCCGGACGGGAAGCTGCCCGCTACGGTTCTGGTGTTTCCACCAATATCTCAAACGGCATCCCCCTGTATGATGACTGCGCCGGCATGCGCCTGGCTGCCCGCAAGGTTGGCTGGTTGGCCAACGTGCAGGATGCCGACATCCATATTTTGTATGATACCGGCCCGGGCACCACGCAGACAGAATACTGCAACCCATCTGGTTCGGTTACTATCACCCGGCAAACGCGGATCGTGGTGTTGATCACCACGCCCTATACCCCGATGCTGACATTTTTACAGTTGCCCGGCGCGACTCTGCGCTCCAAAAGCGCGCGGTCGATCCTGATCGGCGCGCAGGTGGTGCCGTGATACGGCGAAATATCGTTCCATCCCGCCAACCGGCTCCCTCGCACTCGTCCGCCCGGAATAATGAAAAAGGGCAGGGAATCGTGGAGCTGGCCATCAGCTTGCTGATCTTGCTGGTGATCCTGAACGGCATCGTCGACCTCGGGGCGATGGCTTACTCATACCTGGCGCTGCGGGATACCGCCCAGGAAGGCATCGTTTACGGGTCTTACGACCCCAAGAATACCAGCGGTATCAAAGCCCGCATCCGCGCCTCCGCAGACTTTCCGCTGATCTCCAGCACCATCCAGGACGCGGACATCAGCATCAACTGCTGCCTGAAAACAACCAGCGGAGCCTGTACTTCTACCTGCGCCAGCAACTCCACAACCACCTGCCCTGGGCAGAAATTCACGGTCAGTATTGTCTACAACTACCCTCTCACGCTGCCGTTCATCAGCGCAGCTCTGGGCGGGAATTTGGTACCCTTACACGTCAGTTCCACCGCGACGATCATTGAATCGCCCGGTATGAGCGTAACCTGTCCCTGAGGAATTAGCATGAGAAGCGAGAAAGGTCAGATCGTCATCCTGTTGGCTTTGATCATCGTGGGGTTGGTAGGCGCGCTGGCGCTGGCCGTGGATGGCAGTGCCATCATGCTGGACCGGCGCAACGCCCAGGCAGCCGCCGACGCGGCTGCTATCGCCGGCAGCTATGAGGTTGCCCGTAATTTCAACGATCCGATCGCCACCCTGACCGAGAAAGCTGTCTCCGCGGCCGTCAGCCGCGCCGCGGATAACGGCTACACCATTACCGCGGCCAATGTGGAATACCCCATCACCGGCACATTTAACCGGGTGAACAACGACGCGGACCCTTACAACTACATTCGGGTCAACATCACATCGCCGGTGCAAACCACTTTCTTAAATATCATCGGCGCGATCAATCCCATCGTCAACAACGTGCACTCCACCGCTTATATCTCGCCTGAGACCAGCCTGGCCTCGTTCGGCCTGATCGCGCTGGCGCCTTCCGGCTGCGGTATCCGCGAGGAGTACGGCGGCCTGTACATGGGCGGCGGCGGTACGCTGGATATAACAGGCGGCGGCATCCTGGTCAATTCTAGTGGGGATGGTTCGAACGGCTGCTACGCCATGGAACTCAGCAACAACAGCATCATCAACGCTCACAACAACCCGGTGGTCATTGTCGGCACCCGCCTGACCTCCGGCACGGTCAGCCCGGTACCGCTGGATCACATGCCGGCATATGCCATGTCTTTCCCGCCGGACGGTGCGCCAAACATACCGACCTCCGCTGCCTATGCCTCCTACGGCTTCTGTGCGAGTAACGCGGTCATCACCAGCACCACGCGCGTATATAACGGCCTCACTTATCACGAGATGACCCCGGGGAATACCTCCGCGCTGTTCAATAAAGATTACAACATCTGGATGAGACCCGGCGTGTACTGCTTCCCGAATGGGATGAGTATCAGCAACAAAGCAGTCTATGGCGACAACGTGCTGGTTTACATTACACCGCAGGCCACCAAATATGAGGTCTCGCTGCTGGGTAGTTCCTCTTTTGAATTACATAACTACGATTCAGACCCATATAAAGGGATGGTTCTGTTCATCGACCCCAAGGGCTATGCCGCGGCTTCCCAGAACTACTGCTCGCTTTTGATGTCCGGTTCCAGCACCTTCAATGTGGATGGCACAGTCTACGCCCCGATGTGCACCATCACCCTGGGCGGTTCGCAGGGTTCCACCATCAGCGCCCAAGTGGTGGGATACAAGATCAATCTGCAAGGCGGTAGTACCTTTAATGTCCGCAGCCTGACCGGCAACAACTTCCAGAGCCTGCACCCGATGCCCGGGTCGCTAAATCTGTCACAATGAGTTCAGCCGCTTTTCGCGGTTGGCATAAACACCGGCTTTCAGGTAGAATAAATACAGGATAGTAAAAAAGTAGAATACAAAAGGGAAACCTATGGCTAAAAAAATCATGCCGTACGAGTCATTAACCAATTACAAGAAGAAGCAGCAATTGGGCCCATTCCTGATCGGCGCGCTGGCGGTGGTGCTGGTCGTAGCCGGTATCTTCATCCTGATCTTCTGGCTGACCGGCCCGAAAGGCGGCGGCATCTCTCTCTTTGCCACCCGCACCCCCACCCCCACGGCTACCTTTACGCCCACCCCAGTAACGCCAACCAGCATCCCGACCAATACACCGCTGCCCAGCGAGACCCCCACGGTCACCCCCACACCGACCGCCACGGGTCCATTTGAATATGTCATTCAGGAAGGCGAGTACTGCTCCACCGTCGCGGAACGCTTCAACGCGGATCTGTATGTTTTGATCAAGCTGAATGAAGCGTTGTACGGCAAGGAATGCAATATCTCGGTCGGCTCCAAGATCCTGGTGCCGCCGCCGGGTGCCAAGCTGCCCACCCCCACGCCGGTCGACCTGACCCAGTTCTCGCGCGGGTACATCTTCAAGGCGTATGAAGTGCAGCCGGGTGACTACCTGGGGCTGATAGCCGAGAAGTTCAACAGCACCGTGGAGGCGATCGTCAAGCAGAACAAACTGGCGAGCAATGCCCTGCAAATTGGCCAGGTGCTGGATATCCCCGTCAACCTGGTGACGCCCGTCCCCACCAAACCCGCCACCATTACACCCACAGTTGGCGTCATCGCGCCGACCGCGACCCCGTAACTCAACTCACGACTATGCCGGGTAGCTTCGTCTGAAGTTACCCGGCTGTATTTTTTTACAGGGAAATACCATGAATGATTCAACTCCAAAACCGCGCGTATACCGATGGCTGGACCTCGTAACGGCAGCCTTTGTCGCCGTCCTGTTGATCTCCAACATTGCCTCCACCAAGATCCTGCAGCTTGGCCCGTTCTCGTTTGACGGCGGGACGATCCTCTTTCCGCTGGCTTACATCTTCGGGGATGTTTTAACAGAAGTCTACGGCTACAAACGCTCCCGCCGCGTGATCTGGACCGGCTTCTTTTGGATTGGCGCGGCTGCCGGCATCTTCGCGCTGGTGGATGTTCTGCCGCCCGCGCAGGGCTGGGAAAACCAGGCCAGTTATCACAGCATCCTCGGTCAGGCGCCGCGCATCGTGGCCGGCAGCCTGGCAGCCTATTTTGCCGGAGAATTCAGTAACAGCACCATCCTGGCCCGCCTCAAAGTGCTCACCCGCGGCCGCTGGTTGTGGCTGCGCACTATCTCCTCTACGCTGGTAGGCGAGGCAGTGGATACCCTGATCTTCCTGTTCATCGCCTTCTGGGGCGTGCTGCCCACCGACCTGCTGACGGCTGTTTTCATCTCAAACTTTGTCTTTAAGGTGGGCGTGGAAGTCTGTTTTACCCCGCTGACCTACCTGGTTATCAACTGGCTGAAGCGCTCCGAGCAGGAAGACTTCTATGACCGCGGAACGCGCTTTAATCCCTTTTCGTTTTAGCGCTCACTAGCTGGATGGTGATGTTCCATCCCGCAATTGATTAACCAGACACGGGACTAACGCTAACGAACCTTTCGGCGTATTTCTATTCCATTTGGTTTATGGTATTATTGAAAAGCGTTTTCATTATCAATAAAGGACCCAATGGAACACAGTTCAGATACCTGGATGCAAATGCTGGCAGCCAACGGCTGCCGCCAAACCCCGGCCCGCCGGATGATCGTGGACATTCTGCTGGAATCACCGCGCGCGCTGGAACCACTTGAGGTGTTCAGCACCGGGCGGGACCGCCTGGTTCACCTGGGCCTGGTGACGGTCTACCGCACGCTGGAAAAGCTGGAGGAGTTGGGGCTGGTCCAGCGAGTTCACCACCCGGGCGGCTGCAACCTGTACATGCGCGCCGCCTCCACCCATGAACACCTATTGATCTGCACGCGCTGCGGCAAGGCTGAGTATTTTTCGGGGGACAATCTTTCGGCTTTGATGACTGAGACTACCCGGAAAACTGGTTATACCATCACGGATCACTGGCTGCAGCTTTTCGGTACCTGTCCGGCCTGCGCCGGTCTGGACGGACAAAACCATGCGTAGCCGTTTTTCAACCTTTCTCACCCTTTTCTTGTTGATGGCAAACACCCTGTCAGCCTGCTCCACCGGGCCGGCCGTGTCGGCGCCATCCGGCCCGCGCGTGCTCGCGGCTGAGTCTTTCCTGGCGGACATCGCGCAAAACATCGCCGGTGATCATCTCACCATAGATACATTGATCCCCCTCGGCAGCGACCCACACGCCTATGAACTCACTCCGCGCGACGCGGCGAGGTTATCCGATGCCGACCTGCTCTTGATCAACGGCTCTGGGTTTGAAAGCTGGCTGGCTCCGGCGCTGAATACTCTGCCCGGGACCGTTACCGTGGTGGAGGCCGCCCGCGGCTTGCCTTTCGCCGCTGCAAGGCCGGGCGATCCGCACTTCTGGCTGGATCCGATCTCCGCGATCCAGTATGTCAACAACATCCGGGACGCTTTGATCAAACTGGATCCCCAGAACAAGGCGGATTACGCAGCCAACGCCAGCCAATACACCCAAAAGCTGCAAGATCTGGACGCGTGGGTGCGGCAGCAGGTGGCAGTCATCCCCGCGCCAGAGCGGCTGCTGCTGACCAACCACGAAAGCCTGGGATATTACGCCGACCGCTACGGTTTCACCGTGATCGGCACCATCCTGGAAAGCGCGTCTACCGGCGCGGCACCGTCCGCTGAACACCTGGCCAAACTGGTGGACCTCATCCGCGCCAGCCGGGCGAAAGCCATCTTTCTGGAGACTGGCGCCAACCCGGAGCTGGCTCAAACCCTGGCCGCGGAAACCGGCATCCGGGTCGTGACCGACCTGCAAACGCACTCAATCACCCCACCCGGCGGCGTTGCCCCCACTTACCTGAAGATGATCGAATGGAATACCCTGACCATCGTGAAAGCGCTGCAACCATGAACGCCACCCAACCAGTTGAACCCGCCAGATTAGAGTTTCGCGGCGTTTCCGTCCGCTATGCCGCCCGGACAGCGTTGGATGATATCAACCTCCAGGTGCCGCACGGCGCGCGCGTCGCTGTGGTCGGCCCGAACGGCGCCGGCAAGTCCACCCTCTTCAAGGCGCTGGTCGGTTTGCTACCGCTGGACGCGGGGAACATTTATATCCACGGCATGCCGCTGGGGCACCACCTGGACTGCGTGGCTTACGTGCCGCAGCGCGAAGAAGTAGACTGGCGCTTCCCCGTCACCGTGCGGGATGTGGTGATGATGGGCCGTTACGGCCGGCTGGGATTGTTGAAGCAGCCCGGTCAGCAGGATAAGGCTGCCATCCAGCAGGCCCTGGATAAAATGGAAATATCCCACCTCGCCAATCGATCCATTCAGGACTTGAGCGGCGGGCAGCAGCAGCGGGTATTCCTGGCGCGCGCGCTCGCCCAGCAGCCGCATATCCTGGTGATGGATGAACCCTTCAACGGTGTGGATGCCGTCACACAGGAGGCGACCCTGCGCCTGCTGAAAGACCTGACCACCCGCGATGTGACCATGCTGATATCCACGCATGATTTCGCGCTGGCGCGCGAGCATTTTGACCTGGTGCTGCTGCTGAACCGCAAAGTCATTGCCTTTGGTCCGCCTGCCGACGTCTTCACCACCGAACATATCTCGCGGGCATTCCAATCGCAAATGCTGCGGATGGAAGGCGCGCTGGTGGTGGATCAGTGCTGCAGTGAGGATGATCACCATCACACCCACGGGGGGGAAGCATGAGCTGGCTGTTGGAACCCTTCTCATACGCTTTTATGCAGCGCGGCTTTGCGGCCGCGGTGATCGTCGGCACCCTGTGCGCGGTGATCGGGGTCTACATTGTTTTACGCGGCATGGCATTCATGGGTGACGCCATGGCGCACGCCATCCTGCCCGGCGTGGCCGTCGCGTACCTGTTGAAAGGGAATCTGCTGGTTGGCGCGCTGATCGCTTCCCTGGTGGTCGCCGGGGGCATCAGCCTGTTCTCGCGCAAGGGTTCCATCAAAGAAGACACAGCCATTGGCATCTTCTTCGCGGCAGCCCTCTCGCTGGGTGTCGCCATCATCAGCGGCGTCCGCTCATATGCGGTGGACCTCTCCCATATCCTCTTCGGAAATGTCCTGGGCGTCTCCGGGAGCGATCTGCTGCTCACCGCCGGGCTGGCAGCCGCCGTCCTGGCCGTCATCCTGGTTCTGTATAAACCTTTCCTGGTCATATCCTTTGACCCGGTGCTGGCCGCTACCCTGCGTATGCCCGCCGAATTGCTGCGCGCGGTTCTGTTGATCCTGATCGCCCTGACGGTCGTTATCTCGATGCAGACCGTGGGGGTCGGGCTGGTGGCGGCTATGCTGGTCACACCCGCTGCCGCGGCCTACCTGCTGGCCAGACGCTTGCCCGCCATGTTTCTCATCTCTGCCGGGATCGGCGCGTTTTCCGGCGCCGGCGGGCTGCTGCTGAGCTATTACCTGAACATCGCTTCTGGAGCCGCCATAGTGCTGCTGGCAACATTCATTTTCCTGCTGGCATACTTATTTGCCCCAAACAAAGGGATCATCACCCGCCGCTGGTCAAAACCGGCTTAAGCCCGCTCATTCATATATATTTATATGCCGTACCATCAGCTCTAGCCGGATTCGAGCCCTGATTGTATTTCAGCCAGAACAACCGGATCTTGCTCAACATCGAGTCGGACTCCCAGCGCCTGGCGCGTGGCTGGTGTGCCAATTTGCCCCAAAGCCCACGCCGCGGCGGCGCGGATGACTGCTGGGTGGTTGTCCATTAATAAACCTGTTAACCCCGCTGCCGCGCCTGCCAACCGCAGATTCCCGGCCGCAACCGCCAGGTTGCGCATGTACCCGGCCCACTTTGCGCGCGCGATTGGGTAATTTCCGTTTTTTATTTTGAAATCCCCGGCAGTCAGCCCGAATTCCTGGATGATATCCACCTGGCCGGAGAGTGTCGGCTGTTTTAAAGCCAACCGCGACTCCCGGTTGGCTTTCTGCACCCACGGGCAGCACAACTGGCACTCATCGCATCCAAAGACACGGCTGCCGATCAGCGGACGCAGTTCCGCCGGGATGTGCCCACGGTATTCGATTGTGAGATAAGAAATACATCTCCTGGCATCGATCGTGCGGTCAGCGCGGATACAGCCGGTCGGGCAGGCTGCCAGGCAGCGCTGGCAGCTGCCGCAATGATCTCTCACCGGTACAGCCGCCGCGGGAGGTTCCAGGTCAGTGACTAACTCTGCCAGCAGGAAGGCCGAGCCGATGCGCGGGTGGATCAGGCAGCCGTTGCGGGCAATCCATCCCAGCCCAGCTTGCCAGGCCAGGTCGCGTTCCAGGATCGGCGCCGAATCGGTGAAAACCCGATACCTGAACGGCATCTCCAGTTGGGCATTCACCCGCCGGGCGACCTCATCCACCTTCTCAGTCAGCCAGATGTGGTAATCCGGCCGGCAGGCATACCCGGCGATCGACCCGCGGCCAGGCTGGTCTCCCGGGCTATCTTGCCCTCTCAGCAGGTAAGGATACGCCAGGCAGAGGATTGAGCGCGCGCCGTCCAGCAGCAGCCGCGGGTCAGCCCGCTTTTCCAGGGTATCCGGCCGCGCCAGGTAAGCCATCTCTCCGTGGAAACCCTGCGCCACCCAGGCGGCAAACTGGCCGTAATGCGGCGGATGAGCCGCGCTTACCCAGCCAGAAAGAGAAAAGCCGAGGTGTTCAGCCTCGGCTTTAAGTAAATCAGCAGGATGCATGCTTACGGGCAAGTGCTTTCAGTGACATAGGCATAGCCGTATTCATTCATGTTCAGGCGGACTTTCAAGACGTCACCGGAGCTCAGGCCAGCGAGCGTGCAGGCTGCGGCTTTTCCGCCCGTGTAAGAGGTGACATTCGAGTGTACGCTGTTGAATGTTTCCAGTGTCGGCTCGGTCAAATTCAACCATGACGACCCGGTATAGATCTGCCAGCTGTAGTTAACCGACGCATTGGTGGTGGTGATGGTACCCACATAATTCGGGTCGCTAAAGGAAGCCGCGCCAACCACCGAGCTGGGGGTCACTGAACCAGTCTTGCTGACCTTAATGTTCACCCACCAACCGGCACCGTTGGGACCGCCGATGCCAAAGGGTTTACCTTCCGCGTCGTTCATCTTCCACACCTGGGTATAGGTACCCTCGGTAGCAGGCGCCTTCATCGTAACGCTGATCAGCAAAATGCCGCCTGGAACAACCTGCGCGGGGACTTTGAAGATATTGTCACCGGTGATCGCCGGAGTGGATGGATCATTGCTGAACGGTCCGGCGCTGTACGCGGTGTTCCAGATGCAGGTGCCGTCATTGCGGATCTTCCAGGACTTGGTGAAGGTCTCACCCGGTTTGAAGACGGTGCCGTCAGGAATGGTCTCATCATTAATGAAGAAGACCACATTGCACTGGGAGTTAACCGAGGAAGCCTGGGTCGGAAGGGGGATCAAGGTGCTGGTAGCCAGCCCCAGGGTTGGGATGGATGTGAGGTCCAGAGTGGGGACGGCCAGGGTTGGCGTGGCAGTCGGGGCTTCTGTAGGCAGGGGAGTAGCAGTCGCCGGGGGCGGAGCCATCTGCGTGGTCAGGGCATCCACGGTTGCCTTGGCAATGGTGCTTACCTGTTCAGGGCTCAGCTGGGTCGGGGCGGCTGCCTGTAAATTACAGGCGCTCAAGACAATGCTGAGCAGGACAAGAACAGATACAGCCAGTGAAATCTTTTTCATTATTTTCTCCTTCGTCTGCCGGCCAGGTTACCCGGACCGGTTCATTTTCGTATTTTACGACAAATAAGGCCTGCAATCAACCCATCTCACAGGCCGAAACAACCTCAATCCAGGCAGTTGATATCGTATTTCACCCGGTCAAAAGCCTGGTGATTCGGTTCATCAATCACCAGGTAAATGGAATTCTCATGATAACCGGTATAGATCTTGGTGGTGTAGGTTACTCTGGCCTGGTCCGCCCCCACCAGGATCACTTCCTGCGGCCCGCTCGGGGTCATGCCGTACCCTTCCCAATGGTACTGGACAGTCCCGGCTTTGTTCGTCTTGATGTAACCGGTGAAGGTGATCACCAACCCGCCGTTGCCGCAATACCCTTTGAACGTAGTCGGGTACACGCTGACCGGCGCGGAAAGCACCGCGAACGGGTCCGCGGTTGCCGGCCCAATTTTAACATAGATCCAGAAGGCTTTACCCAGCCCGGTCAGGCCAAACGGCTGGCCGTAGGAATTGGTCAGCCGCCAGAAGCCGGTATATTCTCCCGCAGCGTCCGGGGCGACCATATCCACCGAAACGGTCACCATATCGCCGGGAGCGACATCGGCCAGGGTCAGCGCTTTGGAAGTGACCTTGGTCATCGCCTCGCCGGATTCAAACACCAGTTTATAGTTTGAATTCCAGGTGCATGTCCCGGTGTTCATCAGCGTCCAGCTCTTAGTGAACTTGGTACCAGGCAGCAATTCCGCCCCATCGATGATGGTTTCATAAACCAGTTCGGCTGAGTCGCAGCTGTTCCAGGGTGTAGACAGGGTGGCGGCCGCGGTAGCGGTCGGTGTGCTGCTGGGCAGCGGACTGGCAGTTGGCGCCGGCGTATCGCTTGGCAGAATCTGCGGGGTCGCTGTCGCTGCCGCGGTGGGCAAATCAGTCGCTAACGGCAAGACTGCCAGTTGAGTACTCAAAGCTTCCACCGTCCGCATGGCCGCGGTACTGGAGGCGACCAGCCCGTCCGGCACGGCTGGCGCCGGTTGGCAGGCAGCCGCGAGTATAGCCACCGCGAAACCGCCAAGCAACAGCCCGGGCTTCAGGATACTTCGAATAGAAGGCGCTAACTTTCCCATGTGAGTAATCATACCACACCCAACTACCGTGCGAATGACAGCACAATTTACCGGCACCTCTCCCGACCGCAGTGAAGTCTGGCGGTTGCGGCTGTGGACAACTTATTTTACCGGACCACCCCGCGTGCTATAATCCACCTAACCAAAGCGAAAGAGGTGTGTATGCAGCAGAAACCCCGCCAGCGTGTGCTGGAAGCCATCTCCCACGGTTCACCCGACCGGGTCCCGATCATCATTGGAACCAGCAATACCACCAGCTTGAAAGCGCCGCCCTATCACGGACTCAAGAAGCTGCTGGGCATAGACACTCCCGACAACTACATTTACGACTGGCCGGAGCTGGGCACCGTGATTCCCGATGAAGCGGTCCTGCAGCGTTTACACAGCGATGCCCGCGGGGTGTTGGACAGCTTCCCGGCTGCCACGCTGGCGCGTAATAAAGCCCGCCCGCCGCATGACCCTTTCATTGATGACTGGGGCAGCGGACAGCGCGAGATCGAACCCGGCAACTGGTTCCCCGGGGTACACCCCATGCGCGGTGCGACAACGATCGAAGAGATAGAAGCTTACCCCTGGCCGGACATGGATGACCCAACCCGCGTGGCGCACGTCCGCGCAGCAGCCCGAAAATTAAAAGAGCAAGGCGAGTACGCCATCATCGGTGCACCCTGGCTGCTTTTCCCATTCGAGCGCGCGCACGCCATGCAGGGGATGGATGTCTTCCTCGAGAACATGGCCCTGCGCCCGGAATTCGCGGAAGCCCTGCTGCTTAAGATCGCGGAGCAATGCACCCGGCTGATGGGTCACTTCCTGGATGAAGCTGGCGGCAATTTGGATATCATCAAGATCGGCGATGACCTGGGGACGCAGGAGAGCCTGCTGATCTCTCCCCGCATGTACCGCCGCATGCTCAAACCGATCCACGCTGATTTTATTTCCTTCATTAAACAGCGCACCAACGCCAAAATCTTCTTCCATACAGATGGCGATGTCTTCGACCTCATCCCCGATTTCATTGAGATGGGGGTCGATATCCTCAACCCCATTCAAACCTCGGCCGGCAAGATGGCCGACCTGCCAGAGTTGAAGAAACGCTACGGTGACTCGATCACCTTCTGCGGCGCGGTGGATACGCATCACATCCTGCCGCACGGCACCATCCAGGAGGTGCGCGACGAAGTGAAGCGGGTGATCGATATTATGGCGCCGGGCGGCGGTTTCATGGTGGCATCTGTCCACACCATCATGGATGAAGTACCAGCCGAAAACATCCTGGCGATGGTGGACGCGGTGGAAGAGTTTGGTAAGTACTAAACCACCCGCCACTGATAAATAAAAAACTGGCGCTCCATCCGGAGCGCCAGTTGCGTTTATTCTTTCTCGTACGGCTGACCGCCAGCCGCGGGCGGCTGACCCCGGCCAACCACACCTGCCAGCACGATCATGGTCACCAGGTACGGCGCCATCTCCAGGAACTTATTCGGGATGGGTACTTTCAAGATGGCCAGTTTCGATGCCAGCGAATCCGCGAAACCGAACAGCATGCCGGCACCCAGCGACCCGACCGGGTTCCAGTTACCGAAGATCATGGCAGCCAGGCCGACAAAACCGCGCCCGGCAGTCATCACCTCATCAAACCGGCCGACTGACCCGAGGACAAAGTACGCCCCGGCAAAACCTGCCATAGCGCCGCCGATTAGCACTGAGATGTAGCGGGTCCGGTTGACGTTGATGCCCAGCGTGTCAGCCGCCTTGGGGTGCTCACCGACCGCCCGCGTCCGCAAGCCCCACTGGGTGTAGAAGAATAGGACGGTCAGCAGCGCGGTGAAAATGAACATGGCGTAGATGAACATATTGTGGCTGAAGAGTACCGGGCCGAAGAACGGTATTTTTGACAGCCCGGGAATATTCCAGGTAGCGAAGCGGCTCGAATCGTTTAACTCGGAATGGCGCTGCAAGAACTTCGCGGAAAGGAAGGACGTGATGCCGGTCGCGAAGATATTGATGACGGTACCGGAGATGATCTGGTTGACCTTGTACTTGATCGAGAGAACCGCCAGGACATACGCCAACAAAATACCGCTCAGGATGGCGGTGAACAGGCCAAACCAGATGTTGACCAGGCTGCCGAAGAGCGCCGCGCAGAAGGCCGCGGTGAGCATCATGCCTTCAATGGCAATGTTGAAGACACCCGACCGCTCACAAAAAATACCGGAAAAAGCGCCTAGCGTCAGCGGTACCGCGCGGACGACCGCAACCTTCAACAGACCGGCCAGGTTCAGCGATGTCCCCGACGAGCCCCACACCAGGAAAGCCGCGATGAAGAGCCCTGCCACCACACCCAGCACGGTATTCGTCCACTTGCCGAACCCCTTGGCCAGTTGATACGCGCCTAACCCGGCGCACAGGAAAGCCAGGATATTCAAAATAGGCCGCGAGGTGAAGACCAGGTCAGCGACTTTTACTTCAGACCCACCGGGGTAAAGAACAAACGTTGTCAACGCATCGGAGGTAGTAGAGATAACAAAAGCCAACCAGATAGTCAACGCCATCACCAGGAAGACAACCCCCATCGTAGTCCGCCGGGCGGGTGAAATATAATCAGTCGGTTTTCTGGAGATCTGGGAAGTTTGAGCCATGGTTATTTCCCTTTCTTCGTTTCAACAGCTGGTGTTTCCAGTTCAGGCTTGGGTTCTTTCAAGCGGTAGATCGTGCGGATGATCGCCGGAGCCGCGATGAACGCCAGGATCAGCGCCTGCAGCACGGAGATGATGTCGATCGGGATGCCGGCCGTCAATTGCATTTGGATGGCGCCGTTGCGCAGGAAGCCAAACAGCAGGGCTGCCAGGACAACACCCACCGGGTGGCTGTTGCCGAGTAATGCCAGCGCGATGCTGTCAAAACCGTACCCTGAAGAGAACGCGACGCCCAGGTTGTGGTTGACGCCGATCACTTCATTCGCCCCGGCCATGCCCGCCAGTGCCCCGGAGAGCATCATGGTGATGACGATACTGCGGGTGATATTCATCCCCGCGTACCGGGCCGCGTTCGGGTTGTGACCCACTGTCCGCAACTCATATCCCCAGGTGGTTTTGAACAATAACCAGTACACCAGGAAAGCCATCAGCAGAGCGACAAAGAAGCCCCAGTGAAACCGATTGGGGTCCGGGAATAAGCGCGGCAGCCAGGCGCTTTTTTCGATCGGCGCGGAGATGGGAGTGGCCTTATTGGGATCGCCCAGCACGCCGTTCAGAAGATACTCGCTGAGGCGGAAGGCGATATAGTTCATCATGATGGTGTTGATCACCTCGTGCGCGCCGGTTTTCGCTTTCAGCCAGCCGGGGATCATACCCCAAATCCCGCCCGCGGCCGCGCCAGCCAGCAATGACAGCGGGACATGCACGACAGCCGGCCAGCCCTTCAGTGAAGTCGCCACCCAGACAGTCGCCAGGGCGCCCACGAAGATCTGGCCTTCCGCGCCGATGTTGAACAGCCCGACCCGGAAGCCAAGCGCGACGGCCAACCCGGCAAAAATGTACGGGGTGGCCTGCACCAATGATTCAAAGAAGGGGGATAAGGACCGGTTGATCGCGTCCCAATTCCCGGAGCTGATCGCCGCGGCGATGTCGGCTGGTACGCCGACCGAACCGGTAAACAGCGCTTTATAGGTATTCCAGAAAACGGTGAATATCGCACCGATCCCGCCGAAGAATGATTTACCGAAGGCCGCGTAAACGCTTTCCGAAGTGACGGCGGCAATCAACCCGCCGACCAACAGGCCGGAAATGATCGCCAGAATGGTCACGGTAAGCGAGTTTCTGCGGAGCTCTTCAATGAAGATCGAGAAAGAGCCCGGTTTCTTTTGCTGCTGTTCTGAAGTAGTCATGAGATCATCCTGTCTGGCGTTACTATGCTGCTGCCTGTTTAATGCCGGCCATCAAGAGGCCGATCTCTTCGCGGGTGGTAGTTTTCGCGTCCACCACAGCCAGGATCTGCCCGCGATACATCACAGCGATACGGTCAGAAAGCTGCATCACTTCATCCAACTCGGTTGAGACGAGTAAAACCGCGCAGCCTTGATCGCGCTTTTCTATGATCCGTTGATGAATATATTCGATCGAGCCGACATCCAGGCCGCGCGTCGGCTGCGAAGCCACCAGCAGCTGGATCGGGCGGGAGAATTCCCGCGCGACGATCACCTTCTGCTGGTTACCGCCGGAAAGGTGGCTGGTGGCGGTCAACGCGTTTGGCGCGCGGATGTCAAAGCGCTTGACCAGGTCATTGGCATAATCCAATATCACCCGGCGCTGCAGAATGTGGCGTTTGGCATAAGGGGCTTCGTACCAGGTGTTCAGGATCAGGTTATCTTCAATGGAATAAGGCAGCACCAACCCGTCTTTTTGCCGGTCTTCGGGGATGTGCGCGGTCCCGATTTCTTTCACCGTTTTCGCGTTGGCGTTGGTTACGTTTTTCCCAAGCAGGGTAATCTTGCCGCCGACCGGGCGGGTTAATCCGGTCAGGCAGCGCACCAACTCCGTCTGCCCGTTGCCCTGCACGCCAGCGATGCCAAGCACCTCACCCGCGTGTACTTCGAAGGATACCTGGTCCACCGCCACCTGGTGGCTGGTGTTCAACACTTTCAGGTTATTTACCTCAAGCACCGCCTTGCCGGCTTTGGCAGACGCCTTCTTGATGTTCAATTCGATCTGCCGGCCGACCATCATGGAAGCCAATTGCTTCTGGTTGGTATCTTTTGGCAGGGTAGTACCGACCACCTTACCGCCGCGGATGACTGTGATGCGGTCCGCGAATTCCATCACCTCGCGCAATTTGTGTGTAATGAAGATAATGGATTTCCCCTGCTCCACCAGCTTTTTCATGATGGTGAAGAGCTCATTCACTTCCTGCGGCGTCAGAACCGCTGTGGGTTCATCCAGGATCAGGATATCCGCGTGGCGGAAAAGCAGCTTGATGATCTCAACCCGCTGCTGAATGCCTACCGGTAGATCTTTGATGTAGGAGCCGGGCTCGACCGCGAGGTTGTACTGGCGCGAGATCTCCTGGATGCGGTTGGCCGCTTTTTTACGGTCCAGCAGTCCACCCGGCAGCAGATATTCATCACCCAGCATGACATTTTCGGTGACCGTGAATACCGGTACCAGCATAAAATGCTGGTGAACCATGCCCACGCCGGCCAGGATGGCATCACGCGGGGAAGAAACATCCAACTTCTTCCCCTTGACATAGATCTCACCCTCGTCTGGCTTGTAAAGCCCATACAGGATGTTCATGAGCGTGGTTTTACCAGCACCATTTTCGCCCAGCAACGCGTGGATCTCGCCTTTTTTCAAGTCGATGGATATCTGGTCATTCGCCAGTACCCCGGGAAAGCGCTTGGTAATGCCGCGCAATTCAAGAACAGGTTCCATGATCGCCTCGGTAAAAAATGAGTTAAGAGTACTTATCTATTCAAACGATTCTACCATAGGAGTTTTTATTCGATTAATAAAAAAAAGCAGGGCCATTGCTGGCCCTGCTTTTCGTTACTGCTTATTGGGCGTAAATTTTAGTAAACGCCTTCGGGCAGGGTCTTGATTTCGCCGGAGATGATCTTGGCCGCGAGGGCTTCGATCTCAGCCTTCAGTTCAGCGGGGATCTGGTCAACATAGGCGGAGCCGTAAGCAAGACCGACACCACCATTTTCCAGATTACCGATCCAGTTTTCGCCAACGAAGGTACCATCGATAACCTTACCAATGGTTTCGGTGACGAAAACGTCCATGTTCTTCATGGCGCTGGAGAGGATGAACTGAGCCTTGTCGGGGTTGGCAAGTGACCAGTCGTTATCCACACCGATCAACAGGCCGGTGCCGCGTTCTTCCATCACAGCCAGGGTGCCCAGACCAACGGGGCCGGCAACCGGCATGATGATGTCAGCGCCTTCGTCCATCAGCTGTTCGCCCATCTTGCGGCCGTCATCTGTGGATTCAAAGTTGCCGACTTCGAGACCCTGGCGGGTCTTGTAGTCCCAGCCCAAAACTTCGACGTTCTTGCCCTTGACGGTGTTGTAGTATTCAACACCGAGAGCGAAACCATCCATGAATTTGGTGGTCGCGGGGAAGGCGATACCAACATAGGTACCAACTTTACCGGTCTGGGTCATGGCGGCGGCGAGGTAACCATTGAGGAAGGTAGCCTGGTCAATGGAGAAGCCGGAACCGCGCAGGTTCGGGAAGGCCAGCCAGTCAACATCGATGATCGCGAACTTCTGATCCGGGTTGGCGGTGGCGGCAGCGGAGGTGGCATCAGCCAGCAAGAAGCCAACGGGGATGATCAGGTCGCATTTTTCGGCGACAAACGCGTTGATATTGACTTCGTAGTCAGCCTGCTGCTGAGACTCGAGATATTGTCCTTCGACGTTGCCGTATTTGGCGATGGCATCATCGACGCCTTTCCAGGCGGTCTGGTTGAAGGATTTGTCATCGATACCACCGGTGTCAGTTACCTGGCAGACTTTGATTTTCGGTGTTTCGACAACCGGGGCAGCTGTCGGCTCAACCGGGGCGACGGTGGCTTCAACAGGGGCGGCGGCGGGTTCTTCTACTACCGCGGGAGCGGCGGGCGCGCAGGCTGCGAGCAGCATGCTAGCCAGAAGAACGACTGAGAAAACGAGGTACAGTTTCTTGGACATTTCTCTTCTCCTCTTTGGGATGGATATAGATTTTTTGGGCTGGCACGCCAAATACAGGCGTTAATACCTGCCCCACTGATGTCAGTATACAACCTTTCAAAGTGCACTGCAAGCAAATTGTTGCGCAAATTCTATAAATCGGCCATTTCAGTTTTGGCTTCGCCGCGTTTGACACCCATCATCAGGATGAACGCGACCATCATTAATACTGGTGATACCACCATGATGGCATTGTAGTTATTGCCCGTCAGTTGGACGATCCAGCCGTTCATGTTCGGGCCGACGATCGCGGAGAGGGTAGAGAACAGGTAATACAGCCCGGTATAGGTGCCAATGCGCGCTTCGGTGGTCATATCCACCACCATCGGCAGCGAGTTGATATTGATCAACGCCCAGCCGGCCCCGGCTACCATCAAAATTACGCCAACCCAGGGGACTTCACCCAGCACCGGCAGCTTGGTTAACACCGTGGTGAGGGTCGCCACGGGCAGCAGGTACATGGCCAGGGTGCAGGCAGACATGATGAGTAGACCGAGCGAGATGGTCAATTTTCGGCCGATCTTACCGCCAATATACCCGGCTGGTAAAGCAAAGATAACGAAGATTAAGGACAGCTGCCCCAGCAAGCGCGCGCCGTCCGATTCCGGCAGCATCAGATGCTTGTTGGCATACAGGCTGAAAAACGCCTCAATGGCAGTGTAGCCAATGAACCAGAAGAAGATAGCGCCTAAAATACGCAGAGCGCTTTTATCCGGATCTTTGATCACGGTCTGTAAACTCTCCCACATCCCCGGCTGTTTTTCCGTATCTTCATAAACATGGGGTTCTCGAATGAAGAACAGCAGGAGCAGGGTGGAAAGGATCACCAGACCGGAACCGAGCCAGAAGGGAAAGGCCGGATTCAGCTTATACAGCGCGGCGCCACCCAGGAATGAGATGATGGCGCCAACCCCGCCCATAAAGTTGATGATGCCGTTCGCCTGTGAGCGGAAACGGGAAGGCGTGATATCCGGCATCAACGCGACAACCGGTGTGCGCCAGAATGCCATGCTGAGCAGCAGGGAGGTGGTGCAGGCAACGAACAGCGGCAAGATCGCGGCCAGCGGGATCAGCCCGAAGACCAGCGCCCCGATCGGCGCGCCGATCAAAATAAAAGGCATACGGCGGCCGAGTTTCGTGAGCAGCCGGTCAGACCAGGCGCCGACTGGCGGCTGGATCAGCAGCGCGGCGATATTATCCAGCGTCATGAAGAAACCGATCCACGCCGGCGCCAGATTGAATTTATTCGCCAGGAACAACGGGACGAAAGCGTTATAAACGCCCCAGATGACGCTGACACCGAAAAATCCAAATCCCAGTAGAAACGTCTTGCCGTAGTTTAATTTCATCTATTCACCTTCCTTTTCTATAATGACTGCTGTGCCGTAAGCCAGCACTTCCGTGACACCGTCCATCACTTCATTGGCGTCATACCGCATGGCGACCACCGCGTTGGCGCCCATCTGACGGGCATGCTCCATCATCAGGTCGTAGGCTTCCTGCCGGGCATGCTCGCACAGTTCGGTGTAGATGGTAATGTTCCCGCCCACCAGGGTCTGAATACTGCCAACAAAATTACCCACCACGCTGCGCGAGCGCACCGTGATCCCCCGCACCACGCCCAGGTAGCGTGAGATGCGGTAGCCCTCAAAACCAAAGGTGGTTGTCACCCACAGCGGATTAGTCATAACTGCTCCTCTTTAATTTTTATTCTATGTCGTTCAACGCGTCACCTGGCGGCAGGATAGACCGCAGGTAGCGTTTATCTTCTTCCGACAGGTCAGCCTTACCCAGCAAATCCGGACGCCGTTCCAGTGTACGGCGCAGTGACTGCTGCCGGCGCCAGCGTTCGATCTCGGCATGGTTGCCGGATTGCAGTACATCCGGCACCGGCCAACCGCGGAAGACCGGCGGCCGGGTGTAGTGGGGATATTCGATCAAGCCGCTGGCATGCGAATCATCCCGCGCGCCGTCCGGGTCACCCAGCACACCTGGCAGCAGGCGTGAGATCACATCGATGAAGATCAAGGCCGGCAGTTCTCCGCCGGTCAGCACATAATCGCCGATCGAGATCTCATCCGTGACGATATGTTCACGGATGCGTTCATCGATGCCTTCATAACGGCCGCACAGGATAGCCAGGCGCGGCAGCGCGGCATATTCAAAAGCCAGCTGCTGTGTCAGTACGCGCCCCTGCGGGGTCATTAATATCACTTTACAGGCCGGCGGTGAACCCAGCACGCCTTCCAGTGCGGTAAATACCGGCTCCGGCTTCATCACCATCCCGCCGCCGCCGCCGTAGGGGGTGTCATCGCAGACGTGGTGGCGGTCCGTTGTAAACGCGCGGATATCGTGCACCCGCACATCGATCAGGTCTCTTTTGGCTGCCCGCGCCAGGATCGAGACATCCAGATACGGGGCAAATACATCCGGCAGCAGGGTAAAAATGTCCATTTGCATGGTTATATTCTAGCCTAATCTGTCTGTTGGGCAAGCTGCGGCGGTCATAATATTGCCTGGTACAGAAATCGCGAATTATCTTGACACCCGGAATAGTCGTATTACAATATTTCCCATTATGTTATTCATCGTCCGTCGTAATCATCCTAAGCATCACCACAACCTTTCCTTCCGGAAACGGTTTGTCTTGCATTCAGGATAACGAGTTACGACAAGACACCCGCAGAATCACTTTCCAGGAAGGAATACCTGGAAAGTTTTTATTTAACTGCGGATTTACACAGAGGAGGCGCCTGGAAACCAGGAAAGATGTAAAATAATCTATAGCGAGCATTACTCAGGCAATTTTCATATACCCAAGGAGAGTAAGATGAAAACCAGTATCGTCAAGATAGTCGCCGCCCTGTTTGTGGCAATCTTTGTCCTCACCGCCTGCGCCCCCGCCGCCCCGGCCGCCACCGTGTACCACATCGCTTCCGATGCCACCTGGCCTCCCTTTGAAATGGTCGATGAGACCTCCAAAGAGATCGTCGGTTTCGATGTTGACCTGATGGCCGCCATCGCCGAACAAGCCGGCTTCCAGTACGAGATCGTTAACGTATCCTGGGACGCCCTGTTAGCCGGTGTTTCCCAGTGCCAGTACGACGCCGCCATTTCCTCCATTTCCATTACGGATGAACGCAAGCAATCCATGGCTTTCTCCGAACCCTACGCCACTGCCGGCCAGATCATCACCGTCGGCTTCAATGATTCCTCCATCACCGGGTTGGACTCCCTGGCTGGCAAGCGCATCGGCGTCCAGATGGCCACCACCGGTGACATCGCCGCCCAGAAGGTAGCCGGCGCGGAAGTGAAAGGCTATGACACCGTAGACCTGGCCTTCCAGGACCTGATGAACGGCCAGGTGGACGCGGTCATCGCTGACCTGGCGCCATCCGCCAACTTCGTGCTGCTCAACCCCGACAAGATCAAACTGGTCGGCGAGCAGTTCACCGATGAACCGCTGGGCGTGGCCGTCTGCAAGACCAACACCGAATTGCTGGGCCTGATCAACCAGGGTCTGGCTGGCATCCAGGCCAACGGTAAACTGGACGAGCTGAAAGCCAAGTGGTTCGGCGCTCAGTAGTTTACAAGCATGCAACGCAACACCCCCGGTTACCCGGGGGTGTTTTTTGTTCATTAATCAATGCAAATCGCGCCTAATCCTCATCGCGGTTGCGCAGATGGGGGAACATGATCACCTCGCGGATGGAATGAACCCCAGCCAGCAGCATCACCAGCCGGTCCACCCCCATGCCAAAACCGCCGTTTGGCGGCATGCCGTAGGACATGGCGCGCAGGTAATCCTCATCCATCGGGTTGCTCTCTTCTTCGTCCGCGCCGTACTCACGGCCCATCTCCAAAAAGCGCGCTTCCTGGTCCAGCGGATCGTTCAGCTCGGTGAAGGCGTTGCACAACTCCATGCCGCCGATATAGCCTTCAAACCGCTCCACGGTCTGCGGGTCACCCGGGATGCTCTTGGCCAGCGGTGAGATATCCCGCGGATAGTTATAGACAAAAGTCGGTTGAATGAAGGTCGGTTCGAGATATTCGCTCAGCAAGCCGTCGATCAGCTTGCCGCGGGTGGCTTTCGGGTTATGCTTGATGCCTTTGGCTGTCAGCGCCTGCTTCAGGCTGTCCGCGTCACGGTACAGTTGAAAATCGATGCCGGTCGCGTCCAGGATGCCCTGGCGCATTTCCACTCTTTTCCACGGAGCGGCCAGTTCGATCTCGTGTCCCTCAAAGTGGACGCGGGTGGTGCCTAAGACTTTCAGCGCCACCGCGGAAACCATCTGTTCCGTCTGTTCCATGATCTTCAGATAATCCGCGTAAGCCTGGTAGTACTCCAGTTGGGTGAACTCCGGGTTGTGTTTGTAAGAGACGCCCTCATTGCGGAAATCCCGCCCGATCTCATACACTCTTTCGAAGCCGCCCACCAGCAGCCGTTTCAAATACAGTTCGAAAGAAATGCGCAGGAACAGATCCTGTTTCAACTGGTTGTGATGGGTAACAAAAGGCCGCGCGGCAGCGCCTCCGTAGATCGGCTGCAGGATGGGGGTTTCAACTTCGATGAAATCGCGCTCATCCAGGAAGGCCCGCAAAGCCCGGACAGTATCCGCCCGCAGCTGGAAGATGCGGCGCGTCTCCGGGTTGACGGCCAGGTCCGCGTAACGCTGGCGGTAGCGGACTTCCGGGTCGGTCAGTGCGGCATGCCGGACGACCTCGCCATCCACGATCTCATCTTTGGCGGGGGGCAGCGGCAGTATGCTTTTCGCCAGCAAGGTAAAGGATTGGACGTACAGGGTCGCTTCGCCCGTTTTGGTGCGGAATATATAGCCGCTGGCCTGGATGAAGTCGCCCAGGTCCAGCTCCCGCGAGAACAGGTCCATCTGTTCCTGCCCCACATCGTTGACGCGGAGAAAGATCTGCAGACGGCCGTAACCATCTTCCAGATGGGCAAAGGTGATCTTGCCCATCGGGCGCATGGAACGCAGCCTGCCAGCCAGTGTCACAACCGCCTTTTCCACTTCCGCGCCGGCGGGGGTGTTCTTTTCCAGCGCCAGGAACTGGTTGACGGCCGCGGTGGTGGAATGGGTCACCTGCGCGCGGGTCGGGAACGGTTCGATGCCGGCTTCCCGCAAGCGGTGCAATTTTTCCAACCTGGTCTGTTCTAATACATTATTATCTTTGTCCGTCATGAGCGTTCCTTTACGCGTTCAGCGTGTGTGGTTAAAAAAAGCCAGCCGAACTGAGTCGCGGCTGGCATCTGTTTCTGTGATTGATTAGTTGATCTTTAATACTTTTACCGTATACGCGCCAGCCGGGGCATCGATCTTGATGCTGTCACCCAGCTTTTTATTTAAAAGAGCCTTGCCCAGCGGTGATTCGTTGGAGACTTTGCCTTCCCGCGGGTTGGATTCCGCCGCGCCAACGATGGTATAGGTCACCTTCTTACCGCCGTCTTCCTGGATGGTCACCGTGCTGCCCACCTGCACCACTTCTTTCACGGCTTCATCAGAAATGACGCGCGCGGTAGCCAGGATCAGATCCAGTTCCTTGATGCGGCCTTCATTAAATGCCTGTTCATTCTTGGCATCTTCGTATTCCGCGTTTTCGATCAACTCCCCGCCCTCCTGGGCTTCGTGCAGGCGCGTAGCGATCTCGTGACGGCGCGTGGTACGCAAATATTCCAGCTCCTGCTGAAGCTTTGCGAATCCGTCCCGGGTGAGGAATGTGTTGGTCATACCGTTCTTCCTTTACTTGTTGATTACCCCAGAGGGTGATAAGAGAAACAGCGCCGTGGAGGGGTCTCCTTCATAACGCTGTCAAGCTATTTTAGCATAATTCCAGCCTCTGAGCAAGCAGAGCAGACGGCTGCCCGCGTCACCCGCTCATCGCGCAGGGTCGCTCGGGTCTGGCTGATTCGTTTGATCAGACTGGCGCTAATCAGAACCGGTTTATCCCGGGATCATTCTGTGCATTTCACCTTATATTGCACGCTGCTGGATTGCAGTGTGACCGGTGAGGTGATCTCCAGAACCATGGATCCGGACTCAGATGACGAAACATTAAACGACCCGGCGATGTAGGCCATGCTGTCCGCGGCAATGGTGACCTTCCCGGTAGATACGATCAGATTGCCGTTTTTCAACCAGCGGTAGGAAATCTCACCCATGCGGTTGGTGCGGATGGCGCCGGCAAAGGAAAGCTTGACCGGGCATTTCACGGTTTGGGACGGCGTCCAGTTGACGATATCCACATCGATCACCGGCAAGCCGGGCGTCGGCGTCCAGGGATCCAGGTAGGTCGGCACCACGGAAGTGTCACCTTCCACCACGGAGGATACCATCCAGACCCAGCAGTGATAACCGGGGTAAGTGGGATTTTCCACCCACCACCAGGTATTGGAGGTATTCACTCCAACCACATTCACGCGCATATCGGGGGTCAGGTAGCCTTCGATGTTGTAGATCGGGGAGGGGCCGAAGCGGCAGTTGGTATCTTCGGTCACGTGCAAGATCGGCCAGATCGGCTCCGGGGTGGCAGTCGGCGCCAGGGTGGGTGGCAGCGGTGTCGCGGTTGGCGGTACCGGCGTGGCGGTCGGCGGTAAGGTCGGCGCCGGGGTTGGCGGCAGGGTGGGGACTTCGGTATCCTCTGCCACAGCCGCTTTGGGTTCAGGGGTCGCGGCTTGCACTTCAAATGCAGCCTGCAATGCGCCTTGCGTCAGGGTCACACTGATCGTTTCCATCGCCTGGGTGTAGATGGCCGCCACATCGGGTGACGAGGCTGGCGCGGCAGGCAGGGAACAACCGCTTAATAACACCACAATTAGCGCAATGATCATCACAGCATTTTGACGTTTTGCCATGGCAGCCTCCACTTTCCCATATATCTTACAATATTTTCGGATTATTCCATAGTGTTTTAATCAAAAAGAGAGCCCGGTTTGACCCGGGCTCTCCATGTTATTTGCTTACGGACAATCGATCGAGTAGGAGGCAGTGCCAGATTTACGGATCACCGGCGAGGTGATCTTCATCTGGTACCAGCCGCTGGTCGTATCAGAAACCTGGATGCTGGTGCTGACAGTTTGCGTACCGTCATCACTGAACACCACCGAGCCGCTGTGCATGACGCCGCCATTTTCGTTAATGAACTGGTAGGTAACGGTCGTCGCGATATCGGATGTGATCGTACCGGTGATGACCAGATTCTTCGGGCAGCTGCCTGTCCAGGACACCGGGTCTACACTGATACCCAGGGTCAGGATGGGGTGAGCCTGCGCCGGGGGTACGGGCGGTACCACAAAGGGCAGCGCGTCCGTATCACCGGTAACCACAGTGGTCTCCGCCCAAACCCAGCAGTACTTGGGTTCCGGGTTGGTGATATTTTCAATGTACCACCAGCCGCCATCTTTCAACTGGCCGTGGACTCTGGAGGTCTCGCCGACGCGTAAACCGCCGACGACCTCATAGACTTTATCCGGTCCCTTGCGGCAGTTGGTATCCAACAGGGCCGTGATGCTCGGGTAGGTAGAGCCGCTGGCCGGGATCCAGACCGTGGCAGTCGGCCCGGTGGGGACGACGGCGGTTGGTTCGGTAGTCGGTGTCGGAGGAACCAGGGTCTCAGTGGGCAGAGGCTCTGCCGTGGCTGTCGGTAACAGGCTGGCATTGCGGGTGGCTTCAGCTTCATAGGTCTGGACTGCCGCGGTATAGACGGGGCCGAGGTCCACCGTCGCGGGTTGTGTTTCTGCGGCTGGAGCAGCCGCGGGGGTGCATGCCGCCGCCAGTACAGCGATCAACACACACAGAGTAATTAACGTCATCTTTCTCATCAGATAGTCTCCTTCTGTCCTTTGCATATTATCACAAAAACAACCTTCTGTGACACAGTTTTCTATTACAGCGCGGTTACGGGTACGGTGAAAATACCTACACTCGCCCTGAAATCGCGGCAAGATACAAAACCACACTTGTCTACACAGGTTTGCTAAACCTCTTGTATTCACTGTTTAAATGGCGCATACTGTACTTAACCGAAGGAGGTGATTTTATGGAAGAAGGATATTGCGTGAAGTGCAAAACCAAACGCGAGATGGTGGACACCGTCCGCGTCACCATGAAAAACGGCCGCCCGGCTCTGAAAGGAAAATGCAAAGTCTGCGGTACAGGCATGTACAAGATCCTGAAGAAATAAATCATATCCAGCCTTCAGATTTTCTTATGCGTCAATAAACCCGGCTCTGCACGAGAGCCGGGTTTTCGCATGCCGAATGTGCCGGCTAGCCGGCAGTTCCAGGAGTACTTAACGTCCAGGAGAAAATAGAGCGCAGCGAAAGCCGACGGTGTGCCTGCAACGCATTGAGTATCTCTTAGCCCGGGTAGGTCGGATAGAGCGCAGCGAAATCCGACGGAGTGCGCAATGCGTCGGATTTCGGGTTAAGGCCAAATTTCTGCGATGAAGGTTCCCCTCAATCCGCCCTACGAGATGTTCGCTGAACGCAGCGCAGGTGTCGCTTCGCGCAACATCACAGCCCGGGTAGGTCGGATAGAGCACAGCGAAATCCGACGGTGTGCGCAATGCGTCGGATTTCGGGTTAAGGTTTAATTTCTGGATGAAAGTTTCCCTCAATCCGCCCTACGCGATGCTCGCTGCGCAGCGCAGGTGTCGCTTCGCGCAACATGACGGAAGATAGGTTGCGGTATCACCGCGCCATAAGTTTGGGCTAATTGAGCGCAGTGACTCAACGCTCTGCCAAAATGCAGCGCAGGCGCCGCTAAGCGCAACATGCCGGAAGAAAGGTTGCGGTGTCAACACAACAAGAGTAATGAAAACAACCGGCACATTGCCGGTTGTTGTTCTCAGTTACTGGTACTACCTCACGCAGCCGACTGGCCGCGCCGGGTGACATGCCGGATCAGACGGAAAGGCGCTTTGATCAGCCAGACCAGCGGCTGCAGCAGCCAGTCCAGCACCGCGTCAAAGTGAGACATGCCTTCGCCCACCCACAGCAGCGCCGGTGACAACTTTTGCAGGAATTTTGAGTGCGCGTACAAAACGGAAAGGAGGATGATGCCTACCGAGATGCCGAAGCGGACAAAGCCATCCATTTCAAAGTGATAGACCTCAGCCGCGATCAACTCCAGCCCGATAACGAAGACCAGGATGTAAGCGGCGTTCTTCAGGATGGGTTCCTTCTCCACGGCATAGCTGAAGAGACCAGCGGCGAACCGCATCATCAGAATACCGATCGCCACGCCGATCAGCACCACCCACAGCTTGTCCGATAATGTAACGGCGACCACCACATTATCCAGGCTGAAGATCAGGTCAGTCAATTCGATGGTCACCACAATGCTCCAAAACTTGGTGTTCTCCAGGTGGTGGACGTGCGCCTGTTCTTCCGTTTCACCCAGCTCCGGCTTGCCCAGGTTGTTGCAGGCCAGCTTGATCAGATAGATGGCACCGATGATCTTCAACCACGGGTTGCTGATGACAAAGTTCGCGACGATCAGCATCAAACCGCGGCCCAGGTACGCCCCCAGCAGACCCACCCGCAGGGCTGCCGTGCGCTGCGCACCGATCAACCCGTGGATGCGCTCGCCGAAGCGGCGCAATCCGGCCGGCCAGACGATCGGCCGGTCATCCGGCAGATGGGAGACCATCGCACCTAGTACCGCGGCATTATCAATCGAGAGAATGCCTTCCATGAATATTAATTGCAGAATGATCAGGGGAATTGTCAGGTCCATCTTACCTCGCTCATCGTAGGTTTGGCCTTGCGTACCCTCAGGGGTTCACCTATTATAGACAGCGTACTACGGGTGGTAAGGTAGCATTCGCCATGATTTCCGTGATACCCGTCACGCTTCTGATATGACAAATGAGCGAACACGAAAATTGATTACAATTACGCTATGATGAGGAAATATGGATGAGATCGCGCTGATCACCGCTGCCAGGCACGGCGACCTGGATGCCTTCAATCGGCTGGTGCTGGCATATCAGGATCTGGCATTCAACCTGGCATACCGCATGCTGGGTGAAGAAAGCCGGGCAGAAGAATGCACTCAAGATGCCTTCTTCTCTGCGTACCGCAATCTGAATAGCTTTCGCGGCGGTTCCTTTAAAGCCTGGGTCTTGCGGATGGTAAACAACGCCTGCGTGGACGAATTGCGGCGCCGCAAGCGCCGTCCGCTGGTACCGCTGGAGCCGCTGGATGACGATGAAGAAGTAGAATCCCCGGCCTGGCTGGCGGATACCGCGCCATCACCGGAAGAAACCGCCGCAGCCCATGAACTGGACCAGGCCATTACCCATTGCCTGCAAACACTGATGCCGGACGCGCGTTCGGTCATCCTGCTGGCGGATGTGGAAGAGATGGCGTACGAAGAGGTCGCTGTCAGCCTGCGTACACCCCTCGGTACGATCAAAAGCCGCCTGGCGCGCGCCCGCCTGAAAATGCGGGACTGTCTGCAAGGCCTGTTGGAACTTCTGCCGCCCTCTGAGCGTCTTGAAAAGGAGGGCCAATAATGCGCAGCCAGGTCAATAATCGCCGCTCTGTTTTGCTGTCAGAATATCTGGACGGCCGCCTGCCGCCAGAAGCTGTGCAGCAGGTGGACGCGCTGCTGGCTGCGGACGCGGCTGCCGTGCTGGAGTTATCCGCCCTGCGGGAAGCCCGTCAGCTGCTGCGCCTGGCGCCCCGCCGCAAGGCCGCGCGTAATTTCGCGCTCAATCCAACCATCGCCCGCAGTATCCGCCGGGACCGGCTGGCCATTCCCCTGCTGGGCTCCTCCGGCCTGGCCTCTGCTGGCCTCGCGCTGGCTCTGTTCCTTTTCTCGTACCTGCCAATCGGTTATCACGTCGTGCCGCCGGCTGCGGCAACCTTCGCCTTTGAAGCAGCCCCCGCGGCCAGCGGTGCTGCCCCGTATACCCTCAACGGCGAACCGGTCATCATCACCTGGGGATCTCCCCCGGCGGCTGGCGGCCGCGGCGGCGGAGGCGGTGATGGTTCTTCCGCACCAGCGGTTTTGACGGATACCTACAGTTTAAAAAGCCCGGTAATGGAATCTCCCGCTGCGCCAACCGCCCCACCCGCGCCAGATTTATCGCAGGCCACCTATCCGCCCATCACCGGGTCAGGCCCAATCCTGGGCATCATGCCAACGGAACCCGGGGTGACGACCGCGCAGCCTGCGGTCTCACCGCAATTGATCGTCATCCTCGGAAAATTCCTGCTTTTCCTTGCCGGCGCGACATTGATTTTCATCAGCTGCCGACTGACCCGGAAACGCTACCGATGACAGAAGCCGCTTTTTGCCTGAAGTGCGGTACAGCCCTGCGGGTGACGCAGTATGAGGACGGCCATCTGCATCCGGTCTGCCCGAACTGCGGCTGGGCGTATTTCCCGGACCCGAAAGTTGCCGCGGCCGTTTACCTGGTCCAGGAGGGCAAAGTGCTGCTGGTTCGCCGCGTGTTTGACCCGCACCGCGGAGAGTGGACCCTGCCGGCAGGCTTCGTCAACGCCGGAGAGGAACCGGCCGCGGCAGCCGCCCGCGAATGCCTGGAAGAGACCGGCATCACCGCGCGGGTGACCGGGCTGCGGCACGTCATTACCGGGCGGGAACATCCGCGCGGGGCGGATATCGTACTGGTTTATTCGGCTGAGTTTATTTCCGGCGCAGTCCTTGCTTCTGATGATGCCGACGAGGCCGCCTTCTTCCCGCTGGACGCGCTTCCTCCGCTGGCTTTCCGTGCCACGCGTGTCGCGCTCGGGGTGGTGGAAGCCTGACGCTGCGCGAAGCGATGATTAAAGCAAACAGCCTGACCGGACGGTCAGGCTGTTCTATTATTATCAGTCGATTACAGGCCGGCAGCCGCTTTGAGCTCGGCGGCTTTGTTGGTCTTTTCCCAGCTGAAGTCCGCTTCCTCGCGGCCAAAATGACCGTAGGCAGCCGTCTGCTGGTAAATGGGGCGGCGCAGATTGAGGTCGCGCAGAATGGCGCCCGGGCGCAGGTCAAAGATCTGGCTGACCAGGTCGGCAATCTTGCCGTCATCGATCTTGCCGGTGCCGAAAGTTTCCACATTGATGGAAAGCGGGTGCGCGACACCGATGGCGTACGCTACCTGAATTTCGCAGCGATCAGCCAGGCCGGCCGCGACGATGTTCTTGGCGACCCAGCGGGCCGCGTACGCGCCGGAGCGGTCCACTTTCGTGGGGTCCTTACCGGAGAAAGCGCCGCCACCGTGACGGCCCATCCCGCCGTATGTATCCACAATGATCTTGCGGCCGGTCACGCCCGCGTCACCCATTGGACCACCGATCACAAACCGCCCGGTCGGGTTGACGAAGACTTTCAGGTTGCTGTCCACCAGTTCCTCCGGCAGGACGGTGTTGATGATGTATTCGCGCACGGATTCGCTGATCTCGGCGTGGGAGACCTCGGGGCTGTGCTGGGTGGAGATCAGTACGGTATCGATGCGTTTCGGTTTGCCGTACTCGTACTGCACGGTCACCTGGCTCTTGCCGTCCGGGCGCAGCCAGGGCAGCTGGCCGTTCTTGCGCGCGATGGAGAGCTGCCGGGTTAATTTGTGGGCATAGTGGATGGGGGCAGGCATCAGTTCAGGGGTTTCATTGCAGGCGAAACCGAACATCATCCCCTGGTCGCCGGCGCCGATCTTTTCGATCTCAGCTTCACCCATCTCGCCAGCTTTGGATTCGAGCGCGTTATCCACACCCAGGGCGATATCATGGCTCTGCTCGGCAATAGCTACCTGCACCGCGCAGGTATTGCCGTCAAAACCTTTGTCGGTATGGTCATAGCCAATACCCCGGACGACATCCCGGATCAGCTGATCAAAGTTGATGTCGGCATGGGTGGTGATCTCGCCCAGTACCATCACGAAGCCAGTCTTGGTGGCTGTTTCGCAGGCCACGCGGCTGAAGTTATCTTCCCGCAGGCAGGCATCCAGCACAGCATCGCTGACCTGGTCGCAAAGTTTATCCGGGTGCCCCTCAGTAACCGATTCGGAGGTGAACAGGTACTTGGGGGAGGACATAAAGGTGGTTGTCATTTCTTGTCTCCTTAAAAAGATAGTTTGCCCATGTAGTAACTCGCGAGGGCAAACTGATTCTCGGCTGCCCTCTCATCTTCCAGATAATCGTCTGCCGGAATTGGCACCGGTGAAACGGTTTCCCGTCTCCGGTTGTCGAGGCATCGCAGGGCCGGTCCCTCCGCCTCTCTGGATAAGAGTGCCGCTATGGGCTATTTAGTTATTTCCGATTATACCATACCAGGCCCGGGTTTTTTCCCGGCTTATACAGTGTGATGTTCCTCCGGGCGGCGCTGAGAGCCAAATGGCGTCACTGAGCGGAACGTGCCTGTCAGCAGGAAGATCGCGCCGATCATTTCAAAAAAGTACAGGCCAGCCGGGTACCCCAATCTGACCAGGCTGCCGCCAACCGCCGGGAAGAGCGCTCCCACCGCGATCAGGGCAGTCCCCACCGCGCGGTGCGGGTGCGACTTTTTCCGCCAGTAACCGATGGTGGAGTAGATAGCTCCGCCGACCAGCGCCAGGGTGCCGTAAATATTGAAGAAAGGAGTCAGGATGCGCACACCCGGTGAGGTGATGGCCGCACCGCTCAGCAAACCTGTATCTACCGATAATAGAGCCGGGTCGAGCTGAGCGGTAAGAATGCGCCACGCGGCATAGATGGAAGCAGTCAGCAATACGATCGTCAGCACGATCGCGATCTTTCTGCGCAGCAGCAGAAAAACCGTCCCCTGGCCCAGCCAGGCCGCGACCAGGATGGCTCCGCACAGGTACCACATGCGGAAGATCCATTCTTGCCAGCCCATGAGTATATAGAGGGCTTCTGCCAGGCTGCCGAGAGCGTACAGGGCCAATCCGAGCATCCAGAGCAAGTTTTGAGCGTTATTCTTTTGGATGAATTTAGAAAGCATCAGACCGGCGGTAATGCTGGAAAGAATAAATGATATCGCGGGAACTACCCACAAGAATTGGTTCAAATCATCTCTCCTTTTGGGATTTTGACATAGTTTTGCTTCTGTTTCATTATAACCATGCTCCAACCGGGTAAAACAAAGTCTTATCCTGTATTAATGATTGCCAGTGAAGCATGAAAACGGCAGATTCCTATCGAAAAACGATCTCAAGAAGGTATACAATAAAATATCAAACGGTACCACCTCTGGAGGCAAAATGCCATCCCTCACAAATGAACTATTGACCCTGCTGAATAACGGACAAAGCCTGGTCCTCGCCACCATCATCAGCCGCAACGGATCCGCGCCGAGAGCCTCCGGCACGCAGATGATCATACTGCCGGATGCCAGCATCCGCGGCACCATTGGCGGCGGACTGCTGGAGGCCCGGGTGATCGAACAGGCCGGGCAGTTGTACCAACAGCCAGCCGCGCGCGTCCAGACCTTCCATTTTACCGGTAAGGATGCCGCGGCCAGTGATATGATCTGCGGCGGTACGCAGGAAGTTTTACTGGAATACCTGGACGCGCACGACGAAGCTCTGAGACAAGCCTGGCAAGCCGCCAGCGTTGACCTTAACAACCGGCAGCGCGGCTGGTGGTTGACCGCCTTGCCCGAGGAAGGCGAAAACCTGGCCAACCTGCCGCGCTGGTTCATCTCACGCTCCGGCCAGGTGAGCGGACGGCCCGGCAGCAGCGGGTATTACGCGCAAACCTCCCAGGCCGGGTCTGGCGCCCCGACACTGCTAATTGAAGTTGACAAATCGCTGGAACACGTGGACCTGCCCACCCAGCCTGTTACCCGGCTGCTCGGACGGCGCAACTTCTTCATCGAACCGCAGCCGGTCTCCGGTACCGTCTACATTTTTGGCGCCGGGCATGTCTCACAGCAGCTGGCCAGGGTCACTCACCTGGTGGATTTCCGTACCGTGGTGCTGGATGACCGCGCCGTTTTTGCCAACCGTGAGCGCTTTCCGGACGCGGATGAGATCATTGTCCTGCCGGACAACAAAACGGCCTTTCAGGCAGTCGAACTGGACACCGAAGCCTATGTGGTGATCGTCACCCGCGGGCATCTGCACGACCACATCATCCTGCGGCAAGCCATGCGGTCCGGGGCAGCTTACATCGGTATGATCGGCAGCAAACGCAAACGGGATGAGATCTTTACCGCCCTGGAAGGGGAGGGGTTCAGCCGGGCGGAGCTAGCGCGGGTACATGCTCCCATCGGTTTGCCGATCGATGCGGATACACCGGAAGAGATTGCCGTCAGCATCGCCGCGGAGTTGATCCAGTTCCGCGCCAACCTGGCGCGGGCAGACGTTCCTCCAGCTAACTAAAGTTATAAACTTTCCAGGTAAGCTTTTCTGTGTTCGGCTGCCTGCTGCCAGCCCGCTTCGGGGATCAGCGCTTTTAGCACCGCGAATAACGCCAACACCGGTCCGCCGGTGATGCCAGGCGGGATGATAAAAGCCTGATCCCGGTAGATCCCCGTCACCGAGTCCGATGAAGCGCCGTAATTATCTTCCCACACCTGGCTTACGAAGCAGCTCATGTGAAACGCTGCCGCGATTCGCCCGGCGGCTTCTTCCGCGGTAAGAGGATATGAAATATTGAACTCCGGGCACCCAAAAGATGGATAATTGGGCCAGTAGCGCAGCTCCACCATGTCAGCAGACAGGTGAATTTCATACTCCACATGCCCGGGCGGCGGCAGGCTGGCATCACTGTGAAAATAAACTAGAGAATCTCCACCCTGTTCGTTTTCCATTCTACCCTTCGCCTCAGGTTAAGTTCAATGCCAGAAAACCGATGGTACCGATCACCCCGGCACACAGGGATACCACCAGAAAAACGATCCCGACGATCAGCAGGACTTTAGATGAAGCAGCCCGTCTTTCCAAAACAGCTTCTTCCGGTTTTTCCGGGTTGTAATACACCGTCACCTGCGCCCCCACCGGGTAAGCGGCAATCGTCTGCTGAGCGCTTTTATAATTCGAGGAGGAACCGCCGCCAAATGCGATCTGGTTGCCGGTATAGCTGCTGCCGACCACCTGATAGGTGTACCGCACCACGGGCTTAAAGTGCGTTTCACGGTGGCCGTCTTCATCGCGGGTGTAAGTTTCTTCGATCGTGCTTTCGGTCACGGTTCCAGCCGTAGAAGGCCAGACAGCGCTGGCTTCCGCTTTTTTACGGTCGCGCACCGCCTTGATGATCAAAACAATGCCCACAACAAAGAAGATCCCAACAAAACAAGCGCCAATCAATGGTCCAACCCACGCGGAAGCATTCATAGAGTCCTCCTTTTCTATAATAATACAGCGAAAAAGGGAAAATACCAAATACTAATTCACGGAGTGGATCTCTTCCAGGGAGCGGCCGGTGGTCTGATGCCGGATCAAACCCAACGCGATGGTGGTGGAGAACGGCGCGGCCGCCAGAATGATGAAGATGACCGACAGGCTGACGCCGGCCTGGACTGCCGCGCCAACCACCAGCGGCGCCGCCACTCCCCCCAACCGCCCGATGCCGGAAGCCCAGCCGTTCGCCCGCCCGCGGATGGCGGTGGGATACAACTCAGTCGTAAATGGATGTCCCAGCCCCATCGACATGCCGTTGAACATCATGATGAAGAAACCCAGCGTCAGCACGTACCAGGACGTGCCGAGCAGCGGGAAGAGCGCGGTTGAAAGACCGACCAGTACTTGCGACAGAACGAGTAAATTACGCCGGCTGAATTTATCCGCCAGGTAGGCTGCCAGAAAAGTCCCCGGCACCTGGCCCAGGCTGATGAAGAGAGATACCAGGTAAGCCCGAGAAATACCCGACTGCCCGCTGGAGAGCAAGGTCGGCAGCCAGACGTACACCCCCTGATACAGAAAGTTGAGCGCTATCCACAGGTACCACAGGACTGCGGTGACCAGCGCGTAGCGGCGGGACCAGATGCCCGCGCGGCCTTCGATACCATCACCTGCCGGCTCAGCTATCTCAGCGGCAGGGCTTTCTTCCACTGTCTCGCTTACCAGTTGTATACTCGCGTCTTGCCGCAGGACTTCAGCCTGCAAGCCCTTTTCCCACAGGTAGCGAAACGATTCCGGCAGGTATACGCGGACGAAGATGGCGCACAGGCCCGCCAGCCCGCCAAAGGCCATGGCCGGCCGCCAGCCGAAGTTGATCACGATCAGGTAACCCACCAGCGCGGCCAGGGTAGCCCCTACCGCCCAGAAGGTATTTAGCAAAACCATTAACATGCCGCGGATGCGGGTGGGAGAGAACTCTGACACCAACGTGCCGGCCACCGGCAGCGCGGCGCCTAACCCCATCCCCAGGAAGAAGCGCAGGACGAGCAGCTGCGGATAACTGCGCGCCAGTGCCGAAAGCAGGAAAAACGCGGCCTGGTAGAGCATGATGCGCGTCAGCACCACCCGCCGGCCGTATCGGTCCGCCAGCCAGCCGGCAGTCACCGCGCCAACCAGCATCCCCAGCATGCCGGTACCGGCCAGCAAGCCCAGCGCGCTGGCGCTGATGCCCCACTCCGTTTTCAGGGATGGGATAATGAAGCCGATGATCGTGACGCCGTACGCCACCCAGATCCAGGTGGAGCCGGCCGCCAGCATCAATTTAAAGTGAAATCGCCCGGGACGGGCGGTATCAAAACGGTGAATGACCTGGCTAATTTCCATCAGGTCGAATTATAGCCCAGCCGGAGGAATCACGACCAGCATCCGGCGGTAAGTTAATCGTTCAATCCCTTACCAGCCAGAATGGCGGTGCGGGATTTTTCGATGCGCGCGATGCGGGTTTTCTCCTGCGTTGGCGCGGCAAAATACAGCAGGTAGGCCCGCTGCCGGCCGGGTGTCAGCGCCTCAAAAGCGGATTTCAGCACCGCATCATCGCTCAACACCTTCTGAAACTCCGGCGCGATGGTGAACTCGGAGGTCTTTTTCAATTCGACCTTCAAGCCGGCTTTTTCCACTTCGATAGCTTCCTGGATGCAGATGCGTAAATCCTCTGCCGCGGCTTCGATCTCCTGCAAATTTGTAAAGCGGGCCTGCCGCGCTGCCTGAACGTCATCCGTCTGTTGGATCAGGATCTGGCTGGTGTTTTTCAGCAGCGCGCCTTTCACGAACAGGACAGCGCAATACTCTTTAAAGCAGTGGGTGAGCAAAACATTTTTGCCGTTCAGGGTATAGCAGGGTACGCCCCACTTAAAATCTTCAACGAGGGGGAATTCCTGAACAATGCTGCGTAACTTAATTACCTCATTTTGCCACTTGCCAGCCCGGTTGATGTACGCGTCGACCTTGGGGTTCTGATTATCCACAATAATTACCTCTATAAACCATTCAGCTTCGTTATCAATCTATCGCGAATTTAAATATTATCCCGGGGAAGAACGTCCTTCTTGACGCTCATCCCCGGGTGTGCATTTCTTTGTTTAGCGCTTGCCGTCCTGCCAGGTCATAAATGGCATGTTGACCACCACGCCGGAAACATCTTCCGTCAGTTCACCCGCGGTGATACCCGCCAGTATCTCCGCTTCCGACTTCAATTCACGCGGGCTGACACCGTCCGCCCAGGTGATGAAGTGGATCTTGCGCAGCGGGGTGTAGCCGTCGGTGCCCGGCGGGAAGGGGAAGACATCCGGCTGGAAGCCCAGCGGACCCTTACCGGTGACGCCGTTGGTAAAGACGTAGACCGGGGCCAGCATCGTGTCCGGCGCTTCTGCCAGGGACGGCACTACCAGTACGGGTGACTTCATCATGTTGGTTAGTTTTTCCGCCACGCCGGGGTCAGAGGTCTCGGTATGCGAGAAGTAGATCTCCTGGCCTTCGGAGTAAGCTCGGCCGGCCGGGATGGAAGCATACGGGATGCTGGAGGTCTGAGCGGCGGAGCAGGCGGTCAGTAAAGCGCTGACCAAAACCAGCCCGATCACGATACGAACAATGGATTTCTTCATTAGTATTATTCTCCTTAGGATGAATTTCGCCGGGTATCGCTACCGCGGGAAGAGGCTATACCCGGGCCTTGCGCAGGCGCAGGCTGTTTGTGACCACAAAGACGCTGCTCATGGCCATGGCGGCGGCAGCCAGAATGGGTGACATGAAACCGGCAGCCGCGGCGGGGATCAGCACCACATTGTAGATGAATGCCCAGAACAGGTTCTGACGGATGGTTTGCAGGGTCCTGCGGGAGAGCAGGATGGCCCGCGGTACACCGCGCAGGTCGCCGCTGATCAGCACCACCGGCGCCGAAGCGATCGCCACATCCGTGCCGGTGCCGATGGCGATGCCGACATCCGCCTGAGCCAGGGCCGGCGCATCGTTGATGCCGTCGCCTACCATGGCCACAACCTTACCGCTTTGCTGCAATTCCTTCACGCGGGCGCTCTTTTCACCCGGCAGCACTTCTGCCACCACATGGTTCACGCCAGCTTGCCGCCCGATCGCTTCTGCGGTCTGGCGGTTATCACCGGTCAGCATCACAACGTCCAGGCCCTGGGCTTGCAGCGATTTGACAGCCTCAGCGGAACCGTCCTTGATGGTATCCGCCACCGCGATGATGCCGGCCAGTTTGCCATCGACTGCTACCAGCATGGCGGTCTTCCCGCCGGCCTGTAAGCCGTCGATCTGGCTGGTGTATTCACTGATGGCCACACCAGTCTCCGTCATCATCTTCTGGTTGCCAATCGCTACCGTCCGGTTTTCCACCGCGGCGGTCACGCCGTGCCCGGCTTTCGCTTCAAAGCGCGCGGTTTCGGCCAGCTTCAACTCACGCTCGCCCGCCGCGGCCACGATCGCCTCACCCAGCGGATGTTCGCTGGCTTTTTCAACGGATGCCGCCAGCCGCAGCAGGTCGTTTTCCTTCCAGCCGTTGGCGGTCACGATGTCCGTTACGGTCGGTTGACCGCGGGTGATGGTACCGGTCTTATCAAGCACCACAACTTTCACATGTCCGGCGCGTTCCAGCGCTTCGCTGGATTTCAGCAAAATGCCGGTTTCCGCGCCTTTGCCAGTGCCGACCATCACGGCCGTCGGGGTAGCCAGACCCATGGCGCACGGGCAGGCGATCACCAGCACGGCAACCATGCGGATCAGCGCGCGGGTAAATTCATTGACATCTGAGTTCACAGAGAGCGGCGGACCGAAGAACATCCAGCCGGCGAACGTAAATAAAGCAATGCCGATGACGACCGGCACAAAGACTGCCGAGATCTTGTCCACCAGCTTCTGGATCGGCGCCTTGGAACCCTGCGCCTCTTCCACCAGGCGGATGATCTGCGACAGGGCGGTTTCACGCCCGACGCGGGTGGCTTCAAAGCGGATGCTGCCCAGGCGGTTCATGGTCGCGCCAATCACCGGGCTGCCGGCGGATTTTTCAACCGGCAGGGATTCACCGGTCAGCATCGATTCATCGACAGAGGTCGTGCCTTCCAGCACCACGCCGTCCACGGGGATCTTCTCGCCCGGTTTCACCAGGACGATATCACCCACCACCACTTCTTCCACCGGCACGGTTATTTCCTGCCCATCGCGCACCACCAGCGCCTGTTTGGCGTGCAAGCCCATCAACTTCTTGATGGCTTCGCTGGTTTTACCTTTGGCGCGGGCTTCCAGGAATTTTCCGAGCTTGATCAGGGTGATGATAACTGCCGCGGTCTCAAAATAGACATGGCCTTTGAATAAGCCAAAGGTCACCGGCAGCGAGTACAGGAAAGCAGCCGATGAACCGAGGGCAACCAGCACATCCATGTTGGCGGAGCCGTTGCGCAGGGACTTGTAAGCGCCGTTGTAATACTGCCAGCCGACATAAAATTGCACCGGGGCAGCCAGCGCCAGCATAATATAGTTCATCCACGGCGCGTGCGAGATTGCCATCGGGATGAAACCCAGGTCGTTCGCCATTGATAATAGGAAGAGCGGTACGGTAAAGATCAACCCGACCAGCAGGAAATGCCGCTGTTGGTCGATCTCATGCTGCCGGGCGCGCGCTTCCGCGTCTTCACTGTTCGCGCCGAGTTCCAGCGCCTCGAAGCCGGCTGACTTGACGGCCTGCCGGATCTCCTTCTGGCTGATGATGGTGGGGATATAGCGGGCAACTGCCTTGCCGCTGACCAGGTTGACAGCCGCGCTTTCAACGCCTTCCAGCGCCAGCAGGGCTTTTTCCACCCGGCGGGCGTCATTATCGTCGCCCAGGCTGCTGATCTGCAGCTCCGCTTCGGCTTCGGCTACGTTATAACCGGCGTTCCGCACGCGGGTGATCATGGCCGGCAGGCTGGCCAGGCTCGGGTCAAATTCGACGGTGGCCCGCTCATTAGAGAGATTGACTACCGCCTGGCTAACGCCGTTGACTTTCTTTAAACTACGTTCCACCGTGGAGACACAGTTCGCGCATGTCATCCCGGTGATGGGTAGTGTGATCAATTTTGAATCTGCCATATTGCTCCTTTAACGGATGAGACCCGTTTGAATGCCACAACTATAATCTCGCCTGCTTGTAACCTCAATAGGTATTAATACTCATTGCCGGGATTCTTGCCAACCGGTAAGATTGGAATGCTTATACATAGAATGGAGAGATGATGACTGAATATATCGTTGCGTTTATTACCGGATTAACCACAGGTGGATTAAGCTGCCTGGCAGTCCAGGGCGGATTGCTGGCCAGCTCCCTAGCCAATGAGGTGGAACAGGATGTGCGCGAGAGCGGTGATCCACACAAAGCCCGGGTAGCCCAACCGATCCTGTGGTTCTTGCTGGCAAAACTGATCGCCTATACGATCCTCGGCTTCCTGCTGGGATGGCTGGGCTCTGTTCTTCAATTAAATCCGGTAACACGCGCGATATTGCAGATCGGCATTGGTATCTTCATGGTCGGGCAGGCCCTGCGGATGCTCAACGTGCATCCCATCTTCCGCTATTTCAACATTGAGCCGCCCAAGTTCATCACCCGCTTCATCCGCCGAAAATCCAGGCACGGCTCCGGCGTGGTCACTCCCGCCTTTATGGGCGCTCTGACGGTTCTCATTCCCTGCGGCATCACCCAGGTGATGATGGCCAGCGCTATCGCCAAAGGCAACCCCATCACCGGCGCCCTGCTGATGTTCTCATTCATCCTCGGCACCAGCCCGATCTTCTTCATCGTGGCTTACTTCGCCACCCACCTGGGCGAGCGGCTGGAAAAATACTTTATGCGTTTCGTTGCGGTGGTGGTGCTGGTTCTCGGTTTGGTCACCGTCAACACCGGCTTAAACCTGATGGGCTCACCGCTGGCTCTCGGCAACCTCGTCCGCGCGATCTCCGGATCGCCAGCCATTGAAACCGTGCTGGCCGCGGCGCCATCCGACACTGCTCTCACAAACAATTTCGATAACTCCTCGGAAGTAGACCCGCTGACCCCACCAACCCAGGCCTGCAGCGCTGCCGGCAGCAATACCGGCTGCCAGGACCCGGCTGGCGGGAATGCCCCTGCCGCGGTTGCCGCAACCGCCACGCCCGTCCCCACCGCGCAGCCGGCGGTAGCAGTGGAAACCCAGGACATCCTGATCTATGTGGAAAACAGCGGTTATTTCCCGGAAGTTACGCATGCCCGCGCGGGCGTCCCGGCTAAGCTGACCCTGCAATCCACCAACGTCCGTTCCTGCTCACTGGCCTTCGTCATCCCTTCACTCAACGTACAGAAATTGCTGCAACCGACCGGCACCTATACGATCGATATCCCGGCACAACCAGCTGGTAAGCGCATCCCCTTCTCATGCTCCATGGGAATGTACACGGGTGTGCTCATTTTTGACAAGTAGTTTTATTGATAGAAAGGAACGAAGAATGAAGGTCACCTACTCCATCCCGGATATGCACTGCAGTAATTGCGCCATGCGGCTGGAAGCGCTGGAAGACGAATTACAGGGAATCACCTCCGTAAATGCCAGCTACCACAAGCAGCAGATGGTGGTGGATTTCAACCCTGAGATCATCACCGAAAGTGAGATCAAAGCAGCCATCGCCCGCAAAGGGTACTCCGTCGGCGCGTAACGTCGGCCGCTCTCTCAGCCCCGCTGACTCCTCCAGCGGGGCTGTATTTTTTAAGGCGGCATTTCGGTTATAATTTTGAAAATCACTTCGGGACATACTCAATGAGACACAACATTAAGATTACCTATTGCGCGGTTTGACACTACACTCCCCGGGCGGTCAGCCTGGCAGGTGAGATATTATCAGCCATCGAAGCCCAGGTGCAGTCCATTACCCTGGTACCGGCGGATGGCGGACGTTTTGAAGTTGAAGTTGACCAGCAGCTGGTTTATTCCAAGCTAAAGACCGGGGTCCACCCTGCCCCTGGAGAAGTATTAACCATCATTCAGCAACACTTACGGTAGGATCACATGGCTATTAAAAATCGAGTTTTTTCAGGAGCCCGTCCCACCGGACGGCAGCACCTGGGCAATTACCTGGGCGCCATCCAGAATTATGTGGCGCTGCAGCAGGGTAACGACTGCGTCTACTGTATTGTGGACCTGCACGCCCTGACTACGGTGGAAGATACGGTCAACCTGCGGCAGAACATCCTGGAAATGGCGCTGGACTGGCTGGCAGCCGGCATCAACCCGCAGGAGCACATCATCTTCGTGCAATCCATGGTGCCGCAGGTGACCGAGCTGCACACCATCCTTTCCATGGTGACGCCGTTGGGTAAGTTGACCGACCTGCCCACTTTCAAAGAGAAAGCCCGCGAGAATCCCAACAATGTCAATTACGGCCTGGTGGGTTATCCCGTCCTGATGGCCGCGGATATCGCTCTCTACAAAACCAACCTGGTCCCCGTCGGTGTCGACCAGGCGCCGCACATCGAATTCACCCGTGAAGTGGTACGGTCGTTTAACTACCGCTACAACACCACCGCGCTGCTGGAACCGCAGATGAAGGTCACCCAGGTACCAAAAGTGCTGGGCATTGACGGCGTGCAGAAAATGGGCAAGAGCCTGGATAACCACATCGAGATCGCCGGCACGCCGGAAGAAACCCAGAAGCGCGTGATGATGATGGTGACCGACCCGGCCCGCATTAAACGAACCGACCCCGGCAACCCGGACGTCTGCAATGTCTTCAGCATGCACAAGATCTTCTCCAGCCCGGAGGAAGTGGCCAGCATCAACACCGAATGCCGCCGCGCCGGCATCGGCTGCGTGGATTGCAAAAAGTTATATGCCAAGAACCTTAACGCGCGGCTGGAGCCGTTCCGCGCGGAGCGGGCCCGCTTTGCCGCGAACCCGCAAGCCGTCTGGGATATTCTGGATGACGGCGCTAAACGCGCGCGTGTCATCGCCAGCCAGACCATGACGGAAGTGCGCGCGGCCATCGGCTTACCGAAACTGGATTATTAATGCGCGCTGTCATCCAGCGGGTCAGCAGCGCCAGCGTGGAAGTGAATGATCAGGTCGTTGCCAGTATTGGCAGCGGCCTGTTGATTTTGGCCGGCATGGGCCACACCGATACGGCCGAAACCGCCTTCAGCATGGCACAAAAGATCGCCCGCTTGCGCATCTTTTCAGACAGCGCCGGGAAAATGAACCTGAGCGTGCAGGATACGCAGGGCGAGGTGCTGGTGGTTTCACAGTTTACGCTCTTCGCGGACGCGCGGAAAGGCAACCGCCCGTCCTTCACCGCCGCGATGGAACCCGGGCAAGCCAGCATCCTGGTGGACCATTTTGCGGACGCGCTGCGCCGGGAAGGTCTGCGAGTCTCTCAGGGTATCTTCGGGGCGGATATGAAAGTCAGGCTGTTAAATGATGGTCCCGTGACCATTCAGCTGGAAAACTAATTCCCCCGCTCCACAAAACCGTATCCAATTTCACTGCCAGCGCGCCCGCCCGCAAAAACTGCCTGGCTTCTTGCCAACTGTAGATGCCGCCCGCCGCGATCACCGGCAGCCCCACGCACACCGCCTGCTGTACCCAGTACATGGCTGGCGGGAAAACTCCCGGCCCGTAGATGCGGCCGCCGGACAGTAATTGTTTCTCTGATTCACCGTTCACCGGCAAAACTCCGCGCGGCGGCGCGCTGCAGACTGCCGCGATATCACAACCCGCCAGGCGCGGCAGCAGGCGCTCCCCCGGACGGCTATCCAGCTCGATCACCACCGGCCATTCCCGCGCGGCAAGTTCGGCGCATTCCAGGATTTCATCTGCCGTCAGGCCGGGGCTGAAGCTCAGCTCTAGGCCAGAAAGGCCGTCCACAGTATCGAGCATCCGCAGGCATTCATCTAGACCAGCCGCGTGCTCTACCATCAAATGTAATATCACCGGGATTGAGGGTTGCTGCCACGAGCGGGCATGCTGGCGGATAACGGCTTTCAACCCCGGATTGGGGAAACCGGTATGAATCAATGCTCCGCCCGGGAATCGGGCCGCTGTGCGGCTTTCTGCCGGCGACCGCGGCAGCCGGCTGACCGGGTTGGTGATGAAACCGCCCAAATGGTGGATCTGGGGGTGGCGGCGGAAGTCCGGGGCATACCCTAGCATGCCTGCCGCGTTGAGTACCGGTATCTGGAAGGCCAGGTCTTGTTTGGGCATCTTTTGCCCCTATTTCCGCGCTTTCACCACCGGGCCGGCGGGTGAATCTTCCACATCGTAACCCAGCCCGGCTATCTGAGCGCGCAGGGTATCGGCATCCGCCCAGCGCTTTTCCGCGCGGGCCAGTGTCCGGGCTGCCACCAGTTTTTGCACTTCCGCGGGGACCTCTGCCCCGGCGCGCGGCTGCCAGTCCATCAGGCCCAGCCCCAGCACGGTATCAAACTTCGCGATAGTCGCCTTGCGGATGCCAGCCGGCAAACTGCTGCGCGCCATTTCCCAGGTGACGGCTAACGCCCGCGGCAGATTCAGGTCATCGTTGATGGCTGCTTCGAATTGCGCCACATACTCCGCGTCCGGCTCGCCTACCGGAGTACCCCATTCGTAGACGGCCTTGCGCAATCTTTCCAGTGAGGTGGAGGCGGCTTCAATGCCGTCCCAGGTGAAGTTGAGCTTGGCGCGGTACAGCGCCGAAAGGCAGAAGAAGCGGTACACCAGCGGATCGTATCCGCGTTCGATCAATGTCTCCAGGCGGATGAAGCCACCGCCTGATTTGGCCATTTTTTCTTCGCCCAGCTGTAAGAAGTAGCCGTGCATCCAGAAGTTCGCCAGGCGGGTGTGATGGCAGGCTTCGGTTTGCGCGATCTCGTTGGTGTGATGCACGGTGATGTGATCCTCACCGCCGCAGTGGATGTCAAAATACTTGCCGAGGTAGCGCGCCGACATGGCGGAGCATTCGATATGCCAGCCAGGGAAACCTTTACCCCATGGGCTGTCCCATTCCATCTGGCGCTGTTTATCTTTCGGGCTGAACTTCCACAGGGCAAAGTCGGTCGGGTTGCGTTTCTCGCCCATGTCGATGCGCATGCCGGCCTGCAGTCCTTCAATATCCAACCGGCCCAGGTAGCCGTAGTCAGCAAGTTTGGATGTGTCGAAGTACACGCCATCCGCGGTTTGGTAGGTAAAGCCGTTTGCCTCGATGCAGCGGATGGTCTCGATCTGGTCCTGGATATGGTCTGTGGCGCGGCACCAGATCGTCGGCGGCAGAATGTTCAGGCGTTCCAGGTCTTGCTTAAAGGCTTTGGTATAAAAATCTGCGATCTCCCAGGCCGTTTTACCGGTGCGCGCGGAGCCTTTTTCCATCTTATCTTCGCCCTCATCCGCGTCCGAAACCAGGTGACCCACGTCCGTGATGTTCATGACATGCTTGACCTCAAAATGGTTCCAGTCCAGCACCCGGCGCAGGAAGTCCTCAAAGATGTAAGTCCGCAGGTTGCCGATATGGGCATAGTCATAGACCGTCGGGCCGCAGGTATACAGCCCCACCTTTGGGGCATCCAGCGGCTCGAAAGTCCGCACAGAACGGGTATAAGTATCGAATAATTGAAGGGCCATTCTTCTCCGATCGGCGGCTCAGGCGAGTCAGCAGTGAGGGTTGATTGCATTATAATAAACGCTGTTGCGAACAGAGTCAAATACCGATGCCTGACCAAATCCCTTCCCGATCTACCAAGCAGAACACAATCCCCGGCCTGATCACCAGCCTGCTGCTGGCACTGCTGTTATTGGCTGTCAGCCTGGTTCCTTATGCCGCCCTCGTCCGCTGGATCAGCCAGATCCTCTCGGATGGGACTTTTGAGTCGCTATCCAGCGGAGAGTACCAGGTCCTGCAATGGCTCATCCGCGGCATCGCGCTTTTGCTGCTGGCAATTTCAGCCAGCCTGGCCTTCTGGCCGGCGCGAACGCAGGCAGCCCGGCTGAAACTCAAAGCGGCGCTGGCGCGCATCCATATCCGGCAGGAACTGCGCTCCTTCTTCCGCTCCACCTTCCCGGCGGAAGATCGCTTCTACTGGCTGGCGCTGGCGGTCATCACGCTGCTCGGGCTGGCTGTCCGCCTGGTGGATTACCTCCACCCGGTCGGGTACGACGAGGCCTATACCTACATCCACTTCGCTTCCAAATCGCTGCGGATGATCCTGGCGGACTATTCCGCGCCGAATAATCACATTTTCCATACCCTGCTGGTTGCCCTGGCAGACCGCTTCTTTGGCAATCACCTGTGGGTATTGCGCCTGCCGGCATTGATCGCCGGCGTGCTGTGCGTCCCCGCGGCGTATATGGCCGGCAAATCGCTCTACGGGCGGGCAGCCGGCAGCCTGGCGGCGGCGTTTATCGCGGTTTCACCATTGCTGGTGGATTACTCCAATAATGCCCGCGGGTACAGCCTGGTTTGCCTGTTCTCCCTGTTGATGCTGTGGCAGGCCGGCTGGCTGCAGAAAAATTCCACCTTCACCAGTTGGTACCTGCTGAGCGCTTTTGCCGTGCTGGGTTTCTACACGATTCCGACCATGATCTACCCGGTCAGCGGCATCTACCTGTGGCTGCTGCTGTCATGGTTGTTTCATGACACTGGCCAGAGTAACCGCTGGCATTTCGTATCTGCCTTACTGGCATCGGCGGCCAGCACCATCCTGGTGACGCTGCTGCTTTACACGCCAGTCTTCCTTTTCGGCACTGGACTTTCTTCCATTACCGGCAATGAGTTTGTCCAATCCCAGACCTGGGGTGATTTTGTGCAATCCATCGCGGTGCGGATTCCCACCGTGTGGGCGGATTGGAACGCGCTGGTGCCGCCCGGGCTCTCCATCTTCATCATCGTCGGCATGGCGGCGGCCGTCCTCTTGGCATGGCGCCGCGCCGCCCACCGCTTGCCGCTCTGGCTGGTGGTGCTGCTGGCCGTCAGCATCCTGCTGGTGGTTCAGCGCGTGGCACCCTTGACGCGTGTCTGGCTGTTTCTGCTCTGCTTCTACCTGCTCTTCTCCGCGGCTGGCTGGCAGATGCTGCTGGGGCTGGTCACCCGGCAGAGAGCCCTGCCGCGGGTATTCCAAATTCTGGCTTTACTCCTCCTGGTGCTTGGCGTCTTCTGGGGATACTGGTCCGCGCGTGCCCACTACCTCAACTCCGACCCGGACACGGAGCGCTACCGCGCGCCGGCACAGTTTGCCGCGTCCATCCTGCAGCCAGCGGATACCCTGGTGGCGGTCTCGCCGATCTCTATCCAGGTTGGGTATTACCTGACCCAGGAAGGCGTGCCTTTTTCGCGATATTTTGATAAGGTCCGCCGCGGAGAGATCCAGCATGCCATCGTGATCCTGTCCACCCACTCCAAGTTCCCAACCGTGCAAGCCGTAGCCGTTTTTCAATTGCTGGACAACACGCTCGACACCGCCAGGGCGGAATTGCTGTTCGAACGCGGTTATTTGCAGGTCTATTCGGTGCCCGTCCTGGCACAACCGTAACGGAAGTACTCACGGCTGTGCTAAAATACATACATGGCAGACCAATTACCGCCACCGACTCTTCCGCGTAACCCCGCCACCCGCCGCCGGCACCAACAACAGGTGTTCGCGCAGATCCTGCTGCCCATGCTAGCCGCCGTCGCCGGCGCGGTTATTCTGGCGATCTTTGCCACCACCAGCGCGGTTGGCAGCGCGCCGCGCACCGCCGTGTGGGCTCACATCTCGACCATTCTAATGACCGTGATCGCGATCTCTGCCGGGATGGGCATCCTGATCATGGTCATTGCGCTGATCGCGGGGACCGGTTGGTTGCTGAAAAAGATCCCCGGCTACTCCTATATCGGTCAACTTTACGCGCAGATCATATCCCTGCGGGTCAAACAGGTCGCGGATATCTCCAGCCAGCCGGTGATCCAGCTGAAATCAGGCTGGAAAGCCCTGACAGCCTTCATTTCCGCGTTCCGTCAAATACTGGGAGGTAAATAAACACCATGGAAGAACAGAATAACTGGAAAATTCGCACCTATGTGATCGGCGGTGTGGTGGGTTTACTGGCCGGCCTCGGCGCCGCGTATGTCATCACCCGCCGCGCGGAAGAGACGCAGCAGCCGCCCCGCCTGACGACCGGTGACGGGATGAAGATCGGTATGAGCCTGGCCAGTGTCTTCAAGCTGATCACCGACATCGTCTCCCCCAAATAACTGATACACGGTTGTTCTATGCCCGGCCGATTGTGGACCATTGTTCGCAAAGAGTTCATCCACATCTTCCGGGATATTCGCACATTAAGCCTGATCGCGTTTTTACCGGTCTTAATGCTACTGCTGCTCGGTTACGCGGTAGCCAATGACATAGAAAATATCCCGCTGGTAGTACTGGACGCCGCCAACACGGATGCCAGCCGGGCTTACATCCAAAGCTACACCAATTCAGGCATGTTCAGCTGGAAGTACAGCGCCAGCAGTGACGCGGAAATGCTGGCGTTGATCGATGCCGGCAAAGCGCAAGCCGGCCTGTCCATTCCGGCCGGTTTCTCAGACCCGCGGCACGGCAACTCCTCGGTGTTGGTCTATGTGGACGGCTCTGACCCGGCCATCGCGCAGGTGGTTCAACTGTCGGTGGAGACCATCCATGCCAGCCAGCTCACTGGGCAAGCCGCGCCGCTGATATTGTCTGCCGGCAGCGGGGCAACTGCGGCCGCGAAGGGCGTCACCCTGAAATACCTCTACAACCCCGATATGCGCCGCATCAATTTTCTCATCCCCGCCCTGGCGGCTGCCATTCTGCAGGTGCAAACGCTGCTGCTGACCGGTTTCGCCATCGTGCGCGAGCGGGAGCAGGGGACGCTGGAACAGTTGATCGTCACGCCTATCCAACCCTGGGAACTGATGCTGGGCAAGATCCTGCCCTTCATCCTGATCGGCTTCATCAACCTGTGGGCAACCCTGTGGCTGGGCAGCGCCTGGTTCCATGTGCCGCTGCACGGCTCCATGCCCCTGCTGGCGGCCGTCAGCCTGCTGTTTATCATGGCCGCGCTCGGGTTGGGAATTCTCATCTCGGTGGTGGCGCGCTCCCAGGTGCAGGCCATGCACATTGCCATGTTCATCAACCTGCCATCGCTGATCCTTTCCGGCTTTATTTTTCCGCGGTATAACATGCCGCTGCTGGCCAACATCGCCAGCTATTTCCTGCCGCTGACCTATTTCATCGAGATCATCCGCGGCATCGCCCTGAAAGGCGCCAACGCGGCACAGTTATGGCCTTCTATCTGGCCGCTGGCGGTGTACAGCCTGGTCGTCTTCTCGGCCGGCGTGCTGCTCTTCAGAAAACGGTTGGAATAGTCCATGTCACCCCGTGAAGCCCCAATTCATCCGAAATATGTGATCGCCGGGAATTTTACCCGCGATTTCATTGTGACGGCCAGCCAGCAGCCCTGCCTGGACATTATGGGCGGCAGCGCGCCGTTCGCGGCCGCCGGCTGTTCCCTGTGGGATGGACCCGTCGGCATTCTGTCCCGCGTTGGCGAGGATTACCCGGCTGAGTGGCTGGCCAGCCTGGCGGAGTGGCGCATCGACACCCGCGGGGTAAAGCTCCTGCCCCACAGCCTGGACGCGCGCCGCTTTTACGGTTATCCGCAGGAAGATAAATATCAGACCACCAGCCCGGCTCGGTTCTTTGCCGAGATGGATTACCCGCTGCCGGTCGCGCTGATGAATTACACCCCGCCAGCGCCAGAAGCCCCGGATGACTTGCGCACCCGCCGGCAGTCCTCTCCGCTGGTGGGTGATGCCCCCGCGGACTATCATGACGCGATTGCGGCGCACCTTTGCCAGTTGGATTTTATCTCGCATAGTGTGCTGCAGACCATGCTGCGCACCGGACAGATCAAGACCATTACCCTGGAAGTCGATCCGGGGTACCTGGTACCGGAGAATTGGAATTCTATGCGCAACGTGCTGGCCGGCCTCTCCTGCGCCAGCGTAGATGAAACGGCAGCCCGCGCCTTCTTCCGCGGTCGGTCGAACGACCTGCGGGAAATCACGGCCGGGCTGGCAGCTTTTGGCTGCGAGCATGTGGTCATTCATCAGCTGGACGGCAGCAAGCTGCTGCACCAGCGGTCTACCGGCCATTTCTGGCAGGCGCCGGCTTACCCATCCCGCCGCATCAACTTGCATTCTTCCCGGCACGCCTTCGGCGGCGGGTTTCTGGCCGGCTACCTGCTGACGTACGAACCCTGGCAAGCCCTGGCTTACGGGATCATCTCAGAAGTGATCGCGGCGGATTGCCTGCGTCCCGCCGACCTTTTCGCGGGTCTGGAAGGCCTGGCTGAAGCCCGACTGCAAGCCGTGCTCGGCCTGGTTAAAACCGTGTAACACCCGAATGGAGGATATCAAATGGAAACTCTTCAGGCATTAGAAATTCAATGGATCACCCTGCTGCAAGGTTGGCTGCGGGGCACGCAGGCTGTCTTCAACGCCATCACCCTGCTGGGCAGCGAAGATTTCTTCATCCTGGTGATGCCGGCGCTCTACTGGTGCGTCGATGCCGCGCTGGGCTTGCGGGTAGGGATGATCCTGATGCTCAGCGGGCATTTCAATGGCATCCTCAAGGTGATCTTCCATCTACCCCGCCCGTACTGGGTCAGCGCGGATGTTCAGCCGGGGTCCGCGGAAGCATCCTTCGGCATGCCGTCCGGCCACGCCATGAATACCCTCAGTATCTGGGGCTTGACAGCCAACCTGCTGGCAAAGCGCTGGTTTAGCTGGCTCGCGGCAGTTGTGATCTTGCTGGTCGGGTTTTCCCGCGTCGTACTTGGGATGCATTTCATCTCTGATGTCGCGGCTGGCTGGCTGCTGGGCGGGCTGCTATTGTTCATGTTTATCAAGCTCAACCGGCCGGTGACAGATTGGCTAAAACGCCTGAGTACCCCTACCCACATCCTGCTGGCAGTTGTCAGCACGCTCTTCCTGGCAGTCATCGGTTTGCTGCCCACCTGGTTCACCACCGCGGTGCCGCTGCCGGCAGACTGGCTGGCCAATGCCGCCCGCGCCTCTAGCGAACTGCCGAATCCGTATGATATCAGCGGTTCCTTCACCACCGCGGGTACCTGGCTGGGCATGACCCTAGGGGTTGCCCTGCTCTACCGCCTGGGCGGGCAAAAACCAACGCAGAATAACCTGCACCGCCTGCTGCGCTACATCATCGGGTTGGTTGGTTTGTTCCTGTTCTGGTACGGATTGAAGCTGGTCTTCCCGGACGGTGAAACCTGGCTGCCGCTGGCGCTGCGGCTGCTCCGCTATACGCTGGTCGGGCTGTGGATCGGCCTCGGCGCGCCGTTGGTTTTTCACAAATTACGCCTGTTCACTCCGGCGAATGATTGATTAAACAGGGAGAATTTTATATAATTAATCTAAATCAGGAGGAGCAGAATGAAGAAGTTTATCAGTTTTCTTTCCGGGGTAGTGGTTGGCGGCCTGGTTGGCGCCACTTTTGCCCTGCTTTTCGCCCCGTCATCCGGTAAACAGTTGCAGGAACGGTTAAAGCTCAACGCCGAGGAGCTGAAAACCGAGATCACCCTGGCTGCCCGGAACCGCCGCGCGGAATTACAAGCGCAGTTGGACAACCTGCGCCAGATCTAAACCACCCAATTGACCATAGAGACCCCCGCGCGGGGTCTTTATGTTTAATGGATAACCAATTGATAGTCTGCCGGGGTGGTGATGAAACGTGTCGCGCCTGAGATGATGACTGCGACCCGCGGCGTCACTGCAAAATCCAGCGGGATGACCGCGCGGCCGTCAGGACCCACGGTTATAGGCGTAACACGCGTCTCGGTGCCGAATTCTACCAGCGTCACCAGGAATTTCTGCGGCAAGCGGTTGCGGATGCGGGTGAAACCCGCGCCCTGCCAGCCGCCGTCGCCGGTCTCAAAGTCCTCAAAATACCCAATGGCGGGTATTTGAATATCATCCACCAGAAAACCCTCACCGTTGATCGCGGCGTCGGTCACATACTCAAACCGCAACCAGACCGTTCCTCCGCTGTACTCGCTGAGGTCAACCGTTTCTGCCAACCAGCCCGCGCTGCGGCCGTTGTAGCCGATGCCGTAATTACTGCCTGTTTTATTCAGAGCCGTCCCGCCGGGTGTTCTCAAAATCTGCCAGACCCGCCCATCCCGCGAGGCTTCCAGGTAGACGTAATCAAAATCCTCTTCCAGGTCAAACCAGGCCTTGTATTTTAGTTGAACATCCCCACTGGCCTGGCTTAAGTCTATCTGCCGGGTCAAAGTCATATCCGATTCATCTCCGCGGAAGGACCAGAAGGCATATTCGCCGGATACCGGCTCTACCGGCAAGATGCGTACTTCCGGCGCGCCTGTAAATTGCAGCGCAGCTTTCCCCCCGCAGGCAAATTCGTAAATATCCACCCCGTATTGGGAGACCTGTGAGGATACCTGGTAGTTGCTGCAGGATGTCACGCTGGCAGTGGGCTGCGTGCCGCGCAGGTCGGGCAGTGACCGGTAAGCAAACCGGCCGTCCGCCACCGCCGGGTCGTTGATGTAGGCAGCAGCCGCCCAGTCGGCGAAAACCTCATCCGCGGTATAGAGGCTGCCATCGGCCGGGTTCACCCGCTTTTCTGCCGCCAACTCATCATCGACCGCGGCCAGTCCATTCGCCTGTATACCAGGTAATGCCTGGGTGAAGCTTTCACCGAAGCGATCTAGCAGGTAGGTGAAGAACAAAAATCCTGCCCCGTAATGCGCGCTGTTGCCGCCTTCTTCTTCCCAATCGGTCAGCTGGGTATCCGGTTGGCGGGTGTAACTCTGGGCAAAGATGGTTTGCGGATAACCGTTCACCAGCGCGGATAATTCTGACAGGCCCTCGTTGAACCAGGTTTCTTCATTGATATCCTGATACCAGTGGATCATGTGCTGAAATTCATGCGCCAGCACCGCCAGCGTTGATGGGCTGGAAGGTATCAGTGCGTCTGCGTTCAACACGAATAACTCGCGCGCGTTGGAAAGCGCATTTACAGCCGGCGGGTATTCATCTGTAGAGGAGGAGTAACCCGCCAGCCCGTTACCCAGACCGGAGGCGAACAGGATGTGCAGGCGCGGGTCGTTATCCACCCCCGGCGTCCATTCACTGCCAAAGAAGGCGCGCGTGCGCGGGTAGATCTGATTTTCAAAAGTATTGGCCATGGCCGCGTAGGCAAGCGCGTCGTACGGCACACCCACCTGCGTCCAGAAATAGCTGTGCGGGGTGATCTGGCGCAAGATGGCCTGCACCTGAAAGGTCTCATGCGTATCGGAGTTATTGACCCAGAATGATTCTTCATCCCCCACCTGCAGCGGCACGACCCGCGCCGGGATGGTTAGCGGCAGCCCGTAATTGCCGGTCAGGCGTGCCACCAGGTCTACGGGGTTGTGGATCGGCACATCTACGGCGGCCAGCTGGGCCAGCTGCTCCGCGGCGGGGGTTTTCGCATCTGGCGCGGGGATGGACACGGCCGGAGAAATTAAGGTCGCAGCAGCCGCGGCAGGTTTTAGGGAAGGGGGTAAGGGCAGGAAGGCTGTCGGCGCTGCCAATTCTTCCGCAGTCTCCGTAACTGTCGTCAGCCAGTGGACGGGCGGCAGCCAGCCGGTCAACCACACAGCCGCCACCAAGCCACCACCGATCAGTAAAATGATTACAGGGGCCAGCAGATGGTTGGATTTGCGCTGCTTCATCTGAGATTTTCAGGGTTACTTAAACTATGGTGTCGCCGTCTGAACTACCAGCGGAACGTAATACTGGTACCCGGCGGCCTGCCGTAAGAAATTCACGCTGACCAGGTTCTTGCTGCAATCACCGTAGGTGTTCACGGCTATTTTTGCCGTCAATGGGACGCCTGCCAGGTCAAACAGCTGTACATTGACCGTGCCCGTACTGTCGACTGCCGTGCCGCCCAATTGGATCTCGTACCCGCCTTCGCCGTACGCCAGCGCAGAACCGGTCAAACCCATCCCGAGCAGGTTGGAGGTTGTGCCGTTCCAGGTGCCGGAAGCCCGCACGACCAGGTTCATCACCGGCGCGCCGTTCGCGTCAAATACCTGGCCGGCGATGCCCTGCCAGCCGCAGCCGGAACTGTTGGCAAAATTGATGGAGTACGCGGGCGAGCCGGGCTGCAGGCTGTAGGTATATGCGACCGGCGTCGGTGTGGCGGTGGCCGGCACGGGTGTCGCAGTCGGCGCGGCCGGGCTCGGAGAAACAGCCGTGGTCGCGGCCGGCGCCACCGAGCTGGCGGCAGCGGTAGCCTGCGGTGTCAGGTTGACCTGCACAGCCGGCACCAGGTAGGTCGGCAGCGGGGTCGGGTAAGCGGGAAAACCAGCCTGTGTCACCAGCGCTTTTTCCAGCGCGTCTGATTCCTCACCCTTCTGCACCAGCGGTGTCGGTGTGGCCTCAAAAAGCGAGGCTTTCGCCCCGGCTTCCTGGGGTTGACGCCCGCCCAGGCAGCCGCTCAGGATGCCGGTCAGTAGTATCAGGATGAGGGTCTTTTGTTTCAGCATGTGCTCTCCAGGAGACGAACCGGGCATCCCCGCGTCGATCTCCAGTTCTTTCTGTGCAATAATCAGACCAGCGGAGAATCTGGTTCTTTCTGGTTGACCTTCCCCGCGCCTAAAAGCCACAGACCCGGCAGTCCCCACAGAACCACCGCCGCGACGATCGTTGCCTGCAGTACCAGGATGTATGAAAGCGCCGCCGTGCGCGTCACGCCAAAGACCGGCAGAAGCGTGGTGGCCACAAATTGATAAATTCCAATATAGCCCGGGGTGGATGGAATGGCGGAGGATAATCCCATCGCGGCCAGAGTCAACAGCGCCTGCGGGTAGGTCATATTCCAACCCAGGGCGTGGCTGACCGTCACCGCCGCGCTGGCGTCCATGAACCAGACCAGGGCAGAGAACGCAATGATACCAAAGGCCCGGCCGGGATTAATAAAGGCCGCCGCGCCTTCAAAAAACTCGCGCAGCAGCTGCTCTGCCTGCTGGCGCAGCGCCGAAGGTAAAGGCAGTTTGGCGAACATCCGCAGGACCCATTCACTGACGCGCGGCAGGATCAACAGACCCACAATAACAATTCCGCCCAGCACGCCCATCACCCGCATGGCCTGTGGCAGCCATTCCGGCATGGTGCCAATGCCCGGGATTACCACCACCGCGATCAGCACCAGTGTGACGGCGTCAAAAATGCGCTCTGTGATGGCTGTGGCAAAAGTGAACGATTTTGGGATGCCGGCTTTGCGTCCCAACAGGACGGAACGCAGTACCTCGCCGGCGCGCGCCGGCAGGAAAGTATTGCCCAGGTAACCCACCGCTGTGGCAAAGAACATGATCCAGGCCGGCACTTTCTTTTGCGCGCTGATCAGTACCCCCCAGCGCAACCCGCGCAGGAAGATCGAGAGGCTGCCGTACAGGATACTCAATGCCAGCAGGAGCGGATTTGCCTGCCTGACAATGCCCAGCATCTCCGGCCAGGAGACGCCGCGAATGGCCAGGGTGAGGAAAACAGCTGCCAGGATGATGCCCAGCGCCAGTGAGACCCACTTGACCAGAGATTTCTGCTTTTCACGATCCATGCAGGGGATTATAGCACGCGGCGCGCGGCTTCTTCTTTTAAGGAAGCGCTTTGATCAGATAGACCTGAATGGGCGGCTCATTGAAGGGAACCGCGCTGCCCACCCATTCTCCCGATTGGGCATACCTGAGCAGACGGGCATACTGCGCCGGTGGGATCTGCCGGGCTTCCGGGAAAACCAGCCAGGCGCGTTTGAAGGGTATCTGTTCCAGGCTGAGGCGGGGGAAGAGCCGCAGATAACCCGGGGTGACGTTCTCGTTCATCGTGCCATCCAGCAGGTAGGAAGTCCGCGGCGACAAATAGTAATCCAAAGGGAGGGCGGCCAGTCCGCCGCCGTAGTAGATAATGTCGCCTTCCTGCCATTGCGCCCTAACGCTCGCGGCCAGCTGCTCAACCTGCCCGCCCCTCTCCGCTGGCTGCCAGAATGATATACCAGCTGCACATACCACCAGCCACAACACGCTTACGCCTACTTCCAGTATCCGCAGATGTCGGCGATCGATCAATATCCCCAGCGCCAGATACAGGGGAGACATCAGCAAGATCAGGGTGCGGTAAGTAGCGACATTGGTAAAGGAGAGGCTGACCGTAATAAAGGCCAGCCCCGGCAGGAGCAACCCGGCCAGGTGGAATGAGCGCGTCCGGATGGCATACCAGGTGGAAAGGATCAGGCTGGCTGCCAGCGCCACCGCCAGCGCGGCCTTCCACCCCGCCGCGACAGCATGCGTGAAGAAAGCATCCGCGAAGGACCAGGTGAACGTGCCGGGGGTCAGGCTGCCCGTCCAGAATCCGGCGGCTACCTCCCCGCTAACCGCCTGCCGCGCGCTGTTCATTTGCAACAGTATCCCGGCTGGCAGCCAGGTGAGCAGGACTAAGCCCCAGTACTTCGCCAGGGTATTCCATTCTGTCCGGTTCTGCTGCAGGGCATAGACCAGGCTGGCCAGCGCGAACGCCGGCCCCACGGCATGGGTGTAGATCATCAACCCGCAGGCGGCGGCCCATCCCAACCAGCGGCGTTGATGCGTGAACAGCAGTGCTAACAGAAACAGGAAGGTTTGCAGGGCGTACGGCCGGGCATCCTGCGAGATCCAGAGTAGCCCGGGGGTAAAAGCTGACAGAAAAAGCACCACCAGGCGGGCTGGCTGTGACAGGGCCATCTGGCCGCTGACCTGCCAGGTCAGCACCAGCGCGCCGATCCCCAGCGCCAGCGGCGCCATGCGGAGGTACCACAACTCCGTCCCGCCCCATGCCAGCAGGCGTATCAGCAGCTCCCAGCTCATAATAGAAGAGTACTCTTCCAGGTGCTGCAGGTATTCGCCAAAAGGCAAGACAGCCCGGTAAAGCGTCAGCGCCTCATCATAGCGGATGCTGCTGGCAGTGTAGCCCAACACCCGGGCTAACACCCCACCCGCGAAAATGGCAATTACCAGCCAGTCTTGCCGCCGGGTATTTCTCCACAGCTCATCCATGAGTCCATTCATTCCGTTAAGCATCAAACAAGCCCATCCACAGGCTCATTATAGGATATTTCATCGCCGCCATCCGGCCGGCGGCAAGTGCGGCCGTGCCGGTGCCTTATTTTTGCTATAATGGCATTTATGAAACAATTACTCCAGAGTATGAAAACCGGTCAGTCCATCATCGAAGAAGTCCCCACGCCTTCCGTCAAACCCGGCTGCGCGCTGGTACAAACCGCCGCCTCGCTGGTCTCCGCCGGCACCGAACGTATGCTGGTGGAGTTCGGCCATAAGAATTTACTGCAAAAAGCCCGCTCCCGGCCGGACCTGGCCAGGCAGGTCATCGACAAAGCCCTGCGCGAAGGCGTGGTGACCGCGCTGGAAGCCGCCTTCAGCCGGCTGGACCAGCCCATGACGATGGGTTATTCCTCCTCCGGGGTTGTGCTGGAAGTTGGCAGCGGCCTGAGCGGGTTCAAACCCGGCGATCGGGTAGCCTGTGCCGGCGGCGGATACGCCGTCCACGCGGAGTACGCGGTGGTACCCGGCAACCTACTGGCGCGCGTGCCGGATAATGTCAACCTTGACGAAGCCGCTTTCACGACACTCGGCGCGATCGCCATGCACGGCTTCCGGCTGGCGCAGCCGCAGGTCGGCGAGCGGGTGGCGGTCATTGGTCTCGGACTTTTAGGTCTGCTGGCCTGCGGCATTGCCCGGGCAGCCGGCTGCGAAGTGGCCGGTATCGATGTCGACCCGGGGCGGGTCAGGTTGGCGGGCAGCCTGGGTTACGCCGCGGCCGTTCGCGCGGACGCTGAAGCTTTCCTGTCTGAACGCTCCGGCGGTCAGGGTTGGGACATTGTGCTCATCTGCGCGGACACGCCCAGCAGCGACCCGGTGGAGTTGGCCGGCAAGGTCGCCCGCGACCGCGGCCGCGTCATCGCCATCGGCGCATTTGGTCTTAACATGCCGCGCAAGCCCTACTATGATAAAGAATTAAACTTTATGGTCTCCCGCTCCTACGGCCCGGGCCGCTATGACCCGCGTTATGAAGAGCAGGGGCAGGATTACCCGCTCGGCTACATCCGCTGGACCGAAGGCCGCAACCTGCAATCGGTACTGGACCTGCAGGGAAAGGGTCTGCTGGACGTTAAGCCGCTCATCTCGCACCGTTTCCCAATCCAGGACGCGTTGGCAGCCTACGAGCTGATCACCGGTAAAACCGGTGTGCCCTTCCTGGGCGTATTACTCACCTATCCAACTACCGCGGCTGCCCCCGCGCCGCTCCGCACCATACCCAACCCCACTGCTCTCACGACTGCCGGTCTGCCAGGCCTGGGCGTGATCGGCGCCGGAATGTATGCCAACTCCACTTTCCTGCCGGCTGTCCGGCATACCGGCGGGGTCAACCTGGTTGGTGTGGCATCCGGTACCGGCTTAAACGCGCGCTACTCCTCCCGCAAGTACGGCTTCAGGTACAGCACCAGTGACACCGCCCAGATCCTGGCAGACCCGGCTGTTCAGGCGGTGGCTATCCTTACCCGCCACAACCAGCACAGCCCGCAGGTCGTCGCGGCGCTGACAGCCGGTAAGCACGTTTACTGCGAAAAACCGCTGGCAATTGATACCGCTGGCGTAGAAGCTGTCATGCGCCAATTAGAAAAACCAGCCCAACCCCTGTTGATGGTCGGCTTCAACCGCCGCTTCGCGCCGCTGGCTGTCCGCCTGCGCCAGTTTCTGGCTGGCAGCAGCGAGCCGCGTCTGCTGCACTACACCGTCAACGCCGGCGCCATCCCACTGACCCACTGGACGCAAGACCCGGCGGTCGGCGGCGGACGCATCATTGGCGAAGGCTGCCACTTCATCGACTTTCTCACCTGGCTGGCTGGCAGTCTGCCAGTCCGCGTGCAGGCACTCGCCCTGCCGGACGGCACCCAATACCGCCAGGATAATGTCAACATCACCATCACCTACGCGAATGGCTCGATCGGCGTGGTGGACTACCTGGCCAACGGCGATAAAGCTCACCCCAAGGAACGCTGTGAGGTGTTCTGCGCCGGGCGGGTCGGCGTGCTGGATGACTTCCGCGCACTCAGCCTGGCCTTCCACGGCCAGCGGCAGGTCTTCCACAGCCGGCTGCGGCAGGATAAAGGGCACCGCGCGGCCTGGCAGGCATTTCTGTCCGGTATCAAGACCGGCGCCGCGCCAATCCTATACGCTGAGTTGCGCGCCGTCAGCCTGGCATCCATTGCCGCGGTGGAGTCGCTGAAAACCGGCTTACCCGTTCAGTTATAAAAGCTGCACCCGCTTTCCTTATACGCGCGCCAATTCCTTGCGGAAGCCAGGCGCGCGGTTTATTTAACCCTCTCCCTGCAGGTGATATAATTGCCTGCGTAGCACTCAAATCATGCAACGGAGGAATGAATGCCCCCCAAGGGACGAATTGTTGTAGATGACCGCTATTGCAAGGGTTGTGAGTTGTGCATTGTGGAATGTCCGCAGGACGTGATGGAGCTCGACCTGAGCCGCCTGACCCCCAAAGGCTATCACCCCGCCCATCTCAAAACCGAAGGATGTACCGGCTGCGCGGTTTGCGCGCTGGTCTGCCCGGAAGCCGCCATCACCGTCTACCGTGAAACGGTCCAGCGAGGTGAAGCATGACGCGCGAGCTTCTTAAAGGAAACGTAGCTATCGCCGAAGCATCCATCCGTGCCGGATTGGATGCCTACTTCGGATACCCCATCACCCCCCAGACAGAATTACTGGAATGGATGTCCGCCCGCATGCCGGAACTCGGCCGGGCTTTTGTGCAGGCTGAAAGCGAGCTGGGCGCGATCAATATGGTGTACGGCGCGGCTTGCACCGGCAAACGCGTTATGACCTCCTCTTCCTCGCCCGGCATCAGCCTGATGATGGAAGGCATCTCCTACATTGCCGGCACCGAAGTGCCGATGGTGCTGGTGGATGTAATGCGCGGCGGCCCCGGGCTGGGGAATATCTCCCCCTCCCAGAGCGATTATAACCAGATCGTCCACGGCGGAGGGCACGGTGATTATCACACCATCTGCCTGGCGCCTTCCACCGTGCAGGAAGCCGTTGACCTGACCGTGCTGGCTTATGACCTGGCCGAAAAGTACCGCGCCATCGCGGTCGTCCTGACGGAAGGCTCGTTAGGCCAGATGATGGAACCGGCCGAACTGCCGCCCATGCAGCCGCTCAAGACCTCCTTCCCGGATTGGGCTGTCTCCGGCGCGGACGGCCGCGACCGCCGTTTCCTGAGCTCCATTTACCTCAATCCACCGGATGAGGAAGTAACCAACCTGCGCCTACTGCGCCGCTGGCAGCAAATTCAGGCCAATGAAGTGCGCTTCAAAGAATATTACCTGGATGACGCCGACTTCGTCGTCATCGGCTTCGGCTCTACCGGCCGCATCGCGTTGACGGCTGTACGCGCCGCGCGCGGGGAAGGTATCAAGGTCGGCCTGCTGCGCCCGATCACCGTTAGCCCCTTCCCGACGAAAGAAGTGGAAGAGCTGTCCAAACGCGTCAAAGGTATCCTGGTGACGGAGATGAACTCCGGCCAGATGTTGGATGATGTCAGCCTGGCCGTCTCCGGCCGCGCTCCAGTCGAGTTCTTCGCCCGCCTGGGCGGCGTCATGCCCTTCCCGGATGAGATCCTGTCCGAGATCCGGCGCATGTCCAAATCCGACCTGAAGCTGGAAGGCAACCCGCGCGACCGCTGGCTGGCCCGCATGGCTGCCTGATGAGGAGAAAAGAATGACAACCGCAGAAACACTGGTTTATTCCCGCCCACAATCATTCACCGAGACACAGACCCATTACTGCCCGGGCTGCACGCACGGTGTGGCGCACCGCCTGGTGGCCGAAGTGCTGGACGAGATGGGGATGCGCGAGCACACCATCGGCGTCGCCTCGGTCGGCTGCTCGGTGTTTGCTTATAACTACTTCAACATGGATTTCGTTCAGGCGCCGCACGGCCGCGCTCCGGCCATGGCTACCGGCGTCAAACGCGTCTTCCCGGACCGCCTGGTCTTCACCTATCAGGGCGACGGCGATATGATCTCCATCGGCTCCGGTGAGATCGTGCACGCGGCCGCGCGCGGTGAGAATATCACCGTCATCTTCCTCAACAATGCCAACTACGGCATGACCGGCGGCCAGATGGCGCCGACCACACTGCCTGGCATGAAAACCACCAGCTCCCCCAACGGCCGCGATGTGGAAACCACCGGCTTCCCCATCCGCGCGGCGGAAATGCTCTCTTCGCTGGACGGCGCCAGCTATGTGGTGCGCCGCTCGCTGCACGACCCAAAGAACACCCGCCTGGCCAAAAAAGCCATCCGCACCGCCTTTGAAACCCAGGCGCGCGGGCTGGGTTTCTCGCTGGTGGAACTGCTCTCCAGCTGCCCCACCAACTGGGGCATCAGCCCGGAGGACTCGCTGGATTTCATCGAACAGAAGATGATCCCCTATTATCCGCTGGGTGATTTCAAAGTGTCACCCTTAGTCGCCGAAGCAAAGATCTAGGAGCCGCCATGCAAACCGAAGTGATCATTTCAGGTTTTGGCGGACAGGGCACCCTGTTTGCCGGTCAGTTGATCTCTTACGCCGCCATGGACCGCGGCAGGAATACCACCTGGATCCCATCCTACGGCCCGGAAATGCGCGGCGGCACCGCCAACTGCACCGTGGTCGTCTCCGATGATGAGATCGGCTCCCCGCTGGCGCGCAACCCCGAAGCTGTCATCGCCATGAATTTGCCCTCGATGGATAAATATGAGCCGCTGGTCAAACCGGGCGGCATCCTGGTGGTCAATCAGTCCATGGTGGACCGCAAGGTGAAGCGCACCGACATCAAGGTCGTTTACATCGAGGCCAACAAGATCGCCGAAGAATTGGGCAACAAACGCCTGGCAAATATGGTGATGGTCGGCGGATTGCTGTCCAACCACCCCTTTTTAAAGATAGAAGACCTGGAAAAAGCGCTGAAAGAACACCTGCCAGCCAAACACCAGAAGCTGCTGGATGTAAATTACCAGGCGCTGCGGCGCGGGGCGGATCACAAAACCGCTTAATGGTGGGCTCAGCAGGAAAATAACAAGAACAGGCGCGAAGACGCCTGTTCTTTGTTCTCCGGGTCAGGTAATAACTAAGCCGGGTTCTGCTTGATCAATTCAGAGGCGATCTTGCCGGTGAGATGTTCAATCTTCACTTCGACCGCGGTGAAACGCTTCCAGTCATCCTGAATTGCTTTACGCGCCTCTACCATAAAATCTGCTGAGAAGCGGGCAGCCAGCAATTCCATCGCGTGCTGGATCTCGGCTGGCTCGGTCAGAACTCTGGCCGTTCCAAAAGCGACCGCGCTGCGGTAATGGGTGGTGAGGGTCGCCGGCTGGACTTCATCCTGCGCGATAACGCAGAACGACACTTTGGGATTTTTGCGGATACTGTCCAGCTTGTGCCCGGCCGCCGCGCTGTGGAAGAACAGCTTATTTTCCGCGTAGACATGGCTAACGGGCACCGCGTACGGGTAGCCGTCATCGCCGGTGACGGCCAGTACGCCCGAAGTGGCTGCTTTCAACATCTCCTCGGCTTCAGCCTGCGATACCTGCTGTTTTCTTCTGCGCATTTCCCGGAACATTGTTCCTCCACTCTGGCAAAGACTTTGCCTGTTTTTTAACGTCTGTTTACGACCGCCACTTGAAATAACCTGTTCTTAACGGTAAGTCCCCTGCGGATCCAATTCCTCGCGCAGGATCTTCAGTTCGCGTTCCGTGGGCGGGTCGGTATGCCGCAGGTTCGGCGCGGATTTCAACTGCCAGCCGGTATTCTCGCACGCCTGCTCCACGGTGGAGCCGGTATGCAGGGCTGTCAGCACCAGCTCACCATTCTCGTCCGGTTCCAGCAGACCCAGGTCGGTCACCACGCACTGTGTACCACCGCCGCGCGCGCCGGTTGCCGTCCGCTGCTGGCGGCCGCCCAGGAAACCGGCGGAGGTGACAAAATCACACTTCTCCGGAAAGCGGCGCTTCTGGTGCGGCGTCATCACATAGCAGCGGTTGGCCCAGCCTGCTATTTCCATCGAGCCGCCGGAGCCCGGCATGCGCACCTTCGGGTGCCGATAGTCGCTGCCGATGACCGTGGCGTTGATGTTGCCAAAGCGGTCGATTTGCGCGCCGCCTAAAAAGGCCACATCCACATTGCCGCGCTGCAGGTAGAGCGAGAAGATCTCATACATGCTGGTGACAGCGGCCGCGCCGCTCACCAGGGTCGGGTCGCCAATGGATAGCGGCAGGCGGGACGGGCGGGAACCGACCACGCCAGCCTCGTAGATCATCAGCAGGCTGGGGGCGTGGGTGCGCATGGCCAGGTTGCAGGCCAGGTTCGGGCTGCCCACCCCGACGAAGACGGTGTCGCCATCCTTCAAGAGCCGGGCGGCATTGATGATCAGGAGTTCAGAAGCAGTGTATTCCATCATTCCTCCTAATACTCGCCGTAATCTACCGGGGCGGCCAAACGCTGCTGCACTTTCAGGCGTTCGCGCGTCTCGGGGGGTAATTTCTGCCAGTAGGCCGCGCGATCCTTCACGCCGTACACCCACTCATCCAGCCAGGCTTTCACCCGCGCCGGGTCTTCCGTGATGCGGTCCCATTCCAGGTAAAACGCGTTGTCGCGATCGTAATAGCCCTGGGTGTAGGAGGGATGGCTGGCATACGGCACGTGGCAGACCGCGTCCACAATGAAGGCGGGGATGACGGTGCGGTTCGGGTCGGAGCGGATCACGCTCTCATCCACGATCTCCTCAGTAGTGAGGATGACATGCTCCGCCGCGAAGGCGGCTTCCTTCTGCTCGCCGATGATGCCCCAGATCTGGGCATTGCCTTCCGCGTCACAGCGCTGTACATGCACGATCGCCACGTCGGGTTTGAGGGGCGGTACGACCACCACCTCCACCCCGGTGTATGGGTCCTTCACGCGGCGGTACTGCGGGTTGACTTTTTCCAGGTCGGTCGCCGCAGTCTGGTTCATGGGCATGAAGGGCAGCCCGGTCGCGCCAGCCTGCAAACGGCAGATCATGCTGAAATGCGAGTATTCCTCCCATTCCAGCGAGCCATTTTCCAGCTGTTCGCGGATGATGCGCAGTGAGCCGACGCCGGGGTTGCCCACGTAAGAGAAGATCAGCTTGCGGGCACAGCCGGCCGCCACCATCATCTCGTAGATCAGGTCCGGCGTGGCGCGCGCCAGGGTCAGGTCCTTCCGTCCCTGGCGGATGATCTCATGCCCGGCGGCGAAGGGAATCATATGGGTAAAGCCGGCCGCGTAGACTGTGTCGCCGTCCTTCACGTAACGCGCCACAGCATCGTGCAAAGTAGTCAGTTTTGTCACAACTACCCCCGCTTCATGTGGGTTTGGATCTGCTCGTGCATGTAGAGCGGCAGGTAATACAGGCCGCCGGCGTTCTTGCCGCTGGAGCCGGAACCTTTCCATCCGCCAAAGGGTTGGAAGCCCGGCCACGCGCCGGTGGTGGCGCCTTGCGGCCGGTTGGCGTAGGTTACGCCAGCCTGGATATGATCAAAGAACCAATCCACTTCATCCTCGCTGCCGTAGAAACCGGCTGTCAGGCCGTATTGAACATCATTCGCCCGCCGCATGGCTTCGTCCAGTGTGTCGAACGGGGCGGCCATGGTGATGGGCAGGAACATTTCTTCCTGCCACAGACGGTGATCGGCTGGCACATCCACCGCGATGGTGGGAGCGCAGAAGAAGCCGTTGGCGTACGCACCTTCGGTCAGCACCTTGCCGCCAGTCACGATGCGGCCGGCTTTTTCCAGCTCGGCGCAGAAAGTTTGATAATCCCGGTATCCGCCCTTGTTCACCACCGGGCCGGTGTAGACTTTGCGGTCCAGTGGATCACCGATGACCAATTTGGACGTTAGTTCCAGTAATTTTCCCAGCACCTGCTCATAAACCGGGCGCTCAATGAAGATGCGCGAGCAGGCTGAGCATTTTTGTCCCTGCAAGCCAAAGGCGGAGCGCATTAATCCGATCGCCGCATCATCCAAATTGGCATTTTTGCTGATGATGGCCGGGTTCTTGCCGCCCAGTTCCAAAATGGCCGGGCGAGTCCAGCGGCCGCTGCTAAAATCACGGCCGATCTTCATGCCCACATCATACGAGCCGGTGAAGGTGATGCCGGCCACGCGCGGGTCGTCGATCAACGCCTGCCCGAGCGAGCCGCCCGGCCCGGTGACATAGTTATAAACGCCGTCCGGTATGCCAGCCTCGCGGAAGCATTCCGCGATACAGCGCGCTGTCCAGGGGGTGTCGGTGGCGGGTTTCATCACCAGGGTGTTGCCGGTAACCAGTGCCGCGCCGGCAGGTCCGCCAGTGAGCGCTGCCGGGAAGTTGAAAGGCGAGATCACCAGCCACACGCCGTACGGCCGCAGCACAGAGAGGTTGCGCGCGGTGAAGCCCACCAGCGGATCGCGGCCCATTTCCACGATGAAGCCGTTATTGGCTTCCATGCGGTCACAGCTGTAGCGCAGCAGGTCCGCGGTCTCGGCGATGTCACCCAGGCCTTCCATACGATTCTTGCCAACTTCCATCGAGACGATCACCCCCATCTCGTAGGTGCGGCGGTCCATGATCTCGGCGGCTTTGCGGACCAGGCGCACGCGTTCCTGCCAGGGGGTATGGCTCCAGGCCGGGAAAGCGCGCGCGGCGGCCGTCATGGCCAGGTCGGCATCGGCCGCGGTTCCTTTCTGAAATACTCCCAGCAGGACGTTGGTGTCTGCCGGTGAACGGTTCTCGAATTTCTCGGTTGAAAAGTGCTCTTTGCCGTCGATGATCATGCCCACCTCGCGGCCCAGCCGGCCTTTTACCTCGGCAATAGCCTGGTCGAACCTTGTGTGCATTTCTTCGGGGGGGTTGAACATGGTGGCATACGTGAGCTTGAAACCGGAATCAGGTGTCATACGAACATCGCCTCCAGATTGAGTTATTGCCGCATGGGCAATTGGTACCAGTATATACCAGCCCCGCCGGCAAGTCAAAATAGTGGGACAGGAGGTTTGGCTGTCCCGTCAAAATTGGAGTCCGAGTGATCTGGAGAGAGCGAGAATCGTTCCGGCTGTTATAATTTGCGCATCTCAATAACCAGATTTTTCTAACAATCGCCCCAACCCAACAGAGGAAAAAATGGAATATTACGTGGTGGATGCTTTTGCGGAACAGGTCTTTGCGGGGAATCCCGCGGGTGTTTGCGTACTTACGGAAAAAATATCGGCTGACCTCATGCAAAGAATCGCGGCGGAGAACAATTTATCCGAAACCGCGTTCGTTTACAAGAAACAGCCCGGCTTTTACGACCTGCGCTGGTTCACCCCGAAAAGCGAGATCAATCTGTGCGGGCATGCCACTCTGGGTTCGGCGTTTGTCATCGCTAACTTTGTCGATGCCGGCATAGCGGAGATGCAATTTGAGACGCTGAGCGGAACTCTGACAGTGACCCGGCAAGGTGAGCTTTTTACGCTGGACTTTCCAACGCTGATGCCGAAGATGATAGAGTGTCCCGCGGGGCTGACGGCCGCGCTGGGTGCCGCGCCGCTGGAGGTCTACCTGGACCGCGACATCATGGTTCTGCTGCCGGATCAGCAAGCAGTGGCTGACTTGAAGCCGGACTTCAACCAGCTGGTTAAGTTAACAGAAGGCCTGGGTGTGATCGTCACTGCCCGCGGCGAGACAGCGGACTTTATCTCGCGCTGCTTCTACCCAAAACTTGGCGTGGACGAAGACCCGGTCACCGGCTCCGCGCATTGCAACCTGATTCCCTTCTGGGCGGCCAAGCTGGGGAAAAACCGGCTGGTCGCCCGCCAGCTCTCGCGGCGCGGCGGTACGCTGGTCTGCGAACTGCGCGGTGAGCGCGTGCTGATGAGCGGAAAAGCGGCACTGTACTCAAAAGCTACCCTTTTCGTATAAAAATTTAAATAAAAACCAGGCTGCCCGGGAAACTCCGAACAGCCTGGTTTTATATATCCCTGAATTTACTTTCGTTCCACCATCAGTTTCAAGCCTCTCACTTCGACTACCCGTACGGTGACTCCGATGGGTATAGTTGCTCCGCTGGCTGATTCAGCCGTCCACAACTCCGCGCTGAGCTGCACGCTGCCAGTGGGGTCCAGCCTCTTCTTGACCACGCCCTCCCGCCCGACCAGCGATTCCCGCCCGGTCAGGATGGGTTTGCGCTGCGCGCGTATGGCGAAGCCAAGGATGGCGCCGAAAGTGGCAGCCGTCACCAACCCGGTGCCCACCACCAGCGGGACGGAGACCCGCTGAAAAGATGGGATGGAAGGGGAATTGAACAGGATTAGCCCGCCGGCGATGAAGCTGCCCACTCCCGCGGCGGTCAGCGCGCCGTGAGTCGGCGCTTTGATATCCACAATGAAGAGCACAAAAGCCATCAGGATGAAGACCAGGCCAAACCAGTTGACCGGCAGAATCCCCAGCCCGTAGGTGGCCAGCGCCAGGCAGATCACCCCGATAAAGCCGGCCACCCAACCGCCCGGGCTGGAAAGCTCGATCAGCAATGCCTGCACGCCGACCGAGAGCAGCAGCAAAACGATATTAGGGTTGGTCAGCATACCCAGCAGTTGCTCGACAAAGGTTGGTGGAATGGCGACCGGCACCGCATCCGCGGTGTGCAGCGTAACAGTGCCGTCGATGGTGGTGACTTCCCGGCCGTCCAGCTGCCGCAGCAGGTCCGGTATGTCGCTGGCGACATAGTCCACCAGCCCGGCAGCCAACGCCTCAGTCGACGTCACCGCCCGCGCGCTCTCAATCGTCTCTTCTGCCAGGGCGATCGCTTCCGGCGTACGCCGCTCCGCCAGCGAACGGGCTGTGGCTTTCAGGATCTCCTTGGTCTTGGCTTGCATTGTCTCGCCGATGTCCTCGCCTTGCGAGCCGACCGGCGAAGCCGCGCCGATGGCAGTCTCTGGCGCCATGGCAGCCAGGTGCCCGGCCAGGGTCAACACTGTGCCGGCGCTGCCCGCGATCGCTCCGCGCGGGGCGATATACACCACCACCGGCACATGGCTGGCACGCACCGCGCTGACCATGCGGTTCAACAGTTCGATCTCACCGCCCGGGGTGTTGAGTTGCAGGACCAGTAAGCCGCAGCCGCGGTCTTCAGCGGCGCGGATACCGCGGCTCAGGTATTGCAGCATGGCCGGTGTCAGCGGGCCGGTGGCTTCCACCACCAGCACGCACGGGTCAGCGCTGCTGGTTGCCGCGGCTCGGGCGGTGCCGGTTGGCAGGGCGAGGAATCCGCTGAGGATGAGCAAGAGGAGGGTGATCCCGCGTAGTATTTTCATCTTATGGTCCCTTTCCCCTATTATATACACGCGCCGCGTCTTTCAGCCCGGGGGATACACCTCCTCAACCGGCACAGGTTGTGATAGAATATTCCTCGCTTAGCCCCCATCGTCTAGTGGCCCAGGACGTGGCCCTCTCAAGGCCAAAACGAGGATTCGAATTCCTCTGGGGGCACTTTCTATTTAATGACAATTTGACAATATGTTGAGTGAAGCCTCGTAGGTCGGATTGAGGGTAACTTTGCCTGTAACTTTCTATCCGTAACCCGAAATCCGACGCTTTGCGCACTACGTCGGGTTCCGCTCCACTCTACCCGACCTACGAAAACCATTAAGCCGTCATGTTAAGCGCAGGTGTCACCACGCTCTGGGTGAGGAAGATTCGGTAGGTCGGATTGAGGGAAACCATCATCGCAGTCAACCACCCTTAGCCCGAAATCCGACGCTTTGCGCACATCGTCGGGTTTCGCTCCGCTCTACCCGACCTACGAAACTTCGAAAATCATGGTGCCTTTAGAACGCACCCACCCGGCTGGGTTATACTTAACCCACGCGCAGGTATTCACCATGGACTCCACCCGTACCAATCAACCCGCCCCGCCTTCCCGGGCCTCCACGCTCTGGGTAGTGCTGCGTTTCCTGGGGTTGAGGGCGCTGCTGATCGCCATCACGATCTATGTTGGTATCTTCTTCACGATCGTGCTGGTCAACCGGCCGGTGGTGCTGGGGTTTACCACCAAGCCGCCCCAGTTTGAAACGAACCTGCGCAAACAAGCCAAACAGGCTGTGGATGCTTATTACTACGAGCACCTGCCTGAATTTGAAACCTTGACCCCGGCAGAAATTGACGCGCGGCTGGCGGAGATACGCCTACAGGTGGATGATGAGATGGGCTTGAACTTGCCCTATCTCCCCCGGCACCTGAAGTGGACACTTAACGCGCTGCGTTTTGGTACCGGCAATCTGCGGCAGTTGGCGCTCGCACCGCTGCCGATGCTGAACCTTGGCTGGCGAAACTATCTCACCACGAATGACATCATTCTAAAGCACCTGCCCAACACCTTGCTGTTGGCTGGCCTGGCCAATCTCATCATCTTTCTAGCCGGCATCCCGCTGGCTCTGTGGCTTTCTGGTAAATACGGTTCGCGCGCGGACCGCTTCTTCACACTGCTGGCCCCGCTCTTTTCCATCCCCTCCTGGGTGATTGGCATCTTCCTGATTGCCATTTTTGCTGTGTGGCTGAGGGTACTGCCCTTTGGCGGTATGCTGGATACGCTCCCGCCTGGCCAGCCCATCGGTTATGCCTGGGTGGTCGCCAAACACCTGGTTCTCCCCGTCCTGGCCGTCGTGCTCAGCCTAATCTTTCAACTTATCTATGCCTGGCGCACCTACTTTCTCATCTTCTCCGAAGAGGATTATGTAGACCTCGGCAAAGCTGTCGGGCTGCCAGCACGCCGTTTAGCACAGCAGTATGTTTTCCGGCCGGCTTTCACCTACATCCTCACCAGTTTCTCCATGGTATTGCTGGCTTTCTGGCAGATGACCATGGCGTTGGAAGTGATCTTCAACTGGCCGGGAATCGGTTGGCTGTTTGTCAAAGTAGGTCTGCCTAACTTCTGGGGCGAGAGCATGTACCCGGGCGAGATGATCGTGGCTGTATCGCTGATCGTTCTCTTTGCCTATGTGCTGGGGCTGGTGGTCTTCATCCTGGATTTGCTCTACGTCCTCGTTGATCCCCGCGTGCGCGCCAGTGGTTCAGAACCCACCCTGGATGAAAAGCAAGGCTTCCGCTTAAGCACCTTGTGGCACCGATCAAGGGTTCACTTCGCCCGGCGCGTCTTCGCCCCCACGGTTGAGGAGATTCCGGTCACGATAAAACCGGTTGGGATATCGCGCCTGCCGTTTCTGAAAACATTACAGGCTGCCTGGAGTCAGGTCATCCGCTTCCCCTCCGCCATCTTCGGCCTGGTGATCATCCTTGTGCTGCTGGCCGGCTCACTGTATGCTCTCATCGCGCTACCGTACGGCAAGATCGGCGCCGGGTGGGGTGGCAGCACCATGACCGGCCAGCCCAGCGTCCCTAAATTGGCCAGACCAGCCTGGGTAAACATCTTCCGGACAAAGGACTACCTTTCAACGCTGATCCTGGACAGCCGGAACGGAGAAGCGCAGCGCGTTGAAACGACCCGGGCGGACGGCTCCCGTGAGATCGACCTGACTTTTGAGTTTGATTACAATTATGCTGATTTTCCATCAGAAACCGTGCTCTACCTCGATGGGAATTACACAGTCAAGCGCTCTTTTGCCGCCATTACGTGGATCACACCCGACGGCCGCGAAATTAAACTGAAAAACACCGCGGTGAGCACCGGGACTACCTATGATCTGGCTGAAAACATCCTGGTTCAGCGCCTGGTTAACTCCAACCCGCACCTGGCTGCCTGGTTCCGCTTCGGGCAGATCGACCCTACCCCGGCGCATTACATCCTCTTCGCGGACCCCGGCGCGGATACCCCCACGCTGGTGCCCGGCCGGTACACGGTGCGCGTGGAAGGACTCACCTTTGAGCCAGGTAATGATATCTCGGCCAGGTTGGTCCTGCTGGGGTCTGTCTACGGCCTGGCCGGCACAGATAACCTGCGGCGCGAGCTTTCGATACCGCTGCTGTGGGGCATGCCAATCGCGCTGGGCTTTGGTTTACTGGGAGCTTTGCTCACCACCCTGCTCTCGCTTCTCATCAGCGCTGCCGGTGTGTGGTACGGCGGCTGGCTGGACGCGCTCATCCAGCGCCTGACCGATATCAACCTGGTGCTGCCTGTCCTTGCCATCAGCGTACTGGCATATGCCTATCTCAATGTCGACCTGTGGGTGATCATGGTGATCGTCGTCCTGTTGAATGTCCTGGGCAGCCCAACCAAGAACTTCCGCTCCGCGTTTCTATCCATCCGCTCCAGCCCGTACATAGAAGTTGCGCAATCCTACGGCGCCAGCAGCAGCCGGATCATCCTGAAATACATGGTTCCCCGCATCCTGCCGACTGTCATCCCGCAGTTGATTGTCCTCATCCCTTCCTTCGTTTTTCTGGAAGTAACGCTGGGGCTGTTCAATATCAATACCGGGTACCCCACCTGGGGAACGCTGATCTACCAGGGTCTGACGCAAGGCGCGCTCTACCATCATCAGTACCGCATCATCCAGCCGCTGGGGTTGGTGCTGCTGACAGGCATGGCGTTTTCACTCTTCGGGTTCTCACTGGAACGGATATTGAACCCTCGCCTGGATAAAGGATAGGTGAGTGTCTAATCCCCGGATTTCCGGGTAAAATTGCGCCTGCAATCAGCTGGATTTATCGATTTTTATCATACAACCAAGGAGCAGCATGAATTACAGACATCTCGGAAAAGCGGGTCTCAAAGTCAGTGAACTATCCCTGGGCGCCTGGCTGACCTACGGCGGCCAGGTGGGTGATGATGTGGCGCGCGAATGCATGGTCACCGCCTGGGAGCATGGGGTGAACTTCTTCGACAACGCGGAAGCCTATTCCCACGGCAACGCTGAACTCGTTATGGGCCGCGTATTAAAGGAGTTGGGTTGGAAGCGCGAATCGTATGTCGTTTCCACCAAGATCTTCTGGGGCGGGACCGGCCCGAACGATTCCGGGCTCAGCTTCAAACATTTGATCGAAGGCACAAACAATGCCTTGCGCCGTCTGCAGTTGGATTATGTGGACCTGCTCTTCGCCCACCGCCCGGACCCGGAAACACCGATCGAAGAGACCGTGCGCGCCATGGACCTGCTGATCCGCCAGGGGAAAGCCTTCTACTGGGGCACCTCGGAATGGTCCGCCGCGGATATTCTGCGCGCCAATGAGATCGCGCGGCAAGAGCACCTGACTCCGCCCTCGATGGAGCAGCCGCAGTACAACCTGCTCTCCCGCGAGCGCGTGGAAGTTGAGTACGCCCCGCTCTACCAGCAGCTGGGTTACGGCACCACCATCTGGTCTCCGTTGGCCAGCGGCATTTTGACCGGCAAATATAATGACGGCATCCCGGCCGACAGCCGCATGGCGCAAAAGAATACTGCCTGGCTGCAGAAAGAGATCACCCCCGAAAAGATCGCCGTCGTGCGCCGTTTGAAGCCCATCGCGGATGAACTCGGCGCGACCCTGGCGCAGCTGTCCATCGCGTGGTGCCTGATGAACCCGCATGTCTCCACGGTCATCACCGGTGCCAGCCGGGGAGAGCAGGTACATCAGAATATGGCCGCGCTGGACGTGGTGGCGAAGTTGACGCCGGAAGTGATGGGGCTGATCGAAAAAGCGCTGGCCGGTTAACCCGCCAACGCGACAGCGATTACCGCGGCTGCCATGAATATGCCAGCCGGTTGTTTAATACCTCAACTACCGCGCCGCTCGCGCGGAAATTGATCACCGTCAGTGAGGCGGTATCGATCAACATGCGGTTGTAATGGCTGAGCGGTATGCGCAGCGCGGCAGCGGTGATCAGGCGCACGCAATCCGCGTGGGTGAAGATGGCCACCGTCCCCTGGCTGGTCTCTTTCAGTACCTGCTGCGTGGACTGCCACAACCGCTCCTGGGTGGCAATAAAGGTCTCACCGCCGGGGTATCCGGCATCCTGCGGGTCAGAGCGCAGCTGCGTCCAGAGCGGATCCTGGAATAACTCGGTAAAAGGCCGGGAAGTCCAGTCCCCTGGATCCATTTCAATGAAACCCTCAACCAGTTCCATTACCAGGCCGGTTCTTGCCGCCAGCGGCGCGGCAGTCTGGCGGGTGCGGTCCAGCGGACTGGAAATGATCCGGTCCAGCTTCACCCCGGCCAGGCAGTCCGCCACCTGGCCGGCCTGCGCCTTGCCGGCTGCATTGAGTCCCAGCCCCGGGGTGCGGCCGGGCATGTAATGCCCGATCGAATCATTTTCCCCGTGGCGGATCAGTAAGATCGTCGTCATTCATCACCTCAAAAATAGTTTTTACAGCGGATAAGGGGTTAATCCCCGCTTATTCTGGTTTCTGCCCGTTATCGGCGGCGGCCTGCCGGGCTGCCTCACCCAGCTGCTCCATACGCTGGCGGATGCTCTTTTCATATCCCTGCTCTGTCGGCTCATAGAACCGCACTCCCTGGTATTTATCCGGCAGGTATTGCTGCGCCACATAGTGCCCGGGAAACATGTGCGGATGTTGATATCCCTGGCCGTGACCCAGCGCGGGGCCGTCACGGTTCTTGTCCATCAGGTGGGTTGGCACCTCCCCCGTGCCCTCTTGCTGGATCAACTCCAGCGCTTTGAAATACGCCCCGGCTGAATTGGATTTCGGCGCGGTAGCCAGGTAGAGGGTCGCTTCCGCCAGCGGATAGACCGCCTCTGGCAGGCCGATGAATTGGACCGCCTGCAATGTGGCGGCAGCCACCACCAGCCCGTTGGGATCCGCCAGCCCCACATCTTCCGCGGAGAGGATCACCAGTCGGCGGGCAATAAAGCGCGGATCTTCACCCGCCTGTACCATTTTGGCCAACCAGAAGAGCGCCGCATCCGGGTCGGAGCCGCGTACACTTTTAATGAAGGCGGAGATGGTGTCGTAGTGCGCGTCACCATCTTTGTCATACAGCAGCGCCCGCTGCTGAATCGACTCTTGCGCCACGGCCAGCGTGACCTGAATATTGCCCAGCGCGTCCGGCGGCGTGGAATAGACTGCCAGCTCCAGCGCGTTCAAGGCGTTCCTGGCATCCCCGTTGGACATGCGCGCCAGGTGACTCAGCGCGTCTTCCCACAACCTCACCGGCATCTTCCCCAGCCCGCGCTCTGTATCAGTCAATGCCCTCTGAATGACTCGCGCCACCTGCTCGTCCGTCAGCGGTTTGAGTTCAAACACCCGGCTGCGGGAGACCAGCGCTTTGATCACTTCAAAATACGGGTTTTCGGTCGTGGCACCGATCAGGGTCAGCACGCCGCTTTCCACATGCGGCAGCAGCGCGTCCTGCTGCGCCTTGTTCCAGCGGTGCACCTCATCCACGAACAGGATGGTGCGGGTATTGTAAAGTTTGCGCCGTTCCTGCGCTTCAGCGATCACCCGCCGCAGCTCTGCCACGCCGGCCAACACCGCGGAGATAGTCTCAAAATGGCTGCTGGTGCTCTGCGCGATCACCCTGGCCAGGGTGGTCTTGCCCGTCCCCGGCGGCCCCCACAGAATGATGGATGAAAACAGTCGGTCCGCAGCGATGGCCCGCCGCAGCAGGCAGCCTTCCCCCAGAATATGCTCCTGCCCGATGATCTCGTCCAAATTAGCCGGCCGCATACGCGCTGCCAGCGGCGCTTCCTGCCGCATGCGGTCATCCATGGAATAATCAAACAAGTCCATACGCGGATTACGATACCTTTACAGCGCTGTCTACGCCCGCAGGCGCCGCGTGGTGCGCAGCCAGGCCTTGGTGGGGTTATCCGGCCGGGCGGCCAGATCTTCTTCGCGGCTGACCATATAGGCCAGGTTCTCCACCACCACCGAGATCTCCTCGGCGGGTTTGGTCAGCATGAACGGCTGCCCGTAGTTGATGGCTTCGATCGTGATCCACGGCACGAACGGGATGATGTGCCGGATGGGATGGTGCAGCGCGGCTTCGATGTTCTTGCGCGCCAGCCCGTTCTTCTCAAAGGTCCAGTTCAGCACCAGCTTGACCTTGTCCATATCGTAACCCAGGCGCTTGTAGGTTTCCATCGCGGCTGCCGCTGCCCGCACCGATGCCATCTCCGGTGAGGTGATCAGGATGATCTCGCTGGCGATATCCAGGGTGTTGTAGGAGATCTCGCGGAAATCGTGCGGCAAATCCACCACGATATATTCATAGTGCCCGCGCAGTAAATTCATGGAGGCCGTGAAGTGCTGCGCTGTCAGCAGGTCGGCTTCCGGCGGGAAGGTCGGCGCGGCGATAAAATCCAGCCCGCTGTCGTGGTGGTTGATGATGCTGTGCAGCGAAAAGACGTCGATCTCTTCCGGCTGATGATTTCCCAGGTCAGCCCAGGTGCGGCGCAGGGAACCGTTCATCATCAAAGCGACCTGCCCGGCCGTCAATACCAGGTCCAGGATGATGGTCGGCCGGCTCCACAGACCGTGCAAAGCCGCGGCTAAATTGACCGCCATGGTACTGCAGCCCAATCCGCCGCGCAGGTTGTGGACGGCGATCACATGGCCGCTGCCGCTGTGCTGCAGCTCGACCGCAGCCTTGCCGGCTGAACCTTTCTTGATCAGGTTGCTTACCCGCGCCAGCAGCTCCGGCGGGGCAAACGGCTTGGTCATATAATCATCCGCGCCGGCTTCAAAACCTGCCAGCTTCTCATCCAGGTCGGTCTGGGCGGTCAATAAAAGTATCGGCAGCCGGGCGAAACGCGCGTCTCGGCGCAAGCGGCGGACCACCTCGTAACCGTCCATCCCGGGCATCATTACATCGCAGATGATCAGATCCGGGATCAAAACCGTTGCCTGTGCCAGCCCCTGCACCCCATCACTGGCGAAAGACAGTTCATACTCAGCCGACTGCAGGGCGTGTTCTACCATCTTCTGGTAGATATAGTCATCTTCTATCACTAAGATCCGCGTCATCACACTTCTCCCTAATCCACGAAATCTTTCGCGAAGATGATCAACTGTTCAGCCGCGCTTTTTAATTCAGTGATCAGACCAGGCACGCCTTCCGTGCTTTTCAGCTTCCCCTGTAATTCGATACCGGCTGCCGCGGCTGCGATGATATTCGCGGAGAAATTGGCCGCCGCGCCTTTTAAGGAATGCGCGGTCCGCGTGAGCGTGTCAAAATCCTGCTGCGCCAGGGCTTGTTCCAGGCTGCCCAGCCGGCCGGGCAGATCCCCGGCAAATTCCTGCAGTAATCGCTTGAAGAAAGCCCGGTCATCCATAAAGCGCGGCAGGGCGGTGTTGAGATCAATGGGTGGGGTTGCTGACAATTTTTCGTTTTCCTTTCCAAACTGACTTTCCGCGGGTGTCTCCGCGCGGCCGTTCTCATCCAGCGGCCCTTGCAGCCATTTCTGCATCGTCGTGTAGAAATCCTGCAGGTCCAGCGGTTTCGGTAAATAATCATCCATTCCGGCTGCCAGGCACAGCTCGCGGTCACCTTTCATGGCATGCGCGGTCAGCGCGATGATCGGGGTATGGCTGCCGGCGGGTTCCTTGGCGCGGTACTGCCGCGTCGCCTCAAAGCCGTCCATTTCCGGCATCTGCACATCCATTAAGACCAGCGCGTACTGCTTCATCAGCATCGCGGAAAGCGCGGCGGTGCCGCTCTCCACCACATCGACCGCGCAGCCGGCTTTCTGCAGTAAATGGACCGCCAGCTTCTGGTTGATCGGGTTGTCCTCGGCCAGCAGCACGGGTACATGCCGGCGGCTGATCTCTTCCAGGAAGTGCGAGGTGATCAAAGCCGGCGGCGGTTGTCCTTTTTTCGCTTCTTTCTCATACTTGCCCATCACCGTCAACAGCATTTCATGCAGGTGATCTTTCTTCACCGGTTTGATCAAATAACCTTCGCAGCCCATATTCAGCAGCTTGGCGGCATCACCGCGCCGGCCGATCGAGGTCAGGATGATCACGTGGATATCCTTTACCTCTTCGCTGGCTTTGATCTCCTCCAGCACCTGAATGCCGTCCTTGGTTGGCATCTGCATATCCAGCAGCAGCATCTGGAAGGGATCGCCCTGCTCTTTGGCTTTTTGCAGGCGTTCCACGATGTGCAAATTATCCTCGGTCGCTTCCGGCCGGCAGCCAAACAGTTCCAGTTCCAGGTTGAGGATCAGGCGGTTGGTCGGGTTGTCATCCACGATCAGAATATGGGTATCCTTGATGTCCTCCGCGTAATAATCCACCTCTTCCACCGGGTTGGTACTCTTCCTAAACTCCACGGTGAACCAGAAGGTGCTGCCGGCGTTCGGTTCTGAAATCAGCCCGATCTCGCCTTGCATCAACTCCGTCAATTGCTTGGAGATGGCCAACCCCAGGCCGGTGCCGCCGTACTTGCGGGTGGTGGAGCTGTCGACCTGCACAAACCGTTCAAAGATGCTGGCCTGCCGCTCCAATGGAATGCCAATGCCCGTGTCTGTGACGCTGAATTTGAGCGTGATTGTCGTCTCAGTCTCGCGGTGAAATGCCAGGCGGATCACCACCTCACCGTGGCTGGTGAACTTAACCGCGTTGCCGGCCAGGTTCATTAGTACCTGCCGCACCCGCCCGGGGTCACCAATCACCCTGGCCGGAATATTCGGCTGGATCAGGCTGATCATCTCCACACCCTTACTCTCCACCCGCGGCGCGAGCGCGATGGCCACATTCTCCACCAGTGAGCGCGGGTCAAACTCCACCTCGTCCAGTTCCATATAGCCAGATTCGATCTTGGAGAAATCCAGGATGTCATTTAATAGCGAAAGCAGCGCGTCCGCGCTTTCCTTGGCGGTGCTTAAGAAATCACGCTGCTCCGGGGAAAGCTCGGTCTCCTGCGTCAACTCGATCATGCCCAAGATGCCGTTCATCGGGGTGCGGATCTCATGGCTCATGTTGGCCAGGAACTCGCTCTTAGCCCGGTCGGCTGCCTCGGCCGCCCGCCTGGCCTGGAAAATATCGCTGACGTCATGGTACATCACAAAAGAGCCGTATGCCCGGCCGCCGATCTTCACCGGCACGCCGAAGATCTCCACATCGATCGCGGTACCGTCCCGGTGGATGCGCTGCCCGAAATCATGGATCTTGTGTCCGCCAGCCATATCTTCAGACATCTTCTGCGCCAGATCTTTTTCCTTTTCACCGACGATCAGCCGGTCTAGTTCTTTCTTCACCACTTCCGCCAGCTGGTACCCGAATAATTGAGAAAAAGCCGGATTGCAGGCCAGGATGCGCTGCTGGTTATCCAGGATCACCACCGCGATCGGGCTGTTGCTGATCAGGACTTCCAGATATTCTTTCTGGTGTTCAATTTCCAGGTTGACCCGATACTCTTCGGTGGTGTCGCGGATGATGTAAATGTTCCCGGGCTCTGCGGTATCCAGGGTCATTGGGTTCGTGGTGATGTAATGCCACCCCGTTAGCGCGCGTAAGCGGACGTGCTTATCCAGCGCCGGCATACGGCCTTCTTCATCCGCGAAAACACTCTCAAACCTGGCGCCAAGGATGGATTGGTAGCTTAAACCGGTGAACAGGATGGCCGCCTTGTTACAGCGCACGATCATCCCGGACATGTCCGTCAAAACGATGATATCGGCCACCGCGTCAAAAATCGCCTCCCAGGTGCGTTTGGCGTGGCTGATCTTTTCTTCGGTGTTCTTTTGTGCCTCGATCACCTTGCGGTTCTCTACCAGCAGCTTTTGCAATTCGATGTTGCTTTGCATCTGCCGCAATTGCATATCCTGGACCGGCGCCATGCGGGTATCTTCAAAGCGGCCGATGGCATAACCGATCAACGGATGCAGGATGATCAAACCAACATAAAAATACCACGGGGTGCCCGGGGAGATCTGGTTCAGCATCACCGAAAGCAGCAGCCCCACCAGTCCGCCCGCCATGGAATAGAAAGAAGTACGCTTGGTATAGGGGGTGATCGGCGCCATGGGCTCCTCTAGGCTTGTGCTTGTTCCGCTTCAGACGCGAGTTGGGCCGCGTATTGCTCTATCTCTGCTACCGGCGCGGGATAATGCATCTTCATCTTTTCCAGCGTCCGCACAAGGGTGCTGGAGACCATCAGGTTGCGGTACCAGTTGCGGTCGGCTGGAATGGCATACCACGGCGCCCAGGGCGTGCTGGTCTCTGCCAGTACATCCTGATAGGCCCGCATGTAATCGTTCCACCGTGCCCGCTCACTCAAATCCCCCGGGTTGAACTTCCACTGCTTGGCCGGGTCGCTGATCCGTTCCAGCAGACGCTCCTTCTGCTCCTCCGGGCTGATGTGCAGGAAAAACTTCAGGATCGTCACACCCTCATCGGCCAGCATTCGTTCAAATTCACGGATATGGCGGTAGCGTTTCTTCCAGGTTTTGGGCGGTACCAGCTCATGCACCCGCACCACCAGCACATCTTCATAATGGCTGCGGTTGAAGATGACGATCTCTCCCTTGCCGGGTGCCTGTTTATGGACGCGCCACAGGTAATCATGATCTATCTCTTCCGCGCTGGGTACCTTAAAACTCACCACCCTAACGCCTTGCGGGTTCACCCCCTCAAACACGCTGCGCACCACGCCGTCCTTGCCGCCGGTATCCATGGCCTGCAAGATCACCAGCACCCGGTGCTCGTGCTGAGCATAGAGCAGCTCCTGCAGCGCATCCAGCTTCTTGTTTAATTTTGCCAGTTCAAGCAGACCTTCTTTCTTGCCGCCTTCAAAGAAAGAGGTGTCACCGGCATCATATTTCATCAGGTCGGGGGTGTTCTTGGGGGTAATCCGGTATGGGTCCATGTTTCGCTCCGCGGTCAATTAATTCATTATACACTGTCAAACCCGCTGATCATCCGGCCCGGCCCGGCCGGCTTTCGCGGGTCCCGGCGTAACGCGCGGCTGACGGATTTTCACCGCAACTCGCCCGGGTGTCCTCCGCGTCCCCGGAGTATAATAAGCCTGTTGTATCCATCCCCGTATCACGGAGTAAATCCCCCATGCTGGATGACATCAAGCGGCATATTAAGCGCCTGCAAGCGCAAGGCGCGACCTATGTGGATACCCGCTGGTATCCGTACGAAGAAACCAACAGCCTCTCCATGTGGAACGGCAACCTGAAAGACACCAGCGCCGGCCGGCAAAGCGGCATCGGCGTGCGCGTGCTGTATAAAGGCGCCTGGGGCTTTTCAGCCTCCTCCAATGTGGATCAACTCTCCGCGATCTACGACCGGGCGCTGGAAAACGCGCGGGTCGCCGCGGAACGAGTCACCTTCCCCATCCGGCTGGCCGAAAAAGATATCATACACGCCTCCTTCACCAGCCCCAACCAGGTCGATCCATTCACTGTTCCGCTGGCTGAAAAAGTAGACCTGATGCGGCAGGTGGACGCCTGGCTGAAAGACGACGCCGTCCAGCAGCGCTCGGTGGACGTCACCTTCACCCGCCGCCTGGTGCACTTCCTCGATTCCGAGGGCAGCCAGATCGAAAAGAACATCGTGGATGTCTTTGCCTGGGTGGAAGTCGCCAGCCAGGATGAGAACGGCATTACCCAGGAGCGCAAGTTCCGCCTGGGCCGCCGGGGAGATACCCGCGGCTGGGAAAACTTTGACCCGGCTTTCTTCCAGGAGAATTCCCTGCGCATCGTGCAGGAATTGAAACAATTACTGGCCGCGCCAGAATGCCCGAAAGACGACCGCTCGGTCATTCTGCTGCATTCCATCATGTTCCTGCAAACCCATGAGACCATCGGCCACGCGCTGGAGCTGGACCGTATCCTCGGGTACGAACTGGCGTTTGCCGGCGGCTCCTTCGTCCGATTGGAAGACTTCGGCAAGCTGCAATATGGTTCAGCCCGGCTGACCGCGCGCGCCAATGCCACCCTGACTAACAGCCCGGGCAGCTTTGGCTACGATGATGACGGCGTCCCGGCGCAGGACAACTTGCTGATCGACCGCGGGCTGCTGGTAGGCGCCATCACCTCCCGCCAGATGGTGGAAGAAGCCAACGCGCGCGCCCGCAAGGAATTATTTCAGGGCAGCAGCGGCGCCAACCGCGCCACGGCCTTTTACCGCGTGCCGATCGAACGCATGACCAACATCAACATTGACCCCGGCAATGACGGCACGCTGGAAGATATCATCGCCAACACCGAACGCGGCATCATCCTGGACGGCGACCGCTCCTGGTCCATCGGCTCCAACCGTGAGCAGTTCCACTTCGGCACCGAGATCGGCTGGCTGGTGGAAGACGGCCAGAAGAAAGGCGTGGTCAAGAATTCCACCTATAAAGGCGATACGCTCAAATTCTGGAATTCGCTTTCAGCGGTGGGCAATGCCAGCACCTGGAAGATGCACTTTGTGGATAACTGCGGCAAAGGCCAACCCAACCAGATCATGCAGCTGGGTCACGGCGTGCCTGTTTGCCGTTTCGACAATGTTCGCGTGGGAGAATAACGAATGAAAGAGACTGTCCTTTCCACTCTGGATCAACTACGCGCCTACGCGCGCAAGCAGGGCCTGACCGCGGTTTTCTTCTACCGCGAAGAAGACAGCAGCCTGATGCGCTTCGCGAACTCCGCCATCTCGCTGAACACCAATGAGCATCTGATCGCGGTTGAGATCACGGTATATGACGGCAACCGCCGCGCCAGCTACGAGGTCATTGCCAGCCCGGGAGACCGGGAAGCGCTCTTCCGCGGTGTGGATACCGCTGCCGAAATGGTAAAGCACGCCATGCCGCTGGATTACACTCCGATGATTTCGACCCTGAAAGCAGATTTCAGCGATGAAAGCGGCTATAATGCCGGCTTGGCCGGGATGAGCAGCCAGCAGAAACTGGAATACTTCAATGCCGCGGCAGCCGGCCTGGAGACCGCGGAGTTAAAGCTGGGCGGCATCTTTTCCAGCGGGGTCAATGTCCTGGCCATCTGCAGCACGCTGACGGACCACAGCCAGTATCTGTGCTTTACCGACGCGCAGGTGAACGTGGTGCTCTCGCACGCCGTGGATAAATGGGAAGTGCTGGCGGAGCAGTCCGCTGCCCGCGTTACGGACCTGGACCCCGCCCCGCTGCAAGATCACCTCTCCTTTCTGGTGGAGCACTACCGGCAGGATCCGCCGGTACAGCTGCCGCTGGGCAAGTATGACATGATCTTTGGCGCTTCGGCTACCGCGCACATACTGCACTTCATGCACTGGATCGGTTTCAACGGCGGCATGATGAAGCGCGGTTATTCTTTCCTGAACGAGAATGAGATCGGCAAACAGGTTCTCTCACCGCTGGTGAGCCTGGTGGATGACACCAGCGATTACCGCACCTTCCCGCTGCGCCAGGACTTGATGGGCATCGACCGCGGCCGGTACCCGATATTTGAGCAAGGTGTCTTCAAAGCATTTACTTATCTGCAGGATGAAGCGGATGAGTTCGCTCAGCCTGCCACCGGCCACACTGTCTTCCATGACAGCCTGACCATGGCCGGTGGGGATCACGCGGTAAGTTCACTGCGCCAACTGGTCGCGCTGCCGCGGGATACTGATCTGCTGTACTTCCCATACCTCCACTATGCCAACATCGTTAATCCATCCCGCGGCGTCTTTACCGGCAGCAGCCGTTTTGGTGCGCTGCTCTTGAAGAAAGACGGCAGCATCTCAGTGCCGTACAACGTGCGCGTCTCACCCGGGATCAAGGACCTGCTGGGTGATCAGCTGGCCTGGCTGTCCCGCGAGACCGAAGCCAGCAACATTTCGCTCTCGTACGGCGCGCGCAACCCGCAGGCCATTGTGGTGCCGAAGTTTATGCGCGTGAACGGCGTGGAGATCACCCACTCGAATAGTTCATATTAGGCCCGCTTTCTTGCTTCGCCCCAAATAGCTGCGTGATTGGGGGGAAGGTATAACCTTCCCCCATTTTACGAAGTCAAATGGGGGGAACGAGGGGGGCTTTGTCATACTGGCCGAAGCGAAATCCAACGTTTTGCGCAATGCGTCGGATTTCGGGTTCAGGACTCATTCATGCGAGAAAGGTTCCCCTCAATCCGACCTACCAAATCTTCGTCATCCTGAGCGCAGCGAAGGATCTCTACCAAAGTCATAAAGATATTTCGCTGCACGCCATTGCACGAGGATCTCTACGAATATCTAAGAGATGTTCGCTGCACTTGCGCGCAGCGCAGGTGTCGCTTCGCTCAACATGACGGGGGAGCCGTAGGTCGGGTAGAGCGGAGCGAAACCCGACGGAGTGCGTAATGCGTCGGATTTCGGGTTAAGGCTTCATTCAAGCGAGAAAGGTAACCCTTAATCCGACCTACGCGACGCCGTCCCCATTTTCGTTGATAATGGGGGGAAATAAGGGGTTACCCCCTAATACCCATTCTCCAGCTTCACCAGATTCAGCGGCGGTTGCCCCTCCGCGTAACGGCCCAGGTTCTCGGCGAACAGATTCACCGCGCGCTGGTTGTACTCGCGGCTGACACCGGCAATATGCGGCGTGATGATCACATTTGGTAATTGCCACAGCGGATCCTCCGGCGCCAACGGCTCGCGCGCGAAGACATCCAACGCGGCGCCGGCCAGCTTCTTCGCCTGCAGGGCGGTAACCAGCGCGGTTTCATCCACAATTCCCCCGCGTGAGATATTTACAAGGCAGGCGGTGGGTTTGCAAGCCGCCAGCTCCTCCGCGCCGATCAGGTGCCTGGTTTCAGCCGTCAGCGGCACACACACCACTATAAAATCGCTCTCCTTCAACACGCTCTTCAACGCCTGGGTCGGATACAGCCGGGTAAAGTAATCCCCACCCGGGTCACCCAACCCGTTGGGGGAATAGCCGGTATCTTCGGGATGCATGGCATCGCGCTTGACCGCCAGCACGCGCGCGCCAAACGGCTGCAGCAGGCGCGCCACCTGCCGTCCGATGGAGCCGTACCCCACCAGGCAAACCGTGCTGCCGCGTAATTCCTGCGGGGCGTAGCGTTCCCAGCGGTCAGCCGGCCAGTCGCGCGCCGCCTGGTTCTGAATCAACGCGGGCAGCTGATGCCCGAAAGCCAGCAGCATCAGTAAAATATATTCCGCCACCTGGGAGCTGGCAGACCCGCTTAAATTACTCGCCAACAGGCCGGGGCGCTGCAGCAGCGGCGCGTTCAGCGCGAAATCTATCCCGGCGTAATGGAACTGCACCCAGCGCAGCAGCGGCACCTGCTCCGGCGCGGGCAGCAGCCGGTCGGTGTAGAGCACTTCCACCTTATTCCATACTTCCGCGGGGATATCCTCTACCCGGCGGGCTGGTGCGAACTTGACGCGCACTCCGTGTGCGGCTTCGCGGATCTGTAATTGTTGGGCTTCGCTGAATGGAATCGTCACCAGGACATCAATACTTTTCGCCATGGTCTCACCTCGGTTTTATTCTATTGTATTCAAAATGCGATTTCCGGGGTGAAATCCCCTCGCCACCTTATACCAGTCTTTGCGAAAATCGGAGTTTTGTAGCACAATTAGCCTGAAGGAGAGCATCATCTATGACAACTGGTATTTGGTGGATCCGCCGCGATCTGCGATTGGATGACAACCCTGCCCTGCAGGAAGCAATCACACACAGCGATCACCTCATACCCCTCTTCATTCTAGATCCAACGATACTCTCCCATCCCGCTGAAAAACGAAAATCCTTCCTGTTTGACGGTCTGCGCGCCCTGGATGCCAGCCTGCGCCGGCAGGGCAGCCAGTTGATCGTGAGGCAGGGTGAACCGCAGCAAGTCATCGCGGAAGTCTTTGAAACATCCGGCGCCAGCGCCGTCTATGCCGAAGCGGATTACTCCCCCTATGCCCGAAAACGCGACCACGCTGTCGCCGCCAGGTTCCCCCTGTGGCTGGTGCACGGTCTGACGGTTTTCCCGCCCGGCCTGATCCAAAAATCCACCGGCGCACCGTACACCGTTTATACCTATTTCAATCGGGCCTGGAAGAACCTGCCCGTCCCTGCCCCCTGTTGCAATGTGGATGAATTCCGCATGCCGCCGCTGCCCGCCAAAATACCCACTTCGCAGGCCATCCCGGCCGCTACCGCCCATCACCTGGCGCTGCAAGCCGGCGAACAAGCCGCCTTCGCCCAGCTGCAGCACTTCCTGGCTGGCCCTATCTCCCGTTACGGTCAGGACCGCGACCTGCTGGCCGCGGATGCCACATCCATGCTGGCGCCGTACCTGCGCTTTGGCATGCTCTCCATCCGCGGGTTGGTAGCCGAGGCCCGCTATCTCATGGAAAACGCCGCGGACGAAACCACCCGGCAAAATGCCGCCCTCTGGCTGGACCAGTTCATCTGGCGGGATTTCTATTTCTCTATTCTGCATTATTTCCCCCAGGTGCTCAAGACCTCCTTCCGGCGGGATCTGCATAATATCCAATGGCGCCACGCGCCTGCGGACCTGGAAGCCTGGAAGCAGGGCCAGACCGGCTACCCGGTAGTGGATGCCGGCATGCGCCAGCTGCGCCAGACCGGCTGGATACACACCCGCGCGCGGGTGATCACCGCCTCTTTCCTGGTCAAGGACCTGCTGATCAACTGGCAGGATGGGGAAGCCTGGTTTATGGAGCAGATGTTGGATGGCGACCCGGCCCTGAACAACGGCGGCTGGCAGCGGGCGGCCGGCGTGGGCACAGATGCCGTGCCTTTCTTCCGCATATTCAACCCCACCCAGCAGGGCCGTAAATTTGACCCCGCCGGTGAATACATCCGCCGCTGGGTACCGGAATTGGCGCGTGTGCCGGATAAGTTCATTCACCAGCCGTGGTTGATGCCAGCCGAGGTTCAACAGCTTGCCGGCTGCGTGGTGGGCGTCAATTACCCCAAGCCGATCGTCGATCATCGGCAGATCAAAGAGCGCACCCTGCAGGCATATCACACCGGGCAGAAATACCAGGTGCTTTCCTCGCGCGGCTAAGCTCGTTCCTATTATTGTTCTTATTGGATGGTGACTATGAACACACAGATGTGGGGTAAAGCCCTGCGCGGCATACCGCGCCTGAGCCGAGACGAATGGCAGAAGCTTGATCTCATCAGCCGCTGGTTGATCGCTACGCGCGCGGCGGTTCTGGTGATGACCTTCATTTCAGCGGCCATCGCGGGCATTCTGGCCTGGCGGGACGGCGCCTTCGTCTGGTGGCGCTGGCTGCTGCTGGCGCTCGGGTTGATCCTGGCGCACGCCACCAACAACCTGTTAAATGACCTGGTCGACTTTAAAAAAGGCGTGGATAAGGATAATTACTTCCGCACTCAGTACGGCCTGCAGCCGCTGGAAATGGGCCTGCTCAGCGAGAAGCAGCTGCTGATCTACGCCGCCATCACCGGCAGTTTGGCGCTTGCCGCCGGGTTACCGCTGGTGCTCTCCAGCGGCTGGATCGGCTGGGCTCTGCTCGGAGCCGGCGCGTTCTTCGTCCTGCTGTACACCTGGCCGCTGAAATATATTGGGCTGGGTGAAGTAGCGGTCATCCTGGTGTGGGGTCCGCTGATGGTGGGCGGCGGGTATTACGTTATCACCGGCGCCTGGAGCTGGCTGGCGGTGCTGGCCAGCTTACCTTACGCGCTGGGCACCACCATGGTGATCTTTGGCAAGCACATCGACAAGCTGGAAGCCGATAAAGCCAAGGGCATCCACACCCTGCCGGTCATCATCGGCGAAACCGCGGCGCGCTACGTCACGCTGGGGATGATCGGGCTGCAATACATCCTGGTCTTTTATTTAGTGATCTCGCGCGAATTCACGCCGGCGCTGGTGTTGGTGGTGATGGCCGCCGACGCGCTGCCATCCGTCTGGCAAGTTTATAAGAATCCCCGCCCCGTTGAAAAGCCAGAAAATTTCCCGGCGGAGGCCTGGCCGCTGTATTACGTGGCGCTGGCCTTCGTCCACAACCGACGGTTTGGCATGTGGTACTTTGCAAGCCTGATCCTGGATGTGATCTTCCGGTACTTCCACCTGTTTGGTTGAGTTGCCCGCTGACGCGGCCAGTTGGTCAACTAGCGGTAACCTCTGAAAATATCACCCCGTCACCATCCGGATCGTGACCTTTTTTCGGTATATCTGGGTGAACAGGTCAGCCTTCTCGACCGCCGCTTTCTCTTCTTCCGGGGCCGGGCCGTTGACGCTGCAGCGCAGCAGGACTTCATCCTGATCGATCAGGCAGCGGACACCGCGCACCCGGTTCTCATGCGTGCGATCCAGGCCGTCCGCCACCCGCAGCAAGCCTGCCAGTTTACAAACCAGCAACTGTTCAGTCTCTTCCAGCGCGGCGTAATGGTCATGCTTTTTAGAAGGCAGCGCTTTGCGGTGGTAGCGGGCGATCGAGCCGACGATCAGGCGGGTTTTGCCGTCCAACGGCAGCAGCAAGTTGTCGACGATCATCTCCAGCGAGCTTTTATGATGTCCGCGCCAGCCGCGTACCCAGCCTATGTCATGCAGCAGCGCGGCGTACTCCAGCAAATCCCGTTCGGCGCTGCCCAGCCGATGCAGATCCCCCAGCCCGTCGAATAATTGCAGCGCCAGCATCGTCACCTGCTGCGTGTGGGTCATGTCGCCCATGCAGGTCTGCGCCAGCGCGGTTACCGCTGACCGCAATGAGTCGGCCCTGATCCGCCTGGCCATGCTACTTGCTTTCCTCTTTTCGCGGCGCGGCTTGCCCCTCCGCCAGTGTCAGTGAGCCTGCCATCAGCCGGCTGTACAACTCCGGCAGCCCGGCCGCCGTAATGCCGTCCAGAGCGATCTGCAAATTGTATTCCACCCGGAAAAACTCCACGTCCACGCTGTTCTTGTGAATATCCAGAACACAGTAGGATGCCCGCGGGTCATGATCGATCATCCGCCCGACACTGCCGGGGTTGATGAACACCTGGCTGCCGCTCTGCCGGATGAACGGCAGATGGGTATGCCCGCACAGAATAAAGCCGGCTTCGGTCATTCCCGCCAGTTCCGCCAGCCGCTCATCCGGCGTATCTTCATAGATGGGGTCGTCATTGGCGGCCGGGCTGCCGTGCGTCAACAGAAAGCGGTGGCCCTTATACTTCAACAGCATGGCCTGCGGCAGATCATCCAGGAAAGCCCGGTTTTTCTTGGACAGCTGGTTATAGGTCCAGGCGAAGGGCTGCTGATCCTCAGCTATTTCTTCAAAGGGTGTGCTCTTCACCAACGGCCGCATGTCCATCACCCGCCGGTCAATATTACCGTGGATGCAGGGAATGCCCAGTTTGCGGATGGTTTTCACCACCTCGTTGGGAAAGGCATTGAACTGCACCAGGTCACCCAGGCACCAGGCGCCTTTGGCTTTCACAGACCGGGCATGAGCCAGCACCGCTTCCAGGGCTGGCAGATTGGCATGTATATCGCTGATGATGGCTATCTTCATTTTGCTGCTCCTTGTGCTGCTTCTGACTTATATAACGCGGCCTGCCGGGTGGATTCGGCTGGCTGGCTTTTTTGTAATTGTAGCTGTAATTCTTCCCAGCCGGAGCCGGGCGCGGGGGCATCCCACCCGCGAATAAAATCTGCAAATAAACGCGCGCGTTGGTTGGCGCGGTTCTCCCGCCACAGCTGGATTCCCGCCGGCAGGCCGCGTCCGGCATTCGCGTGAGGGCTGAGCAAAGCCTCCCACACGTCACAATCGTGAATCGCCCCCAGCGTCTCCTGCGCGCCGCGCACCCGCTTCAGCCACGGTTTGAAACCGCCCGCGTCCAGCGCGGTGAAGATCTCCAGCGTATAACGCAGCCTTTTCGCGGCGATGCGCATGGCATGCAGTTGCTCGATCTGGGTGGGGTCGCGCATCACTTCGGTAAAGCTCAGTAATTTTGTCAGCCGGCTGTGAACTGCCTGCCCGGCCAGCAGCCGCAACGGGGTGGAAGGCGGGGTGTCCGGCTGCGCGGCCAGTTCCGTCAGGTATTCTTCCACGCGGGCCACCGCCGGGCTCTCCTGGAATAGATGCGTTAGCGCGCGCACCTCTTCACCGCTCTGCTGGCGCTGCGTCTCCAACCGCGCTTGCAGCTCTTCCAGCCCGTTTATGCCGGTGCCCGGCTCCCGCATCAGCTGAAACCGCCTGACGGCCTGCAGTTGGATATCCAGGTCTCGCGAGCTGCCCAGCGCCTGCGTGATGCCGCGCGCTTGCTCCTCAAATTGCTGCCGAACAGACCGCGGTAGTATCTGGTTGAAATACATCAGTACTGCCCGCAGGCGCCGCGAGGCCACCCGCATACGGTGGATGCATTCCAGGTCCGCACCGGCTTCCGCCCCCGCGCTTTCGGCATGCAGCACGGTTAATTGAGCCAACATAAGTCTGGCACCGTACTGCCGCGCGGCCGAGTCCGGCTGTAGATTCCACTTCATAAAATGATTATTGCCGGAAGTGCCCAATTAATCAAGCCGCGTCGGACGGTATGCAACCTTTCCACTGTGTCCGCATCTAATTCCCTGATGCATAGATGGCAGCCATGATCGCGATATTCACGCAGCAAAGGAAAATAAGCAGATGAAACTGGTAACCTGGGAACAAAAACTGGCCAAGTATGATCACCCCGTAGTCGTCGAATTCTGGGCAGCCTGGTGCGGACCGTGCAAGATGATGACCCCTGCCCTCAACCAGGTAAAAACTGAATTTGCCGGCCGGGTGGATGTGATCAAGGTCAACGCGGATGACGAGCCGGATTTAATGCGGGAATTAAAGATCTTTAGCATCCCCACCGTGCTGGTGTATCAACACGGCCAGTTGATCTCACGCCGCAGCGGCGCGCTGAACGTGGAGCAACTGCGCAAGTTATTTGATAGCGCGGCGAAAGCCCAACCGGCCGGTTCATTGCGGACCGGTGCGCGAGTGTTCCGCCTGCTGCTGGCAGCCCTGCTGGCCGGCGCGGCTTTCTACCTCAACCACAATATTCCGCTCTACATTCTGGCCGGGTTGGCGCTGTTCAGCGCGGTATATGACCGCTGCCCGATCTGGAAAGCGCTCAAAACACGGTTTGCCAGGCCAGCTGGCATGCGCGAATAAAATGACCGCGGACAGGCTCCTGTCCGCGGTTTGCATTATGACAAATTACTGAAAGAGCCCCCAGACATTGGTCTGATAGGCCTGGTAGCCGACCACGATCGCCACAATACAGCAGCAGACCAGCACAACGGCGATGATCCCGACAATGATCCAGACGGTTTTCTTTTTCTTCGGCGCGGGTTCAGGTGTTACAACTTCGGGTTCGATGACGGTCATTTTATTCTCCTCCGGTACCAATAGATGATTTCATTATATACCCGTCCGGTGTGAGGTATGTCAACCGGCCGCGGGGTGATTTTTGCCCGCCCGCTTGTACAGGCGGATGATGATCCAGGCTGTCACCACCACGATGATGGCTCCCACCAGGATCGGCAGCACCACCGAGATGACCGATACCAGCGAGGATGCTACATCCTCCACCGTGGAGACCACCACGTTCCCGGTGCCTGCTGTCGCCGCCGTCACCGTCGGCCGCACCACCACCGCTTTGACGGCATGCACGCCGCCCGCCACCAGCAGCCCCGCCCCGATCGATAGCAGCGGGTGGACATCCGTCAAGACCTTGGCGCTGGCCGCGAAAACGATCGCGCCGGCAGCCGGCCGGATGAAGCTCTGGATGACATCGTTGACGTGGTTGACAGCCGGGATCTTATCCGCGAAGAACTCTACCAACGCCAGCAGCACCAGCAGCCCGATCATCCACCAGCTGGTCAATGCATCCCACGGCTGCGCGAGTTTGACCAGCGGAGTGAACTTAGCCAGCAGCGCGATCACCAACAGCGGAATATACGCGTTCAACCCGGCGCTGGCCGAAAGCCCAAAAGCCGAAAAAACACCCATTAATAAGTCCATACCCATCCTCCTATAAAGAAAAACCGCCCCAGGTGCCCGTCAGGGTAAACCTTGCCAGGTCGACCAGCCCGATCTGCGCCACAGTCGTCAGCAAGCCAACCACCAGCGCGAGCCACAGATCTTTCCAGCCAGCCGCCTGGTTATCCCGGTGGAACACCATCATATATATTACGGAATATACCAGCGTAAGTATCAGAATGACGCCGCTGACGCTGACCCAGGCCAGCGCGTATCGCAGCGGGGACCAAGTGATAAATATCAGGCTGGCAGTGATGAAGCCGGCTGCCATCAAACCGGCGTAATCCCGCCAGCCGGTCAAGACTTGCCGCGGGTCAAACTCGCGCCAGGCTGTCTGGTTAAAAGCCGGCACCAGGTACGCGGAGATAGTAATGCCCATCCCCGCCCCGGTGATCAGGCGCAGGGTATTGTTCGGCTGGTACATGCCGGCGATGCCGGGAAAAAGATGCAGGTAAGAGTTGAAGCCGTCCCCCGCGAAAGCCAGCCCCAGCAGTAGAAAGGGAATGCTGGCCTTCCAGCCCGGCAGTCCGCCCCGCCGCGGATAGCGGATGAACAGGAAGAAAATGCCCGCCACCGCCCCCAGGTACATCCCTGAGCAGCGCGCGCACAGCGGCAGCGGCCGGCCGTCCACACTGAACGAGCGGGCCGGGATGCGGTGGCAGACCGCGTAGCCGACGGCGTCCGCCTTGGAGAGCAGCCCGGTCGGCGTTTCGAACCACCAGGCGGCGATCACCGCCAGGCACAGCAGCAGGATTAAAACCTTGCCGGCTGGCAATTTCTTGGGCTGAAGTTGTTCCATGTGCGCATTATAGGTTCGGAAGCCGCGCGATGCAAGCACCTGCCAAAGGGTGCAATCTCAATGCACCTACATTCATTCCCCCCCCCAAATTACGAAGTCATTTGGGGGGACACAGGGGGACGGTTTGGTAGGGTGCGTTCGCAACGCACCATTTTTACCCAATAAACCCGGTGCGTTGGCAACGCACCCTACGTAAATAAGAGATGCTTCGCTCGGCTCAACATGACAGAGATTCCCCCCAGCCTTATAACTCCAAAAAGAACTGGAATACCTTATCCGCGAATCCAGGCAGGGGTTCATGTGCGAAATCAGGGTAGAAAACCATGCTCTTCTGTGATTTGATCTTATTGAAAACAGCAAATTGCGAGGAGGGTGGGCAGACCGTATCCATCAGCCCAATTGCCCACATAACCTTGGCCTTGATGCGCGGCGCCAGGTTCTGGATGTCAATATAACCCAGGGCCTCAAAGACCTTGTCTTCATTGACATGGTTCGGGTCAAAGAGCCGGAAATACTCCTGCAATTCTTTGTATGCGTCTCTGGCCAGGTCGATCTCCCAAACCCGTTTGTAATCACTTAAGAACGGATAATAAGGAGCCGCCAGTTTGATGCGCGGTACCAGCGCGACACACGCGGCCGTCAACGCCCCGCCCTGGCTGCCGCCCGTTGCGCCAACCCGGTCCGGATCCACATCTGGCATGTCCATCACGATTCTGGCCAGCTGGGCAGTATCGAGGAACAGCTGACGGTAAAGGAGTTTTTCCGGGTGACCTTTTAGCGCGTCTTCCAACCCGCGGATGATCTGCCCGTGGTGCGTATTGCCGCTGACATTGCCGGTATCCTCAGACAGCCCGCCCTGCCCCCGGCAATCCAGCGCCGCGACCGTATAACCCTGGGCAACATAGGCCAGTTTGTCGGCCCAATCACCAGAATTACCCGTATAGCCGTGGAACATCAACACAGCGGGATGCGGTTTTTCCGCTTTGGCTGGACGCAGCAATTTCGCGTGCACCCGAGCGCCGCCGACACCCGTGAAGTAGAGATGATAGCAATCCACACCCGGGGCTTGAAACTCTGCTTTCACCAGCTTGACCTGCGGGTCTGTGGCGCGCAGTTCAGCCAGCGCTTTATCCCAGTATTCATCAAAATCACGCGGACGGGGGTTGATACCCCGGTACTTTTTCAAAACATCTAATGGGTAATCATAAGATAATGGCATTTTCAACTCTCCATAATTATCTGCGTGTGATTTTCTATCACTGAACAGACCAGCTGTTCTTCCTCGTTTATAACACTTATAAGGCGATTCTTTGAACTTTGTTATCTTCAGGTTGAGTGAACACGATCTCACCAATGAGACTTTCCAGGTCGATGATCAATCTGGCGATATTCTCTTCATGCTTCCATGAAAGCCCCAGATGGCTATCGTCACAATCTTCTACGGTAAAGGCGCCGTTGAAGGCCGGGTATGTATTTCTGAACTGGATCAGTTCAATTAATCTCTTAACTACATCCGTGTTAACTTGCTGATCAATCTCATCCAATGAATAGTTGTGGCGGTTGATCTCTCGCCCTTCACCGGTCTTTGCGACCGCTTCCAGGTCGTTCACCCCGGCCAACAGCCCGACATAATACACCTGCGGGATGCCCGGAGCGAAGAATTGGATCGCCCGCGCGATCAGGTAGGCCGAATCATTGCATCCAAGCAGTGAGTAATATGTCCCCCGGATCTGGTGGACATCAAAACCGTCCGCGTCCTTATGCGCATCATTCATTATCAGGCTGAAGTTGGCACCGTGCGCTTTACAGTGCTCGACCACCTGCCTGGCATTGCTGCTCAGGTACAGACCGTCCATATCCGGTTTGATGGGTACGCCGTCATGGCAGTCCAGCATCGTGAATTGATGGTCTGACCGGTTCAACAAATAATGTTTCAGGTTTTTGGATGACCTTAATATTAAAGTTTCCAGGATGGTATAAGGCAGGATGAAATCGTAAATCCAGAACCCGTTTTCGGCCAGCTTGCTTTGTATCTTCTCCTCCGCATGGATTTCAGGCAGGAGTTCGATCTGCATTGAGTCGCCCAGTTGGGAGATCCAATTCATAAACTGGTAAATTTCCGGTTCAAGGAAGAAACATGAAGTGCCAAGCTTTTTGATGACATACCCGACGGCATCCAAACGCACGATCTTGACATTATTCTTCTGAAAATTCGCCATGATCTTTGTAATCAGATCGATGGCAAGGGGTGATTTAATGTCTAAATCTATTTGCTCGGACGGGTCGGTTTTACCGAAGGTGGTCCAAACTTTTTGGCTTGCACCGGTTTTCGCGATGTTGAATTCAGAATATGGTTTTGGTCTGCGGAGGAAGATCTTATCAATATCCGCTTGAACCGGCTGACCATCCGGCCACAGTTTTTCTATGGTCAGAAAAAGGTCGGCATATCTGGAATCAAATCCATTCTTTAGAAAATCCTGAAAGAATGTGGAGCGTGCGGAAATATGATTGACCATGAGGTCAAGCAATACCGCGTGTTTCTCGCCGATTCGCTTAATATCCTCCCATGTACCAAAAGCAGGCTCAATTTCAAAATATGTCAGCGGGGCAAAGCCGCGGTCACCGGATGAGGGGAAAGGCGGCAGGATATGAACCCCACCGGTGAAAAGACCCGAGAAATGCTTCTCAAGCACAGAATTGAGTGTTTTTAAATCGCCACCTAACGAATCGGGATAGGTGATCAGTTGAACCGAATTCTTTACCATCACCAAAACCTTAATCTATCTGAACCAGCTTTAATTCATCCGTGATCACAAAATCGGCCAGAAACCGATGACCGGCAATGATCTTGTGCTCAGTCGACAGTATTTGCTCCGTGAATGGATCGTTTACTTCATTTCCACGATTACGCTCTCGACGATCCGCTAATGTTTTGTTCCAGTCCCGGGAAATAAAGACCTTCTTGTCGACATGCTTCAGCAGGGAGGTATAAGTACCTTCGGCGATGATCACTTTAATGCCATCCAGGCTTACCTTTTGTGATTCAACGAGATTGGCATCGTAATCAATAACAGGTTTCTCGATCTCCCGCTTGCCGCCAATCGCGTCAACCAGGTTTCTTTCAAACAAGTCCAGGTTCACCTCAACATGCGGACCCAGCCAATCCGGGTCAACCCGCCGTTTATCACTATTCGGCTTCGGCGGCAGGATGAAATAATCATCTTGTCCCAGAACAACTGCTTTGATACCGAAATTCGCTAATTCATTTGAAACGGCCAAAGCAGTTTCAGATTTTCCACTACCCGATTCTCCGGCGACAGTAATGACGTAACGAGTGCTTTTCCCTTTAATTTGGTCAATAATGGCACCAACGATCGATCGAGCTGCCTCTTTATGCCATTCTTTCAGGATGATGATATCGCCCTTCATATTAATTCTCTTTTCTATACGCGAGTTTTTATAAATCCAACAATGGATTTAAGAAAGTATTTTCCAGTACTGCCAGATTAACCCTTGACTGCTCCCTGCAGTAATGCCTTGATGATTTGCCGCTGGAAAACAACAAATATCAAAAGTGTTGGTATTAAAATGATGATGGTTCCGGCGGATAACAGGGGAACATTTGTCGCATAGTGACCCTGGAATGCCCCCAGTGCGCCGGCCATGGTCCGTTGTGACGGATCCTCTACCAGCACGAGCGCCAGCAGGAATTGATTCCAGGTCCAGATGGACATCAGGATCCCCAGTGAAGCGATCGGCGCCTGCGCGAGGGGAAGATGGATGCGGCGGAAAAGGTCCCAGGTCGTGGCACCGTCCACGCGCGCGGCCTCAGAGATCTCAGCCGGCATATTTATAAAATGCGCCCGCATCCAGAATACGCTAAAAGGCATATATAAAGCGATGAGCGGTAAGGCGATCGCGAACTTGGTGTTATAGATATGCAAAGCCCGCTCCAGGGTATAGATCGGGATGATGATCCCCTGAAAAGGCAGTGTCAATCCAAAAACAAACAGCGCCAGCAGCCACTTCGAACCTGGAATGCGCATCATACCGATCGCGAACCCGGCCATGGTGGAGATGAGCAGCGCAACTGGAACCACCATCAGCACGATCCGGACGCTGGACACGATGAGGGTGTTCATATTCGCGACTTTGAAGGCCTCCACAAAGTTGCCCCATTGGGGATCTTTCGGCCATTCCAGACCACCCGGAACCGTACCAGATGGATGCAGTGCAGTCATGAATATGCTGATAAAGGGCAAGAGGGTAAATGCCATCAGGGCAAATAACAGGGCCCGTCCCGCAATAATTTCACCGCGCGCGATTTTCATTAATAGACTTCCTTACTCAAACGCTGGATGGGAAGGATGATCACGAGGACCAGGATCATCAGCATGACGGCCAATGCGGAGGCCAGGCCGATATTCCGCTGGGCAAAAGCCAGCACATAGATCTGCAGCCCGGGGACGGCTGTAGCGTTACCTGGGCCGCCGGCCGTTGCCACATACACGATGTCGAACGTCGCTAACGCAAAGATGACCGTGACGGTCAGGCAAACCGCGATTTCCTGCACCAGCAGCGGGACCGTGATCTCAAAAAACTCCCTGAACCAGCCAGTACCGTCAATCCGGGCTGCTTCATATAGTGAAGGATCGATCTTCGACATCCCGGTGGATAGGAGAACTGTACAAAAACCCAGCAATACCCAGATCCCAATGACGCCAACTGCTGACAGCGCCCAGTTGAAATCTCCCAGCCAGGCGCGCGTGATTGAACCAAGACCAATGAAGCTGAGTATTTGATTTACCAGGCCAGACAACGAAAAAAGCCAGCCCCAAATAATACCTGCGGCAACTAACGCAATAATATAAGGCAAAAATATAACTGTTCTCGCGACATCACCAAATCGCCCGGCGGCTATTCGATTAATTACACTGGCAACCACCAGCCCAAGCCCAACCGGAATAAAACTAAACCACACAACTAACAAGAAGGCATGACCAATAGTACCGATATATTTAGGCACCTGGAAAACTGTGATGTAGTTCTTTAGCCCGACCCATGTCATTTCGCCAACGCCGTTCCATTTATGAAATGAATAAACGATTGTGAGGACGAAAGGCACGATCACGAAGACGACATACATGAGCAGAGCGGGTAAAGCATAAAGCCAACCAATGAAAGCTTCCCGATGAATCCATTTACCCCTGCGGGTTTTCAGGGGAGCAGGTTGCGTGTTCTTCAGATCAGCTGATGTCATTACCAATTCCTATCCGGAAGGCGCAGGGTTTCCCCTGCGCCTTCCCTTTTATCCTACTTTATACTACTGATTAGCGATTTCTAATTCGTATTCAGCCTGAACAGCTTTCAACAGTCCGGCGGCATCTTGCTGACCGCCAACCATCTTCTGCAGTTCCGGAGTCCAACCCTGAGCGAAAATGGCGCTGGTCGCGTTGGCAATGAAGTCCATCGCGCCGCCATCCGCGCCCATGACTGGGCCAGCAGCAAGGGTTTCCGCGGTAACGGAACCAGCGGCAACTTCTGGCATAACTGCGCCAGCGGGACCACCGGGGTTAGAACCACCGATGGCTACGTTGATAGCGCGCGCGGCGTCGTTCGTGGCGACCCAGTTGAGGAAGAAAGCGGCGCAATCCGGATTCTTGGCTTTGGCAGCGATACCAAAGGTCAGAGGAGCGGACATAGCGGCGTAACCACCGTCAGCTTCGGCCGGGGGGAAGAGGAAGAAACCAACGTTACCGGGCATAGCGGCATCATAGCCAGCATTCTGCCAGTCACCATTGAAGGTAAATACGCCTTCACCGGCGCCAAATCTGGCGGCCGCGTCGGTATATTCGATCGCGTTGACATCAGCGGGGAAGTAGCCAGCCTTGATCCACTGCTCCAAATGCTGAGCGGCAACCAGGTTGCTCGGGGTATCGATGGTGGCGCCAGCTTTACCGAAGATCCATTCATTGATTGGACCAACGGGACCGTAGGCAGCCATCAACTGCTGCAGCGGGAAGGCGAGGCCCATACCAGATTTGGCGCTGCCCCACATCATGATCGGCTGCAGGCCGGCATCTTTCGCGGCGGCCAGCAGTGCTTCAAACTCAGCAACAGTCTTGGGAGCTTCGGTCATACCGATCTGGGCGGCCAGGGTTTTGTTGTAGAAGACACCAGTCAGGCTGTAGTTCAGGCCCATGGCGTAGAGTTTACCAGAGCCGCGCACGCCGTCAGCGTCGATGCGGTTCTGATTCAGCTGGGGAACCGGCCAATCATTCCAACTAAAAGCCGCGGCGTAGGAGTCCAGGTCCATCAGCAAACCATCTTTGGCAAAGCTTACCATGGTGGGTAAGCGCAGCAGGTCCGGGGCGTTATCGCTGGCGAGCACGAGCGGGGTGGAAGTGATCAGGTTAGCGAACTGATCCTGGCTAACTTCAAAGGTCACATTCGGGTACTGCTTGGTGAATTCCTCAGCCAGTTTGAAGGGAATATCAAAACCGGTTTCGAAAGTAGCCTTGAGAACAACAGGTTCAGTTCCGCAAGAAGGTGTTGTCGCGGCAGCTTCAGCCGGAGCCGCAGCAGGAACCTCAGCCGCCGGAGTTGCAGCAGCTGGTTGGCAGGCAGCTAATAGCATACTGGTGACTAAGAGCAGGCCAAGCAATTTAATGACGTTCGTTTTCATTTCATCTCCTTCAAGATATTTGGTTTATTTATAGCAGGGGTTGACTGGTAGAACTAATTAAGTATTTCACCTCCTCCAAATCTAATGAAATGCACTTCCATATTCCACGATGTAGATGAAAACTCTAGTAAAAAGTCTTTTTGAGTTTGCATGAGTTTGCATGAAAACTCTTTCATTCGATAATATCATAAATCATCGACTTGTACAATAGTCAATGCTTTAAACGGTTAATCTCTCAATTAATTCCAGGGGAAGGGTGATGTGCTGGACTAAACGGGTATGATCCGCAATGTGCGACATCAAGATCTCTATCGCTATTCTCCCGGATTCATCCAGATGCTGGCGAATCGTGGTCAAATCCTCATACTCGGCCATATCAAGGTCGTCAAACCCGATCACCGCCAGTTGTTCCGGTACTTTGATACCCAACCGGCGCGCCGCCTTCAGCACCCCCAGTGCCTGAAAATCTGTCGCGGCAAAGAACGCGGTGGGCGGATTGGGCAGATCGAGCAATTCCTTCGCCACGACCTGCGCTTTCCCCTGGTCGTACGGTGCCAAGCGAATGAACTCCTCCGGTATATCCAGGTTGGCGTTTTTGAGCGCCTGCCGAAATCCCTTGAGCCGCAGGCTGACCGGGTGGATCGAATATTCCGGCAGGTCCGTATCGCCCAGGAATGCGATCCGAGTATGGCCTTTATTGATCAAGTACTCGGCGGCCATCCTCCCACCTTCCACATCGTTGATCTCAACACTATTGAGCTTGGAATGGGGGAACTCAATTAACACTGTCGGCAGCTTGTGCTCCACCAGCCGGTTGACATCGTTTTCAGCCACCGGCAGAGACATAATTACTAACCCATCCAGATTGCCAGTTAATGGAAGCGTTGTGAGATAGCTCTGCAGGCGGTTATTTGAATCAACCGTGTAAATGACCAGGTCATAATTTTCTTTGGAGAGGGAACCGGCGATGCCGCGCAGCCGCTGCACGAAGGATGGGGCAGTGAAAAATGGGGTAATGACGCCGATCCGGCCCTTCAAGCGCAGCGCCCGATCGCGCGCCTCAGCCAGCGGGACAAACCCTAGTTTATCAATCACTTCATACACCCGCTGCCGGGTGTTCAGGTTCACTTTTTCGGGTGTATTGATCACCCGGGAAACCGTGGAAATGCTTACCCCGGATTCCGCGGCAACATCAAAGATCGTGGGTGCTTTTTTTCCGTTATGCATCTTTTTCTCACAAGTTTTATGAAAGCTCTTTCATCTTAACATTTGTCATTGCTTCCGTCAATGATTTCATGCATTATCGTTTGTCAGATGGTTTTCTTAGGTTGGCAAGAGCGCAGCGACACCTGCGCTGCACGCATGTGCAGTGAGGGTCTCTATCGCAGTCAAAGTGTTGTTTCGCTGCGCTCAACAGGCCCCCCTTTTAACTCTCCCCATTTTCGCGAAAATGGGGGGACGGCGCAGCCAGGGAGACGGTTTTCGTAGGTTAGATAGAGCGCAGCGAAATCCAACAAGCGCATCGCGTCGGATTTCGGGTTAAGGTTGGCTGCCCGCAAGGTAGGTCTCCCTCAATCCGACCTACGCAGAACGGGAAAACTGCCACCTCCCCTTACGCCGCGAAGATCTTGTCCTCCACCTCCGGCGCGAACTTGCGCACCATCTGGCTGGTGATGCCGTTCTCGCGGCAAATAGCTTCATACACATCCACGCTCTTGCGCCGTTCGCGCGCCTGTGTCTCCGTGTTCAGCCCCCACAGGCCAAAGCGCTGCGTCCAGCCGCGCTCCCACTCAAAATTATCCACCAGCGACCAGTGGAAATAGCCGCGCACCGGCCAGTTGAAATTGACCGCGCGCCACACCTGGTGCACATGCTGCAGCAGGTAGCGCGGCCGCAGTCCATCCGCCGCGTCTTCCACCCCGTTTTCGGTGACGATGATGGGCACCTTGAACTTCAGCGACCACTTCAAGCCCTCATAGAATCCCGCCGGCACGTTGGCAATGAAACCGGTCGGGCTCAAGTCCGATCCCTTCGGGAAGTAATTGCGGATGAATTGCGTGCCCGGTTTGGTCAGGTCAAATGCCACGGTATCGCGGGAGTAGTAATTCACCCCGATAAAATCCTGTGTGCCGGCCGCGCCGTCCACCTGCTGTTTCAAAAACGGCGTCACAAACCGGCCGCTCATGGCCGCCACCGGGATGGAATCATTAAAGAATTGATGCTGAATCGCCGCGGCGGCGCGGTCTAATGGTGACCAGGCGTGCGCGGGTTGAAAGGCGCGGTAGTTCATGGCAAAACCCACCCGGGCTTCTGGCTGCAGTTCATGGATGGCACGGTACGCGCGGGCATGTCCGCGCACCAGGTTCAGCATCACCTGCAGCGCTGTGGGGATGGATTGCACACCGGGCGGGAACATGCCGTAAACATAGCCGGAGACGGCATACACGTTGGGCTCGTTGATGGTGACCCAGGTGGTGCAGTACTCCTTCAACGCGGGGATCACTCTGCGCACAAAGCGCTCGAACCAGGCCGGCGCTTCGGCATTCTCCCAGCCGCCCTGCTCGGTCATCCACAGCGGGTCAGTGAAGTGGTGCAGGGTCACCATCGGCGCCAGACCGCGGTCGACCATGCCGCGCAGCATGGCGCGGTAATGATCCAGCGCGTCCTCATCCCAGCGGTCCGCGGTGGGTTGAATGCGGCTCCACTCGATCGACATGCGGTGCGCGTTCTGGCCGGTCTCTACCGCGCGGTCCAAATCTTCCTTCCAGCGGCCGCCCCACCAGTCGCAGGCCAGGCCGGATTTCTGGCCCTCCACTACCCGGCCGGGCTCAGCCTCCCAGCGGGACCAGTTGTTGTTGGTGTTGCCGCCTTCCACCTGGTGAGAGGCGGTGGCGGTTCCCCACAGAAAACCGCGGGGAAAGTGGTATGAAGCGGTGTAGTCTGGCATGGTTCCTCCTGGTGTGGACAAATTACGGCCCGGTGGGGCCAACAGTCATGGTGGATAGCATCGCATCCAGTAATTGGATGGAGGGGGTGAACGAATCGGCCGGCTGAGCTTCCAGGTCGGCCCGCAGCGCCTGGCGATACGTATCGTAATTAGCGATGAAGGCGTCCATATCCGCGGGGAAGGGGTCACCCACGCCGGAGGGCAGCGAAGGATGCTGGATAGGCAGGACGGCTGCCACCCAGTACTTGCCGTCCGCGGTCAGCCCCTGGAACATATAGAAGAGCTCATGGTTGTTGATGGGCATGACAGCCTGGCCGTACTGGGCAATGAAGCGAATGCCGGAACCGTTCTGAAAATCCACATACGCCGGTGAGGCATAAAAGGTCCGGCCGGCATTCCACGGCGGCAGGGACGGCACGATCGGCGGGTCGGCCGGGCGCTGCGCCAGGATTCCCTGCAGTTCTGCTACCCGGTCTGCGAAAGCCGAATCCAGCGCGATGAAGTCCTGCACCGGATAGATATACAGACGCGGTTCGTGGAAGGTGTTGGCCAGCGGGTAACCAGAGAGCGGCACCTGTTCATGCATCGGCGCGATATCCCACGGCGCGACGTCAGGCGAATTCGCCACCGCGGAGATGACATCCGACAGGCCGCCGGCTGCCACCGCGGTTGGTATATACAACTTTACCCACGAGAAGGTGAACAGCGGCCCGATGGCGGCCGTTGGTTCGGTGGTGGGAACGGCCTGCGTCTCCGTCGGTGCCGGGGCGGGCGGTAGTGTGGCGGGAAGATCGGTGGCGGCTGGTATTGGCGTCTGTGCCGCTGCTGCCGCCGCGGTGGGGGCTGGCGCGGCTGCCGCGGGTAAACTGCAAGCCGCGCTCACAATAATTATTACAGCCATCAGGAGAAAGAAGCGCTTCTTCATATATCCTCCAGCTACATTACAGTTCTATCCGAGCCATTCGACGATCATGGCCTGGCCCTGGCCAACTCCCACACACAGCGTTGCCAGCCCGTAGAACGGCCGCGGCATGCTGGCAGCGCGGGCGGACATCTCATTCAGCAGTGTCACCAGGATGCGCGCGCCGGAGCAGCCCAGCGGGTGACCGAGCGCGACCGCGCCGCCGTTCACATTGGTTATCTCATGGCTCAGGCCCAGTTCGCGCATACAGGCCAGCGCCTGCACCGCGAAGGCTTCGTTGATCTCCGCCAGGCCGATCTGCCCGATGGACAGACCCGCCCGGGCCAGCGCTTTTTGCGTGGCAGCTATCGGTCCCAGGCCCATCAGGCGCGGTTCCAGCCCCACCACCGCGGTAGAGACAACCCGCGCCAGCGGTTTTGTGCCGTGTTTTTTCAGGCTGCTTTCAGACATCAGCGCCAGCCCGGCCGCGCCGTCATTCAAACCAGAAGCGTTCCCGGCGGTCACGGTGCCGTCTTTTTTGAAGGCGGGTTTAAGCCGCGCCAGGCTCTCTATTGTGGTATCCCGGCGGGGGCGTTCATCGCGGCTGACCTGCGTTGTATCGCCTTTCTTACCAGCCACATCCACCGGCAATATCTCCCGCGCGGTTTTGCCGGCATCTTGCGCGGCAATCGCCCGCTGATGGCTGGCACAGGCAAAGGCATCTTGCTCCTCGCGGGTAATGCGGTATTTCTCGGCGATATTCTCGGCCGTGATACCCATCGGGTCCGTGCCGTGGCTTTCAGTCAGGCGCTGGTTGGTAAAACGCCAACCCATGGCGGTATCGTACATCGTCTGGTTGCCAAAGGCGTAAGCCTGCTCTGCTTTGCCCAGCACATACGGCGCGCGGGACATGCCTTCCACTCCGCCGGCCAGATAGCAATCGCCGTCCCCGGCACGGATGGCGCGGGCAGCCTGTGTCACGGCTTCCAGGCCGCTTGCGCACAGGCGGTTGACGGTGTGAGCCGGCACATCTACCGGCAAGCCGGCCAGCAATGTGGACATGCGCGCGATGTTGCGGTTATCCTCCCCGGCCTGGTTGGCGCATCCCAGGATCACCTCATCGATGCGGGCTGGGTCAAGCTGGTTGCGCTCCACCAGTGCCGCGAGCACCAGGGCAGCCAGGTCATCCGGGCGGACACCCGCCAGGCTGCCGCCCAGCGCGCCGATCGGCGTGCGAATGGCATCTACGATATAGGCATCAGTCATACACACCTCCACCTCCGTATTGTAGCATGTCTGCCCCGAAACCCATTTCTGTACAGTGAATTTCCTTGACAACCGCCCGTGACGGGAGTATATTTCCACGCCTAATAGTTCTACGTGTTACTATTTTTCAAGAAAGAGAAGGTATGGAGCATAAACACAGGGACCCAGAACAGGTTCAAAAGCGCATCCACCAGGTATTGCGAGACCGGTTTCATGTAGAGGACTCCACCAGCCTGGAACTGCTGACCACCCTGCACCGCGTCGCCATCATGAGTGACACCCTGGATTCTCAGGGGGACGGCGCGGAGCCGGAGCTTTCCGGTCCGCGCTGGTGGTTGATGCTGCGCCTCTTCTTTGAAGAAGAGATCGGCAACGATGAGGGGATCACGCCCTCGCACCTCAGTCATTCGCAGCGGGTCAGCCGCAACACCATCAGCTCACTGCTGCGCGGGCTGGAAAGCCAGGATATGATCGTGCGCGTGACCGACCCGGCCGACCTGCGCATCTTCCGCATCCGGTTATCTGAAAAAGGCCGGCAGCTGATCTTGCGCACCGTCCCCGTCAGGATCCAGTCATTGGACCACCTGTACGCGGCACTCACCCAGCAGGAAAAAACGGACCTGTTGAACATTCTGCACAAAATTGAACGGGCATTCAGGCAGGCCGCTTGCCCGCAGTCCCAGCCGGCGATAGAGCCGACTGATCTTACACAGGAGCGTCTATGAAGTTACTGAAGTACCTAAAACCGTATCTACCCCAGATACTGCTCGTCATTGTGCTGCTTTTCGTACAGGCGAACGCGGATCTGGCTTTGCCGGACTATCTGTCACGCATCGTCAACAACGGCATCCAACAGGGCGGCATCACCAGCCCGACGCCGGAAGCGATTCGCGCCAGTCAGCTGGAAAGACTATCTCTCTTCATGTCTGAAGCAGATGCCGCGAGGTTGAAAGCGAATTTCACCCTGCAAACACCGGCGGAAGCCGACGCGGATTTGGTCAGCCAGTATCCCTTGCTGGCCACCGAACCCATCTACACGCTGAACGCGCTGACGGCGGATGAACAAGCCTGGATGGATACCACCTTCACCAACGCCAGCCTGGCGCTGGCCGGCGTGGAAAAACTGCTGGCCGACCCGGCCAAAGCGGCTGCCGTCGCTTCCCAGATGGGCTTCGATCTGTCCAAAATCCCGGCCGGCACCGACTTCTTCCAGGTGATCGGCGCATTACCCGCCGCGCAAAGGCAGGCAATGGTCTCGCGCATCTCCGCCGCGGTGCAGGGGCAAGTTGAGACGCTCGGTGAGGGCATGTCCAAACAGGCCGCCATCGCCCTGGTGCGGACGGAATACGACGCGCTGGGGATGAACACCACCCAATTACAGCAGGGCTACATTCTGCGCGTCGGCGGGTTGATGCTGCTCATCACCCTGCTTTCAGCAGCCTGTATGATCAGCGTCAGTTTCATCGCTGCCCGCGTGGCAGCCGGTTTCGCCCGCGACACCCGCTCGCGCGTTTTCTCCCGCGTGGAATCTTTCTCCAACCGTGAGTTTGACCACTTCTCCACGGCCTCTCTGATCACCCGGACCACCAATGACATCACCCAGGTACAGATGGTGGTGATGATGATGCTGCGCATGGTTTTCTACGCGCCGATCATGGGTGTGGGCGGCATCATCCGCGCCATCAACAAAGATTCATCGATGTGGTGGGTCATCGCGGTCGCCGTGGGCATGCTGCTCAGCCTGATCGTCGTGCTCTTCACCCTGGCCCTGCCCAAGTTCAAGAAGATGCAGTCCCTGATCGACCGCTTGAACCTGGTGATGCGCGAAAACCTGTCCGGTATGATGGTCATCCGCGCGTTCAACCGCCAATCCTTTGAGGAAGAGCGTTTTGACCGTGCCAACCAGGACCTGACCGGCAACACCCTGTTTGTGACCCGCCTGATGGCCAGCATGTTCCCGATCATGACCATTATCATGAACGGCGTCTCGGTGCTGATCATCTGGATCGGCGCGCACCAGGTGGCTGAGGCCAGAATGCTAGTCGGGGATATGATCGCCTTCCTGCAATATGCCATGCAGATCGTCTTCTCCTTCTTAATGATGTCGATGATGTTCATCTTCCTGCCGCGCGCTTCTGTCTCCGCGGACCGCATCGCCGAAGTGATCGAAATGGAACCGGAGATCAAAGACCCCGCCGCGCCAGTCTCCTTCCCAGAGAATTTCAAAGGCACCGTCGAGTTCCGCAATGTCTCCTTCCACTACCCCGGCGCGGAAGAGAACGTGATTTGCAGTATCAACTTTACGGCACGCCCCGGCGAGACCACTGCCATCATCGGTTCCACTGGCTCCGGTAAATCCACCGTGGTGAACTTGATCCCCCGCTTCTATGATGTTACCGAAGGCGAGATCCTGGTCAGCGGCGTGGATGTCCGCACGGTGACTCAGCACGATCTGCGCGAGAAAATAGGCTACATACCACAGAAGAGCGTGCTCTTCTCCGGCACGATCGCGACCAACCTGCTTTACGCGGACGAGAACGCGCCGGATTCTGTTCTGGAAGAAGCCATCCAGACTTCCCAGGCGGCCGAATTCGTTGCCAGCGAACCGGACGGAATGGAAAAAGAGATCTCGCAGGGCGGCGCGAACGTCTCCGGCGGGCAGAAACAGCGCCTCTCGATTGCCCGCGCGCTGGTAAAACGCGCGCCGATCTACATCTTTGACGACAGTTTTTCTGCATTGGATTTTAAAACCGATGCCGCGCTGCGGCGGGCACTGCGTGAACGCGCTCATGCCAGCCAATCACCGGCGACTTTGATCATTGTCACGCAGCGCGTGTCCACCATCCGCCACGCGGAACAGATCATCGTGCTGGATGAGGGCAGCATGGTTGGCCGGGGAACGCATGAAGAATTAATGAAAACCTGTGAGACTTATCGCGAGATCGCGCTTTCACAGCTTAGCCAGGAGGAGTTGGCATGATGCACGGAGGAGTGTCTCAATCCGCGGCGAACAATCGCCAGAATCAGCGGCGCGGCGGCCCGATGGGCGCCGGCCCAATGCAGTTTATGAAAGGGGACAAGGCGCGCGATTTCAAAGCCACCATGCGCAACCTGGTGAAATACCTGGGTGAATTCCGCCTGGCCATCGTCGGTGTAATGCTGCTGGCAGCCGCGTCTACCGTCTTTGGTATCGTCGGCCCGAAGATCCTGGGCAAGGCTACCACAGCCCTGTTCGAAGGCATCATGGGGAAGATCTCCGGCACCGGCCAGGGGGTGGACTTCACCTACATCGGCAATATCCTGCTGACGCTGATCGGCCTGTACCTGCTTTCGGCCGCCTTCGGCTACATCCAGGGTTGGGTGATGTCCGGCGTCACCGCCAAAATCACCTACCGCTTCCGCAAGGATATCGCCGCGAAGATGAACCGCATGCCGCTGGGCTACTTTGACGGCACCAATCACGGCGAAGTCCTTTCACGCGTCACCAACGACGTCGATACCATCAGCCAGACTTTGAACCAGAGCCTGTCGCAGATCATCACCTCGGTGGTCAGCGTGATCGGCACGCTGGTGATGATGCTGACCATCAGCTGGCAGATGACTCTGGCCGCGCTGATCGTCATCCCGCTCTCGATGGTTTTGACGATGGTAGTCATCGGCAAGTCTCAGAAGTACTTCAAAGACCAGCAAGACTACCTCGGCCATCTGAATGGTCACATCGAAGAAATGTACGGCGGCCATATCGTGATGAAAGCCTTCAACGGCGAAAAGAAGAGCGTGGAGAAATTTGATAAGTACAACGGCACGCTCTTCCATACGGCCTGGAAATCAAACTTCCTGTCCGGGCTGATCATGCCGATGATGAACTTTATCGGTAATGTCGGGTATGTGGCGGTGACCGTGCTGGGCGGATACCTGGCCATCCGCAAGATGGTTACCGTGGGTGATATTCAAGCCTTCATTCAATATGTGCGCGGATTCACCCAGCCCATCTCACAGATCGCCAACATCTCCAACGTTTTGCAGCAAACCGCCGCAGCCGCGGAGCGGGTCTTCGAGTTCTTGAATGAGCCGGAAGAAAGCCCGGAAACAACCAGCCCATACGTCCCGGCGGACGTGCCGGGCAGCGTGGAATTCCGCGGGGTGCAGTTTGGCTACAACCCGGAGAAGGTCATCATCCACAACTTTTCTGAGATGGTGGAACCCGGGCAGAAGATCGCCATTGTCGGCCCAACCGGCGCCGGCAAGACCACCATGGTCAAGCTGCTGATGCGCTTCTACGATGTCAATCAGGGAGCTATCCTGGTGGACGGTCACGACATTCGCGAATACACGCGCGGTGACCTGCGCTGCATGTTCGGCATGGTGCTGCAGGATACCTGGCTGTTCAACGGCAGCATCCTGGAAAACATCCGCTACGGCCGGCAAGAAGCAACCGACGAAGAAGTCTATGCCGCCGCCCGCGCCGCGCATGTGGATCACTTCGTCCACACCTTGCCGGAAGGTTACCAGACGATCCTGAATGAAGAGGCCAGCAACATCTCGCAAGGGCAAAAGCAGCTCATCACCATTGCCCGCGCGATCCTGACCGACCCCAACATCCTCATTCTGGATGAAGCCACTTCATCAGTGGATACCCGCACCGAAGTGTTGATCCAGAAGGCGATGATCAACCTGATGAAAGGCCGAACCTCCTTCATCATCGCGCACCGCCTGAGTACCATCCGGGATGCTGACCTGATCCTGGTGATGCGGGACGGCGACATCGTGGAGCAGGGCGGTCAGCAGGAATTACTGGCAAAGAAAGGCTTCTACGCCGAACTGTACAACAGTCAGTTCGAGCGAGCCGCCGAAGCATGAACCATCAGCCCTCCCGAAAACGGGAGGGCTTTTTTTCTCTGTGCCAGCGGTAAGGTGTAAAATAAGAACTGTGAACGAAATCCTGATCAGTTCGCTGGTGAAGACCTACCCGCATCAAAAAGACGGCCGGCCGGCGCTGGATGGCTTACGGCTTTCCATCCCGGCCGGTTGTTTATTCGGGCTGGTCGGCCCGGATGGGGCAGGGAAAACAACGCTGATGCGCGTCCTGGCCACCGTCCTGCTGCCCAGCTCCGGCAGCGCGGCCATCTTCGGGGCGGATGTCCGGCAAGACCCGGAAGCCATCCGCCGCATTGCCGGCTACATGCCGCAAAACTTCTCCCTCTATCCTGACCTAACAGTGGAAGAAAACCTGCGCTTCTTCGCGGAAATGCAGGGCGTCAGCCCGCAGGACCAAGAACAGCGCATTCCGCGCCTGCTGGATTTTGCCCGTTTGCAAGAATTCCGCGCCCGCCGCAGCGAGCACCTCTCCGGCGGTATGCGCAAAAAGCTGGCGCTGGCCTGCGCGCTGGTGCACAACCCAACCCTGCTGCTGCTGGATGAACCCACCACCGGGGTCGACCCCGTCTCACGCCGTGAACTGTGGCATCTGCTGACCGAAGTGATTGGCAAAGGGGTGACCGTGGTGGTATCCACCCCCTATATGGATGAAGCTGAACGCTGTCACCGGGTCGGCATGTTGTATCACGGCCGCCTGCTGGCGCAAGCACCCCCCCAGGAATTGATCACCGCGTATCCCAACCAGCTGGTGGAGATGCGCACCGAACCGGTTGGCGCTGCCCGGCAGGCGCTGGAACAACTGCCGGGTCTGCTCTCGTGGCGCATGGTGGGTGACAGGCTGCGCCTGGCCGTCCCGGACGCGGCACGCGCGCTCAGCCAATTACGCTCGCTCCTTTCATCCCTCCAGGCGGAAACTCTGCTGCTGCGGCAGGCCCGCCCATCCATGGAAGATGTCTTCATCCATCTTTCCGCGGAAGGAGGCGGGGAATGAGCCAGCCCACTGCTGACAATCAGATCGCAATCTCCGCTGTGAACCTAACCCGCAAATTCGGCCATTTCACCGCGGTGGACAGCGTCTCATTTAGCATTCAACGCGGCGAGATCTTTGGCCTTCTGGGACCGAACGGCGCCGGCAAGACCACCACCATCCGCATGCTGTGCGGCATTCTGCTGCCAACAGCCGGCAGCGCCGCGGTGCTGGGGGTGGATGTAGCCGCCCATCCCGAAGAGGTCAAGCAGCAAATCGGCTATATGTCGCAAAAGTTCGCGCTGTACGACGACCTGACCGTGCAGGAAAACCTGGACTTCTATGCCCGGATCTATTCTGTGCCGCGGGAAGATCGCGCGGAGCGGTTAGCCGGATTGATCGCGATGGCCGGGTTAACCGGTCACGAACGTCAATTGACCGCCAGCCTCTCGGGTGCCTGGCGGCAGCGGTTAGCGCTGGCCTGCGCCATTGTCCACCGCCCGGCCATGCTCTTTCTGGATGAGCCAACTGCCGGGGTCGACCCCGTTTCACGCCGTGAATTTTGGGATTTGATCTATGACATGGCACTGACAGGCGTGACCGTCTTAGCCACCACGCATTATATGGATGAGGCTGAGTACTGCCACCGGGTAGGTATGATGTATGAATCCCACATGATCGCGCTGGACGCGCCGGACGCGTTGAAAGCCGCCATGGGCGGAATTTTGCTGGAAGTCGAGTGCTCTGAACCCGTCCGCGCGGAAGGTATCTTGACAGGTTTGCCGGGCATCACGAATGTCAATCAGCATGGGCTGCTGCTGCACGTTTCAGCGGCTGACAGCGGTCAGTCCGCGAACATCCGCAGAGCCCTAAAATCATCCGATATCTCAGTCCAACGGGTGGAAGAAGTGATCCCTTCGCTGGAAGACGCGTTCGTCACCATGGTGCAGCGGGAACACACCCGGGAAAATAATATGGAGGCTAGATAGATATATGAAGAAACTCTTGTTTTTACTGCCATTATTCGCGCTGGTTTTAACGGGTTGTGGAAATGCCTCCGCAGCGGATGGCGCGTTGACAGCTTCCGGTACGATCTCCGCGCGGGAAGTGAACATCGCCTCAGAGCTGACCGGCCGGGTAACCGAAGTTTTAGTGGATGAGGGTCAGCCAGTGCAAGCGGGAGACGTGCTGATCCGCCTGGACCAGAGCCTGCTGCAAGCCCAGCTGACATCAGCCGACGCGGCCATCGGGCTGGCGGAAGCCAACCTGGGCACCGCCCGCGCCGCGCGCGATACCGCGGCCGCGCAATTCGACCTGGCTGAAAGCGCCGCTCACCAGACGGATGCTCCCGCCCGCTCCGCAATCTGGAAGCGGCCAACGATTACTGAGATTGATAACCCCGGTTGGTATTTTGATAAACCCGAGCGGCTGACTGCCGCCCTGGCTCTGCGCGAAGCGGCAGACGCCAACCTGACGCAGGCTGAAGCTGACCTGCAAACCTTTATCACCGGATTAAACATCCCCACCCTGGCAGATGTAGAGGCGCGCCTGGCAAAGGCCGAGATCAGCTGCACCTCCGCCAAAGCGATGCGCGACCTGGCCAACCAGGCCGCGGACGGCTCTGAGCTGCGCGGTGTGGCGCAAGATGCTTTCGACGCTGCCTGCGGCGACCTGGATGATATTCAGCAAGAAATGAACGACCTGTTAACCGACGACCAGGCTACTGACCTGTTAAATGCCCGGGCGAAAGTCGCGCTGGCACGCCAGGCCAGTGAAGATGCCCGCTCACGCTATGACGCGCTGCTTTCTGGCGGAGATTCCCTGCAGCTCGGTGCTGCCCGGGCCGCGCTGTCACAGGCGGAGGCCGTCGTAGCCCAGGCCGAAGCCGGCGTTACCCAGGCCAAGGCCGCGCGGGACGTGCTGCAAGTTCAATTGAACAAAACAGACATCGCCGCGCCGGTCAACGGGATTCTGCTGACCCGCTCGGTGGAAGCCGGCGAAATGGCCACCCCCGGCCTGACCTTGCTGGTGGTTGGTGAGCTGGATGTGCTGCAACTCACCGTTTACGTACCAGAGAACCGCTACGGCGAAGTATCACTCGGTCAGACTGTGTCTGTCAGCGTGGATTCCTTCCCGGATCAGGTTTTCACCGGCAAGGTGGTCCACATTGCCGACCAGGCTGAATTTACCCCGCGCAACGTCCAAACCGCGGACGGGCGCCGCACGACCGTTTTCGCGATCGAGATCAGCCTGCCCAACCCTGACCTCAAGTTGAAACCCGGTATGCCGGCTGATGTTGTCTTCGGGGAGTAGGCTGATGCAGGGAATCAAACTCGTCCCCAAAATTATCCTGGAAGGCACCCGCCTGACGCATAAAACCGACCTGGCGTTCGCGTTAAATTCGCATCCGCGCATCGTGGGTCCGCGCAAATATGAATACCACTCCCCGTTGATCTCCGCGGAGTGGTGCGGTTTTACCAACTTCCCCTGGGGACGCGGACCGATCAACTTTAATGCCGAGGAAGAGACCCAGGCCATGGATACCTATGCGGCCTGGGCGCGCCTGTTTGAACTGCAGAAATACTATTCGTGGATCGTGGACCGCTTTCATATCTCCACCCGCGCATATCAGCTAACCAACCGGGGTGTGGATTATGATTTCTCCTGACTGGAAGACAAACTGCTGCCCATCGGTTTTCGGTTGGTGCTGGTCACCCGCTCTGTGGATTCCTTTGAAAAAGCCCGTGCCGCGCGTTTGCTGGTATCCGGCAATCCATCACAATACGATGATATGACGCTCTTCTACCGCGAACAGGAACTGATGCGGCGTTTGACAGCAGAATCACGTTTGCCGATGCTGGAAGTAGATATTTCAGATGACGATGTACCCGCGGCCGCGGAACGAATCGCGGACTGGCTGGAGGAAACCGGCGGTCTTTACCTGGCTTGATTCAGCAGGTAACGATTATTACGGTGTTGCGGTCGGGGTCGGGGTATCCGTCGGCGTCTCGGTGGGTGTCGCGGTAGCGGTCTCGGTCGCGGTCGCTGTGGCGGTCGGCGTGGCTGTCGCCGTGGCGGTGGCCGTCGCAGTCGCTGTGGCCGTTGCGGTGGGTGTGGCAGTCGCTGTGGCCGTCGCGGATGGCAGCGATGTAGGTGTTGGTGTCCTGGTCGGCGTGCGGGTAAGGGTGGCGGTGGCAGTCGCGGCCGGGATGACCTCGATGCTGACCCACACAATATCCCCAAACAGCTTGCCGGACGCGTCCGCCATTTGCCAGTAGCCGTAGTACTTACCGGTGGCCAGCGGGGCGATCAGTTCAGTGGTCAGGTGGGCATGGCCGCCGGGTTGGATATAGGCCAGCACATCCACCGGGTCTCCGCTCATGCGCTTGCCGTAGATGAATTTCAGTTGGAAGTACGGCTGCCACTGGCAGGTACCGTTGTTATACATCACCCAGGTTTTATCAAATACTTCACCGGGGTAGAATTCGGTGCCGTCCACTACTGTTTCGCCAATAATGGCGGCATTATAGACGCAGACCGGCGCGGAGGTGACAGTGGGGTACGGCGTACTGGACGGCAGTGGCGTATTGCTGGGCAGCGCGGTAGAAGAAGGTAAGGGTGTGGCTGTCGGCAGGGGAGTAGCGCTTGGCAGCGGGGTAGCGGATGCTAAGATAGTGCCGCCCGCCTGTGTGGGAAGGATGACAGTTTCTTCCATGGCAGGCTGCGGCGGGGCCGGTACGGTGACCAGCGGATTTTGTGCCACATAAGTTTGCGCGGCCTGGGTATAGATCTGCTCCCGCAGGGCATCTGGAATCACCGGAACCGGTGATCCGCAGCTGCTCAGCAGGATGGCTGCTATTATCAAAACCAGTAACCCACGCATCTTCATAGCTTTCTCCTGTGTCATACCTATTATAACGCCGGGACGGGCTGATTTGTTCCATGGAAAATGAACCGCGGGGGTGCCAGTCTCTCCCTTGGACACAGCCGACCCCCACCCGCGTGATATAATCCCGCCATGGCCAATATCCCCACCCGAGACCGTGTCAACCCGGAAAAGATCGATACCACGCCGCAGCGCCGTCCGCCGTGGATCCAGGTACGCGCGCCATCCGGTGAGACCAGCGAATGGCTCAACCAGCTGATGCGGCAAAAAGCGCTGCACACGGTGTGTGAAGAAGCCGGCTGCCCGAATATGGGTGAATGCTGGGGCAGCGGCACTGCCACCTTCCTGATGTTGGGGAGCGTCTGCTCCCGCTCCTGCGGATTTTGTGATGTGCGCCACGGAAAAGCGGAGGAGTTGGACTGGCAGGAGCCGGAACGGGTGGCCCAGGCGGTCAAGGCCATGGGGCTGCAGCACGCGGTCATCACCAGCGTCAACCGGGATGAACGCGCTGATGGCGGCGCGCCGATCTTCGCCATGGTCATCCGCCGTATCCGCGAATTACTGCCCGGCTGCTCGGTGGAAGTTCTGATACCTGATTTCAAAGCCAGCCTGGAAGCGCTGGCGGTCGTCATGTCCGCGCGGCCCGAGATCCTGAATCACAACATCGAAACGGTGCCGCGCCTCTTCAAAGAGGTTCAGCCGCAGGACCATTATGACTGGTCGCGCAGTGTGCTGCAAAACGCCAAAAAACTGGATTCATCGGTGCTGACTAAGAGCGGTCTCATGCTGGGACTGGGCGAAGATATCGAAGAAGTACACGAAGTAATGCGAGACCTGCGGGACTGGGGGGTAGACATCCTGACCCTGGGGCAATACCTGCAGCCCAGCCGCAAACATCTGCCGATCAAACGCTATTACACGCTGGAAGAGTTCGCCGCGCTAAAAGAGTTCGGCCTGTCACTCGGTTTCCGCTGGGTGGAAAGCGCGCCGCTGGTGCGCTCCTCTTACCATGCGGTAGAACAGGTGCGCGCGCTCAGCCAGATCCATACTGCCCTGAACAGCGCCATTTCCGGATAACTGTTATCCGGCTGCCGCTGGCGTCTCCCCGTTCTTTCCTAGCGTCGGGCAATCCTCCGGTTGTAAAAAACACGCGTCATCGCGGGCCGCGTACACCGCGTAACGACCAAAGGCTGAAAAACCGTACATGGCGGCAGCGTAATCATCCACCGGCAGGGACGCCGGGATGAGATAAGGCGCTGCCCGCCGGAAGAGATGGCTTTTCATCAAAAAGTCCACATCACAGGCTACCTGCGCGGCGCCGTCCTTCAAGCTGCGGCCGGCTGCCCGTACGCCGCGGATCTCTACCCGGTCAAAAGCAAACCGGACCTCTGCCTTGTAGACCAGCTCCCCGGTCCAACTGCGGCTGAAATATAACCCGTCTGCCAACAGAAATATATCCCACTTATCTTCCATGACCGCGGCTTTGAACAGCGGCCCTTCCGCGGAGTTTCCATTGAACGGGTAGGACAGGTCACACGGGACGAGAATATCGCCTTCCGGCAAACGGCCCATCACATGCCCGCCGGTGGAAGAGCGCAGCAGCGTAAACCGATCCGCTACCCGCGCGTCCACGGTGGTGGAGAACAACTGCGAACAAAACAGACGAACATACAGACAGCGGAATGGAAAGGGACTGGTTGGCGGTTCCAGCCAATTAATATCTGCCAGGTGGGGCATCTGCCCGTCTTGTGTCATCATTCGAGTATATCATCCGATCTTGCGCCGCGATACTTTTTGACGTAAGCGCAATGCCAGCACACCCAGCGTAACACCGCCACCCAGTAGACCGCAGACCAGTACAAGCGGCAGCCAGCGCTGCTGAGTGCTCTGTGCCGTAACCTGATTCGATCCAACCGCTGCCTGAGTTTGGAGTATGCTCTGCCGGACCGCATCCAGCGTGGCGGTGAGGTCGCTGGTGGCAGCCGGGGGTGCTGTCACCGCCGGCGTGAAAGTAGCTGACGGTGTTGGTGTTGCAGTCGGGGTGAGTACAGAATACCCCGCGGGGTAACTGGTGGCAGTCGGCTTGGCTTTATTTGCCGCATAAAGAAGCGCCCGATCCACCTGGATCAAGCCAAAACCATATTCAGCGTCCCAACCCGGTGACCCCAGGTCCAGCGCGGATGATTCCATGGCCACTTCCACCAGGTAGGGGGTCGTGGCGCCGGCTTTCCCCCACAAGACTGCCGCCAACCCGCTGACATAAGGAGCCGCCATGCTGGTGCCGGAGCGGTAGCCGTAACCGCCGCCGGTGGTGGAAGAATAGATCTCGTCGCCGGGAGCCACCAGGTCCAGGCCTGACCCGTAATTGGAGCTGCCCCAGCGCTGGTTGACCGAATTGGTCGCGCCGACTGAGACGGTCACCCCGTAGGCGGCCGGGTACCGCAAAGAACCTGAGCCGTCATTCCCGGAGGCAGCCACCACCAGGCAGCCGCGTTCCACCGCGTACATCACCGCGGATTCGAGCATATCACCCGGGTTCTTGCCGCCGAGGGACAGGTTGATGATCTGCGCGCCGTTATCCACCGCGTAGATGATGCCAGCCGCGACCAGCGAATAACTTCCATTCCCGCTGGCATCCAGCACCCGCACCGGCAGGATCTGCGCGCCCCAGGAAACCCCGGCTACCCCCTGTCCGTTATTGGTAACCGCCGCGGCGATGCCGGCGACATTGGTACCGTGCCCGTAAGCATCCTGCGGGGTGGCGTCATTTTCCACAAAATCGTAGCCGGCCAGTACCTTCGGTGCCAGGTCCGCGTGGGTGAAATCCACCCCCGAATCTACCACCGCGATGGTCACATACTCCGCGCCGGTCTCCATCGCCCAACCCTGCGGTGCGCGAATGTTCGTCAGCCCGTACTGCAGCGGTAGGTAGGTGTCATTCGGGTAGACATCCAGGGCGGAAGCCGGCTCGTCCAATTCTACATAGGCCACATCCGGTTTGGCGGCCAGCGCGTTGATCTGATTTTCCAGATCGGCCGCCGGGACATCCATGACGACCACGCCGATCTTTTCCAGCTGCTGAGCCACAGGGTTTATCTTCATTTTTGCCCCATGCGCGGAGACGATGGTGGATTTACCCGGCACTAACCCAACCAGCAGCCGAACCGTGTCCTCTCCTGCCGGCGCGGAGGGCGAAACTGACCGGTTTACGGGAATCTGCAGCACAAAACTACTGGTGATCAGCCATGATAGTAGTATGCCGGCAGCCAGAATGCGTTTACCCACGGTTCTATTTTGCCACAGTTTTCATGGTGAGTTCAGTTGAATTTAATTGGATATTTCTTATCCAGACTGGTTTTATTGTATAATGTTTTCATTATTGATAGATAACCTATGCCGACACTGACCGAGCTCTCAACTGACCCCCGCTACACCATCAAAACTGTAACCACTCAGACCGGCATTCGCGCGGTTACCATCCGCGCGTGGGAGAATCGGTACAACCTGCTGACGCCGCTGCGGTCAGATAACCGCTATCGGCTTTACTCCGACCGGGATGTCGCCACCCTGCGTTGGGTGAAAAGCCAGGTGGATCAGGGCACGACCATCTCCGCGGTGGTGCGCGAGTTGAACAATATGCTCAGCCGGGGAGAGTTCCCGGAAGTGCTGCCGGCCATCACCCCACGCAACCGCAGCTACGTACCCGTCCCACCGGAGACAATGGCCGCCCAGCTGCATCAGGCTTTGATCGCGCACGATGAGAGCGCAGCGGGTGAGGTCCTCAAGCAAGCCAGCGCCATGTATGACCTGACGACGGTCTGCATGGAGGTGATCGGCGGCGCGCTGGTGACGATCGGTGAAGCCTGGCACCGCGGCGATATCCGCGGCACCACGCAGCACTACGCCAGCCGAATTTTGCAGGCTCGTTTGATCACATTACTGCAAGCCTTTCCCAGCCGGCGCGGCGCGCCCCTCATCCTGACCGCCTGCGCGCCGGATGAAGTGCATGAAAGCGCCCTGCTGATGCTCTCCGTCCTGCTCAGCCACGACGGCTACCGGGTGGAATATCTGGGAACCGACCTGGCGCTGGATGACATTGTCGATTACTCCCGCCAGGAAAAGCCGGCCATGGTCTGCATGAGCGCGACGATTGAATCCAGCGCCCTCAGCCTGGCTCGCATGAACGAGAAGCTAAGCAAGATCAAACCGCGGGTACTTTTTGGTTACGGCGGGTTGATCTTTAATCTGAAACCCGCCCTGCGAGAAAAAGTCCCAGGTGAGTACCTGGGCGATAGCATTATTGCCGGCGCGGCGCGCGTCAACCAGCTGCTGGGGTAATCAACCCGGCGGCACATCTTAAGGGGAGGTGATATGCGATCCACCATTCTTCTTTTACTTTTCACTCTTTTGTATCCCCATTCATCCGCGGCTGCCCTTGCGGTGGAAGTTCGAAACGAGAAGGCTGTCATCAGTTTTCCCGAAAGCGTGACTTTTTCGGCTGAGCTGTCTGCCGCGACCGAGATCGAAAGCGTGCGCCTGATCTATGGATCTACGCAGCAAACGTGCGGACAGGTAGAAGCGATCGCCATCCCGGAATTCACGCCCGGGAAAAAGGTACAGCCGGTGTGGACCTGGGATATGCGCCGCAGCGGCGGCGAGCCGCCCGGGGCGGACCTGTGGTGGCAGTGGGAAGTGACAGACGCGGACGGCCGCGTTACCCGTACTCCGCTGCAGCATACCACCTGGTTGGATAAACAATACAATTGGAAGGTCACCGAAGAAGGCCTGGTGCGGCTTCATACCTACGCCGGCGGCAGTGATTTCGCCAAAACCCTGCGCCAGGCGGCTGTCGCGGCGCTGAGCCGGTTGGCCAAAGATACAGGGATCAAACCCGACGCGCCAATCGACCTGTACATCTATGCCTCACTCAGCGACCTGCGCGACGCGGTGCTATACGAACCCGGTTGGACGGGAGGCCTGGCCTTCCCGGAATATCACATCGTCATCATCGGGATCGACACAGACAGCCTGGAATGGGGAAAAAGCACCGTTGCCCACGAGCTGACGCATGTGTTGGTGGGGGATTACACCTTTACCTGCCTGGGAGATATGCCCACCTGGCTGGTAGAAGGACTGGCCGTGTACGGTGAAGGTGGTTTGGATGCGCAAGCCGAAGCCGCGTTCGATCAGAACGTCCGCAAGAATACGCTGCTGACTTTTCAGACTCTGTCGGGTGGTTTTTCCGAAGACCCGAACAAGGCTGACCTTTCTTACAGCCAGAGTTATAAAATAGTTGACTACCTGGTCTCTAAGTATGGCAAGCAAAAACTGCTGAGCTTCCTCAGCGCGCTGAAGTCCGGTGATGAATTGAACGATGCGCTGATCTCGGTCTACCAGGTGGACCTGAACACCCTGGAGAATAATTTCCGCACTGAGTTGGGGCTGCCCGCCGGTGAAACAGCGGCGCAAGTTGCCGCCGCGACACCGACCATCATCCCCACCATCCAGCCCATCTCAGGCTTCCTGCCCGCGGCCACACTGATACCTGTTGGCCAGAACTCAATAATAACCTCCCCGACAGCTGAGACGTTCAATCCCACAATCGTTCCCGCGGAATGGCTCAAATCACCTGAATTGAAAACCGCACTCTGGGTCGCCGCTGTTTGTGCCTGCGCGCTGGTGGTCATTGTCATCATTCTGGTTCTGGTGATCTTCCGTAAAAGACGCAAGGCCAACATTAATGACCAGGGAGGTGCGCTGTGAGAAAACTGCTGGTTATTAGTCTCTCGCTGACCTTGATTCTGGTTGCGTTATTCAGCGCCCCGGCTGTGCGCTCCGGTTCAGCCGCCACGCCAGCCCCGACGACGCCGCCATTCCCGACAGCCACAGCCTACACGGCTGGAACCTCATCCAGCGATACCTATACAGATGAGGCCTCAGGCTTCAGCATCACCACGCCGGCCCGCGTCACAGCCACCGTTACTGCCAACAGCGGAAACCTGCAGGAATACGAATTCGGTAATACCGAAGTGTTCGGCTACCTGTTCTCCGTCCCGGTCAACCCGGCGGGGCTGGAAGCCACCGGTAAAGATTCCCGTGATGCGCAAACCAGCGGCCTGGAAGATATAAAATACCTGTCCGATGAGCAAATCACCACCCGGGCCGGTCTTTTAGGCTGGTACAGCCGTTTTACAGGTTATGTCACAGATTATAAATACACGCTCGAGGTCCGCGCGTACACATTCATTGTCAATAAGCAGGGAATATGCCTGCTGTTCTACTCCCTGCCGGAAAACTTCGCGGGTTGGGAAAATACGATCAACCAGATGCTTGATTCGATCAGCATATCTACCGCGCTGGTGCAGGGATTCCCCCGCGACCAGGTGCTGGTACTGGAAGGCGACGAAAGCCAGAATCCGCGTGAGAATGACCCGGCCACCACCCACTCAGCCGGAGACACGCTGGTCTTCAACGGACTGGTGACCTACGGCCCGGATGGCAGCCTGGCGCCGGACCTGGCTGACAGCTGGGAGTTGAGTGCTGACGGCCTGGTCTACACCTTTCACCTGCGGCCGTCGGCGACCTTCCATAACGGGCGGCCGCTGACCTCTGCGGATGTGATCTATTCCTGGGAGCGGGCGGCCGACCCGGCGCTGAACTCCGACACCGTCATGACCTACCTGGGTGACATTGTCGGCGTGAAAGAAATGCATAATGGGGATGCGGCTCACATCCGCGGGCTGGAAGCGGTGGATGACCATACCCTGCGCGTCACGATCGATGCTCCCAAGGCTTACTTCCTGCTGAAACTCACCTACCCGACCGGTTTTGTGGTGGACCGGGAGAATGTGGCCCAGGGTGAGGACTGGTACCGCACTCCCAACGGCAGCGGTCCCTACCGCCTGGTGCGCTGGGATTCGATGACCAGGAAGATCTACCAGCGCTACGCGGGCTACACCGGTTGGATGCCCGCTATCCCCAATATTGTGATCACCATGTATACCGGCGACGGCATTCGGCTGTATGAATCCGGCGCGGTGGATATGACCGGCGTCGGCAGCTACAACGTTGGCCGGGTGACCGACCCGAACGACCCGCTGAGCGCGGATCTATCGGCCGGGGTTTCGCTCTGCACCTACTACACGCAATTTGACACCTCCCGCCCGCCCTTTGATGATCCGCTGGTGCGGCAGGCCTTCAGCCTGGCCATCGACCGGGAGAAGCTGGTGGAGGTCGTGATGCGCGATGCCGCGCTGCCAGCCAAAGGGATTTACCCGCCAGCGCTGCCCGGGTACGACATCACCAGTGCCGGACAGCAATATGACCCGGCTGCCGCCAGGCAGATGCTTAGCTCTTCCAGTTACAAAACGGCGGATAACCTGCCAACCATCCTCTACACGGACGCCGGATACGGCAACGCCGCCAACCCGATCGCGGCCGCCATGGTACAGATGTGGCAGCAAAACCTGGGTGTGACGGTGACCGTGCAGAACCTGGATCCGGAGATTGCCGCGGACGAGCTGGCGGCCGGGCAGCACGGCCAGTTAGTGGACACCGGTTGGTGCGCGGATTACCCGGACCCGGAGAATTTTGTGGACGTTCTGTTCCACACCGGCGCGGAAGCAAATTACGGCAATTACAGCAACCCCGTGCTGGATACACTGCTGGAAACCGCCCGGGTGGAGACTGATGTAACCACCCGCATGCGCCTGTACGCGCAAGCCGAGCAGTTGTTGGTAGATGACGCGGCAGCTATTTTCCTGCTGCACCCGCTGGACCTGACCCTGGTCAAGCCGTATGTGAAGGGTTACGTCAATAATCCGCTCAGCACCTTCCCGCAATTGCGCTACCTGTCACTCGACCCGGATTACTGGAAATAATGCGTAAGCCCCGGAATTTCCGGGGCTTGTTTTTTTTATTGGAACAGAAAATAGCTAGAGGATAAACTCGAAGGAGAAATCACCGGGCCGTTCCTCCCAGCCCAGGCGTTTGTAAAACTCGCGGTGATAGGATTCCCGCCGCGCGATGTTGATCAGGCGCAGGCGGTGGCAGCCGCGGACCCGCGCTTCCAGCTGAATCGATTCAAGCAGTAAAGTCCCCACCCCGTGTCCGCGGTCGGCCTCCAGAATGTACAGCTCGGAGATAAAGCCCTCCGGGCCGGCCAGGTAGCCGTAAGCCAGCCAGTGCACGCTGGCGTAGCCCATCACGCGTTCATCATCGCCTTCAGCCACATAAACCGAGAGGTACTGATCCGCCCGGGCGGCCTGCACAATTGCCGCGACGCGGGCCTGCGTCTCATCTTCCGTTTCAGCGATGATCGTTTCAAACCAGCCCAGCTCGCGCAGAATGGTCGCGATCCCCGCCACATCCGCGCCGGTGGCCTTGCGCACCATGATATCCATACGTTCCTCCTGAAACATCCCTCCTTTTGATTATATATAAATTCCAAGATTCTGCACGCAGTTGATGACCAGATGCCAGCGTGTATAATGAACAGTAACCTTGTAGCATACAGGAGGTCGTATGACAAAATATGGAAATCACCCGGAAGACAGCGGATTGAACCGGTCTGTTCCGTGGATTATGGGTATCTTGATCGGGATGCTGCTGGCAACCGGCTTTATCGCCATCGGGGTGGTGATCGCCCCGCGCGTGAACCAGTACATCGCCGGTGCTGCCCCAGCCAGCAGTGGAGCCGCGGCTGCCGCGCTGCCGGAACAAGCGCCGGCTGCTGCCAGCAATTCCACCAATCCCGGCCAGGCTGCCCAGCCGGCCGCGCCAGCCGCCGGCCCGGCCCAGGTATCAGACCTGATCTTTCCGACCATCACCAGCCGCTTGAATGAACAGGGCAATACCATGGGCGCAGCGGATGCCCCGGTGCTGGTGGAAGCCATCTCGAACTTCCAGTGCAGCCACTGCACCACCTTCACGGTAGGAGACATTTTAGGTACCGCGGGGAACAAAGTCACTGAGACCTATATTTACAACACATATATCGCGACCGGTAAGGTCAAATTGCGCCACATAGTCTATTCCTGGACGCCTGATCAGCAGTTCGCGCCGGAAGAAGGTGCCTACTGCGCCGGCGACCAGAACAAGTTCTTTGAATATCGCGACCTGGTGTTCCTGAACAAGGACAACGTCAAGATCGGCGGGTTGACCAAAGACAACCTGGTGCTTTTCGCGCAGGCGCTAAACCTGGACATGACCGCCTTCAACGACTGCTTCGATACGCACAAGTATTTTTATAAGATCAGTGAAGACATGACCTATGCCCGTAACGCGGGGCTGACCGGCACGCCTTCTTTCATTGTCAACGGTCAGTTGATTGCCGGATCCGGCCAGTTGATCAGCCTGATCGAGAGCAACCTGTCAAAGTAGATGATCCTTGTGAAATAAGCAAACTGGTCAACACCTATCCAGTAGACATCAGAACAAGATAACGAAAAACTCCCACCCTCGCGGGTGGGAGTTTTAGTTTGGAGGAGCTGATCGATCAGCTGTTGGGTTTAGTGGGCAGGATCACCAGTACCGGCTTGCTGCTGTCGGTGTGGCTGTCGTTACCCAACTGACCCCAGGTGTTGTCACCCCAGCACATGGCGTTGCCGTCTGGCAGGAGTGTGCAGCTGTGGTGCGCGCCGACGCCCAGTGCGGTGATCGGATCCAAGCCGACAACCTTTACGCCGCCGGTGGTGTTGGTGAAGTTGCCGTCACCCAGCTCACCGTTGGAGTTAGCGCCCCAGCAGTAGACTTCCTGGTTCGCGTCGATGGCGCAGCCGTTGGCCTGGCCGGTGCCGACGAAGATGGCGTTCACAATGTCTGCCACAGGCATGGGTTTGTTATCCAGACCCCAGCAGTTCACCGTGCCGTCCAACCCGGCCGCGCAGCCGCCAATGGCGAAACGGTTACCGGAGATATTGAGGATATTGCTCAACCCTGCAATCCCGGTCGCCTGCTGACCCTTCCACAGGGAGACCAGGCCGCCGTTCTCACCGACCAGGTCGTTCTGGCCGCCTGAGATCTGGGTCGGCAGTGTGCTGAATTCAGCCTCGACTGCCTTCTTCTGGCTGGTTTGAGTGCCGTCGTTCAGCTGGCCGGACATGTTCTTGCCCCAGCACCAGATGCTGCCGTCTTCCAGGTTCGCGCAGTTGAAGTGCTCACCGGCAGTGACATCGGTGGCTAAACCGGGCAGACCCTGTACCTGGACGGGTACATTGCTGTTCAGTGTGGTGCCATCACCCAACTGGCCGTAGACATTGCTGCCCCAGCACCAGATGGTTCCGTCGATCTTCAAAGCGCAGTTATGGTTGGCGCCAACGCTCAAGCGCAGGACGCTGTCCAATCCTTCCACGAAGACCGGAACCGGGCTGTCGGTGAAGGTCGCGTTACCTAATTGACCGGAGGTGTTCAAGCCCCAGCAGATCACCAGTCCATCGGCGGTCGTCATGCAGCTGTGGCCAATGCCGCTGCCGATCAACGATCCACCGGTTACCGGGATGAGCAGAGGAGCTCCACCACCACCGCCGCCACCGCCACCGCCTTCGCAGGCGTCGCCGAGACCGTTAGCGTTGACATCCAGCTGGTCGGGGTTGTAGGTGATCGGGCAGTTATCGACGCAGTCAGCCACGCCGTCACCGTCTACATCTGTATCCGCGATACCGCAGCCGCAGACACCCGGGTCAGCTTTACCAGCATCCGCTGGACAAAGATCCGTGCAGTCTGGTGTGCCGTCGCCGTCAGTATCGATCGTGTCATCGCAGGTATCCGTGCAGTCAGGGATGCCATCCTGGTCAGTGTCAATCGTGTCATCGCAGGTGTCCGTGCAGTCCGGGATACCATCCTGGTCTGTATCGATCGTGTCATCGCAGGTGTCCGTGCAGTCCGGGATACCATCCTGGTCGGTATCGATCGTATCATCACAGGTATCCGTGCAGTCCGGGATGCCATCCTGGTCGGTGTCGATCGTATCATCGCAGGTGTCCGTGCAGTCCGGGATGCCATCCTGGTCAGTGTCGATCGTGTCGTCGCAGGTATCATTGCAGTCAGGCGTGCCATCACCATCGGTATCGGTATCAGCTGTACCACAACCGCAGACACCTGGATCCAACTTTTCGGGATCATCGTCGCATGTCTCGTTACAATCTGCTACGCCATCGCCGTCAGAGTCGGTGTCAGCTGTACCACAACCGCAAACACCAGGATCCAACTTTTCGGGATCATTGTCGCATGTCTCGTTACAGTCTGCTACGCCATCGCCGTCAGAGTCAGTATCCGCGACACCGCAGCCGCAGGTACCCGCAGCTGTCTTGGCAGGATCCAGTGGGCAGCCGTCGATGCAGTCTGGCGTGCCGCCGCCGTCAGTGTCCGTGTCGGCCACACCGCAGCCGCAGATTCCAGGTTCCAACTTGTTAGGATCACTGTCGCATGTCTCATTACAATCCGCCGTGCCGTCGCCGTCCGTATCGGTATCGGCTACGCCGCAGCCGCAGACGCCTTCAGCTGTCTTTTCAGGATCAGAGGGGCAGAGGTCGTTACAGTCTGGGGTGCCGTCCTGATCGGAGTCAGTATCCGCGACACCGCAGCCGCAAACGCCGGGTTGCGTCTTCAAAGGATCCTGCGGGCAGTTATCGATCACACAAACGCCGTTGATCAGAGTCTGGCCTTCCGCGCAGTCCTGCGGATCCAGCACGATCTTGAATGGATCATAGGTGCCGCCCTGACCGTTGTTGTTATAAAGTGATCCGCTTTTCCCATCCCAACCGTACAGGATCTGGCAGCCGGGATAATCCGCCGGGTCGATCTGGTCGTTACTATTGGTAGGTCTGCCATCTTGCCACAGGTAGTATTCCACATCGACTACCTCATCATGGCATATGTCTGGCTCGTAAGTCTTGCAGGTGCCAGCATTGGGACCCTTTGTATACCACTCTACACAAACAGTGGAGGGTACACAGACCTCTTCAATGATCTGATGTTCAACGATCGGACCATCTACGCAGCCAAAAGAGCTGCCTGTAGCATCCGCGAACTGGACGTTGTGGTCACCCACACTGTTGCGGATGGCATAGATGGTGTTGCCGGAGAAGCTGTTGTAGAGCAGATTGGTGCCGGGTTTGCCCTGGCCGCCGACGATGTCTACGCCCACGCCATTACCAGTGATCGTGTTATTGGTAATGTTGGTAGTTGTCTGGCCGACTAGCACATCCACATAGATGCCGACATCAAAGCCCTGGATAATGAAACCAGAGACGCTGACACCTTCCGCGGTGATGTGTATACCTGTGCCGGTATCACCGGCAAAACCGCCGCTCAGCACCGGGGCTGTCACCGGGCTGGCCGCGCCAGCCAGGGTCAGATTGCCGGGATCACCCAACAGATTCAGGGAAGCTACATCAATCGTCACATTCTCCTGGAAGGTCCCAGTCAAGACATGGATGGTGTCACCATCAAGCCCGGTCGTCAGGTCATTCTTGACATAATTGATCGAAGCCTGGATCGGAGTACCGCTGGGATGACACTGCCAGGTGGCCGGAGCCACGATAGTAAATGGAGGAGTGAATACAGCGCAGCTTTGTACGAAGAAGTGATAGACCGGGTTACCGCCGACCGTGGTAGAGAACCACGGGTCCGCGTTCTGTATGATCTCCACAGCCTCAGTGGAAGCCAGGGAGACCGGTTCACCCGCTGAGTCTACCAGCACCGCGCCGGTATCAGCAATCGCTTCTACGGCCGCGACTACTTCTGTCGGGGCGGGTTCTTCCACGCCGGTCACCGGGATGACCACTTCTTCAATAGGCGTGAAATCAACCACCGGGGCCGTTTCTTCGGTTGGAACGATTACCGGATCGATGGGAACATCCACAACCGGATCGGTGGGAACGATTACCGGATCCGTGGGAACATCCACGACCGGGGCGGGATCTGTAACAACTGGTGGGATCTCATCCTGAGCCCGAACCACGGCGGCCGGGGTCATGAGAGAGATCATATACACCAGGATGAAACAGAACCGCAAGATACTGAGTGCTTTGTGCTTTTGATCCATCTGGTCCTCCTTGGAAGCGCCTGAGCAGGCGCCCGTCTTTCCCTCCCCTTGGGACCAGTTTCCGTATGCTATTAAAAACAAGAAACCGGTCTCAAAAGACGGCCGGTTTCGCCATTTGCTCCCCGTTACCTTTACTGCCTGGGCGACCACCAAAGGTAGCGGATCAACACATCCGTGTGAGGTTGGATTGTTAATCGATATCGGCGGTTTTCCTGCCCATATCTAATTTGATTCTAATGTTTTGCCATAAATTGTCAATATCCTAACCCCTTACTAATCTTTCGTTAATGCTTTTGTAATATTTGTTTATGGGAATATCCGTGATTTCTAACCCGTTTATTTTCCGTATACGACAAATACACTACAATTTATGATAATTTCCAGGATTTTCACCCCGTAATACCCGTTTAATACAAAAAGTGGAGGCGAACCTCCACTTTTGTGTTCTTAACGTTCTCTTATCTTTTAACGGTGATCTCCACGCCGTCTTTGATGACGTGCAGCGGATAATCATGCGACCACAGTGCTTCCCAGACCGAGCCGGCATCCAGCACTACCAGGTCGGCATCGCAGCCCTCTTTCAAGCCGTAGTTCTGGATTCCCAGCGCCTTGGCGGCGTTGGTGGTGATCAGATTGTACAGGATCTCCATATCCGGGCGGCCGACCATGTTCATCAGGTGGGCAGCCAGGAAGGCCACTTCCTGCATATTGTTACGGCCGAAGGGATAGTAAGCATCCGCGATGTCATCCTGCCCGAGCGCGACATTGACGCCGGCATGGTACAGGGACTTGACACGCGCGTACAGCGGCCCGGTCTGCGGGTCAGAGACGAGACCCATGCGGCCTTTCTTCAGCAGGGCTTCGATCTTGCGGTAATACGGTTCCGGGTAGAGCGCCATGGCGCGGGCATGCTGCACGGTCACGCGGCCTTCCCAGCCTTCACGCAGGGTGGTGACGGCCAGCATCTCCAGTGAACGCAGGGTGGCATCACCGGCATCATCGATCAGCATGGAAACGTCTTTGTTGTACTTCTTGGCCAGGCGGAACATGCGGTCGATGTGCTCCTGTGAATCCGCGTCGGTGTATTCGATCCACGGAATACCGCCTACCACATCCGCGCCCATCTTGAGGGCTTCTTCCACGTAGCCTTCAGCGCCGGGATCACGCACAACACCGTCCTGCGGGAAGGCAACGACCTGAACTTCCACGCGGCCTTTGTACTCCTCGCGGGCTTTCAGCAGGGCCTTCACGCCTTCCAGCTTGCCGGTAGTATCGGTATCCGCGAAGGCGCGGATGTGCGTGTTGCCGTACTTGACGGCCAGGTCCAGCGCCTTGCGGACGTTCTGGATGATCCACTTTTCGTCATACTTTTCTTTGACGCGCGCGGCCAGCTCGATGGCGGTCATCGCGCCGCCCATACCGCCGTCGGTGTAGGCGGAAATGGCTTCATCGTCCATCATGGCCAGGGTGTAGACCTTGCAGAGGTGCAAGTGGCCGTTGACGAATGATTCCGTCACCAGGTTGCCAGCCGCGTCGATCACCTTGACGGCATCGCCGCTCACCTGCTCAGCGATCTTCGCGATCTTTCCCTTTTCAATCGCGATCTGCATCAACTTGGCGCCGGTGGCGCGCGTCTTCGCGTTTTTGATCAAAATATCGTAAGCCATACCATTCTCCTTTAGTTGCAGATTATTTCGCGTTCGCGCGATCTTTCATCATTTTCTGAGCGATCAACGCGCCGTCGCGGATCGGCTCGTAACCGGTGCAGCGGCACAGGTGCTTATTGAGCGCGTTGGTCATTTCAGTCTCATTGGCTTCCGGGTTGGTTTCCAGTAAGCCGTACAGTTCCATCACGATCCCCGGCGTGCAGAAACCGCACTGCACCGCGCCGGATTCTGCGATGGCTTTCTGGATGGGGTGCAGGGTCATGCCGCTGGCTAAGCCTTCCACCGTGACCACGTCGCCGCCGGCCGCCTTGCTGGCGAGGGTGTTGCAGCTTTTGACGGCTTTGCCGTTCAACACCACCACGCAGGTACCGCAGGTGGAGTTGTCGCAGCCCTTTTTGGTGCCGGTCAGGTTGAGCTCATCCCGCAGCAAGTCGATCAACATCAGCTCAGGGTCAATCTCCACCGAGCGGTCCTGGCCATTTACTTTGAAAGTTATTTTCTCAGCCATTACTTAGGCTCCTTTCGCGCTTCCAGCGCTTTCTTCACCTTCTCCGGGGTCACCGGTATTTCAAACAGGTCTACGCCGATGGCGTCATAAATCGCGTTCAGGATGGCCGGCGCGGCGCCAACCACCGAATGCTCACCAATCCCGCGCGCGCCAAACGGGCCGATCGGGTCGGGTGTTTCAACAAACTCAATGGTCTGCGGGACGGCTTCTTTATATGTAGGAAGGTGATATTTGAAGAGCTGCGGGTTGGTCACATGGCCTTCCGCGTCAAATACCACTTCTTCATACAAGGCCGCTCCAACCGCCATGGTGACGCCGCCCAGTACCGACCCGCGGATCTGCAGCGGGTTGATGACCTGGCCGACATCAAAAACGGAGTAGAAGTGATCGATCAAGACCTTGCCGGTCTTCTTCTCGATCCGCAGTTCCACCGCCTGGGCGCCCATGGTGTAGGTGACGCCGATGGAGCCCTGGCCGTTCTTGTCGGGGTTGGAGTAACGGGGCAGGCGGGCATCCGAGGTGCTTTGCGCTAGCTCACCGATAGTAATACCGTCATCGGTGATATACCCGCGCGCCAGTTCAGCAGTTGCCACACGAATGGTGGGATCATTGCGCAGCACGATGTAATCGCCTTCATATTCCAGATAATCGGCGTCGGTTTTCAATACCTGGGCCGCGGTGTTCTTCAGCAGCGCGATCAGTTTGTCCGCCGCGCGGATGATGGCGCGCCCGCCCTGGGTGGTGAACATCGAGCCGATGGTCTGCCACTCATAGGGTGAGTACTGGGTGTCAATCTCGGTGTAGACCCGCACGCGCTCCGGGGCGATCTTCAAAGCCTCGCCGGCGATCTGGCGGATGATAGTGCGTAAGCCCTGGCCGACTTCCGCTCCGCCCATATTGATGGAGACGCTGCCGTCCACGTTCATCTTCATGTAACAGCCCTTGGTGGAGAACGGCGCGCCTTTCGGTGATTTCATGACCGTCACCAGGGCACGGCCGTAGACATAATCCGCGTCTTCAGCGGGCTTGGGCTTAGAGAAAATCATCTTCTCTACCCGGGTAGCGCATTCCAGCAGGTTGCCGTTGTGCTTCCACATGGTCTCGCCCACCGCGTTGACCTTGCCTTCTGACAGGAAGTTCTTCTTGCGGAAAGCCAGCCCGTCCATGCCCAGCTTGCGCGCCATCAAGTCCATCATGCGTTCGGTCGCGATCTGAGATTCCTGGTGGCCGTAACCGCGGTACGCGCCAACTGCCGGGGTATTCGTGTAGACGGTGTAGCCGGTCAGGTCACAGTGCTTGAACTCATACGGTCCGGTGGAGTTGTGCGTGGAGGCGATGGTGACATTCACCGCGGTGTCCGCGTAGGCGCCGCCGGTGTGATACAGCGTGGACTTCAAGGCAACGAGTGTACCGTCTTTCTTGGCACCCATCTTCATGTGGGTGCGGATGCCATGCGCCAGCAGCGTGCTGGTGAAGTCTTCTTCCCGGCTGGCAACCCATTTCACGGGATGACCCGGCGCGAAGGAAGCGATCCATGCGATGGTCTGCTCGGTGGTGATGTCGGACTTATACCCGAAGCAGCCGCCTAAATCTGGGGTGTGGACGCGCACGTCGCCAATGGGCATGCCGTAAGAGTTGGCCAGATCTTCGCGGATGATGAACGGGCAGATGGAGGTGGACCAAACTTCGATCGTGCGGTCTTCCTTGAACCAGACGATCGTGCCGTGCGGTTCAATTGCCGCGCAGGAGCCCAGCGGGTAATTGAACTCTTCTTCTATTATTACATCGGCTTCATCGAAGCCTTCTTCGCCGCGGCCCTTGTGCAGGTGATAAGTATTGGCGATGTTCGTGCCAGCCTTCTCATGCAGGGTCGGCAGGCGCCAGTATTTCTCGTGCCCCTCGTGGATCAGCGCGGCGCCGGGTTTCATGGCCTCGCGCGCGTCGGTGTAAACCGGCAGAGGTTCGTAATCCACCACGATCTTTTCCAGCGCGGCACGGGCATGGGCGGGAGTATCCGCAATGACCGCGGCAACCGGGTCACCGATGTAGCGGATCTTTTCCACCGCCATCGGCTGCAGGTCTTTGATGTTATCGCCGTAGCGGAATTTGCAGCCCTTGCCGGTCACCACTTTGAAGACACCCGGGCACTTTTCTGCCTCGGCTGTATCCACTTTCTTGATGCGGGCATGGGCGAACTTTGGCCGCAGGATGGCCGCGTGCAGCATCTCAGGCAGCCGGATGTCATCCAGATAGATGGCTTTTCCGGTGACCTTACTGACGGCATCTGGCCGGATGTAGGTCTTGCCAACATATTTTAGATCCATAGAGATACCTCCTGCCGCGTTACTCGCGGCGATAAGCTTTCAGTAGAGCGGACGGCGCGGACGCGTTCCGCCCTGCCAGGGTCAGCGCGATGATGGTTACGATGTAAGGCAGAGAGAGAAACAGCTCGTACGGCAATTTGAAACCCAGCGTTTGTAAACGCAGCTGTAAAGCCTGCACGCCGCCAAAGATCAGCGCGCCCCACAGAACATTGATGGCCTGCCAGTTCGCGAAGATGATCAGCGCGATGCAAACCCAGCCGCGCCCGGCAACGATGCCAAAGGTAAAGGAGCCCAACTGCGCCAGAGTCAGGAAAGCGCCGCCGACTGCCATCAGAGCGCCGCCAATCGCCAACGCCCAGGTGCGGATGGAATAGACATTCAAGCCGGCCGCGTCGGCCGCTTCCGGGTTCTCACCCACCGCGCGTATCTGCAAACCGAAACGGGTTTTACTGATGACCCACCACACCACCGCGATGGTGGCAATGCCGATATAGGTCAACAGGTACTGGTTGGTGATCGGCGCCAGCGGGTGGCTTTCCGGCAGGATGGCGAGCATGGGGAATGGTTCGATGGAAGGCGGGATCTTGGATTCACCGAAGATGATGCGGAAGAGATACAGCGACAGGCCGGTGGCCAGCAGGGTGATGCCCAAACCGGCCACATGCTGGTTGACGCCCAGGCGTACCGAGAGCAGCGACATCAGCAATCCGCTGAGGATGCCGGCGATGACAGCGCCCAGCATGCCGATCCACAACGAACCGGTGGTGGCAGCTACGGCGAAGCCGACGAACGCGCCGAGGAACATGGTACCTTCGATACCCAGGTTTAAGACGCCGGCGCGTTCTGAGAAGAGCTCACCCAGTGTGCCGAAGATCAGGGGAGTGGCAACCCGCAGCGTGGCGGCTACCAGGCCGATAAGGAAGAGAGTAAGATCCATTACTTTACCCTCCGGATGCGGTAATTTTGCAGCAGGAACATAGAAAGTGTGACCAGTAACAGGGTGGATTGGACGACATCACCCAGGTACATCGGCACACCCATCGCGCGCGAGACGGTCTGCGCGCCGGTATCGATCAGGCCGATGAACAGCGCCGCCAGGCCAACGCCGAAGGGGTGCAAACCGCCCAGGGTGGCGATGATGATGCCGCTGTAACCCAGCCCGTCCGAAATGGCGTCGATCAGGTGGAAGTGAATACCGGCCACCTCACCGGCGCCGGCAATCCCGGCGATACCGCCGCTTACCAGCGCGACGGTCAGCATGGTTTTATTCACCTTAATGCCGGCGAAATGTGCGCCTTCTTTGCTCAAGCCAATGGCGCGCATCTTCAGTCCAAAGGAAGTACGTTTGATCACGAACCAGGTGATGATCAAAATCACCACCGCCAGGATAATGCCAAAATGCAGGCGGGTGCGCGGGATGAGTTTGAAGAACACCGTACCCGCGGCAATCTCCGGCGACTGCGGCCACATAGAAACCGGGTCGCGCCAGGGACCGTTCAACAGGTAACTGGTGACGTACAGCACGATGGAGTTCATCAACAGGGTAGTAACGACCTCATCTACTTTTAGCTTCACCTTCAAGATAGCGGATGGGAAAGCCCACAGCATACCGGCCGCGAAGCCGCCCAGCACCATGGCTGGGATGCCCAGGTAAGGCGGTACATCTTTCAGGACCATCCCCAGCCAGGCCGCCGCGATGGCGCCGGCATACAGCTGGCCTTCCGCGCCGATGTTCCAGTAGCCGCTGTTGAAGGCAAAAGCTACTGCCGCGCCGGTCAACAGCAGCGGGGTGGATTTGACCAGCACCTCGATCGCGCTGGACTTGCTGGCCAGCGGGGAGATCAGGAAGTGGTAATAAGCCGTCAACGGATTGGCGCCGTCCAGCAGGATGATGATCGATGTGATCAAAAAGGTCACAGGGATGGCAATGATGGGGATGAGCGACCGCATCCAGACAGGAGCGGGTGCGCGTTCAACTTTCAGTTTCAGCATCTCTTTCTCCTTTCCTGTCTAGTCGGTCGACCCGGCCATCAGCAGGCCGAGTTTTTCGGGGGTGGCTTCACTGGCTGGCAGCACGCCCATGATCTTCCCGGCGTAGATGACGGCGATGCGGTCTGATAGCGCCAGGATCTCTTCCAGGTCTTCCGAGAGCAGCAAGACTGCCGCGCCGGCTTCGCGCTGTTCCAGCAATTTCGCGCGGACGTAATCTGTCGCGCCAACGTCCAGGCCGCGGGTGGGCTGGCTGGCAATCACCACGGCCGGATTCTGGCTGAGAGTGCGCGCCAACATGACCTTTTGCATATTACCGCCGGAGAGCGTGCGCACCCGGTCGCCAGGAGCGGCTTTGATCTGATATTCCTTGATCAGCGAAACCGCGTTCTTCTGAATCTTATCCTGCTGCAGGATGCCATTCTTTACAAAGGTGGGCATCTGATCCAGTACCAGGTTTTCGGCGACGGAAAGCTCACCGACCATGTTGGCATGACGGTCTTCCGGGATGCGGCCAACTCCGGCCGCGCAGACCGCCGCCGGCTCGACATTGGTCAGGTCCTTGCCGTTAGCCAAGACCTTGCCGCCGGTGATCTTCTGGGTGCCGCACAGTACCGCGGACAATTCCGCCTGGCCGTTGCCGGACACACCAGCCAGCCCCAGGATCTCCCCGGCATGTACTTCCAGTGAGACTTCCTTCAGCGCAGGCAGACCTTTTTTGTCGAGCGCTGAGACGTTCTGCACGCTCAAAAGGCAGCGGGCTTCATCCGCCTGCTGTTTCTCCTGCCGCTTCACGCCAAAGCTTTCCCGCCCGACCATCATTTTGGCCAGCTGCTTCAGGTTGGTATCGACTTTCCGGACGGTTCCGACCGAGCGGCCGTCCCGCAGGACAGTGATTCGGCCGCAAATATCCATCACCTCATTCAGATGATGGCTAATGAAGATCACTGAGAGGCCTTCCTGCTGCAGGCGCAACAGGGCTTTGAAGAGGACGTCCACTTCCTGCGGCACCAGTACCGCCGTCGGTTCATCCAGGATCAGGACACGCGCGTTATGGTAGAGCGCTTTCAAGATCTCCACGCGCTGCCTTTCACCGACAGACAGGTGGCGGATGAGCGCCTGCGGTTTCACCGGAATACCAAAGCGTTCCGAGGCCGCGGCCACTTTCTTCTCAACATCAGGGAGGTTGATCGTCACGCTCCCTGTTTCTCCCAATACCATATTTTCAGCCACGGTAAGCGTCGGCACCAGGGTAAAGTGCTGCGTTACCATGCCAATTCCCTGACGAATAGCGTCACGGGGCGAAGTGATTACAGCCGGTTTTCCATTAATGAGTACCTGGCCTTCATCCGCGTGGTAAAGGCCGTACAGGATGCGCATCAGAGTGGTTTTCCCCGCCCCGTTTTCCCCCAACAGCGCGTGGATCTCACCTTGCTCCAGGTTGAAGTCCACATGGTCACTCGCGACAAGATCGGCAAATCGCTTGACGATCCCTTTCATCTCTACAGCGTGCATAGATGCACCTCAATCAAGTAGATATTTACATATGGTTGGTAGGGCGGGAAAGCGAAGCCCTCTCCGAGTTGGAAAGAACTTCGCTTCCCACGACTATCAATTTTGGCTGCCTTCACGCAATGGAAATATCAAGGCTTCCGTGAAGGCAGGTAGGACTAGTTAGAGCCAGCGGGCTGGGCTTCGTCAACATCCACGCGGAACATACCGCTGAGAATTTCGGCTTCTTTAGCCTTGACAGCGGCCAGCAGTTCAGCCGGGATCTTGGATTCGGTGTTGTGGAAGGAAGCCAGTGAAGCGCCGCCCTTGCCCATCATCGAGAAGTCTTTCAGATCCTGGGCGGTAAAGGTACCGGCAGCAACCTGCTTGATGAGGTATTCAACAGTCGGGTCCATGTTCCAGACAGCGGAGGTCACGACGAAGTCAGGAGCGAGTTCGCTCTGGTCGCTCATGTTACCGAAGGCGAACAGACCTTTTTCAGCGGCGGCTTCGATGACACCAAAGCGCTCTGCATACAGAACATCAGCGCCGTTGTCGATCATGGCGATGGCGGCTTCCTTGGCAGCAGCCGGGTCGAACCAGCTGTTGATGAAGGAGACCATTACGACGACATCCGCGCGCTGAGACTTGGCGCCAGCGATGAAGGCGTTGACCAGGCGGTTGACTTCGGGAACGGGCATAGCGCCAACGATACCGATCTTGCCGGTCTGGGTCAGGCCGCCGGCCAGCATACCCATCAGGTAAGCGGGTTCGTGGATCCAGTTATCAAAGACGGCCACGTTCGGTTCGCTGGGACCGTTGCCGGAACCAAAAGCGAAAGCGACTTCGGGGAAGTCCTTGGCGACACGGCGGACGGCTTCTTCGTTACCGAAGGCGTCACCCATGATCAAGTCAGGTTTCTGCTGTTCGCAGACTTCGCGCAATACACGTTCCATATCGCCAGAGTAGCCGATATTTTCCTGGTAGGTGTATTCGATCTCGCCAGCGTCAGCGGCCTTCTGCAGAGCAGCGTGGATCACGCCGTCCCAGGGCTCTTCGATCGGGGTGGCGAAGGCACCGAAGACCTTCAATTTACCAGCAGCTTCGGCCGGAGCAGCAGCAGGGGCTTCAGCGGCAGGAGCGGCGGCCTGGCAGGCGACCAGGACGAATGACAATACGACTAAAATTGAGACAATAGACAGGAATTTCTTAGACATCGTTCTCCTCCAAAAGGTTTTATGGTGGGTGAAAACAACTACGACCGAACAAAAACTACCGGAAGTCACCTCCTCTCACATACAGTTCTAATCCGTAGGATAGATGTTTGTAGTATGAAGATAGAACGTTCCCCTGGAAAGTGCTGACTGCAGGGGTCATTTCATTATACGAGCAAACCCACTGCTGTGACCTACCAAAGGTAACATTAATTATATTATTTATTTCGTTTGTATTACAACCTGTTTGTTTGCGCAAATCAACCGCGGAAATTCTACCAGTGTGAACACACCACCTCACCGCGTTCCGCACCCTGCTATAATCACGCATAGTAAGAAATCAAAATGATCTGAAAGGATTTCAGAAATGATCCAAACAGCTGATAAAAAACGCATCCTGATCTACCTGGCTTTCGCCTTCGGCCTGGCCTGGCTGGTCGCTCTCGTGGTCTTTTTAACCGGCGGACTGGTAAACAGCCCGGTGGTGATACCTTTGCCGCGCGGACAGATCACCCTGGCTACGGTATTGATCGCGGTCTTCTACATGTGGGCTCCGGCGGTCGCGCACATCGCGACACGCGCCATCACGCATGAAGGAAAAACCGGCAACTTGCTCAAACCAAACTTTCGCAAGGGTTGGATCTACTGGCTGGCGGCCTGGGTGCTGCCCGCTGTTCTGGTAACCTTTGGCGCGGCCGTCTTCTTCCTGCTCTTCCCCAAATACTTTGACCCGTCCATGCAGACGATTCAGGGCTTGCTCGCTTCCGCCGCCCCGGGTGTGGCCGTCCCGGCGATCGCGTTACTGCTGGCACAGTTCTTCAATGCCATCCTCATCGCACCCATTGTGAATTCCCTGTTCACCTTTGGTGAAGAGTACGGCTGGCGCGGTTATCTGCTGCCCAAGTTAATGCCGCTCGGCAGCCCGAAAGCCATTCTGCTCTCGGGCGTCATCTGGGGTCTCTGGCACGCGCCGATCATCGCCATGGGACATAACTACGGAGTGGAATATCCCGGATACCCGTGGGCTGGCATCCTGGCATGGTTTTGTTCACCATTACCTGCGGCACCTTCCTGTCCTGGGTCTCCCTGCGCGGCGGCTCTGTCTGGCCGGCTGTGATCGGTCATGCCGCGGTGAACGGCATTGCCGGCATCGGCGTGCTGCTGGTGGTTGGTAGTCCCTCCACCCTGCTCGGCCCATTACCCACCGGCTTGATCGGCGGGATGGGTTGGCTGGCTTTCGCCGCTTTACTGTTTGTGATCCCCGGCGCGCTGGCGCCGATGGCTGACCGGAGTAACTAAGTTACCCCGGATTTACTGGTAAAGGAGAAAAATGACTGACTCTGTGAAGAAATGCCTGGTGTGTGAGCAGGATGATAAAACCCTGCCCCTGATCCCCCTGGTTTACAACGATACGCAGTACTATATCTGCCCGGGACATTTACCGATCCTGATCCATCACCCGGAAAAACTGGCCGAAAAACTGCCCGGCGCGGCGAACCTTACCCCGCACCAGCACTAGGCGATACCGGCAGCCAGACCCAGCCGTCCGGCTTCTTGCCGAAACGCTGCAGGCTGTCCGGGTCCAGGGAGGCAGCCCGCGCCAGGCAGGCAGCCGCCAACGCGTTGAGCGCTGGAATTGAATAGAGCATTTCGTCGGAGAGATCACCCTTGAGCAACCGCCAACGGGTGATCTCTTCGTAAAAGGACATCGGGTCGCGCAGGCGTATCCCCTGCCGAATGAGCGCCAGCTGCCGCTGGATGCGCCCCTCGTATGAGGCAGGAGAAAGTAAATTCCCGGCGGCGTAAATGCCGAAGGCCAATTCGGCTTGAACTTCCAGCAGGCTCTCGCCTGGCTTCAGCTTTGACTCGCTCTGCAGCGCCTGCGCGAGCGCCAGGCTGTTGCGCACGCGGCCGGGCTGCTTGTCTTCCTCCAGATAACGGGTGACACGCGGATGATAACCGGCCTGACGCAGCTGCAACTCGGCGGACCGCAGGGAATCAGCCTGCTGCGGCAAATATAGCGGCGCGTTGATTGCTACCGCGCGAACGTCAGCTGACGCAAGCCGCAGCACTTCCTCCAAAGCCAAGGCCTCGAGTGAGACCAGCAGACCGTCCTTATCGAGGCAGGCGGTCAGGTACGGCGCGCGGCCGGCAGATACTTCAAATCCCAGGTAATTTCCCAGTTGATCAGGCATACTTATAGTGTACTGATAACAGGCTGAAAATCAAGGAATACCGCACTATGATTGACTGTGAATTTATCGTAAGATTAGGGGGCAAGGAGAACGCCAGATGGATATTCGCCTGATCATTATCGCCATCCTCTGTCTGGGGATCGGTTTCGTCATCGGATTGCTGACCCAGGCCGGGCGGGCAGACCGCGGAGAAGAAGCTGCCGCGCTGACCACTCCGCCGGGCATCCTGCCGGCCGCGCCGCCACCTGTCCCCAGCCTCCCGCCCGCACCGGCAGTCGCGGCACCCGCTGACATCTCCAAACAAGGCAAATCAGGTCCCGCGGCTCCTGTCAGCCTGGTGGAACAGGTGAATGACATATTAAAGGAAACCTCGCGCCCGGCTGAACTGGCGAATGTTTACATCAAACTGGAAGAGACCGCGGAGGGGGTGCGGTTCTGGGTGGGGAATACGCCGTATTCCGGATTAGAGCAGGTCCCGGCCGCAGCCAGGGAGTTTATCCGGACGGCCGTGCGAGCCTGGGGCGGTAACTAGCCGCTGACAGAGAGTTGAAAAGCGCCGGTCAACCGTTGTGTCTCATCCCACAGCCTGGCCGCGGTCGCGCGGTGATAGCTGGAGCGGCTGGAAGGCACCTGGCGGCAGTGCGCATAATAACCGCCGGTTTTTCCATCCACATCAGGTGATGATGCCAGGTAGATACTGGTTTTCGCGCCTTCTGCCACCGGTACCGCCAATTTAGCGCTCAGCTTGAAGAACGGCCGCGTCCAGTCATCATTGCTCACCCCAAAATTGGATGCCACATAGCCGGGGTGGAGCGCGTTGACACTGATGCCGCTATCTTTCAGCCGACGGGCCAGTTCATAGGTGAAGTACAGGTTCATCAACTTGGAAGTGGAGTACGCCCGAAAGCCGCTGTATCTGCCGCAGGTCTCCAACTGGTTGAAATCCACTTTGCCCATGTAATGCGCGGCGGAAGAGACATTCACTATCCGCACGGATTTTCCCTTCATTAATAAAGGCAGCATCTCCGCGGTCAGTACGAAGTACCCCAGGTGATTCAGCGCGAAGGTGCGCTCAAAGCCTTCACTGGTCAGCTGGCAGGAATTGAATACCGCCCCGGCGTTATTTACCAGCACGTCCAAATGCCCCAGACTGTCGCGGATCTCACGCGCGGCGCGCCGAATCTCCGCCTGGCGGGAGAGATCGGCGGTAAAGGCGCCGGCAAACGGCATGCCCGCCGCAGCCTGATCCCGCAGGACCCGTTTGGCTTTTTCCGCGTCACGCCCGATGATCCACACCCGCGCGCCGGCGTTTGCCAACTGACGCGCTGTTTCCCAGCCAATGCCGCCGGTCGCGCCGCTGACCAGGACCTGCCGGCCGGTCATATTCATTTCTGCTGTCATGTTAACTCCATCACCTGCTATTTCCCGCCAATCGGGATGCGGGATTTTACCACGCCGGGCTGATTCTGGCAGGCGTAGCCGCCACCTGCGCTATACAAAACACGCGCGGCATTGTAAGATTGATGCATGAAATTATTATCAATCCTGTGCTGCCTGGGTCTTCTGTCCGCCTGTGTGCCGGCCAACGCTGCCGCGCTGGCCGTACCGTCAGCGCTGAATCCGACTATCACAACCAGCCCTACCCGGCAAAAATCCGCCACGCCAATTCAGGCCAGTGCGACCCCGCTGCCGGCAGCGACAGCGACCAGCCAGCCCACGCCGCTCCCGCCGGTCGCGCCGCAAATTTCCGCCGGGGAGGCGCACACCTGTTTACTGCAAGCGGATGGCGGGGTGCGCTGCTGGGGCTGGAACGCCTTCGGGCAAACCGGCAGCAAGCCCTCGCAGTCCACCTGGCCGCCAGCGGAACTACCATTGGAAGGCATTACCCAGATCTCCGCCGGCGCGTACCACAGCTGCGCTCTCGATTTTGCGGGCAAGGTGTACTGCTGGGGGCGCAACAACCAGGGTCAGCTGGGCAGCGGCAGCCAATCAGATTCATACATCCCCGTTCAGGTGACGGCTTTGTCCGCGGAGAAGATCACGTCCATCACCAGCGGCAGTTTCCACACCTGCGCGCTGAATGCCGCCGGGCAAACCTGGTGTTGGGGGTCCAACATGGATGGCAAACTTGGCGCTGGCAGTACCTCTGACATGGAAAGCCAGCCGGCGGCAGTCGCCGGAGAGCATCCAGCATTCATAAACATCACGGCCGGGGGGACTTTTACCTGCGCGGCCGGCGCGGACGGCTCCGCCTGGTGCTGGGGTGATGGCAGCTCTGGCGAGACTGGCAGCAAGGCCAAAGAGAGCAGCCCGCTGCCGGTTCAAGTCAGCGGAGTAGCGGATGTAACCAGCCTCAGCGCGGGTTGGGAACATGTATGCGTCCTCACCGCAGCTGGCAATACGGCCTGTTGGGGCAAGAATTACGCCGGCGAACTCGGCAACAGCAGCCGCTTACCGCGCTACCTGCCCGCGCCTGTCACCGGCCTGAGTGGGAAGCAACCTCTGCGTCTGTTATCCGCTGGCGGGCAGACAACCTGCGCTGTCACAACCCAAAATCAGCTCTTCTGCTGGGGCAGAAATGATGCCGGCCAGGCTGGCGCGGCAGCGCGGGTAGACCAGCTGCTGCCGATCCAGATCACCGGTATCAGCGGGGATATCCAGTCCTTAACCGTAGGCGGCAGCCATGCCTGCGCCTTGACGGGATCCGGTCAGTTGTACTGCTGGGGTGCCAATGACTTGAACCAGCTTGGCGCGGCCGCGGTCGTTGATAGTTCTACACCTGTCAGGCTGGAAACTCCAGACGGAGACTAGCAGGTATAATTTCGGTAACGAACAGTCAGGAGCACAGCATGTTGACATCCAAGAAAATCGCGGTTATCGGTTACGGCGTGATGGGAGAAGCCATCATCTCAGGCCTCATTCAGAAAGGCGGGATACCCGCCGGTCAGATCATCACCTCCGGTCCGCGTGAAGAACGCCGGGCAGAGCTGGCCGCGCGGTACGGCATTTCTGCGGTCAAGGAGAATACCAGCGCGGTAGCCAGCTGCGATGTGGTTATCCTGGCAGTCAAACCGCAAAAGATCCAGGCTGTGATCAAAGGGTTAAAAGGGAAAATTCCGCCCCAGGCAGTGGTGATCTCCATCATCGCGGGTGTTGCGATGGAACTCCTGATGAAAACGCTCTCGCATGATGTCGTTGCCCGCGCCATGCCAAACACCCCTTCCCGCATCGGACAGGGGATCACGGTCTGGACCTGCTCCAGCCAGACCAGCCCGGATCAGAAAGACCTGACCTGCCAGGCACTGCGCTGCCTGGGCAAAGAAGTATTTGTGGAGGAAGAACACTACCTGGATATGGCAACCGCGCTTTCAGGCACCGGGCCGGCGTACGTCTTTCTATTCATGGAAGCGCTGATCGACGCTGGCGTGCATATGGGGTTCCCCCGCCGCATCGCCGAGGAGCTGGTCGTCCAGACCCTGCTGGGCAGCGTGGAATATTACAAAACTGTCAGCGAGCACCCGGCCGCGATGCGCAACCAGGTCACCTCACCCGGCGGCACCTCAGCGGAAGCGCTATATTACCTGGAGAAGGCTGGCTTCCGCACCGCCATCTCCCGCGCGGTGTGGGCTGCCTATCAACGCTCGTTGGACCTGGGTGCCGGCCATTCGCGCCTGATGAACGAATCAACCAGCGAAGAATAACCCCTGCTTCAAGTAAATACAGACACTCCGCGAGCGGGGTGTCTGTTTGTTAATCGCTGAACAATCAAGCGGATTCTTGTTTCTTGATGAAAGCTTTCAGCTGCTTCTTGAGCTCGCCAAAAACCTTCTCTACCGGTTGATTGGCGTTTACGGTTTTAAAGTGATATTCCCCCGCCATCGCGTCAAACTGTTTGATCAGGCGGCTCTGGTATTCCACAAAGCTGTCGTACAGGTTGTCCGCGCAGTGGATGTCCATGCCGGATTCCCAGTAATCGAAGCCGCGGCCGTTGATCATGCGGGTGATGATGTGCGGCAGATCGCACTTCAGGTAAAACACCAGGTCCGGTTTGAGGGCAATGCCGTACACCTCCCGCGCCCAGCGCGGGTCCGCGCCGCGCACGATGTCACGCGCGATGATCGAGAAGAAGTAGCGGTCTGAAAGCACATAAAAACCGGCTTTCAGGGCGGGGATAATGTGGTTCTCAAGGCGGTCCGCGAAGTCAGTGGCATAGAACAGGCTCAGCGCCTGGCGGCTCATGGTATGGCCGCTCTTGGCGGCATCCAGCCCCGGCTGGGTCAGCGGAGAGCGGCGCAGCCCGGTATCTGAGACCGCGAAGCCTTCATCCTCCAGCCACTTGCGCAGCAGGGTGATCTGGGTGGAACGGCCAACGCCGTCCGTGCCTTCCAGGACGATCAGCTTGCCCGGCAAGTCTTTAATGTGCAGGTAGGGGAAGCCGGCTCCGTAAAAACTCTTTTTCTTCATGCCGCTTCTCCTTTCTCAACTGCTTCCTGCTCGTCAAACACCAGTTCCGGTTCAACTGCCTGCAGCTCGGTAACGGGGTCTACCAGACCACGCCAATCTTTCAAGACGCTTTTCACCACCTGGCGCACCAGTTTCTGCTGTTTCTGGACTGGCAGCGTGCCGTCGATCTTCGTCAGGTGGAATTCAGGCACCATCGCTTCGTACTCATCCACGATCATCTGCTGGAAGAGGCGGAAACTGGTGACCTTGTTATCGGATAGGCCGAGGTCCATGCCGGCTTCATAATATTTGATCTTGGCGCGGCTGGAGGTGATGCGTTCCACCGCCACATCCAGCGGTACCGAGAAGTACAGCGCAATGTCGGGCTGCAGCGCGAATGAATACAGATTGCGCACCCACTGCCGGTCCACACCGCGTGAAACATCGCGGGCAAAGGCGGTAAAGGCGTACCGGTCCGCCAGCACCAGTGCGCCGGCTTTCAAAAGCGGGTAAATGCGGTTCTCCCAGCGTTCCGAGAAATCCGTTGCCTGCATCAGAGAGAACGTCGTGGGCGTAAATAACTTTTCGCTTTTTGCCAGGCGGGTGGTGCTTTTCACCAGTTCAGATGAATTCCACTCCGAAAAATACACCGAGCGGCCCTGGGAGCGCATCCATTTGTATAACAGGTCGATCTGGGTAGATTTTCCGCTGCCGTCGATGCCCTCAACGATGATCAGCTTACCGGGAAATGGATTGGGTTGAAGCACGGCTGCCTCCCCTAGCTCATCTCATCGTCGTTACTGGCGACTTCGGTCAGCTCGCCAGTGACAACAAAGATGATGCGCTCGCAGATGTTGCTGACCCGGTCAGCGGTTCGCTCCAAATTGTGGGTAGCCCACATCAAATAGTTGGTGTGATCAATTGTGGCTGGTTTGCGGATCATGCACTCTACCAGCTGCCGGTAGATGGATTGATACATCGCGTCCACCTGGTCGTCTTCTTTCGGCAGCGAGCGCGCCGCGTATTCATCTTCTTTCACAAAAGCCTGCACGGCGCGGTGCAGCATGGAGCCAGCCTTTTCGGACATGGCTTCCAGCTCCAGGATCGGCGCGTCCAGCACGTCATTTTCCAGCAGCGTGGTGATCTTGGCATTGCCTTTGGCATAGTCACCGATGCGCTCCAACTCGCCGGCCACTTCCAGGATGGCTGCCAGCAGCCGCAGATCATGCGCCATTGGCTGCTGGGTGGCGATCACCAACAGCGTGGCGGTTTCGATGTCAAAGCGTTTCTGGTTCACCTGCTGATCGCGCTGCAGAACGACCCGCGCCAGTTCCACATTCCGGTTCTTCAGGGAGAGCATGGCATCGGCAATGTTCTTTTCCACCATGCTGCCCAGGAGCAGAATGTCATCCTTCAATTCCCGAATTTCTCTATCCATTGTCTCGCGTGGCATTGTTCTTCCTCCTGCCGTGGTTTAGCCGAAGCGGCCGGTGATGTAATCTTCCGTGCGTTTGTCGCGCGGATTGGTAAATATCTGGCTGGTATCACCCATCTCTACCATCACGCCAGCCCGGTCAGAATCCATCGTAAAGAAGGCCGTCCGGTCTGAGGCGCGTGCTGCCTGCTGCATATTATGGGTGACGATGATGATCGTATACGCTTTCGAAAGCTCCCGCATGAGTTCTTCGATCTTTAAGGTGGCGATTGGGTCCAGGGCGGAGCAAGGCTCATCCATCAGGATGATCTCAGGTTCCACCGCCAGGGCGCGCGCCAGGCACAAGCGCTGCTGTTGGCCGCCGGAAAGATCCATCGCGCTGCGGTGCAGGTGATCTTTCACCTCGTCCCACAGGGCGGCCTGCCGCAGGGTGCGTTCCACCAGCTCATCCGCGCTGCCGCGAAAACCGTTGATGCGGGCACCCCAGGCAATGTTCTCATAGATCGATTTTGGGAATGGATTCGGTTTCTGGAAGACCATGCCGATCAAGCGGCGCACCTCCACCGGGTCCACCTGCTCATCATACAGGTTGATCCCGCGGAAAAGCACCTCGCCGCTCACCCGGGCAATTTTGATGAAGTCATTCATGCGGTTGAAAGTCCGCAGGACGGTACTCTTGCCGCAGCCGGAGGGGCCGATAATGGCTGTGATCTTCTGGCGTTCCACCACCAGGTCCACAGCTTTCACGGCGCGGAAACTTCCATAATAGATATCCAGCCCGCGGGTTTGAATCGCGGCGGTGTCGTTTTGTTTCGCGGTATCCAGATTGATCATCAGCAGTGTCTCTTCCAGTTAGGATATATTTTATCTCATTTAATCGGTTGACGCGCGGGTCGGTCAACCCCGCCCAGAATGTTTACCGGATGTTTACACAAATGCTAACGGTTGTTAATCATCTTTCGGTATGATGGGCTCAGGTAAATAATATGATACTAAAGAAGAAGAAAGTTTTATTCCTTTGTACTGGCAACTCCGCCCGCAGTCAGATGGCGGAAGCATTGCTGCGCATGCACGGCAGCGATCATTTTGATATCTACAGCGCCGGGCTCGAACCGCGCGGCATTCACCCCGCGACCATCCAGGTAATGAGCGACCTGGGCTATGACATGGCGACCCATACCTCCAAGGGTCTGGATGAATTCCTGGGCAAGCACCACTTCAATTATCTGATCACAGTCTGCGACCAGGCCGAAGAACGCTGCCCGGCCTTCCCCGGCGCCGCGGAACATTTGCACTGGGGATTTGAAGACCCGGCCGCCTTCACGGGCAGCGAGGTAGAAAAACTCCGGAAATTTGGCCAGGTGCGGGATCAGATCGAGACCCGCATCATCGAATGGATGCAGGAATCCGGCTTTCAGGCGCACGACTAATATATAATCAGGGCAGCGATATATCAAGAAAGGTGGCTGCCGTGATCAAACATCTCCCCGTCATTCTCATCATATTCTTCATGCTTTTCGGAGCGTCCGCCTGTACCTCCAGCCGGAGCTGGCAGCTGAGCGAAGCGGATAACGGCAGCGCGCTCGAGATGAATACCGGAGAAACGCTGGTGATCACCCTGGCTGGCAACCCCACCACCGGGTACCAGTGGGAGCTGGTGCCATCTCAGGACTCAGTGCTGCAAATGGCTGGTGAAGCAGAATATATGCCAGGCAAAACGAAACTGGTCGGTGCCGGCGGCATATACCGCTTTACCTTCACCGCGCATCAGCCCGGTTCAACCCGGCTTAATTTGAAATATTACCGGTCGTTTGAACCAGCCGATACACCGCCTGTTTCCACCTTTTCCATTACGGTTACCGTGAAATAAAAACAGCCGCCTGAGCTAGCTCAGACGGTCGGTTACAATCATCGGCATGAATTAGCGGACTATTTCCACCCGGTTGCGGCCGCCTTCTTTGGCCGCGTACAGCGCCTGATCCGCCCGCAGCCAGAGGTGATCTATATTCAGGTCATCTTTACGCACCTGTGAAAGGCCGATGCTGGCGGAAACCTTGATGGAACTATCTTCCCCGAGAACTCTGATCTCCGCGCTCGTGAGGCGAATCCGCTCCGCGAGAACCCTGGCCTGGTCAACAGTAGTTTCAGGGCAGATCACCGCGAATTCCTCTCCGCCTACCCGACCAACAACATCTATAGTTCTGACGACACGGGCGATCACAGAAGCGAACTGCCGCAAGACTTCGTCCCCGGCCAGGTGGCCGTACTGATCATTAATCTGTTTAAAGTGATCAAAATCCAACATCAACAGGCAAAACGGTTCTTCGTGTCGTTTGAACCTGGCAAATTCAGATTCTAAAGTCTCCAGCAACCGCCGGCGGTTAAATAAACCGGTCAACTCATCTGTTCTGGCCAACTTTTCCATATCGCGAAAAGCTTGCTCCACGCGCATCTGGTCCATGTATTGTTGGCGGCGGTGATGCTCTTCGCGCGAGGCCAGTATCAGTCCCAGGCCGTGTGTTACGAACATCATGGCGAGAATGATGCCGTCTGTTGGCAGCGGAATCTGGTCTTTTACGAAAAAGATGATCAGTATGGCTGCGGTAGAAATAGTTGTTGCTGGTATTATTTTGTTATATGCGCGGCCCGGCGTCATCAAATAAATATTAAACATCGCCAGAATATAGAGTGATTGGTTCTGGATATACGATGGCGGCCTTGATAGATCCACCACTACCAACAAGGCAGCCATCATCATCCACCAGAGCCAGTATAAAAAGTCCAACCGAGCCGGGTTATTCCTGATTATTCTCAGGCTGTGGAAACGAAGAACATAGTTGATAGCGATCGATCCCAATCGGATCGCGAGAAGAACGAAAAATTCCCGGGTAAAGCCAAAGAACAGGTAATCGATGATTACCAGGAACAGAACGATGACGGTTCCGATGTTTAGCAGGAGACGAAACTGATCGCCATCCTTGGCCAGGAAGTATCGCCGGTATTTCTCTTCGTTATCTACCAGGCCGATACCTGTCAGCTTGAAGACTGAAAACACATTCTTCATACAAATATTATATATGAGAAACATGCCTGTTGCTCAAGTTTTATTATGGAGACAAGTTGATACACTCTTTATGAACCGGAGGGGCAGATCGTCCTTTAACATGGGTGCCCTTTCTGTATTAGAATGGACCGACAGCAATTACTTGCAGTCTCCTGCTACCTGTGATAGAATTTCATTCCGCGCCGTGATGGCGCAGTTTTCAAGTAAGGATAAAAAACGATGACCGACTTAATGAAAGCAGTTCAGGCTCCCGCCAACGAAAACATTCCGGCTCTGCGCCCGGGTGATGCCGTCAGCGTGCATGTCAAGATCAAAGAAGGCAACCGCGAACGTATCCAGGAGTTCAAGGGTACCGTTCTCTACACCGCCAAGAGCGGCAACAATGCCACCTTCACCGTGCGCCGCGTTGCCAGCAACGGCATCGGTGTGGAACGCACCTTCCTGCTGCACTCTCCCCGCATCGAAAAGGTCGTGGTGGAACGCAGCAATGTCGTCCGCCGTGCCCGCATGTACTTCCTGCGCAACCGCACCGGCAAAGGCGCGCGCCTCAAGCAGAAGTTCAACGCCTAATTATCCATACCCTAGAATCTTCAGGGTGCAGCCGATTGGTTGCACCCTTTTCCTGTTATAGTACAATAATCCTCTGGAGGAACCATGCAGCGACCATTGATCGGCATCACCGCCAAGCGGGTAGAAGATAAGCTCGCCCAGATTATTCTCAACGAATACTACACCCGCTCCATCCTGGCCAACGGGGGACTGCCCGTTATTCTGCCAACCGGTATTCCCGGCGGCCTGGCGGAGATGGCGGCATTGCGGCTGGACGGCATCCTCGTTTCCGGCGGCGGCGATCTGGAGCCCGGCACGTATAACGGCGGACCCCACGCGAAGATCGCCGGTCAGGACACGGCGCGTGATGAGCTGGAAATCGCGCTCGTCAAAGCCTGCCAACAGCATCACATCCCGCTGCTCGGTATCTGCCGCGGCTTGCAGGTGATCAACGTGGCGCTCGGCGGCAGCCTGTATGCCGACCTTGCCGATCAGTTCAGCCGCCAGATCGAACACTCCACCCGTCAATTTGAATTCTACGCGCACACGGTCAAGCTGGTCCCTGGCACGCGCCTCTTCAAAATCATGCCCTCCCAGGAGCTGCGGGTCAACAGTTTGCACCATCAAGGCATCCGCGACCTAGCCCCCGGTTTGACAGCCGCGGTATTCGCGCCGGACGGTCTGACCGAAGCGGTGGAAGGCAGCGGCAGCGGCTATCTGCTGGCCGTCCAGTGGCACCCCGAAGCGCTGGCAGCAGACCCGGCCGCGCAGGCGATATTTGCGGATTTCATCCAGGCTGCCGCACGGCACGGGGTGGATAACAGGTGACTTTGAGCAGCCAGCCGATCGGCATCTTTGATTCCGGGGTCGGGGGGCTCTCTGTTCTGCGTGCCATTCATGCTCTGCTGCCAGGTCAGCGGACTATCTACCTGGCTGACCAGGCGCACGTGCCCTACGGTCCGCGGCCGCTGGATGAAGTACTGGCGTTCTCCGAAGGTGTCACCCGCTTCCTGCTGGATCACGGCGCCAGTCTGATCGTGGTGGCATGCAACACCGCCTCCGCGGCAGCGCTGCACCCGCTGCGCTTAAAATGGCCTGAGGTTCCCTTTGTTGGCATGGAACCGGCGGTGAAACCCGCCGCGGAAGCCACGCACACCGGGGTGGTCGGCGTTTTAGCCACGCCCGCCACCTTCCAGGGCGCTTTATATGCTTCCGTTGTTGAACGCTTCGCACATGGGGTGACCCTGCTGCAATCCACCTGCCCCGGCCTGGTAGGCCAGATCGAGAAAGGGCAGCTGGACCACCCTCAAACCCGCCTGATCCTGCGGGAGGCGATCCAGCCGATGCTGTCGGCCGGGATCGATACCATCGTGCTGGGTTGTACCCACTACCCCTTTGTCATCCCCCAGATTCGCGAGATCGCCGGCGCGGACGTGCGCGTGATCGACCCGGCGCCGGCGGTAGCCCGCCAGGTTGCCCGGCTGTTGACAGAAAATGGCTGGCTGGCAGAATCCGCACAGCCAGGGACGAATGAATACTACACCACCGGCGATAACCAGCGGTTCGATCAATTGGCCAAACAATTACTGGGGGTGGAAATTCAATCGCGCACAGCACAGTGGGCTGCGTCCGCGGACGGCTTAAACCTTTACTGATCGGCCGGGGTGATCTCAATCAATGCCATTTGCGCGGCGGTCACCGGCTTGCCGGAAAAATCCGCGAACAGCAGTGAGTCGGCCTGAATGCCGGCTTTTTCTTTTAATAGCTCAAAGATCGCCAGGTAAGACAGCAATACCCGCCGCTGCCAGTTTAGTCCCAGAGTTTCTGCCGCCTGTTGAATGGTGCTGGCATCCGGGCCTTCCACTTCGCAAAAGGTGCCGTACGGCATCTCATCAATGGTCACTTCGCATTGAGAACCCTGCCAGGTGGAACGATATTTCTCGTAGCGGGTCAGTTCCACATACCCCAACCCTTGCAGCAGCAGGCGCGTGGTCTCCAGGTCTGAAACCGCCACCTCAAATTCTTCCCGGTCAGCCACATCCGCGCCAGCCAGCTGACCGCCCTTGTACGTCAGGCGGACCTGGCCGTCCGCGCGCAGGCGCAGCACCCGGCCGGTGGTGGATAAGGTATGGTCAGGCGTGTCATACCGGATATTATGCTCGTACGCCCGCAGCCGCGTCAGGGTAAAACCAGCCAGCCCCAGGCGCACTGTCAGGCGGGCGGGGTCAGCCAGATAGAACTTCACTTCCTTTTCACGCCCGGCGCTGTTCATGTTCGATTCACTTTCAGCTGCTCTACATAGATCCAAACTACCAGCACCAGTACGGCTAGGCCGCGCAAAATCCACACTGTGATGGATGGTGAATGGAAAGATCCGACTGTTGTGAGGATGTCCTGCAAGGTTTCAAATATGACGGCCAGAAGTAGAAAAACTCTGGCGGCCAGCAGACTCCAGGGTTGGCGCGTCAGCAGGACGATGAAGACCCACAAGCCAGCCAGGCTGAGGAAAAAGGAGGTGTTCAGCCGGAGCCAGATGGATCCAGCCGGCAGCCATTGCAGCCAGTATTTCCATGCCAGCACCAGGTGGAATACCCGGAAGATTTCGACCGCGGCGCAGAGAGCCGTCAGGATGACCAGGATCACCCGTTGTTTATTTTTAGTCGGGGGAGTTGAGGAAGGTGGTATAACCATGGCTGTCTGTCAAATGAGTATACCTTATTGTTCCGCGCGCGCCGTTATAATTACCGGCGAGACGGATATACGAATGCCAATCCTGGATCAATTAATCATCTACCCAACCGTGGATCACGTCCTGCGTGCGCAGGGTATGGATCCTCTCCGCGCGCGTGACAGTAAACCCGTGCTCGTCCAGATCGCCGAAGATGCGTTACAACAAGGTCTCCCCCTGTTGGAACCGCGGGCGGCTTACAGTACGTACCAGGTGGAGGGAGTCAACCATTCTATGCTCCACCTCAGCGGTGGCGCGACCCTCCGCTCCGGGTTGTTGGCGCGGGAATTGAAAAACGCACGGCAGCTTAACCTGTGCGTGTGTACGATTGGCGCACGTTTGGCAGATGCCTCCCGGCTGGCCATGCGGGCAGATCCATCGCTGGCACTGGCGCTGGACGCGCTGGGCTCTGCGGCGGTCGAGCTGCTGATAGCGGAGGTTTGCGATCATCTGGTAAGCAGCGCGCCGCCGGGCTGGCACGCGTCCCAGCCGCTGGGGCCGGGGCTGACCGACTGGCCTATCTCAATCGGGCAGCCGCAGATCTTCGGATTGGTGAATGCGCAGGAGATCGGCGTCACGCTCAGTGAAAGCTGCCTGATGCTGCCAGTCAAATCCGCTTCTTTCGTGGTGGGGCTCAGCCCGCAGCCGTTCAATCAGGGTTCGATCTGCGACTATTGCAATGTGCGCGAAACCTGCCGTTACCGCGGCAATGCCAGCCATGCCTGACGGCGAAGCCGGATATTAATCTTTCACGAAGTAATAGTAGTAAAGCAAATTCCCGCGGCTGTCAAACTCCTGGCCGGTTTTTCCACCCGGATATAGCAAGAGACACGCCTGGTAATCAGCTTCCCGCGCGGGTAGAAATACGAACAGCTTGCGGCCGTTCGGTAGGGCGGGGTTTTGCGTATCTCCCAGCGGATAGCCCAGGTTGACCGCCTCCACTGTCGGATTGAGGTAGCGAATGCTTGGCACCGAGTCATATCCCATCTCCGGCCAACCGGAAAAAATGACCACCGTTCCAGCCGCTTGCTCTTTCAATTGGTCAGCCAGATGCTGGGCGATCTGCCCGTGAAATCCACCAAATTCACTGCGCGGGGTGTAATCCGCGTAATAGAAGTGGGCATCATCAAAGCCAATCAAGAGCGTGAGAACAGCCGCCCCGGCCAGCAGCCAACCGCCGCGGTTTTTCCACACGCCGGTCAGCAGCGCTGTCACCTTCTGCACCGCGTAACCAGCTGTCAGCGCGCAGGCCGGCAATGCCCCGACATAGCGCTGCGCCGCCGGGGTGCTCTCGCTGAGCGCGCCAGATGCCGCGAAAGCCAGCAGCCAGAGGAGCAGCAGCCAATGCTGCCGCTTGCGCCACTCCAACATAAAGAGCGCGATGCCCAGCAGGAACAGGGCGGCATACGCCGGACGCAGCAGCGGAACTCCCGGCACATACCAGGCCCGTGATGGCAGTTCGGTGAAGGCCAGCAGGCCGTCCCGCAATTGCCCCAGCAAGATGACGCCGGCGGATTTGCCTGTATTAGCCACGGTGTTGGTCAGCCACTTGCCTAAAATACCAACCCGCGCCATTGGCGCCATTAATTCATTCGGGTGCGCGGCATAGAACCAGGCCAGCGGCAGCACCACCACCAGCGTAATCCCCAGCATCCAGCCGACGGCCGGCAGCAGGCGGCGGAACTTTTGCTTATCCTTCCAAAAAACCAGAAACAGCCAGACCAGCAAGATCGGCAGCAGGGCGCGGGCGGAGGTATACATATACTGTGAGAAGCCCAGCGCCAGCCCGCTAATAATGAAGCCGATGCGCTTCTCAGACCGCCAGGCCCACCAGAAACTGCCGATCACCAGGGCAAAACTCAGCCCGTCCCAGATGTTATTGAGCCCGATGCGGCTGAAATTGATGTGGAAATGCGAGAAAGCCAGTAATATCCCGGCAAATACGCCGGCGCGGTGGCCGTAGAAGGCCCGTCCGGCCAGGTACACCACGGAAACAGTCAGCGCGCCAACGATCGCGCTGGGGACGCGCAAGGCCGCAGTGGTCTGCCCGAAAAGCTGGATACCCAGGGATTGGATGAAAAAGAAGAGGGACGGGAATGAATACCAGCCGACCTTGAAAGGATTATTGACCGTCCCGGCCGCCACCCGCGCGCTAAACAGACCAGCCGACGCTTCATCCCCGGACAGGATTGCCGGGATGAGCGATGTGTTGAAGATCCGCAGACCCAGGGCAAGCAGGAAGAGCGCAAAGGCCCAGGCAAACATGGAGCCGCGATGCTGAGCCGGCTCATCCCTTCGGGACGGCCGGGCCGCCCGTAAAGCCAGAAAAATCGCCGCCAGCCAGCAGATGACAGCGGCCGCCGGTTGGCGCATTTTATCGCCGTAGCCCGCGGCCAGGGCGGTGGTGATCGCCAGAACGATGCCGGTGGAAAGCCACATGCAACGGGAGGGACCCGCCCGCCAGCAACCTTCCGCGTCCTGTAAGAAACGCTGAAGGCGGGCGGGCAAGGCTTTGGCTTGCAGCAGCAGCGTGCCGGCCAGAAATAGACCGAGGCCGATCGCGGTCAGCAGATAGGTTACCCAACGCAATTCATCTTCCACAGCCGGCCGGACCCACTGCTGAGCCGCCAGGATGGCTAATCCGCACAACAGGAAAGATAAACCGGGGTGGGATCCAGGTTGAGGTTTAGTATTTTCGGAAGGATCTCTGACCATCGCTGCCCCTTATCAAATTAATCGAAAGCCTATATCAGGCAGACAGCTTTCAGCGCACCAGCAGCCAGTAAACCAGCGGAACCAGCAAGCCCAGGATCGTGCCGCCCACCACTTCCAGCGGGGAATGTCCCAGTACTTCCTTCAATTGCTCCTGCGAGATCGGGTGCCCCTGCAGCAGCTCCTCAATGATCAGGTTGATCTTCTGGGCATGGATGCCGGCCTGACGACGCACACCGGCCGCGTCATACAGGACGATCATCGAAACAGCGACGGATAAGGCGAACAGCGGGGTATCAAAGCCGTAGAACAGCGCGATGCCCAGCGAGGTTGAGATCATCAGCGCGGAATGTGAACTGGGCATACCGCCCGGGCGAAAATACAGGCGCCATTCCACTTTCTGGGTGCGCCAGTAATGAAAGGGGATCTTGAGCAACTGTGCCAGCTGCCAGGCAATCAAGGCGCTGATCAGGACATGGTTCTGGAGGATGTTACCCATCGCCTAGATCTCCAGCTGACCGCTGCCCGGTTTGTCCGCGGACAGGGTACGGATCTTCAGTTCAGCTTTTTCCAGCATCTCGGCGCAGAGCGCGGCCAGTTCCCGCCCCCGTTCATACAATGTCAGGGTCTGATCCAACGGCAGCTGTCCATCCTCCAGTTGGCTGATCAACTTCTCCAACTCGGCCATGGCTTGTTCATAAGTCATCCCTGTTTGTGGACTATCTGCCATGTTCATCCTCTCCCGGTATCATCGCTGCCGGTGGCGTTGAAACTTCCATCCCGTACGGTGACACGGATTGTATCACCCTTTGCTACCTGCCGCGGACTGGTGACCAGCTCCCCGCGCGCGGCGTGCGTGACAATGGCGTAGCCGCGTTGAATCACCGCGGTGGGGTTGATGGCCTGTAAGCGGCCCTGCAGCGCTGCCTGGTGTAACCGCCTGACCTGTATCATCCCCGTTCCCGCCCGGGTCAGGCGTCCGGACTGTTCATCCAGACGCTGGCGGGCCGTCTGCAGTTGGAAAACCGGTGACGAAACACTCAGCCGCTGCTGCAGTTGGGTCAGTTCCTTCTGTTGTGAGCGCAGGCGGTCAGCCATCAGACCGTCCAGCCCGTTCCGCAGGTCAATCAGGTTGCCGAGCAACTCCGCCCGGTCTGGCGTGACTAGTTCGGCAGCGGCCGTAGGGGTCGCGGCTCGCATATCCGCGGCAAAATCAGCCAGGGTAAAGTCCGTCTCATGGCCGATTCCCGTCACCACCGGCACCGGGCAAGCAGAAATCGCGCGCACTACCTGCTCATCATTAAAAGCCCACAGGTCTTCGATCGACCCGCCGCCGCGCGCGACGATGACCACCTGCGCGCCGCCCTGCTCCACCGCTGAACGCAGCGCGCGAATAATGCCGGGTGGGGCATCCACCCCCTGCACCAGGGTCGGGCAGAGGACCACTTCCGTCAGCGGGTAACGCCGGCGGATGGTGTTCAGCATATCTTGGACGGCCGCGCCGGTCGCGGATGTCACCAGGCCGATCACACCCGGCAGTTCCGGCAAGGCGCGTTTCCTGGCCGGGTCAAACAAACCTTCCGCTTCCAGGCGGGCTTTCAGCTTCAAAAACTCCTGGTAAAGGACTCCCTCACCCACCGGGTGCATTTCATCCACCACCAGCTGATAATAGCCCGCCACCGGGTAGGTGGTGATTTTGCCGTGCGCCAAGACGTCCGCGCCGTCCACCCAGCGCGTGCCAACCCGCTGAGTGGCGCCGCGCCAGATGACTGCCCGCAGAGAAGCGCCGCCATCTTTAAGCGAGAAATAAATATGCCCGGAAGCAGGCTGAGATAAATTGGAGATCTCTCCCCGCACCCAGCAATCCTGCAGGTCAGCCGTTTTTTCCAGCGTTTTCCGGATCAGATTGGAAAGGTCAGTGACCGTCCACAGCACACCGGATGGGAGAATGTCATTCATGGTGTAAGGATACCCGCGCCGGGTGGATGTGTCAAATTTCTGTGGAAATTGGTTTGTCAATTGTCTGCTAAATCCAACTAATCTCTGTTAAAATTACTGGCATGAAACATTTGTGGACACCGTGGCGCAAGAAATACATGCAGGGACCAAAAACTCACAGCGGCTGCATCTTTTGTAACGCGCTGGGCATGAGCGATGAAGAAGCGATGATCCTCCATCGCGGGAATGGCGTCTTCGCCATTATGAACCGCTACCCGTACACCAACGGGCACCTGATGGTTGTTCCGTACGATCATCAGCCCTCGCTGGAACACCTCAAACCGGAAATCCGCGCGGAAATGATGGAAGTCCTGTCATCCGCCATAATGGTCTTGCGCAAAGCCTACCGCCCGCAGGGTTTCAACCTGGGCGGCAACATCGGCGAAGCGGCCGGGGCAGGCGTGGCGGATCACGTCCACCTGCATGTGCTGCCGCGCTGGAACGGCGACACGAATTTTATGACCGCCATTGGCGAGACGCGTGTCATCCCCGAGGAGATGTGCGACACCTGGCAGAACTTGCGCGCCCTGTGGACATCGGAAGTCCACCCGAAGTAGCACTCACAAAAAAGGAGCCTTGCGGCTCCTTATTTTATTTCAGTAATTCTTCCAGTGCCTGGCGGGTCTGGTTGGGGTCGGCTTTGCCGCGCATCTTTTTCATCACCTGGCCAACGAACCAGCCCAGCAGCGTCACTTTCCCGGCCTGATAACTCGCCACTTCCGCCGGGCTTTCGGCCAGCACTTCACGGCAGGCGGCGCGGATGGCGTCACTGTCATTCACCTGGGCTAACCCTTCGCGCGCCACGATCGCCGCCGGATCCTCGCCGCTCTGCTCCACCCTGGCCAGCAGGGCTTTCGCGGTTGGCGCGTTGACCACGCCGTCATCCACCAGGCGGATGAGGGCAGCCAGGTAAGCCGGGGTGAGCCGCAGGTCAGCCGCCGTAATGCCGCGGTCGTTGATCATGCGCAGCACATCATTCATCAACCAGTTCGAAACGCGCTTGGCATCCCCCTTGTAGGCTTTGACGCAGGTTTCAAAATAATCAGAAAGCGTTCGTTCCGCGGTCAGTAACTCAGCGTCATATTCAGGGAGACCGTACTCCGTTATAAAGCGCGCTTTGCGCTCCAGCGGCAGTTCCGGGAAATTTGCCAAGATTTGTTCGCGCCAGGCATCATCCAGGCGGACCGGCAGCAAGTCCGGCTCACGGAAGTAGCGGTAATCCGCCTCGGTTTCTTTGGAGCGCATCTTCTTTAACGTGCCGGTGTCTTCATCCCATTCCAGCGTCCAGGCTGCCACGCGGCGGCCGGCTTCCATTTCCTGGATCTGCCGCTCGATCTCGTGCGTGATGGCATCTTTGACCGCCTCGATCGAATTGACATTCTTGATCTCGGTCTTGGCGTTCAGGATGGTCTCACCCGCCAGGCGGATGGAAACGTTGGCATCGCAGCGCAGCTGCCCCTTTTCCATATCCGCCTCTGAGATGCCGATCCAGCGCAGCAGCTGACGCAGGCGGGTCAGGTACTGCCCGGCCTCGTCCGCGCTGTGCAGGTCCGGTTCAGTTACCATTTCTACCAACGGCACACCACAGCGGTTGAAGTCCACCTGGCGCTCACCGCCGGCATTTTTGGTCTTGCCGGTATCTTCTTCCATGTGCGCGTTGTTAATGCGAATCCGGCGGATGGCACCACCGGGGATCGGCAGATCCATGTACCCGCCTTTGGCGATTGGCTGGTCAAACTGCGAGATCTGGTAACCTTTGGGCAGGTCAGGGTAGAAGTAATTTTTCCGGTCAAAATAGGAGACGGATTGAATCACGGCGTGCATGGCTTTCGCCAGCAGTACCGCTTTCTCCACCACGCTGCGGTTCAGCACCGGCAGCGAACCCGGCAATCCACTGCAAACCGGGCAGATGTGGGTGTTTGGGGCGGCATTCCAGCCTTGCGTGCTGCACTGGCAGAAGATTTTGCTGGCAGTGTTCAGCTGGATGTGGGTTTCAAGCCCGATCACGGCTTCGTATTTTTGCATACATATCTTTCTTTATTAGGTAGATGACTCAACGTCTATAAGGATGATCTTAATCGGGACCGCGGGAAAATGCCTTTTCAGTCTTTCTATGTCGTAAATCAGCTGTTCCCCATACGAAACACCAGATGACATTTGTTTATGTAGTCTATGGCACGGAACGATTTCGACCCCGACATCTGATTTGTTCTCATTAAAGAAATATTGGAATTTCGCCATATCATAAAACATAAATGCGTACTTACCAAACTGGACTTCTATATTTACTTTTTCTTTGGAAAAATCAATCTGTTTATAAGCACCAGGAATGGAAATTTCAGTATCCGGGATTGTTATCGTGTAATTATCTCGTATTTCCTGATATCCTAATTGCCTAAATTGAACCTTGAACAAATCATTTAATTCAACTGGTGAATATAATAGCATCCCGTGTTTGGTTTTTTCTTTACTTACTTTATTCTTCCCTGTGTTGATTGATGCAATCACTTGGTATATTTCATGATTAATCTCAGGATATCTAACCTGTAATATTTCAGATCCACCAAGATGAGAGTACTCGTAATATACTTTCATATTATTCTTTCGGAGGGTATCCTGGAGGGGTTTCCAACAATTGCATTTGGCTTTTAGCGATCTCGATTAATCTCGGTGGAATATAGTTATCTTGGTTTGGATCAAAAACAGGGCGGTTCATAGGTCGAATGAGTAACTGCCCTTCATTAGCAGCTTTTATTCTCTCAAGAGCAACATCATAATATGGGCGATGTATTTCTGAACCCATCCCTTTTCTTCCATGTATCAGTGCAGCGATAGGTGTTGAGCCAACCCCCATATAGGGGTCATAAACCCAATCTCCTTCTTCAGTCATCGAAAGGACGAATCGCTCTATTAATTCGATAGGAAATTGACATGGATGTATTGTTTTTTCAATATGATTGGATTTCACATTTGGGATTTCCCAAACATCGCTTGGGTTTTTCCCTAGCGGGTTCCCAGATAATTCTCCCTTATGTGGACCTTTGAAGTGCTTTTTTTGAGGATATTTCTGCGGAACGCGAATCGGATCCAAATTGAAAAAGTATTTATCGCTTTTCGTAAACCAAAGAATTACTTCATATCTCCCTGAGAACCGTTTAGATGAATGTAACCCATGGCCAAAGTGCCAGATAATTCTGTTCCTCAGTTTGAATTTTAAGTCACTGAAGATAGAGAATATTAGGTAATCTATAGGGATAATTTCGCCATTATCAACGAAATTACCAACCTGCCAGCAAATACTTCCGGTTTCATGAAGTAGATCGGCGCATTGCTCGATCATCTTTTTTTGCGTGGCAATGTATTTTTCTTTGGTTATCCGTGATTCGTACTCCTTGCCAAGATTGTAAGGAGGTGACGTGATAATCAGTCGAAATTTCTCTTTTGGCAGAGTTTCATTAAACAAATATGAATCGCCAAAATGGATAACCGCGTCTGAATCTTCCGAATAATTTTCTGTAATTTTCATTAAGTTTAAGTATACATCAAACAGTTTTACAGACTTTTTACCAACACCACCGGTTTCACTGCCCGCCACGGGTCATCCGCCGTCGCCATTTCATACGCCCGGCCGATGCGCAGCAGCGTGCCTTCGGTAAAGTCCGGCCCCAGCAGTTGGATGCCTAGCGGCAGCCCGGCCGCGGAAAGCCCGCCGGGTAAGGATACACCGGGCACGCCGGCATGGTTGGCAGCCACTGTCAGCGAATCAGCGTACTGCATCAGGACCGAATCGCCGTAGACCGCGTCGATCTCAAAGGCCGGGGTGGGCGTGGTAGGCGTCAGTAAGGCATTCAGGCGATATTTGCCGTGTGGGTCGAAGGCTTCATCAAAGTCACGGCGGATCAGGGAGCGGACGCGCAGCGCGCGGTTGTAATACTGCTCTGAATACTGGGCAGCGGAGACATACATGCCCATCAGAACCCGCAGTTTTGGCTGCAGGCCGAAGCCCTCACCGCGGCTGCGGCGGTACATGGTCTGCAAATCGTCTTCGGCGCGCGGGGTGCGGTAGCCGTACTTGACGCCGTCGAAGCGGTGCAGGTTGGAAGCCGCCTCGACGCGGGAAATGACAAAATAAGCCGGAATGGCGTAGCGATTGTGCGGCATGGGTACATCATCCACGATCTCCGCCCCAAGCGCGCGTAGCAGCTCCGCGGCGCGGTACACCGGCGCGGTGACTTCGTCCGGCAGCGCCAGGTCCACCAGTTCGCCGGTAGCCGGGTCCGGGTAGGTGATTTTGAGGTAATCCGGCGAGAGGCCAATCCGCAGCCCTTTCACGCCCTCTTCCAGCGCGGACAGGTAATCCTCCACCGGCACGGTCGCGGCGGTGGCATCGCGCGGATCCGCGCCGGCAATCACCTGCAGCATGGCTGCCGCGTCGGTGATATCGCGGGCAACCGGGCCGGGGCAATCCAGCGAAGAGGCGAAAGCGATCAGGCCGTAGCGCGAAACGCGGCCGTAGGTTGGCTTCATTCCTACCACGCCGCAGAAAGCAGCCGGCTGACGAATGGAGCCTGCTGTATCTGTCCCCAGTGAGAGCGCGCCTTCGCCCGCGGCTACCGCGGCCGTGCTACCGCCGGAAGAGCCGCCCGGCACCCGGCTGGTATCCCAGGGATTGCGGGTAGCGGGTTTGAAGGCGGTGGATTCTGTCGATGAGCCGTAAGTAAACTCATCCAGATTCACCTTGCCAAGCATCACGCCGCCGGCAGCGGACAGCCGGTCAACGGCGGTGGCAGTATATGGGGGGCAGAAATTCGCCAGGATGCGCGAAGCAGCTGTCGACGGGATGCCGCGCGTGCAAAAAATGTCTTTGACGCTGAATGGGACGCCGGCCAGCAGACCCGGGTCTTTCCCGGCGGCGACCTGCTCATCCACCTGCCGCGCGGCAGCCAGCGCCTGGTCATCGGTGCGGGTGATAAAAGCATGCACCCGCTGGCGGTCTTCTGCCGACAGTTGCGCGCCGTCCAGGCTGCCGGGTCGGCCGTCCACCTGCCCGACGCGGCTCAGGCAGCTTTCCAATACTTCCCTGGCGGAGGCTTTTTTGGCCTTTACCAGGCGGGCGATTTCGATTGCGGATAGATCACATAATTCCATAAGTCATCCAGATGAATAGTATCGCGGGATTATAGGTAGGCCAGCGGGACGGGCTTACCCCAGGCTGGTATGCGGGATATCCGGCACGATGATGTAGCCGTCCGCGGTTTCAGGCGCCTGAGCCAGGATCTCAGCCGGGTCCGGGAAAGGGACTGCCGCGTCCGTGCGCAGGGCTGGCGAGTGGGCAGCCGGGAAAGGCACGCCGTGCCGCGCTGGTGGTGTGCCCTCGGGAATGGGGATCGCTGATAATTCGTGCACGCTTTTCAATTGCTTGTTCAACTGGCCGCGGATGTATTCCGCTTCTTCCGCTGAAAGCTCCAGCGAGGCCAGGCTGACCAGTTTTTCAAAAACCTGCGGGGTGATCTCTTCTGTCACTTGTTTCCTCATATCATTGGTGGGGATGATCTAGGGTGTCGGGGTCAGCGTCGGTGTCGGCGTTGATGTTGGCGCGGTGATGGTGATGGTCAGTACTTTTTCACTGTACAGGCTGCCTTCATCCGTCACGCGCAGCGTAACCGGGTAAACCCCGGCTGAGCCGCTGGTGGGGGTACCGCTGATGCTGGCCGTCCCCGCGCCGGTTGTGGCGGAGAAAGTTAATCCATCCGGCAGTGTGCCGCTGAGTGAGACGGTGCGGGTGGTGGTGCAATCCGCGTCCGAAGAAGACACGTTGAAGGTGAAAGCGTTCCCTTCCACCCCGGAGGCGGTAGATCCGCTGGTGATGGATGGGGTGAACTCATTCACATCCAGCGCGTCCACAGTGAACGCTTCTTCATAGGTGAAATTTGTGCTGTCTTTCACCCGCACGCGGATGTTGTAAGTACTCTTGGCTTCACAATTCAGCGCGGCCGCGTTTTTCAATATGCCGGCAGAGCTCAACCCGAACAGCGCGTTATCGGTGCTGCCGCTGCCGCTCACCAGCGAGAAGTTCATCGGGCCGCCGTTGGTATCCGTGGCGTAAAAAGTGCCGATCGTCGTGCCGATGATCTTGTTCTCTTCAATCGTCAACGGATCGGGATCCGAATATATATCACTCGGGGCGACCTGCGTGCCGTCCGTCACATAGAAAGTGATGGTGCCGTGCGAGGTAGAGCCGCCGTCGCTCTGAATTTTATAATTAATACTATCCTGGCCGATGAAACCGTCCGCCGGGTAGTAGGTGATGCTGGTCGTTGATATGATCCGGATTTTGCCGCCGCCGTAGGTGGTGTACTGCTTTTTGGTATCCTGCATGCAGTCCAGCGCGCAGTTTTCCATGCTGACAATGTGGACGTTCAAGCCCAACAAAATATCATTGGCGGTAATGTTCGCGGTGACGGATGCCGGGTAAATATCGGAGTACACCTCGTCATTGACCGCCAGAATACCGCACACCCCCGGCGCGCAAGGAGTTTTTGTGGGGCCGGGCGTTTTCGTTTTGGTGCTGGTTTGCGTCTTGGTCGGGTACGCGGCTGTCGCGAGTGTCGTTGGGGTGCGGGTCGCCGTGCTGGAAGCCGTCAGCGTCAGTGTTACAGTGGGTGTGCTGGTCTCAGTGGCGGTTGGGGTGTAGCTGGGTAGCACAAAAATGGTATTGGTGGCTGTCGGGATCAGGGTGGCAGCCTTTACCTGGGTCTCTGTCGCGGATGGTAAATGGGTTGGCTGCGCGGGTGCTTTGGTCCAGGTTGGCGGTAGCTGAAAAAGGGTGGGGGTTGCCGTCGGCAGGACGACCGGTTTCGGCAGGCTGGCCGGCAGGTACTGAGCGGGAATCACCTGGCTGGGATTGGTATACGCGATCCCAAACCAGCCGGCCGTGCCCAGGGTGGCGAACAGCAAAATAATGGTTAGAAGATTCCAGATCGTTTTCATAGCCGGTTCCCTTAAATATGAAATTCAACCTGTCAGGCGGACTTTCATTTTCAGTATAAATCAGTATTCTATCATGTCAACACGGTTGCGCTGCCACCAGTCACCGCTTGCGGAGGAATTCTGGCGTGTTACAATAGCTTTAAAGGGAGTATATGGATCGCATTACCTGTATCATTCCGGCCTTCAACGAAGCGCCGCGCATTCTTGATGTATTAAAACCACTGCAAGGCGCCTCCCAAATCCACGACATCCTGGTGGTGGACGACGGCTCGCTGGATGACACCTGCGCTGTGGTTCAGGCTTACCTGCCGCAGGATCCGCGGGTATCTCTTTTCCATCTGCGTCAAAATTCTGGTAAAGGCGCTGCTTTTTTTCACGGCGTAGAGCATTCCACCGGTGAATTGATTCTCATGTTGGACGCGGACCTGATCGGCTTCCACACCTCCCATATCGATATCCTGATCCAGCCAGTCCTTGCCGGCGACTGTGATATGACCATTGGCCTGTTCAAGGGCGGGGAATGGAAGACCGACCTTTCTCACAAGGCCACGCCCTGGTTGAGCGGACAGCGCTGCCTGCGGCGGGAACTGCTGAGCGGAATTTCCCACCCCGCCGCGCGCGGCTACGGATTGGAAGTCGCGTTATCCGCGGCAGCCCGCCTGCAGGGTATGAAAACGTTATATGTCAGCCTGCCCGGCGTCAGTCACCCGGTCAGTGAAGTACATCGCGGCAGCCCGGTAAAAGGATTTTTTCACCGCCTGAACATGTACGGCGATATTCTGCGGGCTGTAGCCATCACCCGGCAGGAACGCCGTCATTCGCGCGTCCGGCGGGCTTGACCGTCTTACAGGTCCAGCAGAGTCTCCACCGCCAGCCAGAATAATCCCTCCCGCACACCGCCGCGCTGCTGCCAGCCGCGCGGATCCCAGCCGTCCTGTGAGACGGAGTCACCGCCGTATAGCAATTGGCCAAACTCCACCCCGCGGAACTGAGCCACTGCCATAAACGCGGCTGTTTCCATCTCCACCACGCCGCAGCCCTGCTCCACCCGTAAACTGGCCCGCTGGCGGGTCTCCCGGTAGATCGCGTCCGTGGTCCAGGTCTTCACCATTTCATACTTCGCCCCGCGCCGGTCCAGCGTGCGGCGCATGCTCGTCAGCACCCGCGCGTCCATCTCGATCTCCCGGGCGGGCGGCAGGTACGCGTACGACGTGCCTTCATCGCGCAGCGCGCTGGTCGGCAGCAAGATCTTCCCTGGCTCAAAATCCTTGCGCAGCACACCGCAGCCGCCGCAGGCGATGAATTGCCGGCAGCCGCGCGCGATCAGCTCTTCCAGGTTGGCTGCCGCCAGCGGCGCGCCAACTCCCGGATTCATCAGCATAAAATCCGCGCCGTTCGCGTGGACGCGGTAGACCGGGTGCGGTCCCATCTCGGAGATGATCGGTTCGTCCGCCACAGCCTGGCCGGATTCAACCAGCCTGGCGATCACATCCACAAAGAAACACAACACGGCCCGCGGGCTGTAGTCGCGCGGACGGATCACCCGGGAAGGTTCGATGATCGCCTCACGGGTCGGGTCAAAATCCAGAATAGGAAACACCTGTGGGTCCAATGCTTGCCCTTTCGATGATCTGATTATCTCTGTGTTTGAATAGCGGGTTATTTACGATAGCTTTCGATGCCCGGCCTGGCCATATTGTAATGGCGGGTTGCCATTTCCAGAGCGGCAGCCGCCCACTCATCGCAAGTTTTATCGGTGGAGATACTGCCGGTGTAATTCATTAAAGTGGTCAGCAAGTCGCCGGTCACGGTGCAGCCGCCCCCGCCCGCCCAGATATCAGCGATCTGTGCCACGGATTCCCAGCCAAGCATGGCTAAGCCCATCTCATCCCGCTGATATGCCAGGTCTGCCGGCCAATCCACCAGAACGCGCTCATACGCGGCTTTCGTGATCTGCTCCTGAATTTTGAAAGCCCCCAGGTTATCACTGCCGTCACTGAAGGACATCAGGATCTCCGCCTCATCCATGTAAGCCGACATGCGCTCAGAGAATGTCTGCGGTTTGTCAAGTGCTACCCCCTGAAAGAGTCCGCGGGTAAACACGACCGCCGCGGCCGCGCCAACCAACAGAACCACCAGAAAGGCGGTCAGCCACACCCATAATTTTCTCGGCAGGTGGATCTGCAATCCGCGCCGGTGATGGGCAGCCCGCTGCGGCCGCCGGCTGCCCACACTCCACTGCGGCATTTCCAGCCCCGCCATCGGGTCAGCCGATGTTGCTGCCGGCGGCGGCACAACCGGGCGGGGTTCCACCCGCTGATCACCGACCGGGGCGGATTCCACCCGCCGCGGGGTAGCGATGAAAGGTTCAGTCGGCCGGGAGTAACTCACCTGGGATGGATGCTTGATCTCATCCAGCGCGATCGGGTTGCGGGGATTGGCCTTCAGGGCTTGCTGCATACAGTACATCCGGCGGTCTGGTTCGTGGAAGCACTCCGCCAGCCAGATCCAGGCGGCGTCGTTGCCAGGTTCCTGCTGCACAATTTTCGCCAGTACGCGCGCGGCTTCATCCAGCCGGCCGGCCTGCACCAGCTCTATCCCCAGTTTGAGATTGCTATCATCCATTGCTTCCTCCGGTAAACAACCCTCTCCGCGTTCAGCGGATACCGTAAGGTGTGCAAAGTTCATACCAGCCGGTCAAGCTGGTGGGTCAGGGATTATGGACCCAGTGGACATCGGGAGCCAGCGCGAAGCGCAAACGCATCACTTCCCAGGCCTGCGGATTGTTATCCACCAGCGTAAAATTCCGCCCCAGTTCCAGGCAGGCCGCGCCGGTCGTACCGCTGCCGGCAAAGAAATCCAGCACCTCATCCCCCGGGTTGGAGCTGGCCAGCAGGATCCGCCGTAGAATGCCCAGCGGCTTCTGGGTCGGGTAGCCGGTCTTCTCTTTCCCGTTGGTCGGCACGATGGTGTGCCACCAGGTATCCGTGGGGGTTTTGCCGCGTTCCGCCTTTTCCGGCCCCACCAGGCCCGGCGCCATATAGGGGATGCGGTCCAGCGCCTCATAATTGAAGGTGTACTGCTGTGGATCACGCGCGTACCAGAAAATGGTATCGTGCTTGGCCGGCCACTTCTTCTTCGAGCGGGCGCCGTAGTCATAAGCCCAGATGATCTCATTTAAGAAACAAGAGCGGCCAAAAATCTGGTCCAGCAGAACCTTGCAATAATGCGCTTCGCGGTAATCGATGTGAAAGTAGAGGGAGCCGCACGGTTTGAGCAGACGGTAAGCCTCCACCAGCCGCGGTTCAAGAAAAGCCAGGTAATCATCGAACCAGTCGGTATATGCGCGCGAGCCCAGCTGAATGGTTTGATAGCGCTTGCCGGAGAAACCGGTGCGGTCGCCGGCTGTGTCTGCCTGCGTTTTGATCTGAGTGCGCTGCTGGGTTTTGCCGGTATTGAAGGGCGGGTCGATGTAGATCAGGTCGACGCTGGCAGAGGTCAGTGTTCGCAGGATCTCGAGATTATCGCCAAAGTAAATTGTGCCAGACATGCCCTGATTCTAGCATAACAACACTGGCGGCTCCGCGATATGGTTTAATTAGGATATGAAATTACGCCAAGTGTTTTCTACTCTTCTCGTGATGATCCTCCTGGCCGCGTGTTCTCCCGCCGTACCCGCAACACCGGGTGCCGAAAGCACAGCGTCCGGTCAAACCGCTCAAGCTCCCGCGGGGCAGATATCTTCTCCCGCACCAGAACTGCCCGCGGCTGAAACACCCGCTGTGCCGCTGGCACCGACGCCGACCACGCAGTATATCTATCCGACCCTGGAATCGCAGGAGATCACACCAGAGCGGATAAACCAATTAACCCAACTCAAAATTCTGGGTGACGGCCGCTACCGCGATGTGGCAGCCTCCACGGATGGCAAATGGCTGGCAGTCGCCTCCGCGCTCGGGGTGCGCCTGCACGACGCGAACACCCTGCAAGAGATGGATTACATCCCCAGCCCCGCCCCGGTTGCCCGCGTGGTCTTTTCAGCGGACGGCACCCGCCTGGCTGCCGGCACGCAAGACGGCATGCTGCGCTTATACACCCTGGCGGATGGGAAGCAGGTCGCTGGCAGCGTGCTAGAAATCCGCGCCGCGTACTTCCCGCTGCTGGCTCTCGGCTTTTCACCCGACGGCAGCCAGGTGGCAGCCGGCTCATTGGACCGCACCATCCAGGTCTGGGACACGGCCAGCGGTGTGCGAACCCGCAGCGTCTCCGGCTTCACGCTGGGAATCTCAACCCTGGCCTTCAACGCCGACGGCAGCCTGCTGGCCGGCGGCTCGGTGGACGGCCAAACCCGCGTCTGGCGGGTGCGCACCGGCGAGGTGCTGGGTATCAGCGGCGACAGCGACAAAAAACGGCTTTCTGCCAGCGCCTACCCCATTCAGCTGGCATTTTCAACCGATGAGCAGCTGTTGCTGATGCTGGCAGACGGCACCGCGCAGACCTGGAACTGGCAGGAAGAAGACAGCGAGCCTGAATTAGCTTACGCGGTCAGCGGCGGTGCGGCCAGCGCGGTATTCTCGCTGAGCGACAACAATCTGCTGACCGCGGATCAGGCCGGCACAATCCGCAGTCTGGACCTCGCGAGTTATCAGGTGACCCGGCAATTCAACACCGGAGAAGATCTCATCGCCGCGGCGCCGCTGCCCGGTGGTACCAACGCGGCGGTCATCGCGTATCCTTCCACTTTATTGCTGGTAGACCTGGAAAAAGGGGCTGTCAGCAAAGTCTACTCACCGCAGCCGCAGGGCGGCCGGCTAGTCGCCGGCACTTTCTCAGCAGACGGCCGCTGGCTGGCCGCCGCGCACGCTGACGGCCTGGTGCGCGTGTGGGATGCAACCAATTACATGCACTTTCTGGTAATGCAGCCGAAAGGTCTGGGCGAGACGCGCACGTTAAAGTTCTCACCGGATGGCTCGCTGCTGTACCTCGGCGGTGAAGCGATCGCGGCATACCCGACTGCCGGTTTCGCGGAGCTCTTGGAGGTGGCGAATCAACAAAACAGCGGACCGGTCAACATCAACCCGACGCCGGCATTGGTCATCTCATTGGAAGGAACAGTTGGCAGCCTGGATGTCTCTCCGGACGGCCAGCTGCTGGCGGTCACCACGCAGCTGGATAAAACTGCCCGCGTATACCGCCTGCCCTCCGGTGATCTGGCAGCCAGCCTGACGCTCTATCCGGATCCGGCTGAGATGGCGGTCTTCGCCCCGGACGGCAAGACCCTGGCCGTCGGCGCGGCGGACCATAATGTCTATACCTGGTCGACGCAAAACCTGCTGGCCTATACTGGCGAGGCATCCAGCGGCCCGGCACCCGACCTGCTCATCCGCAATGAATATCCGGCGCTGGGGCTGGCCTTCTCTCCCGATGCCGCGCAGTTGGCGATCATCGGCAGTTATCCCCAGGGGCGGGTGGTTAAAGCCAGCAACGGCGGCTTGATCTTCCGGCTGAAGGGAGTCAAAGAACAGATCACTTCGGTAGCCTTCGCGCCAAATGGAACCCTGATCGCCAGCGGCGACGTCAACGGGCGTATTCGGTTGTATACCGCCAAAGGCGAGGACCCGGCAGCGATCCTGAGCGGACATGCCGGCGCGGTCAACTGGCTGGCCTTTTCCCCGGACGGCACGCAGTTAGTCAGCGGCGGTGAGGACGGCACGGTCCGGATTTGGGGCATACCGCTGCCCTGAGGTAGTATCTTCGTTATAATGCTGCTATGCTGAAAAAATTGACCGGATTGTACAAGAGCCTGCCGGGTAACTTCTGGACCCTGGCGCTGGGCATGTTTGTGGATCGGCTGGGGGGAGCCCTGATCTTCCCGTTCTTCGCGCTCTACATCACACAGCATTTCAATGTCGGCATGACCGAAGTTGGCGTGCTTTTCGCCTTCTTTGCCGGGGCCAGCCTGGTCGGCCAGACCATTGGCGGCGCGCTCACCGATAAATACGGCCGCAAGAAACTCATCATCTTTTCGCTGATCATGTCCGCCAGTTCCACGGTTGTGATGGGGTTGGTGGATGACCTGAAGACGTTTTATGTGCTGGCGATCTTTGTCGGCATTCTGGCAGATACCGGCGGACCGGCTTACATGGCCATGATCAGCGACCTGGTGCCGGAGGAGAAACGCGCCAGCGGTTATGCCGTCTTGCGCGTCACCGCCAACATGGCGGTGACGATTGGCCCGCTGATCGGCGGCTTGCTGGCAGGCGTCAACTATTTGCTCTTATTCATCATTGATGCCGTGATGAGCACCATCACCGCCGCCATCATCTTCTGGAAACTTCCGGAAACGATGCCCGCCAGAGCCGAAGCCGCTGCCGCCGAGACCAGCCTGGGCAAAACCATCCTGGGGTATTTCGCCGTTTTCAAAGACCGGTTGTATGTCGGTTTTATCCTGGTATCCATCCTGAGTGTCATCGTCTACATGCAGATGAACAGCACGCTCTCGGTATTTCTGCTGAAAGTTCACCAGATCCAACCGCAGGGCTTCGGGTATATCCTGTCGCTGAACGCGGCGATGGTCGTTGCTTTGCAGTTCTGGGTGACGCGCGGATTGAAAAAAGTCCCGCAGATGATGATCATGGTACTGGGTAATCTCCTGTACGCCGTGGGTTTCGGCATGTACGGTTTTATCTCATCCTACGGGTTGATGCTGCTGGCGATGGCCGTCATCACGCTGGGAGAGATGTTTGTGGTGCCAGTCGCGCAGACACTGGTCTCAGTCTTCGCCCCCGAAGAGATGCGCGGACGCTATATGGCAATCTACGGTTATGCCTGGATCATCCCATCCGCGGTTGGCCCGCTGCTGGCCGGTTTGGTGATGGACAATCTTGATCCCAACTGGGTCTGGTACGGCGGCGGTATTCTGGCCGCCATCGCGGCCGTCGGCTACCTGGCCATCCACCGCCGGGCTGGTCACCATTTCCCTTCCGCGGCCGCCGCGGAGGCAGCGTTGGTCAACCCAAAGCCGGAAAGCTTCTCAGGTGAAGCCGGTTAACCTTCGCTGAGGTAAGGCAAATTCTCCACCTGCTCCACACGGCGCAGGCAAAGGTCATTCTTCAGGGCAGGCTCCCATTTGCAGACGGTAGATGCCGCGATAAATTTTAAAATTTCAGATCTATTTGTTAGCCTTGCCGTATTTCACCACCACCCGGCCCAGTCTTTTATGTCCTGCCTTCAGGTACCACTTGGTCCACCAGGCGGCCAGGCGGAAGAAAGGTCCGGCGAAAGCCGGGTCCTTGACCCACTCCTGCAGTTCCTTCTCGGCATCTGCTGCTGCTTGATCCATCGCGGTTGTATCGAATTCCATTGGTACCCTCCATATGAAATCAAACGATTACTAACCATTATAGACCTACCCTTCAGTCTGTCAAACTGACTCGATAACTGATACGCTGAATTGAATGTCACGGATCGAATGGCTATAATCAAAAGTATAAAAGAGAGGAGATCCAATGGTTAACATACGAAGATTCATTCCGATCCTGCTGGTGATTTCCCTGGTTTTGCTGGCCTGTACCTTACCCTTCCAATTTGGCAGCCCGGCCGCGACGGGTGAAGAGGCCGCTCCCGCGGCAGAACTACCCGCCGGCAGCGCGGAGCAGGCCGTGGCAGATACCGCCGCGCCGCCCGCTGCCGCGACAGAAGCACCTGCCGCGCCGCCAGCCGCTGGCGAGACCCAGGCACCGCCCGCCCCGCCGGCAGCCGCCACCGCTACGGTCACTCACCTGATGACCCCCGCGAGTGAAGCGCCGCTGGGTAAGCTGGTTTATGATGTGGTCAGCAAAGATACCGCGCCGGAGAAACGGGCGCCTTACGGTGATTCTTATCAGATCAACCGCTTTGAAAGACCCTTTAACAGTGAGATGCTGTACAACCCCAACCTGGATATTGCCACCTACAGTTTCGGGTTGGACGAGGACTGGGTGTACGTCTCCATCGAGCTGGTGGGGTTTGACCCAAATGACCCCCTGGGTATCAATTACGCCGTGGAGCTGGATGTTGACCATGACGGTTTCGGAGATTACATCGTCACGGCCTCACCGCCCTACACCCCGAAATGGGATACTGTTGGCGTAAAGGTCTTCCGCGATACCAACCATGATACCGGCGGGTTGTCCGCTGAAAAATCTGACGCGCCGCTGCCGGGTGACGGCTACGACCGCCTGATCTTTGACAACGGGACAGGAGATGATCACGACCTGGCCTGGGTACGCATCAACGCCGGCCGGCGGGCCACCGTGCAGTTCGCCTTCAAGCGCAGCCTCGCCGGAAAAGGCTTTATGCTGGGTGTGGTAGCGGATGGCGGCTTTAAAGATGTGGGCAAGATGGATTATGTTGACCGTATGACCCGCGCCGAAGCCGGTTCGCCTGTCCGTGACAACAAGGATTATCCGCTAAAGGGGCTGTTCAACCTGGATAATGCCTGCCGTGAAACATTCGGCTTCGCGCCAACCGGGTATGAGCCGCAACTCTGCCCGCGGGATGAAGCCACCCCGGCACCCGGCCCCACGCCGGTAACCTGCCCGGCGCCGCCGTATTGCGTCGGCAACTGGTATATCTGGGATCCGGTGAACTGCATCTGCCAGGCCATCATTTACTAGCACCTGATCACCTGGGGTTAAAAAGAAGATGCCCGGCGTTTGCCGGGCATCTTCTTTTGTCCTCACTTTTAATAGTCGCACCAACGGTGATCCATGATGATCCCGGGCGGGAAGACAGCCAGACCGCTGTTGTAGTCGGTCACATCCTCCCAGGTATTCTCCCGCTGGATGAATAAGCTTTCATACTTCCAAAGCTCGTTCTTGTCGTTCACGACCTCAAAGGCCACACACCAGCCAGTGAGGCCAACGGTGTCCGGTTCCGTTTTGAGGGTGAGGGGTACATCTTGCCGAGCTTTGATAAGGGTGATGGGATTTTGATATCCCGCCTGGATGAAGGTCTGCAGGGTCGCAGGGATCTCCACTTGGGGGGCACAGGCCGCCATTATCATTGCAAGGGTTAGCAATACTAAGGCGTGTTTCATGGTTTCTCTCCTTTACTAAAAAGATAAAACCATTATAGGGAGCAACCAATGGGATTACAACCGGTATTATCCGAAGCGGCCTTCGACGTAATCCTGTGTTCTTCTATCTTTTGGCACGGTAAAGAGATCTTTTCCCCCGGCCGTCTCGATCAATTCACCTTGCAGGAAGAAAGCCGCGAAGTCCGCGGTGCGCGAGGCCTGCTGGACCGAGTGCGGCGCCAGCACGATGGTATAGCGCTGTTTGAGCAATTGCATGGAATCTTCGATCTTCGCGGTGGAGATCGGATCCAGCCCGCTGGTCGGTTCATCCAACAGGATGACCTTCGGATCCAGCGCAAGCGTGCGCGCCAGGCACAAGCGCTGCTGCTGTCCGCCGGAAAGCGCGACCCCGGGGTCATCCAGGCGGTCTTTCACCTCATCCCACAGCACAGCATCTTTCAGGGTCTGCTCCACCACCGCGGCCAGCCGGCTTTTATCGCTGACGCCGGCCACTTCCAGTCCGTAGGTGATATTCTGCCGGATAGATAGCGGCAGGGGAACGGGCCGGGCAAACACCATGCCGACCTTCCGGCGCAATTCCACCAGGTTGGTCTGCGGGTCATTCACGTCCAGCCCATCCACCAGGATACTGCCGGACATGGCGGTCACATCCGCCAGGTCGTTCAGGCGGTTGATGGCGCGCATCAGGGTAGATTTTCCGCCGCCTGCCGGCCCGAGCATGACAGTGATCTGGTTGGCCGGAATACCCAGGCTGATATTCTTCAATCCTTCTGTGCCGTCACCATAACTCAGTAAGAAATTCTTGATCTGGATGATATCCATGCTACCACAACCTGCGGGCGCGCGCCCGCGACCGAATGACCGAGGCGATGATATTCATCACCAGCACAAAAGACAGCAACACCAGGGCAGTCCCATACTGGATCTGCACCGGCATGCCCGGCACCTGGGTGGAGATCACGAACAGGTGATATGGCAGCGCCATGGTGGCATCCATGGGAGAGCCGGGTAGATTGGGCAGGAAGAAGGCCGCGCCGGTGAAGAGGATCGGGGCGGTTTCACCCGCGGCGCGTTCCAGGCCGAGGATCACCCCGGTGATGATACCCGGAGTGGATTGCGGCAAAATGATGCGCCGCACGGTTTGCCAGCGGGTGGCGCCCAGCGACGTACTGACCACGCGGAAGCTGTTGGGGACAGCCCGCAAAGCCTCTTCGCTGGTGCTGATGATCACCGGCAGCGTCATAATCGATAACGTCAGGCTGGCAGCCAGGATGCTGGTACCCAGCTTCAGGAACAGCACAAAGATGCCCAGCCCGAAGAGCCCGTACACCACCGAAGGGATGCCGGCCAGGTTGGTGATGGCCACGCGGATGGCGCGCGTCCAGCCGTTTTCGGGAGCATATTCAGCCAGGTAGATGGCCGCGCCGATCCCCAACGGGACGGAAAAAAGCGCTGTTCCCAGGGTCAGGTACAGCGTGCCCAGGATGGCCGGCAGGATACCGCCGGAACGCATGCCGTCCGCCGGGAAGCCGGAAATGAACTGCCAGCTGATGGCCGGCGCGCCTTTCTGGATCATATACCCTACCACCACGATGATCGGCAGGACGGTCATACTGGCGACGAAGCCCAGCAGCCCAAACCCCATCTGCTGGGTGACGCGTTTCTTTTCGGAATGAGTTCGGACGGCGCGCATCAAGAGAGGATCCTTTCGGCGCGTTTGGGCCGGCGGAAGACGATCATGGTGGCAGTGATATTGACGATTAGCGAGATCAGGAAGAGGATGATGCCGATCAGGAAGAGAACATGATAATGCGTGCTGCCGGTGGCGACCTCACCCATCTCAGAGGCGATGGTCGCGGTCATGGTACGGATGGGCGAAAAAAGCGCGTTCCAGCGCAGCGGCATCACCGGCGCGTTCCCGGTCACCATCATCACCGCCATGGTCTCGCCGATCGAGCGGCCTACGCCGAGAATCACTGCCATCAACACGCCGGAGCGGGCAGCTGGCAGGGTGACACCCCAGATCGTTTGCCAGCGGGTAGCGCCAACCGCCCAACTGGCTTCGCGGTAGGCGCGCGGGACGTTATTTAAGGCGTCCTCGGCGATCGAAACGATGGTCGGGATGGCGATGCCGGCCAGCAGTAGTGAGCCGGTGAAAGCCGTCAGCCCGGTTGGCAGACGCAGTGCCTGCCGCAAGCCGGGTGAAACGATTAGTATTCCCAGGAAACCCAGCATGACGGACGGGAAGCCAGCCAGGACTTCCACCAGGGGTTTCATGATCTCTTTCATCCAACCGGGGGCTACTTCCGAGATGAACACAGCCGTCCCCACCCCGGCCGGAATGGCGATGATCGCCGCGCCGAGTGTGACGATCAGCGACCCCAGCAGCAGCGGCAAGATACCGAAATAAGCTTCGATCGGGTACCAGCGAATGGCGAACAGGTCTTTCAGCGGCACTTCAAAAAGTGCCGGTACCCCTTCGCTGATGAGAAAGTACAGGATCAGCAGAACGAATAGAATGGATGAAAACCCCGCGATCTGAATGCTGCGGGTTATGACTCGCTCTGGCAGAGGCGCCTGTTCCTTCATCACTGGTTTCCTCCTCCGACCGGAACGAAGCCGAGTTCGCTGACGATGGCCTGCGCCTCAGGTTGGATGATCCAATCCAGGTAAGCCTTCAATGCGTCGGCCGGTTGGCCGTTGGTGTACATATACAGGTCGCGCGAAACCGGGTAGCTGCCGTCATTGACGGTATTCGCGGAGGGCAGCACGTACGGCCCGGCAGTATCTACCGCGACAGCCAGCACCTTCACTTCCGGAATGATATATCCCAGGCCGTCATAGCCGATGGCGTTCGGGTTGTCCCGCACTTCCGCGGTGATTCCTTCAGAAGAAGGCAGTAGCAGCGTATCCATGGAGAAGAGGGTTTCATTATCCTTCTTCCCCAGGCGCAGAACCCTTTCAAGGAAGTAGACATGGGTGCCGGAATTGGTCTCACGCGAGAGGCGGACGATCGGGCGATCTTCTCCGCCCACCTCGCTCCAATTGTTGATCTTTCCGCTGTAAATATCGCTGATCTGCGTCAGCGTTAATTGATTGACCGGGTTATGCGGGTTGACGATCACGGCGATCGCGTCGCGCGCGACGACGAACTCCACCGGCTGAATGCCGTTGGTTTTGGCTTTGTCTGCTTCTTCGGCTTTGATGGCACGCGAGGCGTTGGCAATCGAGACAGTCCCATTGATCAACGCGGCGATGCCGGTGCCGGAGCCGCCGCCTGTGACTGAGATCTGCGTATCTGGATTTTCTTTCTGGTAGGCTTCGGCCCAGGCCAGTGCCAGGTTCACCATCGTGTCTGAGCCTTTGTTTTCGATGTACGCCGCGCCCGCCGCCGCCTGACTGGCCGTTGAATCTGGCACCGGAGCGCACCCGGCAATCAGGAGCATGATGATGAAAGCAAAAACCAGGATCCGCTGAAAAACTGACATTTGAAAGAATTATAGCCGAGAAGTTCCCCCTGTTATACTATTTTTAAGGTTACCCGCGAAACCAAGCTCGATTTCAGGGGAAAGAGCGTGAGCACGTCAACAGTTCGGAGTTAACTAACTAAATATTAATTATACAAGGATCTCCGATGTGAATATTCTCGGGATTATTGCTGATATAATGACACATGGTAATATATCCAATCGCAAAGAGGGTGTCGGAGAACAGCTTGCCGGTGGTATCAGGTGTTATACAGTTCGCGTCTACAACGACGCACTCACAGGGGAGTAATATATGGATATCCTGATCATCAACAGTGAATACCCACCCATCGGGGGTGGAGCCAGCCATGCCAGCCGCAATATTGCCGAAATGATGGTTCCCCGCGGCCACACCGTCCGCATCATCACTGCCCGCCACCGCGACCTGCCGGCGAAAGAGATCCTGGGCGGGGTTGAGATCCACCGCGTCTTCACAGCCAAACGCAAGATCGACCGCTCCGGTCCCTTTGAACAGGGCTTGTTCATGCTGACCGGCAGCCTGAAAGCAATCCAATTATGCCGTACCATCTGTCCGGATGCCGCGTTGGCCTTTTTCGGTATCCCCGGCGGCGCGGTCGCCCGCGTCCTGCACCTGACCAAGCGTATTCCATACATAGTTTCCCTGCGCGGGGGCGATGTGCCCGGCTTCCGCCCGTATGACTTTGGCGCCTACCATTTTCTGATGGCACCATTGATTCGAAGTGTCTGGAAACATGCCAGCGGCGTGGTGGCCAACAGCCACGGCTTAAAACTACTGGCAACCCGCTTTTACCCGGCCATCCCGGTTGATATTATTCCCAATGGTGTTCAAGCGAACCTGTACCAACCAGCGCAGCCAGGCGGTAAAAACCGCCTGTTGTTCGCCAGCCGGCTAACCCACCAAAAAGGGTTGGATATCCTGCTGAAAGCGCTGGCCACCTTGCAGCCGCTGGAGTGGCACCTGACCATCGCGGGAGACGGTCCCCGGCGGGCGGACTGGGAAAGCCTTTCTCACTCCCTCGGGTTGCAGCAGCGGGTGGATTTCGTCGGCTGGGTGGATGATGAGCAGCTGCGCAAGAATTACGACGCGGCAGATATTTTTGTCCTGCCCTCCCGCCATGAAGGTATGCCGAATGTGGTGCTGGAAGCCATGGCCTGCGGGCTGCCCGTGATCGCCACCGGGATTGCCGGCAGCGAGGAGCTGGTAGTGGACGGTCAAACCGGTTTTCTGGTGCCAGTCGACGATCCGTCCGCGCTGGCGGCAGCGTTGAAAACCCTGCTGACAGACCCGCGGCGCGTCCAGTCCATGGGGCAAGCCGGCCGGGAACGCGTGGTGGCATCCTATACCTGGGAAGCCGTAACCGACTCTTATCTCTCCCGGTTGGAAAAGAAGGCGGGGCAGTAATGTGCGGGATCTGCGGGCTGGTCGCCCCAGACCGCGGTGTAGACCCCGCAGTCTTGCGCCGCATGAATCAAGCCTTGATTCACCGCGGCCCGGACGGCGAAGGTCAAACCCTGCAGGGACCCGCCGGCCTGGCCATGCGGCGGTTGGCGATCATCGACGTGCAGGGCGGCAGCCAACCCATCACCAATGAAGACGGCAGCCTGTGGCTGGTATTAAATGGGGAAATCTATAATTATCCGGAACTGCGGGTTGACCTGCTGAGCCGGGGGCACAGTTTTTCCACCCACAGCGATGTTGAAACGATGCTGCATCTCTATGAAGAGCAGGGTCCGGCGGGCTGCGCCAGCCTGCGCGGTATGTTCGCCTTCGCCCTGTGGGATACTAAACGCTCGCGCCTGGTGCTGGGACGGGACCGTTTAGGGAAAAAGCCGCTCTACTATACGTTTCAGGACGGCGCTTTTTACTTCAGCTCTGAGCTGCCCAGCCTGATCGCCGGCCTGAAGCGCAAACCCGCGCTGATACCCCAGGCAGTGGATGATTACCTCAGCCTGCAATATATCCCTGAACCAGGCACCATTTACGAAGGTGTCTATGCTGTTCCACCCGGGCATTACGCCGTTCTCGCGGATGGACAGCTGCGCCTGGAAAGTTACTGGAACATCAACTACATGCCAAAGCACACCGCGCCGGAAGCGGAGCTGGTTGAAGAGTTGAGGGAGCTGGTGACCGAGTCCGTGCGCATCCGCCTGATGAGTGAGGTACCGCTTGGCGCCCACCTGAGCGGCGGCCTGGATTCGAGCATTGTGGTCAGTTTGATGGCACGCCTATCCGGCACACCGGTGCGCACCTTCTCCATCGGCTTCGATGAAGGCGGCTTCAGTGAACTGCCGTACGCCCGCGCGGTGGCTGAAAAATACCAGACCGATCACACAGAATTTAACCTGAAGTACGACAATCTGCCAGAGACGATCGCGGCAGTTACCCGGCACGCCGGTCAGCCGTTGGCGGATCCGGCAGCCATCCCTTTGTACCTGTTATCCATTGAGACCCGCAAGCACGTCACCGTGGCTCTTAATGGGGACGGCGGTGATGAATCGCTGGCCGGCTACACCCGTTACCGCATGGACGCGCTGGCAGATGCCTATCTGCGCCTGCCCGGTTGGATCACCGCCGGGTTAGTACCCACCGCGGCCAACCGGATCGCTGCTCCGCTGGGCAAGCCGGCCGGCACTACCTGGCAGGACGGCATGAAACGCCTGGCCAACCTGCCGCGGATCAACCCGCAGGCCAGCATCCTGCGCTGGGGTTCGTACTTTTCAGCGCCGCAAAAGCAAGCCCTGTGGCGGCCGGAACTCGCGTCACAATTGAATCACCTGCGCGCGGAAGATTACCTGGCGGGGTTGTACCAGTCCGCCCCGGCAGAACACCGTCTGGATCGCACACTTTACGCGGATATGCTCGGCTATCTGGCAGGCGGACTGCTGGTAAAGGCAGACCGCATGACCATGGCAGCTTCCCTGGAAGGCCGCTCACCATTGCTGGATCATGTCTATTTTGAGTGGTGCGCCCGGCTGCCCGTCCAGTACAAAATACACGGCCGGCAGGGCAAGTACCTGCTGCGGCGCGCCTTCGCGGATATTCTCCCCGCCGCGCAGCACAGCATCAGAAAACAGGGATTTTCGGTGCCGGTGGGCTCCTGGTTCAAAGACCAATTAGCGGAATGGGTTGCTCATAAGCTGACATCCCAAAACAGCCGCCTCCATGAGTGGCTGGAGCCAGGCGAGATCACAAAACTGCTGGCGGAACACCGCGCCGGCCGGGTTGACCACGGCAAGCGCATCTACGCGCTGGTGGTGCTGGAAGAGTGGCTGGCTAATTCCTGATCGCTGGCTGCTGCCCGAAGACCAGGATGCGCAGCGCGGCATCACGCGCCGCGTCTCCCTGCTTGAACTCCGCCCGGATGCGCGGGCTCGCCTTCCGGTACTCCGCCAGGTTGCTGGCGAGAATTTCCACCGTTAATTTGCGGTAGTGTGTTCCAAGTGCCTGCTCATACTGCCAGACCCGCCAGCGGTTCAGGTTGCTGGATGGATTCAGGAATCCCCGCCAGACCCGCTCGGAATAGCACAACATTTCAAATGGATATTTAAAATAATGGTCGCGCAGGTCCACGAAACTCAGCATGCAGCCGCCCGCTTTCAGCAGCCGGCTTAACGCCAGGGATATACCGGCCACATCATCCAGGTGTTCAAAAACTGAATTGCTCAGGATGATATCGAAAGGCCCCAGGGTGGTTTCCGCGGGGATGGTTTTGATGTCCCCGTGATAGGCCGTGATCCATTGCGGATTTGGCCGCGCGGTTTCAGCGTCAGGTTGGAAATACCTGGGGAAGCGCTGACGCAGCAGATCATTTTCGTGTTTTTCAGTCGGGGCGATATGGTCGCACACGGTGATGTGTCCGCAACCCGCCTCCAGCAGCCCGATGGCGACGGCCAGGTTGCCGCCGTATCCGAAGATGAGGATATGCGCGTCAGCGACCGAAACGCCTCTGGCGGTCAGGGCTTCCAGGTAGCGTGCCACGGCCTGCGCCGGGTCGCGCGTCTCGAGGCCGGCCTCGATCACGAGATTGCGATGCAGCATCCAGCGCACCAGGCTCTCCGGCAGAAAATGGCGAATGACTCGCAGTAGTATATATGGCAGATTCATCATGGCCTCCCAAAAATTCTCGCGCTGTAGAAGCGCGATCACATCATATCGGTGACTTCCAAATCCTTCTGTTCCAGGTCCTGCGGGGTGACCGGCTTTTTAAAGTGGATAAACCCTTCTACGCTGAAGATGATCAGCGCCACCCAGATGAATACAAACCCTACCAGTTTAGAGGTATCGAACGGTTCCTTGAACAGATACACGCCCTGTAAAAACTGGAAGGTCGGTGTGGCGTACTGCATTAATCCAAGAGTGGAGAGCGGCACACTGCGCGCGGCCGTCGAGAACAGGATCAACGGGATCACCGTAACGATACCCGTCAGCGCCAGCAATGTATTGGTTAAGGGGTTGCTGTGCAGAAAAGCGCCTTTACCGGCCGCATTGGCGGCGATCAGGATCCCCAACGCCGGCAGGAAGATAGCAACTGTTTCCAGCAACAACCCATGCATGACCGGCAGATCGGCCAGTTTCTTGATCAGCCCGTAAAAGCCGAAGGTGGTTGCCAGGATCAGGGAGATCCACGGCAGCTTGCCGGTGCTGATGGTGATATACGCGACCCCGGTAAAAGCCAGCGCGACGACCAGCCACTGCAGCTTGCGCAGTTTTTCACGCAGAAACACCACGCCCAGCAAAACACTGATGATGGGGTTGATGAAATACCCCAGGCTGGATTCAACCACATGCCCGCTGGCGACAGCCCAGACATAGGTGCCCCAGTTGCCGGCCAGCAGCACGCCAGCCAGTACGTAAATCCCAACCCGGCGGGCAGTCAGAGAGGCTTTCAGCACGCCGAATTCTTTGCGCAGCAGGATGATGACCAACACCAGGATAAACGACCAGACGACCCGGTGCGCGGTGGTCTGCACAGCCGGCACATCTGACAATTGATGGAAATACAGGGGGAAGAATCCCCAGATGGAGTAGGCGATCAGCCCGGCGAGAATACCTTTTTTCATAGTCGTCCCAGGAAATGAAGATGAATAATCATATCAGATAATCTACCACCCGGCGTCTGTCAGCCGTTTAATGTCACTCTTCCATCTGTCGTTTTACCACTCCGGGTGGCTGACGGCCAGTTGTTCAGCGTCTGCCAGTTCCTGCGGGGTGTTGAGATTCAAAAAACTCCGCGCGAACGCTGCCGGCTCCAGAGTATTCGACTCCCGCATTTTGATAACACGCACCGCCGGGTGAAAATCCACCAGGCGGCGCTGCCCACCCGCTAATGCAGCGGTGACGGCCGGCAGGCAGGTTGACCGGCGATAAAGCGCGTGCAGCGGTTCTGCCAGGTCAGCGGTAACCGGCAGGACAACATCCGCGTTGTCAGCAATTAGTATTTGGAGTTCTTCTGTCAGCAGAGCAGCGTTGGCAAAGGGCATATCACAGGCCACCACGGCCACCGCTTCATGGCGGGCAAACCGCAGGCCCGTGAGCAGCCCACCCAGCGGACCGGCCCCGGGGATGAGGTCGGGATGGACAGGGAAGCCCAACGCCAAAAGGTCTGGCTCAGCCGGCGCGATCACCAGCAGATCATCGGTCAGCCCGGCCAACCTATCAGCCACTCGTTGGATCAACGGGCGGCCTAAAAAAGGCAGCAGTGCCTTGTTGCTGCCCATCCGTACCGACTTTCCACCGGCCTGAATGACCACAGAAATCATATTCTTACTATAATAAAGGCATTAGTTGTCTTTTACCAGTATTCAGTCAAAGGAGAATATATGCCGGATCCCGATCCACAGTTATTATTCCCGGTTCTGAATCAATATACCTCCGCTTGCCGCGCCAGCCTGCTGCCGGCGCTGCACGCGGTTCAATCCCTGTACGGTTATATTCCCGAATTCGCGGCGGAATCTGTCGCCAGTAAGCTCAAGGTCCCGCTGGCGGATGTATACGGCGTGATTACTTTCTACAGCCACTTCCATACCCAGCCCCCGGCCGCCAAACGCCTGCAGGTCTGCAAAGACCCGGCCTGCGCGCTGAAAACCCGCCCGCGGGTACCAGACGGTGTCTCCATAGAAGAAGTGCCGTGCCTGGGCTTATGCGACCTCGCTCCCGTGGCGGCAGTGGAAGACCGGCAGGCTGCCTGGCTGTCAACCCTCGGCCTGGAGGCGGTGCTGCCATTATCCGGCCGCTTGCACAACAGCCATATCGGCGGGGACGTATCCATCCTGACCCGCAACTGCGGCCAGGGGCAGGTCACCTCGCTGTCTGCTTATCAGGCCAGCGGCGGCTATGCCGGCCTTGAAAAAGCCCTGCGTCTGACACCGGGCGAAGTGATCGCTCAGGTCAAGGCCTCCGGCCTGGTCGGCCGCGGCGGCGCGGCGTTCCCCGCCGGGGTGAAATGGGAAGGCGCGGCTTCTGCCAGTGAAAAGACGCGTTACGTGATCTGCAACGCGGATGAATCGGAGCCGGGTACTTTTAAAGACCGCGTCATGCTGGAGGACGACCCGCACCACATGATCGAAGGGCTGATCATCGCCGCCTATGCCATCGGCGCGCGGACGGGTTATGTGTATATCCGGGTGGAATACGAGGAAGCCTATCACATCCTGCTGGCTGCCCTAGCAGAAGCCCGTCAGGCCGGCTGGCTGGGTGATAACATCCACGGCAGCGGATTTTCCTTTGATGTGGAAGTCCGCCGCGGCGCCGGCGCATATGTCTGCGGTGAGGAGACCGCCCTGTTTGAATCAATTGAAGGCAAACGCGGGCTGCCGCGTATCAAGCCGCCCTTCCCCACCACCTCCGGCTTGTTCGGCAAGCCGACGGTGATCAACAATGTCGAAACTCTCTGCAACATTCCAGAGATCTTGCGGTCTGGCGCAGCCGATTACACCGCGCGCGGCACGCAAAAATCCACTGGTACCAAGTTGTTTTGCGTTTCCGGCGATGTCGTTCACCCCGGACTGTACGAATTACCTTTTGGCGTGACGCTGCGCCACCTGATCTACGATCTGGCCGGCGGAGTGGCGAATCAGCAAGAGTTCGGCGCGGCGTTGGTCGGCGGCGCAGCCGGCAGCTTTGCCTCCGCGGAGGAATTAGACACCCGTCTGTCATTTGAAGATATGCGCGCGGCCGGCCTGGCGCTGGGTGCCGGTGTGGTGATGGTCTTCCACGCGGGCCGCGACCTGCGGCCGATCCTCTCGCGGCTGGCACGATTCTTCGCCGAAGAGTCGTGCGGGAAATGCTTCCCCTGTCAGCTGGGGACCCAGCGCCAACTGGAAATCATGGAGCGGGTGGCAGCCGGTTTGGCAGACGCGGACGATCCCGCCCGCCTGGGCGAGATCGCCCAGACCATGCTGGACGCGTCCATTTGCGGTCTCGGCCAATCCGCCGCCATGGCGATCCAGAGCGCGTATAAACGCTGGCCGCAGCTCTTCGCGGCCGGTGTGGGAGGGAGATAGCGATGGAAGACATGATCCAATTAACCATCGACGATGAAACCGTCAGCGTGCCAGCCGGCACCACCATCTACCACGCCGCCATGGAGGTGGGCGTGGTCATCCCCACCCTGTGCTTCCATGAATATTGCTCAGCCAATGCCCTGTGCCGCGTCTGCGTGGTGGAAGTGGAAGGCAGCCGGGCGCTGGTCCCGGCTTGCGTGGCCAAAGTGTCCGCGGGTATGGTGGTGCGCAGCGATACCCCGCGCGTCCGTGCCACCCGCAAAACGATCTTGGAAATGCTGGCCGCCTCGGTGGATGTCAGCGACTCGGCGGATGTTCTGCGCCTGATGCAGGACTACCATGCCCGCGCTGACCGCTTCCCCGCGGCAGAGCGCCGGGAGCCGGACTTGATCGATGACAACCCGATGTTCGTGCGCGACTATTCCAAATGCATCCTGTGCTGGCGCTGCGTGCAGGTCTGCGCGCAGGATGCCCAGTACACCTTCGCGATCAACTTTACTGGCCGCGGTTACGAAACCAGCATCGGTACTTTTTTTGAGCGGGGACTGACAGAAACAACATGTGTCTTCTGCGGGCAGTGCGTCGCGGTCTGCCCGACCGGCGCCTTGAAAGCGCGCCGTGAGTGGTTGATGGAGGCTAAAGACCATGCTAACGCCTGATAAGATCACCCGGACCGTTTGCCCCTTCTGCGGGGTGGGATGTACCCTGGATTTGCATATTAAGGACAATACGATCTTCAAGGTCACATCTCCGCATAATTCACCGGTCAATCACGGCAACCTGTGCGTCAAAGGCCGCTTTGGCTATGATTTTCTCTACAGTCCGCGGCGGGTCACTACGCCGCTGATCCGGAAAGAAAGACAGGTCGCGGGGCAGCGCAAACCCGCCGCCAGCCTGGCTGACTGGCGCGAAGCCAGCTGGGAAGAAGCGCTGGACTTGGCTGCCGACCGGTTGACTGAGATCTATCAAAAACACGGCAGCGATGCCATGGCCATGTTCTCCTGCGCCAAAGCCACCAACGAAGAGAATTACCTGATGCAGAAGATCTACCGCGCCCTCTTCCGCACCAACCATGTCGATCACTGCACCCGTCTATGCCATGCCGGATCCGTGGTTGCCTTGCAAATGGCCGTCGGCTCCTCCGCCATGAGCAACCCCGCCGGGGATGTGCGCCTGAATGACGTCTTCATCGTGACGGGCTCCAATACCACCGAAACGCATCCCATCATCAGCCTGCAGATGAAAGCCGCCATCGAAAAGAACGGGGCGAAACTGATCGTGGTGGATCCGCGCCGCATCGAGATGGTCAACTACGCCGCTCTGTTCCTGCAGCAAAAGCCCGGCACGGATGTGCCGCTCTTTTCCGCGATGGCGCACGTCATCCTGAAAGAGAAGCTGTACTATCAGCGCTTCATTGATGAACGTACCGAGGGCTTCGCGGAGTTCGCCGCGTCCATGGAGAAATTTACCCCTGAATACGCTGAGAGCATCAGCGGGGTGGACCGGCAGTTGATCATTCAGGCAGCGCGGATGTACGCCGGCGCGAAAAACGCCGCCATCTACTGGGCGCTGGGTATCCCGGAGCACACCCACGGCGTGGAAAATGCCATGTCGCTGATCCACCTGGCTTTTCTAACCGGGCAGATCGGCCGGCCCGGCACCGGGCTCAATCCACTGCGCGGACAGAACAACGTTCAAGGCGCATCGGATTCCGGCGCTATGCCCTGGCACTACCCCGGCTACCAGGTAGTGGACAATGAAGAGAATGCCGCCCGGTGGGAAGCCATCTGGCAGGTAGAACCCGGCGGGTTGAGCCGTAAGCGCGGATTGACCAACACCGAGATCGTCGGCGCCATCGGCCCGGACGGCATCCGTTCCATGTATATCATGGGCGAGAACCCGGTCATGTCTGAGCCGAATGCCAACCATACCCGGCACCAGTTTGAACAATTGGAGTTCTACGTGGCGCAGGATCTGTTCATTAATGAAACGCATCAATACGCGGATGTATTTCTGCCCGCGGCCGGTTGGGCTGAAAAAGACGGCACCTTTACCAACACCGACCGCCTGGTACAGCGCGTGCGTCAGGCAGTCAACGCCCCCGGCAGCGCGCGGCCGGACTGGATGGTCTTGAGCGATATGGCCTTGCGCATCGAAGCCCGCCTGGGCCGCCCGCGCAGCGCGGGGTGGAATTACAGACAGCCCGGCGAGATCATGGAGGAAATGGGGCGCGGCGTGCCGGATTACGCCGGCATCCGTTACAGCCGGCTGGAGAGCGGCGGGTTGGCAGTACCCGTCCCCACCGTGGACCATCCCGGGACACCCGTCTTATTTGAAAGCAGCTTCCCGCGCGGACGCGGCAAGTTCCATCCGCTGGATTACAAACCGCCAGCCGAACTGCCGGATACTGAGTTCCCGTTCACCCTGACGACCGGGCGGGTGCTGGAACACTGGCACGGCGGCACACTCAGCAGCGCTTCGTCGCTGGAGGAGCTTTACAATCAGGCCCTGATGGAATTACATCCGCAAGACGCGGCCCGCCTGGGTTTGCAGGATGGTGAGATTGCGCGGGTCACTTCCCGCCGCGGCAGCATTGAGATCCGCGTAAAAGTAGTAGACCGCACCAGCCCGGGAGTGGTTTTCATCCCATTCTTCTTCGCGCGGGCGGCGGCCAACGTCCTGACCAATGACGCGATCGATCCGCGCGCCAAAATCCCTGAGTATAAAGTTTGCGCGGTCAATGTTGAAAAGCCGGGCGCTCCAGAAAGCGCCAATCGCCTGCCGGGTTACCGGCGGCGCGGCAGGTATTAGGCGGAAAAGCGGTGATATATCCGCTGTGCTAAAATACGCCAGTGGATAAAAATGTGATGACCAAAGTGAAACGTTCGGGTTGGAAAGTTTTGATTCTGGCAGCCCTGGCTTTTTTAACGGCGCAGGCTGGTTGGTTTGGACTGGAACCTCTCCGGGAAAGATCCAGAAATTGGGCAATTATTGCCGGCGCGGGAATGGTTTTATTGCTCGCTTTCCTAATCCTAGTCTACCTGCTGCTTTTTCACCGCGGTCAAAAACGCCTGGCAGATTGGATTGCGCGTCTGCCGGCATGGATCAAGATTCCCATCACTTTGCTGCTGCTGGCCGCGCCGGCGCTGGTCGCGGTATCTCCCCGCTGGGGGGATATGCTGTCATCACCCTGGCTGCGCGCGGAAATGTATCTCACTGTCAGCGCCATCTTGTGGCTGATGTTTTTCTCTCCGCGGGAGGGCTGGCACTCCATCGCCGGATTGATCTTGTGCGCGTCGCTGGCCGCGTATTCCATGGCCGTCGCGGCCTGGCTGGCAACCGTCAGCGCCAACCCCTTCAGCCTCTCCTGGTCTGAAGGCAACCGCTTTTACGATTACTCCATCAGCTTCGCGAAAAATCTCTACAATTACCCGGGGCATCTATCCGTTCCATATGATTCACCCGGCCGGTACGCGTTGTGGGGCTCCTTATTTCTGATCCCAGGCTTGCCCATCTGGGCGCACCGGCTGTGGAACGCGCTGCTCTGGCTGGGGACGCCGCTGCTGCTTTCCGCGCTGCTGTTCCGTCCGGTGAAAAATCGAACCTTGCGCTTCTCTGCCACCCTGTGGGGAGCGCTCTTTATCATGCAGGGTCCGGTTTATCCGCACCTGCTGGTACCTATGATCCTGCTGGCGATTGTTATCCACCGCAAGAACTTCTGGGTTCGTTTGATTGCCGGCGCGGTCATCAGTTTTTACGCGGGCAGCAGCCGTTTCACCTGGGCCGTGCTGCCGGGTATCTGGCTGGTCATCGCTGACCTGGTAGAATACTACCCGCTGCGCGCCGGCAGCTGGTGGAAGCGTTTACTGCCAACGGCCGCGCTGGGGCTGGCCGGGATTCTTCCCGGTATGGATCTTTCCTGGTTCAAAATCGCCAGCGGCACCAGCCTTGTCTCGGAACAACCGCTGCTCTGGAACCGGTTACTGCCCAACCCCACCAACCCGCTCGGGATTCTGCCCGGCAGTCTGCTTGCCATGCTGCCGCTGATGGGGTTGATCCTGTGGGCGATGCTGCGCGCCTGGCGGGTGAATAAACTGGCCGTGCTGGCGATGGCCGCGGCTCTGGCCGGCACCATGGTCATCGGATATACCGCCAGCGTCAAGATCGGCGGCGGGTCTAATCTGCACAACCTGGATATGGCCCTGCTTACACTGCTTTTCATTGCTTCTCTCGGCTTGCAGCAAGTTTCCACTCGGGAGACGGCGGAAAACGAACCAGCGGCTGCTCCTTCCGGCTGGGCGGCAGTTCTGGTGATGCTGGCGCTGCTCCTCCCCGGTTGGGCCAGCTACCGGAATGCCCGGCCGGCGCAAAATTTCAAGCCGGCTGATATCGCGGAAGCGATGACAGAGGTCAAACAGGCGGTCGCGCAGGCAAATACACCGGACGGCCAGATCCTATTCCTGGACCAGCGCCAGTTACTCACCTTCGGCAACATCCAGGGCATCGAATTGATCCCTGAGTATGAAAAGAAATACATGATGGATAACGCCATGGGTAACAACGCGGCGTATTTCTCCGGCTTTTATAATGACCTCCGCGACCACCGCTTCGCGTTGATCATCAGCGATGTTCAAAAACCGATAATGCAGGATGCCAGCGAAGGTTTTAGCGAAGAAAATAACGCCTATGTCCGCTGGGTCTCTATACCCCTGTTGGAGTATTACCGTCCGATCTACACGAACAACCGCATCAACCTGATGCTGCTGGTCCCAACGGATTAGACTGGCCGGCGGGCAGGCAGCCAGACAGTAAAACAGGCGCCTTTGCCCAACTGCGAGGCGGCTGAAACTTCCCCGCGGTGTTTTTCAACGATGCCGTGCACAATGTACAACCCGATGCCGGTACCGGGTACCTCTTCATGGATGGCATTGGATCCGCGGAAGAAGCGGGTGAACAGCAGCGGCAGGTCTTCGCTGGGGATGCCCATACCGCTGTCTTCTACCTTGACTGTGATGCCCTCATTTTCCCGCGTCGCGGTGATCTTCACCCTGCCGCCGGTTGGGGTAAATTTAACGGCATTGCCGATCAGGTTACCAAAAACCTGTTTCAGCGCGTTCTCGTCCGCTTCGATCTTCAAGCCTTTCCCGCGCGGCGCGGGCTCTTCCAGCGCAAACTGGATATCTAAACTCTTGCCGCGCGCGGCGATCAAGGCATGGTCCGCGGAATCCCGCAGCAGGTGTGCCAGATCAAAGGCGCGGTAATGCAGCGTGGTTTGGTTATTCTCCAACCGGCTGGCGGTTAGCAAGTCCTCCACCAGGGTGCGTTCACGCGTCAACTCGTTCTTCATAATGCCCCAGTACTCATCGAATTCCTCCGGGGTGGGGGAAGCGTCGATCAGCTCCTTCATCAGCATCATGGTAGCCACCGGCGTGCGTAATTCATGCGTTGCCCGGTTGATAAAATCAGATTTCATCTGCTCCAGGCGCACCCGTTCAGAGATATCCCGCACGATCGTGGTGACCTCTTCTTCACCGCTCTTTATAAAGCGGGCTTCATAGAAGGATGTCGCGCCATTCGGGGAGAGTGAGTATTCCAGGGTTTGGATCTCTCCGGTTTCCAGGGCCCGGTCAATTGAATACACGGCTTGCTCGGACAGTTCGTTGCCTAGCACCTCGCGCAGGTTCGCGCCGATGATCCGATCCGGGCTCAGGATGAGCGAGCGCGGCGTGCTGGCTTTGAAATCCAGAAAAGTGCCGTCGCGTTTAATGCGGAAGATCAAGTCCGGCACGGCGCTTAACAATGCCCGATTGCGCGCTTCACTTTGCAGCAGACTGCTCTCCATCTGGCGCCGCATCAAAGCGTTGGAGATGATATCACCCACCATGTGGATCATCAGAATGCTGTCCTGCGACCAGTAGCGTTGATGGGAGACTGAATCGAAGCCCAGGAAGCCGGATAACTTTTTATTCAAATGGATCGGCACGACCAGGATGGATTGAATGGACTGCTCCTGCAGGATCTCGCGTTCCGCCTTCGCTTCATCCGTCATCTCAGAAACGATCGGTATGTAAACATCCTCATTCCTGCTCAACTTCGCGATCCACCACGGGAATATACTCCAGGGCAAGTCTTGCAGCATCTCAATGGCCGGTTCCACCCCTTCGGCGCACCACTCGTGGGTGTTGCTCATGGTTTGCTTCTCGTCATCAAACAGGAAGAGATAACTGCGGTCCACCTTTTCAAAACCACCAACTAAACCGAGAACAGCATTGATTTCCGGGTCGATCATATCGGTTGGCAGGTTAATAAAGCGGGTGGAGCTGGTAGTCAGGATCTGTTCGAACTGGTTGCGGTACTCCAATAAAGCGGTTTGGCGCTGGCGTTCCTGTTCAGCCGCCATCCGTTCGGTGGTGCTGCGGCTGATGCCGATCAATACATCCTGGTTTCCCCAGCGGCCAGGCGCCACGCGAGTCTCCACCGGTAATAAACTGCCGTCCTTGCGCTGCAGCGGGACCGGGCAGCTGATTAAAGTGCCTGCCAGCATCTCTGAGACGATCCGAAAAGCTTCTTCCCGCCTATCCTCTGGATGAACAGCCAGCACGCTGGCATCCTTCAATTCCTCCCGGGTGTACCCCAATTGTTCCAGCACCTGCTGGTTCACCTGGATGATTCGCGCAGATTTATCCAGGACGAAGATCAAATCCTGCAGGGAATCGAACAAGGTCTGCAGTTCATCGCGGCTGTCTTTCAGCTCCTGCTGCACCTGAAACCGCACAACCAGGTTGCCAATGCTGCCGGCCAGGTTTTCCAGGGCATGCCGCCGCGCCGAGGAAATTTCCGACAAGGTATGGGATGCCACGTTGATGCACGCCACCACCCGCTCATCCGCGACCAACGGGATCATCGCAAAGGAGGTGAATTTCTCCTTCCGTACAAATGAGTCGTTGAGAGCTTGAACCATGGCACGATTGAAATATACCGGCTGTCCAAGCATGACCATCTCATATTGCGGGGTTCCAACCTGATACGTATGAGCCTGCTCTCCAAAATTCTGCGCCACGCCCTGGTACGTAAACAGATCCAGCATACCGGTCGCTGGTGAAAGTAAATAGATCCCGCCCGAGTCCATACCGCAAACCTGGATGGCCAGGTTCAACAGGGCCGGCAGTGCCTCATCCAGCGTAGTGCGCTGGGTCAGGATGGATGCCAGCTTGCGTTCTACCACCGCAATCTCATCGTTATGCCGCAGCGGGGAGATCTCATGCGAGATTCCCAACAGACCTGTAACTTGGCCTTCAGAATCCTTGATCGGGGTTTTCAGCGTCTCCACCAGGACCGGCACGCCCTGCGCGTCTGTAATGTATTCATCGAAACGGCTGCTCTGGCCGGTCTCAAATACCTGCTGATCTTGTTGACGAAAGGTCCTGGCTGCTTCTGCCGGGTAGAGATTCAGGTCGGTCTGGCCGATGATCTCTTTCAGCGGCTTGCCTACCTGGCGGGCCAAGCTGGAGTTTCCACCCTGATAGACACCACGCGTATCTTTGATAAAAACGATGTCAGTGAAAAAGTCCAGTATTTCTGAGATCGTCCCAAAATAATCCATTGGATTAACGGGTGGCTTTAACATGCTGCCGAATCCTTTCATCTGAACCTGCTGTGGAAAAACCTATCCTGATGTAGGCAATAGTCTGTATCGGTTTAAAGTTTACGCCGGCTTGGGCAGAATGGACAGTTGGTGGAGTTTCTCGCTCTCGCTGATGATCTGGGTGAAATGGTCGGTAAAATGCTCCACCACAACCGGATCAAATTGCTTGCCGGCCAGCGACCGGATGATCTGCAGCGAATTCTCTTCCGAGATGGCTTCTTTATACGGCCGTTTGGTTGTCAGGGCATCATAAACGTCCACGATCGCGAATATCCGCACGGCGATCGGGATCTGCTCGCCCGCCAGGTGATTTGGATACCCCTTGCCGTCCCAGCGCTCGTGGTGCATCAGTGGAATATCGGCCGCTTCATTTAAGATCGGGATGGCCGAGAGCATCTGGCTGGCTACCAGCGGATGCTGCCGCATTAACTCCCACTCCTCGGCATTCAGCGGGCCCGGTTTATTTAATACCTTATCCGGGATGGCCAACTTGCCGATATCATGGAGGAATGAGCCTTTGTACATAGCTTCCAGGAAGGGGTCATCGGTGTAGCCCATGGATTTTGCCAAGGTGACGGCCAGATTGGCCACGCGGGTTGTATGCCCGACGGAGCGCTCATCCATCATCTCAACCGAATACGCCCATTGCTTGAAGCGTTCAAAAGAAAAGCTGGAATCAGACTCGATGATCGCGCGACGCATACCGGTCTTTACCCGCCGTAATATGGACTTGATGCGCGCTGCCAGGATGGTCGAATCCACCGGCTTGGTGATATAGTCTTCCGCCAGGCTTAAGCCGGCCAGGGTATTGGCGTCATCATTTAGCGCGGTCAGGAAGACAACGGGGATGAACTGGGTCACCGGGTCGACTTCCAGCGCCTTCTTCACCTGGAAGCCGGTCATCTTCGGCATGTTGATATCCATCAAGATCAGGTCCGGACACTCCGATTGCGCTTTGGCAATCCCGGTCACGCCATCTGTGGCAGCGATGACGGTAAAATCCGCCTTGGTTAGTAACCTGGATATACCAAAGAGAAAATTGGCGTCATCGTCAATGACAAGCAGCTTGGGGTTTTCAGCCGGGCGGTCAGTATTCGGGTTGTCCACAGATGAATCTTCTTCCACTTACAGATTCCTGATTCTTAATAACATTATAACGGTTACCTAACATATGAAAAGCGCTTCTCGCACGAATATAACGTGATAACCGCGCTTAAGTTGGAAAATACGTAGGTACACCAATATTTTTTATCATACCACCACAGCCAGAATCAGCGCGGTTTATTTTATCAAGCTGGATATTGCCGTATAAACCAGCAAACCAGCCATGACCCAGTTGAAGACGCGATAATAGCGGTTCAGCCAGCGGCGGAACAAGTGCCCACCCAGCGCCCAGAGAATACAGGAGACGAAAGCCACCAGGGCCAGTCCGACCGCGAAGCCGGTGATCTGCCAGCCGCCTTTGAATAAGTCGATAATGAAAAGTGAGTAAACTGTGATGCCGTAAATGATCACCTTGACATTCAGCAGCGTCATGATAAAACCGCCCCAGTAAGTGTTGATGGATTTGCCTGCGTGGGCATCATCCGCCGGTTTTGAAAATGCCACCAGTCCCGCCAGGATGACCAGGTAGACGGCACCGAGTAAGTTGAGCCAGAAATGGCTGTCCGGCAGCAGGCTGACCAGGGTCAAGTTCAGAAAGCCGCTGGCCAGCATCATCACCACAAACCCGCTGAAGATGCCAAGGATGTATACCAGTGTTTTGCGGAACCCATCCCGCATGGCATTGGTCATCGAGGTGATATTGTTCGGGCCCGGTGTGAAGGTGGTGACGAAAACATAAATCAAGAAAGGCGCGATCTTTTCCACAACTAATCCTCCGCGAATAATGAAATAATATAGCACAGATTCCACCTGAATAGTCTCATTCGCTCTTCCCGGAATCCTCTCCACCCGGTTTCGTTGTATACTGCAGGCATGCGGTATATCAGAGGAATATTATGCAGCTAAGACCGCTCGGCAACTCGGGTTTACAGGTGTCTGTGGCCGGTTACGGCTGCGGCGGGTACTGGGGATTGCCGTCCTTCGCGGAGGTACAGGCCGAAACGCTGGTGCGGACCGCGCTGGCAGGCGGCATCACCTTTCTGGATACGGGTTCCAGCTACAGCAACGGGAACGCGGAACCCAGGCTGGGCCGCATCCTGGCGCAAGTGGATACCTCGCAACTGGTGATCGGCACCAAAGCCGGCACGGTCTATGCTGACGGCCGCCTGTATAAAGACTATTCTGCAGCCTCCCTCCGCCGGCAGGTGGAAGCCAGCCTGCGCAACTTACAGATAGAGCAGATCCCGCTGGTGCAGCTGCACGGCATCCCGCCGGGAGATCCCCGTCCGCCGCTGGAAGCATTATGCCAGCTGAAATCCGAAGGGAAGATCCGCCTGGTTGGCGCTTCCTGTGACGGCGCTGACCTGGAACGCGCGCTTGCCACCGGTTTACTGGATGTGGTCATGTTGACCTACAACCTGTTGACGCGGTCAGCCAGCCGGCAAATCACGTTGGCACAGTCCCGCGGATGCGGCATCCTGATCAAATCTCCCATGGCACACACCCTCTACAGCCCGGAGATCTTTCGTCTGCGCCGCCGCAGCGACATTTGGAACCTGCTGCGGGTGCTGAAGAATTACCCCGCGCAGATCTGGCAGGGCCGCAAGTTCGGCTTCCTGAACCACTTACCTGACATCAGCGCGCACGCAGCCGCCCTGCTCTTCGCGCTGCACGACCAGGCGTCCTGCGCGGTGATCGGTACCACCAGCCCGCAGCACCTGACCGAAAATATCCGCGCCTTCGAGCAGCAATTGCCGCCAGATGTGCGTACACGCATCGAAGCAGCTTAATATTTCTGGAGATCGCATGAGTAGAGAGATCAATGAATTCCTGGCCGGGCGCCGTTTCGCGGTGCTGGGCGCTTCGCAAACCAGTCACAAGGTTGGCAATTCCATTGTCGCTGACCTGGTGAAGAAGGGCTACAGCGTCTATGTAGTCCATCCTTCCGCGGATGAGATCGACGGACATAAATGTTATGCCAGCCTGGCGGAGTTAAAGGGGATGGTGGATGGGGTGATCCTGTGCATCCCCCCGGAGAAGGCGCTGCCGGTGGTAGAGGCGGCAGCGCAGGCCGGCATCAGCCGGCTGTGGCTGCAGGAAGGGTCTGAATCGCTGGAAGTGCTGGCGGCTGCTTACGCTGCCGGCATGTCGGTAGTGGTGAATCGCTGCATTATGATGTACACCAGAGATATTTCCTGACCCGGCATACCATCCGGTGTTTTCTTAAAAACCACGGCGTCAGCAGAAAATCGCTATTTGGCGCGGTCGTTGGTGATCAGGATCTTCAGGGCTTCCACCGCCAGGCGGATGACGCCGTCCGGGTCAAATTCAGCCATGTGCTTCGCTTCTGTCCCATCCGCTTGCTCAGCCAGGTCGTCCGCGTTGATGATCAACATCGCGCCGCCGGCCCGCTTGTGATATACGGCTGACAGGATGAACAGCGCCGCGGATTCCATCTCGGAGCAGATCGCGCCGCCAGCAATAAAGGCTTTCCAGCGGGCTTCCAGCGCGGGTGCCAACGGCATGCGGTTGCGCTCCACCTCACCGTAAAAGGAATCCTTACTTTGCGCGATGCCGACGTGGTGGCGCATACCCAGGCGCCGGGCAGCTGCGCGCAGAGCCGCCACAACGTCCGGATCGGCCACTGCCGGAAATTCGATCGGCAGATACTGAGAAGTGGTACCCTCATCCCGAATGGAGCCGGTGACGATGGCGATATCGCCCATGCGGGTGTACGGCTGCATAGCGCCGGAAGAACCCACGCGGATGAAGGTTTCCGCGCCGGCATCCACCAATTCCTCGATCGCGATCGCCGCGGATGGGCAGCCAATGCCAGTGGACGTGACAGACACTTTTTCTCCCAGCAACGTTCCCGTCCAGGTGACATACTCACGGTTCTGGGCGATGAACTGCGGGTTGTCAAAGTAAGCCGCTATTTTCTCGCAGCGGCCCGGGTCGCCCGGGAGAAGCACATATTTGCCAATATCCCCGCTGGTGATATGCAAATGGAATTGCTGGCCTTCTTCATTCTTCATGGGAGTCTCCTGTCAGACCTGAATTATAAAAGAGATTTCTCGGGTTGCGGCCGGCTATTTTGGCGAAGATTGTGTGCCTGTATAGAGAAACTACCTACGCGCAACCTGCAGCCGCGCGCCGCGCGGAGGCCAGTGGGTGAGGGGTGGTAAAATACTTGCGGTTATTATCTACAATAAACATTAAACGAGGTGCCAAGTGGCTGCAGCCAAACGAAATTCGCAACTGAATACCATTTTGCAGGTTCTGGCAGGTGTCCTGCTCACGCTGGGAATGGTATATGTGACTTTTTATTTCTTACAGAAGAACCTTTCGCGGGAAGCAGCGCGCTCCGCCGCGGCCACCCAGCAAGCGCAGCAGGCGTCCGCGGTGCAGGAGGCAAAACAATGGTCTACGCCGCCTGAGATGACCATCCAACCCGATAAAACTTACCTGGCGACCTTCACCCTGCAAAAAGGCGGACAGTTTGTGATGCAGCTATACCCGGATAAGGCTCCCATCACCGTGAACAGTTTTGTGTTCCTGGCCCGGCAGGGCTTCTTCGACGGCACGACCTTCCACCGCGTGCTGGAAGGTTTCATGGCGCAAGGCGGTGACCCGACCGGTACCGGCATGGGCGGACCGGGATATGAGTTCCAGAATGAGGACAGCGACCTGACCTTTGATAAAGCCGGAGTGGTGGCGATGGCCAATGCCGGGCGTGACACCAACGGCAGCCAGTTCTTCATCACCTTCGCGCCGGCCGAGTTTCTGAACGGCGATTACACCATCTTCGGCCAGGTGACCAGCGGTATGGATGTGGTCAACGGCATCACCCGGCGCGACCCGCAAACCCAGCCGGATTACACCGGTGATGTGATCGCCACGGTGACCATCAGCGAGCAGTAGACTTCCATTAACTAAATCGAACCGGATACCCGCGGGTATCCGGTTTTTGATTCTCATTTTGGTCTGGTCGCTGCAAAAGGGCCATTCCGCTGACTTTCCTAAATGAAGTCAATTATTACAGGTTGCGCAGCAGGATTTCCGCGATGGTCAGGCCGTGGCGCGTTTTCAGTTCGCTGTTCATCATCTGGATCTGCTTGCGCGGTGAATAAAAAGCTTCGCTCCAGCCGTAGCCGGCGCAGGCGGTATCCGCGATGAAATTGCCGTGCGCGTCCACCCCCCACCAGGCACGGTATTCCTGCTCCAGCGCGGGATCTATATGCAAGTCCGGGCGGTTGATATGCGCCGAATAATAATAATCCGGCGGCAGCGCGTTCAGCAGTGTTTCGAAGACGTGCACCCGCACCCGCGCCTGACTGGCAACCGGTGCGGCGGCCAGCCGGCACAATCCGCGGATGGTGGTCAGCGGGGCGATCACTTCTACATGTTGCAGGTGTTCAAAGCGCTCTGAGATGCGGGCGATCACTTCTTTCATCACCAGCCCGCTGGCGATACTGTCCGCGATAAAGGCTACCCGAATCTTGTCTTTCTGGCCTTTATCCAGATCTTTGTCTTTGAAAATTCCCAACTCCACTTTGCGGTTATAGACCGGCACCGAGGAATCAAACACATGGTGGGCATCCAACAGGATCTCGTCACAATAATGGCCGTAATTCGCGTGCAGGGCTTCGGCGACGCCGTACTTCAAACCCTCGCGGGCGATCGGGAAAACAGCCAGGTTCTCCTGCTGCCGGGGTCCGACTGTGGAAGCGAGCGGCGCGGCGCCGATCAGGTATCTGGTGGCCCGGTCGATCCAGGACGTCCGTTCGGCGCCCATCATCAGCTGGCCGGGTAATTTCACTTTTTTGCCAACCAGCGCGGCTGCCTGGGGTACTTCCAGTAAATCCACCAGATGCCGATCCAGCACCGCCTCGCGCAGGTAGATAAAGGCCGCGGTGTACGGGTTGTGGTACAACACCAGGTCCAACCCGCCGTCGCCTTGCAGAGAAAGGCGCGCCGGGCGATAAAAACCGCTTCCCCCGATAGTTGTTTCGCTGGGAAGCGGCTGCTCCATGTCAACATGGCCGGTCAATGGGTTGGATGGATCCTCCTCAAATGAGAATGGATGCTTGATGTTCGTCATTCAACCTCCGACCGTACCAATAGGTTAATCACTGATATTCACGACAAGCTATTTTACCGCATTCTCATCAACCAGCTAAATCTGCGGCGGTAAATAGCGGTAACGCTGACGGAATGGCAGCGTGAACAGCAGGCCGGCGAAGAATCCGCCGATATGCGCCATGTAAGCCACCCCGCCGCTCGCGCCGGCATTGGCCAGGCTGCCAGCGCCGCTGATCAACTGGATCACGATCCAGAATCCCAACGCCACCCAGGCCGGTACCGGTGTGACAGAGCGCAGGATCAGCATATAGACCCGGCCGCGCGGGAAGAGCAGCAGATAAGACCCCAGCACGCCGGCGATGGCGCCGGACGCCCCGAGGTTGGGAATACTGGAATTGGACATGAAGATGTATTGCGCGAAGGTCGCCGCCACGCCGCACAGCAGGTAGAAGAACAGGAAACGGATGTGCCCCATGCGGTCTTCCACATTATCGCCAAAGATCCCCAGGTACAGCATATTGCCCAGCAGATGCATCCAACCGGCGTGCATGAACATGGAAGTAAAGATGGATAGGAAGCCAATGCCGGGGTCTTGCGTCAGGCGGGCCGGAATGAATGACCAGTAATTAATGAAAGCATCGCCGCCTGCCAGTTCCAGAAAGAACACCAGCAGGTTGACCGCGATCAATAAATACGTCACGAAGGGGAAAGTCCGGCGAGCCCGGTTGTCATCACCAATTGGCAGCATAATCCTCCAAAAAGACAGTAAAAAAATACAGGCTAATTATACAACCCTGATACAAAACGGTCCCGCGCGTGTACGCGGGATGTTACAATTTTATAAAGGAGTACAAATGACAATTCGTCCCATCGTATCAATTTCAGCCAGCCGGCCGACCGTGGAAGGCGCGGGGGTTCACCTGAACCGGGCTTTTGGTTTTGGTAAAACCAAAGATTACGACCCATTCCTGCTGCTGGATGATTTTCGCGGAGATGATCCGGATTTGTACCAGGCCGGGTTCCCCTGGCATCCGCACCGCGGGATTGAGACCATCACCTACATGCTGGAAGGCTCGGTGGAGCACCAGGACAGCCTGGGTAACCGAGGCATCATCGGCGCGGGTGATGTACAGTGGATGACAGCCGGCAGCGGTATCATCCATCAGGAAATGCCCATCCCCGGGGCAGACGGCCGCATGGGCGGCTTTCAACTCTGGGCTAACCTGCCGGCCAATCAAAAGATGATGAGGCCGCGTTACCGCGATGTGCGCGCCGCGGATATCCCGGTGGTGCCGTTGCCGGACGGCGGTTCCGCACGGGTGATCGCGGGTGAAGTGGCCGGGGTGCGTGGCCCGATCGGCGAGGTGGTGATCATGCCGGAATATCTGGACGTCCGCCTGCCAGCCGGCGCCAGCTTCCAACACGCCATCCCCACCGGCCATCATGCCGCGGCGTACGTGCATGCCGGGTCCGGGTCCTTCAACCCGCAAGACGCGCGCGCAGCCGCCAACCACGACCTGGTTCTCTTTGGAGAAGGGGATGAAATACAGGTTCGCGCCGGCACGGACGGCCTGAGCTTTCTGTTGATCTCCGGCAAGCCGTTGAACGAACCGGTCGCCTGGTACGGCCCGATCGTGATGAATACCGAGGAAGAGATACAGCTGGCCATGCGCGAGCTGCGCAATGACACATTTATCAAAAGCGGAGGATGATCATGACAAGGCAACCAGTAACCAGCCCACAGGCACCCGCGGCCATCGGCCCATATTCGCAGGCCGTCTGGTGCGGTGACATTTTGTACTGCTCCGGGCAGACGCCCATTGTGCCAGCCACCGGAAAACTGGTGGAAGGCGATATCGCGCAGCAAACCCGCCAGGCTTTTGAGAATTTACGCCAGGTGCTGGCCGCCGCCGGGTTGGGGATGGAGCAAGTGATCAAGTGCAATGTCTACCTGGTGGATATGGCGGATTTCAGCGGGATGAACGCTGAATACCAGGCCCAGTTCACCGCGCCGTACCCGGCCCGCACCACCGTGGCGGTCCATCAGCTGCCGCTCGGCGCGCGGGTGGAGATCGAACTGGTTGCCCGCAAGTAAACTGACCGCTTGACGCCAGTTGGGTTGCCCGGTATACTCCTCCATGCTCATTTATTGAGTAGTATTTTGTTGAGGAGTTCGCGTTGAAAAGCATCCTACCCACCCTGTTGCTGGCAGCGCTGCTGGCAGCCTGCGCCCCTGCCAGCCCCGTTACCACCCCCCAGGCGGCTGTCAACCCAGAATCGGCACCGGTCGAGCTGACCGTCCTGGCGGCCAGTTCTCTGACTGAGCCATTCAGCGAGATCGGCGTGCTGTTTGAAGCCGCCCATCCCGGCGTGAAGGTGAACTTTAGCTTTGCCGGCTCACAACAGCTGGCGCAGCAGATCAGTGAAGGCGCGCCGGTGGATGTCTTCGCCAGCGCCAGCCAGAAACACATGGACGCGCTAGTCAGCAGCGGCCAGGTGGATGCCGTGGAACAGGTCGTCTTCGCGCGCAACCGCCTGGTCGTCATCCTCCCACGGGATAATCCCGCTAATCTTCAGTCTCTGGCAGACCTGGCACGCCCCGGCATCAAAGTGGACCTGGCGGCCGCGGAAGTCCCGGTCGGCAAATACAGCCTGGAATTTTTGGAACACGCGTCGCTGGACCCGACCCTTGGCGCGGGATACAAAGACGCCGTATTAGCCAATGTGGTTTCGTATGAAGATAATGTCAAAGCCGTCCTGACCAAGGTCGCGCTGGGCGAAGCTGATGCCGGCATCGTTTACACCAGCGATGTCTCAGGGAAAGAAGATGCCATTCAACAGATCGCGATCCCCGAAGACCTGAACGTGATCGCGTCCTACCCCATCGCCGCGCTGAACCAGTCCGCCCGGCGAGAGTTGGCGCAGGCTTTTGTGGAGCTGGTGCTCTCGCCCGCGGGTCAGGCCGTGCTGGCAAAGTACGGCTTCATTCCCGCAGAGTGAAAACCCATCCAGCTGCCGCATGCCCGGAGAGTACCTCTCCGGGTTTTTCATTTCTTCACACCTGGTTCTTCGGTATCGGGTGTTTGACCTGATCGCGAGCAGCCAGTTGATTCACCGCCACGCGGCTTTATAACCTTGCTAAGCCGCCGCGGCACCCCGCGTGTTATGATTGCGGAAAGATTCAAACCCATGACGCAAAAACGTGTATCCATTTTCCGGCAGCCCTTCAACGGGCTTTCTCACCTGATCGGCGCGATTCTGGCTGTTTTCGGATTGGGATATCTGCTCTTCCGCGGCTGGGGGAATGCCGTGCGGGAGGTCTCTTACGCCCTGTACGGCATCAGCCTGGTGTTGATGTTCGCCGCCAGCGCCACCTATCACCTGGTCGATTCAAATGACCGGGTGATGCTCTTCCTGCGCAAACTGGATCACAGCGCTATCTATCTGCTGATCGCTGGCACATACACCCCGATCTGCCTGATCTACCTGACCGGGTTCTGGCGGGTGGGTTTACTCAGTATCGTCTGGGCTTTTGGCCTGATCGGAATCATCGTCAAGCTCTTTGTGATCCGCGCACCGCGCTGGACAACCGCCGGAATATACCTGGTGATGGGCTGGCTGTGTCTGCTGGCGATCGGCCCGATCGTGCGCGCGCTGCCGGCTGACGCCTTCATCTGGCTGGTTGCCGGCGGCTTATTCTATACCGTGGGGGCGGTCATCTACATCACGAAGAAGCTGGATTTCTACCCCGGCGTTTTTGGTTTCCATGAGGTCTGGCACATTTTTGTGCTGTTAGGCGCGTTCAGCCACTACCTGCTGATCGCCCTGTTCACCGCCTGAAACTCCCTACCCGGTTAGCTTAGCACCACGCAGCGCATGGACATAGACCCCATGCTGACGCGCTCATTCACAAAACTGACCTTCCTGGCCGTCCCGCCAGCCCCCAGCACATACAGCAGCGGTAAATAGTGTTCGGCGCTGTTGATGGAAAGGTCCGCGGCCCGGCCGGCTTTTTCATACGCTACCAGGGCGGCATGATCACCCGCTGTTATCCAGTCCGCCGCCTGCTGATCAAACTCCACCGCCCAGTCGTACGCCATCTCTCTCCACTGGATCAGCCGCAGGTTGTGGACGATATTCCCGCTGCCCAGGATCAAAATCCCCTGTTCGCGCAGCGCCGCCAGCTCCTGCCCAACGCGGTAATGGTAGGCCGCGTCCCGGTTTCGGTCCAGGCTAAGCTGCAGCACGGGGATATCGGCTTGCGGGTACATCTGGCACAGCACCGACCAGGTGCCGTGATCCAGCCCCCAGGATAAGTCCAGCTGGGCATCGCCGCTCTTGATCAAGCGCCGAACTTCCTGCGCCAACGCGGGATCACCCGGAGCCGGGTAGGTGCGGGCGTACAACTCATCCGGAAAGCCGTAAAAGTCATAGATGGTGCGCGGACGTTCCATGGCGGTAACACCCAGTCCGCGGGTTTCCCAATGGGCGGATATGCACACGATGCCGCGCGGGCGGGGTAAAGCGGCAGCCAGCGCGCGCCATCCGCGGCTGTACTCGTTGTCTTCAATGGCGTTCATCGGGCTGCCGTGCCCCACAAACACCACTGGCATGGTTTCTGTCATTTTATCTCCTGAAAGGGTAAAGCAGCCGCGCGCATCAACCCGCGGCCGTCAGACCACTCACCTGAATAGATCTCAATTATCAATATGCCGGCGGCGGCTCGTCCTTGGCCAGGCGCAAGATCTGGTTGGTGGTCATGTAGAGGTAGATCGGGGTGAAGACCACGATCAGCAGAGCCAGGATGATCTCATAGAAATTCATCTGGATAAAGGGCAAGCGAATCAGCTTGGCCGGGTTGAAGTAAACAAAGATGCTGGCCGCGATGGCAAGAATGCGCAATTCGGTCGGCCCGATGTAGGCGAAGGAGATCTGAAATTCACGTGAGGTGAAATTCGCCAGGGAGGTGTACAGCGCTAACAAGATGTAGATCAGGTTGACGCCCCAGGCCAGTTCCAGGCGCCCGTAACCGGAAAAAGCCAGCCCGGTCAGGATGAAGGTAATGCAAATCGCGTCCACGCTGTGATCCAGGAAGTAGCCGTAGCGCGGGCGTTCGATCTTGCGGTAACGCGCCAGGGTGCCGTCCAGGCTGTCGCCGAACCAGTTGATCACAAACCCCAGCGCCGCGATCCACAGGAAGAATGGGTGCTTGCCGGCCAGCAGATAACTGACGCCGGTGACCACAGCGCCAAAAACGCCGATCAACGAAAGCACATCCGGGTTGATCCAGCGCGGCATGCGGGCAGAAAACCAGAGCAAGACCCGCTTTTCCACCGCGCCGGTAATGCTCTGGATGATGCGCTTATGCTTTACTTTATCTTTATCTTTGGTCTTGGTTTTCTTAACGCGGATCTTTGCCACAGTTAGCTCCTTAGGATGGCACATCTGACAAACGATTTGGCCAGACCGGGTAGAACATGGACCAGTACGTCAGGTCCCTGGCGATGTGCGCTTCTACGATACTTAAAACCCTGCCCACATTCACAAGTTGTTCTTCATCCGGGTCAGATAAATGTTCCAGCGGTACCGGGTCGCTAGCCATCAGGGTGTAGCGGCCGTTCGCTTCCGTCTGGCACAGCACCACGCGCACTTCCGCGTTTGTTTTTAAAGCCAGGCGGATATACCCGACCGGCAAATTCGAAGGCTGACCGAAGAACAGCGGGTGCAGCGGAGAATCCTCGTACGGCCGGTCCATTCCGGTCAGCACGGTGCCGCCCTCCTGCAAGGTCCGCATGGCTTGCCGGAGCGATGAAATGGAGATCGGGGTGAGGGTGATGTTATTCACCTCCCGCAACCGGTTCTGCCAGCGGTATCCGCGGCCGGGGTTGGGGTATGAGAGCACCTGCATCCGCAGGCCGTGGTTGGCGGCGGCACGCGCGGTCAGGTCAAAGTTGGAATAATGCGGCAGCACCAGCAATTGCGACCGGCTGCGCGCCTGGCTGACCGGGATCAGCTGCCCAAAGCTGGGGTCGATCGTAACCAGCCGGTCGGTGCCACGCGGATTTTGAACATTGCGGTAGTAATCATACAACGCGCGGCCGTTGTGGCTGAAGAGAGCCGCGGTGAGTTCAGTCAATTCTGCGCCGGTGGCCTGGCAGCCGCCAGCCACCCACAAATTACAGCGGACCGTCCGCGTCATGGGGGAAGCCAGGTTGGCAGCCATTTTCCTGCCCAACGCGTCCGCCAGCGCGTGACCCTGCCGCGGCAGCAGGGTTCGTGAAAGCCCCATTACCGCCAGCATTCCCAGAGGTCCGTTGATGATATCTTGAAGTTTCATAGTGGTAGGTTTACCTCGCGCCAAATGATGTACAATCACAAAAGTACGAGGCGGCAGTTCATTATAACAAAAATCGGGGTCGCAGCCGTTTTGGAAAGGGTCTACATGAAATCCTCTGAATTACAGTTGCTCGAGACCATTCGTACCTTTCTGGCAGAGAATCGCAACCCGGCGGTGAAAGAAAAATACGCGCGGTATTTCGTGGAAGGGTATGACCCCTACGGGACAGACCAAAAATTGCTGGAACAAGAGCGTCAGAAGTGGTTTTCGGCGTATGACAGCCAACTTGGGCTGGACGGCTTCCTTAACCTGGGTGACCTGCTGGTCGCCAGCGGTAAATATGAGGAAATGTTTCTGGCTTTCTGGTTCGTTACCCGTTACCCGCAGCACCTGAGTCCGGCCGTCTTCCCGCGCATGGCGGCCTGGCTGGAAAACGGCATCTGCAACTGGGCCATGGTGGATTCATTCAGCATGGATGTGTGCGCGCCGTTTCTGCTGAAAAAAGTCGTCGGGCTGGATGCCCTCGCGGCCTGGCGCCGCTCCCCCTCCAAGTGGATGCGCCGCGCGGCCGCGGTGACGTTGATCCGCCCGGGGAAGAACGGCCTGCCCGCGGCTGAGATACTGGAGTTCATCCGGCCCATCATGCTGGATGAGGAAAAAGTGGTGCGGCAGGGGTTGGGCTGGCTGCTGCGGGAACTGTGGAAGATCGACCGCGCGCCGGTGGAAGACTTTCTGCTGGAATACAAAGATACCTGCGGCCGCTTGATCATCCAGTATGCCACCGAAAAGATGACAGCGGAAGAAAAAGCCCGCTTTAAACGGACGAGCGGGAAAGCGGTAAAATCAACCCATCTCCCATCCAAGTAGAAAATAAGGACATCACCGTAGATGAAAATGAAAACCATCGGACTGATCGGCGGAATGAGCTGGGTATCCACGCTGGATTATTACCGTTTGCTCAACCAGGGAGTGGCGGAGCGGCTGGGCGGATATCACTCCGCGCGCATCCTCCTGGATTCGGTGGATTTCGCGGATATCGAAGCCCTGCAGGTAGCCGGGGACTGGCAGACCGCCGGGCAATTGCTGGCGCTCAGCGCGCGGCGGTTGGAGCAGGCCGGCGCTGACGGCATCGTCCTTTGCACCAATACCATGCACGAATGCGCCGCGCAAATCCAGGGTGCCGTTCGCGTCCCTTTTCTGCACATCGCCGACGCCACCGGTGAAGCCGTCCAGAGCGCCGGGCTGCACCGCGTGGGATTGCTGGGCACATGCTTCACCATGGAAAGAGACTTTTACCGCGGGCGGTTGAGCCAGAACTACGGTCTGGAAGTCCTGACGCCCCCGGAAAAAGACCGGGAGATCATCCACCGCGTTATTTTTGATGAATTGGTGCAGGATGTCATTACTGAAGAATCACGCAATGAATACTCGCGCATCATCGCGGACCTGAAACAGGCCGGCGCGCAGGGGGTCATCCTCGGCTGCACCGAGATCGCCCTGCTGATTCAAGCCGCCGACAGCGCCTTGCCGATATTTGATACCACCCAACTGCACGCGGATGCGGCGTTGAATTTTATGCTGGCGCAGGAGTGAAAGAGAAATGAGTACCGGGTTGTACGGCGGGATCGAAGCGGGCGGCACAAAATTCGTTTGCCTGGCGGCACGGGGACCGGATGAGATCGTGGATCAGGTGACTTTCCCAACCACCCTGCCGGCAGAGACCATTGCGCGCGTCAACGAGTTCTTTAAACCATACCAGAAAGACCTGGCCGCGGTAGGTATCGGATCTTTCGGGCCGGTGGATCTGCACCCCGAATCACCCACGTACGGCTACATCACCACCACCCCCAAACCCGGCTGGGCGCAGACGGACCTACGCGGCGGCGTGATGCGGGCCCTGGGCATCCCGGTTGCTTTTGATACGGACGTGAACGCGGCCGCCATTGGTGAATACACCTTCGTGCCGGAAAACCGGCATTGCGACCCGCTGCTCTATATCACCGTCGGCACCGGCATTGGCGTCGGCGTGCTGATCAACGGCAGGCCGCTGCACGGGCTGGTCCATCCGGAGGTCGGCCACATGGTATTGCCGCGCGATCCGCAGACGGATCCATTCAGCGGCAGCTGTCCCTATCACAAAGATTGCTGGGAGGGGTTGGCATCCGGCCCGTCCATGGCGCGGCGCTGGGGTATGCCGGCCGATCAGCTGCCGGATGACCACCCGGGTTGGGCGTTGGAAGCCGGCTACATCGGGCAGGCCGTAGCCAATTTGATCTGCGCTTTCTCGCCGCTCAAGATCGTCCTCGGCGGCGGCGTAGCTCAGCATGCCGGGCTGTTGGATGCCGTTCGCGCGCGGGTTAAGGCCAATTTAAATAACTATGTCCAGTCTGAGCTGGTGCTGGGCGACATGCGGGATTATATCGTCAGCCCCGGGCTGGGCAGCCGCTCCGGCAGCCTGGGCGCGGCGGCCATGGCGATGCGATTAGCTGAAAACGTGCTGATCTAAACCAGGCTAGACTGGCATCTGGTAGATGCGATAACGCCGGTAGGGTACCGCGCCAAGTTTGATAATGGCGTTGTTCATACGGTCGTTATCTTCCAGCACGTAATTGATCTCCATAGATATTTCCGGGGAGTAGATCTGCTCGTATAACGCGCGGTAAAGCAGGCTGTCGATCGCCTTGCCGTGATATTCGGCGATCACGCCCAGCGCGAACATGCGGTATTGTTTCAAGCGGGGGATACCAGTCAGCAGTTTCAACCAACCAAAGGGCAGCATCCGGCCGCGGGTCTGCTTCAGAATGACATTGACGTCCGGGATGGCAATGGCAAAACCGATCGGCTTGCCGTCCGCTGTCTCTGCGAACAGCACTGCCCGCGGGTGGATGACCGGCTTGAGGTCATGCGCCATGGCGCGCACTTCCGCGTCCGTCACCGGTGAGTAACCCCAGTTGTATTCCAGGCTGTCGTTGGAGAGCGACATGATGGTGTTGACTTCCTCCTCCAGCCGATCCATGCGGATCTGCCGCACCCGCACGCCGTACTTCTGCGCCACCCGGTCGGTCAGGGTCAGGATGCGCTCCGGGATGCGGTAGCCCTGCCGGGCATCGATGGCATACACCAGCAGGTCTTTCACTTTGGTCAGGCCGAAAGCCGCGTACTGGTCGTTATAAAAGGGTGGATTATAAGGGCTCATCACGGTAGCTTCGGGTGTGAATCCTTCAATCACTGAGCCCCACTCTTGCGAGACAAAACTCCACGGCCCGCGCATGCAGGTCATGCCCTGTTCTTTTAGCCAGCTACGGGCGGCGCTTAGCAGCATCTCTCCGCCGGGGCCAACTGGCGGAGCTTCGTAATAGCCAAACAGACCCACCGGCTCGTGCCAGAAGTCATTAGCCAGCGTGTCATAAAAAGCAGCGATCCGCCCCACCGCGCGGCCCTGGTCGTACAGCAGAAAAAGTTGATAGGTGCAATGATCCAGAAATGGATTGCGGACATGGTCGAATTGGCCGGTGTAATCACTCCACAACGGGGGAACCCAGACCGGGTCATTCCGGTAGATCTGGTATGGTAAGCGTAAGAAGGTCTTTTGCTGAGCCGGGGTCTTAACGGGGATTATTTCCATGCTGTCCTCGCGAGGTTGGAGTATGGACATACTCTAGCATAGATTTGGAAAACCGGGAAATAAAAAAACCCGCTGACGGATCAGCGGGTTTTATGGCAATGAATGGGATGATACTAGAGGACGTTGACCTTAGCGGCCTGCAGGCCCTTCTGGCCCTTTTCGATATCAAATTCCACTTTTTGGCCTTCTTCCAGGGTTTTGTAACCATCGCCCTGAATCGCGGAGAAGTGGACGAATACATCCGGGCCGCCTTCCTGCGAGAGGAAACCATAACCCTTGGTGCTGTTAAACCACTTGACTGTACCTTTGACTCTTTCTGACATTTCTTTTCTTCCGTTTCTTTTACTGTTGCCCAATTACCGGCGAAATTTCCCGGTGGTCGGGCGGTTACGTCCAACGCCAGAGTTACCCTGTCCTTTGCCGCTTCCGCTATCCTGGCGGCGGGGTTCTCTGAAACCTCCTCTGCGAGGGCCAACCTCTTCCGGTGGACGAGCCGGAAGGACCTTCAATGCCCTGTCGCTGAGGGAATAGCCATTTAACATGTTGACCGCTTTTTCGGCTTCGGCGGGTGTGCCCATCTCAAGAAAGGCAAAACCTTTGGAGCTGCCAGAAATGTGGTCCCGGATGATGCGTACAGAGGCGACCCGGCCCGCTTGCGCGAACACTGCCTTCAGTTCAGTCTCAGTGGTAGAGAATGCGAGATTCCCAACGTATAACTTTGAGTCCATCTACTTCCTGTACTTCATTCATCACTGGTAGAAACCCGTATAGGCATTTCTAAACAGTGCAAGTATAACATAATTAACCAAGATTCATTGGGTGAGATACGGCCAGGAATTTTGACTTCTTTTTCGAGTGGCTGATCACCGGAGTCGCAGATTCATCACCCTGGAGTGGTTCGCGGAAGACAATCTGGCGTTACCGGGAGACCCATTCCGCGTGTGTATAAATCTTCATCCCATTGGCGCGGGCATAACCGATCAGGGTGATACCCAGTTCCCGTGCCAGCTGAATGGACGCGCTGGTGGGGGAAGTACGGCTAAGCACGAAGGGAGCCGCTAGTATGGCGGCTTTCTGCAGCATTTCCAGGCTGACGCGCCCGGTGGTGATCAGCAGCCGGTGTCCGCCGCACAACCCCTGGCGCAAGGCCTGCCCGGCGATCTTATCCAGCGTGTTATGCCGGCCGATGTCTTCCGCGCTCAGTTTCAGTTCATCCCCGCAGAACAACGCGGAAGCATGCACGCCCCCGCTGGCCTGGTACAGCTGCTGGGCATTGTGAAAATCTGCCAGCACCTGGAACAAACTCCGCGCGCTGCGGGTGTAAAGAATCTCCGCCGCCAGCGGTACCAGCCGCAGGTCAGCCGCGGAGATGCCGCCGCTGCAGCCGCTGTTTTTCTGCCACAGGCGCGGCTTCTCGGCCGCGTGTGAAAGCCAGACATCCACCCGGCTGCCATTCTCACTGATATGCAAGTTCTCCACTTCCGCCAGGGATTGGATCACCCGCTGGGTGTAGAGAAAGCCAACCGCCAGGTCATCCAGATTCAACGGCGTACAAAGGAAAGTCAGCCAATCTTCCCCGTTGACCGAAAGCGTTGTGGAGGTTTCGGTGATGACGGCCTCCTCCACCGGATCCGGATCGATCAGGTATTGCGGTTCGTCATCCGCCGGGTGGCGGTGCAGGCGAATCACCGGGTGAGGTTGGTACGGTTGTGGGTAGGTGGGTATGTCTTTGGTGTCCATGGATACCTAATCATACGCTAAGGCAATCAACAGTTGTGGGTTGAAACAACGAATGTACAAGAATTGAAACTTTTAAGAGATGCGGTGCGAGGGAGAATCAACGCGGCAGCACATGGGCCGCGCTGGCTTTAAAACTGGCGGTGACGCGCATGCCCGGTTTGAGGTCCATCTCAGCGGCGCTGTTGCGCGTGATCAGCGAAACCAGGCGCAGCCCGTCCGCGCGCAGTTCCACCCGCGAGAGCGGACCGCCGGGAAGAATCCGCTCTACCACACAGTCCAACTGGTCGCGGGCGCTGCTGCCGCGCGGCGACATACCGCTGAACAGCGTGATATCTTCCGGACGGACACAGCAGTAGACCGGGTGCCCGACTGCCAGGTCGCTGACCGCTTCCAGCCGGCCGGCCGGCGATTCGATCTCCACCAGCCCGCTCTCCTGCTTCGTCACCAGGCCCGGTAAGATATTTTCCACGCCGACGAACTCCGCCACGGCTGGATCCGCCGGGTTGTTTAACACCACCCGCGGGTCATCCACCTGCCGCAGCTCGCCGTTGATAAATACTGCCAGCCGGTCACCCAGCATCAGTGCTTCATCCAAATTATGGGTGATGAGGATGGCCGTCTGCCCGCTCTCCCGCAGGGTTTGCCGCAGGTCTTCCAGCAGGCTGGCGCGCGTCGGGGCATCCAGCGCGCTGAATGGCTCATCCAGCAAGAGCAGGTCTGCGCCGGTGGCAAAGGCCCGCGCCAGGCTGACCCGCTGGGCTTCCCCGCCGGAAAGTTGGCCGGCACTGCGCGCGGACAGGCGCGCGATGCCAAACCGTTCCATCCACCTGGCTGCAATTTCTCTCTTCTCCGCGCCGCGTACACCTCTAAAATTGAGTCCGGTCGCGACATTCTCAGCCACGGAGGCGCGCAGCAGCAGCGGTTCCTGCAGCACCAGCGCGGTGCGCTGCCTGGTTCGGGCTGACTTTTGACTGATGTCTTCCCCAGCCAGGGTGATCCTCCCGCCAGAGGCAGGCAGCAGGCGTGCCACTGCCAACAAGAACGTGCTTTTCCCGGCGCCGTTGGGGCCAGCCACCGCCAAAGTCTGCCCGCGCGCCAACTCCAGCCGCGGCACATCCACCACCAGGCGGCCGGCGCGGTGCACTGTCAGCGCGTCCACCCGCAGAAAAGGCGCGGAGGTTTCAGCCATGTTTTTCACCCCGCTGCTGCAGCAGAGTCAATATCAAATTCACCGCATATGCCAGTAACAGTAAAATAGCGGAAAGTGCCAGCGCCATGGCAAATTCGCCCCGGCTGTTCTCGGTGACAATGGCGGTTGTCAGCACGCGGGTATCACCTTTCAGGTTGCCGCCCACCATCATGGAAGCGCCAACCTCAGAGATAACGCTGCCAAAGCCGGCCATCAACGCCGCCAGCAGCGGCAGGCGGGCTTCCCGCCACAGCAGCAGCACCACCTGCAATTTGTTTGCTCCCAGCCCGTATAGCTGCAAAGGCAGGCGCGGATTGAGGGATTGCATGGCTGAGATGGTCAAGCCGGTAATGACCGGGGCGGCGATGATGGTCTGCGCGATGACCATGGCCGCGCGGGTATACATCAACCCCAGGCTGCCCAGCGGTCCGCTGCGCCACAGAAAGATACTGACGACCAGCCCGACCACCACCGGCGGCAGCGCCATGCCGGTATTCACCAGGCTGACCCAGAAGCGCCGGGTACGAAACTGCCCCAGGGCAAAAACGGTACCCAGGGGCAGCCCAATTAAAACGCTGATCAAGGTGGAAAGGCCGGAGACCTGCAGGCTGACGCCCGCGATCCGCGCTACTTCAGGGTCACCTGAAAATAGCAGGCGGATGGATTCAGTCAGGCCGTTCCACAGAAGGTGCATTACAGCCCGACTTCAGCCTCGGTCTTTCCGGCATCCGGGATGAAGAGCGGCTGGCCGTACAGGTCGACGCCAAAGGCAGCGATGACGGCCAGCGTCTCAGGGGCGACCATAAAGTTGGCGAAAGCGACGGCCGCGTCGTAATTGACCTTCGGCCAGGCCGCCGGGTTGACGGTGATGACATGGTAAACATTCAACAGGGACGGGTCGCCTTCCACCAGCACTTCCAGCTGCAAAGTGTCTTTTAAGGCCAGGAAGGTGGCACGGTCGGTGTAGGTATAACCCTGCTTTTCAGAGGCAACGCGCAGGGTATCCCCCATGCCGCTGCCGGTGGACACGTACCATTCGCCTTCCGGGGTCAGTTCCAGTTTCTTCCAGAATGCCAGTTCGGATTTATTGGTGCCGGAATCATCCCCGCGGGAAACGAAGGTGGATTCGGTAACAGCGATCTGCTTGAAGGCATCCGCCGCGGAGGTCATGCCGCGGATCGCGGCCGGATCAGACGCCGGGCCAACCAGGATGAAGTCATTATGCATCACCAGCAGCCGGTCCTTGCCAAAGCCCTTATCCATCAACGCCAGTTCGGATTTCGGGGCATGCACCAGCAAGACGTCAGCATTGCCTTCCTCGCCCATTTGCAGTGCGGCACCGGAACCAACCGCCACCATCTTGACGGTGACACCAGTCTGCTCTTCAAACATAGGCAGGAGTACATCCAACAGGCCGGAGTCGCGGGTGGAGGTAGTGGTAGCCAGGATCAACTCGCCGCTGGCAAGCGGGGCGGTGGTGGCAGCGGGGACATCGGTCGCCACCGGCGCGGCGGTCGCGGCAGCGGGTTCTTCAACCACCGCGGCGGGTTGCGCGGCCGGGGTACAGCCTACCAGCAGGCCGGCCAGCAAGGTGACGAGTAATACCCAATGCAATTTTCTCATGGAGCTTCTCCTTGTGTATAGTATGTATCAGTACAATTATACATGCATATACACCCGGGGTTTAAAGTGTTCCGGGTCGGAAAAGCCCTACTCGCCCTTGCGGACGCGCACATCCACGGCAAAAGCGCCTGCGCCGGGCGGCAGCACCCGCAGCGGATTGATCTCCATTTCCAGGATGAATGGGTTCTCCACCGCCAGGCGGCTGAGTTTCACCAGCGTGTCGATCACTGCCGAGCGGTCCGCGGCCGGGATGCTGCGAAAACCGCGCAGCTTGCGGCCGGCCCAGGTAGCATCAAGCAGCTTTTCGGCTTCCGCGGCGCTGAGCGGCGCCAGCGCGAAGGCCACATCCTTCAAGCCTTCCACTTCCACCCCGCCGGAGCCGAACATCAGCATCGGGCCAAACATCGAGTCGCGTACCATGCCGGTGATGACTTCCTGCCCGGCCGGCAGCATGCGCTGGATGTGAACCCCGTCGATCTTGGCAGCCGGCTGAGCCGCCCGCGCGCGCTGTACTACCTGCGCGAAGCCCTGTTCCACCTCAGCCTGCGTTTTCAAGCCCAGCAAGACTCCGCCGATATCAGATTTGTGGACGATATCCGGCGAGGCGATCTTTAATACCACCGGGTATCCGATTCTTTCAGCCTGCCGGGCGGCTTCAACAGCCGTCTGGCACAGCACTAGCGGCGTGGTAGATATCCGGTAGGCATCCAGCAACCCGGCTGCCGCGTCTGGCGAGATGAATTGGCCGGCCGGTTCAGCCGCCAGCAGCGCGGCTGCTCGCGCGGGTGCCTTCCCCACTTTTACCGGTTCTTCATCTGCCAATCTCTGCTTGATCTCCGCGTAGCGGCAAAGCGCGCCAAGCGCTGAAGCCGACCATTCCGGAAAGCGGTAATCTGGTATTTTGTAAGCGTGTAGCAAAGCCAGGGCTTCGCTCACCTGGTCTTCGCCCATCATGGTGAAGACCACCGGCTTCTCATGCGAGAGCACCACCGGCACCATGGCTTTGATCAACGCCGCGGCAGTGGTCGGCGGCGGCGGTGGTGAAATGACCAGGATGCTGTCCACCTGGTCGTCCTGCTGCATCAATTCCAGCGCGCGGCTGAAGTGATCGGCGTTGGCGGAGGCCAACATGTCCACCGGATTGTGCAGGCTGGCGGCCGCCGGCAAAAAGCTCTTCAGCCCGGCGACGGTGGCGGGTGAAAGTTGTGCCAGCTGCAGGCCGTTCAGTTCCAGCGCGTCCGCTGCGGTGACGCCCGGGCCGCCGGAGTTGGTGACAATAGCCACGCGCCGGCCTTTCGGCAGCGGACACCAGGCCAGCGCCTTGGCCCACTGAAAAAGCTCTTCGGTGGTGTTGACGCGGATCACGCCGGCTTTCTCAAATGCCGCGTCAAAAGCCGATTCCGCTCCGGCCAGCGCGCCGGTATGCGAAGCGGCAGCTTTCTTGCCGCTTTCAAAGCGGCCGACCTTCAATGCCAGCACCGGTTTGACGCGCACAGCCTGGCGGGCTTTCTCAATAAACTCCGCCCCATTCTTGACGCTTTCCATATATAAGGTGATGACCTTCGCGTGCGGGTTGGCCGCCATCACCGGCAGCATGTCCGCTTCGCTGACATCCAGGCAGTTGCCCAGGCTGGCCAGGTTGGAAAGCCCGGTGCCCTGCCCGCGGATCCAATCCATCACCGCCGCGCAGATAGCGCCGGAATGAGAAATGAAAGCGATATCTCCCATCGGCGGACCCGGGGGCTGCAAAAATGTCGTATTGATGGGTAAATGCGTGTCGATTAACCCCACGCAGTTTGGCCCGACCAGGCGGATGCCGTGCTTGCGCGCGATGGCCAGGCATTCCTGCTCCAACTGGGCTCCCTCCGGACCTGTTTCGCGAAATCCGCCGGTTTGGATGACCGCCGCATGAATCCCCCGGGCGGCCACATCCTCCAAGGCCGCCGGAACGCCGGCAGGCGGCACCAGCAGCAGGGCCAGGTCCACCGGGTCAGGCACATCCGCAAGGCGCGGGTGGATCGGGCGGCCGAATAGCGTCTCCCCTTTCGGGTTGACGAAATGGATGGCGCCTTGAAAACCGCTTTGCACCAGGTTACTGGCCAGCATATAGCCCAGTTTGGTCGGATCACGCGAGACTCCGACAATTACGACACCTTTGGGGGAAAAGAAGGGGAGCAGGGGATCGTTTTTCATAGTCGAATTATAAATCATCAGGCTTGTTAAGGTCGTTTCCCACACTAGAACATCCGAAAATCTTGCGGCTGCCGTTCAGTTTATAATTTACCGCAATAATATTATTATTGGAGGAACAATGAAGATCATCCACGTGGCATCCACCAATCCGGTCAAAGTAAACGCAGCGGCCGAGGGATTCAAGACCGCCTTCCCCGCGGAAGAATTCCTGGTGACAGGGTACAGGGTGGAGCACGGCGTCCCCACCCAGCCGATGACCGACGCGGAGACCCGCCAGGGCTCCGAGACCCGTGCCAGGTTGCTTTGCGAGGAATACCCCGGCGCGGATTACTGGGTTGGCATTGAAGGCGGCGTGGAGCAGGACGGGGACGGTCTGCTGGTATTTGCCTGGGTGACGGTGCTGAGCGCGGACCGGCACGGCACCGGCCGCACCGGTGCCTTCCATGTGCCGCCCGAAGTGGCCCGCCTGGTGCGCGGCGGGATGGAACTGGGACTGGCAGATGATCAGGTTTTCGGCCGCGAAAACTCCAAGCAGCAGAACGGGGCGGTCGGCTTGCTGACGCATGACCTGATCACCCGCCAGAGTTATTACGAACACGCCGTTATCCTGGCGCTGGTGCCGTTTATCAATCCACAACTTTTCCCGGCTGAGAAAAATACCATCATTTAACTTGCTTTAATAATCCGTCATTTGTATACTTTTAATCATTGCGGGGGGTAATCAGCTTTCCCACGACTTTAATAGTTGAAGAGAGGGATTATGGCTGTCACACAGGGTACTCAATTCTTGACGGATATCGTGTCTCCTTATCTGGAGATTGACTATTTTCTGCACAACACCTACCGGGTGCTGGAAATGCCGGTGACGGCCTCGATGAAAGAGTTGACCAAGCGGGGAAACGCCATCGAAATGGCACAGCAAACCGGGGCGGACGTACCAAAGGGGAAACAACCCATTTTCCGCATCAAGGAAAAATTAGAAGAGGACGAGGATAACAAAGCCTTCTTGCGGCTGGGCAACCCCGACCACCGCATGCTGGATATCTTCTTCTGGTTCTGGCCAATGGCCGAGAACGGACCGGATGAGGCGCTGGATCTATTACAGGCCAATTCCGAACAGCAGGCGATAGACATCTGGCTAAAGAACATCCACACTGGCGGTGTATCCGGTGTTTGTAAACACAACCTGGCTGTGCTTCACACCATCAAAGCGCTGCATACAGGAACCGGCAGCGGGGATATGCTGCCACTTTCCGTGGAAGTCTGCTGGTCTGAAGCTGGTAAATTCTGGAACCTGGCCCTGGAAGACGAACAAACCTGGACGAAGTATATAGAATATATTGAACTGGTTGGAGACGCGCGAGTCACCACCGGGTATAACCGCCGGGTGCGCGCCAGCCTGCCGACGATCATCGCCGCCTTGATCGGGAATGTTGCTGTCAAAAAAGTCAGTGACGGCAAGGTAGCTGAAACGAAAAAACTGATCGGGATCGCGCAAAACACCGGGTTTGATTCCGACCTGATCAATCAGGGTCTGGTTCTGGCGGGAAAGCCGCTGGAAGAACGCGCCCGCATGTTCCTGACCCTGACAAAGAACAATATTGATACGAATCTGTCGAACGCCGAGCCCAGCATCCAGGCCATGGTGGACGGCTGCCGTCCGTTGATCGAACCGCTGACGCTGCTGTACGATAACTCCCGCAAGGCGCAATCCCTGTTTGACACCCTGGCCGAGACCGGACATGAATACTCCATGCGTTTTGCCCGGCATACCGATGAATGGGGGAAAACGCTGACTTTTCTGAAAATCTTCCGCGGCTGGGCGCGCTCCAAGTCGACCATCTCCACGTTGGATGAGGCCATCAAAGATGCCGGGGAGAACGCGGAGGCTGGCAATTTTTATTACAGCGCGAATTATTACGCCATGCCGGAAGAGGTCCTCAACCAGGCCAACCTTGCCCGCAAAGCGCTGGATCAGGGAAAAGCTGCTGACGCGGTCAACCGCCTGGAGACGCTGCTGCGCGATCACTCAACTAACCCGCTGGTCAGCGGCGCATTGAAACTGTCACTCTCCTTTTGCCTGGTGCGGAAAGCCAATATGGAGTTCGCGAAAGTAACTGAGAATCTGGATGCGGACCGTCCGGTCATCACCCAGATCATGCGCCGCTGGGAGAATTACTCGGGGGAGATCGCGCGCGGCAGCACCGCAGCGACAATGGGGACTGTCCAGCGCGATTACCAGTATTTGAACTGTGCCGCCTGTGGAGGTTCGCTCTCCCGTTATAACAGCTATGCAACGATTACCTACAAAGAGCAAAAGTTCGTGATCTGCGGTAACTGCAGCGGCCAGGATGAAGTCGTCCGGCAAGGTCAGCAAAGAGCGATCAGCGGGGTGCTGGTGACCAATCATTCAGACCTGAAGAAAGCCCTGGCGTATAACCCAAACAACAAAACAGCCGCGGAGAATTTAAAATCGCTCAAGCAAATCGCCAACAATATTGGCCTCAGTCTGGACGGCACGCCGGCCAAGCCTGCCCCATCAACCCCCAGTTACTCGCGGCCGCCGGTCACCCAGCCGAAGAAAGCCAATTCCTCTGGCTGCGCCACTACTTTCTGGGTGGTTGCGGGCATCATCTTTCTGATCTATCTTTGCTCTATGATCAATAACTAAGGAGGGTCGTGGTGGCTGATAAAAAGAAAAGAAATGTCAACAAATCCTTTGCCGACCGGGTGAACGACATCCGCCAGCAGCAATTCAATGAAAACTTCCGGATCGCGCAGCCGGCAGAATCCAATGAGATCCTGAAGAAGATCGACCCGGTATTGGAGCTGGTGAAGAGTCACATGAACCACCCCAAGGTGGAGCAGGGGAAAGAATACGCGGATTTATTGAAGATCATCACCGACTTAAGCACGCACGCCTGGCGCATCCGCCAGAAAACGGTGGATGCCACCACCGGTGAGCAGCTGGAAGAAATGCGCAAGATCCTGCGCCCGGTGGAGAAGATCTTCACCCTGCTGGAAGATTTCGGCATCCAGGTGATCGACCGCACCAACCAGAAATACATCACCGGGATGTATGAGACTGTGCTCACTTTTGAACCAGGTGAGCAATACACCTGTGAGTTGATCGTTGAAACAGTCCGGCCAACCGTTCTTTTTAAAGGCAAACTGCTCCAACAGGGTGAGATCATAGTCGGCGTTCCACCAAAACCATAACGAGGAGCGAGAGATGGCAAGATTAACCATAGATTTTGGGATTGACCTGGGAACAACCAACAGCGAGATCGCGGTGATGGATGGTGTTCGCCCGACCATTATTAAAGCTGATGATGATAAAGACTACACACCTTCCTGTGTCTGGATCGACCCGAAGGACAAATTATATGTCGGGCAGCGCGCCAAGGACCGCGTGCTGGATGATGCCGAGAATGCCGTTTTTGAATTCAAACGGGATATGGGCACGACCAACAAGAAGACCTTTCAACGCAGCGGGCAAGTCCTCAGCCCGGAGGAACTTTCCGCTGAGGTATTAAAGTCCCTGCGTGAGAACGTGCGCCAGCGCTTGAACGGTGAGGTGGTCACCAGCGCGGTCATTACGGTGCCGGCCGGCTTCAATATGGATGCCATCGCCGCCACCAAAGAAGCCGCCAACCAGACCGGTATCACCCACTGCGAGATCCTGCAGGAGCCGATCGCGGCGGCTATCGCCTACGGCTTTCAGCAGCCAGAGGATCAAACCGTTTGGATGGTTTATGATTTTGGCGGCGGAACTTTCGATGTGGCGATTATCAAGATGGAAGGCACCTTCCAGGTCATCAGCCACGGCGGGGACAACTTGCTGGGCGGTAAAGATCTGGATTGGGCCATCATCGATCAGATCATCGCGCCGGAGGTGGCAAAACAATGCGGCGCGCCAGATTTTTCCCGCACGAATTTAAAAAAGTATCTGCGCCAGTTCGCCAAGCTAAAAAGTGAAGTGGAAAAAGTAAAGATCTCCCTCTCAACAAAAGACCCCGATGAGTTATTTATTCCCAGCTTACTCAATGATACCGATTTTTCATATGAATTAACCCGGCCGCAGGTGGCAAAGATCGCCATGCCGTTTATTTTAAAATCTATTGAAAAATGCCAGCAGGTCATCAGTGAATCAGGTTATAAATCGGAAAATATCAAGAAAATGATCCTGGTAGGCGGTCCGACCAAAGCCCCTTACCTGAGGGACGCTCTGCGTGATCCAAAGATCGGATTAAATATCCCCCTGGAATATTCTGTGGACCCCATGACGGTGGTGGCGCAAGGCGCGGCCATTTACGCCGGCGGACGTAAGGTCGGCACGAAGGTAGAAAAGGCTGCCAAACCAGAAGTCGCCGGTGTCTTCCAGCTGGAGATCAATTACAAGCCGATCGACGCGGATGACGAACCTGTCATCGGCATCAAGATCCTGCCGCCGGCCGGCACCGCGCTGGACGGCTACAAGATGGAAGTGAAAGGCTCCAACTGGGCCAGCGGTCTGATGGATGCCAGCAAAGGCGCGGTGCTCTTTACGGCGCGCGCGGAAAAGGGTATCCGTAACCTGTACAAGATCGCGCTCTTCACCCCGGACGGCACGGCGGTGCAGGTGACCCCGGCGGATTTCACGTATATCATCGGTAACGCCGCTGCCAGTCAGACCCTGACGCACAACTTTGGCCTGGCGCTGGCGGATGACACACCGCTGTGGTACTTCAAAAAAGGTGACCCGCTGCCGGCCAAGAAGGAGAATTCTCTGCGCACCTCCCGGCCGGTGAAAAAAGGTACCGCGGGTAATGTCATCTCCATCCCCCTGATCGAAGGGGAAAGCAAGCGCGCCTCCAACAATGTACTCATTGGTGTCTTCCAGATCACGTCCGATAAGATCACCCGGGATGTGCCGGCCAACAGCGAAATTGAAGTGATGATCCACATCGATGAAAGCCGGATCATTCAGGCGCGCGCGTACATCCCCATGCTGGACATGGAATTCCCGCAGTCCATCCAACTGGAACGAAAAGTCTTGAACCCGGATGAGATCAGCGTGGACTTTAAAAACCAGAAGAAACGCTTTACCAACCTGCTGGAAAAATGCCGCAAGAATAAAGCCCCGGGGTTGGAGAAATTGGAGAAAATTGAATCCCAGCAGGACTTCGCGACCGTTGAAAAGAAGCTGAAGATTGGTGAAGCCGACCCGCAGGAACTGGCCAGCGCGCAAAGTAAACTGGCCGAGATCCGGGAAGTCTTGTTCCAGGTAGATGCGGACAGCGAATGGCCGGTGCGGGTGGCCGAAATTCAAGAATCCTCAGAGAACAGCCGAAAAATCATCGAACAATCCAATAACAGCCAGGCAAAATCGAAACTGGTGATCCTGGAGCAGGAGATGAAAGACGCCGTCGATGACCGCGACCTGGACCAGTTGGAACGCAAAGCGCAGGAAATCCACGATTTAACCTTCACACTACTCGAAGATGATATTGACTTCTGGGCAGCCTTCCTGGATAAACTGGAAACTCGGGATCTGCCGAAAATCCCGGATCAAACCCACGCCTTGCAGTTAATCCGGGAAGGAAAGGCGGCCTATCAGGCAAACAACCTGAACGGCGTGCGCCGGTGCGTTGCCATGCTCATTCAAATGCTGCCGCCAGAGGCCAGATCTTCCTACGGCACTGCTTTTGACTCCACTGTTTGGAGTGAAAACTAGGAGGGGCGATGAACAATCCGTACCCGGTCACAAACAGGCCTGAAGAAGAGAACCTGGCAGCAGAGTTAAGCCAGATCCAGGAGATCTTGCGTGAATCTGAGATGGCTGAAAGCGCCCGGCTGGCCTATGCCGGTCAGTATAAAGAAGCCGAGATCAAGCTGGTGCAGCTGGCAAAAAGGCAGCCTGACCACGCCATTTTAGATCTGCTGGCGCGCGTGCGCGTACAGCAGGGCGACTTGATCCAGGCCGAGCTGCTCTGGCGGCAGGCATTGGAGTATCAACCCAATTGCAAAGATTGTCTGAATGCCATCGCTGAGATCCAGCAGCTGCGCGCATTGAAAATCAACCCGCGCCAGCGAACCGAAAACCGCCTGCGCGGTATCTTCATCTGGGCGACAGGCATCCTGCTGATCGGTTTATTCATCTTCCTGGCTTTAATGTTCCAAAGCGCCGCCAGAGGGTCCACCGCCCAGCTGGCGACCCTCAATGCGTCTGTTTCGGACCTCGGCTCGGCGGTCGGCGCGCTGCCCACCGACAACAGCGCGGAGATCATAGCCCGCCTGGATACCAACAACGAGCTGATCTACGGCCTGGCAACCCAGGTCTTCCAGCCAACCAGCGCGCCAGTTGCCGCGGCTGCCTTTGCCAGTTCCGTTCCGGCCGTTGACCTGAGCGGTGTCAAAGGTGTCACCGCGCGGGTAGAAGGCGACAGCCTGGTGGTGACTTTCTCCAGCGCCCTGTTTAAATATGAAACCCTGTTCACGGACCCGGGTAAAGAAGCGCTGACACAGGTGGGTAATTTGATCCGGCCGCTCTCCGGTCAGATCACCGTGGATGTGATCGGCTTCATGGATATTTCTGAAATCAGCCGCAGCGACCTGAGCCTGCTGCGCTCCGCGGCGGTGATTACCTACCTGCAGGAAACCATCCCGCTGCCCCAGAGCGATTTCCGCATCCTGTCATCTGAAGGTATAGGCGCGCCTTTCAATAATGACCTGCCGGAGGAACGGCTGAAGAATCGGACGGTGGTACTCATCATCCGCAATCGATAGGTGGACTTATGGATACAATCGAGTTGGATCCAACCGTCATGTTGATCTGGCGGATGTCAAGCCGCGAAGCCGCGTTATCCGGATGCGCTGAGGTCCTGCCCATCCATGTTTACCTGGCCTTACTATCAGCCATCAATGGGATCAACCCATTCGGGACTGACCTGGACGCGGCCGAAGAAACAGCCTGGAATCAGATCCAACAGCAGCAAGCCCAGGCGCTGCAAATCCTGGGCAAAGATGATAAAGCCGCGGTAACAGAACGCCGTTCCCTCATCCGTCAACTGCACCATGAAAACCCGCTGTGGGGGGATAACAAACTGGAACGGTCTGAAGCGGTGGTACGGTTATTTGACCAGGCCGTCAACCAGGCAAAGAGTAAGAATGCCGGCGCTGCCACATTTCTGGATCTGCTTGAGGCGATCAAACCCCTGGTGGTCGAGGATGAAATAGCCCGGGTGAAAGAATCCGTCAAACAGGCCGCGGAAACTGTGAAGCCAGCCGACGCGCAGCCCGTGCCAACCCCGCGGGTAAAACCTGAGAGCGCTGCCGCCCCGTCCAACGGACTGGGGGTGGACCTGACACAACTGGCTCTGGCAGGCAGCCTGACAGAGCGCGTCATCCGCGAGCCGGAAACGAAAGCGCTGGCGCGCATCCTGTTGAAAACCAAAAAGGGCAACGCCTTATTGATCGGGCAGTCCGGGGTCGGGAAGACGGCGATCGTGGAAGGGTTGGCGCAGTGGTTGATCAGTGACGCGGCGCCGGCCGAACTCAGGAACCTCCACATTGTGCAGGTGAACGCTATCGACCTCTTCGCGAATACCAGCTACCGCGGGCAGCTTGAGCAGCGTATGATCGACCTGCTCAACCAGTTAAAAGCCAGCGCGCCGGTGATCCTCTTCATTGATAATTTCCATATCATCACCACGCCATTAACTTCGCAGAGCTTTCAAGCGCTGAGTGATATTCTGCAGACCGCGCTGGATAGCGGGGACATCCGCTGCATTGGGGTGACCACCATCGATGAGTACGAGCGCTACCTGCAGGCAGATAAAGCCTTCATGCGCCGCTTTGAATTACTAACCATCATGGAACCGGACAACGACACATCCGGGCAGATCTGCCGGCTGCATGCCAACCGGCTGGCCGGCGAGAAAAAAGTGCAAATATCCGATGAGGTCGTGAGCCAGGCGGTCGAGTTAAGCAGCCGTTACCTGCCCGGCCGTTATCAGCCGGATAAATGCATTGACTTGATCGAAAACGCGGCTGCCAACTGCCGGTTGAACCAGGCCGATGAATCGCACCGGGCGATTGTTGTCAACGACCTGTGGCGGGTACTGGCCGAACAATACGGGGTGACTCAGCGCAAAATTGATAAAGACTCCAGTGCATATTCAGACCTGGAAGTCACATTGGCGCATCTTCCGTCTGAAAAGGCCAAGATCATCGATTTTATGGGCACACTGTCCGCGCGGCCTGGGAACAGCGGCTGCCACGGTCTGCTGTTGTACGGATCTCCGGAGGTGGGGCTGGCGCACCTGGCTAAATCCATCGGTGATTGCCTGTCAGGCGGCACGACCGAGAACATCTGCTCGCTGGATCTGCGGGAATTTCTGGACCCGCAGGGGATTCTCCGCCTGTTCGGTGACCTGCATGGATCCGGCGGTGCTGCCAATGGCGTTTTAGAGAAGCAGATCCGATCTTACCCGAACAGCGTCTATATTTTGGAACATTTCGAGACAGCCCACCCGGTGATACAACAGCGCATCACGCAGCTGATCGAAGACGGCAGTATTCGTGATTCAAACGGGGATGTATCGTACTTCCAGAATTCTGTCTTCTTGCTGCTGTATGAAACTGAACGCGAGACGCTGACCCGCCGGGGAAAGAAGAAGTTGTCGGACGAAGAGAAGAAAGAGGTAATGGAATTCTCGCTGATGGATATGATCGGGCAATCCGGCGATGGCATCTTCAAACTGGTTACGCTGGTGTACATCTACCTGCCGGATCTGGATGATCTCACCCTGATCTTTGACCGCTTATTCGCCGTTCTACGGGCAGATATATACAAGGAAAAGAAAGTCAGCCTGCGCGTCGGGGATGTGGATAAAGCGAATATCCTGTCTTACCTGGCTGATCATACAATCAATGTTTATACTTTTCTGTCAGCATTCAGTGTGGAGATTTACCAGCCGGTTACCCATTACATCCAGGAGCATAGCGGTCAGACTGTTTTGCGCCTGGCCTGGGATGGGGCAGAAATTCAGGTACTCGATCAATCCGTTGAGAAAAGCGGGTAAGTTAATACCCTAATTCTGCCAGTAGATCAACTGCCGGCTGGAAACCGGTATGATATTTAACGGCTTTCTTCAGGTCATTAACCGCGCCGACGGTATCTCCCAGGGCCAGCTCCGCGCGCGCCCGCCAGTAATAACTCTCCTCCAGCGTGGGCTCAGCCATGGCATCGAGCGTGGTGGTGGCCAGGTCGATCACGTTCCAGTAATTCCCCAGGTAATAATACGCTTTATAAGGGGCGGTGTTGTACCACAGCATGCGATACGGCCGGTCAGCTTCCGGGATATCGACATATAAGATAAAAGCCTGGTCAAAAATGGCTGCCGCGCCGCCGTAATCCTGCAGTCCTACCAGGCTGCTGCCGCGGTTCATCCACGCGAAGAATTGATCCCGACCCGTCAATCCCATCACTTCGTTGGCTGCCAGCAGAGCCGCGTATTGCTGGTTGGCATACGCGTCGGCCTGGTCACCCAGGATGTGGGTGATCTCCTCTTCTTCTTCCGGTGGGTAGATCACAATGTACAGGTAATTGAATGCCCGCCAATCCGTCTGCAGGCTGTCATACGGGTACAGCTGGTCCGGCCCGGTCAGGGAATCCTGCACGATCAAACCGGACTGGGTGTCATCATAGCCATTAATGAGCAGGTAATGCCCCATCCAGCCGGTGGATCCCGGCCCGTATTCGCCGTGCAGAACTTCGCCTTTTTCAACCAGCACCGGGTACCCCGCGGAGATGAAGCGGCGGATGGTATCCAGATCTCCGCCCACGCGCACCACTGCCTTCAGCCCGGCTTCTTCTTCTACGTACGCCTGCATTTCGTAAGGCATGACGTTCTTGTCCTGCGCGAAGGGTTTTAACCACTTGCCAGTGGTGGTGCGGTCACCCTGCCAGCCCCAATAGGAAAGCGCCATGGCCAGGTTGGCAGGCGCGCAATAATTCCACAGATAGCGTTGGGACTGATAGCGGATGCCAGTCAACTCGACCCGGCCCGGCAAGCTGGTGGGGCTGGGCGTAGGGGTCGCGGTAGGCTGCGGTGTTTCGACGATGGCTGGTGATACCGTTGGGGTAAGCAGCACAGGCGTCAATGCCTGCAACGTCTGCTGGACGGCCGCGGCAACCTGCGCTTGCGGTTCTGCCGGGAGGAAAACCGCTTTTTGCGGGGGGTTGATCAGATAGTAGACGCGGGCTTTCCAGTCCGACAGGCGGTACAACGCCGCTTCCCGCAAACGGGGGACTGTAAACACCACGACAGCTGATACCAGCAAGGCTGCTGCCAGCAAGGCCATCAGCCTGCCAGAGGTTCTTTTCATAGGCGGATTATATCATCCGGGTTGACCCGCCCGGCTCCGTGAGGTATCTCCCCGGGGCGAGGTCCCGCCATTCTCAGGCGGTCATTTTTCCGGTCTTCTCCAGCCCCAGCCACACCCCGCCGATCAGGCTGACAAACAGGTAGATCAGCCGCGTGAGGAAGGCTGCCGCTACCGCGGCTGGCAGCCCGGCTCCCATCTGAACCAGCAGAAAGGAAAACACGCCTTCCTGCACGCCCAGGCCGTTGATCGATACCGGCAGCAGGCCGGAGAAATACGACAGCACACAAATCAGCATCATCTGCGGATATGAAACATGAATCCCCAGACCCAGGCAAACCAGGAAAAAGGATACAAAGCTCAGCTGAGAGGAAAGGATGGAATACGCCAGGAACCTGAGTACCATACCGGGCGTGCGGGCAAAGCCGCGCGATACCTGCCAGAGCTCCGCCAGTTTTTGCCCGGCTTTCTGCCACAGGCCGGCCGCCGGCGTGACTGCTGCGCTGCTCGTTGGCTGTTTGATCCACGGCCACAGGCTGCTGACAAACTGCCAGTTGAGACCAAGCGCGAATGGGGTCATCAATATCATGCCCGCCAGGTTATACAGCCGATCCACGATCACCGAGGCAACGACTATCGACCGATTTTCGGGTCGCTGGCGGGACAAACCAACCATTTTGACCACATCACCTGAGATGGTGCCGGGCAGGAAGTTTGAAGTAAACATGCTGATGAAAACGTACTTGCTCACCGTTCCCAGCGGAAAACCGGCGCTGGCGATCATCAGCAGCCGCGACCAGCGCCAGGCGATCACCAATTCTGCCAGGACGAATATCAGAAATGCGCCTACCAGCCAGATGATTAAGTCAGGCTTTAATAGCGGCAGCAAGGTGCGCCAGTCGACCAGGCGCAGCAGGTAATACACCATGATCACGGTGATGAGTGTTTTCGCGGCTTGAATCAAGCGCGAGCGCCGGATAGGTTTTGTCATCCCGGCTGACGGATCCGTGCCTTCGCCGACTGCTGGCTGAGAAGAATGAACACCCCCCGGCTGATTGCTAGCGGATGTCATGAGGAGCTTCTCGCTGTTCTACAGCGTGCCGCAAGACTTCTTCATATTGCGTAAGGACAGTGCCAAGGTCAAATGCCGCGGACCGCGCCCGGCTAACTTGCCGGTAACTCAGCAGGCGGTTTGGGTCAGCGATCAGCGCACGCAGCGCGGTTGAAAAGGATGCTGTGTCCAGCGCCGGGCATATGTAGCCGTTGGCTTGCTCATCCTCCCCGGCAACCAGGTCCGTAAAGCCGCCGGCAGAGCTGACCACCATGGCCAGCCCCATCGATAAAGCTAACAGACCAGCCATCGGCATCCCTTCCACAAAGGAAGGCATGAATAACAGGTCACTTTTTTTCAGCCAGGCATCCACTTCCGGTTGTGACAGCCAACCCGGCAGTTGAAAGCGGTTTTCCAAACCCCGCGCCGCGATCTCAGCCCGCAGATCATCCATCAGCGGGCCATCGCCGACCACCACGCATTCCCAGGGCAGATCCCTAACGCCTGCCAGCGCGCGGACCAGCTGCAGTGGATTCTTCTGCTGCACGACCCGCCCGATGAATAAGATGCGGGGCGGGGTATGCACCTGGATCTTGCCGGGGTCATACGCCGCGGTATCCACCCCATTGGGTATCACGCGGATCGTGATACCATAACGCGATTCCGCCAGCCGGCGGGTAAACTGGCTGACCGCCACCACCTGCCGGGCTTTACGCCAGATGCCGGGTGTAAAAGGATCTATCCAGCGGAACCAGCCGTCCGTTTTATCCGGCACACCGCCGGGGACATCACCCAGGTGGGTGGTAAGCACGTAAGGGATACCGGTCAATAGAGACAGCAGCCGGCCGGCCAGGCCAGCCGGTACAGCAAAATGGATATGCATCACATCCGGCTTCCAACGGCGAATCAAGCGCAGGCCGTGCACGACCGCGGCCAGATCATATTGGAGCATGTCCCACAAACCAGCCTTGAAAGCCTGTTTTCGGCCAGTTGGCAGCCGATATACCTGGATGCCTTCAATGGTTTCCTGACCGGCATGACCTTTGATCGCGCAGGTTAGCACCCGCACTTCATGTCCGCGGGCCACCAGCCCGGCACAGATATCTTGAGCCACCTTCCCGCCTCCACCACCGATGGGAGGGAACTCATGAACCAGGGTTAATATGCGCATAAAATCCGGTTATTTGCCGTCCATAAACTGGCGGACGTTGTAGATCGGCTTGTTTTGCGACTCATGGTAGGTACGCACAAGCAGCTCCGCGATCAGCCCCATCAGGATGGATTGGAAGCCCATCAGAACCATCATGGTTGAGATGAGGAATAAGGGAGAGGCAGTCACTGAGACATTGAAAAATACCCGGCGGATGAAGAGATAGAGCAGCATCAGCAACCCCAACGCGTCCAGCACCACACCGGTTCCGCCGAAAAGGTAAATCGGCTTGCTGGAATAAGATACCAGGAATTTAACGGTGAACAGGTCCAACACAACTTTGATGGACCGTTCCAGCCCGTAATTCGCCTTGCCGTACTTGCGCGGATGATGTCTGACAGGGACTTCAATTATCTTCGCGCCAAAACGGTTGGCATAGACGGGGATGAAGCGGTGCATTTCGCCGTACAGCCGAAAACCCTTGATCACCTCGCGGCGGTATGCTTTGAGCGTGCAGCCGTAATCATGCAGATGGACGCCGGTCACATTGGAGATGAGCCCATTGGCCATTCGGGATGGCAGCGTGCGGTTGATGAAAGTATCCTTCCGGTCCTTGCGCCAGCCGGAGACAACATCATACCCTTCATCGATCTTGTCCAGCATCATGGGGATGTCGGCCGGGTCATTCTGCATATCCGCGTCCAGCATCACCACGATATCACCAGCGGAATGATCGATCCCGGCGGCAATGGCCGCGGTTTGGCCGAAATTACGGCGCAGTTCTACCAGGCGCACACGCTTTTTGTCTTTGGCGTAAATGCCTTGCAAAACCTGCAAACTGCTGTCTTTGCTGCCGTCGTCCACAAACAGCACTTCCCATTTTTTGGGGTAGCCAGCCATGGCAGCCAGGATAGCATCGTATAAGAGCGGTAGATTCTTTTCTTCGTTGTAGACTGGAACAATGATGGACAAATCCATAGATCACCTTTGACGATTTCTTCTCATTATACTATCAAGGTCAACCTGACAAAGTGAAACGAGGCGCGGTGATCGGCGGCACGCGCGGTACCGTTTTGAAAAAAGAAACATCCTTATACCGGTAATCCTTGCCGCCCCGCATCCCCCGGCCGGGGCGCATCACTTACGCGTAAACTATTTCCGGTTGTGCCTGAGCAGGCAGACGCCGCCCGCTCCGATCGACACCAGTGCCAGGGTATACCCAACCAGCGAGGCGATGATCACCCAATACCAGGGTGATTCCGCCGGCTCGACCGCCCCATCCGCCAACCCGGATACCACAGCCAGCGCCTGCCCGCCAACGATGAAGATCAATGCGGCGGCAATCGAAGCCGCGACCCAGACCCGGTAAACTTTTTCGCGGAGTGCTGCCACCAGTATCAATCCCGCGCCGGCGAAAGCCACCAAACCTAATTCAGCGGGCATCAGGTAATCCACCATGAAACGATGACCCTGTAACGCGTATACGGCCCCAAAAACCAGCGGCGCGATAACAGGCAACCACACCAGAATGACTCCCAGGATGGTCATGACGATCACCCAGGTCTCACGCTTTCGGTCCATCTCTGCCAACCTTTCCGGAGTTCTGAAATCTTCCATCTTCATCATAGCACATGACACCTACCGATGAACATGGATCCGCGCCAGAAAGCCGGAGTGGGATTGCCTAACCTGTCTCGATCCCACCAAGGATCATCCGCCGCCGGAGGAGACCTTAACCAGGTAGGCGCGCGCGATGACCCGGTGCAGATACCGGCCCGCCGCTTCATCATAATCCTTACAGGTAACCAGCGTCAGCCAACTGCTTTCCTCATGCCGCAAGATAAGCGGGTCGGCGGGATCAAGCACATCCACCAGATCAACGCGGTAGGTTAATTGCTGACCGCCTTGATCGATATAGATCAAGTCCCCGCGCCGCAGCTTCTCCAGGTCCACCAGCGGACCTGCCTGCCCGCTGGCCAGGTAATTATGCCCCACCAGCACGCTGTTGCCGTTCCCGCCCATGTAACTGGTACCTTCCAGCCAGCCCAGGTCCGCGCCCAGCCAGGTCACATCCCAACCGGTGGATTTTGGAATACCGGTGATCCCGGTATCCAAGCCCAGGCGGGGTACCCGGATGCGCGGTTCACCAACGACCGCAAGCTCCGAACCGCGCGGCTGTTGCGGCAGGATCGTCTCTTTTCCAGCCGTGAAGCCAGTTTCCGGCACTTGCGCCGTCATCCCGGCGAATGTCAGATCAAATACTCCCATGTCATTGGCAGAGACATTTCCGCATGTCGCGCCGCCCGGAGCGCTGAATGACACCAGGTCCACGGTCAGCGTTGAAAGATTTTTCGCGGGCTGGGTGTTCACCAGCGTGCTGATGGCCACATTGTACACATCATCAACAGTGATCTGGTTGAACAAGATCTCCAGGTGATTTCCATTCATCTGGGTGGTATATCCCTGATCCGTACCGCTGCCGCTGATCGACTTGTACTCCACATTGACCGAGGTAACTGTCAGATAAGATGGAATATCGGTCTGGATCAGGACATCCGTAGCCAACAGATTGCCGTTATTCCCAACCTGGAACAGCATAAAATACGGACCGTTCAATTTGGTAATGTCAGGGTAACTGCCCGAGGCAGTATCCACCAGCGGGTCCGCGCTGTAAGCACAGCCAGCCTTCGGTTCATAATCGCCGAAGACCAGCTCTTTATCACCACTGGACGCTTTCTGCAGCACGGGTTGGATGTTACTCGCCTGGTAATTCACGAGCTGCAGTGGATTTGCATTCCATGCTATCTCGGCTGGGCCAAGGGTAGTCCATTTATAGTTGATGGTTGTGCTGAAAACATAGGGTACTTTTTCATGCTCGATCACCGAATACGTCCCGGCTTGCAGCGAATAGAAGCCGAAGCTGCCCTGCGCATCAGACGTGGTCGTTGCTAATTGGGCGCCGTACTGATCCAGCAAGACCAGGGTCACATCTGGAATACCTTCTTCCGCGGCATCCTTGATGGTGTTGCGATTTTCATCATGCCAGACATAACCAGATAGGTCGTACAAACCAGGCGGCAGCTGATACTCGCCAAAATTAACCTGACTGATCTGATTGGTAACGACCTCGACCTGAACCTGGTTGGGGCTGGTGGATACATAATCCGCAGGATCGTTGGCCTCCACCACGCTAAATTTCCCAGCCGGAACATTCGTAAACGAATAGAAGCCATTCGCATTGGTGGTAGTCGTAGCCACAACATTGCCCGCAGCATCCAGCAGTTTGATGGTGATCCCAGCGCCGATCCCGCTTTCCCCGGTGGATAAACTGCCGTCGTTATTGGCGTCATTGTAGATCCGCCCGGTGATGGTCCCAAAACCGGAAGGAACAGCGGTAGCTGTCGGGACCGGGGTATTCGTGGCTGTCGGCGCCGCGCCGGCGAGATACGCCGCGGTGGCTACCTGCGTGGGTTTACCAGCAGCGCTGACTTTCACAGTATTGACGTCTGCGGTTTCCTGGCTGTCCACCGCTGTCGTCACGCAGGTGTATTCCCAGGTTTCACCAGAATCAAGGATCTGGTTGTAATTGTCATCAACCTTCGGGCCAGTCAGGGGACATTGCGTGTCTGTCACACTGATGCCGCTGATAGCTGAACCGCCCGTGTTGCTTAATCGCACCAGGTAATATATCGGGTCTCCCGCGACAATACCGTCCAGGTAGGTTCCCCAGCTGCCAGTCGGACTGTCAGACACATACTTGGTGACGTTCCAGCCAGACGGGGTGGCAGTCGGCGTAGCAGTCATGGTGCTGGTCGGAGTTGGCGTGCGAGTACTGGTAGCTGTCGGTGTGAAGGTCTGAGTAGCTGTCGGCGTCAGGGTATGCGTCGCCGTTGGTGTGAAGGTATGGGTCGCGGTTGGCGTCAGTGTATCTGTAGCCGTTGGTGTGAAGGTGTGTGTGGCGGTCGGCGTCAGGGTATGCGTCGCCGTTGGGGTGAAGGTGTGAGTAGCCGTCGGCGTAAGAGTATGCGTCGCTGTTGGTGTGAAGGTATGGGTCGCCGTCGGCGTAAGAGTATGCGTCGCTGTTGGTGTGAAGGTATGGGTCGCTGTAGGCGTTAGGGTATCGGTAGCTGTTTGGGTATAGGTGTGTGTGGCCGTTGGAGTCAGTGTATCGGTAGCCGTTGGTGTGAAGGTGTGGGTCGCGGTCGGCGTCAGGGTGTGCGTAGCTGTCGGTGTCTGCGTATCGGTAGCTGTCGGCGTAAAGGTATGCGTCGCGGTCGCCGTCGGGGTATCCGAAGCGGTGGGAGTTAAAGTATTCGTCGCGGTAGCGGTCGGGGTAGTACTCGCGGTCGCGGTAAAAGTCTGCGTGACAGTCGGCGTCAGCGTATGCGTCGCGGTGGGGGTGAGGGTATCAGTCGCAGTTGGCGTGGCTGTCTCGGTAGCTGTCGCGGTAGCTGTGGCCGTCGCGGTTGGTGATGGGGTGTTCGTGGCGGTTGGAGTGACTGTGGCAGTAGCCGTCAGAGTCGGCGTGGCTGTCGGCAAGACGCTAACCACCACCTCATCGTTGCTGGAGTAGTTGTTGTTTTCACGGTACTCGGTGATGTGTTTATCTGGGTCGACCTGAGCCTGGTTCGTAAACGTACCAGCGGGGACATCATTCACCGGCAGAAAAACGGTGAAGCCGGACCCGGCAGCCAGCTCCACACTGCCAGCCGCTGCACAGCTCAGCACATTGGACCCATTCACCGCACAGGTGATCGTCCCGGTTGGCGCGGTCGACCCTTGCGCGGTAGCCTGCGTCGGCGTGCCGTAAGTCAACCCGGCAGGGAGGGTATCCGTCATGATCTTCCAACCATCGGAAAAAGACGCACTGGTGGAGCCAGTGTTGCGAACAGAGATCCGCCATTCAAACGAGCTGCCAACATTCGCGCTGCCGGACACGCTGTTCACCTTGGTGATGGTCAAGTCCGGCATAGGTTCCGGCGCGTAGCCGAAATTCTGGCCTGTCACATCGGTCGTAAAGGCAAGAACACTTTTCACGACAGCGGTGGTTGGGTCATACCCGGTCGGATCGGTGGATCGCACCAGGTAATTGTAAGTTGTTCCGCCAGCCGAGTAAGGAAGGTTATTGAAGGAGTAACTTCCGTCTGTACCGGCAGCCGTGGTTCCCAGTTGGACGTCGCCGGCATCCACACTGCCGTTTCCATTGGTATCCAGGAAGAGTGTCAAGACTACCCCGGGCAGTCCATTTTCACCCGCGTCAAGCATGGTGTTTTTATCGAGATCTTCCCAAACCGTACCGGAGATAGAGCCCAACCCGGAGGGGAATACCGCGGTGTTGGAGGTGCTGGTCTGATCCGAATAGGTCAGGATGGCAGTGTTGGTCGTGACGCTGTTTTGCGGCGCGGTGTACGGGCCAACCACACAACTGGTAGATTTTCCGGGAGCCAAAGGCGTATAAAACTCGCAGCTGGTGACATCCAGCAAGTTATCCGCCAGAGACAGGCTGGTTATGTTGCTGCTGCCGTCATTTAAGACGATAAATTTATAGTACACACTGCTGCCAGGCGTGACGCCGGTAACAGAAGTCTGCCACGGGCCGGTGCTGGATAAACCGACTAACTTGGTCAATGTGGCATGCAGCGTTCCAGCAGAAGTATAGGCGTAATAATCCGCCGTGGAACTATCCATATAACTGGTCCCGCTGTACGTGCCGCTGACCGCCGCGGTATTCAAATGATCACCCGCAGCCGCCGCAATCGGCCCAACCGTACACGTTTTTACCGGATCCGTGGTGGTCAAGGTGAATGGCACCGTCAACGAACAACCACTCAGATCCAGGTCCGGGTCGGTCAGGGCGACATTCAACAGGGAGACATCCCCGGTATTCTCAATGGTGAAGCGGTAGTAAAGGTCCGTCCCTGGAGTCGTACTGAGATAACTCGACCAGGGCCCGCTCAGGCTGGTGGACACCTGCTTGAGAATGGATATCCCGGGATAATGGTCGATGACGGTGATGGAATCACTGGCAGCCGCCGCGCTTAACCCGGCGGTCGATGTCGTCAACGTGCTGGTAGTATTCGTGTACGCGCCGGACTTGGCGGCCTTTACCGTCACCTGGGCGGTGCAGCTGCCGTTGGCAGGGATGGTACCGCCGGAGAAGGTAAGTGTGGTATCACCGGCCTGGGGGTTGAAGGTTCCCGTGCAGGTATTGGACGCTCCGGGGGTCGGCGCGACAGACAGGAATGAAGATGCCAGGTTATCTGTAAACGCGGCGCCTGTAATGCTGCTGCTGTTGGGGTTGGTCAGGGTGAACTTGAGAACGGTCGTGTCGCCGTTATAAATGGTGGACGCCAGGAACTCCTTGGCGAAAGTCGGATTTTCCAGAACGGTGATGGACCTGACCGCCTGCCCGCTGGAGGTATTGTTAGTACCACCTTCATAAGTGGTGATGTAACCCGTCTGGTTCTGGTAGGTGCCCAGGGTGGTAGAAGTCACATTCACGCTGGCTGTGCAGGAACCAGCGGCCGGGATGGTGGCATTACTGAATGTGACGCTGGTCGCGCCGGAACTGACAGACCCAAAGCTGCCCGCGGCGCAGGTGGTAGCGGCGGCGGGTGTCGCGGCAACGACCAGGCCGGCCGGGAAGACATCCGTAAAGGCAGCCTGAGTCAGCGCGTATGAGTTGGAGTTGGTCAATGTGAAAGTCAGGGTGGTGGTTTCCCCGGTTTTGATGGTGTTACTGGCGTAACTTTTCGTCAGGGTGGGCTGCGTCAGTCCGCAGCCTGAGAACTGAACATCATCGATATAAAAGTCACCCTGGCCGGCGTTATATCCGCCAGCATTGTACAAATAGATCCGGAAGATGGTGCGGCCGCTGCTGTTCAGTCCACTGGAGACATTGATGGTTCCACTGCTGGTCCAGACATCTTTGGTGGGTACGGAACCTGTTGCCGCGGCTGAAGCCGGCAAGCTGCCGCCCTGCGGGTAATAATATAATGCCCAGGACGTCGGGCCGAGGTTGTACCGTAACCCGTAGAAGGAAAGGGAGAGGGATGAGAGCCCGGTCGTATCCAGCTGGAACTCATAATAATCATTCTGGCTGGTATCCAGCGAGGTAGTGGAATAGGTGGAGCTACCAACCGCACCCTGGGTGCCCCAGGCATACGTGCCGTCTGTACCGCCGTGGTTCAGGGAGGTGGTGATGACCGGGGTTAAGCCGCTGCCAATCGCAGCGCTGCCAGAAGAGCCCACCGGGCTGGTGACGGTCGGCGCGGTACTCTGACCGCTGGCATTGGACGCGAACGACCAGTACGCTGTAGAAGTATTGCTGCAGCCGGCGCCGCTGCTCAGCGCGGCCGCTGTCAGGCTGGCGGACGCCTTTACGCCGGTATCATTGCCGCCCAGCAGTAAATTGTTGGTGGTATTACTGTACGTCCCAGCGGTTGGGGCAGTCACTGCCACGCTCAAAGTACAGGTTGAATCAGCCGCAATGTCAATGGCAGACAGCGAGATCTGCGTACCATTTGCCGGAGCGCTCAAGGAGTACGAAGAACCGCAGTTGGTAGCGGTCGCGGCAGGATTAGCGGCCACGCGCATTTGCGCCGGCGAGGACGGTAAGTTATCGACAAAGCTTAACCCGCTGACCGCCGAAGAGGTCGGATTGGTGAGGGTAAAGGTCAGGGTGGAGGTACCGCCAGGGACGATGGATACCGGCGAAAATGCCTTTGAGAAAGTCACCGGGTTTACCACCGCAATGTTGACGCCGGCTGTCGAGAAATCCGCGTTATAGTGGTAAGAACTGCCGGAAAAATCGTAGATCAGGCTGCTGATTCCAGCGCTCCCGGTTCCGGTACTGGAAAGGACGGTGACATAATAAGTCACGACCATCTGGTCACCGGATTTGCCGTCATCTATGATGCAGGAGCGATAGGTGGATGAGAGCGGGTTGTTATCCCAGCCGCATGAATCCGCGTAAGCAATATCTGACGGCGAGCCGACTTTTGCGTCTACAGCCGTATAGGTTGTGGAGACGCTGTTGACCCGGATCATGTAATTGGGGATATTGAGAAACGGCTCCACCACGTTATAACCACCCGGCGCGGTAGTGGCGTACAGACGAATGTAGTATGATCCACCGATTACCAGCGACATGTTTCCGCCAGCTAAGACCGGCTGCAGGCTGCCGATGGTCGCGCCGTATTGAATAGCGGTGGTCGAATTGCGGCTTTGTGAAACCAGGTGCTCCACATAGATCTCACGCGGGGTGGGCGTGGAGCCGGTTGTAGTGTTATCAGCGCTGACAGTGATATGGAAGCGGCGGGTTGTATCGTAGGCGGTTTTATCGCGCGTAATCTCTACTTCATAATAGAAATATGAGCAGGCGCCCGCGGCCAGGCTGCTGATGGCATTGCTGCCGGTAAAAGCGGAGAGACTGCCGCTCACCAGGTTGATCTTCGCGTTGGCTGAATCCCACACGAAGGCTGATGTTACGTTGGCAGCTGCCAACCCGCCGGTATTACAGACTTTGACCCCAACCGGGAATTGATTCGGGCCGACATTGACGTTGTTTGAATCCAGGCCGATCACATTCCAGGTGATGGGCGTAATACTTAGTGTAGTTGTGATGGCTGCCTGCACCCTGGCCGGCGGCGCGGTCCACGGCAGAGCCAGCACGGTGATCACCCAGGCGGTGATGACCCGCGTAACCCAAACCTGAACGCTGGCGCGGGTAAACTTCCTGCGCGTACCGAAAGCAGGTCGTTTGATAATTGGGACAGGAACACTCAGCATAGCCCATATTTTAACGAAACAAATCGTGTCTGGTGCGGTTTGGCCCTTTAAATTCTGTTTATATTCTGTTTATTTTTGTTTAGTTGTATAGTCCATTAAAAATGGATGCTCCACGCCTGAAAACCTGGCGTGGAGCATATTCTTCTATCAAAGCGATCGCCAGTGTGCAACACGATCACTGACTGTGCCAACCTCAGGGTTCGGGGATGACCTCCACCAGCTTCGCGCGTACGATGGTGCGGAAGCGGTAAGCCCGGGTGTCTTTATCAAACGAAGCGCAGGTGATCAAGGTTACCCAGGAGGTGGTCTCGCGGGTGATGGCGCCGGTTACATCGGTTGGCAGAACCGTCGCGACTGAACGCACCGCGTAAATATACTGTTTACCCCTGGCATGGACAATGATCTGATCGCCATTCGCCAGGTGCTGGATCGACCGGAATGGGCCGGAAGTCCAGTCATTGAAAGTGATATGCCCGCTGATGGCGCTGTTGCCGGCAGAGGTCGGGTAAGCCGTGCCGTACAGCCACCCCGCGTTACTGCCCAGGTTCTTCACGTCCCAGCCTTTTTCGCCGATCGGTACACCGACGATTGGAACGTTCACCTTCAAACTGGGTATTTCCAGCATCATACCGGTCGGTGGATAGGCTGCGTCTGGCACGGTGGAGTTGGCGTTACCCCGGCCGGTAGTGGGTAATTCATCGGGTAACTCGGGGTAGCGCTGCCAGGTCGTTCCCGCGGTAGCGACATCTACTTCGCCCATCTCGGTGTAGTTGCCGTTGCCGTTCTCATCCACTGAGATCGCCGCGGTGTTATAAACCTGGTTGATCTCATCACTGATGCGCAGGGCATAGTGGATGCGGATCTCATTGACCGCGTTGGTTTCATCGGTCGCGCCAAGATCTGGCGCCAGGTTACCTTTCCAGACGATTCTTCCGCGCGGGAATTTCGCCGTCGGCCCCTCATAATAGCAGGCGGTGGTCACAGTCGCGCTGCCGTCGTGCTGGCAGCTGACGCCGCGGGTAGAACTGCCGGCAGGAGCGCCGGCTGGCAGCGGATATCCGCTCTCCGCCCCGTCCGTGGAGAAGCTGGTTTCTTCCGGCAGCGGGTCTGAGACCAGGGCGTGGATCGCGGTCAGATTGGTGTCGTTGATCCAGACACTCTTCCATTGCAACACCGGCAAGCCGGTCGAGTCGTAAGTCTTGATCCCGGTCGGTGGGTCGAAGATATTCGCGGTAAAGGTCGCTTTGGTACCGCCGGTATTATTGGCCGGGTTGCCGTCCTTGTCGGGGTCAGGGTCGGTGCCTGAGACTGACACATCCGTCACCTGGCAGCCAGCCGCGCAGGCCACCGCCAGGTTGCTGAACGGGCCGGTGGTCGCGGGAGTAACTTCCACCACCAGGCGGATGGTGCCGAAGCCGCCGGGCTGCAGGGTATCCGTCCCGTTCAACAGGTTGATGTTCGTGCGGCCGTTGTAAGCCGGGTTCACCGTGAAGTTCGCGCTGGAGAGCTCTACCAGCTTGTAACTGGTCGGGTTTGCCACCTGGAACGGGTCAGCGAAGGCCGAGGCGAGGTTATCGATCACCTGGATTTGCGGCAAGGGGATCGTGCCGTAATTACGCACCACAAAGATATAGGTCAACCGCCAGGTGCCGGCAGACACTTTCACCAGGTTGGTATCCAACCACTTGGATATACCCAACACCGATGTCCCGGCTTTCTGCGGCGTAGCAAAGCCAAAGGTGGGTGTGAGGGTCGGCGTGATACTGGGCGTTAATGTAGCCGTAGGCGTAAAGGTTAGAGTCGGAGTATTGGTGATACTCGGCGTCAGTGTGATGGTCGCTGTTGGGCTGACGGTAGGAGTGCGGGAAGCCGTCGGGGTCGGGCTCTTGGTCGGGGTGCGCGTCGGCGCAGGCGTGCGGGTTTTGGTCGGCGTGCGGGTAGGCGTCGGCGTCTTGTAAAGCGGCAAGGTGACGGTATGGCTGGTTTGGTCTGTAACATCAAATCCGTCAGAGTCTTTACCGCTGGCGGTGGCGGTATTATCCACCCGCCCGGCAGTAATGTTCGCCGAGGTCAGTGTGTAAACGTTGTTCTCAGCCGCGCACTGTTCGCTGGTTCCCGGCGCCAGGCTGGCGATCTGACAGGCCAGACCGGGCAGCAATGGGTCTGTCACCACAATGCCGGTCAGGACCAATGAGCCAGTATTGGTCACTGTGAACTGGTATGTAACGGTGTCGCCGGCATCCGCGTAACCAGACGGGGCGACTACCGCCAGATTGAGCGTCGCACTTTTTACCACGTTCATCCCGGCCATACCAGGCAGCACCACGGTATCCGTTGGCACCGCGGTGTAGGTCGCGGACGGTACCGGAGTATCAGAAGGTACCGGGGTATCGGACGGCGTGGCGGTCTCAGTTGGCGTGGCGGTCTCAGTTGGCGTGGCAGTCTCAGTCGGCGTGTCGGTGATGGTAGGCGTCTCGGTCGGCGTTTCTGTCACCGCGGGAGTATCACTGGGTGTAGGCGTAGGCGTCTCTGTCGGAGTTTCAGACGGCGTCGGCGTTTCTGTTGGAGTATCAGTCACCGTGGGTGTCGGTGTGTCAGTCGGTGTCTCCGTCACCGTAGGTGTATCGGTCGGCGTTTCAGTCGGAGTTGGCGTATCCGTCGGCGCGGTTGTGCTGGTCGCGGTCGCCGTCGGGGTATCGGTGGCAGTGCTGGTGGGTGTGACACTCGGGGTTGCCAGCGGATCTGAACGCAGGGTAACCGGGTCCGGGTCGGTGTTGTTCAACTCATTACTTTCCGTCACCACATGATCGGGGTCGACTGTCGCGCTGGTGGTCAGGGTGCCAGTCACTGAGGGGGTGGCAGGTAGATCTACCGCGAACGAGCCACCAGCTCCGATCACCACAGTCGAGCCTGAATTAACCGCGCATTCCAGATTGCTGCCGCTAACCTGGCAGGTAATATTCTCCCAGCCCGTCACCTCGCTATAGGTACCCATGGTCGGTATACCAGCAGTGATACCAGCCGGGATGGACATACGCAGGATCACCTGCCCCGCGGTAAAAGTAGCGCTGGTGGTGCCGCCGTTGGTCACAGCCGCGGTCCAGGTAAACGGCGTGCCGGCGACCGCGTTGCCGCCGACGTTATCCGTCACATTCACCGTCAGGTCAGGGTAGATATAGTAAGTAGCCGTAGAAGTATTGGAGGTAACCGGCGCGCTTAATGGATCATTCCCGCTGGCTGTCGCCGTATTGGGATACGCCCCGGCCAAGCTGCTGGCAGTGACCGGACCGACCACGCAGGTACTGTACGCGTAGGCTGCCAGCGGATCTGCCAGCTGGCCCGTGCAATCCACCGCCCCGAGGATGGTATCACTGACAGCCGCCCCGGTCAGGGCGACATCTCCCAGGTTTTCCACCGTGAAGCGGTAATAAACATTGGTACCGGCATCCACCGTCACACCGGAAGTCCACGGCCCGGTAGCAGAGGTGGATATTTGTTTCAAGAGCGATAAGCGCGCTGTAAAGGCATTGACGGTCAACGATGCCGTGGCGGTGTTACCCGCGGAGGCGCCGTTGTAGATGGTAACGCTGTTGGAATACGTGGCAGCCGTCCCGAATGTAACGTAGATCTCAATGCTGCAGCTGCCGCCCGCGGATATGCTGCCGCCGGACAGGCTGGCCGTACCCGCCCCTGAAACCGCGGTGAGCGTGCCGCCGCAGGTATTCGTTTTCGTGGGTGAACCAGCGATGTTCACCAACCCGCTGGGGTAGGTGTCTGTGAAGATCAGGTTGGTCAGGGCATCATTCGGGTTGGGGTTGGTGATGGTCAAACCCAGCACCGAGGTACCGTTCACCAGGATCGGATCCGGCGCGAAAGATTTCTGCACGACCGGCGGCAGGAGCACCCCGGTGATGCCCGCCGTGGCAGTTCCGCCAGAGCCGGTGTTCTTCCCGGTCTGGGTAGAGCCGATCTGCTCTGTCAGGTTGGTCAACAGGCCGGCTTTAGTAACCAGCACTTTCAATGAGATCGTACAGGAAGAACTGGCTGAGATCGAGCCGCCGGACAGGCCGATGGTCATGGAGCCCGGCTCCGCGCTGAAGGTTCCACCGCAGGTACTCGCTACAGTAGGGGTGCTGGCCACCAGCAACCCGGCCGGCAATGGATCGGTGAATCCCACTCCGGTTAAGCCTGTGGAGGTATTGGGGTTATTCAGTGTAAAGGTCAGGGTCGCTTCAGAGCCGACATTGACCGATGCCGCCGAGAAAGATTTAGAGATCGTGGGGAAAGCGGGCGGCGCGACACAACCGGTAACCACCACATCATCCAGGTACATATCGGCGGAGGTGGTCAGGTTCTGCACATCGTAGCCGTAGATATAGAAGTATGTGCTGCCGCTGGTATTGGTCAACCCGGTAAAAGACAAGTTACTGGTGGTCACCCAGGTTGTTGTTGCTGGCAATAATTCATTATAGTAAGCGAACTGGTTGGAAGGCGTGGTGGTATTGCTGTAATAGACATAGGCATCATGCGGGCCGTTGGTCGCGCGGGATGCCGAAAAACTGAGCTGTACCTGCTCATACCCGGTGGTATCCACCGCGAAGCGGTAATAGGCGCTGTTCGCGGCGCTAAAGGTATCCTGGGTTCGGTAAAAACCGGAGGCTTGCCAGGAATAAGAGGGTGAAACACCGACCGTATTGTTGTAGTTGGTATTGATCTGCGATGTTCCAGGCACGGTGCCGGCGTTATAAGAAGAACTGGCTGTGACGATGCTGCTGGTGGCAGCCGGGTAAGGCGGCAGTGCCGCGTTGACATTGAACTGCCATTTGGCCAATTCCACCCGGGTACAGGCAGCCGGGGTCGCCGTGGGCACCAGGCTGTCACTGGCGGTCAGGGTAGCGCTGGCACTATTGCCGGTATTGACCGTGTTGCTGCTGTCCAAAAACGTCACCGCGCTGGTGGTGTTATTGAACGTCCCCGGCGTGCTGACGGTGACCTTCACGCGGATGGTGCAGCTGGAGAGCGGCGCCAGGGTTGCCCCGGCCAGCGTGATGGAACCGCTGCCGGCCGCCGCGGTGATGGTTGGCGAGCCGCAGCCGCTGTATGCCAGGCCGTTCGGGTTGGCGACCACTACCGGGCTGGGCAGCGTATCCGTAAATGCCACACCGGTCAGCACAGCTTGCGTTGGATTGTTGATGGTGAATGTTAATGAAGAAGTGCCGTTGGTCGGGATGGATGCCGGCGAAAAAACCTTGCTGATATTGATCGTGGCCGGGTCGATCACATTGACCCAGCGGTCGGAGTAACTGTTATCTGCGTTGTAGTGATAGCTGGAGCCAGAAAAATCATAGAACAGGGCGTTGATGGCTTTGACGCCGTTCGGGCTGGACAGGATCTTCATGGTGTAGGTATTCACCACCGTGCCGCCGGCTTTGCCGTCGGTGATGCAGCTGCGGTAGTTCAACGCGGTGGTGTCATCCACCCAGGAACAGCCGTCCGCGTAAAGCTTGTCGATCGGGCTGGTAAAAGGCGCAGAGACCGTGGTATACGTGCTGTTGACATCCAGAATCTGGAAGACGGTATTTGGGAAATTAATAAAACTTTCCAGTTGGTTGTAACCGGTTGAGGTGGACCCGGTCAGCGTGATGGTGTAGGTCTGCCCCACCACCAGGTTAGCCGATCCGCCCACCGGGATGACATTCCCGTTGACCGCGATCGAGACGATCTCATTGCGGTTCTGGGAAACGAGGTGTTCCACATACAATTCGCGGTTGTAGGGCGTGCGGGCAGTGATACCGGAGGAATCCGTTACGGTGATGTGGTAGGCGCGGGTAGTATCGTATGCCAGCGAGTTGCGTTCAACGGTGATGTTGTAATACACATCCGTGCAGGCGCCGGCCGCCAGTGACGGGATGGTGATGGTATCGTATGAACCCGGGCTGATCGCGATATACGGATTCGTGGAATCCCAGGTTAAGACAGCTGACAGATTCGTAGCTCCGGATATGCCGTTATTGCAGACCCGCGCGCCAACTGGAAATTCATTGGGGCCAACGGTGACATTGTTCGAATCCAGGCCGATCACATTCCAGGTGATGGTATCCACCTGCAGCACCGCGGCAGCGGAGACCTGCCGGACCGGGTTAACCAGGCTCAGCAGGAGAGACAGCAAGAGCAAGCCTGCCAGGCCTTTACTCACCGCTTGAACAATTCGATCCTTGTGTGTGATTCGACTCATAACGCCATTCCATCCGGTATGAATATCTTCATTACTTAGTTATAAAGTTTTTTTGTGATTAATGGAATACCCTGACAAATTCCAAACCAGTGTGCTGACAGGATATAGTTAATGGTTAGTAGCAATACCCGTGCCAGTTTGGTTCGCCCGGATTAAACAAACAACCGCCGATACCGGCGGTTGTTGCTGTATAGATTGGTACGGCTTACTTTAACAGACTTTGCGGAATGTTACCGCCATTTTCGGAAATCTTCTGCAGGACGGTCTTGTGCAGCCAGATATTCATATTGGTGGATTCCTTCATTTTCTCCGGCGGGCAGCCCAATTCCACGGCCAGTTTCTTGCGGGCTTCCAGGCTGCTGTCCAGACCCAGGACCTTCAGCAGGTCCACGATCGAGGCTTTCCAGTCCAGTTTTTCGCCTTTGTCCTTGGCCATTTTTTCAAGCTTGGCCATCACATCCACCATTTCCATCTTGGCAGCACCACCGGCAACCACTACCGTGGCGCCTTCAGCTTTGGCTGTGGCTTGAATGTTGCCGGGTACCGGGCGTGAATCCCGTTGAACTTTCGGCGCGGAAGTAACCGGAGCAGTCGGCGCCGCAGGTGCAGCCGCTTTCTTAATTCCAAGCTTCTCCAGAATTGAATCAAATAAACCCATTGTGACTCCTTTCAAAAATCCCTGTGTAGTAGTTTCTGTTTCTTTCTATATTATAGGGAATATCCGGCGGAATACAATAAAACCTGACATCCTGTGTCAGGTTTTTTAGGCTGGTTTCTGGATATCCGCCCCGACATCCCCGGGCGGATGTATGATCTCAACCGGCGCGGGGCAGGGAGTGGCTCAACCCGGCACAGAATCCCGGTCCACGAACTCGCGCGCGAATTGGATCAATGTCCACGCGTCGCGGAAATTGGAAGCCAGCCCAAACGACACCCGCACCGCGCCGGTGTTTTTATCATCAATGCAGCGCCGGAAATCGTTATATTCCATGCGCGGTTTGAGAGCAAAACACGTATTCAACTCGCCAGCAGAAAGGCCCAGCGCCAGCTCCCCGCCGCCCGGGTTGCAGAAGCAGCCCGTCCGCAGGGATATGTTGCGCCGGTTGGCCTGAGCCTCCACCGCCAGGTGGTCGATAAAATGGCCGGACGGATCAAAGAAGTTCATGGCAATGGTGCCGCCGCGCATCTCAGCCTCGGGCGGGCCGTAGACTCGGATCACATGCTGACCGTTGGAATGGGTCAGGCTGGTCAGTTGCTTCAGCGTCCAGCCCGTCAGGCAGGTCACCCGGTCGTGGATGTTCTCCACCCCGATCGCTTCTAAGTGGCGCTGGCCGATCTCCACCGCCGGCAGCATCAGGTAATTCAGCGTCCCGTCCTCAAACCCCTCCGAGCCGGCGTGTAAAAAATAGCGGTCACCCTGGACGGAAGCCACGGTGATGGTGCCGCCCGCGAACCAGGGGCGGTGCAGTTTTGCCAGTTTTTCCCGCCGGGCCAACAGCGCACCGACCCCCGTGGGGTAGCCAAACATCTTGTAGAAAGACAGGCTGACGAAATCCGGATGGACCTGGCGCAGATCCAGGCGGTTGGTGGGGACAAACGCGGCGGCGTCCAGCAAGACATCCCAGCCAAGCTGCTGCGCTTTCGTTACCCAGCCCAGGTCGTGCTGCACCCCGGAAAAGTTGGATTGCGCCGGGTATGCGAACAGACTGCTGGAACCGGAGGTAATGGACCCGAGCGCCGCGTCCAATTTCTCCGAGTCGATGCGCATATCCGGCGGCGTTACCGGTGCATAGATGATCTGCGCGCCTTTTGCTCGCGCGTACTCGCGGATGCCGTTGACGGAATTATGGTTATCAAAGGTCAGCAGGTATTTACTGCCCGCCGCGAATGGGTAAGATTCACCGACCAATTTCAAAGCCCCGCTGGCGTTTAAGGTAAAAGCGCAGGCATACTCCTGCGGGTCAGCGTGGAAGTATTCCAGGACAGACTTCCGGGCGCTCTCCACCAGGCTGGTCATAGCCTGTGAGGTTGGGTTGGTGGAATGCGGATTGCCGTACACGTGCGTGGTGAGCAGGTCATAATGGTTTTTAACCTGCGCGTCGCTGTACAGGCCGCCCCCGGTATAATCCAGGTAGATGTGTCCCTGCGTGTCCAGCCGCGAATACTCGCGCGCGCGCAGTTCATCCAGCGCCGCGGTGCGCAAATAACGCGGATCTGATTCGAGAAACGCGGCTTCATCCGCCTGAAAGGTCATACAGCCTCCGGGTTTGGGAAAGTACTGTTATTTTACACCCCGCCGCCCGGGCTGCCGTCCACAGAACGTTTATTTCTGATGAAAGAATTTGTTCAGCTCATCCATGTGCTCCACGTGGTGATCATACGTACCCAGCAGCACATTCATCAGGGGGTAACCATTCATCCAAGGATATCTGCCGGAGTCCAGCAGCGCGGCCTGCGGTATCTTTGCGGCAGTCTCGAGCAGGTGCTTATATCCCTGCTGCCAGCGCTGCCATGCCCGCTGCCAATCACTCTCGCGAAATTCTGCCGCGGACCAGGCATTGACGGCATCGATATCCTCTTCGCGGTTATATTGCATGCCAGCCGGCAGGCGGATGAAAACTGGCTCTCGCGACTCAACCGCGGCCGCCATCCGCTCGTTGGAGCGCTGCTGCCAGAACCAGCAATGCGTCAGCACATCCCGGCTGTCCCACACGGAAGGTGAAAGGGCGATGGCGGCTTTTTGATCATCCATCCAGGCGATCCAGGTTGTGTAGGTTTCGATCTGTTCGCTGAGAGCGGTAAGGATATGAGTCTTGAGATCCATACGAATCCTTTCTGTTATGCGGTGATTGCTTCCGTCTGTTCCGGCACCGCGGCTTGTTCGTGATCCGGCAGGATGTCTTCCAGGTTGCGCACCCGTTTGAACAGGAAACCGGAAAGCATCGTCAGGGTTGTCAGCAGCCCGAAAATGATCATGATGGCAGACATCCCAGCCCCCGGCCCGGTACCGGTCAACTTACCCAGTGTGCCGGCCAGCACGCCAGACGGCTGCAAGGCCGGTTCCATGATCCGGTCGCCCAGCAAGCCGCCCAGGATGGGGGTGAGTGTATCGGGGAACCAGGTCAGCACCCGCCGGGCGGCGAAAACCCTGCCCTGCACGTCCGGGGCCACCTTGGCCTGTAAGATCGCCTGCGATGTCGCGATCCCGATGGATGAACCAACCCCGGCAAAGAGAATCGCCGGCACCCAGACGCTCAGTCCGCGCCCCAGGCCAAAAATGATGTTGCCGGTGACGCAAAATCCGACCCAGCCCAGCAGCGCGCCAAGCATACGCCGCTTGGGTCCGCCCCAGGTACTCATCAGCAGCGAACCGATGGTCCAGGAGATGGCGCCGGCCGTTTCGACCGCGCCAAGCGCCAGGCTGTTATTCCCCGTCCGCAGCAAAACCATGGGTACTTCCGCGGCATTCGAGAAGCCCAGGGTGGAATTGGCAACGAAAAGCAAAATGACATAAGCAAACAGGCTGGGGCGCGAGAAGATATATTTGAAGCCGAAGGCCGCCTCATGCGCCAGGTTTCCTTCGCCGGCTTTACCATCCGCGGTTCGCTCAGGCTGCGGGACAAAAACCATCAGCAGCGCGCCGATGGCGAAGATGAAGGTGGCAATGTCTATCAACAAAATCCCCTGCAGGCCGATGTGGGGCAGCAGTGCCCCGGCCAGGAGCGGCGCAACCATCCCGGGGCCGGCATGCACAAAGGACATCATGCCGTTGGCGCGCGCGTAGTGTTCTTTGGGCACCATGGTGGTGATGGCTGCCGAGTAAGCCGGCCACTGGAACGCACTTCCCAGGCCGATCACGATATTCACGACATAAAAATGCCAGACTTGCAGGTTGTTGGAGAGCAGCAAGAACAGGATGGCAACGCTGCCCAGCCCGGCCGCCAGGTCGCTGACCATCATCATCAGCTTGCGGTTGTAGCGGTCCACCATGACGCCGGCCAGGGGAATGATGAGCAGGTACGGCAGGTTGAAGGCCGTCTGCATAATACCGAGGTTGGTGGCGCTGCTGGTGCGTTGAAATACCCAGACTGAAAGGGCGAACCCCGTCATGCTGGATGCAAGGATGGAGATGGCCTGCCCCACGAGTACGATGGTTAATGCTCGGATACCGGTTGGTTTGCTGGGATGGATAGGCATAAGATTGATTATATAGTAGACCCCGAAAATAGATAAACCTTCCCGAGTTATTCCCCTCTTTTTCTCTCCGCCAGTCTCCAGGTAACTAGATTCAGATGTCAAAACCCTTAAAAGAAACAAAAAAGCCGCCCGAGGGCGGCTTGAGGTTACGATTTTGATAGTGCCGGTTAGTGCCAGAGACCCAGGATAGCTCCGAAGAGGACGAAATTCACCAGGTGATTGCCAGTTTCGATCGCCCAGATCTTGAAACCGTGCCCGGCAAAGAGTTTATTCACCAGGTAGGTTGGGGCGACAAAGCCGGCCCACAAGAACAGACCCGTCAACACGCCGCTGACCAGGGTTGCCCCGCCGATCAGCTGCCCGGTGAAGCTGACAGCATATGCCATGAAGACGGCCTGCACGATGCAGGATAGCACCGTGAAGACCCAGATCAGGTTCATGGATTGTTTGCCGCCCGGATCTTCCGCGTCGGTTTTGCCGATGCCTTTCCACCAGACGAGGAAGAAGGTGCGTGGGTTGTACCACAGGGAACCGCTCACCATGCAAAGCACGGCGCAGACAGCTACCGCGAACCAATTAATTGAAAGTTGTAACATTCTATCTCCTTAATAATGAACTATTGATCATTTACCATCCCGCGCGCGTTTCAGTGCGGGGATATCCAACTTCGTCATGGCCAGCATGGCCTGAGTCACGCGCGTCGCGATCACCGGATCCGGGTCAGCCAGCAAACCCGGCAACTCATCGGGTACAACCTGCCAGGTGACGCCAAAGCGATCCTCCACCCAGCCGCATTGACCCGGTTTGCCGCCGTCGCCCAGTTTATCCCAGTAATAATCCACCTCGGCTTGATCCGCACAGTGAATCACAAAAGACACCGCGGGGTTGAACTGGAAAACCGGCCCACCGTTGAGCGCCGTGAAGGTTACCCCGTCCAACTCAAAACTCATGGTCATGACGGTACCTGGAACTCCCATACCGCCTTCGGCATAACGCGCCACATCCGTGACGCGCGCGTTATTAAATACAGATACATAGTAATTAACAGCCTCTTCGGCTTGATGGTCGAACCACAAAAATGGTGTAATTTTCGTCATTTCTTCGCCTTTTGGGAAAGATACAGCTGATGCTTCTGTAAACACCACTCCACCACCCGGCGGATCAACGGGTATGGGATGGGCTGGTTGAGCTGAAACTGGATCGTCCCTTTCGATGTTTTATACCCGGCCAACTCCGCGCCGAAATGCTCCACCCCTTCCCCGCCCGGGAATAAAGAGACATGCGTGGCAAAACCGCCAATATGCACCACATTCCTTCCATCCAGGGTAAAGGTCGGAATGCCGTAGGCGATCTTTTGTTTGGCTTCCGGCATGACGCTCAGGATGACCGACCGCATCTCTTCCAGGATCGCTTTTACCTCAGCTGGATAGCCGGCCAGGTAGGCATCCACCGCCGCTGTGCCGCTCGTTGATTCCGCCATGCTTCCTCCTAAATTACTTGAGTGCCAGATCATGCCCGGCTAATACTTCCCGGATGACTGCCAGCGCGCTGTCACCAATCCCATGCCAGCCTGCCACCTCTACCTCAGTATACTTCGTCAGGTCGGCCAGGCTTTGGACACCTGCCTCGGTGATAGCCCGGCGGGCCGGGTTGGCTAATTGCGAGAGCAGCTCGTTCAAGTCACCGGCACCGGATACGCCGGCGGATGCTGCCAGGCCTTCCACCAGCTCGGCTAACTGCGCCGCGCAAACACCCCAGCCTTCGTAAAATCCCATTTTCTCATGAGTTTCGCGGTCGGCAGCCGTCCAATGGGTCACCTCAGCCGTGTAGAGCGTGCCTTCCGCTACCGGCGTAAAGCGCACATCAACGGTCATCATCGGCTTATCGGAGGGGATCCAGGCGCTGACGTATGCATCCGTAAACACGATGCGCTTGCCAGGCTCCACCAGCAGGTATACCCCCAGGTTGGGGAACTCCTGCCCTTCCGGGTTGCGCATCACAATGCGGTTCGCGCCGCCCGGGTAGGGATTCAATATGGCTTCTGAGGTCGTCCAGGGACGCGGGGTAAACCATTGTTTCAGTAATTCCGGCTCTGTCCAGGCTCGGTATACCAATTCTGCGGGGGCATGGATCACCCGCTGAATGGATAAGGTACGGTCGTCTTTTTCTTTTTGCATTTTTATTCCCTTTTGTACTGGTCAAAATATCTATGTCGCTACTGCTGGGTTGACTCTACCAGTTTCCGCAAGCCACCTCAAGGGGGTGTATCAACTCAGCGCCGTTTGTAGGATGTTATACTTCATATCATGACATCGCTGACTTTTCTCTCACCGCTCTCAAACCCCGTTTTCATTCGTAATTTGGCCGTTATCGGCACCTTTTTTGTTCTGGTTGGATCCAGCCTGGCCGCTTTTGTTTACCGCGGCAAGATGGGCGAACGGTACTCTCCGATGAATCATTTCATCTCTGAACTGGGTGAGCGGGGAGTCTCGCGCGCCGCGGCGGCTTTTAATATCGGGTTGATCCTGTGTGGTTTGTGCCTGCTGCCCGCCATCATCGGCCTGGGCTTGCAGCTGGACAGTCTCTTTGGTTGGCTGGGCACGGCGGCCGGTCTGGTAGCCGGTATCAGCCTGATCCTGGTGGGCTGTTTCCCGATGGATGCGCTGACCCCGCACATCCGCGCGGCGGTCACGTATTTTCGTTCCGGCCTGCTGATGGTGCTATTTTTTACGGTAGGCATGGTTATGCAGCCTGCCGGTACTGCCCGCCTGAATCCGCTGCTCGGTCTGGCCGGTGTCCCGGCTGTGCTGGCTTTTGGCTTTTTCCTGGTGTACTCGCGCGTCTCGATGAAGGCGAAAGATTCCGCGCTGGCGCCGCTGGAAGGTGACCGCCCGCGCCTGTGGGGCCTGGCTATCGCGGAGTGGCTGATCTTTCTGACCACCATCCCCTGGCTGCTGGCAATCGGCCTGGGCGGTTAATTCATCTCCTGTTAGCTTTTGCACTATTACACGGCCAGCCTGAGACTCAGCTCAATCCGCGTGAGATTGGCCGGGGTCACGTGGATGTCCCTCTCCGGCCAACCGCTGTCAGCTGTTCATTCATATAAGCCTGAAACTGTAGATCATACGAACTGCCGGCCAGTTTCCAGGTCCGCACAAAGCTGTCGCGGCCGCAGTAATCTCGGATGTAACTCTGCCAACCCGCCCACTGGCTCTTCTTGAAAACGTTCTCTTCCCGGGCGTACATCAGAAAGGCCCGCTCGAAGAGCGAGATCAGCATGGTGAAGGCGATGCTTTCGCGCTTTTGCTGCTGCGTCGCCGGAGTAGCAGCCGGGTCATCCGGCAGGTCATAGATATCCAGCTCAGGGTATGCCAGGCACAGGTTCAGGAAGTCATAATATTTATCATCCAGCGAATTATAGACTTCCCAGGCGCGCGCTTCTCTTTCCAACCGGCGCTCCTCCTGCTCCCGCACTTTGACCTGCCGGTATTGCCAGATGCCTACCGGCACGCCCAGCACGACAACCACATAGGAGAGCAATTCAAAGACATCTTTAATTGCCTGTAGATTCATTACACCTCACAACAGAAGGAATACCCGGTTCCTATCCGGCGCACCAATCAAACACCAACACGAAAAGTCTTGATTAGTCTTGGGGAAACCTGGCGGGGAAGGACAACCGGGAATCAAGCACCGGGCGGAGTTTTCTCCGTGATAGGTTGGACGGCCAGGAAAATGCCCTGCTCTGCCAGTTGGCGCAATTGGACAGCCGGGTCCGCCCCGACCAGGTGCAGTACCAGCCAGGTATACAGGGCGTGCTGCCGGGCATACTCCATGGTGATCTCGACAGCCCGCTCTACTGGCAGCCGGGTCGCTGAGGCGGCAAATTTCCGCCGACCCACCTGCGCGTCGAATGCCGGGTGATGTTGGATGTTACTATACCAGTCAGCCTTTTCTCCAAAACCAGCTTCTATATAATAGATATCCTTCTCCCGATCATAGAGCTGGACATCCACCATGGCATAGCGTTTTTTACCGGAACGCCGGCCGGTGGTGGTCAGCAGCATCCAGCGTAAACCGAAGAGGCGCTCCCAGCCGGCAAAACCCAACCGCGCGAAGAAGACCGGCGCTCGCATGAAGAGGCGCCGCCATCCCCTGGGCGGCTGCCTGGTTAAGTCTTTCACTTTTTCAGTTTGAACAGGCGGCATAGAGACACCCCTCCATGAGTATCTATATGATGTCGCAGGCGCTCCGCGCCTGCGACATCTAAAATTTCCTATTGAACGATACGCGGATTGACCCAGATGGCCCAATCCTGACCGGAGGAACCATTCGCCATCGCGACCAGTGAGAAGACCACATTCTTGCCGGCCAGGAAGGAAAGATCCACCACCAGGTCCACAGGCGCGTCCGCGTATTTGACGGTTCCCTGGGTCAGCAAGGTCAGCGGTCCGCCGTCCGCGCGGTAAGTAACCTGATATTTATAGTTACAATTTGCGCCGCCTTTCAGGCAGCCGAGGGTAGCTTTCAGCTTGTAGCCGACTTCAACATCCAGGCCGGGGTATCGCCCGCTGATGACGCCGTCATCCACCCATTGCGGATGGGTCTCGAGCGCCACCCGGTTGATCGTGCTGTTGTTCTGGAGGGTCGGGTTATCCGCACGGACCACAAAGCCGCCGGCATCACCGGTACCGCCCGGGCAGGGCAAAGCGCCAGCTCCGCTGACCCAGCTGGCGTCACAGTAATTTGAGGCAAAATTGTAGATCAACGCCGCGGCAGGGGGCGGGGCAGGCGGCAAGATCTCGATCTCTACCCAGAACAGCCCGGCCGAACTATTGCTGATGCCGAAGACGGTGCCGGTGTCATTGCGCAGGCGCCAGTTGCCGCGGTATGTGCCGGGCGAGGCAGGCGCCGTCAGCGAGACGGAGATATCCACGGTGGAGCCGGGGGTGACGTTGTACGGCATGGCCACCGCGTTTGGCGCACCCATTTTGTCACCGCTGTCAAAGACAATGGCGTAACTGGTATTCCAGGTACAGGAGCCGTCATTCTTCAGGCGCCAGGTTTTGGTAAAGGAAGCGCCGGCAAGATAATCCTCACCATCCGGCACAGTGATATCCTCAATGAATAAAGCCTTGTCGCACGGCGTCGGTGTAAGGGTGGGCAGGGAGGTCGCCGTTGGCAGCGGGGTAGAAGTGGGCAGCGGAGTCGCGGTTGGCAAGGGCGTATTGGTCGGTAATTCAACCGCCGTTGTCTCCTGCGGCGCCGCTGTCGCGACAACCGGTAGAGTGCTTGCCGCGCCAGCTGAGATGGTCTCCGCGACATGGGTGCCGACGGCATCGACTTCACTGCTGGCGGCAGGATTGTAACTTACCGGCAGGCTGCAACTAAGGGCTACGATGGATACTATCAGGAATAACCAGATGAAGCGTTTCATTGTGGCTCCTTCGAGAAGGCAGTGGTTGAGTTAATTATTAGCTTATCTTGAATTCATTATAGACAAATTACGGAAAAATACATCAACCCGAACTATCCAGTTTTCAACAATTCACCTGAGATGAACAAATCCAGCCGTTGCGGGTTATGTTTTATATGCCCTTACACCCGTAATACCCCGCGGAAGCCGCGGGCAGCGTAATAAGAGTCCGCGCCATTATGATAGAAGAAAACATGGTCATAGCGGCGGTCCATGAAGGTCGCCCCGCCCAACCTACGGATAGGCGCGGGGGTGATAACCCAGGAGGAGGTTTTAGTGTCGAATTTTCCAAGTGACTGCAGTTGGCGGTATTGTTCTTCAGTCAGGATCTCGAAACCCATTGAAGCGGCCCATTCCACCGCGCTGTTTTCCGGTTTGAACTCCTTGCGGGCGTCCAGCGCCGCCCGGTCGTAACAGGCATTGCGCCGGCCGGCAGGCGACTCCGGGCTGCAGTCGAAGAAGACGTATTCACCGGCTTCATGAGCCACGACATCTGGTTCGCCGCCCGTGCGTTCCATTTCTGAAAGTGCCCAGAGCTTCAACGGCTGCTGATTCAGCCGGGTTTGGACATCTGACCACAGCAGCCCGGGATGGCGCTGCATGTTCTTCACAAAGCGCGCTTCCAGTGTGGTCAATAATTTTTCACGCTCTTCTGGTGTAAGCGATTTCAGATTTTCATCCATTTAGGTTACTCCTTTTTTTCACGCCGCGCGTTGGAGTCAATAATTGACTCAACGCGATGTCAATTTCATTTTATCCAAACGCGCGCCGGCTGAGAACAGAAAGGTTATATGCCGAAAAAGCAGCGCCTGCAGCGCTATCCAAAATTCAATCGCGACTTTCTGGAAATCTTTTACGCGGCCGGCTGTTCGCGCAGGATCTTCTGCATGGCTTTCCCGTTGGCGAGCTCATCGATCAGCTTATCCATGTAACGGATCTTGCGCATCAAGGGATCTTCTATTTCTTCCACCCGCACCCCGCAGATCACCCCTGTGATCAAGACGCTGTTCGGGTGTAGAGCCGGCGCCTGCGCAAAGAAAGTTTCCAGGTCATTTCCCTTTTCTACCTGTTGTTCGAGCCCGGCCTGAGTGTAGCCGGTCAGCCAGCAGATGACCTGGTCCACTTCGGCCCGGGTGCGGCCTTTTCGCTCCACTTTCTGGACGTAAAGTTGGTATATTTCAGAAAACTTGTACTTGAAAACCCTGGCATTATTCATCGTAATCTCCCGCAAGTGAGGCTGGAAATCTTATCGATTGATCAGTTAGGCCAATTCTACACCGGGCAGACTGCCAGATGCCAGGCTGTGTAAACCCCTGCGACGTGCGAAACGATTTTGCTTCTTGTCACAAATACAGAAATGAATTTGGCGTATCCATCCATATTTCTTATTCTGTGATCAACATCAGAAGAAGATATTTGGATGGGTATGCGAAGCACCTGACCAGGATTAGATTGTCAGTGTTTCGGGGAGATGAATGGTTAGCGAACTGGCATTACCTGGGGTCACAGACCCCCGGTGATTCGATATTACCTGAAGCCTTATCCATGGCGAAACAGGCTGATCATCACGGAACTAGTTCGGTATATATTCTATCAAGTTGATTCAATGGGATAACTGTAATCGCATCACTGATTGGATACTGTTCATTACCAGGATAGATAACCCAAAGGTGTTCGAGGGATAATTCTTGTGACGCTATTCTCATCGATGGTGACAACTTCGGCGCTTCATTAAATTTTATTTCAAACCCATACCGTCTACCCTTCATTGAAAATAATAAATCAAGTTCTGCACCGGCTTGAGTTCCCCAGAAATATGGTGTTTGGGGGAGAAATCTGCGAAGTGTTTGGTCAAGTGCAAACCCCTCCCATGAAGCGCCAACTTTGGGGTTACCCAACAGACTGTTCATGTCTGGTATCTCGAGCAGGCTGTGAAGCAACCCGGTATCACGAAAGTAGATTTTCGGCGACTTCACCTGACGCTTCCCCACATTCTCATACCAGGGTTGAAGCTGGCGGATCATATACGTTCCTGTCAGAATATCGACATAAGAACGTATGGTTTTGTCGGTAAGGCCCATTGACCGGCTGATTTCCGCAGCATTCCATGTTTGCCCATGGTAATGTGCCAACATCATCCAAAATCGCCGCATATTGAAAGATGGAATGCGAATACCCAACTGGGGTATATCCCGTTCCAGGAATGTTCGGATGAAACCTTCACGCCACGTCAGGCTATCATCGTTGTTTTCTGCAAGATATGATCTTGGAAATCCTCCCCGCAACCAGAGAACCTGCCAGGTTTGGGGACCAGTCTCAGATAGATCAAATCCCTGGAGTTCGATGAACTCCACTCTTCCGGCGAGGGTTTCGGAGGATGAACGGATGATCTCTGGTGACGCGCTGCCGAGGATTAAGAATCTGGCTTTATTCTCAGGCCGGTCCACCAATACCCTTAGAACCCCAAATAGCTCCGGCATTTCTTGTATTTCATCCAAGATTACCAATCCCGATAATGCGCCAAGCGCTAGCTCTGGATTCTGTACTCTGCGCCTGTCAGGCATCGATTCTAGATCAAAAAATGTAGAAGGCTGCTTTTGCGCTATTTCTTTTGCTAATGTGGTTTTCCCACACTGGCGCGGACCAAGAAGGGCTGTCACCGGTGAGCGGTTGATCGCGGTTGTTAAACGGGCAAGGTATTCATGTCGTAGGATCATATATCTATTATACCTTGCAATCTCGGAGTTTCACTCCGGATTTACAAGGTAGTGCGCGGCATTATAAGCCGCTTCTTCCGTATATGATTTTTATACGAGTGGGTGATAGCATCGCTGCCTAAATAAAATTCTCCCCAATCTGACTCATGATACAAATACGCGCCAATTTTGTTATCGCTTAATTCCAGGATGTTACCATTGGGTAATGGCTTACTCCACAGTACCTTATGGTACCTGCGGAGTGTCGGACTTGTGCTGTCAGGATCACCGCCATTTGAGTCGGAGTAAAAATTAAAACTCGTATCAATTATCATTCCTGTCATTTTGTATGCCCTGAATAATCGGTCGCTAAATATCCACCAGACTTTCCTTGAAGATCAATTTCAGTATTTCTGCAGGAATATCCTGATTGTGACCTATTTGCAGCATGCCTTTGGGTGTCACTTTATACCCTTGTAGTTCATCTTGATGCGCTGTAATCCCTTTTGCTTCAATATTGATATGATCTTTAAATAGAATAAGCCGGACAAAGTTTTCACCATGATAAAAAGAGGGTAATTTTGCCCACAACTTCTCCTCTATTTCTTGAGAAACGCTCTCACGAATGAGGTTGAATATAAACCTGAATCTTTGTATCGTTCGATCATCAAATGTTGCGATATATTTCTCAATAGCTTCAATCATAAACAAGACCCCGTGAATTGGAAGTGGAACCAGGCCAAACCCTGGTTTTGATCCTTTTTAACCCGCCTCTCTCAATGCTTGCCCCAATAAGTCACTAACATTGAGGTCATTCGCCCATTTCTGTAAATAAACCAAGTCGAGGTCGCCGGATTGAGTTTTCAATATTCCGAGGATATCGCGCCACTGGCGCTCTGATACCTCCCCGCCGAGTCGATACAACTCAAGTTTCGCCAGAATAGTATCTTCTGGGCTGCAGAATCGCGCGCTTATTTCCTTCTCAAAGTGAAAGGTTTGTTTACGAGAACGCTCAAGTTGGGATTGTCAAAACGGGCGAGGAATGGGGATGAAAACATCAACTTTGAAAATGCTCTGGCGATGGATAAGATTGCAACTGGTGTGCTTTTGGATCGATCCAGCTATCATCGCTTCATCTAAATGAAAGTTATCTTGCAAGGCTTGTATGAAAGGCATAAGATGCTCCATCCGCATCTCCGCCACGATGTCAGAATCCTGGGTGGTGCGCACCATGCCATATAAGGTGCTGGCCAGCGACCCTCCAATGAAATAAGGGATACACAGCTTTTCTAGAACCTGCGTGACCAGAAATGTGACTTCTAAAGGTTCATTTTGCATCAGGAAGTGCCCCGTAAACTTGTGACGCGATCTCTTCGCCTAACAGTAGACCTGCCAGCCTGCGTCGAATTTCGCTCTCGCTGGCCCGCGGGTATTGGGATCGTAACCCGGCGGTTGCTAATAAACGGGCAGATTGATTCAACTGCGCGAGCATTTGCATCTTTCGGGTCGGGTCCGCGGTTCGCCATAGCTCGATCTGCAGAGACTCCATTTTGGGGTGAGTATCAGAAAACAGAGTGCTCACGAAATTTACCCTACCAAACTTTTCATCATTTTTTGATCATGTATTATGGTTTATTGTACAAAGGTGAACTCAACTATCATCTTAACATATTAAACAGAAATACTTGAAATAAAAACGCTCCCCTTTTCAGGAGAGCGTGTACCTTACCTTCACCTGGATCACTAAGCAGGAAACTCAGCGCAGCAGTGCGCATTACCAGCCTGAACTCATCCCCGTACATACGCCTCGGTCCGGGGCAGTTCCGGCTCGCTGGGTCAGGCCGCCGCCTGGCTGGTCACATCGAACATCGATAACACCGGCTCAGCGCCTGCAGCCCGAAAAATCTGCACACCACGCGGCACCTCACCCGATTGGCGCATCGCATCCAGCACGGCGCGATTCTCCCATACTGTCACGATCTGCCAGCGCTCCGCATCCTTTACGCCGTGCAAAAGATAGGTCTGGACAATGCCGGCGTCCAGGTGCTTAACAGCCTGTTCGTAGCTTGACTGCAGCAAATCTGCTTGCCCGGCTGCAACTTGCGCTTCCAAAACAGTGATGACCATTTTCATTACCTCCATCACGCAAACAAAAAACCGCTCCCCCATTGGAAAGCGGTTTCGATATGTCTATCTTGCTGCAAGCACCGGCCGGAATTTATACCCGTACATACGACTCGGTCCGCGCTGTGGATGTGAAAGTGTTGATCTACGGTTTGCATTACCTGCGCTGGGGTGGGGACAGCGAAGCCGTCCAACCAGAAAAATGCTCAGGCGTAGAAAACTGCTTGAGATTGCCGCAGAATCCCCAGCGTCAGGTGAATGCTTTGTTAGGTTTCGTCAAATTCCTTGAATCTCTAACTCCAATTGAATGCTTGTGTTCTTGATTCGTTCTCTTGCCATTTCGCAATATTCGTGACTAATATCAATACCAATATAATTTCTTTGAAGTTGATATGCGGCTTTACAAGTAGTACCACTTCCACACATTGGGTCAAGGACAAGATCTCCTTTATTTGTCCAAGACGAAATATGGTCTCTTGCAAGGGCGCAGGGAAATGGAGCAGGATGACCATGCGCTTCTTGGTCTTCTGCCTTTTTTCCAACCACATACTCCCAAATGTTCCCTTTTAATTTTTCTTTCTTTACTGGCTTAGCCAACTTCTCTCGCTTTTGTTCACCTTTAGAATAGTTTTTATACGTCGTACCATTTAGCTCCAAACCTGCATGTATACTTTCAACCATTATTGGATTGTGCGTTTTTACATCGCCTTTACTAAACACAAACATATATTCAAAAATATTTGTGTAACGTTTTCGATATAATTGTGGAATTGGATTTTGTTTTTGGAAAATCATCGTGTCATGGAGATTGAAACCGATTTCCTTGAAATACAAGGCGTGTCTAAAGCTTGTGCCTGTTTCGCTTCTGTTTATGGTTGCGTCTCCGACAACCCATACAACAACCCCACCATCCTTTGTAATTCTGAATAATTCGTTTACTATCTCTTCAAACTGAAAAACATAACCTTTGTAAGTTCTTAAATTATCGTAGGGAGGAGATGTCAATGTTAAATCAATAGAGTTTGCTTCAAACTTCTTCATTACTTCAACACAATTACCTTCCAAAATCTTGTTGATATATTTTTCCATTATCTAAATCACCTTAACTTATACCGAATAATCCATTATCACTAATTGACTTAATAGTTCTAACTTTGCTGTCTATTTTACTTAGCTTGATAATTTCTTTTAACGCTTCTTCGTGACTCATACGCATAATTTTTTCTCTTTCAGATGCTAAGAAAAGCAAACCTTCTTCCTTTGCAATATCAGTTGCCTCAATAGCGACTTCTTTTTCTACCTGCCACAATTCGCCAATTTTTGCGGAGAAATTAAGAATTGTTTTATTTACCGCCAACCAATAATCAGTCGCATTTTTTGAAGGATTTAGTGCGGGAATAACTTTGAGAATTTCATACAGCAGTTTTTCTGCTTCGGATTGTCCTTCTGCGATTGCAAAATTTACTAAAAGGGATAAATGAGAATATGTAAAGACACAGACATTTCTGGCAATGGCCTGCTGATAAATTTGACTTGATGTACTAGGTAGCTGATAGATTGGACATACAACCATTGCGTACGGTTTGCCCTTTTTCCAGCCATCCATTGCTTGAACTTTAAAATCCTTTTGATTTTTTGCTGTTCGACTTAATCTAAATGCTTTTGCGTCTGCGACAAAGCTAAACTCTTTTGCAAAGACTTCTACGTCTGCCGCATCAGCTCTTTCTGATAAGACCAAACTTTTAAGACCTAGAGATTTGTAACAAAATGAAAGAAGACTATCTGTATATTTTGAATACAGTTTTTCTTCGCTGGAATCGTGCTTATATGCTTCGGGAATATTTCCACAAAGCCTTAAGTGGTCAATAAGTGTAGATAATCCAAATTTTTCAATTTCCTCGCCGAGTTCATTTTCAAGGCGTTCAGTATCATTCCCAAAATTTCCACTTAATTTTTGAATTTCCTTGACCCAATACTCACGTCTTTGAATCGCTTCTGTTGAAATTATCTTCGTCATTTGTTCTCCTTGTGCCAAGATGCGATGGAGTTTATTGCCCCAAGTTTACCCCATGAATGATTTTCTACCTTGTTGTGCAAGAATGAACCCTAATGGCAGGTTTTACCGGCTAGGGCGGGATTTGGCGGGAAAATGCCAAGGGCGAATCCGCTTTCGGGGCTGAATCCCCCGAAGTGCGGGCCACGCCCGCACTTGTCCGGTGCAAACGATGCTGGGCGTTTTTGACTTGAGCAAGACTCATTTGTGGTTTTCAGTAACTTCCACCATGGTTTTAATATAGTTATCTAATAATCCAAGTTCATTCAAACTACGAAAGATATTGCGGTTTGCTGCATCATTTTTATGAGCATCATTGATTTTGCACCAAGAGCATTTTTTTGCGCTGCTCGACAAAGGCTCTTTACAAGAAGAGCAACGCTTTCCCGTTCGTTTGATATTTGATTCACTAAAAATAAATGTATCGCCATCTGAGTTGATAAAAAACGGCGAGATAGCACTTCTTCCAATTATCATTTCAAAAAAATTGCATCCAAGTTGTTTCGCCTTGCTTCTTATGCTTGTCGTTGTTTCTGCCGATGCGCGAGGGCCACAGATTAATGCTGTAACACATTCCTTTGGAATATCAACAAGCATTAATCCATTCGTTGTTCGAATTTCACTTTCATGAACAATCATTCTTCGCTCTTCTTCATAATTCCAACATGATGCTTTTGTGTAATAAGCAGCGCTAAAAACCCCTCCATGCAACATATATAAGTAACGCGGTTTGCCTATTGCATATGCTCGATAAAGCGTTTCTATAAGTGATGGATTTGGCGTATCTTGATAATCAACATCACCGAGGCCACTTTTAGGAAACGATTTAGACAATATTGTTTCGTCAATCTCAATGACAAATCCCTCTAAGTTTTGAGCATAATGCGCCCACATTGGCAAAACACTTGGAGAACGTGAAAAACATGTGGTAGGTAGTTGCGGAATATCGCCAATTACATCAGAATAAAATGCAAGAATTTTCGGTTGCTGCTTAAAGTCGATAGTCAAAAATAATTCGTATGGGTCATTGAAGTATTTAGGATAGGAGCACTTCAGTGTAATTATGTCAGGCGACTCAATCACCTTGTCAATGTAGTTTGAACCAACGTATTTGTATATTTTCTTACTCATTGATTTCCCTTGACTATGATTTGTAAGACAAACGCCCAACGGTTTGCGTTAGTGGCGGTGGGGCGGGCGTAAATAAAACTCCAAGAGCAGGATTCTGTTCGGGTGTAGATAAAGCCTGAAAACGCGCAGACTCCCACCCGTCGGGTGCACGCTGTGTTGGGCGTATTTTACACCTTGATTTACAATTGATTGTTATATTCCCAATCGTAATTTCCGTGGACACGAAACTGCATACCATTCTCATTAGTTTGGAAATGCAATTCCACAGGAAACGATATTAACTCAAACACATGATCTGCCACACATCGCATGGGCATATAGGGCCAAAATAAAGATGTATAGAGACTTTTGTTGCTATCGTCATAATTAATAATCCATTCCTCAGCTTCGGCTCCATTCTGCCATCGATACGTGCCAAGATATTGCTGCGTGTCACACGGATGAGAATCTACTTTCCCATACTCTACACCCAAAAAGGCGGTGATTTCTTGCGCATACTGATCCCATTGTTCTTCGCTTGTGTCTATTTTGATCTTTGAACACTGTAATCGATCAAATATCCCCATCATCTTGATCTGTTCAAATTCAATGGCGGCAAACATACTGTTTTCATTTACGTAGTCATGATTCTTAAAGTACACATGGAGATCATCTCTTCTAAGCATTAGATCTCGCCACCATTGCCCTCGGGCGAGAAAGGCTTTTTCCAGGCTTTTTCGAAGATTCGGACGATGGAGGAAGACCAGGATGGGATTTAATTCGGTTATGACATCCAATACCTGCGAAGAATAGGTAACGATATCATCTTCATTCCAGAGACTATGAATAAAATACCGGTCGTAGGCATGCAAAAAACATCCTTCGGTAATACACACTTTCCCAGACGACTTGATTGAATCTCGAAATGCCATCCATTTCTGCAACATCCCGATCCTATTTAAATCCATACCTTCAGCAGTATTCAATTCGCCAAAGCTGAATTCCTGATGCCGTATGGGATGAGTTTCGCACTCTTCATGCAGCCAGTATGCATCATGAGCCAGGGCTATTTGTTTATATACACTTTTTGAAATACTGGATTTACCTACTGATGAGTGTCCATCAACGATGATCAGTTTTGTGTTCATTCAGAACCTCCATCAATTCTTTCCAGTCCCCTTGCGCCCAACGGTATGTGTTACCCGCGCTGGGGTGTGCGGCAGAGCCGCTGTCCGACTGACTTGTGTGGTGGAAACCTCAATGCCACACAACTGTTCCGTGATGGCTTTGACCTTTCGGGTGGACACTCCCTGAACGTACATCTCACCCAGGATGATCGTGAGAACTCTCTCACTCCTTAGTCCTTTTTCCAGAGCTGATGGATAAAAACCTCCTTCTCTCACTTGAGGAACTGCAAAGGTGATCTCGCCCATACGGGTCCGAACGGTCTTTGGCTTGTACCCGTTTGCATGGCCTTTTCTTTCTCCTGTTCGCTCGTATTCACCAGCATGTAAATACTTTGATCGTTCCGCCTGCATTGCCTGGTTGATCAGCACGCACATCATCTCTGGGACAGCTTCCAATCCTCTTTCTGAAAGTTCTTCTGCAAAGGTATAATCTGTTTGGTGAGTCGTTTTGTTATCCTATTCTGGTTTAGCGACCCTTATAGGATACTTCTGACTCACCGCTTTTATTAAGGTTCAGCAATTTACAGAAAGAATGTTACACCAACAATCCCCTACTAGCATTCTTGTATGTATTATACTCCATGAGAGATTCCTTCTAATATTATATTAAATGGCTGGAAGTTTAAGGCAAGAGACATACTCTCAACCCTAACGAGTGTCTTAAATAAATAAAGGCATTCTCCGGTTTCAGAGAATGCCTTTTTCGACCTATACAATGCTTATCGTGCCACAGCCATCACCGGCCGGAATTTATACCCGTACACCAAAATACCTTCTTTACCGCCATCCTGGCGGATGTGGCGGGTGACCATTTCCACCGGCATGCCGATGGAGACCGGTTCCTGGCCCAGATCGGTGAGTTGGGCGGTAACCACCGGGCCTTCTTCCAGTTTCACAAGCGCCACAGTATAAGGTGCGTATTCTTCATAACCAGCAGGGGCATCTGAGATGGTGGTGTAGCTGTACACCTCACCCCGTCCGCTGAACGAGAATTTTGTTTTGGCATCCTGCCCGCATGCCGGGCAGACATCACGCGGCGGGAAGATCTTCACCTCGCAGTGCGGGCAGACTTCGCCGATCAGGGCGTAACGTTGATTTCTATTTCTCCAATAACGTGGAACTTCCATGGTGTATCTCCTTACAATGCCAGTTTACCGGGGAGAGACTCTCAAATGCTATCAGGTTTAATCGCGCGTCAGCACGTGTGTGGTAACCGTCGATGCCGGCCCGCCCCAGTTTTGCAGCAGAGCTACCCGCGCGTCCGGGACCTGGCTGCCGCCAGCCGAGCCGCGCAACTGCAGTACCGCTTCCACCGCCTGGTACACGCCGACCGCACCGATCGGGTTGCCGCGGGCTTTGCTGCCGCCCAGGGTACAGATGGGGATACGTCCGCGCGGAATGATGGAACCATCCTGCGCCAACAGCCACCCCTGTCCCGCCGGTGCAAATCCGGCGGCTTCGAGCTGCAGCGCGGCATAAATGGAATAGGCATCGTCTAGCTCAAACAGATCGACATCCGCCGGGGTGATGCCAGCCTGACGAAAAGCCCGCTCGCTGGAAAGGCGTGCAGCCTGGAATAGCATCGGGTCGGTGCGGTCATGCAGCGCCAGTGAATCGGTGACGATATTGGATGCCGCAACACGAACCACCGGAAAAGAATATCCATCAGGCAGCAAATCCTGCCGGGTCAAAATGACCGCAGCGGCGCCGTCCGCCGCCGGGGCAACATCCATCTGGTTCACCGGGTCTGCCACGATTGCCGCCTCATCATACCGCTGGCGGTTGATGGGCTTGCGATACATGGCAAACGGGTTGTGCGTGCCATTGGCATGCGCATTCACCGCGAATCCCGCGAAGGCACCCGCCGGGACCCGGTACTGCGCCATATAGCGGTTCATCACCAGCCCGGCCTGCCCGGCCGGAGTCAACCCCGGCATGGCTTCAAAATCCGTGTCCATCATCTGCGAAACAGCCCGGTCCTGACCGCCTTCGACAGAATCGGTGATTTTCTCTACGCCAAGGACCACCACCACATCCGCCTGGCGTGAAGCCACAGCCATCACCCCCAGCCGCAAGGCGGCTCCGCCCGAAGCACCGGATGCTTCCACCGTTGGGGCATCTACACCACTGAGATTCGCCCAATCCGCCACCAGCGCCCCCAGATTCGCCTGGTGTGAGATCGTGGAACCCAGCATATTCCCAATCACCAGCATATCCGGTTGTAGGGACGGAACCTCGCGGCGGGCAGCCAGAACCGCCCGGGCAGCCTGCGACCGCAGGCTGGTCTCCCAGTGTTCGCCAACCTGTATCTGGCCTATACCAGCAATAACTACATCTTCCAGCATACTGTCCCCTTATTCCGCGAACAGCCGGCGGTAACGGATGTAGGTGCCGTAATCAATTTCCGTGCGCCGCTCGATGTATTCGCGGGTGCGGGTCGCCAGCGCCTGCCGGCCGGTGATTTTATCCGTCACCCGCAGTGAGAAGGCGTCGGAACCCGCGCCGGAGCCGTAGGAGGTCATCAGGATCCGGTCGCCGGGTTTGGCTTCATCCAGAATGGCGGAAAGCCCGACCAGGGCAGCGCCGGCATAGGTATTACCGATCTCTGGCGAGAGCAGCCCGGTTTTATTCTGTTCAGGGGTGAACCCCAGCAGCTGTGCCGCGCGCTGCGGGAACTTGGAATTGGGTTGATGGAAAACGCAGTACCGGTAGTCCGCGGCCTGGCTGCCCAGCCCGCTCATCAATGTTTTCGCGGCGGAGGTGACGTGCTCAAAATAGGCCGGGTCACCGGTGAAACGCTGGGCGTGGGATGGATAGCGCACATCCGCCCGCCGCCAGAAATCCGGCGTATCGGTGACATAGGAGTAGCTGCCCTCAATGACTGCCAGCGCTTCATCCGCCGGACCAAGGATATACGCCGCCCCACCAGCCGCCGCGGTATATTCCAGATCATCCCCCGGGCGGCCCTGGGCAGTATCCATGCCGATGGCCAGGGCGTAACGCCCCATGCCGGCGCCGACCATAGCCATGGCGGCCACCATCGCTTCGGTGCCGGCTTTACAGGCAAACTCCCAGTCACCAGCCTGGATGTGCGGCACAGCCCCGATGGCCTCTGCCACCAGCGTGGAAGTCGGCTTGACGGAATATGGGTGCGACTCAGAACCCACCCAGACCGCGCGCAGTTCATCCGCGCAGATGCCGGCACGGGTGATGGCGTTGCGGGCTGCCTCGATGGACATAGTCACCACATCTTCATCCAGCCCGGGGACCGCCTTTTCTTTCACCGGGCCGGGGCGGGCGCCGCCCACCCAGATACGGGATACTTCACTGTTGGGCAGGCGATACTGGGGAATATACGCGCCGTAACCAATAATGCCGACGGGGTTTTGAGGTTGTAACACCAGTGATTGCTGTTTTTCATCCATCAGGATCGTTTCCATTCATCTAATATTTGTTTGGCCCGTTCGCCGTTGATATTCTTTTCGCGTACCATCTGGTCAGCCAGGCGGTGAGCTTCCTCGCCTTCCGCGCCGGCAGACATGGCCACCTGGCGGGCGTGCAAATTCATGTGCCCGCGCTGAATGCCTTCCGTAGCCAGGGCGCGTAAAGCAGCCAGGTTTTGTGCCAGACCAACCGCGGCCAGAATCTCAGCCAGGTCGCGGCTGGATTTTACCTTCATCAGCCGCAAGGCAGCCTGCGCGCCAGGGTGCACGCGGGTCGCCCCGCCGACGATCCCGATCGCCATCGGCATTTCCAATTCACCCACCAGGTTGCCTTCAGCGTCGCTGAACCAGCGGGAAAGGCTGGTATAACGGCCGTCGCGGGTAGCGGCATAAGCGTGCGCGCCGGCTTCGATGGCTCGCCAGTCATTGGCAGTAGCCATCACCACCGCGTCGATGCCGTTCATAATTCCTTTGTTGCTGGTGGCAGCCCGGTATGGATCAACCGCCGCGAAGGCGTAGGCCGCGATGATGCCGTCCCGCACCGCTTCACCGCTGAATTGGTCAAAGGCCAGGTCCGGCGGGCGGATCTTGCAAACAGCCTTCGCCAGACGCCGGTCTGCCAGGTTGGAGATGATACGCAGGTGAACCTTACCGCCGGTGATAGCCTCCACCCGCGGCGCCATGCGCTCCACGATGGTATTGATGGCATTCGCGCCCATCGCATCGCGTACATCCACCAGGAAGTGCACCACCAGGAAAGGCCCAACCGGAGAGTCCGCGAACTCGCGCACCTGTATCTCCCGCGGACCGCCGCCCAGGCGCACCAGCACCGGGTCGATCGCGGCGGCTTCTGCCAGCAGATCCTGGCTGCGGGCGCGGATGGTGCTGGCGGCTTTCGCCAGATCTGTTATATTCAAAACCTGCATCTGGCCGATCATGACCGGATCGCTGGTGGTGGCGGTAAAGCCGCCGTTCGCAGCGACCAGTTTGGCCATATAAGAAGCGCCAGCGACAATGGACGGCTCTTCCACCACCATCGGCACCAGCACCGCTTTTCCATTCACCACAAAATTCCGCGCGATACCGAGGGGCAGGCTGTACAGGCCAACGACATTCTCGATCATGCCTTCCGCCTGGGTGATGGACAAGCCGGCGGTGCCGCACAGGGCATCCAGGGTTTCATCATCCAGCCCGGACCATTTTTGCAGCATCGCGCGACGCTCGCTCATATTCAGCTCGTAGAATTTTAGGTCTGCCGGTTTTGCCATATCATCCTCTCAGTGCAGCCTATACTATAATCACGCGGAAGTATCAAAACCTATCAATTTCCTGCCCGCTACTTGCGCAACAGCCCGGTCATTCCGCGTTGTTGTTTTTCGGGTAAAATTAAGGCTCACTATGAACCCCCTGACGCACGACCAACTGGAAAACCGTCTGGCCGCCTTGCATGACGCCAGCCTGGAACTGGTTAAAGAGATCTCGCTGGATTCGCTGCTGGAACGCATCGCGCGCCTGGCCTGCTCCCAGGTAGCTGCCTCCTATGCCGCGGTTGGCGTGGTGGATGAGAACGGGCGGTTGGTGAAATTTCTCCAGGTACAGAACATCCCTGAACCAGCGCCGGAAGAAGGCGGCTTGCCGCGCCAACTGGCCTGGATCCCCGAACTAGCCAGCCAGACGGGTTCCATTCGTACTTCCAGCCGCAAGAAATCCGCTTACATCGCCGGCGCGTCTTCCTTCCTCGGTCTGGCCATGCGTTCCAGCGGACGGGTGCTCGGCCAGATCTACCTGATCGATAAACTTGACGGCGTTGAATTCACCGAATCGGACCAGAAAGTGATCGAGACTCTGGCAGCCTATGCCTCGGTCGCGATTTTTAACGCGCGGTTGTATCAAGAGATCAATGACCGCGATACCGCCCTCACCCGCCGTAACGCGGATCTGGCCCTGTTGAACGACCTGGCCTCTACCCTGGCCTCCTCATTGGACATCAACGAGATCCTTGAAAAAGCCCTGAACCATGTCATGGCCAGCCAGCGCATCAATGTTGGCGAAGTCTTTGTGGTTGATGAAACCGGGAAAAACCTGGTGCTGATGCACTCCATGGGATACCCGGACGGCAGCCTGTGGATCAAAGACAAGTTCGCGTTTGGCGAAGGGCTGATCGGCATCACCGCCGAGCTGGGCCTGCCGCAGGTCAATGAGCTGCGCGGCAAACACGGCGCTTTTCTGAAACCCGCGGTGCAGAAAACCTGCCTCAACCAGGTAGCCTGCTTCCCCATCGCCAGCCGCAGCGGATTGGCCGGCGTGCTGGCCATCGCGACCTGCCAGGATAAATTTCTAGACGAGCAGGAAGCCCAACTGTACACCGCCATCGGTGCCTGGGTTGGCACGGCCATCGACAATGTGCGGCTCTTCTCACAGGGCAGACGGCTGGCCATCCTGGAAGAACGTGAGCGCATCGGCATGGACCTGCACGACGGCGTGATCCAGTCCATCTATGCCGTCGGGTTGACGCTGGAACACGCCCGGCTGCTGCTGCCGGAAGAACCGACCCAGTCTCGCGCGCGCATCGATCACGCCATCGACGACCTTAACCATACTATCCGCGATATTCGCGCCTACATCCTGGACCTGCGTCCGCGGCAGCTGAACGAAGAGAACCTGATGCACGGCCTGGGGCGGCTGGTAGCGGAGTTTAAAGCCAACGCACGCGTGGAGATCACACTGGAAGGCCCGGAAGCTGGCTACCCCGACCTGCCGCAGGTGCAGGCGCTGGCGCTCTTCCACATCTGCCAGGAGGCGCTGGCCAATATCGCCAAGCATGCCCACGCCAACGAAGTCAAAGTTACTTTGTGGAATTCACCCGACCGGGTGCTGTTGGAAGTGCGGGATGACGGCCGCGGATTTGACCAGCAAAAGACGCGCATGACGCTGGGTCACGGGCTGGCCAACATCTATACCCGCGCGCGCAACGTCGGCGGGGATGTTGAGATCACGTCTGAACCCGGCGACGGCACCACCATCCTGGCCTGGGTGCCTTACAAAGGTGCCGCGTGACGCAACCTGACCCTGTCACCGGCGGCGAACGCTCACAATACGTGCAGCGGGAATTTTCCGCGATCGCCCGGCGTTATGAGATGATGAATCAGTTGATGACCTTCGGGCAGGTGAACCGGCTGCGCCGGGATGCCATCCGCCGTCTGCGGATTGGTACCGGCGCGCAGATCCTGGACCACGGCGCGGGCAGCGGGCAGATCTCGCGGCTGTTGCGGAAGATGTACCCGGCCGCGCGGGTGACCGCTTCGGATTTCAATGCTGAAATGATCGTTGCGGACGGCTTACGCGGTGACCTGCCGTTCGTTCTGTCCGACGCGCGCTACCTGCCATTCCCCTCCGCTCAATTCTCCGGCTATATTTGCGGCTACCTGCTGCGCAACATCAGTGATTACCCGGTCGCGCTCAAAGAGGTGGTGCGCGTGCTGCAGCCCGGCGGATACTTTGTATCGCTGGATACCACCCCGCCGGCCGCCAATCTGATGCGGCCGTTCATTCGCGTCTACATGCGGATCATGATCCCGCTGCTCGGCTGGTTGATCACCGGGCGCTGGAAAGCCTACGCCTACCTGGTCCGCTCCAGCGAGAATTTCTCCACCGCGGAAGAATTACGGCAGGCGCTCAATGCTGCCGGACTGGTAGACACCGGGTACGAGAAGAAATTATTTGGCACCCTGGCCGTTCACTGGGGCCGCAAACCACTGCATAAGGAATGACCTCCATGACCGCGAATCAGCTCAGCCCGAGCGCGCAAAAAGTTGCTGACGCCCTGCAAGCGCTTGATATCCCCTGCCAGGTGGTAGAACTGCCCCAATCCACCCGCACCGCGCCGGAAGCTGCCGCGGCGGTGGGCTGCACGGTCGGACAGATCGTAAAATCGCTCATTTTCCGCGGCAGCAGCAGCCGCACGGCTTATCTGTTCCTGGTAAGCGGCAGCAACCGGTTGGATGAGGAATTAATGGCCGCCTTGTTAGGTGAAAAGATCGAGCGCGCCGACCCTGCTTTCGTGCGGGAACAGACCGGCTTTGCCATTGGCGGGGTAGCCCCGCTGGGTTTCCCGCAACCCCTGCATACCTATATAGATGAAGACCTGCTGCAATATAAGGAAGTCTGGGCGGCAGCCGGCACACCCAACGCGGTTTTCCCGGTGGAACCAGCGCACCTGATGCAGGCCTGCCAGGCTGTCCGCGTGAAGGTGCACTAGCTTATGGCTAAATTAGAAACAACACCCCGTGATCTGGACAAAGCCGCCCTGCGCGGCGAACCGTCTTACGTCTGGCGGGACGGCCAGCAGCGCCGTTTGCAGATGATCCTGGATGCGGCTGGCGAGCGCGTCCGCGGCAGTGTGCTGGAGGACGGCTGCGGGGTCGGAATGTATATGAAACACCTACAGCCGCTGTCCGGCCGGCTGGTCGGCCTGGATTATGACCGGGAACGCACGCGGGATACGCGCGCGCTGGGGTTGGATGTCGTCAACGCGGCCGGCGAGCATTTGCCATTTCCCTCGAACACTTTCGACCTTATTTTCAGCAACGAGGTGATCGAACACGTCGCGGATGACCGCCTGGCAGTAGCGGAGATGGTCCGGACGTTGAAAACCGGCGGACGGTTGGTAGTGTTCTGCCCCAATGCCGGCTACCCGGTGGAAACGCACGGCATCTACTGGCGGGGCAAATACCATTTTGGTAATATTCCGCTGGTCAATTACCTGCCATCGCGCTTACGAAACCGATTAGCGCCGCATGTGCGGGTTTACAGCCGCGCCAGTTTACAAAAGCTGTTTATCGGCTTGCCGGTGCGCGTCATCCAGCGGGGGATCATCTTTGGCGGATACGACAACATCATCGCCCGGCTGGGCCGGCCCGGTAAAATCCTGCGATCCTTCTTACAATTTCTTGAACGCACGCCGCTGCGCTGGTTCGGCTTAAGCCACTTCTGGATCATAGAGAAAATATAAAAGCAAGACCCCCGGGTACTGATCTCGGGGGTCTTTGTATTAAGCTAAGAAACAGACTTCTATTCCGGCTTCTGTTCTTCTTTGCCGTAGTGGATGGAGGCCATCTGGCGGTAGAGCTCGAGGCGGCGGCGGGTATCTTCAGTGGCCTGTTTCATCAGCACTTCGGCGCGGGCTTCATCCGTCTGCAGCAGCATGCGGTAACGGGTCTCGTTATACGCGTACTCCTGGAAGGTCATGGTGGGGTCTTTGCTGTCAATGGTCAGCGGATTCTTGCCCTGTTCCACCAGCGCCGGGTTGTAGCGGTACAGCGGCCAGTAACCGGAGGCCACCGCGCCGCGCTGCTGTTCCAGGCCTTTCATCATGTCGATACCGTGGGCAATGCAGTGGCTGTACGCGATGATGATGGATGGGCCGTCGTAGGCTTCCGCCTCGATCATTGCTTTCAGCGCGTGCTGGTCATTGGAACCCATGGCAACCTGCGCGACATAGACACTGCCGTAAGCCATGGCGATCATCCCCAGGTCCTTCTTGGCCAGCCCTTTACCCTTGGCGGCGAATTTCGCCACCGCGGCGCGCGGGGTGGATTTAGAGGCCTGACCGCCGGTATTGGAATACACTTCGGTATCCAACACCAGGATATTGACATTTCTACCGGAAGCCAGAACGTGATCCAGGCCGCCGTAGCCGATGTCGTACGCCCAGCCGTCACCGCCGATGATCCAGACGCTCTTCTTCACCAGGCTGTCGGAAAGGGAGAGCAGGTTGCGCGCGCGCGGGTCATCCATCTTGCGCAGTTTCTCGCACAGCAATTCCACATTCTTGCGCTGGGTCAAAATGCCGGACTCATTGCTCTGGTCCTGGGTCAGCAGGCTGTTCACCAGTTCCGCGTCCAAGGATGGCTGCAGCGCCTGCAGTAATTCCCGCGCCAGCTCGTTGTGCTTGTCGACGGTCAGGCGCATGCCCAGGCCGAACTCAGCGTTATCTTCAAAGAGAGAGTTAGACCAGCTGGGGCCGCGGCCGTCACGGTTGTGCGACCAGGGCGTGGTGGGCAGGTTACCGCCGTAAATGGATGAGCAGCCGGTAGCATTGGCTACCATGGTGCGCTCGCCAAACAGCTGGGTCACCAGTTTGATATATGGGGTCTCACCGCAGCCGGCACAAGCGCCGGAGAACTCAAACAGCGGCTGCAGCAGCTGGCTGTTCTTGATCGTTCCGGGGTTGAAGAGGGTGCGGTCCACTTCCGGCAGATCCAGGAAGAAGTCCCAGTTCTTGCTTTCGGGTACGCGCAGCGGCAGCTGCTCGGCCATATTGAGGGCTTTGCGGCCGGGCACTTCTTTGTCGCGGGCCGGGCAGGCTTCCACGCACAGGGTACAGCCGGTGCAATCTTCCGGCGCGACCTGAATGGTGAACTTGGTGCCGGGCAGCTCTTTGAATTTCGCGTCCATCGACTTGAAGGTCTCCGGTGCGCCAGCCAGGTGGGCCGGGTCGTATACCTTCTGGCGAATGACGGCATGCGGGCAGACGATGACGCATTTGCCGCACTGAATACACAGGTCTGGCTCCCAGACCGGGATATCCAATGCCAGGTTGCGCTTCTCGTACTGTGAGGTGCCGGTGGGGAAGGTGCCGTCCACGGGCATGGCGGAAACAGGCAGGTCTTCGCCTTCAAAGACGACGATCTTGCCCAGCACATCCCGCACGAAAGCCGGCGCGTTGGCGCTGACAGCCGGGCGGCGGTGCAGATCACCAGCCACGGCGGCCGGAACTTTTACTTCTTCCAGGTGCGCCAGGGTGTGATCGACCGCCTCAAAGTTGCGCTGAACGACCGCTTCGCCGCGTTTGCCGTAAGTCTTCTTGATGGCTTTCTTGATCTCAGCGATGGCCTCATCACGCGGCAGCACACCGGAAATGGCAAAGAAGCAGGTCTGCATGATGGTGTTGACGCGGCTGCCCATGCCGGTGGCTTCGGCGATCTTGTAGCCGTCGATGACATAGAATTTCAGTTTCTTTTCAATGATGTCTTTCTGGACTTCCTGCGGCAGGTGCGCCCAGACATCCTGCGCGGAGTACGCCGAATTGAGCAGGAAGGTACCACCGGGAGCGGCGTACTTGAGCATGTCAAAGCGCTCCAGGAAGGAGAACTGGTGGCAGGCCACAAACTGCGCCTGGCTGATCAGGTACGGCGCCTTCACCGGGGTGGGGCCAAAACGCAGGTGCGAGATGGTGACAGTGCCGGCTTTCTTGGAGTCATAGACAAAATAGCCCTGGGCATAATTGTCTGTCTCTTCACCAATGATCTTGATGGAGTTTTTGTTGGCGCCAACCGTACCGTCAGACCCCAGCCCGAAGAACAGGCAGCGCACCATCTTCTCATCTTCGATGGAGAATGTCTTGTCGTAATCCAGGGAGGTGTGGGTCACATCATCGACAATACCGATGGTAAAGTGGTTTTTCGGGGCGGGCTTCTTCAATTCATCAAAGACCGCGCGCGCCATGGCCGGGGTGAATTCCTTGGAGGAAAGGCCGTAGCGGCCGCCAATGACTGCCGGCATCGTCTTGAAAGGCGCTTTACCAGCTGACACCAGTTCATTCAACGCGGAGACGACATCCAGGTAGAGCGGTTCGCCGGCGGAGCCGGGCTCTTTGGTGCGGTCCAGCACCGCGATGCTGCGGGTAGTGGCGGGCAGCGCGGCAATGAAATCCGCGGCAACGAACGGACGGTACAGGCGGACATTCAAGACGCCGACCTTTTCGCCGCGGCTGTTGAGGTATTTGGCGGTTTCAGCGGCGGTTTCCGCGCCGGAGCACATGACCACGACCACCCGCTCCGCGTCTGGCGCGCCGGTATATTCATAAATGTGATACTGCCGTCCGGTCAGTTTGGCAAACTGATCCATCGTTTTCTGCACAATGCCCGGCACGGCCAGGTAATAGCTGTTGACCGTCTCACGCCCCTGGAAGTACACATCCGGGTTCTGGGCAGAGCCGCGCATCACCGGGTGTTCCGGTGAAAGGCCGCGCAGGCGGTGTTCAAAGACCAGCTTGTCATCGATCATGGCGCGGATTGTCTCATCATCCACCTGCTCGATCTTGTTCACTTCCGCGGAGGTGCGGAAGCCGTCGAAGAAGTGCATGAAGGGCACGCGGGACTGCAGGGTAGCGGAATGGGCGATCAATGCCATGTCCGGGGCTTCCTGCACGCTGGCGGAGGTCAGCATGGCGAAACCGGTGCTGCGGGCCGCCATCACATCGGAGTGGTCGCCGAAAATGGACAGCGCCTGGGCAGCCAACGAGCGGGCGGAAACATGGAAGACCGTGGAGGTCAATTCGCCGGCGATCTTGAACATATTGGGGATCATCAGCAGCAGACCCTGCGAGGCGGTGAAGGTGGTGCTGAGCGCGCCAGCCTGCAAAGCGCCGTGCACCGCGCCAGCCGCGCCGCCCTCGGACTGCATCTCCGCGACCGTGGGGACTGTCCCCCACAGGTTGGGCTTGGAGGCCGCTGACCAGGCATCGGAGAACTCTCCCATGCTGGAGGAGGGCGTGATTGGGTAAATAGCGATTACCTCGCTGACTTTATACGCAACATTGGCTACCGCCTCGTTGGCGTCTGTGGTGATCATTTGCTTTTTCATGGCTTGCTCCATCGTTTAGGATATCCGCGACCTGACAGGCAGGGCGATTACGGTTTGTGTAGACAACATTCAACAGGTAAGATTACCCCTGATTATAGATTGATTTTAGTATATTTCGTCATATAACGTTAGGCGGAATCTCACTTCGCGAAAAGCCATTTAACCAATCCCCTGGCAGGCCGCCGGCGATCCGGTGCCGGACCCAGCCGCAGTCTCCCCCGCGGCAGAAATCGCAAATATTACAGAATCCTCAAGTTCCCCTTGACATCCGCAAAATTGTTATAACATGGTATAATAACCTTAACGCTTGTTATAACATTATATAACATTACTTATTCTATGGCCGATTTTTATACCGTCAAACAACTCCAAGACCTGCTGAAGGTGGATCGCATCACCATCTACCGCATGCTGCAGGACGGCCGCCTGAAAGGCGTTAAGATCGGCCATCAATGGCGCTTCAGCCAGGCTGAGGTAAACATCCTGCTGGGTGAATCAACCGAACCCACCACCCTCGCGCTGGAGAACGGCAGCGAGATCTCCTCAAACCTGCCCGTTCACTGCATCCAGACCATCCAAAACCTGTACTCCAGCATCAGCCAGATGACCGCGCTTGTCGTGGATATGCAGGGCACACCGCTGACGACCATCAGCGCTCCCTGCCGGTTTTGCGCCGCCATCAACGGCACTTCGGCCGGCTCGGCGGCTTGCCGCGCTGCCTGGCGCCAGATGGCCGGTGATTGCCGTGACCGCAGCCAGATCTTCACCTGCCATGCCGGTTTAAATTACACCGCCGCCCCGGTCTTTGACCAGGGTGTTCAGATCGGCGCTTTTATTACCGGCGGGTTTTACCTGCTGCCGCCGGATCGGTACGAGGAAAGTGAACGGGTGGAAAAACTGGCCGCGCGCTACAAGTTACCCGCCGAACAATTGCAGGACCTGGTAATGGAGATTGCCGTCATCCCATCAGACCGCCGGGCTGCTGTCGAGACCTGGCCGCGCGCCGCAGCTTTGGCCGTGCAATCCATCCTGGATGAACGCATCGGGTTGATCTCCCGCTTGCAAAAGATCGCCAATCTTACCCAAATTTAGGAGAATGCATGAAGACTTTACTCGTATTAGGCGCAGGAACGGCCGGAACCATGATCGCAAAAAAGATGGCCAGCAAGCTGGATCAGAAACAGTGGAAGGTCATCCTCGTCGACAAAGACACCAAGCATTATTATCAGCCTGGCTTCCTCTTCATCCCCTTCGGGAAATATGAAGAGAAGCATGTCATCAAGAACAACAAGCAGTACATCCCGGCCGGCATTGAATACGTCATCTCCAACATCGAGCTGATCGAACCCGACGCCAACCAGGTCCGGCTAACCCTGGATAACCGGGTGATCAAATATGATTACCTGATCGTCGCCACCGGCTGCGATATCCACCCCGAGGAAACCGAAGGTCTGAAAGGTGAAGGCTGGCGCAAGAACATCTTTGACTTCTACACCTACGACGGCTCGGCGGCTCTGCGCAAATTCCTGGACGGCTGGCAGGGCGGACGCATGGTGGTGAACGTGGTTGAGAACCCCATCAAATGCCCGGTCGCCCCGCTGGAATTCCTTTTCCTGGCAGATTGGGTCTTCACCCAGCGCGGCATCCGCAACAAGGTGGAGCTGGTGTACGCCACCCCGCTGCCCGGCGCTTTCACCAAGCCGAAAGCTTCGGCCGCCCTGGGCGCTTTGCTGGCGCGCAAGAACATCCAGATCGAAGCGGACTACAACATCGGTGAGGTCGACCCGGTTCACAACGTCATCAAGAGCTACGATGAGCGGGAAGTTCCCTATGATCTGCTGGTTTCTGTCCCGACCAATAAGGGCTCAGACCTGATCAAGCGCTCCGGCATGGGTGACGCGCTTAACTTCATCTCCACGGACAAACAGACCCTGCAATCCACCAAGTGGCAGAATGTCTGGGTGACCGGTGACGCCACCAACATCCCCGCCTCCAAGGCCGGCGCTACCATCCACTTCCAGATGGAAACCGTGGTGGAAAACATGCTGGCCCACATGCACGGCAAGGAAATGCACAGCAAGTTTGACGGGCATGCCACCTGCTACATCGAAACCGGCTTCAACAAAGCCACCCTGATCGATTTCAGCTACGACCAGGAACCGCTGCCGGGTCAGTACCCCTTCCCCGTGGTCGGACCGTTCACCCTGCTGGGCGAATCCACCATCAACCACATTGGTAAACTGGCTTTCCGCTACCTGTACTGGGACCTGATGATGCGCGGGATCGAAGTTCCGCTGCCCAGCCAGTTCAGCATGGCCGGCAAGAAGAAATAACAAATAACCAGACTCTTGAAAGGAGAATGAAATGGCAACAATTAAAGTAAAAGGTGTAGCGTACGAAGTAAATGAAGAAGGCTTCCTGGTGGATCCCACCACATGGACCAAGGAATACGCCGTGGAAGCTGCCAAAGCGGAAGGCATTGAAGAACTGACCGAAGCTCACTGGAAAGTGATCAACTTTGGCCGCGAAAGTGCCGCCGCTTCCGGTGGTGTTTCCCCCACCCTGCGCACCATCACCGACGGCGCCGGCATCACCACCAAAGACCTCTTCGCGCTGTTCCCCAAAGGCCCGGCCAAGAAGGTCGCAAAAATTGCCGGCCTGAAGAAACCCGAAGGCTGCGTGTAAGCCTGTTTTTCCAGCAATTCATATCGTCACTTATTTAAAGGAGAGATTGAAATGGCTAAAGAAGAACCCCGCAAGATCGCATTTATCTGCTCTAAGGGCAACCTGGACATGGCTTACCCCGCTCTCGTCATGGGATGGGCCGCGCTTGGCAACGGTATTGACGTCACCATCTTCTTCACGTTCTGGGGCATGGATATGATCAACAAAGCCCGCGTGGATCACCTGGAAATTCCCCCCGTCGCGAACTCCAGCATGAAGATGAACCTGATGGGCGTGCCCGGCTACATCGGCATCCCCCAGTTCATGGGCGCTTTCCCCGGCATGACCGCTTTCGCCACGCACCTGATGCACAAGAAAATGGAAGACCTGAAAGTTCCGCCCGTCCGTGAATACATCCAGATGCTGGTGGACGGCGGCGCGAAGTTATACGCCTGCAAGATGTCCGTGGATATGATGGGCCTGAAGAAGGAAGACTTCATCGACGGCGTGCAGGATATCGTCACCGCCGGCGACTTTATGGATATGACTGACGGCGCTCAGATCATCTTCATCTAAACCCCGCCTAATTTCTGAAACTAAAAGAGCGGTTGGTCCTTTGGATCAACCGCTCTTTTTATCAATTTTCAAACAAAAGAGGCTAGGCGAACTAGAAAAAAGAGTTAACGCTGTATTTTTAGTATTGTTGAAATTACAATCGCTTACTCCGAATTAATATTGCAAAAGGCAAACGGTAATTTTGTTGCAACAATAGATATATAATATCGAAGTAGATTCAAATTATGCGATTCAAGGGGAGATTATGCCAACCAGAAAAGAGCAAGATGCTTCACCAAGAATCAGGGATCTCCAGCAGAAAATCCAGAAGCTTGAGGAGGATTACGAAAAACTCCGAGCAAGTATAGCGTATGAAGTATTACATGGGTACAAACCAAATCCTCGGGTTGAAAATCTATATGGTTGGGTATATACCTGGTTAAGGCCACTCTATACCTATTTGGACAAAGCAACCACACCAGACATTAGGAATCAAGTTATTCTAATAACGAGAGGAATCATCCTGCAATTAACAATATCGGGGAAATATGGAGTAAGAATTCCTCATGAGATTCCCGAACAGAGTTTTGTTGACAATTTCCAAAAACAATTGAAATACTACGAGTTGAATTATGATCCTTGTGATATTTGCGGGGAAAAAAGAATTACTCATCAATGCCACATAATACCAAGAGTGGATGGCGGACTTAATTCCCCCGAGAATATGGTCACACTTTGCCCATTACACCATCATCTATTCGACCATTATAGACTCAGTCCAGAGGAATGGAGAATATTACTCACAGTAATTGGTTCAAAGCAATTAGAATCTGTAATCATATTCACAAAAACTGTTAGGCAAAAGCAACAGGAACACTACTGGAACCACCCAACAAAAGTTTCCCCGATTAGAAAGTAATGGTTTAGTTAAGATCTATGTATGGCAAAGAAGGTAAAGATGTGAAGAAGAGCGATATATATATCTTCAAGCATCCTTTCTAGACAATAGGACCCGATAACTAATAATTTGTAAGAAAATACCCCTTCCAAGAATGGAAGGGGTATATCAGTTCAGATTATTCTGCGATCGGAGCTTCGTTCGGCTTCTTGGCACGATAGACGATCCGCCCGCGGGTCAGGTCATACGGTGACATTTCTACGCGGACATGGTCTCCCAGCAGAATGCGGATGTAATACTTGCGCATGCGGCCGGACAGGTAAGCCAGAACTTCGTGCCCGTTCTCCAGGCGTACCCTGAAAAAGGTGCCTGGCAGGGCTTCGACAATTCGGCCGTCTACCTGTATCTTATCTTCTTCTTTTGCCATACTTACCTCCGACCCTGGCCTGAACGGACCAGTGATCCTTCTTACGCCACATCATACTCTCTGGTGAAGGAGCGCCGTTTGAGGCGGCGGGTTGCTTTCTTCTTTTCGATGCGGCGCTGTTCACTCTTGGAAATGAACCAGCGTTTTCGGCGGACGGTGCTGAGCACGCCGCTTTTCACAACTTTTTTGCGGAAACGGCGCAGGAGCTGGTCCTGCGATTCGTTGGGTCGAATGACTACTGTTGCCATTATCTCTCACCTCCCTTCAAAAGGGATGAAAAACTCGGTGGACGCTGTCGCACCGAGGTATGGTTTGCCTGCGCAAAAAACATCCCAGATGTTCCGATACGTCCTCCATTGAATGCCATCACGATAGCGTGATGGGAATTAACCGAATTGATTATACCTTAATCCGCGCTTAATATCGAACCGGATTTCCCCAATCAGCGATCTGCTTTCGTTGAATGTTCTACACAGTATATACATATTCTGCTCTCATTCTCTTCACACCTGGTTGATATGCTTTGAGCACAGTACATACTCCCTGATGAAAGAGGTAATCATGCTCATACGTTTTTGGAATCAACTCAACCTGAAGGTTCGCAGCTTTTGGAATAAACTAAACCTGAAGTACCGCCTGCTGACAGGCGGCGCGGCCGTGCTGGTACTGGCCGGGCTGATCTTTGGCGTCTACCGGCTGTTTTTCTACAGCGCGCCTGCCGCGGCTGATGCTGCCGCCGAAACGCTGCAGACCAGCACCGTCAAGCAGGGCGACCTGGTGATCAGTGCCAGCGGGACCGGCGTGTACGTAGCCAAAGGCACCGCCAGTCTGGGCTTTGGCTCCAGCGGCCAGATCACCGAGGTGAATGTGGCAGTCGGCGACCTGGTAGAAAAAGGCCAGGTGCTGGCGCGCATGGATGACACCGCCGCCCAGACCGCCTATAAACAGGCCCACCGCAACTTGCTCAACCTGACATCACCCGCGGCGGTGGCTTCGGCTCAGAAAGCCGTCGCTGCGGCGGAAGATGACGTTCAATCCGCGGAACAATCGTTGATGTACCTGATCAGCCCGACGGTCTACAGTTATGAATTAAAGCTGGCGGCCGCGCAAGACGCGCAGGCGCAGGCTAAAGCCGCGGCCGAAGCCGACCCCAGCGAGACCAATAAAACCGCGCTGGCAACCGCGGATGCCGCCGTAGCGAAAGCCCAGGCGAATGTAACGGCCGGCTGGAACTGGTGGAGGAATACCTACGTACCGCAAAACTTCACCGTGGAAGAGAAGAAACCCGGCTCTGTCACCAAGTACGTGGCCACCCCGTCCGACGCGGACATCCTCTCCACCCGGGCTGACCTGACGCTGGCGCAAGCCACCCTGGCCGAAGCTAAAAATTATCTGGCGGCCATTCAAGGCGGAGAAATCCCGGATGACGCCACCGGCTCATCTCTGACCGCTTTTGAACAGGCGGTGCTTGACGAACAAAACGCGCAGGACACCCTGGATGGGATGACCCTGGTGGCGCCCATCAGCGGTATTGTCACCTCCCTGACGGCCAACCTGGGCGATACTGTTAGCAGCGGAACCGTCTTGACCATCGCGGATGTCAGCCAGGTATCGCTGGACTTTTACCTGGACGAGACCGATTTTGACAAAGTCGCGGTTGGCTATCCGGTGGAAGTAATTTTCGACTCCCTGCCGGACCTGACCTTCACCGGTAAGGTGACCGCGCTGGATCCATCCCTGAGCGACCAGAACGGCAGCAAGTTGATCAAAGGCAGCCTGGTGTTGGAGAGCGTTTCTCCTGCCGTGCAGGGGACACTGCTGCTGGGCATGAACGCCTCCGTGGATGTGATCGGCGGGCAGGTGACCGGCGCGACGCTCGTCTCGGTGGACGCGTTACATGAAATTGACACAGACCAGTACGGCGTGTATCTGCTGCAGGACGGCACGCTGCACTTCACCTCCATCGAGGTCGGGCTGATGGATGCGTTCTACGCGGAAGTGAAGAGCGGCCTGAAACCCGGGGATGTCGTTTCAACCGGCTTACTGGAGTCAGGCCAATGAAACCCCGCACGATCATTGAAACCCGCGGGATCACCAAGGTGTACGGTATGGGCGATGCCACCGTCACCGCCCTGCGCGGGATCGACATGGAAATCCACGCCGGTGAATTTGTGGGCATAATGGGACCTTCTGGTTCCGGCAAGAGTACGCTCATGCACATTCTGGGCTGCCTCTCCCGCCCCACGGACGGCCAGTACATTCTGGACGGCACCGATGTCAGCGCTCTGAACCGCGCCGACCTGGCGATCATCCGCAACCAGAAGATCGGTTTCATCTTCCAGGCTTACAACCTTCTTTCGCGCACCTCGGCCTTGCGGAATGTGATGCTGACCCTGCTGTACAACCGGCATCAACGTTTTACTGAAGAAGAAAGTGAAGTTAAAGCCCGCGCCATGCTGGACCTGGTTGGGCTGAGCGGGCGGGTCAAACACCAACCGCATGAACTTTCCGGCGGCCAGCAGCAGCGGGTAGCCATCGCGCGGGCCCTGATCAACGACCCGGCTCTGATCATCGCGGATGAACCAACTGGCAACCTGGATACACACAGCGGCCAGGAGGTTCTGGAACTGCTGGAACGGCTGCACCGCTCCGGGGTCACCATCATCCTCGTGACGCATGACCCGCGCATCGCGGCGCATACCCAGCGGGTGCTGCACCTGGAAGATGGCAACATTCAACACATCGAATTAAATGGTAAATCGCATCAAACCATGAAGGAGGCCCGGTGAAACCGCACGAATTATTGCGCATTGCCTGGGAAGCCCTGTTAAAGAATAAAGCCCGCTCGCTGCTGACCATGCTGGGCATTGTGATCGGCGTGGCGGCGGTGATCGTGATGGTTTCCATCAGTGCCGGCACCGAAGCCAGCATCCGCGACCAGATCACCAGCCTCGGCTCGAACCTGCTGTATGTCCGCCAGAATTTCAGCCAGGGCGGTTTCCGCACCATGGGCGCCAGTATGGACGGCCTGGTGTACGAAGACGCCTGGGCGATTGCGGATCAGGTCAGCAACGTGCAAGGCGTGGTGGTGGAAATGGATTCTTCCGAAACCGTGAAGTTCGGCTCCGTCACGCTGGATTCCATTACCATCCAGGGCACATCGCCGGACTTTCCATCCGTCCGGGATATCGAGCTCGCCAGCGGGCACTTCTTCACCATGAAGGATCTGGACCGGAAAACCAAAGTGGCCGTGCTGGGCGCTGACCTGGCGCAGAAGCTCTTTGGCACCGCGGATCCGCTGGGTGAAGTGATCACAGTCGGTTCCACCAAACTGCAGGTGATCGGCGTGATGGCTGAGAAAGGTACCGTCGGGGACGTGGATTATGACGCGGAGATGTTCATCCCCGTTACCGTAGTGTTTCAAAAGTTCACGCCTTCCTTCTTCGCGCGCATCGCCGGTGACAGCGTGCGGCAGATCGTGGTGGAAACCAGCGCGGACGCGTCACTGGATACCGTCAAGAACCAAATCTTGCTGCTGCTGGCAAAACGGCATGATGTGTCGCTCTCAGACGAAAAGTTTGCCATCTCCTCTCAGGAGGACATCATCTCCACGAAGGAATCCACCACATCCGCGTTTCGCTCGCTACTCTCCTGGGTGGCGGGGGTATCGCTGCTGGTGGGTGGTATTGGTATCATGAACATCATGATGGTCAGCGTCACCGAACGGACGCGTGAAATTGGCCTGCGTCAATCCATTGGCGCGACACCCAACGACATCCGGCTGCAGTTCCTGTGCGAAGCCCTGCTGTTGAGCCTGATCGGCGGCCTGATCGGCGTGCTGGTCGGGGTAGGCGGAGCGGTGATCTACGGCGCGGTCAGCAATATGCGCACCGTCATCCAGGTGGGGTCCATCCTGGTGGCCTTCCTGTCATCCGCGGCGGTGGGAATCTTCTTTGGCTTTTTCCCAGCCAACCAGGCAGCCAGCCTCGACCCGATCGACGCCCTGCGTTATGAATAGAGAATTGGAGAATACTATGAACAAGAAAACAAAATACCTTGTGTTGACAACTGTTGCACTGGTTCTGTCTTTCCTGCTGACGGCCTGCGGCAGCAGCGCGAAGTCCTCAGCGGCTGCGCAGACCGCGGTGGCTGGTACAAAATTACCAACCGCGGCGCGGTTGGTGGCCGGTACCTTCCGCTTGCTGGAAAGCGATACCCCGCTGACTGCCAGCCAGGCCGGGGAGCTCTCGACCCTCTGGAAGGCATACCTGGAATTGGAGAGTCGGGATTCAAAAGCCAGCCAGGAAGAAACCGACCTGCTGGCGCAGATCGAATCCACCTACAGCACGGAGCAATTGGCAGCCATCGACAGCCTGGGGCTGACCATGCAGGATGTGATGGCGCTGGCCCAACAGGAAGGGGTGGCTACCGTCGGTAATCCCTCCGGTGATGCGTCGTCCCGTCCCGTTTTAAGCGGTTCCGGTTCCGGCGGCGGTCCAGGCGCGATGGGTTTTTCCGGCGCTCCGCCCGCTGATATGGGCGGCGCGGGCTTCCCCGGCGGTGATTTCCCCACCGACGCGGCCATGGCCAGCGGTGAATTCCCAGTCGGCAATGCCGACAGCAGCGGCGCGGGTTTTGCTGATATCGCCTCTACCATAGCAAACCAATTGGTAGAGCCGCTGATCACCAAACTGGAAACCCTGGCCGGAACAGGTAACTAAGGCTTTCAGGCGGGCAGATTGGCTCACTCACCAATCTGCCTGCCGTGTTTGCAATATAATGGTTCACAAGATGATGAAACGTGTGCTGGTTATAGATGACGAAGTCAACCTGGTCTCGCTGGTGAAGGCCTATCTGGAAAAAGACGGCTACCAGGTGTTCACGGCCGCCGACGGATTGGAAGGTTTACTAACCTACCACCGCGCGCGGCCGGACCTGATCATTTTGGACCGGATGATGCCGGAAATGGACGGCATTGAATTTCTGCGCCAGCTGCGCAAAGAAAGCAACACACCGGTTATCTTCCTCACCGCGCGGGTGGAAGAGGAAGACCGCGTGCTGGGCCTGGAATTAGGCGCGGATGACTACCTGGTAAAGCCCTTCTTCCCGCGCGAATTGATCTCGCGGGTGCGGGCGGTGCTGCGCCGTGAAATGAAGAAAGAAGACAGCATACCGGTGCTCTCCGGCTGCGGCATCACGATGAATGAAACCAGCCACAGCGTGACGGTGGACGGCGCCTTCATCGACCTGACCCCTTCCGAGTTTGACCTGCTGAAAACCCTGCTGGCCAACCCGGGCAAGACCATCTCGCGGCTGGACCTGCTGGAAGCCGTCCAGGGCACCCGCTACGACGGCTATGAACGCACCATCGACCTGCATATCAAGAATCTGCGGGCCAAACTGGCGCAGGTCAATCCACTGGAGTACATCATCACCGTGTACGGGGTGGGGTACCGCTTCCGCCGGGAAGGTGAATGATGCGGCGTTCGATCACTTTTAAGATCATTGCAGCTTTTCTGGCTGTATCACTGGCGGCGCTCATGCTGGTGGTTGTCATCGCCCGCAATGCCACCAACCGTGAATTTAAGCAGTACCTGCTGTCAACTGACCAGCAGACTGTGGCCAGATTGTTGATCGAATACTATGACGTGAACGGCAGCTGGGACAGCCTGGTATTGAACGCGCCCGTATTGCTGGCAGGTCACAATATCCAGGTGGATGAACGCGGCAACTTGCCTTTCACCCTGGCAGACCAGTCGTTTCGGGTGATCCTGCCCGGCGGCTTGTATCAATCCGGTGAGACGCTGCTGAGTATTGACCAGATCCGCAGCTACCCGCTGGTGTTGAACGGGCAGACCATCGGCTACCTGGATATCCGCTCACCCATCCCGGTGCCGGAGCCGGCGCGCAACCAGTTCATCGAGCGGATCACCCTCAATCTGATCTATACCGCTCTGGCCGCATTGTTAGGCACTTTGCTGCTGGCCTTCATCGTTACCCGGGTGATTACCCGCCCGATCCGCGAGTTGACGCAGGCTGCCCAGCAAGTCTCACGCGGTAATTTGACCCAGCAGGTAAAGGTGCGTTCCAAAGATGAGATCGGTGACCTGACCAGGGTTTTTAATGAAATGTTGACGAGGTTGAATGCCTTGCTGCAGTCGCGCCGGCAAATGACCGCGGATGTGGCGCATGAACTGCGCACCCCGCTCAGCATTATTCTGGGGCACGCGGAAGGCATGCATGACGGCGTGCTGCCCGTTACGGTAGAGACTGTAGAGATCATCCGGCAGGAAGCGATCCGACTGGACGGGTTGGTGAATGATCTGCGCGTCCTGGCGCTATCCGATGCCGGCGAGCTGGAATTGCACCGCGGGATGGCGGCGCTGGCGCCGCTGCTGGAACAGGCGGTGGAACGGCATGCCTTGGCCGCCAGCCAGAAGAAGGTCCACCTGGCTGCGAACCTGCCGGATGGGCTGCCGGAATTATTGCTGGATACCAACCGCATGCTGCAGGTTTTTGGCAATCTACTGGGAAACGCGCTGCGCCACACCCCGGCTGGCGGTCAAATCACCGTTTCCGCGGCCAGGCTGGTTGACAAAGTCGAGATCCGCGTCACCGACAGCGGTGAAGGGATCCCGCCCGACGAGCTGGAAAAGGTTTTTGACCGGCTGTACCGCACCGACCGCTCCCGCAAGCGCGAAAAAGGCGGCAGCGGGTTGGGCCTGGCGCTGGCGCGCTCCCTGGTGGAGCAGCACGGCGGCAAGATCCACGCTGAAAACGCACCGGGCGGCGGCACCTGCATGGTGCTTTGGCTGCCGGTATAACAAAACACCCTGGCAGGTAACTTTCACTGCCAGGGTGTATTATTTTAATTTGCACTATTGAACAACCGTGCCAAACAACGCGCCAATCCCGGCCGTGATGGCCATGGCCAGCGCCCCCCAGAAGGTAACGCGTAAAGCGCCTTTTAGTACCCCCGCCCCACCGGTGCGCGCCGCCATCGCGCCCATCAACGCCAGGAAGAGCAGCGAACCGGCTGCCACCACCGGGATAATGGTCTTAATCGGGCTGAGTAATACCAACAGCAGCGGCATGGCAGCCCCAACCGCGAAAGTCGCCGCGGAGGCCAGCGCCGCCTGGATCGGCCGGGCGGTATGCACCTCGGTCAATCCCAATTCGTCGCGCGCGTGGGATGCCAGCGCGTCCACCGCGGTAAACTTGACCGCCACCTGCCTGGCCAGCGGCTCATCCAGCCCGCGCTTGACGTAGATCTGCGTCAATTCATTCAATTCGTTCTCCGCGTCGGTGGCCAACTCGCGGCGCTCGCGTTCCAGGTCAGCTTTTTCGGTATCCGCCTGCGAGCTGACGGAAACATACTCGCCGGCGGCCATCGACATAGCGCCGGCCACCAGGCCAGCCACACCGGCTACCAACACCGCCTGCTTGCTGGCGTGTGAAGCCGCCACGCCTAACACCAGGCTGGCAGTGGAAACGATGCCGTCATTGGCGCCGAGAACCGCCGCGCGCAGCCAACCAATGCGTTCGGCGTAATGTCTTTCAATATGGACTGGCATGGAAACACCTCAACTAATGGTTAGATTTACGTACCAGGAGGATTTTAGCAGATTTTCAGCTTTTCTCTTTCAACACCAAAAAACTGCGGCAATCTCGCAGGGTTTTCTATGGAGATTGGGGGCAGTATTGACCATATGGGAGAAAAGAATGCCTCTGTGAATTCGCAGAGGCATTGCATTGAACAGCTCAATCGGCAGCTACGCGTTAATCATGTGGTATGCAGACCCGCTAAACGCCTGGACTACTCAAGCTGCTTCCTTCGGGTTGGGGCCGTATTGATTGGGACCGGGTGTGCTATCCTGCACCAGCATGACGAGCAGCCAGATCGCGCCAGCCAGCGGGATCAGCGATACCAGCAGGTACCAGCCGCTGCGGCTGGTATCATGCAGGCGGCGCACACCGACTGCCAGGCCGGGAAGGAAGACAAACAGGCCGTAAAGATAGAGCAGGATCGAGAACACACCCGTGCCAAAGCCGGTAGTGCCGGAATAATAGGATTCGGTTCCGCCGGTGACAAGGATCAACACATACAGCGCCATATAGATCAGAAAATTGAAGAGGTAGAAGTACCAGTATTCAGCTCTCCTGGCGCGGCCCTTCAGATCCGCGTATTTCTTAATGCAGGTGATGTAATATTTCATAATCTCCTCCTTCATTGATGAGAATTATGAGCCACCGATCATTAATAAGATTATTGCATGTTGAAACAGTGAAGTCAATAAGGGGTAGGTAAGCCCGCGGCGGGTTGATTTGCCGCTCTGTGGACGAATCCAGGCAGATCATCAGACCTGTGGTGGATAGACCGGAAAGAGATAGTTTTAGGATGGGGGGGGTGAAGAGATATGTGGAGATTAAATAAGAAAAGTCTTTTGGCAATGACCTACTCTCCCAGGAAGTCGCCCTCCAAGTACCATCGGCGCTGATGAGCTTAACGACCGGGTTCGGGATGTTACCGGGTGTACCCTCATCGCACAAATCACCAAAAGACTTGTTCTACAAGTTAAGAACCAATTGATTATAGCATATGATTTTGTAGGCTTTACAGAAGAAGTACCGAGTTCTCCGTACCACACAAGAAGCACTCGATCATTAGTACGGTTTAGCTTAATCCATTACTGGACTTACACCTACCGCCTATCAAGCAAGTAGTCTACTTGCGATCTTACTCCCTTACGGGAACATAGGGATCTAATCTTGAGGCGAGTTTCCCACTTAGATGCTTTCAGCGGTTATCTCTGCCAGACGTGGCTACTCAGCAATGCCGTTGGCACGACAACTGACACACTAGAGGTCTGTCCACCCCGGTCCTCTCGTACTAGGGGCAGCTCCTCTCAAATCCCTTACGCCCACAGCGGATAGAGACCGACCTGTCTCACGACGGTCTGAACCCAGCTCGCGTACCGCTTTAACGGGCGAACAGCCCGACCCTTGGGACCTTGTCCAGCCCCAGGATGCGATGAGCCGACATCGAGGTGCCGAGCGAAGTCGTCGATGTGAACTCTTGGACTTCACCAGCCTGTTATCCCCGGGGTAGCTTTTATCCGGTAAGCCACGGCCCTTCCACTCAGTACCGTGGGATCACTAAGCCCTACTTTCGTATCTGCTCGACGCGTTGGTCTTGCAGTCAAGCTCCCTTGTGCCTTTACACTCTCTGCCTGGTTTCCATTCAGGCTGAGGGAACCTTTGGGCGCCTCCGTTACCTTTTAGGAGGCGACCGCCCCAGTCAAACTGCCCATCTGGCACGGTTCCCCACCCGGATTACGGTGTGGGGTTAGGGTCAAAATATAGTCAGGGTGGTATTTCAACGGTGTCTCCACCGACGCTAGCGCGCCAGCTTCACAGACTCCCACCTATGCTACACAGACTGTATCCTAACTCAATGCCAGACTGCAGTAAAGCTCCACGGGGTCTTTTTGTCCTGCTGCGGGTAGGCCGCATCTTCACAGCCATTTCAATTTCGCCGGGTCCCTCGTTGAGACACTGTTCTAGTTGTTACACCATTCGTGCGGGTCGGAACTTACCCGACAAGGAATTTCGCTACCTTAGGACCGTTATAGTTACGGCCGCCGTTCACCGGGGCTTCATTTCAAAGCTTCGCTTACGCTAACCTCTCCATTTAACCTTCCGGCACTGGGCAGGTGTCAGCCCCTATACATAGTCTTTCGACTTAGCAGAGACCTGTGGTTTTGTTAACCAGTCACTAGAACCATTTCACTGCGACCCGCCAACGCTCATTATACATTCACGTCAGCAGGCACCCCTTATCCCGAAGTTACGGGGCTAAATTGCCTAATTCCTTAACGAGGGTTCTCCCGTTCGCCTTGGTATACTCTACCCATCTACCAGAGTCGGTTTGCGGTACGAGCACTTAAGAATCAACGCTTAGAAGCTTTTCTCGGCAGCAAGGCTTAACTCACTTCCACCTCAAGGGCACGTCACTAGATCTCAACTCGGACTGTGGATTTTCCTGCAGTCCTCAACGTCTGACACCTAATGCACCTCCACAACCAATCGGAGGCTGGTCTACCTCGCTGCGTCCCTCCATCGCTCATCTTAAGTGGTATCGGAATGTTGACCGATTGTCCATCACCTACGCTTTTCAGCCTCGGCTAAGGTCTCGACTAACCCGACGCGGAATGACCTGGCGTCGGAAACCTTAGATATACGGCGAACACGGTTCTCACGTGTTTTACGCTACTCATGCCTGCATTCTCACTTCTGTCCGCTCCAGCCGTCCTTCCGGTCGACCTTCCCTGCTGACAGAACGCTCCCCTACTGCTCCATCTTACGATGAAACCCAAAGCTTCGGTACCAAGCTTAGCCCCGTTAAGTTTTCCGCGCAGGATCACTTGACCAGTGAGCTATTACGCACTCTTTAAAGGGTGGCTGCTTCTGAGCCAACCTCCTGGTTGTTAAAGTAACCCCACATCGTTTCCCACTTAGCTTGGATTTTGGGACCTTAGCTGTTGATCTGGGCTGTTTCCCTTTCGACCACGAAACTCATCTCCCGTAGTCCGACTATTATGCTCTGGAGTACCGGCATTCGGAGTTTGATTGGGTTCAGTAAGCACTAAGCCCCTTAGCCCATTCAGTGCTCTACCTCCGGTACTGAACGCATAACGCTAGCCCTAAAGCTATTTCGGGGAGAACCAGCTATCTCCTAGTTCGTTTGGCATATCACCTCTAACCACAGCTCATCCCCTAATTTTGCAACATTAGTAGGTTCAGGCCTCCACGAGCGATTAGACTCGCTTCACCTTGGCCATGGTTAGCTCACCAGGTTTCGGGTTTAATCCTTGCGACTAGACGCCCTATTCAGACTCGCTTTCGCTACGGCTACGGGTGTCACTCCCTTAACCTCGCCACAAAGATTAACTCGCAGGCTCATTCTCCAAGAGGCACGCCGTCAGGCATAGCGCCGCGCACCCGGCTTTCACCGGAGCACCGCGCGCCATTAGCCCTTCGACTGCTTGTAAGCTTACGGTTTCAGGTTCTATTTCACTCCCCTAACAGGGGTACTTTTCACCTTTCCCTCACGGTACTTGTTCACTATCGGTCGTCAAGTGTATTTAGCCTTAGGGAGTGGACTCCCCAGATTCCTGCCGGATTAGCGTGCCCGGCAGTACTCAGGTATCTGATGGAAGGTGATTCGTTTTCGATTACAGGGCTGTAACCTTCTTTGGCTGGCTGTCCCACACCATTCTTCTAACGACTCACTTTGTAACTTCACAATATCAGACCCTACAACCCCCCTCAAGCAAGCTTGAGAGGTTTGGGCTGTTCCCATTTCGCTCGCCACTACTTTGGGAATGATCTCTTTTCCTCCTGGTACTTAGATGTTTCAGTTCCCAGGGTGCCCTTCAACCAGCCTATAGATTCAGCTGGTGATGTAGAGGGTTCGCCTCTACGGATTTCTCCATTCGGAAATCCTCGGATATAACGCCTGTTCACGGCTCCCCGAGGCTTATCGCAGTGTTCCGCGTCCTTCATCGGCACTTGACGCCAAGGCATCCACCATAAGCTCTTAGTAGCTTCTCACGTGATACGGAGAATTCGATACTACTTCTTTTGTATATCAACAACATTTGAAACACTTATGTTTGATTTTGGCCTACAAAATCATATATGCTATTCAATTGGTAATGTGCGCTGGCTTTCGCCAGATCCTGCCGGTTACCCGGCGGATGGATCCACTCAACTTCTTGAGGGGGTCCAGCCGCCCTGCAACACATCTTCTATTTTTACACAATCGACCCGGCAAATTGCCGGGCCGCATATGCCTGGTATTTGCCATTTACTGCTGATGTCAGATCGTTTCGTTATCTTTCAAGCTTCTTTCTTACTCCATTTTGATATAGCCTGTGGAGATGAGGGGATTCGAACCCCTGACCTCCGCCATGCAAAGGCGGCGCTCTCCCAACTAAGCTACATCCCCGTTGTAACCTACCCACGGGTCAGTGGGCCTTTCAGGGCTCGAACCTGAGACCTTGCCCTTATCAGAGGCACGCTCTAACCAACTGAGCTAAAGGCCCGAACGTTCTCAGCTCCTGAACAACTGAGGAGTGATAGAAAATACTTACCTTCATCGCATCGCAACCTCATACACCATATGAGGATTTTTTTGGTTCTCAATGAAGTAGAGCGCCTACCCTCAGGCAGTTGCTCAAATCTCCATAGAAAGGAGGTGATCCAGGCGCACCTTCCGGTACTCCTACCTTGTTACGACTTCGTCCCAGTTACCAACCCCACCCTCGACGGCTCCCTCCCTTGCGGGTTAGGATACCGGCTTCAGGTGTTGCCAGCTTCCATGACGTGACGGGCGGTGTGTACAAGGCCCGGGAACGTATTCACCGCAGTATAGCTGACCTGCGGTTACTAGCAACTCCGACTTCACGCAGGCGAGTTGCAGCCTACGATCCGAACTGAGACCGGCTTTTAGGATTGGCTCCGCCTCGCGGCTTGGCAACCTATTGTACCGGCCATTGTAGCGTGTGTGTAGCCCAGGATATAAAGGCCATGCTGACTTGACGTCATCCCCACCTTCCTCCGGCTTGACACCGGCAGTCCGTTGTGACACGTATAACACAACGTGAGGGTTGCGCTCGTTAGCGGACTTAACCGAACATCTCACGACACGAGCTGACGACAGCCATGCAACACCTGTTCAAGCGCCCGAGGGCGATCATCTTTCGAATCACTTCGCTTGTATGTCAAACCCTGGTAAGGTTCTTCGTGTAACATCGAATTAAACCACACGCTCCGCTGCTTGTGCGGGCCCCCGTCAATTCCTTTGAGTTTTAACCTTGCGGCCGTAGTCCCCAGGTGGTGGACTTATCGCGTTAGCTTCGGCACCGACGGATTTAAACTCGCCGACGCCAAGTCCACATCGTTTACAGCTAAGACTACCGGGGTCTCTAATCCCGTTTGCTACCCTAGCTTTCGCGTCTGAGCGTCAGGATCGGTCCAGGAAGCCGCTTTCGCCACTGGTGTTCCTCCGTATATCTACGCATTTCACCACTACACACGGAATTCCACTTCCCTCTACCGCCCTCAAGTCTGATAGTTTTGAACGACCTCTCCCAGTTAAGCCAGGAGCTTTCACATCCAACTTATCAAACCGCCTGCACGCGCTTTACACCCAGTAAATCCGGATAACGCTCGCCTCCTACGTCTTACCGCGGCTGCTGGCACGTAGTTAGCCGAGACTTATTCTGATGGTACTGTCCTTTCTCATCCCATCAAAAAGCACTTTACGACCCGAAGGCCTTCATCGTGCACGCGGCGTTGCTAGTTCGCGCTTTCGCACATTAACTAATATTCCCTACTGCTGCCACCCGTAGGTGTATGGACCGTGTTTCAGTTCCATTGTGGGGGGCCACCCTCTCAGGTCCCCTACCCGTCGTCGCCTTGGTGGGCCGTTACCTCACCAACTAGCTGATGGGACGCAGGTCCCTCCCGAAGTGAATTTCTCCTTTAGTTATTAGGCATCTAATCCAGATAACCACATGAGGTATTAGCAATCCTTTCGGACTGTTATCCCTCTCTTCGGGGCAGGTCACCAACGCGTTACTCACCCGTTCGCCACTAAGATACCGTATTGCTACAATATCTCCGTTCGACTTGCATGTATTAGGCACGCCGCCAGCGTTCATCCTGAGCCAGGATCAAACTCTCCGCAAAAAATATCTCTTGCGAGATAAAAGTCTTGGATTTACTTAGAATTGATTTGGGTTTGTACTTTCTATCACTATTCAGTTGTTAAGGTGCCTTCTCAATCGCGGGTGAGGATTCTAATCTGCTCGTTTCCTTTTGTCAAGGGTTTTGACAGACTAAAAACCGATGTTTCTTCAAACATCGGTTCCCACCGACGAGACTGGCCTTTGGCTTGCGCCGCAAGCTCCGTCTTCCTAATTTGTCATCGATCCGCTTTCGCAAGACCTGCCGTGCTCAATTGCGTTGTCTATTATACGCAACCGACTTTACCTGTCAAGGGTTTTCGGGAGGCAATTTCAAATTTTCGTGATTTTGCGTATTCCCGCTTCCCGGCACACAGCTCTTTCCGGGTAAAGCTCAGCGATTCTACCACGCTTCTCCAACTCCGCAAGGGTATTCATGGAATTTGGTGAAAGAGGTTGTACGTCTCGCCTCACCAGGCTGATCCGCCAGCGCAAGCGGAACTTCCGCCGCGGCCCTTCGTCTCTAAATAACTTCTATATATAAAAAACTGGACAACCCGTGAATGTTATAATTTTGCCATGACGACTTCATATACACGCCGGTCAAACCACTCTCAGATCCCGCTCGTGCTGGTCGCCCTGCTGGCCTTTCTGGTCACCACCCTGTGTCTCCTGTTGGGTGTTGGCACGGCGGCTGCGTTCTCCTCTGCCGGCAAGATCAGCCGCGGCACCTATGTCAACGGGGTAGACCTCTCCGGCCAGACGATCGAACAAGCGGCCAGCTCGTTGTCCGCTGCGCTGCCGTACCCTGCTACCGGCCAAATTCTGCTGGAATACGGGGATCAACACTGGCTGGCTCGTCCAGCCGAACTCGGCTTGATCCTGGATGTCAACACAACCGCACTGAATGCCTTCACCGCTTCCCACCGCGGCGGCATTCTGCGCGACCTGTGGGCTCTGGCGCGCGGCAGCCAGTACCGGCTGGATGTTCCCGCGGTTATTGTGCTGGATGAATCCACCGCGCAGCGTTACCTGGTGACACTGGCCGGGCAGATCAATAAAACCACCGTGGAAGCCGGGATCCAGCTTTCCGGGTTGGATGTCATCACCACACCCGGGCAGGTGGGGTTGGAGTTGGACATCAATGCCACACTGCCGCTGCTTTCCGCCCAGCTGCAAACGCTTAACGATGGAATCGTCCCCCTGACCGTGACGCAGCATCCACCCGTGCTGCAAGACGCGGCACCGCTGGCGCAGGCCGCCCGCTCCATCCTCTCCGCCCCATTAACTTTGACCCTGCCCAACCCGGGCGAAGGCGACCCGGGACCATGGGAACTGGACCCGGCCTGGCTGGCGGCCGCCCTGACGATCACCCCCGACCCGGCCCACCCGGATTATCCATATCAGTTGACTTTGCAACGCGCCGTGTTGCGCGGTTACCTGGAACAAATGGCCCCCGCCCTGGAACGGTCCCCGGAGAATGCCCGCTTCATCTTCAATGACGGCACATCGCAATTGGACCTGCTGCAGCCATCTACCAGCGGCCGCTCACTCGATATCGAAAACAGCCTGGATGACATCATTGCCGGGCTGCAGGGCGGGAACCATGTGATACCGTTGCGCGTGACGATCACCCCGCCGCAAGTTAGCGATACGGCTACCGGCGCAGACCTGGGCATCACCCAACTGCTGCATAAAGAGACCACTTACTTCTACGGATCCACAGCCGCGCGCGTCAACAACATCCGCACCGCCGCGGCCAATTTCCACGGTTTGCTGGTCGCGCCGGGCGAGGAGTTCTCCATGGCCAGCGCCATGAAAGATATCAGCCTCGACAACGGCTATACCGAAGCGCTGATCATCTTTGGCAATCAAACCATCAAAGGCGTTGGCGGGGGCGTCTGCCAGGTCAGCACCACCCTGTTCCGCAATGCTTTCTTTAGCGGCTTCCCGGTGACGGAGCGTTACGCCCATGCTTACCGGGTGGGGTATTATGAACAGACCAGCTCCGGCGCGCGCAACCCGGACCTGGCCGGGCTGGACGCCACCGTCTTCATCCCGGTGGTTGATTTCAAGTTCGTGAACGATACCCCATACTGGCTGTTGATGGAAACCTATGTCAGCGACAGTTGGATCACCTGGAAGTTCTACTCCACCTCGGACGGCCGCACAGTGGAATGGCAAAATGACGGTCTGCAAAATGTGGTGGAAGCCCCCAAGCCGCTGTATAAAGAAAACCCCGCGCTGGCCAAGGGCAAGATCAAGCAAATTGACTATGAAGCGGACGGGGCGGATGTCCATGTCAGCCGGGTGGTTTACCGCGGCGGCCAGATCTACTTTCAGGATTACTTTGATACCCATTATGAACCCTGGCAGGCCGTCTTTGAGTTCGGCCCGGGCACCGATCTGCCGCCCGGCGTGATCGTCGAGTGACATCAGAGCGCTGTGGTATGATTAGCCCTGATATATTCATGTTCTATCGGAGGATCCATGCTTAATAAAGATCTGCTGGAAATCTTACGCTGCCCGGCCTGCAGCTCTACGGATGAAGGTATTTTGAAACTGGAACGCAAAGAATGGCTGGTTTGCCAGGATTGCGGCCGAAAGTACCCCGTCAGCGATGATATCCCGGTCCTCCTGATTGACGAAGGCGATAAATGGAAAGAGACCGCGGTGAAAGATCTGCCGCCAGCCCCGCCTTTGGTATAGACAAACGGCTATTTAGCCCAATCTCATACAGGCTGGAACGTCTCTTGCAACAGAAGCAGAGAGTTCCAGTTTTTAAATCCTACACCCGGAAATAGGTTATGAGCACTCAATTTACCCGACCAAAATCGCGCGCGCGCGCCAAGATCACTGCCAAAAAGGTTCTGCTGGTGGCTTTCGGCCTGGTGGCGTTGACAACCGCCATCCTGGCTTTCATCCTGGTAAAGAATATCGTCGCCGGGTGGACGCTTGGGGCATTGCCCGGCGCGCCGGTCTTCAACGAAGGTACCACCAGCGTGGATGCCGCCGGGACGCCGGCCGCCAGCGGGGGAGAAGCCCTGCAGCAGGATAGCGGCCCCACCCCGCAAGCCTGGGACGGTTCCAGCCGCATTACCATCCTGGTGATGGGGTTGGATTATGAAGATACCGAAGCGCGCAAAACACCGCGCACTGACTCGATGATGCTGTTCTCGCTGGATCCCAAAACCAATACCGCCGGCCTGATGTCCATTCCCCGCGACCTGTGGGTGAATATCCCGGGTTTTGATTACGGCAAGATCAACACAGCCTACTTTCTGGGCGAAGCTTACCAGATGCCGGGCGGTGGACCGGGCATGGCGGTTCAGACCGTGGAAGACTTTTTGGGCGTGCCGATCAACTATTACGCGCGCATCGATTTTGACGCCTTCACCAAATTCATTGATGAGATCGGCGGCGTGGATATCCACGTGAAAGAGAAGATCAAAGTCTCCATCATCGGCGGCTACACCGTGCATGACGAAAAAGGCCGCACCTACACCCGTGAAGAGAAGTGGTTGAAACCCGGCGTGCAAACGCTGGACGGCCGCACCGCGCTGGCATATGCCCGCGCCCGCCACACCGCGGGTGGCGATTATGACCGCGCCGCCCGCCAGCAGCAGGTAGTGGACGCTGTCCGCTCCCGCATTCTGGACTTTAACATGCTGCCCACCCTGATCGCCAAAGCCCCCAAGCTATATTCCGACCTATCACAGGGTGTGGCGACCAACATGACCCTGAATCAGATCATCCAGCTGGCACTGTTTGCCGCCAAGATCCCCGCTGAGAATATCCATCACGGCTTGATCTCGGAAGATTCAGCCTATCAAACCATGTCTGCCGATGGGCAGTCCATCCTGGTACCGATCATGGAGAAAGTCCGCGCCGTGCGCGACGCGACATTTGCTACCAGCGGACCGCTTGGCGCGTCCCTGGTGTCTGCCAACCCGGTGGAGTTGATGAAGGCGGAAGGCGCGCGCGTCTCGATCCGTAACGGCTCTTCCACGCCCGGGTTGAACGATACCTCGGCCGCGTATTTTGCCAACCAGGGTGTGACCGTGGTGGAAAGCGGTATGGGTGATGCCAGCAGCTTCTCTTATGTCATCGATATAACGGGTAACCCATATACGCTCTCATACTTTGCCAGCGTCCTCAACCTGGGACCGGCACAAATCCGCAGCGCCAGTTACGACCCGAACTCTGCTGTTGATGTCATTGTTATTCTCGGAGATGACTGGGCTAAGAATAACACGATGGGACAATGATACCTGACCTGGAAGTGATCTTACGTGTAACGATCGCCGCCCTGCTCGGCGCCGCGGTAGGGTATGAGCGGGAACGGCAGGGGCAGCCCGCCGGGCTGCGCACCCACATGATCCTGGTCATCGGCGCCGCTTTAATGATGACCCTTTCCATCAACCTGGCCATGCAATTTCGGCCGCTGGTCCCTAATGGCGACCCGGCCCGCCTGGCAGCGCAGGTAGTCTCCGGGATTGGTTTTCTCGGCGCCGGCGCGATCTTGCATTACGGCGCGACCATCAAAGGCCTGACGACAGCCACCTCCCTGTGGACCATGGCGGGGGTGGGCCTGGCGGTCGGCGCCGGGCATATCCTGGTATCGGTCGCGGTCACGGCGCTGATACTGATCGTCCTGATCCTGCTGAATATCATTGAAAAGAAATACATCGATGTCTCCAAGACGGTCGTTTTCACCATCGAATCAAACACCAACCCGGAGACCGGCAAGGCTATTCTGGACGTCGTCCGCAGTGTCTGCCGGACTTACACCATTAACAGCTCGACCCGCCTGGTGCAGCAGAATTCTGCCATCAGCGAATACACACTGAAACTGCGGCCGCACTTCAACGGCAATGACTTGCTGGACCGGGTCTCCGCCGTCCCTGGCGTGATCTCCGCCCGGATCACATAAGCCCAGCACTCTCGATAATCAATACCAGCAACAATACAGCCCGCGGTTTCCCGCGGGCTGTGACTTTTTATTGAACCGGCGCGTCCTGTTACTGAACCGCGCCAGCGTTGATCCACTGGATCAGCAGGTTGAGTTCATCGGCTGTCAGCTGAACGGGGTGCCCGCCCTGCTGCACTTTCACGATGACGCTGTTGGCCGCGTCACCCGGGATGACAACCACTTCTTTGCTGGAACCTTTCATCAATCCTTCATAACTGGTCAGGGTCAGCCCGGCTGTGCCGGCATCACCGTGGCACATGCCGCATTTGGATTTCAACAGGTCTCCCAACACGCTCCAGCTGACCTGGCCGCCCGGTTCTACCGTCGCCACCTGGGTCGGCGCGACCGGCGCTGCCGGCAGCTGATCCTTCAATACCTCACGCAGAGCCGGCGCGTTGAACCCGGCATAATCCCAGCTGGAGCCATGGCAGGCGCTGTTGGAGCAGAAGGAGGAATTATCTGACCCGCCCGGGTTGACCACTGTGTGACATCTCTGGCAGGTGCTGTCAAAAGCCTGGTTGTGCATGGTGATCCAATTGGTATTGAGGTGCGACTGCGGCTCGATCCCGCTGCGGCTGATCTCCAATTTAGTGACCATGTCGGTAGCCTGTGAGACGACCGGGATAGAGTGGCACAAATTGCATTCCAGGCGGATAGCCTCGTTATTGGCGGTCAGATGCTTGCCGTCATGGCAGCGGAAACAACCAGCGGAGGTTTCGTGGCCGATATTATCCGGGTGGGTATTCCAGTACATTTTTTGCTCGGTAAAGCCGGAGACATCCCACTTAGCCTGGATGGCAGCCACAGCATCTTGCACCAGCTTGGGGTTGACGGCGTAGAAATCACTGTAATTCTGCTGGTAGTAAGTCTCCAGCCCGGCGATGGCGGCCGCGGCTTCCGCGTCGGTCGCGTAATTCGGGGTCAGGACTTCTTCACCCTTTTTCTTGATCTCCGGGATGGTCGCGGAGATCAAACCGCGGCTGAGCATCTCATCCATGGCCTTGGCCGGTGATTGGATCTGGTGAGAGGTGCGGTTATGGCAGGTATTGCAATCCATAAATTCCAGGTCACTGCTCTTAATCGTAGATACATCGAATCCAGATTCGACATCAGTATATTCTGTGATCGTGCCATCCGGGTTGGTGACGCGGATGTATGGGATGACCTGTTTTTCAGGATCCGCGGTATAGAAGTAGACCGGGTTTTCAATGTGCCAGTGGATCCCGTTGCCCAGACCCTCGCGTTGGGAACCGCCGCCCGTCTTCAAGAGCAGGCTGACGGTCGTTTTGGTGTTGACGGTATCCGACGCGAATTTATCCAGGGTCAGCAACTTGTCACCGCTGAAAGTCTCGGGGTAATGGCAGGTTTCACAGGCATCCACTGCCGGGCGCATGGTTCTGGCGCGGATGGGATATTCATAGGTGTTGAACACCAGCGCGGAGCCGGTTTGCCAGGAATACTGGATCTTGCGGGGGATCTGGGTAGCCAGGTTCGCCCGGCCCAGGTGGCACTCCTCGCAGGAGACCCGGTTATGGCTGGCATTGACTTCATGGGTGATGTATTGCGGCGGCATGGTGTGGCAGGTCAACCCGCAAAACTCGGTGGAGTTGGTTACCTCCCAGCCGACCGTAACGCCGACCAGGATCACGATCAGCGCGACGATGATCACCGCGTAAGGTAAGATCTTCATGCCGATCGAACGTTCCGCCGGCGGGAAGAAGAAATTTTTCAGCCATTTGGATTTTGCCATGGATCCTCCGCATAAAACCAGTAATATGTCGATAAATCTTAATCTGGCTTTAATATTAACACATAATTGGTAAAATAAATAGGAAAACTCCGGCCGCTGTGAAGCCGGAGTTTGTAAATAGTCTGTTACCCTTACGCCAGGTCATTGAAAGCTGGCCGCAGCTTTTCGATGCCCGGCCGCATGCGCCGGTTGCTTTCGCCGGCCAGCTTGCCAATGCGGCGCATGACCGTATCAGCCACTTTGTGGATGTACTCGCGGTCATTCACGTCACCCTGGAAAGTCATCGCCTGCCCGACCGTCATGTGGTACGGCCCGGTCAGGTACCAGCGGCCGTATTCCACCCGTCCCTGCACGGTGGAGCGGACGGTGCGAATGCGATCCCAGGATAGCGAGATGCCGACCGGAACGACCGGCGCGCCGGATTGCACCGCCAGGCGGGCTACGCCGGTGCGCGCGCGGTGGAAGCTGCCGGCAAAGGGTGAAAGGGCGCCTTCCGGAAAGATCATCACATTGTGACCCGCTGCCAAATGCTCGAGCGCGGCGTCGATCGCCTGCTGCCCCTGGCCGGCTATCACCGGGATGTGCCCGGAGCGGCGCAGATAAGCGCCAAGAATGGGAACCTTGAATAATAACTCGTTGATCAGAATAAATGTCTGCTGCTGTACCATGGAGGCAACGAAGAAGGGATCGGTGGTGGTAGGGTGATTGGCCGCGATGATCTTGGGGCCATCCGGCATCTCCGTATGCTTCTTAACATTCATATTTAACATGGTGCCGGTATAGGTTTTTACCACCGGTCGGGATAACCAGTACATCGCTCTATCTGCCAACATAACTTACCTCTTTCTATCGCGTTTGACCTGGGCTCATCATACCCGGCCAGTACCGCGCCTGCATCCCACCGCGGGTATATCTTTCGGGGTATGACTGGTCATACTTTCGCGGTGTGCAAGTAATAACACCTCCACGGCAGTGGAGGTGCTATGCAGTAAATGATGCTTTACGGGGAAATTACGGTTTAGAAGCCTTCCAGGCGGGAGAGATCAGCCAGGCCGGCAGGCAGCGCGGCGATCTGCTGCAGCAGCCCCAACCGGTTGGCGCGGATCTCTGGCTCATCCGCCATCACCATCACCGCCTCAAAGAAAGATTGGATGACCGGGATAAGCGGCTGGAAAGCAGCCAGGAAGGACTGGAGGCTGTTGAAAGGTTGGGCTTGCTGGCAGGTTTTTAATGCCGCGTGCAGCGCCTTTTCATGCTCATCGCTGAATTTGGCCGGGTTCACCGGATATACCTGCTTCTGTTCGCGGGTAATGCGGACGCAGCGGGCATAGGCCTGCAGAGTGGCAGCCCAGTCCGGGCGGTTGACCTGCTCTGTCAATGTTTTCACAGTCCGAAATGCCAGCGCCGGGTTGTACCCGCATTCAGGCAGAACCGCGTCCAGCACGTCAAATCTAAAGCCCTGGTCCAGCAGCATGGAGCGCAGCCGGCCAATGATGAATTCCAGGCAGGCCGCCTGAGACTCAGGCGTGGATGCCAGCGGCAGACTGGCCGCGGCCAGTTCCAGCCCGCGTCGCAGGTCAAAGTCGATATCCCAGGAGATCAGGTTCTGAACCAGCCCCAGCGCCGCGCGCCGCTGCGCGAATGGATCTTTGGTGCCAGTCGGCGCCAGCCCGGCCGCGAAGAGACCTGCCAGCGTATCCAGCCGGTCGGCAATGCCAATCGCTAGCCCGGGTTTTCCGGCTGGCGCCGCGTCTCCGCCGCCGCGCGGCAGGTAGTGCTGATAGATGGCTTCCGCCACCGCGGCCGGCTCACCGGCGTGATTGGCGTAATACCGGCCCATCACACCCTGCAGGGAGGTCATTTCGATCACCATCTTGGTCACCAGGTCCGCTTTGCACAGGCTGGCAGCCCGGCGGGTGGTGGCCTGCTCCGCGGCTGGAATGGCCAGCAGCGGGATCAGGTCTTCCACCGTCTTTTCGATACGGTGAGTTTTATCCAGCATGGATCCGAGTTTCAGCTGAAAGACCAGCGTACCCAACCGGGGCAGGAAATCCGCCAGTTTGAATTGCAGGTCTTCCCGGACAAAGAAGGCCGCGTCCGCGAAACGCGCGCGGATCACCTGCGCGTTGCCGTCCGAGACAACCTCCAGGTGGCGGTCATCGCCGTTGCGGACGGCGACAAAAAACGGCAGCAATTCACCGGCTTTTTTCACCGGGAAGTAGCGTTGATGTTTCTTCATTACAGAGATGAGCACATCCGCGGGCAGTTTCAGGTGTTCGCTCTCGAACTCACCTTTGAACGCCGTCGGCGCTTCCACCAGGTTGTTGACCTCATCCAGCAGACCTTCGTCTACCTGCTCATCCCCGCCGCAATCGCGCATCACCCGCGACACCTGCACGCGGATGTTCTCCTTGCGTTCCTCAGCATCCAGCAGGATGCCCTGCGATTTCAGGTAGTCAAAATACTCCTGTGGGGCAGCCACCGTTTTTTCGGCTGGCTGCAGGTGGCGCAGTCCGCGGGTGATATTCGCGGCCGTCAAACCTGCATACTCAAATGGGATGATCTGGCCGTCCAACAGCGCCAGGAACCAGCGCAGCGGGCGCGAGAAGGCCACCTTGCTGCTGTTCCAGCGCATGGTTTTATCAAATTTGATCTTCGACACCAGCTTCGGCAGTTCCTGCGCCAGGATCTCGCCGGCTGACTTACCGGTCTCGCGCACAACCGCCACGGCATAGGAGCCGCCGTCAATTTCGCGCACCATCAGCGCGGATGGGTCCAGCCCTTTACCGCGGGCAAATCCTTCCCCGGCTGGCGTCAGCTTGCCCTGCGCGTCAAACGCGCGGTTGGCCGGCGGACCTTTGACCACCACTTCGCGGTCCTCCTGGCGGGTATCTACCCCGCGGGCATGGATGACCAGGCGGCGCGGCGTGCCGTACACCCGCACTTCCCCGGTGCCCAGGCGGGCATCTTTGAAGAGCACTGCCGCCAGATCTTTCAGCTGAGCCAGGGCAGAGTCCAGGTCGGCGACCGGCAGTTCTTCCGTGCCGATCTCGAAGAGCAGGTCAGCCTGTGCCGCGCTGACCTTCGGCAGGGCGGGAGCGGCAGCCGCCGCGGCTGCGTCTGGCTGACCAGCCTGCCACGGGTGCCCCAGCTGTTCGCGCTGGGCGGCGTACAATTCCGCGGTGCGGCGCGCCAGTTCGCGCATCTGCCCGAAGAAAGCCTGGCGCTGGGTGACGCCGATCGCGCCGCGCGTATCCAGGATATTGAAGGTGTGTGAGCACTTCAAAATGTAATCATGCGCCGGCAGCACCAACCCCTGCGAGAGGGCAACTTCCGCTTCCTGCGCGAAGAGATCATACATGGCGCGGACACGCTCAACATCCGCCACCTCGAAGTAATATTTGCTGTGCTCCTGCTCAGCCAGCAGGTTGACGTCACCCGCCGTGCGCGCGGGGCTCCACTGGATATCGCGGAAGGAACGGACTTTCTGTAACGCCATCGCGATGCGGTCCAACCCGTAGGTGATCTCGACCGAGACTGGTTCCAGTACCATCCCGCCCGACTGCTGGAAGTAGGTGAATTGGGTGATCTCCTGGCCGTCCAGCCAGACTTCCCAACCCAGACCCCACGCCCCCAGCGCGGGTGATTCCCAGTTGTCTTCCACGAAGCGGATGTCGTGCTCGCGCGGATCGATGCCGATGGCCTCAAGCGATTTCAGGTAGATCTCCTGCGGGTTGCCGGGATCCGGCTTGAGGATGACCTGAAACTGGTAATGCTGCTGCAGCCGGTTGGGGTTCTCGCCGTAACGCCCGTCATCCGGGCGGACAGAGGGTTCCACGTACGCCACATTCCACGGCTCGGGGCCGAGGACGCGCAGGAAGGTGGCCGGGTTCATTGTCCCCGCGCCAACCTGGGAATAATACGGCTGCCAGACCAGGCAGCCCTGATCCGCCCAGAATTGCTGCAACTTCATGATGATCGATTGAAAATTAAGCGGCTGCGCCATAATGACTCCAGAGAGATAAGATGGATAGATTATACCAAAGCAAAACTGCACAGACGAAAGGGGGAGACACAGCCATTTCTTGATACCTAGGTAACAGGCACAGGTGAAAAGACCGACCTCGCGGTAAAATGGAGTAATTATGGGCGCATTAATCGTAATTTCTGGGATTTCAGGGGTGGGAAAGACTACCTTCGCGCGGCTGCTGGCTGACCGGCTGGGTATGCCGGCCTGCCTAGAACAACTGCAGGAGCGGCCTTTCCACCAGCAGGCTGCGGATGGCAGCGGATCGATGCTGGCGAACCAGATGGATTTTCTCCTCTACCGCGCAGAGCAGGAGAAAGCCATCCGCTCAGCGAAAGACGGCGGGGTGGTGGATGGGGGATTGGAGATGGATTTTCACCTCTTTACTTGTTTTTTTCACCAGCGTGGTTTGTTGCATCCGGCCGAGTTCACCCTGTGCCAGCGGTTTTACCAATTCACGCGCATCCTGCTGCCACCACCGGAGGTCATCATCCACCTGGAAGCCCCCCTGCAAGTTGTGGCAAGCCGCTTCATCCACCGTTCGCGCGCGGCTGAGGTCACGCGGCTGGATGATCTTTCAGCACAGCGCGAACTATTGCAGGCCTGGCTAATTTCCCAACCGGACGGGAGGGTGCTGACCCTATCCACCGGGGATGAAGACCCGAATTACTCACAGGCATTAGTACAGGCTGTATCCTTCATCCGGGAGCGGATGCCATTCTAAATCCGCAGGGATGAATTACAATTACCGGCAACACTTCGGCGGCTGACCGGGGTTATTGTTATTATCATTTCATCACAGGAGATATTTATGGCATCCTACTTCGCCAAAGATTGGACTGGCAGCGCTTTTGAACTTTTCGGCAGCGGCCACCTGATTTTCATAGGTTTCTTCCTTTTATTCAATCTCTCGTTCATCTGGCTGCGCCGCATCCAGAACCCGGCTTTTCGCAAGAGCATGCGCTACGGATTGGCCATCACTTCCATCATCGTGGAACTTGCCTGGCATTCCTGGAAGATCTGGCTGGGTGAGTGGACCGTGGCCGAAATGCTGCCGCTGCACCTCTGCTCGATATCCGTCATTATCAACAGCATCATGCTGTTCACCGGTAATTACACGCTGTATGAATTCAGCTACTTTTTAGGGATCGGCGGCGCACTGCAGGCCTTTCTCACACCGGATGCCGGGCAGTACGGGTTGTGGCACTTCCGCCCGATTCAGACCCTGACAGCCCACGGGTTGATCTTCACCGAAGCCATCTACATGACCGTGGTGGAAGGTTACCGCCCGACACTGCGTTCCTTCCGCAATGTCTTCCTTTATGGGAACATCGCCATGGTAATCGTGTACGGCATCAACCTGGTGGTAGGCGGTAATTACATGTTCCTGATGCACAAACCACCCACCGCCAGCCTGTTGGATGTGCTCGGGCCGTGGCCGTGGTACATCCTCTCGCTGGAAGCAGTCGGCTTCCTTATGTTCGGCATCCTTTACCTGCCCTGGGCGGTGATCGATCTGCGCGCAAAGAGGAAAGCGGTCAAGGCAATGTAGGTTTTTTGCCCACTTGGTAAACTGCTATACTGGGGTCAGGGACGTTCATTGGAATGAACCCTGACCCTTTTTGGTTCTACGGAGGTAGGTGATGAAAAGATCGATACCGGTTTTGCTCATCGTTGCTTTGCTCACCCTGAGCTGCAGCACGATTACCATTCCAATCAACCAAAGTGTCTCTTCAACTGCAGTTTCTGTCCACCAGGCACCCGGCACAGCTGATGGTGTCCTACTCTTCTCTATCGGTATGCATATCGAGCCGTTCGGCGAAACTGCACAGGGATATCCTGGAAGTACGAAAGCGGACTACAACGATGAAGCTTTTTTTCAGCGGCATGTGGAGGATATACGCCTGGTGGCTGAGATCGTCGCTTCGCATGGCGGTAAAATGACCATCCAGGCGCAATCACCTTTCACCAGCACCGCGATCCGCCTGAAAGATCCCATTCTGGCCGACCTTTACGGTCACGGGCATGAAATCGCTTTACATTTCCACGAAAACGCGCATCTCGGTAAGAACGAGGAGCGTAAACCGGTGAAAGATTGGTGTACCGCGATGTCTGATGAGGTCACGCTCATTCAGCAGGCTGTGAATTTGGATGCAGCAAGCAAGAATGTGGACATTCGTTACTGGAGTGGAGGGAATCTGTATCCGCAGATCTTTGAGGCAGCGGCATGTGCCGGGTTGGATGTAAACAGCGACTGGAAGAACCCCGAGACACAGACGACCGACATCAGCCTGGTGGGAATCCACCCCTGGAGGCCGGCTGGCGGTACTTCAGGCGATGATTTTTCGCTGCTCTCCAGCCACGACCCCACCGGGAAGGTGGTCTTCCTCCCAGAAGGCTTATATGATGAGACCGATTTCGCATCGCGGAGACGTTCAGAAGATTCAGGCGGTGACGAAGCCTACTTTGAGTACTTGAAGGAAATATTCGAGAACTCGCTGGCCGCGGCAGAGCCTGGAAAGGTGAATGTCTTTCATTTCACAGTGCATGCCGGTGAATTCCGCGGAGACCCGGCACACCCCTTTGAGGTGATCGAGCGTTTTCTCACTGAAGTGGTGGATCCAGCCGTGGCTGCGGGTAAAGTGCGTTGGGCAACCTTTAGCGAGGTGGCGGATGCTTTTACTGCGTGGGAGGTTGCGCACCCCAGTGAGGACCCGCGCTAGTGAAAGGGAACGGGTATGCGAGGTTCATCTCTTCGTTATAACCAAAGTGCTGAATGGATTCATCTCAGACTTAACTATAAACACAGATTGCACTAACCTATTTCTAACTGTATAATACGGAATATTACACTTTTGAGGTGTGTTATGTCTGATTTTATCACGATGGCATGCCCATCCTGCGGGGGTACATTAAAGGTAGATCCCAACAGTACAACCAGCACCTGTGAGTACTGCGGTAACCGGCATCTGCTCAAAGACCAGCATGGGACGGGTTTGCTAGAGAGAGTCAACGCCTGCCCGGTCTGTCACAGGAATGACCAAGTGCGCAAACTATCCGCGCACCGGAAAGGGGTTAATCCTTCTTCGCTTTTGAACGAACCGACGCGCCCCTATTTACGCCCTAAACCTGAACCGTATCCACCATATACCGCAGATGAAGAGAACGCCAAACTCAGGAAGTTGATGATTATCTGGGTTATTTTGCTGATTCTGATGGTTATCTTTGTTACATCCAATGGGATGCCCCCTGCAATCCTGATAACCTTCGGTAGTATCCCTGTGATTATATTCATTTTCGGAAAGCTGAATATTGCTGTCCAACAAAAAAGAGGAAATAACGAGAATCAGCAAAGATACCTGGCAGATTCTAAAAAGTTTATTGAGGAAGAAACCCGCTACCAGCAGGACATGGCAATCTACCTGCCGCACCACGAAGCATATGAAAAAGCACGCATGCGGTATGAGAAAACATACTATTGCGAGCGAAATGACCAGGTCTTCATCCCCGGTGAAGCAGAAACCTACCCGTTTGGCCAGTTGGTGAGATTGCTGCGCAGGCGTGAATGAGTCTGCGGTACTAAACAAACGACCCGACCGCCACCTTCTCAGGATCAACCTCCTCTACCTGCCGCGGGTGTTGATCGACCTGCCGGCGCAGAAAAAGGCTGCCACAGCAGCCTAACGCTATCCTGCATTTTGTTCTATATTTAATAAGCGGGGTCAGGGATGATCATTACCCTGACCCCGTGTTTTACTTAAGGGATGTTAAATTCTGTCCCGGGCGGCGCGTCTACCCGGCGGATGAACATCAGCCCGCCGTGCCGGCCGTCATACAGGATGGGCTGTCCGCTGATTTCCACCCAAACTACTGTGCCGTCCATTCTTTTCAGAGGCTGCACCAAACTATCCACAGGCTTGAGCTCTACATTGAGGGTATGTGTTCGTTGGCGGGTGACTTCATGGAACTCTGGACTTAGCACTTCTTGAACCGGTATGCCCAGTAATTCTGCAACCGAGGAAGCGCCAAGAATCTTACAGGCGTAGGGGTTGAGATATTCGAACTTCTGTTTGATCTGGATAAATATACCGATCGGAGCGCCTTCGACGATATCGCGGAAGCGGATCTCGCTCAAACGCAGGGCTTCCAACGCACGTTTTTGAACCGTTACATCATGGATGATGGAATGCAGTAACATCCTATCACCCACTGGCAGCGGGCTGCTGAACACATACACATCCCGTATATCTCCATCTGCCAGCCGGTGCCGGAACTCAAAATAATTCTTGCGGTATTGCCTGGCATTTTGCATCTCCTGCGCAATCTCTTCCTGAGAGAGGGTGTTGATCTCGCCGATGTTCATTGAAACCAATTGCTCTATGGGCCAACGGTAATATTTAGCCGCCGCATGGTTGGCCGCTACGATCTGGCCGTTCGCAGGATCTATTAGAAATTGCACCGCTGTATGCTCATTAAAGAACCCAAGGTATTTATTGCTCTCTTTTTCAGCAGCCAGGCGAGCATCCACCTCTTTTGTGATCACCTCGGAATACAGCACGCTGCCGCCAATCTCACCAGAATCGGTCTCCCAGGGTGCCATCTGCCAGCGAACCCAATCCCGCGAGCCATCCGACCGTTCAAGTGGATACTGGTCACACTTCTCCGTGTGCCCCTGTAAACATCGTTGGTGCGTCTCCTTCCAGGAGGGAGGGGTATTCGGGTAGACATCATACAGGTTTTTCCCGATCATGTCAGCCTGGGATACCAGGTAATCATCGCAATAGCGCTGGCTGACAGCCAAATAGCACAGGTCCCTGTCAAAGATAGCTATGGCGACGGGAGCGTGCTCGATAAAACGATCAAGAGAGGGACGCATATATCTCCGTGCAATAATCCAGCATCAAGGGAGTCGATCTTAAGATATATCTACTCAAATATCGAAACTACTGGCAAAAAACTTCTCAAGCCAGCTTCGGTGTGCGCTTAATGACTTACAAACTATCCTGATTATATTCTCAATATATGTTTGATGGCAAGGTAGGTTTCGGAAAGGCTTTATCATAGCCTTGTACATTTTGGTCTAATCTTTACTTCAAAATGCCTGCTATTTTTGCCAACAGCAGCACCACCTCAGCCATTTCAGGCTGTGTCAGGCGGCTGGGGTCTTTGTCTTTCAAGCGTTGGCGCAGGGCTTCCACCTGTCGTGAGTGAACGAGTTTTACATCATCATTGATCAATACCTTCTTAGCCATCGATCTCCTCCACCTGCAACTCCACACGCACAGGCAAGTCCCGCGCGGTGATGACGATCCGCCCCGGTGTCTGGCTGGTGATCTCGATCTCGCCTTCTCCCCGAGCATCCAACCGGATGGATTCCATCAGCTCAGTCATTCCATGACGCAAGATCAATACAAAATCGCTCTCCGCCAGGGATGGGCAGCGCACATTCAGCCGCCCCGTATCCAATCCATCCGCCAGGATCAAGGATTTATCTAAACTCAGCCAGCACGCCCGGTGCGCCGCCACCAGTGACCGCAGATCAGCCGGCTGGCCGTCCACCCACACAGCCAGCGGATGTTCGGTGGCACAGATGTGCGCGGCCGCGGGGAACGCCGCCCGCGCCTCTTCACAAAATTGTTCAAAATTCATTCTCCGCTCCTGTCAGATATTGCCATTAATACTCAAACACCAGGGCGGCCCAGTCACAATCCATGCGCGAGCCGCTGGTTTTCCACTCCAACCGCGTTTCGGCGCTGGCGGATGGCAACGCAGCCAGCAGATCGCCGCTCTTGACCAGGTTATATGCGGATGTGGCGGTAGTGGAGAGCTCGACAATGGTAGCCGAATCGGTTGTGTTGTAAAAGCGCACATAACCGGTCGCGCTGGTAGCCCACATGTTGGCCACCAGGTAAGCCGCCTTCGCGCCGGAACGCAGCAAGCCATAATTCAATAGGTGTTTACAGACGTACTGGCTGGCGTAAGTGGTCTGTGAGGTGTTCTGCACAAAACCATGCAGCACCACCACCGAGACTTTGCAGCCCGGGGAATCTGGGGTATAGGCCTGGATGCTGGTAGTATCCAGTGCGGTGCCGTCCCAACGGCAAGTACCGATCAGGCGTTGATCTGCCCCGGCAGACATGCTGGTGTTCACTGATAGAGTGAAAGATGAACTGCCCGCCGCGCGGTTGGCAAACACGTACCAGTCCGCCGCCGGGCCGGAAAAGGAACCGGTCGGCAGGTCCACATTGGCCTGCGCCTGGCACATGGTGCCCCGGATCATCAGGGTGGGGGGGAAAGCGGCGTAATACGCTACCCGCAGCCGGTTGGTCGCCAGGTAAGCCAGGCTGATGCCGGAAATATACCCTCCCAGGAAGGTACCGACCGGTACGGCATCTGCCGCGGCCGCACCAAGCGTCAGCGCGTCTGCCCGCAGCTGGTTGTACTGCACCACGCTGGTCGGCTGCCCGGCCGAGACATCCTGCGAGGATGGATAAGTTGGATCTGACATGTTACCTCCTGTAACCGCTTAACCGCGCCAGTATGAGTTATCCCAATTCATACTGCCGCTATAACTTTCCGCGTCCACCCAGAGGGAGGCCTCATATCTGCCGCGGTCCGCCGGCGCGAAGATATCACCGTCCGAACTGAGCTGCAGCGTCACCCGGCTGATGCCGGCGGTATGATCTTCCAACGCGTAATGTCCGCTGGCAAACAGACCTCCGTACACGCCGCCAGCCGTGGATACCTGGATCCCGCTGCGCTGTCGCAGGATGCTGAAAAGACGGGCGTAATCTTCCACACGTGTGCCGTTATTTGTGCCGCCATCCGGGTTGACCAGCCCATCACCCAACAAAACCGTAATGGTGATCACCTGCGAATCGCGGAAGCTGCCGTCCGCCTGCTTGTAAGCTGAGCGGAAAACGCTGACACCACCGCGCGCCAACCGGCCTTTATCCAACAGGCAGGGCATGGGTTCGCCGCCATCCACCTGCGCGTGGGAGAGCAGAACATCACAATCTATGCCGATGACCGCCGTCATGCCAACCTGAGGCCTTCCGGGTTACGGGTCCCCTTGCCAGCCCGGCGGCGGATGCCGAGGAACGCGTCTAAAGCCTTCTTGTCCCCGTTGAAGAAGTTCAGGTCCAGCGCGCTGCTGAGGCCGGGCAGGCGCAGCCGGTCACCGCTCCACTGCCAGAAAGTCCATTGTGGGCAGCCCTGCGGCAGCAGCGGTGCCGCGACGCGCGGGTAAACCTGGCTGAGCGTTGCCCAGGTGAGCTTGCCCGGCGGCGTTGGCAGCAGCGGGTATTGTGCCAGCCACAGCGGATAGGCGGACAGCCACTCCAGCATGGGTCGGGCGTACTCCACAATAAAACTGACGCGGGTATAGATCACCACCGGCAGAGTTAAAGACCCCGCCAGCAGGGCTGCCAGCTCCCGCGCGCATTCACTGATCACACGCGCAGAATAACTGGCTGTTTTTGTCTTGCCGGCCACCTCGCCCCGCTTTTTCAGCGGCCAGGGGGCGTGCTGCTCTACATCCAGGCAGATGAAATGGAACTTTAAGCCGGCAGCGCACTGGCGGATAAAGTCGGCCTGTTTCTTCGGAGCGCAATCCGGATCCAACCAGTGGTACACCCCGGTGCGCAGACCGGCGGCTTGCGCGCCAGCCAGGTGATCCACGCAGTGGTCATCGCGGTAGTAATCACCCTGGCTGAGTTTGGCGATGGCAAATCCTACCCCGCCCGCGGCCGCCTGCGCCCAGTCCACTTTTTCATCATAATGGGATACATCCAAACCCAGCAGCATGGTAACCTCCTAAATATCCAGCAGCCAGCCAGCGCCCCACGGCTGCACAGTGGACATGCGCATACGGTCGCGCTGCACGGTCAGCAGCAGGGCTTCAAAGCGAGCCAACAGCCGCTCCCCCAGCTCCACCACCAGCGCACCGGTGTCAGTTTCCAGGTTGAAGGCCTCCTTGCGGTCTACGCCTTTCAGGCTGGCCGCGAAACCGGCAGCCCCCAGCACCAGTAAACCGCCATCCACCTCCGGCACGCTGGTCTCCAGCGCGCTATCCAAACCGGCCAGAGTTTCCGGCCGGCCGCTGCTGCGGCTGTACGCCAGCACAGCCTGACGCAGGCATTCACTCACCAGGGTGGCCGGAAACGTCAGTTGGGTCATATCCAGCAGTAGGGTCGATACCCTTTGTTGCAGTCCCGCCGCATCCATCACAACACCTCACTTCCATCATCATTCTCCGCGACACACATCACAAACTTACGGCCGTCCGCGGAGATCAGCGCGACCGCCTCCGGGTAGATCTTCCAATCCAGCAGGCTTACCGGATCCAGGCCGATCTTTTTCGCGGCTCCGTAAATAACTGCCGGCATCCCCGCGGGTTCACCGCGGGGATGAGATGATTGCCTGGCAGTCGCGCGGTTAGCCCGCGAGCGCTTCACGCTGAGTGCCATTGATAGCAGCTGCCAGGTTAGCCAGGCCGTCCTGCGTGCCGGTGCCAAAAATGTATGCCGCGATGGTCAGAATTACCGCCGTCAACTGTCCGTCATCCAGCGGAAAACCGGGGACAACTGTTCGCAGTACCAGCGTCACCACCCCGGCCAACGCGGCCCAGAACTTGCGCGAACGCAGCAGGCCGGCAATAACACTACCAGCAGACGCGCGACCGCCTTCCGCGGCGGTGCCAAGAATGTAGGCAGCCACCAGGATGGCGGCGTCGGTCAACAGGTTTTCCACCGCGGGAAAACCCGGCAGCCAGGCGGTGATGACGATCAACACCAGCCCGATCACTGCCGCCCAGAACTTGCGTGAAACCAACAGATCTTTCATATTCCTCCTGCCCCAATCAACCGCTGGTGCGGTCCGCGGCCGGGGCATGCCGCGGAGTAACTCTTTATGGTGCGTCCTGCACTGTGCCAGGTGTTATTCTGGACAGCGGAGCCGACTTCTTACCCACGGCTCCGCTGTTTCGGCAGCTTTACCCGATGCTATGCCGCGTTGCTCTTATGAAGCGGGCGGAAATCATTCACCCAGACAGCCAGGAAATGGCGCACTTTCAGCCGGTGCTCATCATTGGTGAACACAGCCGGGCTCAATTCATCCCCGGAGATGAACACTTCCGGCATTAAGCCGAACCGCTCGCCGATGAATATGGCTAACGCGACGCGCGGGTCGCAAACTGCCGCCCAGTCATTCCCGTCCGTCCATTCCGGCACTGTCACCACATCCCCCGGCTGGCCGCGCTGCATATTCTCGCTGTAGATCGCGGCAGCGTTCTCCAGGCTGGGGTACAGGATCTTCATGGCTGCCAGCTGGAGTGCGCGCGGCACCAGGCAGTAGCGCGGGTTGACGGCCTGCCGCGGACCGGTGCCGCAGATCCCGGCAGCGTTCTTCACCAGCATCGGCTGGTTGTAGACCGCGGTGCTGACCACGTCCCACTCCGCGGCGGATAATCCGCCCGTCAGCAGGTTGCGGTGCCCTCCGGCTGTGGAGACAGCGGTGTTATTGAAGAGGTAGCCGCCGTCCGCCAACTGCGGGCCGATACCGCTGTTCTCGGTAAACAACCCGGCCACCAGCGAGCTGATCTTGCGCAGCCCGGCCGCCGCCAGTTCACGCGGATAGGCGCGCAGTTTGCGCGTCTCATCCCGGTCGATCAATTCCAGCGTCAGCGGGATATAGCCGCCGTATTTCTTCCAGTCCGCTGTTTCCGGGCTGTCTCCCACTTCCAGCTCCGGGTATGCCGCGCCTTCCGAGACTTCCGGCAGGGAACCAACGGTGCCGACCAGCGTGCCGGTGACCTGCTGCAGGCTGCTGAAGTGCTCCACCATCACCACCCGCTGCCACCAGTCATAACCCGCCCGGCCCAGTTCCTGCCAGCGGCTGGCTACCACCTTATTCAGCGAGTTCTTCACCAGGCCGGTAAAATCTCCGGTGGTTGCCAGGCGTGCGCGCTCCGGATGATATCCGCCGTGCATGTCATCATCCCCGGTCAGCATCAGATAAAGCTCGCGGATGCCGCTCAGCCGGGCCGGGCGCAGGTTGTGCATCCCCTCTTCGCGCGGCGCGCCCAGCAGGTCATCACAAGCCGCCTGCAACTGATCGCGGGTATCGAAAACGCGTTCCACCCGTCCGCCCTGCACCACACTGCCGCCGGTCAGCTGAGCGGCCAGTTCGCGGCCGTCCTCCACTGCCAGGCCCAATTCAGCCGGTTCAAAGATGCGGCCGGCAAAGGCGCGGCGGATCCGTCCGCTGACGGCTTCGGGCAGCCGCGCGCTGGTCAGGGTATTCTCCAACAGCATGGCGCACATCTGGGTCTGAAACGATTCAGGCACCACATTCACCACCTTCTGATCCCCCGCCATGGTCGCGCGCATTTCGCGCATGCGCTGGCTGGAGCGATCCGCGGCTTGCTGTTTCTGCAGCAGCTCGGCTTGGCCGGTTTGTTCCTCTACGTCTTTTTCCACTGTTTCTCCTTTCATTTCTGGTCCGCCTTGGCGGCGGAAGAACCTGCCACCGCGCGCTGGTTTCATCACCAGATCCAGCGAGTGAACTTGCAAAATCTGGGTGACTTCCCGGCCGCTGGCGCAAAATTGAATATCCGCCGAAAAGCCCAGGTCGCCGCGCTCCTGTGGGGAGTGTGCCAGCCATTCCCGCCCCACCCGTGTCAGAATCTCCGCTCCCGGTCCGGTCGGCTGCACCAGCAGGCAGACGCCTTGCAGGCTTTCCTCCCAACGGGCTGACCGGCATACCCCCGCCAGGTCCCGCACGGAGCGGCCCGGGAGACCGGGCAGCGCATGGTCAATATAACTTTCCACCCCTTCCCACAGCGCGGTGGATGCCCGCAAGACCTCTCGGCTGAACTGCCAGCCGTTGCCAACGCCTACCGTAATGGCCACCACCTCAAAATTGGTGCTGCCCGGGTCGTGCCCGGCCAGGTTTACTGCCAATCTCTCGCGGTTTGTTTCCGGCATGATCCTCCTTTCCATTCATTACCTTCATCAGGCAGCTTCACCAGCAAACCGGTACGCCAGGCGGCGTAACTCCGCACCATCCACCAGGCCGCGCTCCATCAACGGCAGGAAAGCTTCCACGATCTCACGCGCTGATGCGGCCAGCACGGCGTTATCCCGGGTGGAAATATCCGCCCCGCGGACTATCACTTCCGCGTCCGGGCGGACGCGGCGATTGACGCGCGCTTTCCGTGCCAACGCCACCCGCGCCAGGTCCGTCAGCATCCACAGGAAATAGCGCTGGCGCTGTTCGTAGCGGCGGAAGGTCGGACCGCCCGCGAATTCAGCCGTGGTGCGGGTCGCTCCTTCCGGTTCCGCTAAAAAGTGCAGCGGTATGCCCGCCCCGGCCGCCACCATGCGTTTGATCGCCAGGCCGTCCTCGCCAGCTTCATGGGCGGCCAGCTGCGGCTGGATCACGCTCCAGTTCTCCCCCTCGTCCGTTACCAGAATGGAGCCGGGGCTGGGCGGTTGGGCATTCAACGCCTGCTGCCGATTCAGCCGTTCCTGTTCGCTGCTGAAAGCCGCCTTGACCTGGTAAAGGAAGGCCTGCCGGAAGCGATTGAGACGCACGCGGTCCTCCAACCAGGCCGAATAGCGGGAGAGCCAACGCAGCAGCGGCGCCAGGTCAGATTCCCCGCGCAGCGCGCCAACCGGGCGGTTGACAGCGTAATGCTGCATCACAGGCTGATATGGCAGCGCGTCATCCCGGTTGGGATCCCAGGCCGGCCAGACGCGTTCTTCTCCGCCGGAGATTTCCACGTACTCCTGTTCCTGCTCCAGGTCATTTTCCGCGCTGCGGATCTCCCGCACCTGGCCGGCAGGCACCGCCCGCAGGTAGCTCATGCCGTCCGCGGCAGTGGAGATCAGCACAAATAGTTCACCGGCGCGGGACAGCTCATCACACCATTCCACGCAGCGCACATCCATGCGGTTGAGCGGATGTTCCCACCACTGCCGCAGGAATGCCTGCGTGCCGGGGTGATCGCACTCCAACCGCAGCCCGCCGCCCACCACATACTGGCTGGTGAGTTCCACCACCCGCCTGGCCAGCGGATTGGTCTGCCAGGCCAGCAGCGATTGGCGCAGCACCTCCTCCCGGTCGCCGGTGTGGCGGTCGCGCGGGCTGCTGCCGCCGGCCGGCCAGTCCGAAAAGCCGTCATCCATGTTCACCGCCAGCCTGGCGCGGCGAGCCGGTGGTTTTTTGCCCAGTAATTTATCGATCCATCCCATCCTGCATCTCCCGGCCGGGCTAGAAGCCGCGGCCCATCTCTTCCAGCGGATCGCGCGCGCGAACCAGCCCGCTGCCGCTGGGTTTTCTGGTATCTTCCAGTAAGGCGCACAGCGCGGCGGAAATCAACAGGTCATCATGCACCTGCTCACCATTGGCCGGGTTGCGCGTGCCGTCTGGTACGCCCCAGCGCAGGCCGTGTGCCGCGCCGTCCGCCACCTGCATCTGGCACAGGTTCACCTGCTGCCAGAAAATTCGCTGCTCCGCTGAGCCGTTCTCCGCGTGATCCTTGAACCGGCCGGTATCGCAGATGGAGAGGAAACCCCATCCCAACGCGCTTTTGCTGGTGGAACTGAAGATAAATGGCAGCACGCGAGAGCCCAGCGCCTTCAGCAAAAAAGCCGCCAGCCCGGCCCCGATGCCCGTGGCATCCACCACCAGCCGGCGCGGCTGCCACAGTTCTGCCAGTGCCAACACCCCGGCGTAGATGCGCGAGTGGGCGATTCCCGACCACACCTGGCGGTGTACCACGCGGTAAATTGGCGCGGCAACCAACGGATCCGCCAACGCGGAGAGATCCAGTTCCACCACAGTCAGCGCGGTAGAATCATGCCTGTCGGCAGCAGAAGACACGTTGGCGTCTCCTTCCAAAGCAGCCTGCTCACCGCCCACATCCAGCAGCATGGCATACTGCCGGCCGGGCAGCGGAGCCACCGCAGCGGCGTGGTTTCCCCGCATCAGGCACTGCCGCGCGGACGGGAACATGCCAGCTTCGGCTTCCACTTCTTCCGAGAAGAACTGTGAACGCACCACCGGGTGGGTGCGGCCGTGCCTTTGCACCTGCTCACGGACGAACTCCGCGTAGACCGGCAATTCCTGCGCGACGCGGTCGGCGTCGATCTGAAAAGCCCGCCGGATGCCGTCTTGCTCCTCCAGCGCGCGGGCCGCCCGCAGTTCGCGTGCCAGCAGAGTCTGGCTGGTCCATGCGGTGCCCCAGAAGACCCGCGTCGCGTTGGTGCTGGCAGCCATCGGGGCAATATCGCGGTCATATTTTCCGGCTGAGACGTCCTGCGCTTCATCCACTTCCAGCAGGGTGGAGGCCGTCGCGCCAACGATATTGGCTTGCGGCTCGCCGGAAAAGAAGCAGATGCTGGCCCGCCCCACCCGGTAGATGTAGCCGCTTTCCTTCTCCCACAGGCCGCCGGTCAGCAGTCCTTTTTTTAAGGTGCGTTCCAGTCGGCGCATCGCGTTTTGGCTCTGCGGCTTCCAGGTGGGGCTGACTTTGACCATTTCACACTCCTGCCGTGAAAGCAGTACCAGCAAGTAGGCCTCCAGCTGCGCCTGCAATTCATTTTTGCCGGACTGGCGCGGGAACATCACCACAAAACTCAACCCGCGCCGGTTCAGCACAGAATCCACGACTGCCAGCGCCACTTCCTGCTGGTAACCGCGCAAGGTGATGCCCGCGTTCATCCGCGCAAAGGCGCATGGATCCGCCAATGCCTGACGCAGGTAAGCCTCCAACCGCTCTGTATCCAGCGGCATCAACGCGCTCCCACCCAGGCCGCCAGCGCGGCCAGAATCAAGGAAAGCATGCTCTGGCCAATGGCTGCCAGGGAACCCTGCGTATTCAAGCGGATCACGCCGTCAGCAACCGCGCGCAGCCGGGCTTCCTGATCGACCTGGCTGCGTTCCAGCGTTTCCAGGCGCTGTTCCAGCAGACGCGCCTGATGCTGCTGCTCGTTTTCCAGCCGGTCAAACCGCGCATCCAGTAAATCGACCGCCCGGCGCAGACGCTCCGCGATCAACCCGGGACTTTGCGCTTCATCCATTAAACCTCCTGCTCTTTCTTCCGCGCGCCTGCCCAGCCGGTCTTCTCCAGCGTTTCGTTGATTACTTTATCCAGGGCAACCAGCAGGGCATCACCTTGCCGGTTGCCTTGCAGCAGCAGTTTCTGCGTGCGCAAAAGGGTGGCCAGGCGCAGGCTGGTGAGCGCGATAAAGCTGTAGAAGCCCAGGATCTCATCCGCGCTTTTGCCTTCTTCCGCCAGGTCCACCACGCGCCGGTTGATGATGCGCAGCATGTCAATCTCGTCCTGCAGCATACTATCCGGCTGATGGGCTAAGTCTTCCAGTTCGCCGCTGCGGAAGCGGCGGGAGTAGAAACCGTGCTTGAGGGCGTTGAGGTTACCCTCCGGCGCTCCGCGGCGCCGTGGTTGCGGTGTGGTGTTCCCGTCCATGATTTGTCACCTCGATTGGAAAGTCCCCCGCGCAGCCCGCCTTGCTCAAGGGCGGGTTGCTGGTAAAGAGGAGGGTAAATAGAACATGTTTTCTATATTCAGTATACGGGGGATGGAGGCGCCGTCAACCTGACAGCGGTGACAGGTTTATGGATGTGGAAAAAATGGGGTGATGGATGGGGGGGGGCGAGACTGCGCTTGTCCCGACTAATTAACGGAAAACAAGGAATACTAATTATTTCATTTTGTTGGTATTTGACCGGCTCTGTAAATCAATCTCACTCTCTCTTCGGCATTATTCCGATTTACATTGCATACTGTAGATTGAGACTGAAAACTGTTTAGAATATCCTGAGCAAATTCACCTTTGGAAAATTCTGCCCAGTATTTTACTGGGCGTATGTGTCTTGCACCGGAAGGATTGCTTTCAGAAAACCGATACCCACCAGAGATTTCACCTAAAGCAATTATCGCTCTTTTCTTTAATGGCAAGGCGATAATATCTCCTATACTAATTTTATTGAGAAATGTCCATACTTGAGTTGCCCAATTTATCCTTGTTCTTTCTCTCTCCTCATGGTAAGCGTATTTAATTAGGTTAACCAACTCTTGTTTATCAGATATAGCTGATAAATCATTTAACCTAGACCAATCAATGGAAACTATACTCTGAGTGAAATTAATATATTCATATTCGCCGTGTTTTCCTGCTCGAACTATCCATAAAGCCATTGGGGTCTCTCCGTTTCATAGTCATTTCTTGTGGATTGTATGTCCAAGTCTACAATAATACCAATTGACCGTAGGGGCGAGGTGCCACCTCGACCCTGCCTATTGCTCTGCCGTTGTCATCCTGAGCGCAGCGACACCTGCACTGCTCTCAGGATGACCTAATTATAACAACAGCAATATGCTTATCGTTGTATCAAAGGATTAATACTCCATATTTGGCACATACGATGCTATCTACCTGGGTAGTAAGAATCGGATTGTAAAACTTGCACCATCTCCTTTCTCGGGTTGATCAATGATTCTATCGCTACCATGCATGAATGACCGCATTACAGCACAACATGATTTCATTCTATGATTTCTGCCAGGGTACCCACCAAGAGATCTGTGGATATTTCCAGAATTCAAATCTATATACGGAAGACCTTGTTTTCCTGCTTCAGACAGCTGATGTTCAACTTCGTTCTTAAAATCCTCTGTATTTGGCATTATCAACCTCCTTCCTAATTATTACCAAATCAAGCGCTGGTTCTCCTATAATGCTCTTAAATATTAACAATCTTCAGCCTTTTAACAACCTGTCAAATTGCTTATTTTGATTATATATGTGAATCTGTATGTAATATGTATAACACTATAATATTACTAGACATTACTGTATTTCACACAGTATAATACTTGCATGGAACTCAAACAACTCACCGGGATCGTTGAAAAACTCAAGCAGGAGATGCACCGCGGCCTAACCGTCATCGCGGTGATGCGGCTGCTGAGCACAGCCCAGTACGGCTACGCCCTGCAAAAAGCGTTGAATGACAGCGGCATCGACATGGGCCAGGACACGCTCTACCCGCTGCTGCGGCGGCTGGAAGAGCAGGAGATCCTCACCAGCGAGTGGCGGGTCGAAGATCCCCGTCCGCGCCGTTACTACCAGCTGACCCCCGCCGGACAATCCGTCCTGGCTGAGTTGACAACAGAACTGAAAAGCATAGAAAGTTGGATCAGGAGTGTGACCGATGAAATTAACTAGCAATGCCCAAATATTACTGGACCGCTACCTGCTGGGAGTGCGGAGAGCGCTGCCGGCCAGGAAAAGCGGCGACATCGCCGCCGAATTTGAATCCACCTTGCTGGACCGGCTGGATGAACGTTACCCCAATTCAGGCGAAGTCACAGAGGATCAGCTGAAAGACCTGCTGCAGGAGATGGGGTCACCCTACAAAGTTGCTGCGTCTTACAGCCCGCAGCGCAGCCTGATCGGCCCGCGCTTCTACCATCCCTACCTGCTGGTATTGCGGATCGTGGTGCCGGTCGTCATCGGCGCTGTTGCCCTGGGCCAGGGCGTCGGCCTGATTGCTGGCGGCGTTGTGCCCGGTTGGAGCGTAATCGCGCAATTCATTAGCTCTCTTGTAAACGGGGCTTTTATGGCGGCCGCCTGGGTCACTTTGACTTTCGCGGTGTTTGAACGCACCAGTGAAGGCAAGGATCTGGTAGAGTTGGCAGATTTTGAAAAATTCAACCCGAAAGACTTGCCCGAGCTGGCAGAGAAAGGGAAGAAACCCGGTGTTGTTGGCACGCTCTTTGAGATCGTCATGGCAGTGCTGGGGCTGGCCTTCTTAACCTACCTGCTGTACACCCACGGCAGCTTCCCGTTCTACGTCAACCCGTCCCAAAAGTTGGGGGAGGTGCAAATCTTCACGGCGTCATACCTGCGCTATATCCCATTCATGATGGTCGTGGCCGTCATCGAGATCGCCCGCAATGTGATCGTGCTCACCCGCAGCCGCCAGGGCATTCTGGTGGACAGCCTGCAATACTTCATCTTCATCGCGCACATCATCATCGCCGTCTTGCTGCTGCGCGCCTTCCCGCTGGTGACTGTCGACTGGCTAAAAGGCTTTGCCGAGACCGCCAGCTGGGATTTCACGCTAATTCAGCAAGGCGTCCACACCTTCATCCGCTGGGCTTTGATCCTGTCCATCTTTGGCTCGGTGGTGGAGATTGTGAAGCAACTCATCAAACAACTGCGGACCGCCGCGGCTTAATAATTCAGCTTGATTCAGGAAACCGCCCGCGGTTACCCGCGGGCGGTTTTCGTTATTTATCTCAACGGGAAATACGGATTCTCCACCCCCGCATACAGCAGCCACTCCTCCTCATGGGTAAGGCAGCCGCCCGGCTCCACCTCAGCCAGTTGCCCCAGGCTTTCAAGTTCCACAAACTCATCGCACAGATACACTTCTGCGTTGCAATTGCCGTCCGGATAATTCCCGGCCTGACCTGAGAAGCGTTTGACGAACAGCATCTCCCCCAACTGATATCCCAACCAGCCCGCGCTCAGATATTGCCCGATTTTCACCGAGGTGCCGCCAGGGACGGCCTGCAAGGTGATGAACTGATCGCCCAGCTGCAAACGCGGATCATCGACCTGGGTATACGGCCACAGTGACAGGTTGCGGTTAGGCAGCAGTCCGTCCGCCTTGCCCGGGTTCTGCGGCAGGACGGCCGTCCCGCCCGGCCGGAGCATGGTGATGGCCCAGGCAGCCATTTGCACAGTTCGCTCGCTGCGGTTACACAACATGTGCGTCAGCTGAATTCCATCCCCGTCAGCCGTAAACCGTACACGGATGCATTTCTGTAACCCAGTTGCGTTTTCTACCGCGCCGCAGAGCTCCACGCCGTCGGAGAGCTGCTTTACGGTCAGCCCGCTGTCATCCGGGTAATACGTCTCAGGGAAGCTTTCCGGGCTGCGCCACAGGCGGTGCCCGCCGACGAAATGAAAACCCCCCCAGGGTGTGGCTGCTGCTTTGGCGGTCCGCGCCAGCAGATTCTCCCCGCCGACCAGGTGAAAGCCAGTGATGCGCGGCCCACCGTGTGATAAATACTCTACCTGCAGCCGGCCGTTTGAGATCTTGCCAGGTTCGTGTTTTATCTGAATATTCATCGCTGATTTCGCCTGAAGAATGATTTATTCAATTATATAACGCGAGAACTAATCATTTCATATCTGACAAACAGAGGGAAGAGCGGGCGACCAGATCCGAATATATCCCTCGATGGGACTGGCGAATATTATTGTGAGAGCAGGCAAAAAAGGAAGAGCGGGCGACCAGATTCGAACTGGCGAATATCAGCTTGGAAGGCTGATGCCTTACCACTTGGCGACGCCCGCATGCTCAACAAACCAGATTATAAACGCACGACAGGTAAAAGTCAAAACCATTCACCCTCGGCCCGTCAGAACCTCACCTCCCCTGCGGGTAACTGGTGAACAATTCATACAGCGCCTGCGATGCCAATTCATCCCGCTGCACCAGTGCCTGGATCCGGCTGTCGCGCCGCACACGTTCCACCACCATCCGCGGCAGTGTTCCTCCCACCTTGCCTAACAAACCCATAAATCCAACCGGGGAAGCCGGGTCAAAATGATCATCATACTTGCTGCCCCGCAGATAGAAATCAGGGGTCAGACCTGCCAGCACCTCCCGTACTGTCAGATGGGAGAAGTGCCCGCCCAGGTGGATGAATTCCAGCCGCGGCAAATGGAAGTACTGCCACACCTCGCGGACATCACCTCCTGCCGCGCGGTACGGGTAACAGATGCGCGGAATGCCGTGCATCTGGGCATCCAGCGCATCCACCGTTAATGCCCAGTCAAAAACCTCGGAGCGGATCTTGATCGGGGATCTGTACAACTGCCGTAAATGATCTTCCATAGCCTGCCGCACAGCCAGCGCCAGTTCAGAACCGCGGCGGTAGGTCAGCAGCTGCGCGACAACCGCCCGTTGGGCGTCATCCAGCACCAGCAGAGCCCGCAGCGAGCAATCCGTCCCGATCAGCGCGTCCATTACCTCACGCCGCAAGGCCGGCTCCAACCCTCGAATTTGCAGCAGCTGTTCATGCCCGATTTCTGCCATCACCTTCAAAACTTCCTGGGGGGATGCGCATACGCCGGCCAGGTTCGGTACCAACCCGGAGACATCCAGTTCCCGCGTCATATACGTCAGCATGGTATTGATGTCATACCCGCTGGCTTCTGCCACCAGCAGCCTGAAATCACGCGCGCTCAACGCGTCTGGCTTCAATTCATACAGAATCTCATTCACATAGGGAGGTTTATTGAATACAGTGTACTCAGCACCAGTTTCAGCAGCCATGGTATCCTCACTTTCCGGCCGAAGCTCCCAGCAAGCCTTTCCACTTTCACTATAGCACCAGTCCAGCGGGGATTCAACAGACCAACCCATGCGTCATCCGCCTCTCCGCGCGTGTAGTAGAATTAATCGATCACAATCCGGAGGAATGCATGAGCGCCAGAGTTAAACTGATATTCAACCCGATCGCCAACCTGGGACGAGCCTGGAACGCGGCCGAAGCCCTGCGGCCGATCGCCGCGGAGTTTGGCGGCGCGGACTGGGCCGGCACGGTGTATCCCACCCACGCCACCGAACTGGCGCGCGCCGCTGCGCTCGAAGGGTATGATACCGTCGTCGCCATGGGCGGGGACGGCACCGTCCACGAAGTACTAAACGGTCTGATGCAAGTCCCCGCTAATCGACGCCCGCGGCTTGGCATTGTGCCCATCGGCTCCGGTAACGACTTGGCTTTCTCCTCCGGCATCTCCCTCAAACCGGAAGAGGCCATGCGTCAGGCATTCAACGGCACCCCCCACGCGGTTGATATGGGACTCGCAACCGACAACCTCGGCCGCGAGGAATACTGGGATAACGCCGTAGGTCTGGGTTTTGACACCATCGTAACCATCCACTCGCGTAAAGTACCCATCTTCCAGGGCTTCACCGTCTATCTGCTGGCAGTCCTGCGCACCATCCTGTTCGATTACCAACCCTTCAATCTGCATATTAAAGTGGACGGTCAGGAATGGACCCGCGAATACGTGCTGTTCGTGATGATGAACGGCAAGCGCGAAGGCGGCGGTTTCCATGTCACCCCGGCCTCCCTGGCGGATGACGGCCATCTGGACTACCTGGGTGTAGACCGGGTCTCCCGCCTGAAGATGCTGCAGATCCTGCCGGCAGTGTTGGCCGGTACGCACGGCTCAATGAAAGAATGCGCCATCGGCACATTCAAAGAAATTGAACTCGTCTCGGATAAACCTTTGTTTGTCCACCTGGATGGTGAGATCTTCGCCACCCCGCAAACCGGCGTCAACCGCCTGTCCATCCGGCTGCTGCCCGGCGCGCTGCAGGTGATGCGCTAACTGCCCACATGCCGGAGCTGCTGCAGAGTTTCCTCGATCAGGATATTCGTTTTCTTCAGGTCATTGCCGCATTCTGGGGCGTACCCTCCCCGGTGGATGATGACCTGGCCGCCCGCGCCAACCTGGCCGCCGAGCTGCTCAAGCCGGAACTGATCACCGAGCTGCTGAGGGAGTTACCTCTGCCGGCTGAGTCTGCCCTGGCAGAACTGCAGAAATATGACGGCCGCCAGCTCTGGTCAACCTTCACCCGCCGGCACGGGCCTGTCCGTGAGTTCGGCCCGGGGAAAAGGGATCGCGAACAACCGCACCTGCATCCAGTTTCGGCTGCTGAAATGCTGTGGTACCGCGGCCTGGTCTCGCGCGCCTTCTTTAAAAAAGCCGGCCAGCTGCATGAGTACGCCTATATCCCGGCTGACCTGTTGGAGCTTCTCCCTCCGCCGGCGCACCCGGTCCCTAAAAGCGCGCCTGCCCGGGCAGATTCACCTGCTCCGCAAGATTATCTCCCACTGGAACGACAGGATGCCGTGCTGGATGATATCTGCACCGCTCTGGCCGCGTCCCGCATCGGGCAATCATTAGCTATGCCGCATCTGCCCGCGGACCCTGCCCAACGGGACTTCACCATTCAGCTGCTGCAGGCCGGCGGCATGCTGGATGAAAACGGCCAACCGGTTTCCGAGACCTTAAAGCAGCACCTGGAAGCGCCTCCGCCTGCAGCCTGGGCTAGCTGCTTTAACAGCTGGGAGCGTTCCACCACCTCCGACGATCTGCGATCCATTCCTGACCTGACTTTGCAGCTGGCAGAGTTCCGCCCACCGCAAGTGATCCGGCAGGCGGTTCTGAAAGCATTACGCCGACAGACTGCCGGTGCCTGGTTGGATGTCGCGGTATTCTGCGCTGAAATTCAAACATCCAACCCGGACTTCATGCGCGCCAACGGCGCCTTCACCGCGGACCAGGTGCGCGCGGCCAGCACCGGCGCTTTCATTGGGGATTTTACGCACTGGTCAGAAGTGGAAGGCGCCTACATTCGCTACCTGCTGCTCGGGCCGCTGCACTGGCTGGGTGTCACGGCGCTCGGCACCTTGCCCCGGCAGGAGCAGCCTGGCGTAGTGCGTGTCACATCAGCCGGGCAGGCTCTGCTGAACGGGCAGGAACCGCGCACCCCGCCAGAAAACGCCCGGATCACGCAAAAATCCGGCGGCATATTCATCTGCCCGCCGCGTACCCCCCGCCGGGCGAGATACCTGCTGGCCCGCATGGCAGAATGGCTGCCGGGTGATGGCGCCAGTTTCAGCTACCGGGTCACCCCCGCGGCGCTCGCCAGCGCCAGGCAGCAGTCTCTGCATACCCGCCACCTGGTGAGTTTGCTCAAAACCTATGCCGCCAACCCGCCCTCTCCGGCATTCGTCCGCGCTCTCACCCACTGGGAAGAACAAGGCGTTCAGGCCGGGATTCACCCTGCGCTCCTCTTACAAACCTCCTCGCCCGAGGTCATGCAGCAGATCATGCGTTCAGCCGCTGCCAGGTTCATCAGTTCGCAGGTCGGGCCGACCGCCGCTGTCATCCAACCGGGTGCCGCTGAGAAGCTGTGCGCGGCGCTGCTGGACCTGGGTTTACTGGCGGACGTGAAATTGGGGTTATAATCGCTTCGGTTATTCTCTCAATTATCCAAAAAGGAACTTATGGACAGCAAAATACAATGGATCAAAGATGAACTGGACCAGCTGCAGCAGAGCGGCGCGCTAAACCGCATCCGCACCATCGGCTCAGCGGTCGGGCCAAAAATGATTGTGGATGGGAAATGTGTACTGAATTTCTGCTCCAACAATTACCTGGGGCTGGCCAACCACCCGGCGCTGGTCGCCGCCGCGCAGGAAGCCATTGACGAATATGGTGTCGGCCCGGCCGCGGTACGTTCCATCGCCGGCACCACCGAACTGCATGTCCGGTTGGAGAAAAAGCTGGCCACCTTCAAAGGGGTCGAATCCGCTATCACCTTCCAGAGCGGTTTCGCGGCGAACCTGGCGGTCTTCCCCGCGCTGGTAAGCAAAGAAGACGCCATCTTCTCCGACGAACTGAACCATGCCAGTATCATTGACGGCTGCCGCCTCTCCGGCGCGCGTATCATCCGCTACCCCCATTCCAATATTGAAGGTCTGCGCGCGGCCATCCGCGAAGCTGCCGGCACTTACCGCCGCGGGCTGATCATCACGGACGGCGTCTTCTCCATGGACGGCGATATCGCCCCGCTGGACAAACTGTATGAAGTCGCCCAGGAATTCAACCTGCTTCTCTGTGTGGATGACGCCCACGGTGAAGGTGTGTTGGGTACCGGCGGCCGCGGCATTGTCGACCATTTCCACTTGCACGGCAAAGTGGATGTCGAGATCGGCACCCTCTCCAAAGCCTTTGGCGTTGTCGGCGGTATCGTAGCCGGCAATCCCATTATCATCGACTGGCTGCGGCAGCGCGGCCGGCCTTTCCTGTTCTCCTCCGCCATGACCATCCCGGACACCGCGGCTTGCCTGGCGGCGGTTGAATTGCTGGAGAACTCTACCGAGCTGGTGGACCGCCTGTGGGAGAACGGCCGTTTCTTCAAAGAAGGCATGCGCGCGCTGGGCTTTAACACCGGCGAAAGCGTCACCCCAATCACCCCCATCATGCTGGGCGAGGTCACTTTGGCCAAGCAGTTCAGCAGCGAGTTGTTTAACGAAGGCGTGTTCGCCGTCGCGTTGGGTTATCCCACCGTGCCGCAGGGCAAAGCCCGCATTCGCGTCATGATATCCGCCGCGCATACCCGCGAAGATCTCGACCAGGGGCTGGAAACATTTGCCCGCGTCGGTAAAAAACTCGGCGTGATCTAATCACACCGAGTCAGATTCCTTTGCAATATCTGGCGAGCCTGGTTATCAGGCTCGCTTTTTTGTCTTCTTCTTCTTGCCTTCCGTTAACTGCGGTGGCGCTTTCGTGCCTTTTTCATTACCGTTGACTATCGTACCATCCACCACATCTCCGCCGCTGGTTTCATGCCGGCCGCGCATCTCACGCGCGCGCCAGATGCGTCCCAGGTGTTCTTCCACCACCGCGTCCGGGGCTAATTCCACAAACAGATAAGCAGCCAAACCCAGCACCGCCGCGTCATCCAGCGGTCCCAGCGTAAAATCGAACGGTACGATCAGGTAGATCACAGCGGCGATCGGTAAAATTTTCAGGAAGGGACTCACCCGGCGGTCACCCATCAGGCGAAAGATCAACTTTACCCGCATCACCAGGTCCGGGGCAGTATTGGCGCGGCCGGATGTAATTTTTGAGAGAATATCTTTGAGCATAGCTTCCTTTCCGGGTGGAACACCCTTCAAGCCTTGATCTGGATCCGGCGTTTCAACCGCAACAGCGGGCCAGCCAGCAGCCGCAGGTAATACTTGAACACGATCACGGAGAAAAAGCTGCCGCCGTCGCGATAATGGACGCGCAGCATCTCCGGCCAGCAGCGGTCATCCGCCGCGATGGTTTTGGCATTCCCATGCAGGCGGAAATTCGCCCAGTGCCCGCGAATATATGCCACCTCGCTGACGTGCGCCAGCCGTACCCATAGGTCATAATCCATCGCAAAGTAAAAGGTCGGGTCCAGCGGACCGACCTGCCGCCACAACTCAGCGCGGAAGAAAGCCGCCTGCTGGGAGACATGCACATATCCGCGGCGTAAACGGCGGTAGTCTGTTTGTCGGGATGGAAATTGTCCGATGACCGCGTCGTCCGCGTTGATGAACATAGCATCCGCGTAGACCAGGCCCACCCGCGGGTGTGCTTCCAGGTAAGCCACTGCCCGCGCCACCGCTTCCGGTTCATAAGTATCATCCGAGTTCAACCAGGCTATGATCTCACCGTTCGCGCGGGCAAAACCCTTGTTGATCGCGTCCGTCTGTCCTTTATCCTTCTCAGAGACCCAGCCCGCCAGCTGGCCTTCATACTTCCGGATGATGTCCACGGATCCATCCGTAGAACCGCCGTCGATCACGAAGTACTCGATATTCGGGTAAGTCTGAGCCAGCACCGAGCGGATCGTCCGCTCCAGAAACTGCGCCTGGTTATAAGATGGCGTAATAATAGTGACGCGTGTCATGGCTGCCGCACCTGCACCTGCTGAACGTCGTAGTATTCCGCGGCGCACTGATTGATCCCGGCCAGCGGGTCCGCCGACAAGTCCTCTATCCCGCGCGCGAGCGCTACCGGCTCAAACACAACCTGTTCCTTCCCCTCCGCGCTTGCCATCCTGGCTGTCACAGCCCGTTCATCCAACACTTCCGTGGCGGCGCGGACTCCGGCAGAACCGGTCAGCAGCCCGATGGAGCCGTTCATGGTAAAGAAACCGAGCAGGACAATGGCGATCGCGTAAATCACTTGATCTTTCTTCAAAACGTACCGCGGAGAGCGGCGCCGCCAAATTTGATAAACACAACCCAAGACATGAAACCAGGCAGCCAGCCCGAGGAACAGCGCCAATCTGCGCAGCCAGGATGCCGCATCCGGGTAGTTTACGGCGCCTAAGCGGGCAGCCGCTAAAGCCAATCCGGCCGTGACCGGGATCAAACCCAACAGCCGGAAATAATCGTTCAGGCGGTCTGCCTGTTTGGTCAGCATGGCCAGTGAGAACGCCATCACCGCGACCACGATCACCGCTACAGGGGTTGCCGCGACCAATCCAGCTGCCGTGGGGATGCCCGCGGGTAAGGCTGCGGACAGCCAGGCGCCAGCAACCGGCATTTGCGTCAATCCCAGCAGCACACCGCCCATTACGCTGCCTGCCAAACCGCTCAGCGCAATCAACCGGATTGTTCTATCGCTCTGGATAGTTGAAAAGATCACGATCAGAGTATAGAGCAGGGATTGGAATGCGGCTTGCGGCAGCGCAAAGCTGCCCGTGACAACCGACCCGATAAAAGCGGCAAAAACCAACCAGATCGCGGGTATCTTTTTCTCCTGCTTCGCCCAACCGAGCAGCCGGGCCAGCAGGAACAACCATAATGTTACTGGCAGGCTTGAGATGAATACTGTATGCGGCCAGTAAAATAAGCGTCCCGCATCCGCGGCGGTGAAAACAGCCAGAAAACCCGCCGCGGCAGCCAGGTCAATCGCCTCCAAACCGGCAAAACGCAGAGAATATGCCTTCCCGATCCTGTGAACCAGCAAGAATAAACCGCTGAAGAAGAACAGCAGTGAAAGAATCACACTTACGCGCGGGGCGTACTGACCGGCCAGGCCGGTCAACACCGAGAGTACCGCGGCCGGGTAGGAATAACCAGCCTGCCCTGCCAGGTGTTGAACAGCCGGCCAGAAACCCTGCGTATTCCGCCACGCGATGGCGCAGTAATCCCAACCGACCCAACGCGTAAACCAGCCCTGATAAAAGAGCGGCAAACTCGCCAGCAGTAAAACTGCCGCGACCAGTCCGAGGATCGGACGGCGCCAATTGGGTTCATCTGGATCGGTCTTTGGGAAACGCTTTAGTAATGGGGCAAATATCATCATTCTGGTAACTCAGCAGTCTGCTTCGAACTAAAATTTCCGGCTAATGTCAGACCCAGCAAAATGCCAATTCCGATCCACTGATTGGGATCGATAAAGGAATCCTGGGTGAAGTTGAACATGATCAGAACGAACCATAAAAACAATCCCGCGATGCCGACAAATCGTCCGACCCCGGCGGATTTGCCCAGCCAGCGGATCACCAGCCCCAGAATCGAGAGCCAGAACAGCAAATACAACGTAAACCCGATCAGCCCGGTCTCTGCCAGTAAGCGGATGTAGAGATTCTTCGGGTTCGGGTATACCCAGGACTTCGTGGTCAACTGCCCGCTGATCTCTGAGGCCAGCGGATCCGCCCAATCCGGGATGTGATCATATATCTGCATCCCGCTGGCTCCCAGCCCGATCCCGGTCAGCGGATGCTCCGTATAGATCTCCCAGCCCGCGACAGCGTAGCCCAGGCGCGGTCCGGCGTAATTATCGATCACATATTCCACTATCGAGCCGCGTTGGGTGGAGCGCCATAATTTCGCAAAATAATCATTGGTCGATAGGACCAAGAAGGCGCCAACAAGTACTGAGATTGCTGCCGCGGCCGTGGCGATACGGACGGACAGGCTGACGACGCGCTGACGCAAAGATCCCGCGCGAAACGGGTGGGTGAACCAGGCCAGCCAACTCTTCATGCGGCGTCCCTGCGTGAGGATGAAGGTGATCAGAATCGCCGCCGCCGACATAAGGATGCCGCCGCGCGAGAAAGTCATCAGGAGTGTCACCAAAACCGCCGCCAGCAGCAGCGGTTCCAGCCAGCGCCGCTTGAAAACCCGGTAACCGCTGAATAAGGCGGCGGTCAGCCAGGGCAGGTATACAACTGCCAGTTGATTGGCCAGCCAGGACGGCTCGAAGGCAAAACCTGCCACGCGCGCTTTATCCAGCAAGCGGCGGGTAGAAAAGGTCTTTTGAATCTGGCTGAGGGTCTCGATGGGCGGGGTGCCGGTCAGATAAGCGATCATCTGCAGCCCGCTCCACAGGACGCTGACAGCCAACCCGGCGTACATCCAACGCAGGGTAAAGCGTACATCGTCCTCGTCCTGGTTCATGAATATCACCGACAGGAAGAAAACCAGCCCGCCCAGTAAGGTGATGACGGCGCGGATTGCCCGTCCGCAGAAGTTTTGCCCGTGCATGGGGATCATCCCAAATGACCAGCCCCAGGCCGTAGCCGCGGCGGCTGCCGCCAGGAACAACCCCAGCAATACCAGGCTGGAGTTCAGGCGCGGCCGCAGGTCACCGCGTAGGATGCGCCATGTCAGCACCACTACCAACAGCGCCAGCGGGAAGAAGGCCAGCGGGCGGACCATCGTTTCCTTGCCCAGGAAGGGGAAGTAGCGGAAGCTGGTCACTGGCAGTGATATCAAAACCAGCGCCCACAGGAATCGGCTGACTGCCCGCAGCTTAGTCGTCAACATTGCTCTCCCTGACCTCGCCGCTGATCGCCAGGAACACCAGCGCGATAAAGAGTGCGCTCATCGCCCCGGCAAAGAGATACGGACCCATCCCGGCTATCCGGGCGGTGGATAGGTCCTTCTTCTGTGAAATGGATACCTGCGCGAACGGGTGAATGCCGCGCGCGGTCTCTTCCAGCTGCGCTGCCTGCGCCTCCAGTTGAGTGCGTTTCTCCACGGTTGCCGGGTCTGTTCCGGCTGGCAAGGCCGCCAGTTCTGCCCGCGTTGCCTGCAGTTGGATGCTGGCCGCGACCGAGCGGCGAACTTCATCCGTGAAAGCTTCAGCCCAGGCCGCCGCTAACTGCTTTGAATTGCCCGGCATTTTATGAATGCCGTAGAAGCGCCAGCCGCCGTCACTGGGTTGTGAAAGCTGCAGCATCCCACCGCGTAACTGGCTGATGCTGGCAAAACCCACCTTCTCAGCAACCCGCGCTAATACCGCGTCCGACCACGCGACTTCTTCCAGCTTTTGGGTCTCGCGTTGCAGGTAATACATTACATCCCGATCGTTCCCCACCGGCACAGCCTCTTCCAGGTTCTGGTCCAACACCACGCGGGCTTCCGTCCGGTATGGCGGCGGAATCAACTGGTAGACAGCCGCGCCCAGCAGCGACCCGATCAGGGCAGCTGCCAGCAGAATCGGCCAGGCAGCCAGCGCCCGGGTGATTTGACTCCGATTGGGAACACTCAATCCATTTTTTGCCATGCTCGACCTCTTACTTAATACGCAGTGGAGAGAGATAGGTTGCCGGTCAACAACATCTTGCCGGAAGTATCAGGGATTTAGCGGGTGCTGCAGGTCAAATAACAGGTAACCCGCCCCGCTTTCCACCGGATAATGCGTCTCCAGGTAGGCCCGTAAAGATTGTTGACGCTGATAATCATCAAACCAGGTCACCAGGAAGTAGGACTTACCTTCCGAGAAATTCTGGAACATTTCCTCAAATTCCGGTGTGACGCGGCCCGCCAGCTGTCGCACAGCCAGGTCTCCGCTGCCCGGCCAGTTGGTGATGCTGTCCCAACCGTAGAAGGCCATGCGGTAGCCGTAATCCTGCGTCAGGCCGACCACCGGCTCATCCCGCAGGCGGTCACCCAGAGTCCGCCAGAAAGCCGGCTCTGTCCGGTAATCTTCTCCGCGCAGGGCATTGCGCGCCGGCCAAACCGCCAGGCCGACGACGACCAGCAGGACAGCCGCCTGGGCCAGCCGGCTCTTCATGCCGCCAGCCATCTCATTGAAGGCCTTCCCGATCAGGCTGCCCAGCGGTGCCAGGCTCAAGGCAATGATCAACACCAAAGGCAGCTGGTAATAATCATGCGTCCCAATGTGATACGCGAAGGTCATCCCGTAGATCAGGTACCCCAACCACAGACCGATCGCCAGCTTGCGCGGTTTCCCTGCCGGCAGCAGCAGTACACCCACCAATCCAAGGATAAGCGCCGGGATACCTACCGTGCTGTTGATCTTGTCGATCCAGCGCGAGTAATTGGCAGCTTCGAGCCACAGGTTCGGGAAGAAGCGGAAGCTGAATTGCTGCCCCAGGAACTTGGCCACGAAGGTCCCGTACAAGGTGTAAATGCCAAATGGCAGCATCGATAGGACACCGATCAGCCACACCTGGCCGTTCCGCAGCAGGTTTTTGATGTCCTTACGTGCCAACAGGAAGATAATTGGCACGGCCAGAAAGAACACAGATACATTCTTGATGAAGATAGCCGTACCGCAGAACAATCCGGCGGCCGCCGCCCGCCGCCAACCCGGGGACTCCAGCCATGCGTAAAAAGCCCACAACGCGGCGGCGATCAATGCTACCATCAGCGGGTCCGGCTGAAAGGTGCGTGATGCCAGCACCCCGTAGGTTTGCAGCAGGTAGAAACCCAGCGCGGTAAGGCCGCCGGCCGTCCCGGTCATGCGCGCCGCCAGGCCAAAAACCGCCAGCCCGGCGATCACCCAGAAGAAGGAAGACAGCAGTCTGGCCAGCCAGACCTTTTCCCCGCCGGCCAGGCGGTACAACCAGGCGGTGAGTGTTTCCATCACCGGCGGTTCGATCACCGCTTCCCGCTTGCCCTGCTCGATCGCCAGCTCCACCTGCCAGGCCGGCGCGTCTGTCACTGTCGCGTAATACATTCCGCGCGCCATCAGCGCGGAGTGCAGCTGCCGCGTCGGGTGGATATCCAGCGGCGGGTCCGTCAGGTCCATCCAGCGCACGGCCAGACCAACCAGCAGCAGCGCCAGCACTGCCAGCCTTTGCCAGATTTTATTTTGTGAAAAGAAGCCAGTCATATTCTGCCTTCCTGCTTATTTCAGCTTTGCCGGTTGGAGCATGCCGCGCAGCTGCAAATACAGCCGCTTCAACCCTGCCAGCCCGGCCAGGCTGAGCAAACCGTACAGCATGCGGTGCCATTCCGGCAGTACCAGGGGGGCGTATTCTCGCAAACCTTTGAGATAAGCCGCCAGCGCCTGCCGCGGCTGACCGCCGTCCAGCAGATAGCGCGCGTTCAGGCGGTGCGCGCCAGCCTGTACACGCTGCCAGCGTCCCCGCCCGATTACATCGTAAGGGGCTGTTCCGTGCAGCCAGTCGGCGATGCGGTAAGCTTCTTCGCCAAACCGGGCCGCCGCTGCCACATTCTTCGCTGCGGCATGAAAGCGGCCGGCAGCCCAATTCTCCGTCACATGCACCATTCGGCCGTGAGTCGCCAACCGCAGCCACAGCTGGTGATCCAGCAGGTAATGGTACCCCAGGTCAAGCCCGCCGGTTTTTCGCAGGATATCTCCGTTGATAAAGACAGCCGGCTGGTTCAAGATGTGAAACTCCATCAGGTCAGCCAATTGCCAGTCGCCGGTCCGCATCTGATGGATCGGCTGGCCCTGGCCGTCCACAGCCATCACATCGCCGTAGATCAACACAGCGTCCGGTGACTGCTGAAATTTGGCCGCGGCCCGGCTGACCGCGCCCGGCAGGTAATAATCGTCCGAATTCAACCAGGCAACCAGGGAGCCACTCGCGTGCTGGAAACCTTTATTGATCCCTTCCGCCTGCCCGCTGTCCTTCTCGGATACCCACCAGGTGAATTTCTCCGCGTACCGCTGAATGATCTCCAGGCTGCCGTCGGAGGAGCCGCCGTCCACCAGTAGAACTTCCATCCGCGGGTAATCCTGCTTCAAAACAGACAGGATCGTCTCTTCCAGGTACGCGGCCTGGTTAAATGAATTGATCACCACGGAGACCAGCGGTAAATCTTTACTCATGCTTCTCAAACAGGCTGGCGTAATCGACTTTGGGGAAGATCTGTAATTTACCGCCGACGGTGGCATCTAATACCTGTCGGCCGGCCGCGTGGAAAGCGTCGCGCGCCAGTCGGTAGCCGATCTCGGATGTTTCCAGATCCGGTAGCTGCCAGCGGAAGCCTTTTCCAAAATAACCGGGATTGAAATGGTTGGGGTCGTCACCCTGGGAGACCACGGTGGTGTTCGGTTTCCCCTGCGTGACGAAATTATGATCCACGCCGATCAGGTATACTGTTGAAAAGCCCATGTAGAAAGCCAGTTGCAGCGCCACATAGCTGACGGTCGCGCTCTCCCAGACCCGCCCGGTGATGTCCGGCGTGAAGCCCGGCCCGGTATAGGTGGAATAGATAAAGTTTAGCCCGGGTTGACGTGCCACCCAGCGCCGGCCGCGCCACGAGATGAACCGCGGCATGCGCAGAGCTTGAATATCCGCAGCGCACTGTTCCACCACCAGGTCATTCATGCTAAGGTAGTAGCTGGTCGCGAACCCCATCTCCTCAAAAGCCATGTAGATGCGGTTCATGCCGAAGGTAGTTTCCTTTTTCAAAGAGCTCAGGTCCATCTGTTTCAGAGACGGCCCGTTCCCGACAATAAAGCAGCGTTCGCCGCGGTGCTTGTTATGGTATTGGCGCAGCTCCCGCCGGCTCTCCACCCGCCAGGGATGCAGCCAGGCACCCGGCAGATCCGGCACCCGCCGCAGTGCGTCATACGCGCTCTTTGCCGCCGGCTTCAACCCGTCCGGGATGGTATTTTTCAGCAGCTCACGCGCTCCGCTCATTCGGTACTCAACCTGGCGGTCGCGCCGCCATCCACCACAATAGCTTGCCCGGTCATAAAGGACGACTGGCTGTTATCTGCCAGAAAATAGATGGCATGCGCGATCTCTTCCGGCTTGCCGATGCGGCCGTTCACCGTGCGGCTGGCCAGGTTTTCCAGCCGGTCGTGGATGTTACCGCTGCCGGCATGGCCGCGGGTCAATCCGGCCCGCAGCATCGGTGTATCCACCGCGCCGGGCAGAATGGCGTTAACGCGGATATTGTCCGGCGCGAATTCGATCGCCATCGCGCGCGTCAATGCCAGCAAGCCGCCCTTACTGGCCGCGTAGGCCGCGATGTCTTTGGATGTGGCGATGGCATGAACGGAAGAAACATTGACGATCGCGCCGCCGCCGGCTTTCATCAGCAGCGGATGTGCCAGCCGCGTCCCCAGGAAAACCGAGCGCAGGTTGGAAGCCATCACCGCGTCCCATTCCTCCACCGTTGTTTGCAGCAGCGGCTTGGCGATCTGCATTGCGGCATTGTTGACCACGGCGTTCAGCCGTCCGCCAAACTCCGCGCTGACGGCGTACACCCTGGCAATATCGCCCGGGTCAGATATATCGGCTTGAATGAACTGCCCGCCAGCCGGAAAATCCTCCGCGGCCGAGGAGCGGTCGACGCCAACCACCAGCCAGCCTTTTTCAGCAAAGAGAGACACTGTGGCACGGCCAACCCCGCCGGACGCGCCTGTGATCAAAACGGTGGGTTTTGTCTGGTCCATCTTACCTCAAGCTCTCCATGGCTTCCTGAATTTGAGAAGTGGTGAAACCCAGGCCTTCCAGCAGATTTTTCAGGGTGTTGCGGTGCACATGCTCCCAGGCAAACGGGCTGGAGTTGGAATTGTGCGGCGCCAGCAGGACCTGGTCCATCGCGCGCAGGGGTGACTCCGCCGGTAACGGCTCAAACTCAAACACATCCAACCCCGCGCCGGAAATTTGACCGTACTGCAAAGCCCGCACCATGGCAGCCTCATCAACCACCGGCCCGCGCGAGGTATTCACCAGCACCGCGCCGGATTTCACCATAGAGAACGTCTCTTCATTCATCAGGTGCCGGCTGGTGGGATTCAGGTCACAGTTCAGGCTGATAAAATCGGATTGTGCCAGCAGCTCCGGCAAGGGCAGCATCTGCACGCCGGTTTCGCGAACGAAAGCCGGATCTATCTCAACGATATCATTTCCTAACAGGCGCATCCCAAATGCCTGCGCCTTGCGCAGGACCATCTTGCCAATATTGCCGACGCCCACCACCCCCAGTGTGCATTCATGCAGTGCCCGGCCGGGGATCTTTTCCCAGTTGCCGGCTTTCATCTGGTCATCCATCCAGGGCAGGCGGCGCGCGAAGGTAAGGATATACCCCAGCACGGTGTCCGACACCGGCAGGGTAAACGCGTTTGGCGTGCGGTAAACGGAGATGCCCAAGCGCGCCGCGGCTTCGCTGTCGATTGAATCAATGCCGGTGCCCCATTTAGAGATTGCCTTCAAACGCGGCAAGCTGGCTTGCAGAACCCGCGCCGAAAAGCGGTCATCGCCGCAGATGACGCCGTCAAATTGGCCGGCATACGGCAGCAGATCCTCTTCCTCCAGGCGCTCAAACACTTCCGGAACGATCAAAGTGATCCCCAATCTTTCAAACACCGGCATGAAACGCCGCAGGTGAGGTTGCATGTAGGTCGCGCTAACCAGTACTGTCGTCATCTATCTCCAATCCCCGGTATCATCCGGTCCTCCACGGTTATTTCCTTGCGGCTTCAGCCTGGCGGGCTAACAGCATCATCTCGGCAATGGAGAAATCCACTTCCGTATCCACATCCCACGCCTCGCGCGGGTCCACCTCATACATCAGCGGCCGTTCACCCAACCGGTTGCGCCGCACAGCCAGCGTCTGACGCGTGAACATATACATGGTTGAGTTTTCCTCATATACCGGCGGCAGATCCTGCGTTTGCAGTAAAATGGCCGGGTTATGGTTGATTGGCCGGCCCAGCTCATCATAGAAGCGCACCTGGCGGCGGGTGACCCCGAACAGCGAATCATACGCCGGATATTTCAGCGTCAGGGTCTCAATCGCATGTGAGATCGTCGCGGACTTCAGCAGCGGGTTGGTGCTGTGGGTCTGCAGGTACATGTCCGCCGGCACTTGCTCGGTGTCATGCATCAAGATCTCATTCATGGGGATGTCATCCGCGCGCAAAGACTCCGGCCGGCGGTGGCAGATGACGCTCGGGTAGTCCCTGGCCAGGCCGTCCAGGACGGCGTCGCTGTCAGTATCCACAAAGATGCCGGCCAATTGCTGCACCTGCAGCAGTGTTTCAATGATATGGGCATACAGCGGTTTGCCGGCCATCAGCCTGTAATTCTTACCCGGCACCCGCTGCGAGTGGTGCCGCATCGGCACCAGCGCGATGATCTTCTGAACGGGCATGCTTCACCTCGATTTACTTATTATACGCAATCGGCTCTACTTTGCGGGTGGTGTTCGTATCTACAGCCGGCAGGTGAGTGGACGGGTAATAGAAGCGCTGCTTCAATTGCCAGGTCAGCGGACCGCTGCTGCGGTAACCCTGGTACGTCCCCCAGAATTGCATGACCCTGAACCAGATGATGTCCCGCCAGTGCCGGCGCAGTACCTTTTCGCGCGCGGCGGCTTTACAATCTGAGCGGATATTGCTAAATGAGAGACGCAGCATGTCCCGCAGCTGGAAGTGCTCCATCGGAAAGATGCGCTTGAAGGCCATGCCTTCCCGTTGATATCGGCGGAAAATGCCGGCTGGCGTCTCCTGATGCACATGGATCACCTCGGCATCCGGCACATAGCGCACCGTGTAGCCCTGCTGCATCAGCCGGTGGGACCAGTCAAGATCTTCCAGGCCCGGCAGCGTTTCGTCATAGGCATTCTTTTCCCACAATTCCCGCCGGATGGCGGCATTGGCGTTGTTGCAGAAGGGGTGCTCCTGCGCGGACGGCTGGCCGTCCGGGAACCACTGATGGAACAGGCGGATTTCAGAATACTGGCTGGTTTCCGTCCCGCGCTGCTTGCCGTAAGTGCAGGCGACCTGCGCGTCCGCGAACGGCTCTAAAAGCGTATCCAGCCAGTCCGGGTAGACCGGGTAGACATGCGCGCTGGCGATGACCACCAGAGAACCCCGGCAGGCTGCCAGACCGCGGTTGAGCGAGTAGCCAAAGGAAAAATCCTGCGGCCGGATATGTACAACGGTAGCCCCCAAACCGGCGGCAATGGCGGCCGTCTGGTCGGTGGAGCCTGAGTCCACCAGGATGACTTCCACATCCTTGCGGCTCTGGGCAGCGATGCCCTGCATCAGCTTGCCAATATGCCGCTCTTCATTGTACGCGCGGATCACAACGGAAACTGCCGGTTTCGTCAGAGTCATGGTGTGTACTGGAAGAGTGTGGAACCATCAAAGCTGTAATCAGTAGGAATCAGGTGCCCCGCGAGAAGGTTTTTGTATGGATACCCACTGGTGACCATATATTGGTTGGCGTAGATGTATTGTATGCCGAACTCCCGCATCAACCCGGAAATATCACCGGCCCGTAACGCGTCGAAGTAGGTTTTGTTGTTCATCAGCCCATCCAGGTTGACGATCGTACGCTCCTGAATGAAATAACTAACGCTGCCTCCGCCCGTCATGCCGATCACCGCGCCGGCCGGCGTCACGTTCTCTAGCGATCTGGCTTCTGTCATATAGGCATTTTCAGCGGAATGGTTATAGCGATACTCCGCGGCCATCCGGCTGCCAAACCAGAGCACGGCTGGCAAGGTCAGCACGACCGCGCTCAGCCAGACAGCCCGGACATGCCGCGCTTTCTGAGAACGATTGAGATACTCGCTGAGTACGCCGGCGATCAAAACGAAGCAGAAGAAGGTTTCCGCAACCCAGTACCAGGCGCGGATGTGTGAATACCCGCTCACATAGAAATAGATAACCCGGTAAAACACAGCTGCGCTGAGGGGAAAGATCAACCACGCTCCGCGCGTCTGAGCGTTGACAGGGTGCAACCTTGCCAGGACGAGCCAGGCCGCTAACAGCAGCAACAGCATACCAGCAGCCAGCCAGGCAGGTTCCAAACTTCCCACCCACGGCAGGAAGGAGGCGCGCGCCAGGAAAGCGAAAGGTGAATTTGCCCCCAGCAAATAATCCTTGAAATCCATGAAAGTGCCAATCGGCGCGCCGTATGTACCGTAAGCCAGGCTGCCCCACCAGTGTTTGATCTGTCCGCTGACCGGCATGGGCGTGCCAAAATTCAGCTGGCTCCACAGCATGTAGCCGCCCAGTAAGGAGGCAAACGGCACAAAATACGCCAACCCGGTCGGCAGCCAGCGCGTAAAAGTCCGCGGCATTCCGGCGCGGGCCAGCTTGCCGTCACCAGAAACGAACTGGGGATAAGGGCCGAGAGCAGCCGTCAGCGACCAGAGCGCGGTGACGCCGACAAACAGGCTGAGGGAGAGATTGGGTAATAGCCGCGTGACCAAGGCTAACCCGGTAGACAATACCAGCAGAGTCCCTGTAATGATTACTCCCGCGATGCGCCTTGCCAGCGGCTTGATGATAAATGGTCTCAGGCTGAAGCGGCCGGTGATAAAACCGGACACCGAGCTGGCCGCAAAACCAATGACCGCGTAGAAAATGATCTGCTTCTGCAGCGGGGAGATGCCAAAGCCTAAACGCAGAATGGATACCAGCACGGGTATACCCAGTGCCAGGATGGCATCCGTCAGCAGCTCGCTGGCATCGCGCCTGTTTTCCAGTACCAGCCACACCCCCAGGAAGATCGCCAGGAATACCGTATCCAACCGGCTGAGCACAGTCAACCCGGCCAGCAGGCCGACCCAGATCAGTCTGCCCGGCTTGCCGGTGGTGGCAGAACGATACGCCTGCCCGGCTGAGCACAAACAGGCTACCAGGAAGAAAGCCAGCGCGGATTCCAGCCCGCCGGTAAACAGGTTATTGTACGTCACCCAGTTCAACCCCAGAAAACCTGCCAACAACCAGGCCAGGTTGGGGGAAGTCCGCCGCGCCAGTGCCCGATAGACCACCAGCATGCTTAGAAATTGCAGCAAACCAAATACGCCTGCTACCAAACGCAGCGGCAGGATCAAATCTCCCTTAGCCGCCGCGAAGATCGGCAGACAGATGACAAGCCATAAAGGATGGAAGCCGTTGGTCAGCGAGATACCGTCGAAGGAGATACCTTTTCCTGCCAGGATGTTCTTCGCGACCTGGAAATAATAGAAGCCGTCATCGTTATTGAACCATTTCAACATGGTGGCTTCCGGCGCCAGCGCCATATAAAGCGTCACCGCCAGAACTGCCAGAAAAAGCAGGCACTCACGGTAATGACGGCGTAAATAGGTCTGGTTACCAGTTCTCATCTTGCTCATACCCCAACTCCACCAGCAGATTGCCGGCTACTCGCTTAAAGAGAGCTTTATGCTCAGCGGTGAACTTTGCCCGCCAGCCGCCGGATTTCCCCTGGCGGAAGGTGGGTGAGCGCTGCGGATCCATCTGAGCCATCAACCTCTCCACCGCCTGATCCTCAGGTAAAGCCAGCCTGAAGCCGCGCTGAACGGCGTGCCGCAGAACCTTACCCACCGCGGCCGCGCGGTCAGTGTTGAATTCCTCATATTTCAAGGCCAAAACCGCCGGCTGAGTCAACCAGCCGAGGAAGGGCGCGAAACGGCCGGCGATATCCGGGAACGGGTTGACCGCGTCCGGCCGGCCGAGGATGCTAACGCTTAAGCGCTCATCGAATGTCTTCAGGGTTTGCGTGTAATAAGCGTGGTGCACATGGTTCGGCTCGATCTCAGTCACATAATGGACATGAGAAACCACCACATCGCGCGGGTCCCGCAGGATAAAATACGCGCAAAATCCTTCCGCGGTGAACAAGTCCACAATTTGCGGGCGGGCATGCAGGTGACCGTAGCCGATATCGCCGTGCGTCAGGCGTTTCAGATCCCGCAGAATTTCCGGGGTGGTGCGTTCCCGGCCGCTGGCGCCTTCAAACATCACGACAGCCGGCAGCCCGCTGTCCACCGCCGGACCGACCAGCGGGAAACCCTCCAATACCTGCGTCAGCAGGTGGGTGCCGCTCTTCGGAAATGAGTTGGTAAAGAATACCGGGGCGCTGCCCAGCCCGGGTTGACCGGCCGCGCGCAATGTCTGCTGGCGTTTCAGGCGCCGCCACTGCCGCCGTACCAGCTTGGCCTGAAATTTCAGCCCGGCTTTCAGATCAGTTATTCCGCTCATTCCCAATCCCCATTTTTCTCATAGCCCAGTTTGACCAGCAGATCACCGGTCTTTTCTTTTAAATGCCGGATGTTGGCCGGGGTAAAATGCTCGCGCCAGTTGCCCGGCTGGCCTTTGCGGAAGGTCCCAGAGCGTTTTGGCTGGACCGAACCAGCCAACAGCCGGACGGCTTCCTCCCGCGGGACCCGCGGAGTAAATCCGTGCGCTGCCAGCAAGTCCAGTATCCGGCCGATGGCAGTACTCCGCTCCAGCACCAGGTCTTCAAACCGCAGGCAGAGCACCTCGGGATGGTCAAACCAGTGGATATATTCGTTGTATTTTATGGCGATATCCGCCAGGGGAAAAGCCGGATCCTGGATGCCGAAAATGGTGGCATCGATGCGTTCTTCCATGTTTTTCAACACATCGCGGTAGTACGGCCGCAACTGGTGCCTAGGATTACCCTCAGTGGCATAAAATACATGGCTGACGATCGTATCGCGCGGGTCGCGCGATACAAAGATGGACGCGTAGCGCGGATTCAGTAATTCAGTAACAAAATAATCCCGTGCCGGCAGGTAACAGTAAGTAAAATCGCCCGGTTTCAAACGGTGAAGCTTCCGGATGATCTCTTCATCCGTTTGTTTTTCATTCCGCTCATTGCGATTCAACGGCGGCACGCCCGGGTTCACAAAAGGACCGATCTGAGGTAGGCCTTCCAAAATTTGGATGATCAGATGCGAACCGGATTTCGGCATGGAATTCGCGATCACCACCGGCATGCGCTGAAGTTCAGCATTCCCCCAGCGTAACCCGGCCTGTGCCCGCCGCAGCTGCCAGCGCAGCTGCTTCAGGTGTGTTTTAATTGGTAACGGTAAGCGCGTCATTCTTCCTCCAGATAAAAATTCCCGCCTTCAAATAACCCCTGCCAGATCACCCGCAGCGCCGGCGAGTTTTCTGGCAGCAATTGCTCAATCGCCAGCTTCTTTAAGCGCACCAGGCCCGGCCGGGTACCCTCTTCCAGATAATCTCCGAATGGCAAGCCGGTTTTATATAACTGGTAATACAGAAAGACGCGTGCCATGCGGGCGTACTCGGGCGGGACGCGCATCTCATCCGCGCTTAGCATTTCTTCCAACTTTTGTTCGTAGGCCGCTCTATCAGCCGGGAAGAAGACGGTGGGGTAAGCCGTGTAGCGCGAGCGGCCAGCGGATAACACCGCGGCTCCCATGATGGCCGCCTCCAGACCGATGCTGGAGTTGTACACCATGGTAAATTTGGAACGCTGGATCAGTTCATAGGAACTGACATAATCCAGCGGGTCAATATAATGGATATTCGGCTGCTGCAGCGCGCCGCTGCGCTTCACCCAGTCCCGCACTGTCTCGCGGCTCTGCTTGGCGGAATTCGGGCGTAATTCATCCGGATGCGCGCGGATCACAAACAAGACTTGCGGATGCCTGCGCGCGGTCACCAGCACTTCATCCAGCCAGGTGAACATATCCGGGTAGATCACATTGGAGTGCGGCTGACTGGTATCAAAGATGACATTGGTAAAGACCGGCACCGTCCAGCGGAATTGCGCCATCTTTTGCAACAGTTCCGCGTCCAGCGGCTGCATGCCGTGCCAGAATTGGATCCCGGCCATCTTAAAATTACCCTGAAAGCGCTTCTGCAGGTAGGCATCCAACCTGGCGTCCTGCGCCGGGGTGAGGGTCGTTCCAGCCGGAATTTCAATCGGGTAGGCCGTGGCTTCGCCTTCGGTGAAGAAAGCGGTAAAGGGCAGCAGGCCGACCTCATGCGCCACCGTCTTAATCCCACGCTGTCGGGCAATGTAGCGGGCGGTCGCTTCCGGGAAGAATTGTCCGTTGAAAACCAGCACGACCCGCGGGTTGACCTCATCCAGCAGGCGCGTGAAGTTCCCGGCAACATTCCAGGCGGAGAGGATGAACTCCCGATAGAGATAGCGGGTGGCTTCATCATCCATCAAATGATGCCGGCGCAGCTCCCAGCGCAGGGCCGGCATTACCAGCTTGCCCAGCGGTAGATTCGCGAATTCAACCTGTTCCAGTTCAGCCAGGTTCAGTTCTTGAATTTTGCGTGCCAGATCCTGATCGCGGGTATAGCCGAACCAGCGCACTTCCGCGCCGCTGTACTCGGTTCTGGAGTGGGCGATACAATCCTTGCAGGGCGGCATTTGCCGTACATCATCGCGGTTGGTGCCCAGCACGCAGCGGCTCATGCCCTGCTGGCAGACAAAATGGATGACCCGAACACCGCGCAGCCGCAGCCCCCAGGCCGTCAGCAGGGAGAAGGCGGCATTCAAGCTCAATCCGCTCAATCGGGTGGAGGCGTTGAAAACTACAACCGGCGCCTGACCCCGGTTTGGCTTCGCCTGCCCTGCCACCACCCCGGCCAGCGCTTTTAAATTCGCGTCATTTTGCCGGCGGTGCCAGCCGCCCTTAATCATCGACTTAACACGCGCGATCCGCTGCTGGAACATGCTCAAGGTTGGCACACCCTCTCGTTTTGAACGACCCTGAAGTCAAAAGGTGTCTTGTCAGTGGACGCGTAATTGGTGTCAGGCAGATAAGGATAATCCCCATTGAAATAAGTGTTCAGGACCATGCGGAAGGTGTTCACGGGGGAGATGCCCTGCCAGACGGGTGGTTCAGTCTGACCCGGCAGATAATACGCGTTCAGGATGAAAGAGCGTTTGGGATCCACGCCGTGATCGCCCTGGATAATGATGATGGGCGGAGTCTGTGAATCCGCGATGATCTGTTGCAGAATGGGGATCAAACGCGCGTCGATATAATCCAACTGGTTGCGGTAGCCAATACCGTAATCCTTGGCGCTGGGACCTTTACCATCTGGGCCGTAACTGGACGGCAGTTCCAGGTTCACCCCCTGCGAAGAAAAAACGAACGGCGGGTGTGGAATGAGGATGTGTGCGTAGACGAACTTGGGCGATGCTTCCTCCGCCGCCAGTCGCGGCAGCTTATCCAGCAAATAGAGTTCGCGCACCACGTGGATGCGGCGCACATCCAGCGCGTCCACCACCGGGGTGAGCCATTTGGTCTGAGCGTCCGCGATCACCACAAAACCGGTGGTCTTTACCAACAGTGATTCAAATGGATTCAATTGCAGGTTGCGGCCTTTATTTTCCAGCTCCACATAGGAGGGAACCAGGAAGTCATCCGCGTCACGGATCTCGGTAAAGGTAAAGCCGCTTTCAAAATTGATGAAGCGGTAACCCATTTTCTGGAAAATTGACCGAACCGCGCTGTGGTGGATAAGCGAGGGCAAGCCGCTGCGGTCGGTGCTGCCGGCCGTATACTGGTCCCCCAGTGTATCCAAAAAGTTCATGTTGAAGCTGGAGGCCAGGGAAAGCTCCGTCATGTTGTAGTTGGAGACACTGCAGCGGGTGACCGTGAAGCCCAGGTCTTCCAGCTGCGTCAGGAAGGCGCTGTTATCGTAATGGTAAATGTCGCTCAGCACATCATCCCGGCCGTACATATCCAGGATGATGTAATATACATCCGGTTTGACCGCCGCCGCGCTGCTGCCGTCTGCTGAGATGGTGTTCACCGAGTTCTGGTTCAGCTTTTCGTTGCGGGCTGTCATGACAGCCGTGTACCCCAGCTGGAAAAGTGGGAAGGCCACCAGCGCCAGCGCCACCACATTGACCGCACGGTTGAACGCGGCCGGTTTGCCCTTCAGCCGGGATATTCCCCAGGACCCCAGGCCGCCCGCCGCCAGAAAAGCGGGGATCAAATAGCGGTGGCGGCCAATGATCTGTCCGCCCCAGCTGACGCTCTTCAACGGGCTGAGTACCTGGCCGTAGCTGATGAATAACAGCAGGAAGAGAGAAGCAGCCAACGCGCCGCGCTGCCAGCTTTTCGTCAGCAGCCTGGCCAGGCCGAACACAACCACCCCGAGCGCCAGAAAGACAAGCAACGACCGGAGGGCATCCCCCGGCCGAATTTGCAGGATGTTGCTGGCCATTAATGCCAGTGGCGAGTACAGAGCAAAAAGCAAGGGATGGAAGGGGATCTTCTCCCTTTCGGTTTTCGACTTCATTAATTTATTTTCTTTCCATTAAATACAGCGTGCGTTTGGTACCGGCGATCGGCTGGGCTTGCAGGATCTTGAACTCTTCCTTGAAGGCCTGCTCGAAGCCCTGCGGATGATAACCCGGGAAGATGTCCTCACGCGTGGCAAGCAGCCGGTCCACCTGGCTGTCGCCTTTCGGAACGAACTCAATGATGAGCGTCTTGCCGGCTTCGGCAAAGAAGGATGCCAGCGCGCTGAGCGGGACATTGTTGGAGATCGCCAGGTGGTGGATCAGCGCCAGCGCCATCACGCAGTCGGCCGGGCCGCGCTGCAGGAATGAATCGCGTTCGGTGTGGTGCCAGCCCATTGCCGGGCTGGGATTTGCCAGGTCCAGCACCAAAGGCAGCAGATTCTGCTGTTTCTTTTCTTTCATTTGCAAATACGCCGCTTCTACTGCCAGCGGATCGATATCAAAAGCCGCGGTGAAGATGCCCTGGTCGGCCGCAATCCGGCTGAAATAGGCATTATTCGCCCCCAGGTCCCACACGCTGGCCGGCTTCACCTGTTTCAGCATGGCTTCCACCAGCTTACCTTTTTCCGCCAGTGAGCTGTCGGTGTAATTGGTGGCATTGTAGTACTCGGCCCACTCGGTTTTGACGGTTTTCAGGGTCAACCCGCGCACGGTGGATTCCAGTGAATCCAGCAAGCCGAGGAAGGCATTGCGGCTCATCTTGCCGCGGATATCTTTCTTCGCCACCGGGTCATCGGCGTAGCGCGTCTGCGCGGCCGCGTGGGCATGAATGTGGGCAGCCAGCCCCAGGTTCAGCTTGGAAGATCCGGGCAGCAGCTTCGCCGCCAGGTCCAGCGGGACGCCGTCAATATATACCCGCATGAGTTGGGAAAGACGGATATCCACCAGCGACATCAGCGCCAGCGGTGCCAGGAAGTGCTGGCAAAACTGGCGGTAGGCTACCCACGGTTCGCCCTCACAGTAAGTCTCAAAAGACAGGGTGTCGATGAATACCGGCCGGTTATGCAGAAATTGCATGTTATAGGCGCTGGCATCCTTGAGCGCGAAACCGGCTTCGTACGCCAGTTTTTGGATCTGCAAAGTAGCCAGGGCGGCATCTTTGTACTGCGTGAACGACCATTCATACGGATAAGAAATCAGCGGCAGTTCTTGCGGTTCCAGCACTTTATAAGCGGTGGTGTTATCCGCCGGTTTCGCGTCCGCTTCCGGCGCCGCGACCAGTAGCCCGGACTTCACCAGTTTTTCCAGCAAGCCGCTCTGGGTCAGCCGGTCATATTCAGCCTGGTAATGTTTGTTCACCTGGCGGTACAGCCGGCCGTCCCGCCGGAACATAAAGCCGGACGGGTCGCGGAAGGATGAAGAAAGCTTATTTGGGTTGGCCATCCTGGTTGTCATCTTTCTTTACGCCAAACAACTTGGCGAAAAATCCCGCGATCTGCTTCCAGAAAGCTCGAATGGCGAATGCGCCGCCCAGTGCCGCGGCGATCAGAATTTGGATCAGGTAGCTGCCGGATCCGGGATCCAGGTAAGCCAGCCGCGCGCCTATGCCGCCTGCCAAGAAATGTGAAAGTAATCCACTCATTTTTACGTCCTCCGATTTCTATTTTTCCTGCACCCGGCGCAGCTTGCGCAGGGAAGGCATTTCACTTTCATAAACCCGCTTCACACCATCCCCCAGACTTTTTTCAGTGACGCGGATGTATTTCACCAGTTTCTCCACGCCTTCCGGTTCTACCGAAGCGGCCTGGTCCGTGCCCCACAGCGCGCGGTCGATGGTGATGTGCCGCTCCACCAGGCAAGCGCCCAGCCCGACCGCCACCGCTGAGGGTACCAAACCCACCTCATGCCCGGAGTAACCCACGGGTACATCAAATAACTGCTTTAGCGTGTGGATGGTCATCAGGTTCAGGTCTTCCGGCTCGCAGGGGTAAGCGCTGGTGGTATGCGTGATCACCAGGTTATCACGCCCGGCGGCATCCACCGCGGCTGTGATCTGCTCCAGGGTGGACATCCCGGTAGACAGGATGATCGGCCGCCCGGTTTTCCGCGCCGCCCGCAGCAGCCCATGGTCCGTCAACGCGGCTGACGGGATCTTGTAACACACCGGGTTGAACTGCTCCATAAATTCCACGGACGGCTCATCCCACACCGAGGCGAACCAGGTGATGCCGTGCTCGCGGCAGGCTGCGTCAATTTCGCGGTATTCTTTTTCGCCAAACTCCACTTTATACCGGTAATCCAGGTAGCTGATATAGCCCCACGGGGTTTCGCGCATCTGCCCGCGCTGCTCCGGCGGCACGCATAACTCCGGCGTGCGCTTCTGAAACTTGACCGCGTCCAGCCCGCAGCGCGCGCCCATGGCAATCATATCCTTCGCCAGCTGCACATCGCCGTTGTGGTTGATGCCGATCTCACCGACGATGTAGGTCGGGTGACCTTCGCCAACGAACTTTTCACCAATCTTTACAGGTTTTGTCATTTTCACTCACTCTGTTCAGGTTATCAAAACTTGTATTAATTTACCGTTGATTGTACTATGACTCGCTTAACCTTCACCGCACCGTCCCTTGTTTTACGGCACACACTGATTCGGAACGAGAAAATCATCATTCAGCTGCGACGTGCCCCACGAATAGAAGGACCGATCCTCAAGCAGCGGCAATTCCGCGTTGAAATACGCGTCAAAGATCACTCTAATAGAATTGACTGGAGAAATGGTGGGATATAGCAGCTGCCGCGCGCTGTCATTCACATAATACGCGTTGAGGATGGAATGCCGCATTTCAGGCGTATTGCCCGGCAGCGCGGAGCCATGATCTCCCTGGATGATGATCACCGGCGGGGTAGCCGAGTTTGAGATCAACGCCTGAGTGATCGCCAGTATTCGCTCGTTAATATAGCGGATACCGTCCAGGTAACCTTTCGGATCTTCCTTGGACGTGTACAGATAGCCGCCCTCCGGGGTGAGGATGTACGGCTCATGCGGCGCCAGGATATGCACGAACACAAACTTGGGTGATGAGACGTTCACCAGGTTGGGTAACTCATCCAGCGTGTACAGCACCTGCTGGTAATGCTCTTCATACTCAGCCCGGCTCAGGTCCACAAAGGGCAGCAACTGCGGCATATCCATGAAAACCCGAAACGCGGTGGTCATGAGCAATTCGGACTCAAATTCATTTAACCCGGCCAGGGTTTTCCCGCTATTATTTAATGGGTTTTGCCGGGAGAGCAGCCGGTCTTCCCCCAGGTCAAAATGCCCTTTTGACCGGTTCTCGAACGAAAAGACCGAATACCCCATTGCGCGCAGATTCGTGATGGTCAAGCTGCTGCTGAAAGGATTCATCTCGCCGTTTGGGAATAGATCCTGGATGTAATTTGATTCCATCAATGAGTCTATGGAATAGCGGGTGCTGGGGTAATTGCTGACGCTGCATTTACCAACGTAAAAGCCCTGCGCTTCCAGTGACTGAATAAATTCCGAATTGTCAAACTGATAGCTGTTCTGCAATACATCCTGCCGGGTGTAAGAATCCAAGATGATCAGGTAGATATCTGGTTTCACCAACTGGTTCGTTTGCTGTTGGGTCTCAAATAACGCCTGCGCTTTTTCTTTTCTGGCGATACCTGCCTGGATAGATTTTTGGATGGTGGGATAGGCTGAGACGATTGCCAATAGGAGAGAAGCCCAGAACAGATACTGGATCAACGAACGCGATTCGCGCCGTGAGCGCAGGATCAACCCGAGACAGACAACAAACAGGACAATGAACGCCAGTATCGCGTACCGGTGGCGAAATACCGCCGGCGCGCGCTGCTCAAAGAAAATGTACAGGTGTCCGTATGAGAAAAACAAAATCTGGCTGAGTACCGTTGCCAGGCTGGCTTTATATAACCTGCGTGTAATCAGGAGAAAGAGAGCGAACAGCAGCACCGTCAGCACGATGGAGAAAACGAGCGACCGCGCGATGGAAGCCAGATCGACGTAGATCGTATTATTCGAGCTCAACGAAAATATCGGGAACAGGGCAAAGAATAACGGGTAAATGTAAAAGATCTTCTTCATATTCAGAGATACCTCATTTTCAGTTTTATACCAATCCGTTTACGGGTGTGAGGTTCACCCGTATTTCTGCATCAGCATATCGCATAATTCACGGACGGCGCCGTGGCCGCCGCGGCGGGTCAGGGTGATGTCGGCCTGTTTCAGGACATCCGGTTCACCATCCACCGGCACCACCGCGCAGCCCACCACCGGGAAGCAGACCAGGTCATTGACATCATTCCCGATGTAAACCACCTCGCCGGGTTCTACCAACTTCTCCCGCAGCAGCTGGCGCAGTGCTTCTTCCTTATTGAGAATTCCCTGCATTACAGGTACGTTCATCTTTTTACAGCGCGCAGCCACCACCGGATTCTTCTCGGTAGACAGCACCATCGAATCGATGCCGGTTTTCTGGCGTAATAACGCCAGGCCAAGGGAATCGCTGCGGTAAGCCGCAACGGTTTCTTTCCCGGTCTCATCCACCCACACCCGGTTATCTGTCAACACGCCGTCAAAATCCATCACCACCAGGCGCACCTTCTCAGGCAGCGGGCGCGGAGCCTTGCCGGGGTAGATCATCTTGAAGCCGCCATTCCAGACCAGCCACTCCGCGCGCTGCCAGTCCCGCGGGCCGTCAATATCCACCGCGTAGACCGGGTCCAGCACATACGGCAAGATCACCTTGCCGCTTAATGAATGCTGGCCGGTGATGGTTGCGGCGCGGATGACATCAATATGCCCGGTCTGCCAGTAGGTTTGCGGCAGTTGTTGGCGGGGAGAATTAAATGGTTCACTCACGCCGGGGACCTGCAGCAGCGGCTGCATTCGGTTGTTTTCATCGATGCGCCACATTTTATACGGGTTCTGCCCGGAGGGAATGACGCCGCGCACCGAATCGGCTTCCGGGTGATCCAGCATCAACTGAATGGACTGTTCCAGCAAGTCCACCGGGCGGATGGGCGAGGTTGGCCGTAATTGCACCACCAGGTCCGGAACGTACCCTTCATTCTCTTTCAACCAGGCCAGGGCATGCTCAAAGACCGGGTAGTCCGTGGTCAGGTCTTGCGCCAGGTCCGCCGGGCGCAGGAAAGGCGTCTCCGCGCCGAAACGGCGGGCCACATCGGCGATCTCTTCGTCATCCGTAGAAACGATGACCCGCGTGACCAACCGGCACTGGCGCGCGGCAGCGATACTCCACGCGATCAACGGGTGGCCGGCAAAGCTGCGGATGTTCTTACGCGGGATACCCTTGGAACCGCCGCGTGCCGGAATGACCGCCAGAACTTCGGTTTTTGCTACCATGCCGTCCAGCCTCCATCCACCACCACGTTGGAACCCGTCATATAGGATGACGCGTCGGACGCCAGGAACAGCAGCGCCCCGTTCATTTCATCCTTGCGGGCCATGCGTCCCAGCACGGTCCGCGCGGAGTAGTTTTGCGTAAACAGTTCATCATGCCCATTGTAGACGCCGCCGGGCGTGAGCGCGTTGGCGCGCACCTGCGTGCCGGCATAATATGTCGCCAGGTAGCGCGTCAGGCCAAGCACCCCGGCTTTCGTTACCGAGTAATAGACTGGCTTGAAGCGCGGAGCTTCTCCCGGGCGCAGATAAATGCGCTGATCCGGCCCGACCAACCCGTAAGTGGAGCAGATGTTGATGATGGAACCGCTGCCCTGGGCGGACATGCGCCGGGCGGCCGCCTGGCAGCACAGGAACATGCCGGTCAGGTTGACATCCAGCGCCGCGCGCCACATCTCCAGCGGAAAGTCCTCAAAGCCGCCATTTTGCTGGTTAGCCTGTGAGGCGTCGAATTTCGGGTCCATGGCCGCGCTGTTCACCAGCACATCCACCCGGCCGGTCTCCCGGCAGGCTTGATCCACCATGGCCAGGGTTGAATCCTGGTCTGCCACATTTACAGCCGTCCAGCCGGCGCTAAAACCCTGCGCCGCCAGTTCCTGCGCGTAGGTTTGCGCGGAGGCGGCGTTCAGGTCAGCGACATAAACCACCGCCCCGGCCTCCGCCAGCGTGCGGCAGAACTCCCGGCCAAGCAGGCCGGTGCCGCCGGTCACGATCGCGGTCTTGCCTGTCAGGTCAAATTGCTCCTGTATTCTGGGCATGGTCATCCTCTCGTAATCAAAATCAGGCTATGCCGTCTGTCACATCGGACAGCAGGTAGCCTTTGTCTTCCAGGTGCTTGATGATGATGTGCGCGTTCTGTTCAGGCGTCACACCCACCGTGGATAAGGTGATCTCCGGATTAACGGGAGCCTCGTACGGGTCATCCACACCGGTGAAGCCTTTGATCTCGCCGCGGAAGGCTTTGGCATACAGGCCTTTAATATCGCGTGAGGCGCAGACATCGATCGGGGTATCCACGAAAACTTCGATGAACTGGTCAGAGCCCACCATCTTGCGGGCCTCATTGCGGATGGCAATGTACGGCGAAATGGCCGCGCAGATCACAACTCCGGCGTGCCGGACGATCTCACTGGCCACAAAACCGATGCGCAGGATATTGGTATCGCGGTCTTCCTTGGAGAAGCCAAGTCCCTTTGAAAGGTGGGTGCGCACGACATCGCCGTCCAACTGGGTGACCTGTTTACCGCGTTCCAGCAGCAGGGTGGTCAGTACTTCGGCTGTGGCCGTCTTGCCCGCGCCGCTTAAGCCGGTGAACCAGATGCAGAAGCCCATGTTGTGCCGGGGCGGATACATCTGCCGCAGGATCTTGGCCGTCTCCGGGCGGGTGAACCACTCGGGCAGCAGTTTGCCCTTGGCCAGGTAATCATCGCGCACCTGGGTGCCGCTGATATCCATGCTCTTGACGCCCGCGGGCACTTTATCTACTTCCACGTATTCGTTGGTATCCGGCAGGTAAACCAGCGCCTGGAACGGTACGGATTTCATCTGCAGTTCGCCCGCGAAAGAATCGAACAGTTCTTGCGCGTCGTATGGGCCGTAGAACGGCTTGCCGGTGGAATCCTTACCCGGGCCGGCATGATCGCGGCCGATGATAAAGTGGTTGACGCCGTGATTGCGGCGGATAATACCGTGCAGCAGGGCTTCACGCGGACCGGCCATGCGCATGGCCAGCGGCAGCAGGCTCAGAACGGTGCTGTCCTGCTCGTAATATTTTTCAACCAGGGCTTTGTAGATGCGTACGCGGGTAAAGTGATCCACGTCGCCGGGTTTGGTCAGACCCACCACCGGGTGGATCAGCAGGCTGCCGCCGACTTCGGCTGCGGCGCGTTTGGTCAGCTCTTCGTGGATGCGGTGCAGCGGGTTGCGCGTCTGGAAGGCCACCACATTGTCATGGCCCATTTCTTCCAGCATGGCGCGGACTTCCGCTGGTGTGCGGCGCAGCTCTTTAAAGTCATAATAGGTGGGCATGTTCACCACCTTCAACTCGCCCGAAATGCACAGGTTGCCCCAGCGTACCATCTCTGAGACCATCGGGTGCAGCGCGTCGGTGGAACCGTAAGCCAGGCGGGCTTCGCGTTCCTTATCATAGGGGAAGGCTTCTTCCACCTTCATGACGGCTACCAGGTTATTATGCGCGTCACGCAAGGCAACCTCGGCGCCGAGGGCTTCGTAAGCCTCTTTGTCGATGGTCAGCGTGATGGGCAGGGGGAACATGGTGCCGTCCACCAGGCGCATCTCTGTCAGCACCCGTTCGTAATCCTTGTGGCCCATAAAGCGATCCAACGGGGAGAATGAACCGTTCGCCAGCAGTTCCAGGTCGCACAGGTTGCGGGCGGAGATTTTTATGGATGGGAGGTGGGTTGCCTTTTCAATTAACTCATCCCGTTCCTTGCCCGTCACTACCAGGTTCACCAGCTTCCCGCCGTAGGGAGGGATCAGGTTCGCTTTCTTCTTCATTTCAGCCATTTCAGTTTCTCCTTCAAATTTGAAAGTAATATCTGTGCGTTTAATTGCATCCGGGTCGACCCAGGTATGTTTTTCCAGTCGATAACCGATTGATTATAACCCATCGCCCGCATGCCTGTTCTTGCCACGCCTTCGATGGCCGCGACCTGAGCCGGGCTTAACTCTTCCTTCCACCTGCCAATCGGGACAGGCCTGATGGATGAAGAATGCTCTGGCGCCAGCGGGTTGCTTTTCCAGGTCAGATTCTGCCGGGCCGCGTCATCCGCGATGCCCAGGTATTGACACAGGGATCGCCAGGTCTCCTCCGGCCTGGTTGCGAACTGCTCGTAAGATACCAGCCAGTACCGTTCAGGGCCGTATTTATCAGCGCTGGCCAGTCCCAGCCGGGTGGATCTCTCCCAGGTGGCCGCGAAAAACCGGGCGGTCCATTCCGGGTGCTTCTGGCGGTAGGTCACATAATTATCCCGCGGGTCGCGTACCACATGGATGCACTTCGCCCGCGGCCACAGCTCAAAGATCTGCCGCGCAAACCATTCATTGAATGGCGTCTCCTCCAGCCAGTAACGGCTGGCCGGCGACAGTTGCCCGGTGACGCTGGCAAAGGCCAGCATGGCCGCGCTCAGCATATCCCCGTCATGCCTGAATTGCTGGCTTACCAGCTCCCGCAGGGTTCTTTGTACTTCCGCGAACGCAATACCGGAATAATCGCGGTCCAGAAACCCGGCTTGATGTTCCGGCGCGTTCCTGCGATTCCATTGAAAGATCTGGATCAAATACCGGTCGGCCAGTTCTAATTTCTTCTCCAGCGATTTTCCACTGGCGTTTGGCAAATACATCCGAAAGAAATTAGTTTCTTCCGGATAAACGATCACTGCGGGACATGACTCCAGCATTGCCCGCAGCAGGTTGGTGCCCGCCCCGGGGTGACCGCAGATGAAAACTGGCGAATCGCGTAATGTGTTGATCATTACTCTACATTAATTCTTCTGCCGGTAGTGGCCGATTCCAGGACAGACAGGACGATCTCAAGGGCTTTCCGGCCGTCTGCCAGAGAACACGGCGTGGCGGCTTTGCCCTGGACCAGGTCTACAAAAGCGGCGGCTTCCGCGATAAACAGATGATTGCGCTCAAATCCCGGCGGGGTTGGCACATTCTCCCAGGCCGCGTTCGCTGCGCGGTACAGGCTGGCCTCCCCGCTGTTATTTTGCCAGCGGATCATGCCGCGTGTGCCCACGATCTCCAGTTCATGAATCCCGGGCTGCTGCACATAATCCAGGTGGACTGTGCCGGTGAGGCCGCCAACGAATGTCAGGCCGGCATCCACCACGCCCTCTGAACCAATCTCCAACCCCGGGGCATTGACGGCGCTGCCCCAGACAGACTGAACCTCGCCAAACATCCAGCGCAGATAATCAAACGGATGGCACAGCGTCAGCGCGACCCCGCCGCCCAACTCCGGCCGCGCCGCGTAACCAACCCGGTAATCCTCCCACGGGTGCCAACCGGGTAAATAGTCGCCCCACACCACCCGGAAAGAGGCCGGCTCGCCGATCTCTCCCGCGGACAGCCATTCCTTCACTTTGCCCAGGGTGGGATGGAAGCGGTACTGGAAGCCAACCAGAACCCGGACATTGCGGGCAGCAACCAGGCGCTGCAATTCATCCACCCGTTCCATCGAATGACTGACCGGTTTTTCCAGCAGCAGGTGAATGCCGCGTTCGGCCGCGGGGATGGCCACATCCAGGTGCAGGGCCGTCGGGTTGGAGACCACCACAGCGTCCGGCTGTTGATCAAGCGCTTGGGTTAAATCTGTGTAGACCGGGTAGCCAGCCAGATCCGCTTCCGGCATCGTGCTCTGGTGGGTACGGTACAGGCTGATCTCATGCTCCCCGCTGGCAGCCACATTGCGCAGATGCCTGCGCCCGATCGAACCCAAACCCGCGATGAGAATTTTCATAATCTGTGCTTTCCTCTATCAGGCATTGATCACCCGGTACAACCAGCGGTACAACCGGTGCGCCAGTCCGTTCACCAGCGGCAGGCGGGCAATCCGCCGCGTCAGTGAATTCTGCTGTTCTACCCGCACGGCTTTCGCTTGCAGGCCCAGCGCGGCAGCTTCCGCGGCGTTCTCCGCGCTCAGCACATTCCCCAGCAGGCGGGTGATCGGTTCCGGCGTGTTCAGGCGCAGGTAACCCAACTGATCCACCTGGTCATCCAGTTCCCGCATGCGCCCCATCAAACGGCCGCTCCACTCCTGCGGCATGGCCTGGCGCATCACATCCACCCGGGCTACAAACTGGTGGTGCCCGGCGGAGGCCAGGGCAGATACCCCTTTATACGTTATTAGCACATCTTCCAGGCCGGTTGTCTCTTCCCGGTATTTTTCCCAGGTGCGGCCCATATTATCCAGGTAATGCTGCTCCCAGCGCCGGTCGATCAGGCTGCCGCGCTCCACCCGCACCTCCGGCTGCTGCGCGTAGGCCAGCGTGGCAGCCACGCTGAAGGCCATTTGTGAACGGATGTAGAAACCAGTCACCATGCCAGCTTTGGGGAATGTATCCAGTATCTCCAGGTGCTGCTCCAGCCAACCCGGTAAAAACAGTACATCATCATCGGTATAAGCCAGAATCTCACCCGGGGCTGCCCGCGTGATGATCTGCAGCGCGTCCATCTTGCCGATGTTGCGGCTGGAAAGCAGCAAGTACTGGATACAGCCTTCCGCCTTCAAGCGGGTCAGGTACTCCACCACCTGCGGGCTGCTGGCATTATCAAACACCAGCAAGTCCACCTGCTCGCCCGCGGTGGCGATCAGCGATTCAATGCACAGGCGCAGGACATCCAGCCGGTGCTCAAAATAGCCGTCGCCGTGCGGGACGTGCGTCAACACCGCCGCCGTCACCCGTTTGGGGACGAGGCCAGAATCACGATTGCGGGAGGGATTCATTCCTATGCGCGGCATTATTTCCCTTTCAGATCGGCCAGGAAGGTCAACGCGTCTTCCGAGTCGGCGTGCTTCATCTGGATACCCAGCCGGCGGGCCAAAGCTGGAAACCGCTGCAAAAGAAATCTATCCGGGTTCATCAGGTAGAACGCCAGTAAATTCAGGCGCGGCCGGTCCCACTTCAGCACCGGGTAAATCTCGATCTCCCGCCGAATCTTCCGCCAGGTGCGCGGCATGGGTTTGATCCTGGCATGTTCATCCAACCGGCAATTGGCGTCGATCAGGGTAAATATGTGGCGTTTGCCGCCAGCCAGGCGTAAATTCTCTTCAGACTCAGGTAAATTGTAGTGGATCTGGCCGTTGGGCAGGTGGTGATAATCATGCTGCTGGTGGCCGACCGTGACCGCCAGGGTGGATTCGATCACCTTCCAGCCCTGCTGCCGGCCGTGGTAGATGGTCCAGTTATCCCAACCCGCCCGGCCGATGGCGAAGGGCGGGAATTCTGGAAAGGCATCCCGCGGAAACATGAAATAATCGCTGCCCATGGATTTATGCAGCTGCCCCTGCCCGGCATACAGCTTCCGCAGGCGCGCCTGCCAGTCACCCTCAAACGAGAGCGGTTGAGTGATATTAATGTCCCAGCGGTGTCCCATCATGATGAAATGGGCGGTTTGCTGGCTGACCAGGCGGGCTGCCTGCACAAAATCCTGCATCAACAGGATATCCGTATTGATGATCGCCAGCAGGTCTCCCTGCCCGACCTTTCTGGCCTGGGCGAACATGGAACTGATCAGCGGCGTGCCGCTGGCATTCCGCTCCAGGTCCGGGATCCAGCGCACCCCCAGCTCGCGCGCGGCTTCTTCCAATCCTTCCTCGCGGCCCATCAACAGGACTTCGACTTCGTCACCCAGCGCCGCCCAGGAGGCAATAGCATTGCGCTGGATCATCGCGATGTGCCGGTTGACAAAGGGTTTCGGGGCGGTGAAGAGCGTAATAAAAGGTTTGGTCATTTGCGGGTATCCACATCCAGGTAAGTTTTATGGTGAACATCCGCGTTGATGGCGCTTAACTCCGGGTAAGCGCGCACCACCTTCAGAACATCCAACCAGGTGAAATTCTCTGTGCTCAGGTGGGTATAGACCCCGCGGATCATCTCGAGGTCCGCGGCGGTGTCCACCGTCCAGCGTTGACTCCCCAGGTCTTCGGCGCAATTGCCAATGATGCAACGGAACTGGCCGGGCACCTGGTACAGGTACGGCATCACATGCTCGCGTTCGTGCTGGGCTTTCGCCTCCCGCCAGGCCGTTTCCAACGCGGCGAAAGTGCAGGCTTCCACATCCAGCCCGATCGGGAAGGTGCGATGCCAGGGCGGCGGCAGGCGGGTGGCCGCGAAATCCCAGGGGATGCCCGGTTGAGTCGCGGGCCGATAATTGCCCGGCTCGCCTTGCGGCTGCCACAATTCGTTATGCGCCAGCCTTCCGGTCAGCGCCCGAATCGTCTCATCGATCAAGCCGGGGTCGATCACCGGGCAATCGGAGGTAATACGCACCACCACATCAGGCTGGTACGGCTGCGCGCAGCGATAATAGCGATCCAACACATCCTGCAGGCTGCCGCGGTAACAGTCCACCCCCAGCTGACCGCATAAAACCGCGATCGGGTCTTCATCCGTGCTGTCAGTCGTCGCCACCACCACCTGGCCCACCAGGCTGGCGCGTGAAGTGCGTTCGATCACCCGCTGCAGCATCGGCTTCCCGGCGATGTCCAGCATCACCTTTGCCGGCAGCCGGCTGGACCGCATGCGCGCCTGGATGACCGCGAGTACCTTCATTGACATACTAGCACTCCTCCATCACCGGCTCACCGCCATGCGGTAACCATCCAGCATCGTCTGGCGGTTCTTTTCCCAGTCAGCCTTCGCTTCGGCCTGGTGGAGCGCCTTGATGCGCATGATCGCCAGGTCTACTTTATTGGTTTGCGTTTTACCCATGCAGGCCGCCAGTTCCACCTGGCTGCCATCCTTGAATAGCCAGCCCTGCTCACCGTCTGTTACCCATTCCAGGTTGGCCGGTATATCAGAGATGACTGCTGGCAGCCCGCAGGCCAGTGCTTCCATCAGCGAGACCGACGAGCCGTCGGTGTGGGACGCGCTAATATAGACGTCCGCCGCGCGGTACCAATCCGGCAGGTCCCGATTGGGAATCTGCCCGGCAAAAAATACGCGCTCCCGCACACCGCCCTGCCGCAGGATCTCTTCAATTAACTCGCGCTGTGAACCGCTGCCAGCCAGGATCAGCCGCAGGTTGCCGTCAGCCCGCGCGCTCTGCACGAAAGCCCGCGCCACCAGGTCCACACCGTATTTCGCTTCCCAGGAGCGGTTGCAAAACAGGATCGTGGCATCCTGCCAGCCCAGCCTCTCCCGAATTGCCTCCGACTTTCCCGGCGAAAAATGCGCCAGGTCTACTCCCCAGGGGAAGCGTGTGCTCCGTTTTGTGTCATACCCCAGCCGCGCGGCTTTATCCAGCACTGCCTGGCAATCCCCAAATAACCAATCCAACCGAGCCAGCACTCTCCGGGTGATGCGCCGCGCGCAGGCGTTCTTGTCGGCATCCTGCATCAGGTCAAACCCCCAGGACATGCCCAGCAGCGGATGAAAACCTGTCAGCGCGGCGATCAAACCCACGCTCTGCAGCGGACCAGCATGCACCAACTCCGGCTGAACCTGGCGCAGCACGCGCTTCAGGTCTTTCACCAGCGCCGGCATCATCCACCAGCTAAAGCGTCCCGTACCGCCGCGCCATTGAATCACCTGCGTGCCTTCCGGCAGCGGACGGCTTTCGAGAGCGCGTCCCGCGTCTTCCAATCGCAGGTACCAGGCCTCATGCCCGCCGCTCAGGATGGCGCTCAGCATACGGTGGTCATGCGGGCAATAATCCCGCGAAAAATACAAGATTCTCATACACCGCCCAGGTCTTCCCAGCGGAGTTCGCGGCCGGCCGGCAAATCCACCAGGGCTTTCAAGCCGATCACATGTTGGATCTCGTTGGGGAGGATGCCGCCCGGGGTAGCGGGCCGCAGCACATCGATCATGCCCCGCTCAAATACCTCGCCGGCATGAATCTCTCTTGCCGCCCGCAAACAGCGGCGCTGAACAACCACGGTCTGCTGCTCATTGACGCACACCACTTTCTCCGCGGAACCCAGCGCGCGTTCCAGCTCACGGGTGCGGTCTACCATCTCCCGCCAGGATGCCGGCGTCATCGAGAAGGGATGGTCTGGCCCGACCCGGTTGTTGTCATCGGTAAAGTGCTTCTCCACCACCCGCGCGCCCAGCGTCACCGCGCCCAGCACGGTGGTATGCCCGGAGGTGTGGTCCGATAACCCCAATACCAGGTCAGGGTACATGGTGCGGAAAGTCTTCAACACGTTCAGGTGGATATGGTTGAAGTTCTCCAGGCTGGCAGTGTAATTGGTGTTGCATTGCATCAGCACCAACTGCGGGTTGATGGCACGGATCACTTCCACCGCGTGCTGCACCTCGCCGATCTGCGACGCGCCGCAGGCCAACAGCACCGGTTTCCCGGTACTCGCCATGCGCACCAGCGCCTCATCCCAGGTGATGTCTCCCGAGCCGATCTTGTAAGCCGGCACGTACGGGTTCAGCATATCGATCGCGTCAAAATCATACGGGGAGGAGAAGTAGTCGATCCCGACCCGGTCGCATTCTTCCTTTAATACCGGCGTCCAATCAAATGGGATGGACGCGCCCTGGTACACCTCAAAGACCGATTTCTTCCACTTGGCCTGGTGGGAGACCTGGCTGTTCATGTGGGTAAAACCGTAATCCGAAACGATCTGCGCCGCGCGGAAGTTCTGGAATTTGGCGGCATCCGCGCCGGCTTCCTTCGCCAGGCGGATGAGCAGTTTGGCCCGTTCCAGGTCCCCATCGTGGTTCGCGGAAATATCCGCGATAAAGTACGTGGGGTGATTGTCCCCGATCAGGTGGCTGCCGATTTTAATTTCCACTGCTTCCTCCTTGCGCGTAAGGGTTCAGGTTTTCCACGGAGTTATCCACCATCTTGCGGAGAAGATGTGGATAACCCTGTGCGTATTGGTCAAAAAACCGGTCCAAACCGGTGGATAACCGCGGGAGCGGACTGTGGATAACCCGGAAAAGTTTGTTAGTATTCAGGCAGAGATTCTTGCTGCGGGCCGCTTTCAGCCCGAAATCATCCACGCTGACCGGGGTCACCAGCTGCTCATCCGCACCTAAACGCCGGGCGATCTGCCGGGCAAAATCGTATTTACTGCCGCAATCCGCACCCGCTACGTGGTACAACCCGGAAAGACCAGCGGATAACATTTCCAGCAGGATACCAGCCAGATCCGTGGTCAGCTGAGTAGTGATAAAAACGTCGGTGAACCCTTTGACGGGCAGGCCGGCTTGCAAGTTGTAAAAGAACCACTCTGCCAGGCTGCGCTTGCCGAAGATACTCCAGCCAAAAATGTTGATGCGCGCCACGATCGCCGAGGGGTCCGCTTTCAGCACGGCGGACTCGCCATCGAGCTTGGTGCGGGCATAAATACTTAACGGGTTGGGGGTGTCCTCTTCAGTATATCCGCCGCGGATGCCGTCAAAGACCGCGTCCGTGGAGATGTACACCAGCCGGGCCCGGTTGACACAGGCGCTGGCGATGCGGCCGGGCAGCAGCGCGTTGACCTCTCTGGCCGCGTCCGGCTGCTTTTCGCAGGCATCCACGTCCGCCAACGCGGCGCAGTGGATCACCCAATCTGGGCGGGCTTCATCCAGCATGCGCTCTACCGCGCCGTCCGCCAGTAAATCACCGGTGATCTGGCTAAAACTGGCGCCTTGCAGCGGCATGGCATTGACCTGCCCGGTCACTTCGTGCTCACGGGCAGCCGCCATAGCCAGGTTCACGCCCAGCAAACCGCTGGCGCCAGTCACCAGGATGCGCATCTTTACTCGATTTCCACCGATTCGACGATTTTCTGAATCTGCGGGATATCCAGCCACTCGGTATTGGTATTGCTGGCGTAGCGGAAGCCGTCCGCCACCTTGACGCCCTTGCCCTGCCATCCCTTGCCGAACCACATTTCCTCCGCCGGCAGGACAATGTATTTGTCAGCCAGCTCGATGGTGGTGCGGGCTTCATCCTCTGAGATGAGCACCTCATGCAGCTTTTCGCCCGGGCGGATGCCGATCACTTCGATCCGCGCTTCCGGAGCAATGGCTTTGGCCAGGTCGGGCATATTCATGCTGGGGATCTTGGGGACGAAAACCTCGCCGCCTTCCATGATCTCGATACAGTCGGTGACGAAATGCACGCCCTGTTCCAATGACAGCCAGAAGCGCGTCATGCGTTCATCGGTTAAAGTCAACCGGCCGGATCCGCGCTGCTTCAAAAAGACCGGCACCACGCTGCCGCGGCTGCCAACCACATTGCCGTAGCGCGTGCAGGCCAGGCGCGTGCGCTTGTTGCCGGCATACGCGTTGGATTGGATCACCAGTTTCTCGGCTGCCAGTTTGGTGGCGCCGTACAGATTGGCCGGGCTGACCGCCTTATCGGTAGAGAGCGCCATGACCTTCTCAACCCCGGTATCCAGCGCCGCGTCGATGACGTTGCTGGTGCCCAGGATGTTGGTCTTTACGGCCTCCATCGGGTTATATTCGCATGCCGGCACCTGTTTCAACGCCGCCGCGTGAACCACCAGGTCCACGCCTTCCATCGCGCGCTTCATACGTTCCAGGTCGCGGATATCACCAATGAAATAGCGCAGGCTGGGGTGCTCATAACCCATCACCCGCATCTCGTGCTGCTTTAATTCATCCCGGCTGTACACAATGATCTTGGCTGGATGAAACTCCTTCAGCATGATATCAATGAATTTCTTGCCGAAACTGCCGGTACCGCCTGTGATCAATATTGTTTTCTTATTCCAGTCCATAATTCATCCTTCCAGCTAAAAGATAGCCAGCAATAAAGTTCTGATACTTAATCCAATGATGAGCAAACCGACTGCCAGCATCATCCAGCGCATCGGTAATTTCTTGGTCAATAATGCGCCCAGCGGGGCGGCCAACACACCGCCTAACATCAACCCGGCCACATTCACCCAGTTCTTCATCGTGCCGAGGGTCAGCAGAAAGGTAAACGAGATCACCACCGTCACGAAGAACTCAGCCAGGTTGACCGAGCCAATCGACTTGCGCGGATGGTGCCCGGTGGAGAGTAATGAGGTCGTCACGATCGGCCCCCATCCGCCGCCGCCGATAGAATCCAGAAATCCGCCGATAAAACCGAGCGGCAGCACGAAACGCTTGCGAAAGTTGCGGTGCTGATCCTTCATATTAAACGACTTGACCACGATCACAATCCCCATGATGACCAGGTAACCCGAAACGTACGGCAGCATCCGCTCACCGTTGAACACTTTCGCCAGCAGAAATGCCCCGATCCCCCCGCCGATAATGCCCGGCACAGCCAACTTGAGTACCAGGCGTTTATCCACATTGCCAAACTTCAGATGAGATAAGCCGGAAACCAGTGAGGTGAACATGCCGGCCAGGTGAACGCTGGCGCTGGCGAAATTCGGCGGAATGCCCATGCTGAGCAGAAAGGTGTTCGAGCTGACCTTGTAAGCCATCCCCAGCGCGCCGTCGATCAGCTGCGCCACGAACCCTACCAGCATGAAAATCATGAAACTGCCGAAGTCGTTTTGCACCGATTATCCTTTATCAGCCGGCTTGGAGAAAACGATCAGGGGATATTGCCCCTGTTCACCAAAGAAGCGCGGAAAACGCTCTTCCATCTTGTAGAGCCAGCGTAAAAAGGCCCGGCCGCCCCGCCCTTCGTGGATAAAGGTACGCAGGGATAATACGCTGATGCTGCGCCAGACCAAAATGCGGATTGGGAACTCACCCGCCAACTCTTTCTTCAACCAGCCAGCGTTGTATTTCTGCACGTGGGTGCCGGTCGCTGTTTGCTCGACTGGCGCGGCTTTCTTGCGCCGTTTCAGCAGATCTCCCCACCAGCGGCGGGTGCGCGCCACCCATTTAATCGCGCCGTCCACCCGGCCGACGATGCCAGGCGCAGACCAGCCGTTGACCACGACCGCGGTTGAACCCGGCGCCAGCACGCGATACAGTTCGCGATAGGCTTTTTTATGGTCCTCGCGCGGCAGGTGATGGATGGTGTGCATGGACATCACGCCGTCGAAGACGCCTTTTTTGAATGGCAGGTTGGCGATATCGCACACCACATACAGGCCGCGGTCGCCCAGTTTTTTGCGGGCTTCTTTCATGGCCACGATCGAAATATCCGCGCAGACGCGGTACTGGAAGCCGCGCAGGTATTCCATATATTCTTCGTACTGCACCGGGCCGGAGCCGGCATCCAGCAGATATTTGCCGGCCGCTTTCAGGTGTCGGCCTACCCGCCCGTGGCACTTGTGAATGTACTCGGCAGAGACCGGCCGCAGATCTTCATAGCGGGCATTCTGGTATAGGCCGTCCGCTTCCAATTGCCAGCCTACCTGGTCATAAAATTCACGCACCTGCTGTTTTACATTGTTATCTGTCATGTTTCACCACTCGATTGCTTCGCCTGCCAGGGACCGCAGGGTAGCCGCGTATTTTTGCAGCCCCTCACCCAGCACATAGGATACCGGACGTTCTTTTACATCATCCCACAACTGCACCAACCGCCAGGGGAACGGCAGCGCGTATTCAAAGAAGAAACGATAGGCGTAGCGCCAGGCTGCATCCACCTGGCCGGCATTCAGGCGGAACTTTGTGGGATCTGTTAGTATTTTATCCAATAACTGGAAATATTCCGTGTACGTTTGCGGGTCCTGCGTAAAGCCCTTGCCCTTGTAGTGCGTATCGCCGGCTGCCACCACCGGCACACCCGCCAGCGCCATCTCCAACCCGGTGGTGGTGGTGTAGACTAAGCCCAGGTCGGCCAGATCTACCAGGTCGTAGGTGTTGACCTTGTCGCGCGGACCGACCAGGTGGATGTTCCCGGGAATTTCCGGCAGCGCACTGTTCACCACATCCACCATCGAAGGGCCGTGGGTTAACACTTCGCCGGGGTGCACGCGGATCACCAGCTGGGCGTCCGGACGCTGTGCAAAGTATTGAACGGTACGCTCGATCCACTCCGCCATGGTCTGGCTGAACACCTGGCGGCCCAGCGTCAGGCTATCTCCCAGCACATTGGTGGCCAACAGCACGACCGGCCGCTGGTCCAACCCCAGCTGCTGCCGTGCCTGTTCCGAACCTGCCCGGCGGGAGGACTGCCACTGGCGCACAAAATTCCCAAATAAATCACCTTGCATTTTGGCCCGGTAATACCCCTCGATGCGCTCACGCTGCTCCGCGGCTAGAGGCTGTTCACCCCGGGCAGCCCACATCGCGCGGGTGTCCTGCCGCATGATCTCATCATTTTGCGCCAGCCAGATGCTGTCACGCTGGTCGCTGAATTCATAGGTGGAGACCGGTATCCCCAGGTGGCGCGCCACACGGTAGGCCGCGCCCAGCTCCTGGATGGTGCCGTTGGGGACGATCACGACGCTCGGCTGCATCTCGGTCACCATCGCCAGCAGCTTCTCCGCGGCAGAATGGTTGCGTTCCATCCGCAAGCGGAAGATCTCGCTCGCAGTGTCCACTGTTTCCACCTGAAGGGTGTACTGGGCATCGTAATGACTGACCAGCTCAATCGCGCTTTCCAGTGCTGGCGGCAGCTTCATTCTTTTCGGGTAATCCAACAGCGAGGTAGATGGCAGCAGCGGCCGCGCCGCGGCTAGCACATCCCGGGCGTACAGGTTGTTGCGGCGCAGGTCAAACTTATCCACCGGTTTCTGCCAGTCAAAATACGGCAGATACACCAGGTGCGGCTCGTAACCCATCCCCGCCAGCGTCACCCCCAGCAGGGCGGCTTGCTCTACCCAGTAGTGCAGTGTGGCAAAGATCAAAACTTTCTTGCCCTCACCGGTCTGCTGCCGGGCGGATTCTACCTGCCGGGTAATCTCCGGCAGATGGCGGCGCAGCTGCTCCAGCGAGAAGCGCGTACGCAGGGCTTTACCGCGCGGCCGTAAGCTCATATAGAGCTCAGCCGAGAGCGGCAATTCTCCCAGCAGGGCTTTGAGTGCCTGCTTGCCACTCATCGGGCGACCTCGATCTTCCAATCCAATGCGGGGCGGATAGGACCTTGCCTGGGTTCGGCCCACTGCGAACCCGGCGCGCCGGTGCCATCCACGCTGAAAACCAGCGCCTGTTCATCCTGGAAATAGCGTTTGATCTTGAAAGAACTGGCATTGACCCCCAGCACCAGGCGGCCTTCATTAAACAGGTTGGCCGGGACGCTGCAGCGGCTGAAATAATGCCCGGCTTTTCGCGCGGAGTGTTGTTCATACTGCGCGGATTCATCCGTATCAAAACTGGTGAAGATCGGCTCGCCGCGCGGGCTGACAAAATACAAGCCCACCCGCAGCCCGGTTAAAGGTTGCGCCAGCTGGTATTCAAACTCTACCTGGAAAGGCTCTGTAGAGCGGACCGTTTCAACAACTCGGCCGCGGGAGTCTTTGACCCGCAAGGCGATTGGGCGAAAAGGTGCGGCACTCGGGGGAACTTCTTCAGCTTCCCACAACCGCTCTCCCTGGCGGGAGAATCCGCTGGAAAGATAATAATCCACCGCGGTCTGGGTCGGTGCGCGCATCAACAGCTGGCCTTTGTCCAGCACCATCGTCTCCTGCGTCAGACGCAGGATAGCACTCATGTTATGGCTGACGAACAGAACAGTACGGCCCTGCTGAGCGACGTCGCTCATCTTGCCCATACACTTGCGTTGGAATTCAGCATCGCCGACCGCCAGCACTTCATCCACTACCAGGATCTCGGGTTCCAGGTGAGCCGCTACGGCAAACGCCAGGCGCAAATACATGCCGCTGGAATACCGTTTGACCGGCGTATCAATGAATTTCTCAACTTCCGAAAAGGCTACGATCTCGTCAAACTTTGCCGCGATCTCTGCCCGCTTCATCCCCAGGATGGCGCCGTTGAGGAAGATGTTCTCGCGGCCGGTCAATTCCGGGTGGAAGCCGGTACCAACCTCCAGCAAGGAGCCGACCCGGCCGTGAATCTCCGCCTGGCCTTCGGTCGGTTCGGTCACGCGCGAGAGGATCTTCAGCAGGGTGCTCTTGCCGGCGCCGTTGCGTCCGACCACGCCCAGCACCTGGCCTTTCTTCACATCAAATGAGAGCCCGCGCAGCGCCCAGAAGCGGTTATCCGGCGCGCGGGTGACGGCAGCGCGTTCCCCGGCATGTAAGATCGCCTGGGTCGTGGCAGTGAAGGTATCCACGATCGTATCCCGCAGGGTGCGGTAATTGGTGCCCAACGCGCCGAGTTGGTAGCGTTTTCCTAAATCCGTGGCTTTGATGGCAATATCACTCATGGCTACACCGTATCCGCGAATGTCTTTTCCATCCGCCTGAAGTAAAAGAGACCGCCGATGAATAACACCAGCATCACGGCGGAGGAAAGCAGCATCAACTCACCCGGCGGCGTGCCGCCCAGCAGCGCCCAGCGGAAACCCTGAATGATGCCGGCCAGCGGGTTCAAACCGTAGATGATCTGCCAGCTGCGGTCCGTGATCAACTGCGCGGAATACGCGACCGGGGAAGCGAACATCCACACCTGCACCAGGAACGGGATCATCTGCTGCACGTCGCGGTAGCGGACGTTGAGAGCGGAGGACCACAACCCGACCGCCAGCGCTGTGATCAGCGTCAGAACGGTGAACGGGATGATCCACAGCATGCTCCAGGTAAAGGGAACCTTGAAATAGATCATCGTACCAAAGAGGATGACGAGGGAGATGCCAAAATCCACCAGGCCAGCCATCACCGAAGAGATGGGGATGATCAACCGCGGGAAGTAGATCTTGGTGATCAGGTTAGCTGAACCGACCAGGCTGCTGCCGGAGCGCTGCAGCGCGTTGGCGAAGAGCGTCCACGGCAGGAGACCCGCCAGGGTGAACAGCGGGTAGGGGACGCTGTTGTCCGTTGGCAGCTTACCGAACTTACCAAAAACTGTGCTGAACACCAGCATGGTCAGGATCGGTTGGATGATTGCCCAGGCTATCCCCAGCGCGGCTTGTTTGTACCGCACTTTGATATCCCGCCAGATGAGGAAGTACACCAACTCGCGGTACTTCCACAGATCTTTCAGGTTCAGCGGTACCCAGCCGCTGGAAGCCCGAATTAGCGTGGTCTCTTCACTCATACGCAATTCTCCATTTCGTGCTTTTTCATCAAACCTGCTTCATCCGGAGGAACAAAACCCACCAGAGTGCAGCTGATGCTACTTATGCTCCTGATACCAGGCGATCGTGCGGCGCAGGCCTTCCTCAAATGGCATGCCTGCCCGAAAACCAAAGTATTGCTCCGCCCGGCTCACATCCAGTCCACGGCGCGGTTGGCCGTTCGGTTTGGTGGCGTCCCATACCAGCTGCCCGGTGAAGCCCGTCAGTTTAGCGATCAGTTCCGCCAGCGCGCGGATGCTGATCTCGTTCCCGGAGCCAATATTGACCGGGTCCGACCCGTTGTACTTCTCGGTGGCCAGGGCGATTCCTTCGGCCGCGTCATCCACATAGATGAATTCGCGCGTCGGCGATCCGTCTCCCCAGATGGGCACTTCTTTTTCGCCGCGATCCACGGCTTCCACGCATTTCTTGATCAGTGCGGGGATGACATGCGAGGATTCAGGGCGGAAGTTATCCCGCGGGCCGTACAGGTTCACAGGAATCAAGAAGATGGAGTTGTAGCCGTATTGCTGGCGGTAAGCCTGAGATTGGGTCAGCAGCATCTTCTTGGCCAGGCCGTACGGCGCGTTGGTCTCCTCGGGGTAACCGTTCCAGATGTCATCTTCGCGGAACGGCACGGGGGTAAACTTGGGATAAGCGCAGACTGTGCCGATGGCGACAAACTTCTCCACGCCGGCTTTCCAGGATTCGTGGATCAGCTGGACGCCCATCATCAGGTTGTCATAAAAGAACTCGGCCGGGTGTTCGCGGTTCGCGCCAATGCCGCCCACATGCGCCGCCAGATGGATGATCACATCCGGTTTCGCATCGCTCAGCATGCGTTTGATGTCCACCTGCTCCACCAGGTTGTAGTTTTCAATTTTGGGGATGAAGATATTCGCCGCGCCGCGTGCCTTTAATTTCTCGATCAGGTGATAGCCCAAAAAGCCGGCCCCACCGGTGACGCAGATGCGTTTGTTGCTCCAAAAAGTAGTTTCGGTCATCTCATCCTCTCTATATTAACTCATCAAATCACGGGAATGGATCTGCTCCGCCATGTAGGCGAAACCATCCTCGGCCAGTTTTCCAAAAAGCTGTAAATCTTGCTGCTGCTCCGCTGCCAGACGAGACCGGTAAGCCTGCAAATTACCAGCGTCCAGAAAATCTGCCAGCGATTCGTCCACCACGGCTGCCAGGCCTAACTGCTGTAATGCGTGCTGGGTGTGACCGATCTCCGGATCTTCCACAAAGTTGGTGCTTACCAGCGCGGACGGCACCTGGTTGACCAGGCACTCCCACTGTGTCCCCCACCCCCCGCGGGAAACCACGGCTTGCAGCAGCGGGTCACCGTAGATTTCGGCGGCCACGCAGGTGAAACGCTCGGGCGGGTAATCCGGGTGGCTGCCGCCGCTGCCCAGCACCAGCGGCTGGAACCCGGCCGGCAGCGCGTCCGCGGCGCGGTGCAGCTTGGCCTTGTCGGTGCGCGTCCCGGAGGGTACGAACAACACTCCCGGCCGCGTCAGTCTGCTCACCTTCGGTCGTTTGAATGCCAGCGGCGGAGTCAGGATGGTGTCATCCAGCCCGGTCTGACAGGAGCCGCTGAGGGCATGGATACGCGGGGTAAACGCGGCCGAAAAAGTAGCTTCCACTTCACGCCACAGATTGGCGTACGGTTGCAGCTCTGACACGGCCAGGGTAGTCTGTGGGTCCGGCTCTCCGCCTGGCGCCGTGCCGTACAACCTGGACATGCGGGCGGTGAAGAAGAAAAAGGTCCGCGCGAAGTTAACCCGGACGGGCAGCGTGGTGTTGACCGCCGCGGCGAAATCTGCCGCTTTGAAAATCCGCGCTGGCTCCCCGGTCAGTGGTTCGGCTGGAATGCCGTCGGTTAACATAGCCGCCAGGCGGTTTTCAATGGCAGGCGCGCCGTGCGGGCTATCCAGCCGCGCCAACCTGGCGCCAAAGTGGGCGAATGGTTTTCCCGCACCGGCTTCCAGCAGCAGCGGCGCGAACAACTCACCCAGTTTGGTTGAAAGATAGATCCGCTCGCGCATCTGCGGCGCTTCTTCCAATAGTATGTTGGCCTGGGGCTGGCCGTAATACCACGGGATTACCACCGCGTGATCACCCAGAGCTTGCGTGAAGCGCGCGGCCATCAGGTACGGCGCGTTTCCGTGTCCGGTTAGGGCCAACAAAGCTGTCGGCTTCATGCCCGCGCTCCATCGCCGGGGTACTCCACCAGCACCTTCATCCCGTCCATGTGAATGAGCGGCATCTGTGGATCGTCAGAAATCAGAAGACCGTGCTCCAGGCAGGTCAGGCGCACCACATCGCCCATGTCGCCTTCCACCTGCAGCCGTACCGCGGTGTAGCCAGCGCCGCTGATGCCCGGGATGACTTCCACCGCCCGCGAACGGATCAGCCGGTAGAGCGCGAAGGATTGCTGAACGAAATCCAGGGTCAGCCGCGCGCGCAGCGCGATACCTTCGGGGGTGATGATGTATTTCAGTTTTCGCCGCGAAGCACGTTTGACCTTGATGGCACCTTTTTCGATCAGGCGCTTTAAATGCCAATTGACCGTGCCCACTGCCACGCCGAGCTGGTCCGCCAGCACAGCCTGGTTCACGTCGGGGTCCTGCTCAATGCCCTGCAGCAGGTTTAATTCGCGTTGGTTGAGAACGGGGTCATCCATACCAGTATTCAGTGGTTGAATTATAAACCATTAAGGGGAGGAGTCAATCAGGGGGCAGCGCGGTGGTAAGGCGCAGTTAGGTCAGTTTGAAAGCTGTGAAACCCGGCAGGGACTAATCACCCAAAGTACAGGGAGGGGTTTCCTCATCACCTACGAATTTCAACCCGCTGTGCACAAAAAAAGGAGGCGAATCATCCTCCTCCGGTGGCTCCACCTCATCATCATCTGGCTCAATCTTGTTATCCTCCAGACTCAAACTCAACACAGAATCACCCCATGTGCGGCTGCGATGTTCCAATAATATGGCGGTGATCTCGTTTAGCTGTGTCTCTACGGACCAATCCACCATATCATTATATTTTTGCAGCGGGATGGTCACTTTCTCCAACAGATAGGTCAGCATCTCAAAGTTTTTATCGAACGCCAACTTCTGGATCGTTAACCTGGCATGTTGAATAAGGTACTGCTCGTATGCTAGCTTATGCTCCTCACTCAATTCATATGGAAAGCGCAGTCGGCAAAGCGCAATTCGAGCTTTATTGAAGAGTACCTGGTATGGAGAATACTCATGATCAGGATACCCATCAAAGAAGGTGTCGTATTCGCTGATACTCTGCACACCACCGACCAGCAGCCGGGTTGCCCAGAACCCATACACTGACGGGAAGTATTCACAACTAATATATTTGTCTCCTAATACCAGTCGTATCACATTAGGGATGTAGATCCGGCAGAGAAACCTACCGGTTGTATCTACGACCTGAACGTAAACATCGCTAAAGCCATGTTTAACCTCCGATGGTGTACTCTCCATATGCCACAGAGGTAGCTCCACGATGCAGCTCCTGGCGAAGTTGTAACCTAAGGTCCGACCTCCCACTGGCAATTTGATCGCTGGCTTTTGGCTAAACGGGTATGAAATGACACTACCTAATGCGAAGGCACCATTCCGGATTTCTTTCACACTTTCCGGGATTACCACCGACTGCAAGTTACTGCAGCCAACGAAAGCACCGGCATCAATCCTTGTTACCTCATCCGCGATTATCACCTACTGCAGGCTGCTACAGCCAAAGAAGGCAAATCCTCCTATCGCATTCATCCCCGGCGGGATGACTACCTCTGATGCGGTACCTCGGTAGCGTAGAATCTTATGATCAATAATTTGAAGTTCCCCCGGTATCTGGTTTAAGTAAGGTGTGCCCCTGAACATTATCCAATTTTCTTCGACTCCCTGCGGAATCACCACCGATTGCAGGTTGGCGCAGCCATCGAAAGCTGCATCACCAATCTCCGTCACCCCCTCGGGGATCACCACCGACTGCAGGCTGCTGCAGCAAGAGAAGGCTTTGTCCCCAATCCGTGTCACACCAGTGGGTATCACCACCGACTGCAGGCTGCTGCAGCAATAGAAGGCCCAACTCCCAATCTCTGTCACACCAGCGGGTATCACCACCGACTGCAGGCTGCTGCAGCTAGAGAAAGCCCAATTCCCAATCCTTGTCACCCCCTCGGGGATCACCACCGACTGCAGGCTATCACAGTTAGCGAAGGCTTCGACCCCAATCCGTGTCACCCCCGGTGGGATCACCACCGACTCCAGATCAGAGCAATCCTCAAAGGCTCTATCACCAATCTCCGTCACCCCCGGTGGGATCACCACCGACACCAGATTATAGCAGCCAGAGAAGGCACTACTCCCGATTTTCCTCACACTTCCCGGGATTACCACCGAATTCAGGCTTTCACAGCCAGTGAAGGCAGAACCACCAATCTCCGTCACCCCCGGTGGAATCACCACGTGATGATCATCACCAGTGTATTTCAGGAGTACACGCTTGCCGTCTTGCAAATCAAACCGCATGTTGTCTGTCATAGCTTTCCCTCCTCCATCATTCTACCTTATCACATTCGTCGGAGCAATAACCATGCAGACGTAAGTAGTAGGGTAAGGCGCTGCTAAACCTGAAGTTTTCCCGATGCCCCATTCTTTGTGAGGGTTCTCCCTACCGTCCATGAGATTCTCGCTACACTTGCGCGCAGTGCAGGCGTCGCTATGCTCAGAGTGAGGTAGCTTGTGACAGGTTCGTTCCCAGCGCACCCTTTCTTTCGGTATAGTGAGCGAAGCGAAACATCTCTTTCTCCGCCGTATAGACCAGCGTGAATCGTGGGGTTGTGGAGGTGGGGAAAAGCTGAGCAACCTCCGGCAGCTATTGCACCCGCAAAACCATCCAATCCTTCATGCTTTTTACTTCCGGGTAGATCTTCAATGAACAGGGCGGATACCCGGCTTGTGCGTAATCCACCAACAGATATTCTATTCCCTGGCTTACAAGCCAGTCCGGATCACATACCCTCTCCGCCGGATATACCGGTATGATCTTACGGGTGAATCGCTCGCCGAATAAACCGTATTCATAATAGACGATATAGTCTGTGGCAATCCCCAGAACGCCTCCGGCTGGTACTGCCTGATCCACCAGGTACACCATCGGTTTTGTAGCATAGGATTGAATGGTAATCGAATCGAAGCGGTGACGCGCGTAAAAAGCCGAATCACCCCAGAATGATTTGGCCGGGTTATGGTAAATCGTCAATCCTATCGTGATAATCGATAAGACGCTCAAAAACACATAGAATGCCTTCCCCCATTTTGCAGGAAATTCATTCAAAAACATGGCGAATGGAACTGCCAGGAAAGCGAACAATGGCATAAAATAACGGCCGTCAAATGGCGTCCAACCTGACCTGACCAGGGAGAAGGTGATAGGTACCGTGATCAGTAAAATCAACATCAATTTGGATAGAGATGTCCGTGAACGCCTGAGCAACCACACAAGCACCAATAAGAAGATTAAGACGCCCAAAAGTCCAAACCAGGCCGAATCCTCAGAAAATGGTACCTGTTTCAAGTAGGTGAAGGTGTGTTGATTTAACTGCGAAGCTCCGGTTTCTAACGATACGCCCAGGTTCCTTGAGATCAACATTGGCAGCCAGGCTTTGATCCCCATCAGTTTTGTCAGGTAAGCGGCGGGGATGAGCTGCAGATCCACTAACTGGTACAGCCAGCGTCCCGTCATCAGGAAGATGTGCGAGAAGATGCCCGACCCGCCTGAAATCGTCCGCGCGGAAGTCATCTCCAGCGCATCTGGCCCCAGCAGGGAGCCGAAATGCAGATAATTACTGATGTAAATCGCGCTGCTGAATACCAGGAAGCTGCCCAGAGAATAAATCGCGAACCAGGCTGTGGAACGAAAATCTATCTTTTTCGTTACCAGCCAGAGATAGATAAGAGCGATGAAAAGTGCCGGCAGGTAACCTGAGATTGAAAGGTTTGTGCCAATCGCCAGTCCGAGTGCCAGTCCGGAAAGGAACAGGTAAGATTTCCTTTTATCCTGCAAATATCGCCAGGAATAAAATACAGCTGCCAGCAGCAGGAAGGTACTAACATGGTCATGGCGGGCAGAGGTAAAGTTGAGGTTGACCAGCGGGTAGGCCGCCCAGATCAACGCGCTGAGGGTCGAAACCTGCCAATTTTTGGTAGCCGCATGGCACAGCAGATATACCAGCCACACCGATAGATAGCCGCATAGCAATGGGAAGAAATTCAACAGGTGTTCTGATTTCGTGAAGAGCAACGTCCAGTAGCTGACCAGCTCGGCATTCATTGGGAAGGTTAATTGCCAGACCACGTGGGTATTCCACGGCAGCCAGCTGCCGGTCTGATGCCACATCCCCACCCGCGCCAGGTGGATCGCCAGGGCGTCATTATTGCTGGGAGGAACCGCCAAGACGTACACCAGGTTGAGGAGCAAATTGGCGGCGCTGACCAGAATCAGGCCGAGCAGCCAGGAATTACTCTTGATCAAATTGTCGCGCAGCCAACGCGGGGGCAACCCCCTGCGGGGCAGCTCTATTTTGAGGGGATTCCTGCGTGACTTGTGCCAGAGATACAGCGCGGCAGTAATACCAGCCTGAATGATCAAAACCAGGTACGGCTGAACCATGGCATGAAACAGACCCAACAGGGTGAAGATCACCACGATCTGGGAGAAGCCAATCATCACAAAAGCCAGCGTCAGGTCAACGGCGCTTACCATTCGGAAAAACCGCAGAACCAGATATGTCGAAACAACCAGGAGGAGAAAAGAGAGGAGGATCATGGTTGGTTTATCATGCTTCTATCCGAGCTGTTCGATCTATCTCAATACATCTAATTATTACCATACTGTGACCCCCATGTGAGAATGAACAAGGTCGATAGCGTGCAGCGTACACAATCTACGGGGCTGGTTGACATTGGTTCTGGTAAATATCTATTTCCTTCACGGCCCCACATTGCGGCGTGGTTGTCACAGCGGAATACAAAATATAACATTCTGGGATCTTCGTGTCGAGTTCCGCGATCATGCCGCCCGGCGGGTTTAGCAAGTAATCCGCTTCGTTATACCATTTCTCCAGCAGCGCCTGCGTGTACATCCCGTATTTTTGCGCGGTGTCAGCATCCATGCCGGTTATTAATGCCCAGGGCCGGTTGATGCTGGCTGGCGGAACCAGCACGGACGGATTTCCGGCCAGGTAGACCAAGTCATCCCGGTAGCCAAGCATAACCACCGCTGGAACTGTTATCACTTCTGTGATTTGCTGCCTGATCTCTTGATCTTGCCTGATCACATTGGCTGAGCACGCACCCGGGTGGGTGAGTCGCAGAAAAAAGTTAATCGGTTGGGAAAGCATGAAAATGACGATATAGATCGTAATCAGCGCAGGGTTGGCTGCGGGGCCGGATAATTTGGCGATCGTGCTCCAGATTCCCCAACCAGCCAATACGATGATCATGAACAATACGCCCGTCATCATTGGGACGATCGCGTACAGCTGCTCGTACGATAAGCCAAAAATCCTTTCAAACAGGCCGACCGCGCCGGTGGTCTGGAAGGATGAAGTGCTGAACGAAAAGTAAGGTAACTGAACCGACTGCCAGCTGTCCCTGAACAGGTCCTTGAAATAATGCCCGAGTGAAACCCCCAGTAACAATACCGCGCCAATGATCAGACCGGTTTGATGTTTCTTATTCACCAGGTTGATCTCGTAAATAAAGGCCAGAATCCCCAGAAAACCAAAGAAGTCGATCAGGTTATTAAAACCGGAGTTCATGGTTTTTGTACCGACTGTGGCCAGGGCGTGTGGAATGGCTAATACCCAGAATGAAATGACCAGAAGCGCAAGGTCTTTTTCAATTTTGGTTTTGTTCTTCACAAACAAGGTAGGCAGACCCAGGAATCCACCCAGAAACGAGACCGCGTGCATCAGGTACGTTTCGCTGAGAGACCGGATCTGCTCAAGGATGGATGGGGAAGCGCCGGTAGTCTCAACAAAAAGCTGACCCGGCGGTCTCCACTGCTCCAGCAGGTGGAGCTGTTTTGGTATGTTCATCGCCCAGATGGTCAGGATATTCGGCAGGTAGGGCAGGTGAAACACGACAAATGTCCCCAGATAGAGCAGTGTGAAAAGAATACTATTCCCGGCTTTTTTATTGATCATGACATAAAGCCAGATTACTGGCAGCACAAAAACGATGTTCTGCCGGGTAAAGACAGCCAGCAGCGAGAGCACGCCTCCCGCGTACACCATCCACGGCTTATTGCCATGCACGAGCAGGTAAAATGCCCAGATCAACAACGCGGCTGTCATGCTCTGGGTGATGGCCATGGAGAAATTCGTCAGGGTTGACAGCGAAAAGACAGTGACGGCAACCGCCAGCAGCCCCGCGTTTCGATCAAAGGCTTTTGCGGCAAATAAATACAGCCCCAGCAAGCCGATGCAGCTGAAGACGATCGCCAAGATCCGGCCGGTTAAGATTCCCGGGAATATCGTTTGGAAGAAACCCGGCACCAGGAATGCCAGCGGCATCTTATTCGTGTACAGGCCGTAATCCTGGAACGGGTAGTAATCTCCCCGTATGAAATGATACCCCTTGTACGCGTAAGAACCTTCGTCGAAATTGATCCGCGTATACAAAAGGCTGTAGATACTGTAAGCGATGAATAACGCAAATAGAAGAACGAGAATGATATCGTGCGCTCTCCGACTCAAAGTGATCTTTGGTAAATTCATCCCTGATCTCGCTGTCTTCCTATTCAATTTCCCCGCCTTTATTCTTAAAACTCCTGGATGGCCGCGATCACCCGCGCCTGTTCTTCAGCGGTCATGCCGGTGTAGAACGGCAGGCGCACCAGGCGGTCGCTGATGTCTTCCGTCACCGGGCAGTCACCGGCCTTACCGCCGAAGCGCTCACCCATCGGTGAGAGGTGCAGCGGCAAATAATGGAAGACGCACATGATGCCGCGCTCTTTCATATACTGGATGAAGGCGGTCCGTTCCGGCAGCCCCGGGAAGAGCAGGTAATACATGTGGTAGGTTTGTTCCACCCCGGCGGGGATGACCGGCCGGCGCACGCCGCGCGCAGCCGCCCAACTTGCCAGTTCCGCGTCATAACCCTGCCAGATAGCCTGCCGCCGTCCCTGGATCTCTCCCCGCGCCTCCAATTGCGCCAGCAGGTAAGCCGCCAGCATCTCGGAGGGCAGGAAAGAGGAGCCCACATCCACCCAGGTGTATTTATCCACCTGCCCGCGGAAGAAGCGGCTGCGGTTGGTACCTTTCTCGCGGATGATCTCAGCCCGTTCTACCAGCGCCGGGTCGTTGATCAGTAATGCGCCGCCTTCACCGCAGGTAAAATTCTTGGTCTCATGGAAGGATTGAGCCGCCAGCGCCCCGAAGGTGCCCAGCATCTGACCGTGGTAGGACCCGAACAGGCCGTGCGCGTTGTCTTCCACCACCGGCAGGTTGTGCCGTTTGGCCGCTGCCATAATCCTTTCCATCTCACAACCGACGCCGGCGTAATGCACCGGCGCGATGGCTTTCGTGCGTTCTGTGATCAACCCTTCCAGCCGGTCCGCGTCCAAGTTCAAAGTATCCGGGCGGATATCCGCAAAGACCGGCCGCGCACCGCGAAGCACAAACGCGTTGACCGTGGAGACAAACGTAAAAGCCGGTACGATCACTTCATCACCCGGCTGCAAGTCCAGCAGCAGCGCGCTCATATCCAGCGCGTGCGTGCAGCTGGTGGTCAGTAATACTTTCTTGACTCCCAGCGCGTTTTCCAGCAGCACGCTGGCCCGCCGGGTGAACTCGCCGTCGCCGGAAAGCCGGCCAGACTCAACTGCCTGGCGCAGATACTCTTGCTCCCGGCCAGCCTGGTACGGCCGATTGAATGGAATGGGCGGCAGCATCATCCTCTGCTAGCCTCGTTTGCGGAAGATGAACAGCTTCTGTGTGCCGTAATCACCCGCGGCCGGCAGCTGTGAGAACCAGCGGTTCCACTCCATCTCGGGCCGCGCCGCGTCCACGGAACCGCCCAGCGCCTGGCTCAGCAGCGGCTTCAGCACCCGCGTCCCCACATAATAGGATGAAGCAAAATTATCCAGCTTGACCAGTTCCATCGCCGGCCGCAGCGTCTCGATCACCTTCTCTTCATCCAGGTACTGGTTGAACGGCGGCATGGGTATTTCTGCCAGCCCCCACTCCTGCCGGAACTGGTTCATCTTCTGCCAGCCCTGTAAAGTAGCCTCGGAGAGCAGCAGCACACCTCCCGGGCGGACGACCCGCGCCGCTTCCAGTAACCCACGCTGCTGAGTCGGCCAGTCATGCAGGTTGATCACCACGCGGATGACCACCACTTTATCATATGCGTTGTCCGGTTCCGCCAGAGCGGTAATATCGCCGACATCAAAAACCGCGCTGCCTTTCAGGCTGCCGGCCACATCCGCCAGGCTCTTTTGCGCTTCCGCCACCATCCCGGGGATGTAATCCACCCCTTTGATCGCGATCTTTTTCTGCGCGGCGAAAGACAGGGTGGAATAGCCGTTGGCGCAGCCAATATCCAGCGCTTTGTCGCCGTCTTCAAACCAATCCGTCAGCGTGCGGATCTCCAGGTCGATGGCGTACTGGTCCGACCAGGAAGCCGCGAACGAGCGGCCGTGTACCCGGGCCTGCTCCGTCCAGAACGCGCGAATTTCATCCAGTGAAAAACCTGCCATAAAGCTTACTTCCCTTCCTCAAAAAAGATGCGGTTGGCTTCAAACCAGGATTCCGGTGTACCGGCATCCATCCATTTTCCTTCAAAGATCTCGTATTCCATCTGGCGCAGCTGGATGTACTGGTTATTGAGCGAAGTCACCTCCAGCTCGCCGCGGTCCGAATAACTCAGCTGCCGGATCAGGTCAAACACCTTTTCGTCATAACAGTACAAGCCCACCACAGCAAAATCGGATTTTGGCGACCGGGGTTTCTCTTCGATATTGATCACCTGCTGCTCATCCAGCGCGGCCACGCCGTAGCGCGTGGGGTCGCTGACCTTCTTCAATACCACCCGCGCGCCTTCCTTTTGCTGATTGAAGTGCTCTACCACCGGGCGGATGCTGCCGCCGAAGATGTTATCGGCCAGCATCACCACCACCCGCTCGCCGCGGGCAAAATCCTCGGCCAGCGACAGACCATGCGCAATACCCAGCGGCTTTTCCTGCACGCGGTAACTGAAGGCGCAGCCAAACTCCTCGCCGCTGCCCAGGCAGCGCACCATGTCCCCCATGTGACCTGTGCCGGTCACCACCATAATGTCATGGATGCCCGCGTCGGTCAGTTGCTGGACGGCGTGGAAAATCATCGGCACGCGGCCGACCGGCAGCAGGTGTTTATTGGTTGCTTTCGTTAACGGATACAGGCGGGTGCCTTCTCCCCCGGCTAGAATGATGCCTTTCATTTCTTCTCCTCCAACCTCCAACCATAATTCAGGCGCATCCAGTCCTGGTACGCGCCGCTGCGGACGTGCTCCACCCACTCGGGGTGATCCAGGTACCAGCGGACGGTCTGCCGCAGCCCCGCGGGAAAATCCATTGCCGGCTGCCAGCCCGTCTGCCGCTTTACCAGCGTGGAATCAATCGCGTAGCGCCGGTCATGCCCCGGCCGGTCCGGCACATAGGTGATCAGGTCGGTGTAGGCGGATTTGCCCGCGCTTGCCAGGCGGGGATTCTGCGCGGCTGGCGCTTCCTGCTCCACTTCCCGGCAGATCTGGCGTACGACCTCCAAATTGGTATGCTCCTCCGCCGCGCCAATGTTATACACCCGGCCGATCTCGCCGTGCTGCCAGACCGCCATTAACGCGGCGCAGTGATCTTCCACATGGATCCAATCGCGCACATTGCCGCCGTCACCGTAGACCGGCAGCGGCTTGCCGTCCAGCGCGTTCAGGATCATCAGCGGGATCAGCTTCTCCGGGAATTGATACGGGCCGTAATTATTGGAGCAGTTAGTGGTCACTACCGGCAAGCCGTAGGTGTGATGGAACGCGCGGACGAAATGATCGCTGGACGCCTTGGAGGCCGAATAGGGCGAGTTGGGGCGGGCAGGGGATTCTTCGGTGAAGTAACCGCTCGCAGTCAATGAGCCGTACACCTCATCCGTAGATACATGCACGAAGCGGAAGGTTTCTACCTGCGGCGCTGACAGTTGTTTCCAGTACCCCAGCGACTCTTGCAGCAGGTGATATGTCCCCACCACATTCGTCTGCAAAAAATCACCCGCGTCTGCGATGGAGCGGTCCACGTGCGACTCCGCGGCAAGATGAAGGATGGCCGCAGGCTGGTGTTCCGCCAGTAATTGGCGGATCAGCACACGGTCATTAATATCGCCATGAATGAAGACATGCCGCGGGTCATCCCGCAGATCAGCCAGCGATTCCAGGTTGCCGGCATAGGTCAGCTTATCCAGGTTGAGGATGACGGCATCCGTCTCGCGCAGCAGACGGCGCACCAGGTTGCCGCCAATAAAACCGGCGCCGCCAGTCACCAGCAGGCTGGGTCTGCCGGTCATCCGCCCTCCCCGAGCCGGCCAGCCTCACGCGCGATGACATACGGCGGGCGGTCCGTGGAGCGGTTGAAGATGCTGGCGATGTACTCGCCAATGATGCCCAGGGCGAACAGCTGAGCGCCGCTGAAGATAGTGATAATGGAAGCCAGGAAGGGGAAGCCCGGCAGGCTGCCTTCCAACAGATAGCGAACGATCACATAAATGAAGACACCCACCCCAAAAAGCACCACCCCAAAGCCGGTCAGGCTGGCAAAGCGCAGCGGGATGGTACTGTATCCGGTCAAAACCTGAAAGACCATCCCGGCCAGCTTCCAGAAGTTGTAATTAGACTGCCCAAACTCCCGCGGCTTCTCCTCCACTTCCACCACGCCGAAGCGGGTGGTAGCCCAGGAAAGCAGCACATCCACAATGACGTGCGGGTTGTGATACTCAGCAAACGCGCGCCGCAGGTCCGTGCGGAAGACGCGGAACGGCCCGATGTGAATGACATTGGGAAGACCCATCACCAGCGCCAGCACACGCTTAGTCATGCGCGAGCTAAAATTGCGCCAGAAAGCGTGCGGCAACCGAGCCGGCGCGCCGTAGACTACATCATACCCCTGCGCGAAGACGGCCAACAGCTTGTGGATCTCTTCCGGCGGCTGCTGCAAGTCATCATCCAACGTGATGGTCACCTCAAACCGCGCGGCACGGATGCCGCACAGCAGCGCGTTGTGCTGACCGGAATTGCGCATCAGTCGTATCCCGCGGATCCATTTGTGGCTGGCACACAACTGCTCCACTACCTGCCAGCTGTTATCACGGCTGCAGTCTTCCACCAGGATCAGTTCATACTTCCCTGCGATGGCAGGCAGCACCTTTGCCAGCCGCTCCGCCAGCAGCGGCAGCGACTCTTGTGAATTAAAGACCGGTACAACGACCGAACAGTTAGGTTTGGTTTCTTTTGGCATAGGTTATGGGGCACAGCGCATATCAACCAGCAATTGTTCAAGGCCCGGTAAACTGCTCAGAGAATCCGGCTGTGCCTGATTAATTCTACCCCATATCTGGCACAGCCCCATATCCGCGGATGGAACATCCGCGAAAAGCTGGCGAGTTAGCTGATAGGCCTCATCCAACCGACCCTGGCTGCCGAGACCTTCAATGAACGGCTGCAATTCAAAGGGGTTGCGCGGGGAATAACCAGCCTTGTTGGCTGCATCCCACAGCTTGACCACGCCAGCCGTATCACCCATCTGGCGGGCCAGGTCGGCTTTTTCAAAGTAGTAACACCAGTCATCTTGCCCGTCTCCGGGGAAATACTGGGGAATGGGCACTGCCGGCCGGGCGGGGTCAGAGATGATGCGGTCCAGGTTGGCCAGCCCAACGATTTCGGTCAGGCGGTCATCGGCGTACGGCAGCGCGGTCAGGTCAGCATAGCGCGCGTCCAGCAAGCGCAGGCAGCCCTCCACCGGTTGATACAGCACCAGCGAATTAGAGGTGTTCCCGGTAAATTGCAGGGAACGGTACGGCGCCGAAACCACTGTATTCGGTGTCCGGTCCTTCAAAGCGCTGCCTTTCCGCACCGATTGATAGGCCACCAGGTAAGGAAGGTCTCCAGTAGTGTACTCTGGCGCGTAGGTCCAATTCACTACCGCGGTCAGTGAGTTATCACTGTAATACTGGAAAGGCAGTTCATACGCCGCCAGCAGCGTGCCGGGTTGGATGCCCGGCGCGCGCCAGGTCAGCTGACGCAGCATGGCGCGCAGGTTGAACCATTCCACCCGGAAGGTATTGGCGGTCGTAAAATGCCAGCCGGCCGCCGTGCCGACCAGCAGACTCAGCAGGACCAGCTTAGCCCAGCGCGGACGCAGCCAGCCGACGAGAGCCGCCAGCAGCAGCGCCGACCCGGGCATGATAGCCAGCATAAAGCGGTTATACGGAAATTCCAGTTTTACCGGCAGCCCGGCTGCCCACATCGGCGCCCCGGCCAGCAGCAGCATACCCAGCCCCGCTATCAACGGCTGCCAGAGGTACCCGCGGCCGCCCGGCTCACCCTTGTGCAGCGCTTGCCGGCCGATCAAAAAAGCCAGTACCAACCCACCCAGGCTAATGCCAAGCGCCATCCAGCTGGTCTTCACCTTCCATTCCAGCCCGAACGGCCAGGAGAAGCCCTGCCCCCACGCCGCGAAGCCGCCGTTGAACGCGTCGCGGGCGAGCGTGCCGGCCAGATGTACGACCGCCTGGAAGAGCCCGCCGGCGAACCCGGACCTGACATCATACAACGAAGATTGCACGATGAGACCCCGCCAGACGCCAAACCCCGCCGCCAGCGCCATGTACGGCAGCCACCATAGAATCGCTCTCATCACCGGCCGCGGCTTGCCGTCCGCGCGCAGCACGAACCACAACAACAGCGGCCGGATGAATTCCAGCCCGAAGAAATATTCAGATCCCAGCAGGGACAAACCTGCCGCTGTGATACCGAGAAGCGTATACAGCCACCCGCGCCGGTCTGAGTGCGCCGCCTGGATCATCCAGCCGATTGACAGCAGAAAGAGGATCTGCAAGATGAAGATGCGGGAATATATACTGGAGATCCATTGCTGCCCGAAGCCCGGGTACATCAGGAAGAGCACAGTTGCTGTGTAATACAGGTCTTTCTTGTCCGGCCAGATCAGCCGCACCAGCCAACCGAAACACAATGCCAGCGCCCAACGGGTGATGAGCGCTAACAGCTGCCAGGCCAGCACGCTTTCGCCGAATAGCGGAGCGGTCAGGTTGTACAGTACCGGCAGGAAGGGCCGCTCATCAAAGAAGACATGCAGGTACTGGTTGGTTCCCAGCACGTGCCCAAAGTAGATGTAAGGAAAATCGTCCCAGTACAGCCCCAGCCAGGGAATCAACACGCCGTAAACCAACCCGGTGAGCGCCAGCAGCAGCCAGGGGAACAACCGCTTAAATTCAGGCAGACGCAGCGCCGGCGCTTTCATCCCCCGACCCCTGCGCGCTTCTTTCTGGTCTGCCAGCCATCATACAGCCAGCCCCCAACCACCACTGCCAGTGACGCGGCCAGGATCAGCAGCAGCATGCTATAGAAAGGTAATTTGCTGCCCCACTGGTAATAGCGCGACGCATACCATTGTAAAAAGAAAGCCAGCGCGATTCCCTCGATTAGGAAGATGCGCTTCAACCAGCGCGCGCCGTGCTCCCGCGCGGATTGGATAGCCCAGGCCGCGAATAAGCAAAAGAATACCAGCGCCAGCGTGCGATACCGTGGATTATCCCACACATCTCCGCCAGCGCGAAGTGAACTGAGCGCCATCCAGAACCACAGCAGACTAGCCAGCCAGCGCATGCGGACCCTGTCCGCTGAGTGCCGGTCAATGAAGGCTGCCAGCGTGCCGTACATCACCAGCGGCAGCAGCAGGTACCAACCGAGCGACAGCCAGATGATCAGACCGCGCGCGAGCGGTAACGCGTTATCCATGATGGCAGCCGGTAATACCGGCTGCAGCAGTCCGTACAATAAAATAAAGGCGTTCCGGAACCAGGCCGGTAAGCCTTCCAACTGGTGTGCCAGCATGCCGGAGTTCCGCAGCGCCAGGGTCATATCCCAGCCGGAGGCTTCCCGGAACCAGTTCAGGATCACCTGCAGCGGAGACGCGGCTGTTCCGCCGGGGGCAGCCAACGCGTAGGCTAACGCTGAAACGCCAAGGACTGCCGCCAGGCCGACCAGGATGACCGTGCGCCAGCGCACTCCAGGGTTTTTGTTTTCAGCCAGCAGCCAGATCGCCAATCCCGCCACACCCGGCAGGATCATTCCGGGCGAGAACAGCAACAGACCCACCACCGCGGCTGCCATCCACGGCCACGTTCGTCTCAAGCCAGCGTCATGCCACTCCAGCCCCGCCCAGATGAACATAGCCAGGAAAGAGATCAGGTAGGGATCGCGCATATGCGCGGCACCCAGCAGCACCGCCTCCGGATACAGCACGAAGATCCACCCGGCCAGTTTCCGCCAGGGTTCGTGCCCGATCCGGCCCAGCAGCAGCCATAGAAAAGCCGCCCCTGCCGAGCCAGCAAAGGCCGCCAGGATCAGCATCAGCAGGGGTTGATGTTCCCCACCCGCCAGGCCGCGATAAACCAGCGCGCTCAACCCCAGGTATCCGCCGTATTGATCCGTAAAATACTGGCGGTTGAAGACCGAGGTCAGCGGCGCGTCAGACTGAGCCAACTCCAACGCCTGGGCATCGCGGCGGTAGGCATCAAAGAAAACATACCCGGCGTTTTGCTGCTCGGTATCATAGCCGGCGGCTGGCAGCACTTTCATTAATGTAACCCCCAGCCCCAGGCGCAGCGCGAAAGCCGCCAGCAGCATCCACGCCAATAGACAGGCCCGGCCGGCTTTGCGATACAACCCGTACAGACTAGAGATGCTGATCAACAGCAGAAAAGCTGCCGCCAGCCAGGCACGGACGGTGAATCCGCCCATCACGGCGGTCAAACCCGCGCCCAGCCCCAGGCTGACAGTCACCAGCCCGGCGCCTAACAGCAGGCCGCGTTTCATGCTTTGTCCTCCAGGAACCGCAAGATGCGCTGCTGCCGCGCGTCCACACCGAGCGCCCGGCTGACCCGCAGCGCCTTTTCGGAGAGCCTCAGCCGTAAAGTCATGTCATCCAGCAGGCGGCGAATCGCGGCGACCCAGCCGGCCGGGTCTTCCGGCTGGCAAAAGATGGCACAGCTTTCATCCAGCACTTCGTGGATGACCGGCAGGTCGCTGCTGACGATGGCCCGCCCAACGGCCAGATACTCAAACATCTTCATCGGGCTGCAAATATCCGCGCTGTTGCCGCCGCTGCTGCCGGCGATGGCGCGTTCGTACGGCATCAGCAGGATGTCACTGGCTGCCTGATACATGGCTAATTGATCATTGGGAATGAACCCGGTCAGCGTCACCTGCGGCAGATTTTCGGCTGCCAGGCGCGCGCGTAAAGGCGCCAGTTCTTCCTCCCGACCGCCGATCCACAGGTGCAGGCAGTCCGGGAAGGCACGCGCGATGGAAAACAGCAGGTCCACCCCGCGGCCGGCGTAGAAATGGCCGGTGTACCCGACCGTCGGCGCTTCACGCAACAGCAACTTGCGGCGGGCTTCCTGGCTGGACGGCAGACCCTGATAACGCGCCAGGTCCACCCCATTCGGAGCGATCACCACCGCTTGGTCAGTGATGCTCAGGCCAGTCTGTTCTTCCAACGCGTGCCGCAGGGCGGCGGAGACAACCACCAGCTGTTTCTTGCCGCCTGCCTGCAAAAATCGCTTCAACCAGAACAGGCCAAAACGCCCGGTCGCGCGGTCATGCGCTTCCAGCACGGTCGGCATGCCCAGCGCCAGCGCGCCGACAGCCACCTGCGGCAGCCAGGTATAGACCAGGTCCGCGCCCCAGCGGCGGGCTGCCCGCAGGGTAGACAGGGTGAAATCATAGCGCTTCAGGCGGCGGACGGAGGGCAGCCAGCGTACCTTAAAATCCGAAACCAGGCCGTACTGCGGCTTGAGGCTGGCGAACTCCACCTGCCGTTTGCCGGGCGCCCAAACGCATACTTCCTGACCAGCCTGGCGCATGGCATCACAGACCTTCATCACCTGGATGCTGTTGGCGGTGCTGGAGGGAATCAACGAATTGGTAATGGCCGCGATCTTCATGGGGCGGTCCTTTCTTCCCGGCGGATCAGGCTTAATCCGCGCCAGGCCAGAATACCCACAGTTATCAGCAGATAAAGCGAAAGCAGCACCGCCTCCCATTGATAGCCCAGGCGCGGCACCAGCAGAACGGTCAGCGTCACTTTGATCACCATACCCCAGAAGGCCACCCGCAGCGGCAGTCCCGGCTGGTTAAAAGCCAGCAGCAGGGAGCGGTTCCAGTACAGGCTGTTGGCCAGGCCGTAACCGGCCATCAAAATGATCAGCAGCGGCAGCGCAGGCAGATACTCTTCCTTATAGATGGCATGCAAACTGCCGTTCCAGGGAATCCAGGCGGTGAAGAAGAGCTGCCGGCCAAAAGCGGCCAGCGCCAGCGCGATCATCACCGTCCAGCTGCCCGCGATGAGCGAAACCCGCCGCAACAGGCGTTTTAAGGTCACCCAGGCTTTGCGGGTGATGGCCCGCGTGATCTCCGGGTAGGTAGTATTGATGAAAGGGTTGATCGGCATGATCATCAGGTTGAGCACTGCCAGCGCGGTCTTAAAGTAACCCGCCGCGCCGGTGCCAAACAGCCAACCGACCCATAATAATTCGCTATCGCGCACTACCATGTTGATGGTACCGCTCAGGTTGGTGGAGATGGCAAAGCGGCCCAACTCCCGCCACGAGGGCAGCACAGACAGCGGCGCCTGCCACCAGCGCGGACCCAGCATGCGCTTCAACGCGCGCCGCGCCAGGATCATCGGGCCGATGCCGGCCACCAGCTTACCGGCCAGGTAAGCCACCAGCACCGTCATCATCCCCGCGCCGCTGAAATAGGCATAGAAGATGATGGCCGCCGTCACCAGGCTCTGGATCAGGTTGATCAGCGACTGGCTGCGGAAGTGATCCCCCACCTGCAACACGCCGGTCGCCGTCTCGGTCGCCAGCATGCCCAGGATGGAAACACCGAACAGAAAGAAAAGCGGGGTGGTGGCGGGATCATGCGCGATGTAGCGCGCTCCCAGCGGAGCCGCCAGCGCCAGCACGCCGTACGCCACAATGGATGTGCCGCCTTCCACCAGCGCGGCGGCTTTCACCAGCGCGCCGGCTTTTTCCAGCTCTCCGCGGGTGGTGTATTCCCCCATATAACGCACCACCACATCCGACATGCGAAATGAAAGCAGGCGGTTGATGCTGGATATAAAACCAATGATGATGCCCAACGCGCCGAACTGTTCCACCCCCAGCAGATTGGCCGTGATGATGCTGAGCACCGCGCTGATGGCATTGCTGGCAAACAGCAGGCCGGAATTGCGCACCACCCTGCCCAGCAATTGATCGGATGACCAGGAGCGCAAAAACTTGCTAACCAGACTCATTCAGTCTTTACCTGGCTGGCCCAGGCGCGTTCTGCCCGGTACCATTCCACCAGGCGCGTTACGCCTTCTTCCAGCGATACTTGCGGCTGCCAGCCCAGCAGACGGACAGCCTTGCCGGAATCCGAGAGGTTGGCCAGCGCGTCGGCTTTGTGGATCGGGCCGTATTCCAGCAGCGCGGCCCGGCCGACCTTGCTTTCAAACAGGTGGATCAGGTCCAACATGGAGATCTGCTCATGCCCGCCCAGGTTGATCACCTCATAGCCCAGCGGCTTGATGCCCTGAATGGTGCCGCGCGCGATATCATCCACATAGGTGAAGCCGCGCGTCTGTTTGCCGTCCCCGTTGACACGCACCGTCTTGCCCTCGCTGATCCACTGCGTGAAGCGGAACATGGCCATATCCGGCCGGGCAGCTGGCCCGAAAACCGTAAAGTAGCGGAAGATGGTCACATCCAGCCCGTGCAGGTAATGGTAGGAATAAGCCAGCACCTCAGAGGCCTTTTTGGAGGCGGCGTAGGGCTGCAGCGGCAAGTCGGTGTTGGCGTCCTCACGGTACGGCATAGGGTTGTTGTCGCCGTACACGCTGGATGAGGAAGCCTGCACGAATTTAGGAATACCGTGCTGCCGGCACAGTTCCATCATGTTCAGCGCGCCGTCGACGTTGGTGCTGAAGTAGACCCACGGATCCGCCACGCTGCTGCGCACGCCAGCCCGCGCGGCCAGGTTGATGACCGCCGCGCAGCCTTTGGCGCTGCCTGCCAACGCGGGGATGATGGCACGCTCGGAGATATCCGCCTGCAAAAATGTAAAACCGGGCAACTGCCGCAGCCGCTCCAGGCGCCAGTGTTTCAGGCGGACGTCGTAGGCGTCGTTCAGGTTATCCACGCCTAGCACTTCGTGGCCGTCCGCGCAGAGCATCTCTACTACCCTGGCGGCAATAAAGCCAGCCGCGCCGGTTACAATATATTTCGACATTAGAGCCGTACCACCTTTTCGTTATCCCGCCCGGCATCGCGCAGCGCGTTTCGGGTATCCACGATCAATTTGGCATTTTCCAGCAGCATGGCATAGTCATACTGCGAGTGGTTGGTGACGATCACCACGCAATCCACCGCCCGGACGGCGGCTTTCAGGTCCGGCACGCTGACCTTCTCCCACGAATCATGCTTAAGGGTCGGGATGAACGGGTCGTGGTAGTCCACCCGCGCGCCTTTGGCCATCAACAGGCCGATCACATCCAGCGCCGGCGATTCACGCAGGTCGTCGATGTCCGGTTTATAGGAGGCGCCCAGTACCAGTATCTTGCTGCCTTTCAGCGCCAGGCTGCGGTCGTTCAGGGCGTCCTGCACCCGGCTGACCACGAAGCGCGGCATGTTGGTGTTGATCTCGGATGCCAGCTCGATGAAGCGCGCGTTGTAATTGAGCGATTTCATCTTCCAGGACAGATAGAGCGGGTCGATGGGGATGCAGTGCCCGCCCAGGCCCGGCCCGGGGGTGAACTTCATGAAGCCGAACGGCTTGGTGCCAGCCGCTTCGATCACTTCCCACACATCCACGCCCAGGCGGTTGCAGATGATGGCCAGCTCGTTCACCAGGCCGATGTTGATCATGCGGAAGGTGTTTTCCAGCAGCTTGGTCATCTCAGCCACTTCAGCTGAGCTGACGGGGATAACGGTTTTCAAAGCCTGGCCGTACCAGGCGGAAGCCACCTCGCTGCAGTTAGTGGTAATACCACCCACCACTTTGGGCGTGTTGAGGGTAGTCCAGTCCTTGCGGCCGGGGTCGACGCGCTCCGGCGAGAAGGCCAAGAAGAAGTCCTGCCCGGCGGTCAGACCGCAGCAATCACTCAGCCGCGGCAGGATCAGCTCGCGCGTGGTGCCGGGGTAAGTGGTAGATTCCAGGGTGATGACCATGCCGGCATGCACATACTTGGCCAGCTCGTCGGTGGCGTTGATGATGTAAGACAGGTCCGGGTCGCCGGTTTTCTTCAGCGGGGTCGGCACACAAATGCTGACAGCCTGCGCGTCCCGCAGCGCCGCGAAATCGGTCGTGGCGGTCAGCAGCCCGGCATCCACCAGGCGTTTGACGTCCGCAGTCGGCACATCTTGAATGTAGGAGACGCCGCGGTTGAGGGAGTCCACCTTTTTGGCGTCCAGGTCAATGCCAACTACCTTGAAGCCGGCGTTGCCAAAAACCACCACCAGGGGCAGACCCACGTAGCCCAATCCCACCACCGCCACCACGGCGGTGCGGTCCTTCAATTGCTGCAGCAATGTGTTCTTAATCTGGTCAGTCATATGCTTCCGATCTTAAAATAGGTTCAACTGTTGGGGATCCACATCCGCGGCCGGGGCTTCATCATGCACCAACTCGTGGTAAGAGTGGACCGGACCAACAGGGGTATTCTGCGGCAGCGGCTCGCTGGCAGCCGCGGCTTGCTTTAGATGGCGCGGCAGGTTGGCAAAATCCTGCTCCAGCTGGGGTTTGAGCGCCGGCTGATGGAGCGCGGCGGCCGGGTGGTACATAGCCACCACCAATCGTCCGTCCACCATCCTGGCCTGCCCGTGGACGGAGGAGATGCGCATGCCAGGCAGGAACTTGCCCATCGAAAAACGCCCGAGCGTCACGATCACTTCCGGGTTGATCGCCTCGATCTGCCGGTCCAGATATTTGCCGCAGGCGGCCATCTCTTCCGGCAGCGGATCGCGGTTGCCGGGTGGGCGGCACTTGACTACATTACAGATGAAGACCTCGTCCCGCCGCAAGCCGGCGAGGGACAGCAGGTTCTCCAGCAGTTTGCCGGCCGCGCCAACGAAGGGACGCCCCTGCTCGTTCTCGTTCACGCCCGGGCCTTCACCAATGAAAAGAACGCGCGCGTCCGCCGGCCCCTCCCCCGGCACCGAACACTTGCGGGAGTGGTGCAGGTTGCAGCGCGTGCAGCCGCGCACTTCACTGGCGATCTGGTTTAGGGCATCCCGGGGGTCCATACGTCACCTCTGCTAAATTCTACCTTAAATATGCGGGGTGACGCCACAAGATTTACCGGGCAGCGGGATTTCGCGGGCAAGAATCGCAGGGTGCGTTCCCAACGCACCAGCATTACTGCACTCAACATGACGGCACGGCGTAGGTCGGGTAGAGCGGAGCGAAACCCGACGAAGTGCGCAAAGCGTCGGTTTCAGGGCAAGGCGTAGGGTGCGTTCCCAACGCACCAGAGTTTGTATAAGCCTGATAAAGCGGAGCGAAACCCGACGAAGTACGCAATGCAAGAGAACCTCACCTCGATAATTTGCCTTGCAAAATCCTTGATACTATACTACCTGAGGATATAAAGAATTATGCCCCGCAGGACGGTATATGGCCAATCAAGCACCTCTTCCAAAGAAGAAACGAGCAATCAACGAATACCCGGGGTCACCGGTAGGCATGCAGAGATACGGGCTGCATAAGCAGGCCTATGCCAGAATAGAAGTAGCCAAGCAACAGGGTTTTTATCTCGAGGCGATCACATTAATCGAATCGCTGATATCCGACCGGCTGGAAAGCCGGTTATCCCGTTTAATAACCCCGGAATATGGTTTTCAAACCCTGGGGAGTCTGATAATTTCTGTGCGGAAACAGGAAACGGACGAAGAATTCAGAACACTCGTTGATACCAGAGTAAACCATTGGAGAGAGAAGCGAAATACAAGCTTGCACGAGTTGGCAAAACTGGCAGAAGGAGATTTCCGCACCTGGGAAGATCGAACTATCGATTTGCCGCTTATAACAGACGAGGGATTCAAACTGCTAAGACTGGTGGATAAGCACACCAGGAGATTGGCTAAGTCTCGTTGATATCAATCTATACATAATTAAGAATTTCGTCTGTCTAGCTCAGAATTTCCTACTGACCAAGGGAGATGGATTATGTAACTTGAAGTTCAAATAGACAAAAATGTGTGGGTATATCAAAATAACTATATTGAGAATGCTTTATCCCATCTCTACCTAGAGGAATACGTAATACTATTGATGTGTTGTTGACCCACCTCAGTAAATTAGGAAACGATTCACATTCGGTTTGGTGGTGCAATATCACATCGATTAATCATGTAAGGGAATAAACGGGGATTCACAAGTTTTTTAATCGATTAAACAACTTCATTTCCTGGGAAAAAACTTCATCACCTTTTTGTTTTAATTCCATAGCTAATTGCGAATGCCCCGCTTTCCCGGAAACGTAGGAGAGTAAATCATAACTTTCCGCTCTCCAGGGAAACTCATCAATAAACTGTTTTGCCAATGTTATGGCATCACATATGCGATTATTTCGTTCTAGGAACATAACCAGTTCGGATCTTGGTTCCCATGTATCTGTTCTGGATACTAAAATTCTTTGAAGAAGTACCTCTGCCTCACTTACATTTCCCAACCATTCATATAAGCGAGCTGCCATCAAGACATCGATATAATCACCATCACTTTGGTTTAGAAAGAAATCAACGACTTCTTTTATTACAACCCTTTCATCATTTTTGGTGTTTTTCCCAATCATATACCTATTCGCATAAATTCTCATTTTTGTTTCGAGTAATCTCTGCTTATTAAATCCCTCTGGTATTTCCTTAATTACTTTTTCGATCATCTCAAGAGCATTTATATATAGATCGCCATTGGCTATCCATTCAACCAACTCACATAAAGCAATTTGCCTGTAAACACTCGATAGGTTTTGATCATGAATCATTTTGTCGCACGAATCAATTACCCTATTACTTGCATTCATGAATTTAAATAACCGAATCTCTGCTATCCTCAAAGTAGGAAAATCGGGGTTTAGCCTACGACCTTCTTTTAGTAAACCATATTCGATCTCTGCGATATTAATTGCAGTCGGCAAATCTGTATTTCTGAGTTTCTCGCTCTTCGCCCGAAGCACGTAGGACATCTCCTCAATACTATGTATATCTCTGCGTACAGCTAGACGTCTTTCAGCATTCTTATATGCCTTTTCAATCTCCCCGGTATTGTGTAAAGCAATAGTATAGTTACCTAATAGATCATAGTCGAGTGGATAAATGTATAAGCCGTCCCCACAAACAGATAATGCTCTTTCCCATGAGCACGACTTGAGTAGAGCAAGTGAATAATCAACATAATACTCTGCGGGTTTGTTATTCAATGAATACATAGACTCAAAAATTTTGATTGATTCCAAGATGCGACCAGCGATATTTGACAGGCAATAAGCATAATTCACAGCAATGTGAGATCCCCAGTGAAATTCACCTGTACCTCCGGCTAAACCGGGTACATAGAAACCTCGCAAGATTTTTTCCGCTTCTATAAATCTGCCCAAAGACATTAAGTTTTGTGCTTCAACAAAGAAATGTTCTGCTTGCTGTAAATCAATTACAGCGGCGTTTTTGCTTTTTACAGGAGAATTTAATACTAACTGTTCAAGAACGATATTTCCCTTTCCGAGGGGGAAGCGCTTATATCTCTCGGATATTGAGCATCTTTCAAAATCAATCTTTTGTCTAGTTGCACTGGCTAAAATATCGTTTTCTAACTCCTGGTAATTTGAGTAACGAGACTCAGGTCTCTTTGATAGACATCGATCAATAACATGCTCCAGGCCTAGCGCGGAGTTAAAATACGATGTGCCGATCTGTCGGGCTGGTGTATAAAGGTGCTTATAAGCAATTTCTTGTATAGTTGAACCAACAAAAGGCGGTGTACCGACCACTAATTCATACATTAAGCACCCTAGAGAATATATATCAGAACGGTGATCAATATCACTATCTCCCCTTATTTGTTCTGGTGAAGCATATAAGACTGTACCTAAAAAGTTGCCTAATTGTGTTCGATCAGGACGCTCGATGGTTAATGAAGATTGTGTATGCTTTTCTCTCTGGAACAATCTGCTGATGGGGCGGGCTAACCCCCAATCGGCAATGTACGTTTTATTATCTTTGTCAAGCAAGATGTTGGCGGGTTTCAAATCTCGGTGTATCACGCCTAAGTTTTTGTAAACCCAGGATAATGTCCGGACAGTACGTAATATTAACTCGATTTTCTGGGAAGAATAAAGTGTCGGCAATGATTTAGATAGATCACCTCCCTCCATCCATATTGAAAGAATAGCTGGAATTTCATTCAATTTAACCACTGCTAATCCTTCAACAACCCCATCGCATGCAGAGGCAGATAAACAAACATCAATTTCATCGTAGAAACGATCAACCACACTAATATCAGCAACCAAGTCTGGGCGTATACACTTCAGTCCATACTGATTATGGTTCTCTTGGTTTTCTAATTGAACGCAAACGCCCATACCACCAGGGTGGATTGAGATAGTTTTAAACCTAGAATCATTCACTCCGATTTGATTAGCGATTTCTATTAAATTAATAATTTCGCCTTTTTGCCAGTCGCCTAATGAACGCAAGGTGTCGCTCCTCCCTGTATTGACTAACTAGGGTGATTATACAATAACCCGGTTTTTATAATGACTCTCTGAGAGATAAGTTTAGTGCAGTTTTAACTTCTATATTGGATATCTTGTGAAAACGACGCCTTCATTCCCCAATCCTCGCCCTCTATGATATAACACTTCCATACCCCGCCGATGGAAAATAAACGCCTGCCCCTGCTGAACGTCAACCTGCGCTGGTTCATCCTGGCGATGATCCTGGCCAACATTGCCGGGCAGATGGCCTACAGCATGATGTCGCTCTACCTGATCAGCCTCGGCGCGAACGTCGGCCAGGTAGGAATGGTCTATACCCTGGCATCGCTCATCCCGATCGTGCTGCAGATCTTCGGCGGCTGGCTTTCCGACACCATCGGCCGGCTGCGCGCCATCGCCATTGGCAGCGGGATCTCAGTCTTTGGGTATCTCTTCTTTGTCATCTCACCTTCCTGGCAGTGGGTCTTGCTCGGCCTGACGGTGGAATACATCTCCAGCTCCTTCGTCGCGCCCAGCTTCTCCTCCTATATCGCCGAGCAGTCCGATGCAGCCAACCGCGGCAAGGTCTACGGCCTTTCCAGCGGCATCTACATGGTGGTGACGGTCATCGGCCCGGCGCTGGCCGGCTTTCTGGCCTACCGCTACAACTTCCGCGCCATGCTGCTGGCCGCCTTCGGCTTCTACTTCCTCGCCACCCTCGTACGGGTGTGGATGGCGTTCTCCGAGCGCTTCAAAGCATCGCACAAGGACGGCATCCCCACGCTGCGGGGATTAACCACCCAGCTGAAAGCCATCTTTATCCTGCTGACTGCCGGCGGCGTACTGACCTGGGTCTGGATCACGGATGCCATCGGTGACACCTCTTTCAACCTGACCGCGAATCTCTTCCCGATCTACCTATCCAAGATCGGGCATCTGACGGTGGAGCAGATCGGTCTGCTGGGTTCAGCCTGGGGGTTGGCCAGCATTGCCGGTTCCTTCCTGGGCGGCTGGCTGGTGGATAAACGCTCCGAGCGGACGGTGCTAGCCGGCGGATTTTTGCTGGTGGCGATCAGCCTGGGGGTGATGATGATCGCCCGCGACCAGGCCGTCTTCCTTCTATCCCGCCTGCTCAACGGCCTGGGTGAAGGTATATTAATGCCTTCCTATAATTCGTTGATCTCCAAGGTGGTACCGGAAGAAAAGCGCGGGCTGGCCTTCGGCTTCCTCGGTACGTCGCTGGGGATCCTCTCGCTGCCCATGCCGTGGATCGGCGCGCGGCTGTGGGAAGGTTTCACCCCCCAGACGCCGTTCTGGATCACCGCCGCCTTCTGCCTGGTTACCGTCCCAATCGCCTGGTTTAAGTTCGTGCTGCCCAAAAATACTGCCAGCGAAGCAGCCCCACAACTTGATTAAACAACTATCAAGATATAATTGATATATCCAATAAAAATACTATTATCGGCAATTTCCTGCACCAACAAACCCAGACAAGTTCTCCCATCAAGCGTGTGCCGGTTGAAAATCATCCATCTGGAGCATGATCATGAAAACTATTAAAAGCTGGTTCACTCCTCCAACAATTGAAGGCAATCCGGACCGGTCATTCCGTATCTCGCTGACGAACGGGGCCATCCTGGCGGTAATGGTTCTCTGGATTCTGATCATTATCACCAACTCCTTCGGCAGGTGGCACACATTTCTGGCAATATTGGTCCTGGTCGTTGGAACGCTGTGCGCCGTTATTTTACAGCGCCTGGTTGTCATCGGCAAAGAAAAACTGGCAGGTGCCGGCATAATCATCCTGAGTTGGATCACGATCACCTCTTTTCTTGCCAGCCTGGGAACTATTCGAGCTCCGGCGACCACCGGCTACCTGCTGGTGGTGATGATGGCGGGATTATTGTTCGAATGGCGGGGTACCCTGCTGACGTCAGTTGCCATCATTCTGGCAGTCACGGGTTTGGCAATTGCGCAGAACAGGGGGTTACTGCCCCCGGCAAATTATTCCGTAGCTGCCGTGCATGTCATCAACTTTGCCCTGGTTATCGTCGCTTGCGCGGCCATTACTCAATACACCCTGCGAACCCTGAAAACTGCCAATAAACGCGCCATATCAGAGATCCAAAACAGCAAACAACAGGAGATCGAGCATTTAAAGATCGAAGAACGGTATCGCTTGCTGACGGCAATAACCAGAGATGTGATCTGGGTCATGGACCTGGCGTCAAATAAATTCGTTTATGTGAATCCTGCGGTGTACCAGCTCAGAGGATACACACCCGAGGAAGTGATGAGTCAGCCTGTGGATTCCAGCCTTACTCCGAACAGCCTGAGGATCATGCGGAAAACGGTTGAGGAAAATTTAAAGGCTTATTATGCCGGCCGGCCATCAGTCTACCGCAGCGTGGAACTTGAACAACCCTGCAAGAATGGGACGACCGTTTGGACGGAAGTCATGGCAAATTTCATTTTTGATGATCAAAATAAGCCCATCCAGGTACTCGGTATCTCCCGGGATATCAGCGAGCGGCGTATTGCCAATGAAAAGCTCAAGGCCAGTGAAGAACGGTACAGATCGCTATCCGCAGAATTGGAGCAGCGGGTTCACGAGCGGACGAGTGAGTTGGAGAAAACGAATCAAACATTGGAGAAGGCCCTGCAGTCCAAGGATGAAATGATCCGACTGATGAGCCATGAACTGCGGACGCCGCTTACCGGCATTCTGGGCATGTCGCAGGCGCTCCAACTGCCCGCGTTGGGAGAATTAAACTCAAAACAACTCTCTGCCGTAGAGAATATTGAAAAGAGCGGCCAGCAATTGCTGGCGCAGATCAACGATATCCTGGATTTTTCCAGACTGCAGACTGGCAATATTACTCTGGAATCCCGGCCAGTATCTCTGGAAAACATGTGCAGAGGTGCGCTGCGCTCGGTTACTTCATCACTGGCTGAAGCCAAAAGCCAGAAAACACATTTTTCGTGCTCACCGGAAAGCATCACCATCCAGGCAGATGAAAAGCGGCTGCAACAGGTGCTGAATAATCTCTATGGAACGCTTCCAAGTTCACGCAGGCTGGCGGGGAATTCGGTATCGATGTCACCGGGGAGAAAGACAGGAATATTGTCTGCATCACTGTTTGGGATAAAGGGATTGGAATAGCGGAAGAAGATATACCCAGGCTGTTCCTCCCATTCGAACAGTTGAATAAAGGCCTGTCGCGCGAGCACCAGGGAACAGGCATGGGTTTGCCCCTGGTTCAGAAGCTGGTGGAACTCATGGGAGGAACAATCCATGTGGAAAGCATATCTGGCCAGGGCAGTCGATTTATCATCACGCTGCCATGGGAAACTGAATCTTAAGCAGGGGGCTTTCGGGGCGAGGCGTAGGGTGCGTTCCCAACGCACCAGGGTTTGTATAAGCCAGGTGAAGTGCACTGATACCCGACGAATTGCGCAAAGCATCGGTTTTCGGGGCAATGAAATGCCCCACCCTGTTGCCTATAGGAAATTCTCCCCATCCCCTGCCCCTTCCCAATGGGAAGGGGTTTTTTCTTTTTGGGTAGTTTGAGCCGTTTCACGGCTCAAACTACCCATTAAAAACTAGTCCCCGCCCTTGGCACCAAAGGTGGGCGCAGCCGGACGGTGGATACAGGGGTGGGTGAACAAAAAGGTCTGTTCTCACCACACCCTTTCTTTCGTCATGTTGAGCGCAGGCGTAGGGTGCGTTCGCAACGCACCAGGGTTTGTATAAACCAGGTAGAGCGCAGCGGAACTCGGCAAAGGACGCAAAGCGTCGGTTTTCGGGGCGAGGCGTAGGGTGCGTTCGCAACGCACCAGGGTTTGTATAAGCCAGGTAGAGAGAGCGAAACCCGACGAAGTGCGCAGAGCGTCGGTTTTCGGGGTAATGAAATGTCCCGGCAGTGTGGGTTACCCTCAAACCGACCTACGATACTGCCGTCACCTAATGCAACGCATGGGGTCGCTCCAGACAGTGTAAGAGATATTCGCTGCACTTGCACGCAGCGCAAGTGTCGCTGCGCTCAACATGACGGCATAAAAAACTATGGTGGGTTCCCAACCCACCCTACAATTACTCCCCCGAGCGCAAATCCCCCAGCGGATCCAGCAGCATGATCACAGCATCCTCGTGGTTATCGGCGTAATAACGCTTGCGCAGGTCAAAATCCACAAATCCCAGGCTCTCATACAAGCGGCGCGCGGCGGAATTCCCGGCCCGCACCTCCAAGAATGCTTTGCGCGCGCCGCGGGCGTAAGCCTGCCCCAACCCGGCGCGGATCAGCGCGCGTGCCGCCCCGGCCCGCCGGTAAGCCTCCGCCACCGCGATCGTCCCGATGTGCGCCTCATCTTCCACCTGCCAGACCACGATGAAACCGGCCAGCACATCCCCGGCATAAGCCACCAACGGGATACTGGTCGCGTTCTTATGTATTTCAAACTGATAAGAAAGTTCGGTCCACGGCAGGGCAAAACTGGCCCGGTCCAGCTGAAACACAGCCGGCACGTCCTCGTCCTGCATGCGGCGGATG